>JAESFO010000059.1_pt1 | contig 379862 bp, 361 predicted proteins | sample 9269421 | NCBI WGS metagenome assembly JAESFO01 (sample SAMN14502839, study PRJNA617101) | algae metagenome | isolation source: Nostoc desertorum CM1-VF14 and co-occurring heterotrophs from rocky... | place: USA: Clark Mountains, San Bernardino, California | collected 2000-06-05 | reverse complement strand
GCAGCAGGAGCAGGCCTTCGGGCAGCATGGCGTTGCGGTAGCGGCCGCCTTTGCCGCGCTCGATCCGCAGCAGCATCCGCTTGCTGTCGATATCGGTGACTTTTAGCGCCGACACCTCGGCGACGCGCAGCCCCGCGCCATAGGCGACCGACAGCGCCGCCTGGTGCTTGAGGGAACGGGTCGCATCGAGCAGGCGCTTTACCTCGGCCATGGTCAGAACGACCGGGATCTTGCGAACCTGCTTGGTGCGGACCAGCTTACGCGCGAGGTCGGGGCGGTCGAGGGTATGCGTGAAGAAGAACCTCAGCGCGCCGACGATGCTGTTCATGGTCGGCGCCGGGACGCCTTCCTGTTGCTGCTCGATCTGGAACTGCCGGATATCCTCGGCGCTTGCGGTGTGCGGCGAGCGCCCGAGCCAGGTCGCGAACCGTCCGACGTCGCGAAGATAGTTACGCTGCGTCTCCTTCGAGAAGCGGCGCATGGTCATGTCGTCGATCAGGCGCTGGCGCAGCGGGCTGATCGGGCCAATCTGGATAAGCTCGTTCATCGTTCGACTCCTCAGGTAAAGGAGCCGAAAGGGTCTGCCTGCGGCAGCCCGCGTTCAATCAGCCGCGGCGATCGCTGGGCCGCTTTACATCGAGGCTAGCGCCAATCCGCGACAGCGGTTCGTGCACCGGCCAATTCCGGTCAATCGCGGGGTTCAGGTTGATCGAGTGCAATACCGGATTGTCACAGATAGGCGTGGAGCAGATCGGCTTAGCGATGTGTCAGACACGTGCCGTCACCCCTAGCTGAATTCGAACTTATAAGGTTGGCATAAAATTTCATAACGGCAAAAATTTATGCCAAATTTGTGCTGCTTTGGGAGTTTATAGCGTGTCTGAAGCCATGATCAGAAAAGCCCAGTGACCAATTTTAGCCTCTGGGTTCAATTTTTGGCCAGAAAACGTGTCTGACAGATACTGGTGAGCCCTGCTGGGTTCGAACCAGCGACCTACTGATTAAAAGTCAGTTGCTCTACCGACTGAGCTAAGGGCCCATCCGGCGCCGGCGAAGCGGCGCGCGAAAGTGAGCCGTCGCCCTAGTGCGCCGATGCGCCCCGGTCAACCGGCTTCGGACGCGTCAGGCGTGCGGCAAGCTGACGGACGCTGCGGCCGGTCAGCGGATGCGGCCAGTCGGGGACGATTGCGCGGAGCGGACCGAGCACGAAGGCGCGCTGTTCGATCGCCGGATGCGGGATCGTCAGCGCGCCGTCGGACCACGCCCCGCCCGACCAGAGCAGGATGTCGAGGTCGAGCGTCCGCGCGCTCCAGCGCTGGCCGGTACGGCGGCCGAAGCGCGCTTCGATATCCTGCAACCGGTCGAGCATGTCGGGCGGGCTGAGCGCCGACGCGACGAGCGCGACGGCGTTGGCATAGCGCCGGCGCGACGGGCCGATGGGATCGCTCGCGATGATCGGGCTCGCATCGACCGGCTCGATATCGTCGCTTTCGAGTGCAGCGAGCGCCGCCAGCAGCACCGCGCGCGGATCGCCGAAGCGCGCGTGGCGCCGATTCGATCCGAGGCCGATGGCATAGAGGGGAAGCGGCGTTGCGTTGCTCATGCCCTCGCGCCTATCGCAGACGCGTGGAAATTGACAGCCCGTTGCCCGGCACCGAGCCGCCGCGCGATTGTCCGCGATGCCCGCGGCTCGTCGCGTTGCGGCGTGAATGCCGGGCAGAGCACCCCGACTGGTGGAACGCGCCGGTCTATGCGTTCGGCGATCGCGGCGGCTGGCTGGCCTTCGCGGGGCTGGCGCCCGGAAAACATGGGGCGAACCGGACGGGGCGGCCATTTACCGGCGACTATGCGGGCGACTTGCTGTTCGCGACGCTCGCCGAATTCGGGCTGAGCAGGGGCCGCTACGATGCGCGGATCGACGACGGGCTGACGCTCGAAGGTGCGATCATCGTCAACAGCGTCAAATGCCTGCCGCCGCAAAACAAGCCCATTCCCGCCGAAATCGCGAATTGCCGGTCCTTCTTCGAGGCGCAGATGGCCGCGTTGCCAAAGGTGCGCGTCATCATCGCGCTCGGCCGGATCGCGCATGACGCGGCGTTACGCGCCTTTGGCGAGAGGCTGGCTGCGCATCCTTTCGCCCACGGCGTGGTTCATACGCTGCCCGATGGACGGCGCCTCGTCGATAGCTATCACTGCTCGCGCTACAACACGAACACCGGACGGCTAACGGCCGACATGTTCCGCGATGTGTTTCGCACCGCGCTGGCGCTCAAGGATCAGACGAGCGGGCCGAATTCCTCGACCAGCCCGCGATAGAGCGCGCGCTTGAACGGGACGATCAGCTTCTCGATTTCGTTCAGCTCCGCCCATTTCCACGCGCGGAATTCCTGATGCTTCGTATGGATGTCGACGTCGCTGTCGGCGCCCATGAAGCGCATCAGGAACCAGTGCTGGCGCTGGCCGCGATATTTGCCGCCCCACATCTTGCCGATCAGATGGTCGGGCAGGTCGTAGAAATATTCCTCGCGGCTGCGCGCGATGATCTCGACCAGCCCGCCATGGACGCCGGTTTCCTCGCCGAGTTCGCGGATCGCCGCTTCTTCGGCATCCTCGCCGTCGTCGATCCCGCCCTGCGGCATCTGCCAGGCTTCGCTCGTCGTATCGAGCCGCTGGCCGACGAAGACGCGGCCGTCGCGGTTGGCGAGCATGACACCCGCGCAGGGGCGGTAGGGAAGTTTGCTATGGTCGATCATGCCGCCCCGTTAGCTTCGGCGACGATCGCCTTCAATACGGTCAATGCCCCGCGGATATCTTCCTGTGCGCTCGGGATGCCCTGCGCGAGGTTGATATAGCCGTGGATTGTGGCCTTTGCCTCGCGATAGGTGGTCGGGACGCCCGCTTCGATCAGCTTGGCGGCATAGGCGCGGCCCTGATCGCGCAGCGGATCGAGCCCCGCGGTGATCAGCAGCGTCGGCGGCAGCCCCTCGGCCGGGAAATCGAGCGGCGAGGCGCGATAGTCGGCGGGGTCGGCGGCATAATGATTGCCGAACCAGGTCATGCTGCCCTGCGTCAACAGATGGCCTTCGCCGAAATCGCGATAGCTTTGCCAGTCGTCGTGCGTCGTGACCGCGGGATAGATGGGGTGGATCGCGATCACGGGTTTCGACGCGGGATTGTCGCGGAGCGTCAGCGCGGTGACGATTGTCAGATTGCCGCCGGCGCTTTCTCCGGAGAGGACAAGGCCCGTGCAGGGGATGTTGTCGGCGACCCAGCGCGTCGCCGCTTCGCAATCGATCGGCGCGGCGGGGAAGGGGTGTTCGGGGGCGAGGCGATAGTCGACCGCGACGACCGGCATGTCGAGCAGGCGCGCGGCCTGCGCGCAATAGGCGTCGTGCGTGTCGAGATCGCCGATGACCCAGCCGCCGCCGTGGTAGAAGACCATCACCGGCCCCGGCTCGCGGTCGGGGCGATTGTCATAGAGGCGGATCGCGATTTCGCCCGCGGGTCCGGGAATCGTCCGGTCCTCGACCTTCGTGATCTCGCCGCGCGGGACGTCCGCGAGCTGGCCCATCACGCGGAACATCTCGCGCGCGCCTTCGGGCGGCATCTCCTCCATCTTCGGGCCTTCCTGCGCGTTGAGGAAGGCGAGAAACGCCGCCACATCGGGGCGCGCTTGATGGGTGGTGCCGTCGGTCATCCAGTCTCTCCCTGATCGATATTTTCGCCATGCTATTCGGCATCGGCGGGGCAAATTCAATCGCAAATCGAAACCGACCTGTCGCTTGCCCTTTGCAGCGCACAATTTTTTCTCAATTGCGGCTTGGCGCGCACGGGCCTAGGCCGATGTCACAGGTTCGCAAGATTCAAAGGCAGATACACAAAATGGCGACAGCGGCAGTGGACCAGGCCGACGAACGGCAGTCCCCTCTTTCGGATGCAGTGGTGGTTCGATTTGCCGGTGACAGCGGCGACGGTATGCAGCTCACCGGCGGTCAGTTTACCCTGTCGTCGGCGCTCGCGGGCAACGACTTTGCGACCTTCCCCGACTTTCCTGCCGAAATCCGCGCGCCGCAGGGCACGCTGTTCGGCGTGTCTGCCTTCCAGATCAATTTCGGATCGTCGGCGATCGACACCGCGGGCGACGCGCCCGACGTGCTCGTCGCGATGAACCCCGCGGCGCTCAAGACCAATGTGCCGCAATTGAAGCAGGGCGGGCTGATCATCGCCGACGAGGGCGAATTCAACGACCGTAACCTCGCCAAGGCGAAATATGACGCGAACCCGCTCGAGGACGGCAGCCTCGCCAAATGGCAGCTCCTCAAGCTCAATATCAGCCAGCTCACCATGGACGCCGTGAAGCCGTTCGGGCTCGGCAACAAGGAAGCGTTGCGCTGCAAGAATATGTGGACGCTGGGGCTTTCGCTCTGGATGTTCGACCGCGACCGCCAGCCGCTGATCGACTGGCTCAACGCGAAGTTCGCCAAGGACCCGAACCTTGCGGCGGCGAACGTCGCGGCGCTCAACGCGGGCCATGCCTATGGCGAGACCGCCGAGCTTGCGGGCCCGCTCAAGCAGCATCATGTCGATCCGGCACCTGTGGCGCCCGGCCTCTACCGCACGCTGACGGGCGCCGAAGGTATCGCGCTCGGCCTCGTCGCGGGCGCGCAGCTTGCAAAGCTGCCGATGTTCTTCGGCGGCTATCCGATCACCCCCGCATCGGCGATCCTTCATCATCTGTCGCGGCTCAAGGAATATGACGTCACGACCTTCCAGGCCGAGGACGAGATCGCTGCCATCTGTTCGGCGATCGGTGCGAGCTATGCGGGCTCGCTCGGCGTCACCAGCTCGTCGGGTCCCGGCATCGCGCTGAAGGGCGAGGCGATGGGTCTCGCGATCATGACCGAGCTGCCGCTCGTCATCGTCAATTCGCAGCGCGGCGGCCCCTCGACGGGCCTCCCGACCAAGACCGAGCAGTCGGACCTCTATCAGGCGGTCTATGGCCGCAACGGCGATGCGCCGATGCCGGTCATCGCCGCGCGCTCGCCCGGCGACGCGTTCGAATGCGCGATCGAGGCGGTGCGTATCGCGGTGCAATATATGACCCCGGTGATGCTGCTCACCGACGGCTATATCGCGAACGCCGCCGAGCCGTGGGCGGTCCCCGACCTCACGACTTACGAGGCCTTCCCGGTCGAGTTCCTCACCGAGGTGCCCGAGGGCGGCTTCAAGCCTTATGGCCGCGACGAAAAGCTTAAGCGTCCTTGGGTCAAGCCCGGCACGCCGGGCCTGCTCCACCGTATCGGCGGGATCGAGAAGGAAATCGATACCGGCCACATCAATTATGCGCCGGCCAACCATCAGGCGATGACCGATATCCGCAAGGACAAGATCGACGGCATCACGGTCCCCGATCAGGTCGTCGAACTTGGAGCCGAGGGCGGCAAACTTGCCGTCGTCGGCTGGGGGTCGACCTTCGGCCCGATCCATCAGGCGGTGCGCCGCAAGCGCGCCGAAGGGGCGGACGTCAGCCATGTGCACATCCGCCATATCTGGCCGCTGCCCGCCAATCTCGGCGAGCTGCTCAAGAGCTATGACAAGGTGATCGTGCCCGAAATGAACACGGGGCAATTGAAGACCGTGCTGCGCGACCAGTATCTGGTCGACGCGAAACCGGTGAACAAGGTGTCGGGCCAGCCCTTCACCATCGCCGAAATCGAAGAAGCGATCGAAGGAGCGCTCGCATGAACGAGATGACGACCATCGCGCGCCCGACGACGCTCAAGGATTGGGAAACCGATCAGGAAGTCCGCTGGTGCCCCGGCTGCGGCGACTATGCGATCCTGAAGGCGGTGCAGCGCACGATGCCCGAAATCGGCACCGCGCCCGAGAATACCGTGTTCATCAGCGGCATCGGCTGTTCGTCGCGCTTCCCCTACTACATGGAAACCTATGGCTTCCACACGATCCACGGCCGCGCGCCGGCGTTCGCGACGGGGCTGAAGCTCGCCAATCCGAACCTCGACGTGTGGATCGTCACCGGCGACGGCGACGGGCTGTCGATCGGCGGCAATCACACGATGCACCTCATTCGCCGCAACCTCGATTGCCAGATCATGCTGTTCAACAACGAGATCTATGGCCTTACAAAGGGGCAATATTCTCCGACCAGCCGCGTCGGCACGACGAGCCCGTCGACCCCCTATGGTTCGGTCGATCGCCCGGCACAGCCCGCGGCCTTCGCGCTCGGCGCCGGCGCGCGTTTCGTCGCGCGCGGTTTCGACGTGTCGAAGGAACTGCCGAACGTGCTGAAGGCAGCGCACGCGCACAAGGGCGCGGCATTTATCGAGATTTTCCAGAACTGTATCGTCTATAATAAAGATGTGTTCGAGGATTTTGCGGCGCCGAAGGGAGCGGAAGATCGCCAGCTCTGGCTCAAGCAGGGCGAACCGATGCTCTATGCCAAGGGCACGAAGGGCATCGCGCTCGATGCCGAGGCGCTGCATCTCAAGACCGTCGATGTCGTCGATGGCGATTGGCAGGCGGCGGGAGTGATCGTCCATGACGTGACCAACCGCAGCGTCGCGCACATGCTCGTCGAAATGCGCTTCGGCGAATTCCCGATGGCGCTCGGCGTGCTCTACGACGACCCGCGCCCGACTTTCGAGGCCGATGTGGTCCGCCAGAACAAGGCGGCGTCCGAAGGCAAGAAGGCCGATCTGCAGGGCCTGCTCAAGAAGGGGCAGACCTGGACGGTGACCGAAGGCGGCCCCGAACTCTGACCTTCCGCCGTCATGGATAATCTGACGCATAGCCTCGTCGGCGCGCTTCTTGGGCAAATGGGGCTCAAGAAAAAGACCGGCCTGGCGATGCCGACGCTGATCATCGCGGCGAACCTGCCCGATATCGACGCGGGCTGCGCGATCTACGGGATCGAATCGCTCGCGATGCGGCGCGGGATCACCCACGGGCCGATCGCGCTGATCCTGCTGCCGATCCTGCTTTGGGCGCTGATGATCGCGTTCGATCGTTGGCAGGAACGGCGCGGCAAACGGCCCGCAGGGCGCCTGCCGATCGACAAGCGCTGGCTGCTCGCGCTCGCCTATATCGGCTGTTTCAGCCATCCGGCGCTCGACTGGCTCAACAATTACGGCATCCGCCTGCTCGAACCGTTCAGCCATCGCTGGTTCTATGGCGACAGCATCTTCATCATCGACCTGTGGATATGGATCGCGCTCGCGGTGTCGGTGTGGCTGTCGCTGCGCGGTGAACGCCGCGGCGCGGCCAATTGGCGGCGGTCGGCATGGATCGGCTTCACGACGGTGTGCGCCTATATCTTCGCCAACGGCGTCATCACCGGCGCCGCCGAGCGCAGCGTTGCCGCCGCGCTGGAGGCCAATGGCCGGGCGAACGCGCTCGTCGTCGCGAGCCCGCCGCCGCTGGCCTTCTGGAAACGCGATGTCTTCTGGCGGACCGCCGATCGATACGGCACCGCAAGCTTCGTTCCGGGCGTGGGCGGCGACGTCGACCTGACCGGTGCGCCGACGGGCATGGACGATCCGCGTCTCGCGACCTGGGTCAGGGCCGATCCTGCGACGCGCGCCTTTCTGTTCTGGTCGCGTATGCCCGTCGCACAAGGCGATGGCGACGCGATCCGGCTGCGCGACCAGCGCTTCATGCATCCGCTCGCGCAGGATCGTTTCGAGGTCCACCTGACCGCGCCGGACACCGCGAGTCACCCCGAATGACCGGCGCGCGTGACGTCATGGTGTCGCGCGTTTCAACCGATTGTCAGCGCGATGCGTTTGGGGCAGGAAGGTGCCTATGAACACGCATGTCAGCCCGCGCCGCGGCAAGGAACTGCTCCGCGCCGACCGTGCCTATCGCACGGGCGGGGGGCTGGCGAGGCTGATGGCGCTGGCCCCGGCGGGCTTTTTTCACCGGATCCTCGACCGCATCGATGCGGGGCTGATGCTCGGCACGATCGAGGGGCATTTACCCGACGGCAGCGTGCGGCTGCTCGGCGGGCGCGGCAAGGGCCCGGTGGCGGTCGTGCATCTCCACAGCTGGACCGCGCTCGCCCGGCTGGCGCTCTCGGGCTCGGTGGGATGGTATCGCGCGTGGGAAGCGCGCGAATGGTCGTCACCCGACCCGGTGCCGCTGTTCGACCTGTTCATGCGTAACGGCGAGGCGCTGGGCAATGTCGGACGCGCGCGCGGCCCGTGGCGCTGGCTCAACAAGGCGATCCATGCATTGCACCGCAACGATCGCCGCGGTGCCCGGCGCAATGTCCATGCCCATTATGATTTGGGCAATGATTTCTATCGCTTGTGGCTCGACCCGAGCATGAACTATTCGAGCGCATTGTTCACCGACCCCGGCCAGTCGCTAGAGGAAGCGCAGACGGCGAAGGTCGATGCGATCCTCGACCGGCTCGACCTGCGCTCGGGAAGCCGGCTGCTCGAAATCGGCTGCGGTTGGGGCGCGCTCGCCGAACGCGCGGTCGAGCGCCACGACGTGCTCTACACCGGCATTACGCTCTCGCCCGCGCAGGCCGATGTCGCCGATGCGCGGCTGAACGCGGTCGATCTCTCGGGGCGCTCGCGCATCGAAATCTGCGACTATCGCGACGCGCAGGGGCCGTATGACGCGATCGCCAGCGTCGAGATGGTCGAGGCGGTGGGCGAAGCCTATTGGCCCGCCTATCTCGACGCGATCGCGCGGCTGCTCCGCCCCGGTGGCAAGGCGGCGATCCAGTATATATTGATCAACGACGCCCTGTTCGAACGCTACGCCGCAAGCAGCGACTTCATCCAGGCCTATATCTTCCCCGGCGGCTGCTTGATTTCGGAAAGCCGCTTTCGCGCGCTGGCCGAGGCGCGCGGGCTCGCCTGGCGCGACGTCCGGCGGTTCGGCGGCGACTATGCCGAAACGCTGCGCCAGTGGCGCGAACGTTTCGACGCGGCAGTCGCGGCCGACCAGCTTCCGGCCGGGTTCGACGAACGATTTGTCCGGCTCTGGCGCTATTATCTGCAATATTGCGAGGGGGGCTTTCGCGGCGGCGGTATCGACGTCGCGCAGGTCACGCTCGAAAAGACAGCCTGAAAACAGGGAGAGAAAGCATATGCGAAGATTTTTGGCAGCGGTGCTGCTGTGCACCGCGGCGGCGGGGTGCACTGCGCCCGCACCGACGCAAACGACCGACAAACTGCCAAAGGATCTGAATGTGCTGTTCTGGACCCAGGATCAACGCGACGCCGCCTTCCGCACGATGGAAACGGTTCCCAAGGTCGTCGTCAACACTGTGAAGGCGGGCGGACCGGTCTATCCGTTGCCGCAGGGCAAGCCGATCGACCTCGGCGCCGATGTCGACGCCTATATGGCGAAGCAGCGCAATGCGGGGCTGATCATCGTGCAGGACGGCAAGGTGCGGCTCGAAAAATATGCGCTCGGCTATGGTGCCGCGGGCCGCTGGACGAGCTTCTCGGTCGCCAAGAGCTTCACCTCGACGCTCGTCGGCGCGGCGGTGAAGGACGGCTATATCAAGAGCCTCGACGACAAGGTGACCGTCTATATCCCCGGTCTCAAGGGCTCGGCCTATGACGACGTCTCGGTGAAGCAGCTGCTCACCATGACCTCGGGCGTCAAATGGAACGAGGACTATACCGACCCCAAGTCCGACGTGGCGCTGTTCAACCTGCAGAAGCCCGTCGCCGGCGAGGACATAACGGTCAGCTATATGAAGACCTTGCCGCGCGAAGCACCCGCGGGGTCGAAGTGGGTGTACAAGACCGGCGAGACCAATCTGATCGGCGTGCTCGTGTCGAGCGCGACGGGCAAGACGCTGTCGCAATATCTGTCCGAAAAGGTCTGGAAACCCTTCGGCATGGAGCAGGACGCGGTGTGGATGCTCGGTGCGACGGGGCATGAGATCAGCGGCTGCTGCATGTCGGCCAGCCTCAAGGATTATGCGCGTTTCGGCCAGTTCATCCTGAATGGCGGGGTTGCGGGTGGCAAGAAGGTGCTGCCCGACGACTGGCTCGCTTCGGCAACCACAAAGCAGGCGGGGATCGACCTGCCGGGTCGCGGCTATGGCTATCAGTGGTGGACCAACGACGATGGCAGCTTCGCCGCGCAGGGCATCTTCGGGCAAGGGATCTTCATCGATCCCAAGCGCAAGCTGGTGATCGCGTCGAACGGCAACTGGCCGACCGCAACCGATCCCGAAGGCGTCGGCGCGGCGCGCGAGGCCTTCTACAAGAGCGTGCAGGCCGCGGTGGACAAGGAAGCCGCAAAATAAAGCGGCCGTCGCCTCCGGTTTCGCGGGGGCGGCGAGTTCTTATTCGGTAACGACGCTTGCCGCGCGCTGGGCCAGCCAGACCGCGGCAAGCGGGACGATGGCGCCCAGCGCCATGATCCACCAGGTATCGGCGAGCGTGACGGCACGGTAAAGCGCCGCGCCGATCACCGCGCCGGCTACGATCCAGCCGGCGCCGGTACCGGCGGAAATCCGCATCGCCAGCCAGCCGCCACCGAAACTGCCAATGAACCAGCCGACGACCAGCGCGATCGTCGAGCCGACCGGGATCAGCACTTCGCCGCTGGCGGGGTCATAGACGTCGGGCGAAATTTCGCTGCCGGCATATTGGGCGATCCAGATCAGCCCGAACGCAACGACGATACCGATCACCACGGCGATCGCCGTACGCAAAATATTCCTGGTCATTCCCGCGCCCTTGCAAACCCTCTTATGCGAGCGTCTTAGCGCAGGAAAACGAAGATGGCGTTAAGCTTTTTCCATGACCTTGGGCAGCGCGTGGAACGCAGTGCTGTCGAAGCCCTCGACCATCAGCCCGGCGACGAATTCGCCCACCGCGGCGGGGTCCTTGATGCTCTGCGGATCTTCGCCCGGATAGGCGCGCGCGCGCATCTGCGTCCGCGTGCCGCCGGGGTCGAGGATCGCGGTACGCACGGTCGAAATATTGCGCATTTCGGCGCCATAGCTGGTGACGAGCGTTTCGAACGCCGCCTTCGACGCGGCATAGGCGCCCCAATAGGCGCGCGGCTCGCGCGCGACACCGCTCGACAACGCGATCAGGCGGCCGTTCGCCGCGCGGCGGAGCAGCGGGTCGAAATTGGCGATCAGTGCCTGCTGCGCGATCAGGTTCAGCGTCAGCAGCTTGTTGAATTCCTTGCCGTCGATCGCGGCAACGGGGGTCAGCGTGCCGAGCATCGCGGCGTTGAGCACGAGCATGTCGAGCTGCTGCCAGCGTTCGGCAATCGCACTGGCGAGGCGGGCGATGCTGTCGCCGTCGGTCAGGTCGAGCGGAGCGATCGTCGCGCTGCCGCCGGCTTCGTGGATGCGGTCTTCGAGTTCCTCGAGCCCGCCCGCTGTACGCGCGGTGATCACGACATGCGCGCCGCGCGCGGCGAGCGATTCGGCGATCGCTTCGCCGATGCCGCGGCTCGCCCCGGTGACGAGCGCGACCTGGCCCGCCAGTTCTTTAGACTCTGTAGTCATTGTGTCAGACAACCCGTTCGGCAAGCAGCGAAAATTGATCTTCCAGCCCATGCTCGTCGAAATCGGTCAGCGTGGTCGGATAGTCGCCGGTAAAGCAGGCGTCGCAATATTTCGGCGCGTCGTCGCTGCGCTTCGCTTCGCCCAGCGCGCGATACAGGCCGTCGATCGAAATGAAGGACAGGCTGTCGGCGTTGATGAAATTCGCCATCTGGCCGACGCTCATCTGTGCGGCGAGCAATTTGGCGCGTTCGGGCGTGTCGACGCCATAGAAGCAGCTATGCTGCGTCGGCGGGCTCGCGATGCGCATATGCACTTCGGTCGCGCCGGCATCGCGCATCATCTGCACGATCTTCAGGCTGGTGGTGCCGCGCACGATCGAATCGTCGATCAGCACGATGCGCTTGCCGGCGATCAGCGCGCGGTTGGCGTTGTGCTTCAGCTTGACGCCGAGGTGGCGGACCTTGTCGCCCGGCTGGATGAAGGTGCGCCCGACATAGTGCGAGCGGATGATGCCGAGTTCGAACGGGATGCCCGATTCCTGCGCATAGCCGATCGCCGCCGGCGTACCCGAATCGGGGACGGGGATGACGAGGTCGGCTTCGACCGGATTTTCGCGTGCGAGTTCGGCGCCGATCGCCTTGCGCACCGAATAGACACTCGTCCCGTCGACGATCGAATCGGGGCGCGAGAAATAGACATATTCAAAGATGCACGGCCGCGCCGGATGGTCGGCGAAGGGGCGGTGCGAGGTGAGCTGGCCGTCGCGGATCGTGACGAGTTCGCCGGGCTCGACCGAGCGCACGAATTCGGCGCCGACGACGTCGAGCGCCACCGTTTCGGATGCGAGGATATGTGCATCGCCGAGCTTGCCGATCACGAGCGGGCGGATGCCGAGCGGGTCGCGGCAGCCGATCATGCCCTCGGCGGTCAGGCAGATCAGCGAATAGGCGCCCTCGACCTGTTTCAGCGCGTCGATGAACCGGTCGAGCAGCGAGCGATAGTTCGACGTCGCGACGAGGTGGATGATGACCTCGGTGTCGCTGGTCGACTGGAAGATCGAACCGCGGCGGACGAGCACCTTGCGCAGCGCGGCGGCGTTCGAGATGTTGCCGTTATGCGCGACGGCAAAACCGCCGGTGGCGAGGTCGGCGAACAGCGGCTGGACGTTGCGCAGCGCGGTTTCGCCCGTCGTCGAGTAACGGACATGGCCGACCGACGATCCGCCTTGCAGCTGGCGCATGATGTCGTCGCGGTCGAAATTGCCCGCGACGTGGCCCATCGCGCGGTGGGTGTGGAATTCCTTGCCGTCGAAGGCGGTGATGCCTGCGGCTTCCTGTCCGCGGTGCTGCAGGGCGTGAAGCCCCAGCGCGACAACCGCAGCGGCGCTATCGGCGCCATGAATACCAAATACGCCGCACTCCTCGCGGAGCTTGTCGTCGTCAAAAGGGTGGGTCGTCAGCATGTCGTTCCAGGGGCAGGGGGGCTGTGACTGGGGCGCATATAGGGACGGCAATCGCAAATGTCGCCCCCCTAATCACGCATTTGTCATACTCGCCGCCACGGACGGGGTGACAGCCGCTGCTATCCTGCTCTAAAGCGCGGTTTATGGATGATCAGCGCGACACGGCCGACCGATTTCTTCCGCGTTTCGACGCCGCCGGACTGGTGACGGCGATCGTCACCGATGCGGAGACTCATGTGCTGCTGATGGTCGCGCATATGAATGACGAAGCGATCGCGCGGACCCGCGAAACGGGGCAGGCGCATTTCTGGTCGCGGTCACGCGGCGCCTTGTGGCGCAAGGGAGAGACGTCGGGCAACGGGCTGACGATGGTCGAGATGCGCGTCGATTGCGACCAGGACGCGCTGCTGCTGCGCGTGAAGCCCGCGGGCCCCGCGTGCCACACCGGGCGCCGTTCCTGCTTCTACCGTCGCGTCGAGGCCGACGGCAGCCTGACCTTCCTGGCGGACGATGCGCAGGGCTAGCGTCGCGCTCCTATTGGCGGCGCTGGCGCTCGGCGGATGCAACCGGCCTGCGCCGAGCGAAAACGGCAAGGGCGTCGATGCGGACAATCCGCTCGAAGTGACTGCGCGCCAGCGCGGCGTCGTGCGATCCGAAGCCGCGACGCCCGTCGGGGTTTTCGAGCGGACGCACGATCTGGGCCGCGATGCGATGTGCGTCGTTCCCGAGGGGGCCGGGAAGTGGCGCTTTGCCGTCACCGCCGCCTTTGGTCCGACGCTGTCCTGCACCGCGACCGGGACGATGGTGCGCGAAGGCGATGGCTGGCGGATGCGCTTTGCGGGGGTCGACGGCTGCGACGCGCTCGTCCACGAGGAAGAAGACGAGCTGCGCCTTCCCGGAAGCCTGCCGCCGCAATGCGCCCGGCTGTGCCCCGACCGCGCTTCGCTTTCGGGGCTGCGCCTGCCGCGCGCGAGCTGGTCGGCGACCGATGCTGGGGGCTTGCGAATGGCGGATCGACAGGGCAATATGCAGCGTCCTTGCGGGGGCTGAACCGCCCCGAAATGGCGCTATCTGCCGGGCTTGACGTTCACGTCAACGGAAACTAGTTTCATCGGCATGACCGAACAATATGGCCACGCCCATATCGATACGCCCGACCATCTGGGGCGCGAGCAATTCAGCATCACCGACTTGTCGACCGAGTTCGGGGTCACCGCGCGCGCACTGCGTTTCTATGAGGATGAAGGGCTGATCAGCCCGTCGCGCAAGGGATTGTCGCGCATCTATTCGAAACGCGACCGGGCGCGGCTGGCGTGGATCCTCCGCGCCAAGCGCACGGGCTTCAGCCTCGCCGACATTCGCGAGATGATCGACCTTTACGACGTCGGTGACGGCCGCAAGCTGCAACGCCAGGTGACGATCGAAAAATGCGAGCAGCGCATCGGTTTGCTGCAACGCCAGCGCGACGATATTGACAGCGCTGTAGATGAGCTGTCACGTTTCATCGATACGGTGAAAAAAGTCGACGCCGGCCAAAAGGTCGACTGAGCCTCTCCCCAGGCAAGTTCACTGCTAACCTGCTTTTCAGAAGGATACCCCATGCCCGTCTATCGCGCACCCGTGCAAGACACGCTGTTCCTCCTCAATGATGTGCTCGGGATCGAGCGCTACGCAAACCTGCCCGGTTTTGCGAACGCGACCCCCGACATGGTCGAGGCGGTGCTGACCGAGGCGGGGAAGTTCTGCGAGGAAGTGCTGTTCCCGATCAACCAGTCGGGCGACCTCGAAGGCTGCACGCGCCACGACGACGGCAGCGTGACGACGCCGAAAGGGTTCAAGGAAGCCTATAAAGCCTATTCCGAAGCCGGCTGGGGCCTGCTCACCGCGCCCGAGGAATTTGGCGGGCAGGGCTTGCCGCACGTCATCGGTTTCCCGGTCGAGGAATATCGCAACGCCGCCAACCAGGCGTTCGCCATGTATCCCGGGCTCACGCAGGGCGCGACCGCCGCGATTCTCGTCAAGGGATCGGACGAGCAGAAGGCGACCTATGTCCCCCGGATGATCGCGGGCGACTGGGGCGGGACGATGAACCTCACCGAACCGCACTGCGGCACCGACCTCGGCCTCATCCGCACGCGCGCGGTGCCGAATGGCGACGGCAGCTATGCGGTCACCGGCACGAAAATCTTCATCTCGTCGGGCGAGCATGACCTCACCGACAACATCATCCACCTCGTCCTGGCGAAGACCCCCGACGCGCCCGACAGCGTCAAGGGCATCTCGCTGTTCATCGTACCCAAGTTCATCGTCAGCGACGACGGATCGCTCGGCGAGCGCAACACGCTCTCGTGCGGGTCGATCGAGCACAAGATGGGCATCCACGCCAATTCGACCTGCGTCATGAACTATGACGGCGCGAAGGGCTGGATGGTCGGCGAGGAGAATAAGGGCCTTGCCGCGATGTTCGTGATGATGAACGCCGCGCGCCTCGGCGTCGGCATCCAGGGGCTCGGCCAGGCCGATGTCGCCTACCAGAACGCCGTCCAGTACGCGCAGGATCGCCGTCAGGGCCGCGCACTCACCGGCCCCAAGGATCCGCAGGAAAAGGCCGACCCGCTGTTCGTGCACCCCGACGTCCGCCGCATGCTGATGGACGGAAAGGCGACCGTTGAGGGGCTGCGCGCGCTCTGCACCTGGGGGGCGCTGCAGGTCGACCTCGCGCATGTTGCCGAGAGCGAGGAGGAGCGCCAGCGCGCCGACGATCTCGTCAGCCTGCTCACCCCCGTGATCAAGGGCTATGGCACCGACAAGGGCTATGAGGTCGCGACCAATGCGCAGCAGGTATTCGGCGGCCATGGCTACATCGAAGAACAGGGCATGTCGCAATATGTCCGCGATGCCCGCATCACGATGATCTATGAAGGCGCCAACGGCGTGCAGGCGATGGACCTTGTCGGCCGCAAGCTCGCGCAGAATGGCGGGCGCGCCATCCAGGCCTTCTTCGCGATCGTCGACGAGGAATGCGGCAACGCCAAGGGCAATGAAACGCTCGCCGATTTCGCGACGCGCCTAGAAAAGGCCAACGGCGAACTCAAGGCTGCGACGATGTGGTTCATGCAGAATGGCATGGCGAACCCGAACAATGTCGGCGCCGGGGCGCATCATTATATGCATATCCTCGGTATCGTTGCGCTCGGTTCGATGTGGTTGAGGATGGCCGAAGCGGCGCAGAAGGCGCTCGCCGAAGGCCGCGGCAACACGGCGTTCCTCGAAGCCAAGCTCGTCACGGCGCGCTATTTCGCCGAACGCTTCCTTCCCGACGCGGGATCGCTCCGCCGCAAGATCGAGGCGGGCAGCGATGCGATGATGGCGCTGACGCCCGAACAATTCGCCGCCGCCTGATATGCTCCTTTGCAACCATCGCCGTCGCCATGCGTGGAGGCGGCGATGAGCGAAGGGGACTTGAAACCGATAGTCGTCGAAGGCCGCAACTGCTGGCGGATCGAACGCGCCGACAAGGCGCGGATGATCGTCGATGCGGCAGACTATTTCGCGCTGCTCGAACGGCTGATGGCCGACGCGAAACAGCGCATCCTGCTCATCGGCTGGGATTTCGATCCGCGGATCGCACTGAAGCCCGACAAGAATGGCAAGGGCGAACCGCTCGGCGACTATCTGCTGCGCCTCGCGCATGAAAAACCCGATCGCGACATCGACATTTTGCGCTGGAATTTTGGCGGGCTGAAACAATTCGCGATGCCGCGCATCCTGTCGATGGTCGCGCGCTGGAAACTGACACGCTCGATCAGCTTCCGGCTCGACAGCGCACATCCTGTGGGCTGCAGCCACCACCAGAAGGTCGCGGTGTTCGACGATCATCTCGCCGTGTGCGGCGGCATCGACGTCGGCGCGCGCCGTTGGGATACGCGCGATCACAAGGACGGCGACCCGCATCGCACCGCGCCCGACGGCAAAGCCTATATGCCATGGCATGATTCGACGATGATCCTCGCGGGTCCCGTCGGCAACGCGCTCGCCGACCTTGGCAACGAACGCTGGCAGCGCGCGACCAAAAAACCGCTGCGCGACCTACGAGGCGAGGGCGAAAGCTGGCCCGATGGTCTCGACCCCGATTTCGAGGATGTCGATGTCGCCATCTCGCGCACGCGTGCCGAATATGATGGCTTCGACGCGATCCGCGAGATCGAGCAGCTTTATCTCGACATGATCGCGGCGGCCGGGCGCTTCATCTATTTCGAGAACCAGTATTTCACTTGCGGAAAGATCGCCGCGGCGATCGCCGAACGGCTGAACGGCGACGATCCTCCCGAATTCGTGATGGTGATGCCCAAGACCGCCGATGGCTGGCTCGAACAGATGGCGATGGACGCGGCGCGCGTGCAGCTCGTGCGCGAAATCGCCAAGGCAAAGCACGGCGACCGGCTGAAGGTCTATTACCCGCGCACGAAGCGCGGCGAGCCCATTTATGTCCATGCGAAGACAGCGATCGTCGACGACCGGCTGATCCGGGTCGGGTCGGCCAATCTGAACAACCGCTCGATGGGACTCGACAGCGAATGCGACGTGACGATCGACATCGCGCTTGCGCCGAACGCGGGCGCCGAACCCGCCATCGCACGGCTTCGCACATCGCTGATCGCCGAGCATCTTGATGCGGCGGAAGACGAGGTTGCGGCGATGTTCGAACGCACGGGGTCGCTGATCGAAACGATCGAGACGCTGCGCGGCAAGGGGCGCTCGCTCGAGCTGCTCGACCTCGTGCCGCCGGGGCCGATGGACGAGTTCATCGCCGAGAATGAGCTGCTCGACCCCACCAGCCCGGACGCGATGTTCGAAAGCCTGACCGAGCGCGGACTGAAGAAGAGCTGGCACCGCGGCCGCGACTGGATGAAGCGGCACCGGCCCTTCCGGCGGCGGAAGGCCTAGATTCTAGTCGGACAGCGCGAGAATATGCTTCGCCTGCTTGAGGTGCGGCGCATCGACCATCTTGCCGTCGACCTGTAGCACCCCGACGCCGGGATTGGCGGCGAAGGCATCGACGATGGCCTGCGCGCGCGACACCTCGTCGGGGCTGGGGGTGAAGGCGGCGTTGATCGGTTCGACCTGCGACGGGTGGATCGCCATCATCCCGGTAAAGCCGTCGCGCCGCGCGCGGGCGGCATAGGCGGCGAGGCCGGCTTCGTCCTTGATCGCGGGGAAGACGGTGTCGATCGCCGCCGCCGCCGCCGCGTGCGCCGCGAACAGGGTCATCGCGCGTGCGACTTCATAGGGCGAGGTATAGCTGCCGTCGCTCTCGCGGCTTGTCGTCGCGCCGATTGCGGCGGGCAGGTCTTCGGCGCCCCAGGTCAGCCCGAGCAGGCGATCCTTCACTTCGCGATAGCTGCCGAGCGTGAAGATCGCTGCAGGGGTCTCCGTCGCGATCGGCAGGATCGGCGGCAGCGAGGCATCGCGTGCGGATTCGCTGCGCAGGATCGTGTCGAGCTGTGCGATGCTCGGCGCACCCTCGGCCTTCGGAAGCATGATCGCATCGGGGCGTGCAGCGGCGATCGCGGCGACGTCGGCGGCGGTCAGATGGCCGTCGAGCGGGTTGACGCGCACCAGCGTCACGACTTCGCGCGTCCCCGCCAGATAGTTGGCTATCGCGGCGCGCGCCGTTTCCTTGTTTGCCGGCGACACCGAATCTTCGAGGTCGAGGATGATCGCGTCGGCACCCGACGCCGCCGCCTTGGCGAAGCGCTCGGGCCGGTCGCCGGGAACGAAGAGCAAGGAGCGGAGGCGCATCAGGCGGCTTTCTTCTTGATGAGGGCGGAACGTTCGCACTGGCAGACGATCTCGCCCCGCTGGTTGATGGCGCGGTGGAGGAAGGTCACGATACCCGCATTCGGTCGCGATTTGGACTCCTTGAGGCCAACGACCTCGGATTCGGCACGAAGCGTGTCGCCGATAAAGACCGGCTTCGGCATGACCAGCTTGTCGTAACCAAGGTTCGCGACGAGCGTGCCGAGCGTCGTGTCGCCGACCGACAGCCCGACCATCAGGCTGAAGGTGAAGGTGCCGTTGACGAGGATCTGGCCGAATTCCGACGCCTTTGCGGCTTCGATATCGAGGTGGAGCGGCTGCGGATTGTGCGTCATCGTCGTGAACAGCAGATTGTCGGTCTCGGTCACGGTGCGGCGGATGTCGTGGGTCAGCGTGTCGCCGATCGCCCATTCGTCGAAATATTTGCCCGCCATTATGCGTCTTCCTTCTCGATCTTTGCCAGCAGGGCTTCGACCTGCACCTGTCCGCCCGCGACGGCATTGAGTTCGGCGACGACGCCGTCGAACGGCGCGGTCAGGCTGTGCTCCATCTTCATCGCTTCGAGCGTGAGCAATTTCTGCCCCTTGGTCACCCTGTCACCCGCGGCGACATCGACCGCGATGACCTTGCCGGGCATCGGCGACAGGATCGCGCCGTCGCCCGCAGCGCCGCCCGTGCTTCCAGCGGCACGCCAGGGCGCGAGCTGCCACACCGACCCAGCCTCGGCGACGAGCATCGCAGGCGCGGGTTCTTCGGCGCCGGGGCCGTGCAGTTCGACTTCGACGCGCTTGCCGTCGAGCAGGAAGGGCGCGGTGCGCACATCGGGGGCGTTGAGGCGGAAGCCCGATTGCAACGAGCGTGGAACCATCGCCATCGCGGCATTGGTGAGCGCCTGTGCGGTGGGCACGGGCTCCTCGGTCATTGCATCGCCGTCGCGGCCGATCAGGCCGGTGTCGACGGTGCCCGCGACGAAATCGGGATGGTCGAGCGCATTGATCAGGAACGCCGAGTTGGTCTTCACCGGCCAGATCGCGCTGTCCTCGAGCATCTCTGACAAGAGTTCACGCGCTTCCTCGCGGTCCTCGCCCCACGCGATGACCTTGGCGATCATCGGGTCGTAGAAGGGCGAGACCTCGGCGCCCTCGTACACGCCGGTGTCGACGCGGCCGATATGTTCGGGAAGCTGGAAGAGTTCGAGCGTGCCGATGCTCGGCAAGAAACCCTTTGCGGGGTCTTCGGCGTACAGCCGCGCTTCCATCGCCCAGCCGTTGATCGAAAGTTCGTCCTGCGACAGCGGGATCGGCTCGCCCGACGCGACGCGAAGCTGCCATTCGACCAGATCGACGCCGGTGATTTCCTCGGTGACGGGATGCTCGACCTGTAGGCGCGTGTTCATTTCCATGAACCAGATGCGGTCGGCGCGGAGGCCCTCCGATGCGTCGGCGATGAATTCGATCGTGCCCGCGCCGACATAGTCGACCGCCTTTGCTGCGCGCACCGCGGCGGCGCAGAGTTCGGCGCGGGTCGCTTCGTCCATGCCGGGGGCGGGGGCTTCCTCGATCACCTTCTGGTGGCGGCGCTGGAGCGAGCAGTCGCGCTCGAACAGATGGACGACATTGCCGTGGGTGTCGCCGAACACCTGCACCTCGATATGGCGCGGGGTCAGGATATATTTCTCGATCAGCACATGGTCGTTGCCGAACGACGCTGCCGCCTCGCGCTGGCACGAGGCGAGCGCGTCGGCAAAGTCGGCTGCGGCGTCGACCTTGCGCATCCCTTTGCCGCCGCCGCCTGCGACCGCCTTGATCAGCACGGGATAGCCGATTTCGGTCGCCTGTTCGGCGAGATAGGCGGGGTCCTGATTTTCGCCCATATAGCCGGGTGTCACCGGCACCCCGGCGTCGGCCATCAGCTTCTTGGCGGCGTCTTTGAGGCCCATTGCGGTGATCGACGAGGGCTTCGGCCCGACCCAGACGAGCCCGGCATCGGCCACCGCCTGCGCGAACTCGGCATTCTCGGAGAGGAAGCCATAGCCGGGATGGATCGCCTCGGCGCCGGTCGACCTGGCTGCGGCGATGATCTTCTCGCCGATCAGATAGGATTCGCGCGCCGGCGACGGCCCGATATGCACGGCCTCGTCGGCCTCGCGCACATGCAGCGCCTTCGCATCGGCGTCCGAATAGACCGCGACGGTGCGGATGCCCATCTCGCGCGCGGTGCGGATGATGCGGCAGGCGATTTCGCCGCGATTGGCGATAAGCAGGGAGGTGATCATTGGGTTCCGTTCACTTCGAAATGCAGGACATGCGCTTCCTTTTCGATCAGGAAGTCATCGTCGAAATCATAATATCTGGCCGCATCGACCGGCGTGCCCGCGAAGCCTTCGACCGCGTCGAGACTGTCCCAGAAGGTCAGCATCTCGAAATGGACGACATCGCCCTCGGCGCGCTGGAAGCACCACGCCCCGCGATTGCCCGCGACCGACCGGTAATCGGGAATCGCGACGTCGAGCATCAGCCTGAAATAGGCGTCAGCCTTGTCCTTCGGGACGATCCCGTGCCAGCGCCGTGCGATCATGGATGCGCCTCCGGAAAGCCGTGGCGGAGGTGCAGCGCGTGGAGCAGCCGCTTGAAATCGCCCACGAAGCGCGTGCCTTGATGCTCACCGTCAGCGAGTTCATGGGGTGCGTTGTCGGCGAGCACCAGCACCGGCAGATTCTGATTCGCCTCGCCGATCGCTGCGATCACGGCGTTGCGCGGGCGCGGATAGGCTATGCGGATCACCTCGAGCGTCGCCGCCTGTTCGGGAAAACTTGCGAGCAACCCGTCAACCGTGATGCAGTCGCGGCAATAGAAATTCCGTCCGGGCAGGGCGGGATCGTCGAACAGCGGATCGAGAAGGAAGAGCCGGTCGCGCATGGTCACATCCTGAACACGCCGAACCCGCGGTCTTCGACCGGAGCGTTCAGCGTTGCAGCAAAGGCGAGGCCCAGCACGTCGCGCGTCTGTGCGGGGTCGATGATGCCATCGTCCCACAGGCGCGCGGTCGCGTGATAGGGATTGCCTTCGTCCTCATATTTCTGGCGGATCGGTGCCTTGAATGCCTCAGCCTCTTCGGGCGTCCATTTATCGGCGTCGCGGTGGACGGTTGCCAGAACCGACGCGGCTTGCTCGCCGCCCATCACGCTGATCCGGCTGTTCGGCCAGCTGAACAAGAACCGCGGCGAATAGGCGCGGCCGCACATGCCGTAATTGCCCGCGCCGAAGCTGCCGCCGATCAGCACGGAGATCTTCGGCACCGTCGCCGTGGCGACTGCGGTGACCAGCTTTGCGCCATGCTTGGCGATCCCCTCGGCCTCATATTTGCCGCCAACCATGAAACCCGAAATATTCTGGAGGAAGAGCAGGGGGATGCGGCGTTGCTGCGCCAGTTCGATGAAATGCGCGCCCTTGACCGCGCTTTCGCTGAACAGCACGCCATTGTTCGCGAGGATCGCGACCGGGATGCCCCAGATATGCGCGAAGCCGCAAACGAGCGTTGCGCCATAGTTCGCCTTGAACTCGTGGAACTCGCTGCCGTCGACGATGCGCGCGATCACCTCGTGCACGTCATAGGGCGCGCGGACATCGTCGGGGACGACGCCATAGATTTCCTCGGCGGCATATTTGGGCGGGCGCGGGGCCTTCATCGGTACCTCGAAACCCTTGTCCTCGCCGAGGTGGCTGACGATGTCGCGGACGATCGTCAGCGCATGTTCGTCATTTTCGGCGAGGTGATCGACGACGCCCGACTTCTTCGCGTGGAGGTCGCCGCCGCCGAGATCCTCGGCGCTGATCTCTTCGCCCGTCGCGGCCTTCACCAGCGGGGGACCGGCGAGGAAGATCGTGCCCTGATTGCGCACGATCACCGTCTCGTCCGACATCGCGGGGACATAGGCGCCGCCCGCGGTGCAGCTGCCCACCACGCACGCGATCTGCGGGATGCGCTTCGCCGACATATTCGCCTGGTTGAAGAAGATGCGCCCGAAATGGTCGCGGTCGGGAAACACCTGGTCCTGATGCGGCAGGTTCGCGCCGCCGCTGTCGACCAGATAGATGCAGGGCAGGCGGTTTGCCTCGGCAATCTCCTGCGCGCGCAGATGCTTCTTGACGGTCATCGGGTAGTAGGTGCCGCCCTTCACCGTCGCATCGTTGCACACGATCATGCACTGGCGGCCCGACACCTGCCCGATGCCGCAAATGAGGCCCGCGCCGGGAACTTCACCCTCATAGAGGTCGTTCGCCGCGAGTTGGCCGATTTCGAGGAAAGGCGCGCCCGGATCGAGCAGCCGCTCGACGCGCTCGCGCGGCAGCAATTTGCCGCGGCTCGTGTGCCGCTCGCGCGATTTCTCGTTGCCGCCGAGCGCGGCTTCGGCAACCGCCGTCCGCAGCGCCTCGGTCAGCGCGCGGTTATGCGCGCTGCGCGTGCGATATTCGTCGCTGTCCGCATTGATGCTGGTGCCAAGAACCGGTGCGCTCACTGTATCGTCTCTCCCTGAATTCGGTTCGGAACTAACCCGCCGCTCGTCGATTGAAAAGCGCAGCAGGCCGAAAATGGTTGGTATTGAAACCGGATTTTCCCACGCGTCGGCCGCCTGCCTATCCGTGACAAAATGAGGTCATTTCCATGAAAAAAACTGTCATCGCCGTCCTCTTGTCCACCGCTGCGGTTCTTGCGGGACCCGTCGCCTGTTCGAAGGGCGAAAAGGCCGAGGCGACCTACACCGTCGGCACCGACATTGGCATCAGCAAGGCCGCGATGAACACGGGCGTGAAGCCCGGCGACGACTTCTATGCCTATGCCAACGGCAATTGGGACAAGGCGACCGAAATCCCTGCCGACCGCTCGTCGATCGGCGCCTTTTACGTCGCCTTCCTCGAAACTGAGAAGCGCACGCGCGAGCTGGTCGACGCGATCGTCGCGAAGGGCGGCGAACCGAACAGCGACGAGGGCCGCATTGCCGCCTTTTACAAGGCGTACACCGACACCAAGGCGATCGACGCTGCGGGCATGAAGCCCGTCGAAGGCGACCTCGCACGCTTCGCGGCGATCACTGACAAGGCCGCGCTGTCGAAGGTGCTTGGCGAGCAGACGCGCGCCGACGTCGACCCCCTGAACGCGACCGATTTCGAGACCGAGAATCTCTTCGGCATCTTCGTGACGCAGGGACTCGCGACCCCCGGCGAAGTGATCCCCTATATGCTTCAGGGTGGCCTCGGCCTTCCCGAGCGCGAATATTATCTGTCGTCCGACGCCAAGATGGCGAAGATCCGCACCGACTATCAGGCCTATATAGCGAAGCTGCTGACCGCCGCGGGGCAGGCCGATGCCGCCGCGAAGGCGAAGCGCATCTACGACCTCGAGGTCAAGATTGCCAAGGCGCACGCAAACCGCGAACAGAGCGAGGATTTCACCAAATCGGCCGGCGTCTGGACGAAGGGTGATTTCGCGAAGAAGGCGCCGGGCATCGATTGGGATGCGTATTTTGCGGGCGCCGGGCTCGGCGGTGCAGCCAAGTTCGGCGCCTATCATGCGAACGCGATCACCGGCCTGTCGGCGCTTGTCGCGTCGGAGCCGCTCGATGCGTGGAAGGACTGGCTGGCGTTCCACCAGATCAACAGCCATACCGACGTGCTGCCGAGCGCGATCGACGGCGCGCATTTCGCCTTTTACGGGACGACCCTTGCGGGCACGCCGCAGCAGCGCAGCCGCGACAAGCGCGCGCTCGACGCGTTGAACACTGATCTCGGTGACGCGGTCGGCCGCGTCTATGCCGCGAAGTATTTCCCCGCCTCGGCAAAGGCCGAAGTCGGCGACATGGTGAAGGGCATCAAGACCGCTTTCGCAAAGCGCGTCGAGACGATCGACTGGATGGCGCCCGAAACCAAGAAGGAAGCGATCAAGAAGGTCGAGACGATCGTGGTCGGCGTCGGCTATCCCGAAAGCTGGCGCGACTATGGCAGCTATACCGTCGGTGCGGACGCCTATGCGAACGAGGTCGCGGGGCAGAAGGCGGAATATGCGCACCAGCTCGCCAAGATCGGCAAGCCGATGGACAAGGGCGAATGGTGGATGGTCCCGCAGACCGTCAACGCCGTAAACTTGCCGGTCCAGAACGCGCTGAACTTCCCCGCCGCGATCCTCCAGCCGCCCTTCTTCAACGCGAAGGCCGACCCCGCGTTCAACTATGGCGCGATCGGTGCGGTCATCGGCCATGAGATCAGCCACAGCTTCGACAATAATGGCGCGGCCTTCGATTCCACCGGCGCGCTGCGCAACTGGTGGACCGCGGCGGACCTTGCGAAGTTCAACGCCGCAGGCGACGCGCTCGCGGCGCAGTTCGACACCTACAAGCCGTTCCCCGACCTTGCGGTCAACGGCAAGCTGACGCTGGGCGAGAATATCGCCGATGTTGCGGGGCTGCAGGCGGCCTATGACGCGTACCGAGCCTCGCTCGGCGGGAAGGAAGCGCCGGTGATCGACGGCTTCACGGGCGACCAGCGCTTCTTCATCGCCTTTGCACAGACCTGGGCGACCAAGATGCGCGCCGAGGCGCTGCGCGCACGCGTCGCGACCGACGGCCATGCGCCGGGCATGTACCGCGCGCTCACCGTCCGCAACCTCGACGCCTGGTACAAGGCGTTCGACGTCAAGGAAGGCGACAAGCTCTACCTCGCGCCCGACAAGCGCGTCCGCGTCTGGGGCTGATGTGAGGGGCAGGCGGGGCGTCATTGCGCCTCGCCCTTGTCCGTTTGTTTGCTGGGCTTTTTCCGGATCAGATGGCTGTAGACGCCGACCAGATTGATGCAGAGCAGCGCGACATTCTGCCAGCCGATGCCTTCGCTGTCGGGCTGGAGGAAGCCCCATGCGATCAGGGCGAGGCTGCTCGTCACGAAGATCACGAACGCCCAGCCGTTCCACCGTTCGCCAAGGTTGAGCGAGACGAGCAATGCCGCGAGCGTCGCCGCCGCGGCGCCATAATATTGCAGGGCGTCGAGCAAGGTATCGCTCATCGCGGCTCAACGATGTTGCTGACCTCGACCAGATTGCCGTCGGGGTCGTTGAAATAGAGCGAGTCGATCGTGCCGGCCGCGCCGTCGCGACGGCCGGCGTCGATGATTTCGACACCATGTGCAGCGAGGTGCGCGCGCCACTCGGCGACGGGCGTGTCACTGAGCAGGCAGAAATTGCCGCTGCCCGGCACCGTGTTGCGCGCGATGGTCGGGCTCGTCGCGGCGTCCTGCAGGCTGATCTTGTTCGCGCCGAATTGCAGCGAATATTTGCCTGGCCGCTCCGCACGCGACGCCATGCCGAGCACGCGTTCGTAGAAGGCGCGCGTGGCTGCGACGTCGCGGACGCACAGCACTATATGGTCGAACCCGGTGACGCGAAATCCGCTCATCGCTCGCTCGCCGTCGCGCCATGCACATATTCGAGCTTCAGCCCGTCGGGATCGGCAAAGAAGACCGCGTAGTAATCGGGGCCGTAGCGTGGATAATCGGCCGGCGCGTCGAGGGTCGTAGCGCCGATCTCCCGCAACAGCGCATGCAGTCGGTCGACATCTTCGCGGCTGTCGCTTGTCCACGCGAGATGATGGAGGCCCGGCGAATATCGGTCGTGCGTTCGTTCGGCGCCGTCGCCGCGTGCCTTCAAAATACCGATCGAATGAAAGGGCTCGCCGACGCGGTCCCAATCGCTGCCATTGTCATGATCGGCCGAACGGCGATAGCCGAGGAAACCCAGCACGCTGTCATAGAAAGCGCGCGATGCGACGATGTCGCTGACCGTCAGGTCGATATGATGGACAAGCCCGCGCACGCTCATGCCAACGCTCCGATCAGCGCAAGGATGCCCGCGCCGCAGAGCGCAGGCCATGCGATATGGCGGCCCTTCGTATAGGCGGCGTCGAACAGCCCGGCGGCGAGCCATCCGCTGCCAATGACGACCAGCAGTCCTTGGGGCGTGCCGGGCCACGCGACTGCGGCGGCTGAAATCATCATCAGCACTGACGTTGCGTGCCACGCAAAATCGACGATCCGCCGCGCGATAGGGTCGGCGAGCGGACCTTCGCGCGTGCGCAGCAACGGCACGATCAGCCGCCGATACCCCATGATCGAATGAACCCCGGCCGTCGTCACCATGAAGGCGGCCGACAGCCAGAGCCAGATCACGCGCCGGCGCCGATCAGTTCGCGGCCGATCAGCATGCGGCGGATCTCGTTGGTGCCCGCGCCGATGTCGAGCAGCTTGGCGTCGCGCCAGTAACGCTCGACCGGCCAGTCCTTGGTGTAGCCCGCGCCGCCCAGCGCCTGGATGGCTTCGCCCGCGACCTTCACCGCATTCTCGCTCGCGAGCAGGATGCAGCCCGCGGCGTCGAAGCGCGTTGTCTGCCCCGCGTCGCACGCCTTGGCGACGTTGTAGACATACGAGCGCGCCGACTGGAGCATGACATACATGTCGGCCACCTTCGCCTGCATCAGCTGGAACGACCCGATCGGCTTGCCGAACTGCTTGCGCTCGCGGACATAGGGAATGACCGTGTCGAGGCACGCCTGCATGATGCCGAGCTGGAGGCCGGCGAGCACGACGCGTTCATAATCGAGCCCCGACATCAGCACGCCGACGCCGCCATTTTCGGGCCCCATCACCTGTTCTTCGGACACTTCGCAATCGGTGAAGACGAGCTCGGCGGTCGGCGAACCGCGCATACCTACCTTGTCGATCTTCTGCCCGATGGCGAACCCCGGCATATCCTTTTCGATCAGGAACGCTGTAATGCCGCGCGATCCCGCCTCGGGGCTCGTCTTCGCATAGACGACGAGCGTGTCGGCGCAGGTCGCGTTGGTGATCCAGAATTTGGTGCCGTTGAGGACATAGCCGCCCTGGACCCGGTCGGCCTTCAGCTTCATCGACACGACGTCGCTGCCCGCGCCGGCTTCGGACATCGCGAGGCTGCCGACATGCTCGCCGCTGATCAGCTTGGGGAGGTATTTCGCCTTCTGTTCGGCATTGCCCCAGCGGCGGATCTGGTTGACGCAAAGGTTGGAATGCGCGCCGTAGGAGAGGCCGATCGCGGCCGACGCACGGCTGACTTCCTCGACCGCGATGACATGTTCGAGATAGCCGAGTCCGAGGCCGCCGAATTCTTCCTCGACGGTGATACCATGCAGCCCGAGCTCGCCCATCTGCGTCCACAATTCATCGCGCGGGAACCAGTCGTCGGCATCGGCCTTGGCGGCGAGCGGCGCGATCTGTTCGTCGGCGAAGCGGGCGGTGGTATCGCGGATCATGTCGGCGGTTTCGCCGAGCGCGAAATCGAAATCGGGGGTGGCGCGCATGGATTACCTATCGATCGAGGGGCGGGACAGGGCGCGAGTGTGCATCAAAACTCCATCATATGGAAATTGAAACGGGGTGAAGTTTTGCATAAGAAGAATTTATGATAAAGCGCGCGCACATCCGCCAGTTCCTCGCCGTCGTCGATGCTGGCAGCTTTACGCAGGCGGCATTGCGAATCCGCGTCACCCAGCCGGCGCTCTCGACGGGGATCGCCGAACTCGAGAAGCTGGTCGGCACGCCGTTGTTCATTCGCAACCGCCGCCAGATCCGGCTGACCGAGGCGGGCGGGCGTTTCCTGCCGATCGCGCGCGACCTCGAACGCGGCTTTCGCGCCGCCGACAGCTTCGGGCGCGCGGATGATCGTCAGGCTGCCGAGCTCAAACTGGGTGTGATCCGCTCGGCGTCTGCGGAACTGTTGCAGGCGATCGCCGCGGCGCTGCGACCCGGCTTCGCGATCGAACTCGTCGAAAACAGCGACTCTGAGCTACGCGCCGCGCTCGGCAGCGGCCGCCTCAACATGGCTCTCGTCCCGTTGCGGACAGGCGAGCGCGGCGATCATGTGATGCCACTCTACGAAGAGCCGCTCGCGATGTTCATCGCATCGGATCATCCGCTCGCCGGGCGCATCGAGGTCGGACCCGAGGAGCTCGCCGCCGAAACGATGATCGCGCGCCGCTCGTGCGAATTTCTCGATGCGACGAGCCGTTTCTTCACGCGTCACGGCGTCCGCCCGCGTTTTGCGTTGCGCAGCGAGAGCGACGAGCGCTGCCTCCGCATGGTCGCCGCGGGGGTCGGGATCACGACCGCGCCCGTCTCGCTCGCGATCGAGGGTATCGTGCCGCTCAAGGTCACGGGCTATGATTTTCGCCGCGAACTCGGCCTAATCGCCGACCCGGCGTGGAGCGACTTGCCCGAAGTCGAGACGCGGCTTGCCCACGCACTCGAAACGATCGCCGCGATCGCAGCCGAGTGGCGGCAGGTGAAGGTCGATATCGCTGCATGATCCGGCGCTCCACAAGTCTGGCTTGCATGGGCAAAAGGCCATACTGTTTGCGCGTCGCCTTCCGCGACGGCAAGGGCGGGGCATGACCGATACGCTGACCCATCTCGACCGGCTCGAGGCCGAGAGCATCCATATCATGCGCGAAGTGATGGCCGACGCGGTCAAGCCTGTCATGCTGTACAGCGTGGGCAAGGACAGCGCGGTGATGCTGCATCTCGCGCGCAAGGCCTTCTACCCCTCGCCGCCGCCGTTCCCGCTGCTGCACGTCGACACGACGTGGAAATTCCGGGCGATGTACGAACTGCGCGACCGCATGGCGGCCGAAAGCGGCATGGAACTGATCGTCTATCAGAATCCCGAGGCGAAGGAGCGCGGGATCAATCCGTTCGACCATGGTCCGCTTCATACCGACATGTGGAAGACCGAGGGGCTGAAGCAGGCGCTCGACCTCCACGGTTTCGACGTCGCCTTCGGCGGCGCGCGGCGCGACGAGGAAAAGAGCCGCGCGAAGGAGCGCATCTTTTCCTTCCGCACCGCGTCGCACGGCTGGGATCCGAAGAAGCAGCGTCCCGAACTCTGGAACCTTTACAACGCCCGGAAGGCGAAGGGCGAGAGCATCCGCGTCTTCCCGATCTCGAACTGGACCGAGCTCGATATCTGGCAATATATCGCGCGCGAGAACATCCCGATCGTGCCGCTCTATTTCGCCGCGCCGCGCCCGACCGTGGAGCGCGACGGGCTGCTGCTGATGGTCGACGATGACCGCTTTCCGCTGCTGCCCGGCGAGACGCCGGTCGAACGCTCGGTGCGCTTCCGCACCCTCGGCTGCTATCCGCTCACGGGTGCGGTCGAGAGCGAAGCCAGCACGCTGTCCGAGGTCATTCAGGAAATGCTGCTGACCACGACCAGCGAACGGCAGGGCCGCATCATCGACAAAGATGGCGGCGACGCGTCGATGGAGAAGAAGAAGCAGGAGGGGTATTTCTGATGCCAAAAGCCCCGGAATCTCCTGTTTACGTCACCGACGCGCTGATCGCCGAGGACATCGACGCCTATCTTGAACAGCATCAGCAGAAATCGCTGCTGCGCTTCATCACCTGCGGCTCGGTCGACGACGGCAAATCGACGCTGATCGGGCGGCTGCTCTATGATTCGAAGATGATCTTCGAGGACCAGCTCGCCGCGCTCGAAGCCGACAGCAAGCGCGTCGGCACGCAGGGGCAGGAGATCGACTTTGCCTTGCTCGTCGACGGCCTTGCCGCCGAGCGCGAGCAGGGGATCACGATCGACGTCGCCTATCGCTTCTTCACGACCGAAAAGCGCAAGTTCATCGTCGCCGATACGCCGGGGCACGAACAATATACGCGCAATATGGTCACCGGCGCCTCGACCGCCGACCTTGCTGTGATCCTGATCGACGCGCGCAAGGGCGTGCTCACCCAGACGCGCCGGCACAGCTTCCTCGCGCACCTGATCGGCATCAAGCATATCGTGCTCGCGGTGAACAAGATGGACCTTGTCGGCTATGACAAGGCGGTGTTCGACCGTATCACGCTGGCGTATCGCGCCTTCGCGAGCGAGATCGGCATCACCAACTTCACCGCTATCCCGATTTCGGGGTTCAAGGGCGACAATATCACCGCGCTGTCGGACAACACCCCGTGGTTCAAGGGACCCGCGCTGATCGAGCATCTCGAAAATGTCGAGATTGGCTCGGCCGCTGACGAAGCGAAGCCGTTCCGCCTGCCGGTGCAATGGGTCAACCGCCCGAACCTCGATTTCCGCGGCTTCTCGGGCCAGCTAGCGAGCGGCACCGTCAAGCCCGGCGACGCCGTGCGCATCCTTCCGAGCGGCAAGACGACGACGGTCGACCGCATCGTCACGCTCGACGGCGACCTCGACGAAGCCGTCGCGGGTCAGTCGGTCACGCTCACGCTCGCCGACGAGGTCGACTGCTCGCGCGGTGACGTGATCGCCGCCGCCGATGCGCCGCCCGAAGCCGCCGACCAGTTCGAGGCGACGCTCGTCTGGATGGCCGACGAGGCGATGATCGCGGGCCGCGCCTATTGGCTCAAGCTTGCGACGCAGAGCGTCTCGGCGACAATCCAGCCGCCGAAGTACGAGATCAACGTCAACACGCTCGATCATCTTGCGGCGAAAACGCTCGAACTCAACGGCATCGGCGTCGTCGAACTGTCGACCGACAAGCCGATCACCTTTGAGGCCTATGGCGACAACCGCACGCTCGGCGGTTTCATCCTCATCGACAAGCTGACCAACGCGACCGTCGCCGCGGGGATGCTGCACTTCAGCCTTCGCCGCGCGCAGAATGTCCATTGGCAGGCGACCGACATCGACCGCGACATGCGCGCGAACCTCAAGAACCAGCGCCCCGCGCTGCTGTGGTTCACCGGTCTGTCGGGATCGGGCAAGTCTACGATCGCGAATCTCGTCGAAAAGAAGCTGCACCGGATGAACCGGCACAGCTTCCTGCTCGACGGCGACAACGTCCGCCACGGCCTGAACCGCGACCTCGGGTTCACCGAGGCTGACCGGATCGAGAATATCCGCCGCGTCGGCGAGGTCGCGAAGCTGATGTCGGACGCCGGCCTGATCGTCATCACTGCCTTCATCTCGCCCTTCCGCGCCGAACGCGAAATGGTGCGCAGCATGTTGCCCGAAGGCGAGTTTATCGAGGTGTTCATCGACACGCCGCTGGCCGAGGCCGAGCGCCGCGACGTCAAGGGCCTCTACAAAAAGGCGCGCGCGGGCCAGCTCAAGAATTTTACCGGGATCGACAGCCCTTATGAGGCGCCGGAGACTCCCGAAATTCGCATCGACACCACCGCGATGACCCCCGAAGAGGCGGCGGACCTGATCATCGATCGCTTGTTGGGATAGGGATACGCGTGGGGGAAAGCGACGAACATCTCGCCGAACGGCTGGCGACCGCAGCAGGCGCGATCCTGCTCGACCTGCGCGCGCGGGGCGAGCTGGAAGGCAAGGCGCTGGGGAAGGCGGGCGACGAGCAGGCGAACGCGCTGCTGTGCCGCGAAATCCGCGCCGCACGGCCCCACGATGCGCTCCTGTCCGAAGAAGAAAAGGACAATGAGGCGCGCTGCGGCCAGAGCCGCGTCTGGATCGTCGACCCGCTCGACGGCACGCGCGAATATGGCGAGGGCCGCGACGATTGGGCGGTCCATATGGCGCTCGCCGTCGATGGCGTCGCGACGGTCGGGGCCGTCGCGCTGCCGGGGCTCGGCCTTACGCTGACATCGGGCGCCCCCCTGCCGCTCCAGCCTGCGAACCAGCCGCTTAAGATGCTCGTCAGCCGTACGCGCCCTGCCGCCGAAGCGGTCTTCGTCGCCGAACGCATCGGCGCCGACCTGCTCGCGATGGGGTCGGCGGGCGCCAAGGCCATGGCGGTCGTGCGCGGCAAGGCGGACATCTACCTCCACACCGGCGGCCAGTATGAGTGGGACAATTGCGCACCCGTCGCGGTGGCGCAGGCAGCCGGCCTGCACGTCAGCCGCGTCGACGGATCGCCGATCCGCTACAACAACGCCGATACCTATTTGCCCGATCTGCTGATCTGCCGGATGGAGCTGGCCGAAGAGGTGCTTCGCCTCGCCGCACAATATTCGCCAGTGGGATAGGGCACCCTATTCGGAGCGGGCCGCACATTTCGGTCTTGGCTGGCCGCTCGCCAGGGGCCATGAGGAAGCATGATCGACCTGTCATCGTGGCTTCTGCCGCTTTCCATCGCGCTCGCACCGGCGGCAACCGACCCCGATCGCTTCACCGACGGCGGCGTGACATATATTCTTTATGCCGACACCTATCGCCAGGTGGATGACGAGGTACGGCAAATCGGCTTTTCACTCGAAATGACCGAGGCTGAAGGTGCGCCGGGCAATGCCGTCGCCATGAAGGGCGTCGTTCAGGTAAACTGCGGCACACGGAGCGCGCGCATGGTCGGCCCGCAGCTGTTCGACGACAAAAACCAGCCCATCGCCACCGATGTGTCGGACCCGGACCATAGCTCGCCTTGGGAAGAGTTGGGAACAATGGCGTCGGACCAGCATCTTTACCGCAGGGTCTGTGTCGACCGCAGTCGGTAACCGGACTGAAATGGCAGCGTCGCCGGACCTGACGCCGGTTGCCAGCCGGTGCGACACACCCTATTTCGGTTGCATCAAGAAACCGAACACGGGAGAAGCGCGATGACCGACCTGCCTGAAACCAACCTCACCATGCTGACGCTCGTGAAGCCCGAAGGGCAGCTCGAAGTGTCGCTGGAACGCCGCCCGATGCCGGCGCCGAAGCCGCATGAAGTGCTGGTGAAGGTGCTCGCCGCGCCGATCAACCCGTCGGATCTCGGCCTGCTGTTCGGCGGCGCCGACATGTCGACCGCGCGCGCGTCGACGCGCGACGGCCTGCCCGTGATCACCGCCGACGTTCCGCCCGCCGGAATGCGCGCGATGGCGGGGCGTATCGGCGACGCGCTCGCGATCGGCAACGAAGGCTGCGGCACCGTCGTCGCGGCAGGCGACACGCCCGAGGCGCAGGCGTTGCTCGGCAAGACCGTCGCGCTGCTCGGCGGCGAGATGTACGCCGAATATCGCTGCCTGCCCGTGCAGATGGTGATGCCGCTCCCCGACGGGACCGATCCCGCCGACGGCGCCTCCTGCTTCGTCAACCCGCTCACCAGCCTCGCGTTCACCGAAACGATGCGGATGGAGAACCACAGCGCGATCGTCCACACCGCCGCCGCGTCGAACCTCGGCCAGATGCTCGTCAAGATTTGCGCGAAGGACGGCATCCCGCTCGTCAACATCGTGCGCAGCGACGCGCAGGTCGAAATCCTCAAAGGCATCGGCGCGAAATATATCGTCAACAGCAGCGCCGACGATTTTATGGAACGGCTGGTCGATGCTATCGTTGAAACGGGCGCGACGATCGGTTTCGATGCGACCGGCGGCGGCAAGCTCGCCGGACAGATACTCACCGCGATGGAGGCCGCTGCGGTCAAGCGCATGACGACCTACAGCCGCTACGGTTCGGACACGTTCAAGCAGGTCTATATCTACGGCGCGCTCGACCTGTCGCCGACGACCTTTTCGGCGCGCAGCTTCGGGCTGACCTGGGCGCTCGGCGGCTTCCTGCTGACGCCCTTCATGGCGAAGGCGGGCATGGAGACCGTGGGCCGGATGCGCAAGCGCGTCGTCGACGAACTCACGACGACCTTCAAGAGTCACTACAGCCACGAAATCTCGCTGACCGAGGCGCTGAACGTCGACACGGCGCAGGCGTACAACGCCAAGCGCACCGGCGAGAAATATCTGATCAAACCGCACGGTTGAAGATAACGTCGCCCCCGTGAATGCGGGGGCGACAATCGGTTCAACGCTTCATGCACTGGCGCGCATCGTCGCGCTTGTACTCGCTGCAATTCCACAGCGCCTTTTCGAAGCCTGCCTTGTCGTCGCGGAGGTAGGAAAAGCTCATCGCGGCGCGCTGGGTGTCGCTCATCGCGTCACTGTCGGGTTTGAGTGTCGGGTTCGTCCAGCCCATGAACTTGCAATAGGGCTTGTCGCCGCAGAGCCGGAGCGCCGTCGTGACGAAGCTTTCGGGCGCGGCCTTGCGGTCGAGCTGGGTGTAGATGGTGTCGCGGCCCGCGCTCTCACCCGCGCCTGCAACGACGCGCGCTTCGCCGACCGCCGCATTGGCGTCGACTGGCGCGCCCTCGACTGGCAGGCCCAGCGCGATCGCGTGCAGCGGCGATATCGCGGCGAGCTTCGCGACCGGCCCGTCGCTGCCCGACACCGCGCCGCGGAACGCGCCCGGCGTGCCCCAATAGCCCGGCCAGCGGAAGAAGAGATGCGTATCGACGATCGCGATCTTCTCGAGACTGTCGCTCCAATAAGGGCGCACCCAGTCGGTGTGATAATGGGTTGCGAGCCCGACCGGCGGATAGGTGCTCCCCGACAGCATCAGGTCGGCATTGTTCCGCGCCCGCTGCCACGCCGCGTCTGAATAGCGGCGGCCCAGGGCGCCGTCGCAGGTGAAAGTGAACTGGCACCCCGTTGTGCGCTCGGACCCCTGAAACACCACGCCGCAGATCGATTTGGGAAAAGCCGGATGCCGTGCGCGGTTGATCACGACCTGGCCGACCGCCTGCTGCCCCTTGGCGTCGTCGCCGGCCTCATAGATCATCGCGGCGGCGAGGCAATCGCGTGCGCGGGCCTTCGCGTCGCCGCCGCCCGCATAAACGAACGGCCGCGCCGCGACGAAACCCTTGGTGATCAGCGCGACCTCGGCGTTCTGCGCGCGCGCGTCGGCTTCGGTAACGGGCGCGAGTTCCATCGGCGCGACTTCGGGCACGACATCGGCGGGCGGCGCGACGGGGCGGGCGTGCGCGTGGCGGGTCCCGCTGTTCGTCGGGCCGCTCGCGTAGAGGACGGCTATGATCGCCGCGATGGCGAACAGGACAAACAGCCAGCCTGTCCAGTCGCGCCTCAGCGGCAACGTGCCCTGTTCGCCCTCGGGGCGCATGGGGTGAACTCAGATTTCCGGAAGGAAATCGGGAACCGACAGATAACGTTCGCCCGTGTCATAGTTGAAACCGAGCACGCGGCTGCCCGGCGGCAGTTCGGCGAGCTTCTGCGCGATCGCGGCGAGCGTCGCCCCCGACGAGATGCCGACGAGCATGCCTTCCTCGGTTGCGGCGCGGCGCGCGAAATCCTTCGCGGCGCCGGCATCGACCTTGATCACCCCGTCGAGCAGGTCGGTGTGGAGGTTGCGCGGGATGAAGCCGGCGCCGATGCCCTGGATCGGGTGCGGCGCGGGCTGGCCGCCCGAAATGACTGGCGAGGCTTCGGGCTCGACGGCATAGACCTTCAGGTTCGGCCAATGCTGCTTCAGGAATTGCGCGGTCCCGGTGATATGGCCGCCGGTGCCGACGCCGGTGATCAGCACGTCGATCGGGCTGTCCTTGAAATCGGCGAGGATTTCGGGGCCGGTCGTGCGGACATGGACATCGATGTTCGCTTCATTTTCGAACTGCTGCGGCATCCACGCGCCCGGGGTTGTTTCGACCAGCTCGATCGCGCGCTCGATCGCGCCCTTCATGCCCTTTTCGCGCGGCGTCAGGTCGAAGGTCGCGCCATAGGCGAGCATCAGCCGGCGGCGCTCGACCGACATGCTTTCGGGCATGACGAGGATGAGCTTGTAGCCCTTGACCGCGGCCGCCATCGCGAGGCCGATGCCGGTATTTCCCGACGTCGGCTCGACGATGGTGCCACCCGCTTTCAGGCTGCCGTCCTTTTCGGCCGCCTCGATCATCGCAAGGCCGATTCGATCCTTGATCGACCCGCCGGGATTGCTTCGTTCCGACTTCACCCAGACTTCGGCGTCGGGGAACAGCTTCGCCACGCGAATGTGCGGGGTGTTGCCGATGGTCTCGAGGATCGAATTGGCTTTCATGATCGGTGCGCTCTCTCTTTGAACTCGAATCGCGGGTCGCGGCGGACGCGATTGGGCCAGTCGCCGGCGCGGAGCCAGCGTGCCTCATCCGCCTGCGCCAGCGTCGGCGCGGGTTGTAACGAGGCCAGCAGATACTGTCCATAAGGCCAGTCCCCGACCCCCGAGTCGGCGTTGATGTGCCCGAAGGGTCCGGCGTTCACGAAACGCGCGTCCCAGTGCCGCGACAGGCGCCAGACGTGCGACGTCTTGGCATAGGGATCGTCATCGCTCGCGACGACGATCATCGGCGTCTGCGACGAAAGTGCGGGCGAATCGGTAAAGCTTTCGACGCGCTTGTCGCGGCGGAGCTGCGTCAGGTCGGGCGGCGCGACGAGCAGCGCGCCGGCGATGCGATCGCGCGCGACGCTGCTGGCGGCGGCGAACCAGTGCGCAAAGGCGTGGCAGCCAAGGCTGTGCGCGGCGACGAGGACGGGCTCGTGTTCGGCGTGGATCGCGGCGGCGATCCGTTCGACCCATTGGTCCTTCAGCGGTTCGTCCCAGCTGCCGAGTTCGATTCGTTCGCAATCGGCGAAGCGGCGTTCCCACAGGCTTTGCCAATGGGTCGGGCCACTGTTGTAAAGCCCCGGAATGGTCAGGATCTTATGGCGGATATTCGATTCTTGCATGGCGGTCGCTCCATCGTGGGGAGAGAGGGAAACCGCGGTGACGGGTGAGGCCTTAATAACTCAACTAAATAAATTGACAATAGACTTCGGATGGAAAGAGTGCGCAATGCGGTGAACCGCTCAGAGCTATTCAGCAGTCTTTTTGAATTGCGGCTCGAACGTGCGCGCGCGGCGCAGTTCGGGGAAAATCCATGCCCAGAGCGCGGTCACGCCGACCGCGGCGGCGCCGCCGACGACCACCGCACTGACCGGGCCGAGCGCCGCGGCCATCGCACCCGCGCGCATCTCGCCAAGCTCGTTCGACGCCGAAATGGCGAGGCCCGACGCCGCGCTGACGCGCCCGCGCATATGGTCGGGGGTGTTGAGCTGGATCAGCGTCCCGCGCACGAAGACCGAGAACATGTCCGCAGCGCCCATCAGCACGAGTACGGCGAGCGAGAGCAGGAGATTGGTCGAGAGGCCGAAGACGACCGTCCCGGCGCCGAACGCCGCGACCGCCCAGAGCATCTTCACGCCGACATTGCGCTCGATCGGGCGGATGGCGAGGCCGACGGCGACGCCGACCGATCCAAAGGCGACGGCGGCGCGCATCAACCCCGCGCCTTCGGCTCCCGCGTGCAATATGTCGCGCGCGAAGACCGGGAACATCGCGGTCGCGCCGGCGAGCAGCACCGCGAACAGGTCGAGCGTGATCGTCCCGAGCAGGAAGCGCTCGATCCACACGAAACGCAGCCCGTCGGCCATTTCGCGGAGCGGATGGCGGCGAACCTCGGCGGGCGGCGGCAGGACCTGACGCACCCGGCTGAGCGTGAAGGCCGAAATGGCAAGGAGGAGTGCGGAGAAGACGTAAACGGCCCCCGGATGCGCGGCATAGATGAGGCCGCCCGCCGCCGGGCCGATCACCGACGCCGACCGCCAGGCGATGCTGCTCATCGCGATCGCGCGCGGCAGCACCGCGGGCGGGACGATGTTGGGCGCAATCGCGCTCATCGCCGGACCCGAAAAGACGCGCGCGACGCCGTGCATGGCGGCGAGTCCGAAGAGCAGCGGCAGCGTCAGTCCGTCGGTCCAAGTGAACCAGCCGAGCGTTGCCGCAATCAGCAAGTCGATCAGGTTCGAGAAGATCGCGACGCTGCGGCGCTCGAACCGGTCGGCCGCCCATCCCGCGACCGGGGTCAGGATGGCGAGCGGAACGAACTGGAACAGGCCAAGCAGCCCGAGCTGGAACGACGCTTCCTTGATCGACATGCCATAGTCGGTGCGCGCGGTGTCATAGAGCTGGTACCCGATGACGACGACCATCGCGATCGTCGCCATCACCGCGGTGAAGCGCGCGAGCCAGAAATAGCGGAAATCCGGAAAACTGAGCGGGGAGGGGGCTTTGGGCGTTGCAGCCGGCATCACCGGTTCTTCGCCTTCGGGAGGAGGGATCGTCGCCATCGACCACCGCCGTAGTCCGCTTTTTGTCGCTGTCCAGATGGCACGGCTTTGCCGTTCGTCGATTATCGGATGTCATCGGCCGCAGGGGCTGGCAGAAGTGCCGCCACAGGAGTCAGGGAGATTATCGAATGAAGAGCAAATTGGCCCGCTTCGGCGGCGCGGCGATGGCTGCGACGCTGCTGGTTCTTACCGCCTGCAACGCGTCGGACAACAAGTCGGCGACCGCACCGGGCGCGAAGAACTGGACCGAGTTTCGCGACCAGTTCCTCGCAGGATATTTCCCGCTCAACCCGAACTTCGCGGTCTATCAGGGCAAGCATGAGTTCGACGGGCAATTGCCCGACTGGTCGCCCGAGGGGCTCGAAAAACAGGCCGCCTATCTTGAAAAGGCGATTGCGGATGCCAAGGCCTTCGACGGCGAAATGACCGACGCCGAGAAGTTCGAGCGCGACTATCTTGTGCACGTCGCGCAGGGGCAGCTCTTCTTCCTCCGCGATACCGATTTCGCGCAGAAGAACCCGTCCTTCTACACCGGCGCGCTCGACCCCAATGTCTATATTGCGCGGCCCTATGCCGACGCGACGACACGGATGAAGGCGTTCATCGCCTATGCCGAAAAGGTTCCTGCCGCCGCTGCACAGATCAAGGCCAACCTGAAGCTGCCGCTGCCCGCGACCTTCGTCAAATATGGCACCGCGGGCTTCGGGGGCTTCGCCGACTATTACAAGGGCGACGCCAAGGCGGCCTTTGCGTCGGTCAAGGACGAGGCGCTGCAGAAGCAATTCGACGAAGCCGCCGCGAAGGCGGGCGCGGCGATGACCGATCTTGCGAAATATGTCGGATCGCAGCCGGGCACGCCCGACGGCTATGCGCTCGGTGCCGACAAGTTCGCGAAGATGATCCTGACCAACGAAGGCGTCGATACCCCGCTCGACGAGCTTGAGCGCATCGGGCAGGCCGACCTCAAGCGCAATCAGGACGCGCTGAAGGCGGCGTGCGCTACTTACGCTGCGGGCATGACGATCGCCGACTGCATGAAGAAGATGAACGCCGACAAGCCCGCCGACGGCCCGGTCGCCGAGGCGCGCCGCCAGCTCCCGACGCTGCGCGCCTTCCTGATCGAAAAGGACATCGTGACGATCCCCGGCACCGAACAGGCGCAGGTCGAGGAATCGCCGCCGTATAACCGCCAGAACAGCGCCTATATCGACATCCCCGGACCCTATGAGAAAGGCCTCCCGTCGGTCTATTATATCTCGCCGCCCGATCCCGCGTGGGACAAGCAGACGCAGGCCGATTTTGTGCCCGGCCGCAAGGACCTGATGTTCACCTCGGTGCACGAGGTGTGGCCGGGTCACTTCCTCAACTTCCTCCACGCGAACCGCGCCGAAAGCATTTTCGGCAAGCTCTTCGTCGGCTATGCCTTTGCCGAGGGCTGGGCGCATTATACCGAGGAAATGATGTGGGACGCGGGGCTCGGCGAGGGCGATCCTGAGACGCATATCGGCCAGCTGTCGAACGCGCTGCTGCGCGACTGCCGTTACCTCTCGGCCATCGGCCTGCACACCAAGGGCATGACCGTCGCCGACAGCGAAAAGCTGTTCAAGGAACAATGCTATCAGGACGAAGGCAATGCGCGGCAACAGGCGGCGCGTGGCACCTACGACCCCGCCTATCTCAACTATACGATGGGCAAGCTGATGATCCGCAAGCTGCGCGACGACTGGACGAAGGGCGACCGGACGAAGTGGAAGGCGTTCCACGACGAATTCCTGTCGTATGGCGGCCCGCCGATCCCGATGGTGCGCGCAGCGATGATGAAGGAAGCCGCGCCGAAGGCGGTCTTCTAGGCCGAAGGCGCGCGCAGCCGCGCAACGAAAAAGCCGTCGAGGCCTCCTTCGTCGGCGAGCATGGCGGGCAGGGTGCGGACGAAACCTTGCCCGTCGGCGGCGATCGCCGCGGGCAGTTCGTCCGCGCGTGCCGGGTCGATCGACCAGCCCTTGTGGCGATCGAGAAAGGTGGACAGCTGGTCCTCGCCCTCGGCGCGCTCGAGCGAGCAGGTCGCATAGACCAGCGTCCCGCCCGGTTTGACCCAGCCCGCGGCACGTTCCAGCAGTTCGGCCTGCAACGCCGCCATCTCGGCAATCTGCCGGGGTTCGATCCGATGCAGCACGTCGGGATGGCGGCGAAAGATGCCGGTCGCCGAACAGGGCGCGTCGAGCAGCACGGCGTCGGCCAGGCCCGCGGGCGCCCACGAGCGGATATCGCCCTGCACGACCTCGGCCGAAAGGCCCGTGCGTTCGATATTGGCGCGCAGCCGTTCGAGCCGTTTCGCGCTGGAATCGACCGCAACGACGTTCCATCCGGCCGCCGCGAGCTGCATTGTCTTGCCGCCCGGCGCCGCGCACAGGTCGAGCACGGTGCGGCCTTCGCCCGCGCCGAGCAGGCGCGCGGGCAGGCTGGCCGCGAGGTCCTGAACCCACCAGCCGCCTTCGCTATAGCCGGGCATCGTCTCGACCGCCTGCCCGCGCGGCAGGCGGCGATGACGCGGTGCTAAGGACACCGCGTCGGGCCATTCTTCGGCGCCGGGTTCGTGCGCGAAACTGAGGTCGATCGGCGGCGGCGCGCTCCAGATTGCCTCGGCTGCCTCGACCATCTTCAGATCCCATGGCTCGGCCCAGCGTTCGGCGGTGGCGAGGGGAAGCGTGGCGCGGTCGGGGAGCTTCCATTCTTCCTGCTGCGCGCGCGACAGGATCGCGTGGACCAGCCGCCGCGGGCCGCCGTCGACGAGCGGCAGGGCGGTCGACACGACGGCATGACCGGGGCTTTTGAGCACGAGCAACTGGGCGAGCGCGATCCGCAGAACGGCGCGCGACTTGACGTCGTCGGGCAGGATTTGCGACGTCGCGCCATCGATCAGCGCATCGATATCGACCATCCAGCGCAGCGTTTCCGACGCGATCGCGACGGCGAACGCCCGATCGGCGCCGCCCAGGCCCTGCGCGGCGGCGTGCATCGCCACATCGAGCGGATCGCCGCGGCGTAGAATCGCATCGACCAGCCGCAGCGCGGCGCGGCGCGCTGCCGTTCCCGCGGGATCGGCGCCGCCGGGGGATCGCCGGCGACGGGGCGGACGGCGATCAGCCATGACGGGCAACGGCGTGGTTGGCGTGACGCATGAAAAATCCTATATGTGGCGCATCATGACCGACAGCAGCCAGAACGCGACCATCGGCGGAACGCCGCGCGCTGTAAAGCGCCCTGCCCATGTGAAGGCTCCGACGGGCTGGACCAGCAGCGCGCTCCCGTCGCCGGCACCGATCCACGAGGACAAGGCCGAGGATCAGCCCGGCGGGCGCAATCCCGTGCGCTATGGCGACTGGGAATTGAAAGGGATCGCGGTCGATTTCTGACGACGGCGGGCAGGGGCGCCATCGCGCTCCGATATTGGTCGATCGACGACCAAGCCGGGCCGCCCGCGCGATGCGGGGCGGCCCGTACTAACTGGCTCAGGCGGCCGGCAGTTCGGTGTTGAGCGGCATCTTGCCGCTCTTGACCTGCTCGGCGAACACTTCGCGCATCAGCTGCAGCGAGAAGAGGTGCGCGAAGATCAGGCCGAGAATGCCGTTCTGCATCAGCTTGCGCAGCACGTCGCCGCGCAGTTCGCGCAACTTGTTTTCGTCGACCATCTGGAACCCGCGATAGACATAGGGCTTGTCATTGCCTTCCTGCTGGATCGCGACTTCGCCGTCCATCAGCAGGTCGGCCTTCTTCAGTTCGTCCATGAACAGGCCGGTGCGCTGGCCGGCTTCTTCGAAATTCTTGCAGAATTCGAGCACAGCCTGCACCTGCTCCGACGGCTGGCCGTCGACGAACAGCGCATCGCCCTCGTCGAACTTGCCGAGCGCGCCCGAGGTCGGGTCGAAACACAGCGACAGATCTTCCGAATCGGGCTGAAGGCGCGCGAGCAGGAAGGGGTAACGACGGACATAAGCCGGGACGTAGACCGGGTTGAGCAGCTTGCCTTCATCGTCGACGAAGGTGTTGATGCCTTCGTTGAGGCCCATCAGTGCCAGCGGAACCGGATTGTCGCCTGCCGAAAACACGATCGGGAAAAAGCGGCAGGCCGACACGAATTCGTCCGACGTCAGCGGGATTGCGTGCTGGCCGACCAGGAATTCCGCATTGTCGAGCGGGCGGGCGTGGAAGTCCGCATGGTCGACGCTCGAAAGCGGGACGAGGTCCTTGTAAAACAGCGGCAGGTTGGCAGGTGCGGGCGCAGTGGCCATGGTTGAACTCCGGTAGGGTCCCGCTGATGGGACGAAAAAGGATACAGCGCCTTATTGACCCGCGCGGCGCGGCGCAAGGGGGCGTTGGTGCGCGGTGAATGGTGTTTTCAGGCGATGAGCTTGCCGGGGTTGAGGATGCCGGCAGGATCGAGCCCCGCCTTGACCCCGTGGAGTGCCGCCAGCCGCGCCGGGCTGTCGAGTTCCGCGAGAACGTCGCGCTTCATCTGTCCGATCCCATGTTCGGCCGAAATCGAGCCGCCGAGTTCGAGCACGTGTGAATAAACGAGCCGGCTGACCGCCGCACCCTGTTCGGTGATCCACGCGGCGCCGTCGCTCCCTGCGGGCGGCTGGACATGGTGATGGACGTTGCCGTCGCCGAGGTGCCCGAAAGACAGCGCGCGCGCGCCGGGAAAGGCGCTGTCCAGCCGCTGCGGGTTTTCGGCAATAAATGCGGGCATCAAGTCGATCGGTACGCTGATATCGTGCTGGAGCGCAGGGCCCTCGGCCCGTTCGGCCTCGGAAATGGAATCGCGCAGGCGCCAGAAATCCTCGCTTTCGCGGTCGCTCTTGGCGATCACGACATCGCGTATCAGCCCGGCCTCGAACGCGGCAGCGAGCTGTTGCTCCAGCGCGTCGCCCAGCGCCTGGTCGATTTCGCCGGCGAGTTCGGCCAGGACATACCAGGGCTGCGCGGCGGCGAGCGGTGCGCGCGTTTGCGGGATATGACGCAGCACGGCGTCGAGGCAATCTTGCGGGATGAGTTCGAATCCCTCGAGCTCGCGTCCGATCGCGGCGTCGAGGCGGCGCAGCAGCAGCAGCGCGGTTTCGGGCGAATCGATCCCGATCCAGGCGGTGCGCCGCGCGGCCGCCGCGGGGACAAGGTGCAGGCACGCCGCGGTAACGATCCCCAACGTCCCTTCGGCGCCGCACAATAGGTGCCTGAGGTCATAGCCGCGATTATCCTTCTTGAGCGGGGCAAGCCCGTCGAAGATGCTCCCGTCGGGGAGGACCGCCTCTATCCCGGCGACGAGCGCGCGCATCGTTCCATGGCGCAGCACCTGCGTCCCGCCGGCGTTGGTCGACACCAGCCCGCCGATCGTCGCCGACCCCTTGCCGCCGAGCGTCAACGGAAAGCGCAGGTCGTGGGCGAGGGCAGCCTCGTGAAAATTCTGGAGCACCACGCCAGCCTCGACGACGGCGAGCCGCGCCGCTTCGTCGATATGGCGGATGTGGTTCATGCGCCGCAGGCTCAGCAGCAACTGGTTGCCGCTCGCGTCGGGCGTTGCGCCGCCGACCATGCCGCTGTTGCCGCCTTGAGGAACCAGCGCAACACCGGCGTCGTGGCACAGGCGCACGGCGGCGGCGACCTCTTCGGTCGTGGCGGGGGACAGCATCGCGGCGGCGCGCCCGTGATATTTGCCGCGCCAGTCGGTCAGCCATGGCGCCATCGTTTCGGCGTCGGCGCTATAGCCTTTCGGCCCGAGCAAATTGGCAAGGGCATCGAGCAGCGATGCGGTTGGCGGGCGCGTCACGTCGTTCCACTCCGGAAATATCCCTCGTCCGGGCGGGGCGAAGGGCGACAGCAGTTCATTTGATGTTCAATCATCCTTGTTAAAAGGGGCGATGGACGAATAGTATCCTTTCGTCCAGCGGGATGGACGCGGGAGCCAAGGGTGAGCATTTTCTTCTGTCAGGACGCCGAAGGAGCGATAGCACGGCTGTGCTGACTGCGGCGTTCCTGTGGATCATGGCCGCGCCGGCGGCCGATGCAGCGGTGCCTGTCGCCGCGCCCGAGCCATTGGTCGCGGTCGGCGCGCAGACGCCCGACCAGGCCTCGTCCTTCTGGCAGGTGGTGATCGAGCAGCAGCTGATTATCCGCGTCCCGGCCCAGCGCTCGCAGCTCAACAATTTCGCCGCCGGACCCTCGCCGTCGCGGCGCGCAACCGAACTGCCGATCGTCTGGAAAGAGAAAAAGGCCCCGAAATGCGTCGCGATGCGCAACATATTGGGGATGCAGGCGGTCCAGCGCGACAGCATCGACATCATCACGCGGCAGAAGCAGCGTTTGCGTGCGCAGCTCAACCGCGGGTGCCGCGCGCTCGACTTCTACGCCGGCTTCTACATGCAGGGCAGCAAGGACGGGCGACTGTGCGAGGATCGCGACCAGATCCACGCGCGGACCGGCGCGAAATGCGAGATCGACAAGTTCCGGTTGATGGTCCCCGTTCGCGAGGACGATTAGGCGCCTGACCCTGTCGCGTTTTTCGCGGACTTTCCTTGACTTTTCGCCGCCCTTTCCCCAATGGCCGCGGCAACGTCCGCCTGCGTGGGAGGCAGGGCGCCACTCTTTTTCCGGACATATTGCCTCATGAAATTTGCCGATCTCGGCCTTTCCGACGAACTTTTGCGCGCGATCGACGAGTCGGGCTACAGCGAAGCGACCCCGATCCAGGCCGGCGCCATCCCCTCGGTGCTGATGATGCGCGACATGATCGGCATCGCCCAGACGGGCACGGGAAAGACCGCGTCCTTCGTGTTGCCGATGATCGACATCCTCGCTCACGGCCGCGCCCGCGCGCTGATGCCGCGTTCGCTCATCCTTGAGCCGACGCGCGAACTCGCTGCGCAGGTCGCTGAAAACTTTGAAAAATATGGCAAGTATCACAAGCTGTCGATGGCGCTGCTGATCGGCGGCGTGCAGATGGGCGATCAGGTCAAGGCGCTCGAAAAGGGCGTCGACGTGCTCATCGCGACCCCCGGCCGCCTGATGGACCTGTTCGAACGCGGCAAGATCCTGCTCACCGGCTGCAACCTCCTCGTGATCGACGAGGCGGACCGGATGCTCGACATGGGCTTCATCCCCGACATCGAGAATATCTGCACCAAGCTGCCGGCGAATCGGCAGACCCTGCTGTTCTCGGCAACGATGCCGCCGCCGATCAAGAAGCTGGCCGACAAGTTCCTGTCGAACCCGAAGACGATCGAAGTGGCGCGCCCGGCGAGCCGCAACGAGAATATCGAGCAGTTCCTGGTCAAGACCTCCGAACGCGGCAAGCGCGACACGCTGCGCGACCTGATCGAGGCCGAGGACATCGGCACCGCGATCATCTTCTGCAACCGCAAGACGACCGTGCGCGAACTCGCGAAATCGCTTCAGCGCCACGGTTATAAGGCGGGCGAGATCCATGGCGACATGGACCAGTCGAGCCGCATCGCCGAACTCGACCGCTTCAAGGCCGGGACGATCAATATCCTCGTCGCGTCGGACGTCGCGGCGCGCGGCCTCGACGTGAAGGGCGTCAGCCACGTCTTCAATTTCGACGCGCCTTGGCATCCCGACGATTATGTCCATCGCATCGGCCGCACCGGGCGTGCGGGCGCGAAGGGCCGCGCTTTCACGCTGGTGACGCCCTCCGACGACGAGGCGGTCGACAATATCCAGAAGCTGACCGGCTACAAGATTCCGGTCCATGGCGGCGCCGCGCCGGCCGCCGATACGGGCGAGCGCGACGCCGATGATGCCGAGCCGCGGCGCGGTCGTTCGGCGCGTGGCGGACGCGGCAAGAGCGGATCGAAGCCCGAAAAGGCGCCTGCGCGCCCGGCGCCCGCTGCAGCCGAAGCACGGCCGGCCAAGCCCCCGCGCGATGATCGCAAGCCGGCGCGTGAAGATCGCCGGCCGAAGCACGACGATCTCGACGGCCCCGACGACGGCTGGAACGGCCCGATGCCGGGGTTTCTTTCGGTGGGCTTCGGCAGCTGACGCGCAGCGAGCCGATGCTGGTCAGAGCCTGACCAGCATCTTTCCGATATTGCCGCCGGAAAACAGGCCGAGGAAGGCGCCGGGCGCCGACGCCAGCCCGTCGTGCACGGTTTCGCGCATCGTCACCGCGCCGCTCGCGATCAACCCGCCCATGTCGGCATAGAATTCCTCCATGCACTCGATGAACTGGTCGGTGTAGATAAAGCCTTCCATGCGGATCCGTGCCGGGATCGTGCGGACGAGATATTTCATCTCCTGCGCCTTGCTGTCGTTGTAGACGTCGATCATGCCGCAGATCGCGAAGCGTGCGAAATCGTTGGCGGTCGCAAAGGCCGCGTCGAGATGTTCGCCGCCGACGTTGTCGAAATAGACGTCGATACCCGATTTGCCGAGGCTTTCGAGCGCGGCGGCGAGTTGCGGCAGCACCGGCTCCGCCTTGTAATCGATCACGGCATCGGCGCCGAGGTCGTGGACCCAAGCGCATTTTTCGGCGCCGCCCGCCGAGCCGATGACGGTCATTTCGCGCGCCTTGGCAATCTGCACCACCGCCGATCCGACCGCACCCGCCGCCGCGGAAACGAACACCGTATCGCCGGGCCTTGCACTGGCGACGCGGAGCAGCCCGATCCACGCGGTGCCGCCGGTCAGCCCCATATTGTGGAGGAAGGTCTGCGGGGTCATCCCGGCGGCGAGGGCTTCGGCGGGCAGCTTGTTGGGCATCATGTCGAGCCCGATGATACCGCCGTCGCGCCAGCCGCCCATATGAAGGATCAGGTCGCCGGGGGCGAACCCGTCCATGGTGCTTTCGAGCACCTCGCCGATCGCGCCGCCGGTCATTGGCTGATCGATCTGGAAGCTCGCTGCATAGCTTTTCGCATCGTTCATGCGGCCGCGCATATAGGGATCGACCGACAGCCACAGGTTGCGGATGCGCAACTGGTCCTTGTCGAGCGGTGCTTCGGGCAGTTCGCGCAGCGCGAAATTATCCATCGTCGGCAGCCCGTGCGGACGACTGGTCAAATGCCATGCCTTGGCCATCGGAATCCCCCCATTCCTCAATTTCGCCCGGCGACGGCAACAAAGGTCAGAAAAGCCGTTGCCACTGCCAAACAGTGTCGTTAAGACCCCGCCGGTCGCGGGGCCGTAGCTCAGATGGGAGAGCGCTGCAATCGCACTGCAGAGGTCAGGGGTTCGATTCCCCTCGGCTCCACCAGCGACCCTCCACCCGCAAACCCCTGAAAACTGCGCGCCGCATGGTTCGCAATCAATAGTCGCCGGGTCTGCGCCGTCCCTTCACAAACCCGGTAAACGCGGCAGTCGCGATAAGCTTTATTGCCCGGCATAAGTGTCGATTGCCGCGAAGATGCGCGTCAATTGCGTACGCTCGTCGACATCGATATCGGGGCGCCAGATTTCGAACAGCAGGATCGTGCGGTCGCTAGCGCCGCGGTTCCATGCCTCATGTTCGAAACTGTCGTCGAAGATCAGCATCTCGCCCTCGCGCCAGCTTCGCGTTTCGGCGCCGACGCGCAGGCCGCAGCCGTCGGGCACGATCAGCGGCAGGTGACAGATAAGCCGCGTGTTGAGCAGGCCGTGGTGCGGCTGGATATGCGTGCCGGGGGTGAGGCGCGAAAAGAGCGCGATCGGTGCGCGGCCCGGGATAACGGGCTGCGGCGCCAGTTCGAGCGCGGCGAGGGTCGCGGGACAGAGCGCGTCCATCCCGTCGGCGATGACGCCGTCTTTCCACAGCCAGGCCGCGCCCCAGTCGGGCTTGTCGAGCAGCGGATTATTGGGCGGCGGACGGTCGGGACTGGAGGTCACATACGGGCCGAACCGGTCGGCCGCATTGCCTGCAAGCGCCAGCAGTTCGGCACGGATCGCGTCGGTCGCCGCCTCGACGGCCTCGACCCATTCGAAATCGGCGCGCTCGAAGAAGGGGCGCTGCGCGAGCCCGGGGAAATAGAACATGCTCGGTAGCTGGAGATAGAGCGGCTGTTCGCCGGCAAGCACGCGGAGAGCTTCGGCCACGCGCGGGGTCGCGCTGGCGGCATCGATCCCGGCGCCGCGCAACTGGCCGAGCAGGTGGTCGGCAAAAGCGCGCTCGGTTGCGGCGATAAATTGTTCGGCGCGCTGGAGGCCGGGGTGCAGCGCGGGCGGGACGCTGCGCGCCTGCGCCGCGGTGCCGAGCGCGAGGCGATAGAAACTGCCTGCGGCGCGATCGTCGGAGAGGCCGCGCTTGAGTTCGGCCATCGCGAGCAGCGCCGCGATATTGCCCCGGTCGGCGCGGATCGCGGCTTCGAGCACGGCGGTTTCCGCCGCGAAATCGCCGCGGCGATGGGCGTCGCGTGCCTGATCCAGCCATGTCGTCTGCCCCGTCATGATTCCAGCCATAACGGGGCGCCGGACCTTTGCAAGCGACGCCCCAAAATGCCTCAGGCTTCGGCCGGCGGCGACGCCTCGGCAGGCTTCGCCGCGCCGCGGAGCCATGTCCGCATCCCGCGCACCGGCGGGGTGCGCCAGATGGCCATCAGCAGTGCGAGGAGCGCGGCCCACGGCAGGATCGCCGCCCCGACAACGAGGATGAACGACAGCATCACGCTGCCGCTGTGGACGAGCATGTTCAACGCGTCGCTGAACGGATTGCCATAGCCGATCCCGGGCAACCCGCCGGTGCCGACATAGTCGAATTGCATCGGCGTCGTGGCGAGCATCGCTTCGCCCGTCCTGCGCGTATCGCGTTCGCCGTCGAGTTGGCGTCGCATCGCCGCGATCTGCTGTTGCAGCTCGGCGCGTTCGCGATCGCCGAGGCCGCCCTGTTTGAGCCGGGTTTCGAGGCGCGTGATTTCGGCATTGAGGTCGGCGCTGCGGCGCTGCGAGTCACTGATTTGCGTGCCGACATCTTCGCCGCTGATCCGTGTCGCCGCGAGCACACCTTCGGCCTTTTCGACGCTGGAGAGCGCATCGCGGCCGAATTTGCGCGCGATCGCCGGGTCGAGCTTGAAGAGGAGCTGCGCCTCGACTTCGTTTTCGCGCACGAGGCGATAGGTCATCCCTGCGATGCGGCAGCGGTTGGTGCCGAGCGCTTCGCACGCGGCGGCATGTTCCTCTTGCACCTTTGCAATACGGTTGTCGTCGAGCCGGAAGGCATAGGCATAGTTGAACGCGACGCCCGGGGCCGATGTGACGCCGATATTGGGACTGCGCACTGCGGGCGGGAGAGCGTCCGCTGGAGCTGGAATTGACTGGGGCGCGGCGTCGACTGGCACCATGTCATAGGCGGGGGCTTCTTTTAGCGATTCCGAGTTTTTTTCCGAACAGCCGATCAGGGCGAGCGCCATCGCGCCCGCTAAGAGCTTGGTTTTCATGAAGTCTCTCCCAACATGCGACTCATGGTCGCATGTGATGTCATATCATAATTGAAAGAGTAGACAATCTGTTTCAGGCGAGCTTGATAAAGCTGTCGAGGACGCGTTTCGATCCGGCCTGTTCGAACTCGACTTCGAGCTTGTTGCCGTCGATATCCATGATTTCGCCATAACCGAACTTCTCGTGAAACACGCGCATCCCGATGGCGAGGTCGGCGCGCGCCTTGGCGCCGACCGATGCGGCGGGGCCTTTCTCGCTGGGCGCCGGCGCGCGCGTGATGGTCGACGATCCGGCGACTGCGCGCTGCCATGCGGGGCCGCGCGTCATCGTGCGCGCCGGCTGGCGCTCGGCAACATGCGCAAAGGGATCGCCCTGCGCCGACCAGTTCGCGCGCCACAGGCTCTGCCCGCCGCCGAAGCTGTTTTCGCTGTCGACATGTTCGGGCGGGATTTCGGCGATGAAGCGGCTGGGGATGCTGCTCATCCACTGGCCATAGATGCGGCGGTTCGCCGCGTGATAGATGCTCGCGCGCTGCCGGGCGCGGGTGATCGCGACATAGGCGAGGCGGCGTTCCTCCTCGAGGCTCGCGATACCGCCTTCGTCCATCGATCGCTGCGACGGGAAGACGCCGTCCTCCCATCCCGCGAGGAAGACATGGTCGAACTCGAGGCCTTTCGCGGCGTGGATCGTCATGATCGTGACCGTCTCGGTCTGGTCGTCATTGTCGCGGTCCATGACGAGGCTGACATGCTCGAGGAAGGCTTCGAGCGATTCATATTCCTCCATCGCGCGGACCAGTTCGGACAGGTTTTCGAGCCGCCCCGCGGCCTCGGCGCTGCGATCGGCTTGGAGCATCGCGGTATAGCCCGACTCGTCGAGGATCAGCTGGGTCAGTTCGGGGTGCGACAGCTCGTTCGCCTTCGCCTGCCAGCCGCGCATCTGCGCGACGAAATTGGCGAGCTGGCGGCGCGCCTGCGGGGTCAGCTCGTCGGTCTCGGTGATCCGCGATGCGGCATTGAGCAGCGGTAATTGCTCGGCACGCGCATATTGGTGGATGCGCTGGAGCGCCTTGTCGCCGAGTCCTCGCTTAGGGACGTTGACGATCCGCTCGAACGCGAGATCGTCGGCCGCCGACTGGACGAGACGGAGGTAGGCGAGGGCATCGCGGATTTCGGCGCGCTCGTAGAAACGGAAACCGCCGACGATGCGGTACGGCATGCCGATCGCGATGAAGCGGTCTTCGAACTCGCGCGTCTGGAATTGCGCGCGGACAAGGATCGCGGCGCGGTCGAGGCTGACCTTGCGGCGCTGGAGCGTCTCCAGCTCTTCGCCGATGCGCCGCGCTTCCTCCGGCCCGTCCCATACACCGACGACCCGCAGCTTGTCGCCGGGGTCAAGCTCGGTCCATAGCGTCTTGCCGAGGCGGTCGCTGTTCTGCGCGATCAAGGCCGAGGCGGCGGCGAGGATCTGCGGCGTCGAACGGTAATTCTGTTCGAGGCGGATCACCGTCGCGCCGGGGAAGTCCTTTTCGAAGCGCAGGATGTTCGCGACTTCGGCGCCGCGCCACGAATAGATCGACTGGTCATCGTCTCCGACGCAGCAGATATTCTTGCGCGCCTGTGCGAGCAGCCGCAGCCACAGATACTGGCTGGCGTTGGTGTCCTGATATTCGTCGACGAGGACATATTTGAAGCGCGCCTGATATTGTTCGAGCACGTCGCGGTGCGTTTTCAGGATCACGAGCATGTGGAGCAGCAGGTCGCCGAAGTCGCAGGCGTTCAATGTCTTCAGCCGCGCCTGATAGAGCGCGTAGAAATGCTGCCCCTTGCCGTCGGCGTAGGATTCCTTGTCGGCGGCATCGAGATCGGCGGGGGTCAGCCCGCGGTTCTTCCACTTGTCGATCAGCCCCGCGAGTTGGCGCGCGGGCCAGCGCTTCTCGTCGAGCCCTTCGGCCTGGATGAGCTGTTTCAGGACGCGAAGCTGGTCGTCGGTGTCGAGGATGGTGAAATTGCTCTGGAGGCCCACCAGTTCGGCGTGTCGCCGCAGCATCTTCGCCGCGATGCTGTGAAAGGTGCCGAGCCAGGGCATCCCTTCGACCGCGTCGCCGATCATCCGCCCGATACGCTCGCGCATCTCGCGCGCCGCCTTGTTGGTGAAAGTGACCGCGAGGATTTCGGACGGCCAGGCGCGCCGCGTCGCGATGATGTGCGCGAGCCGCGCCGTCAGCGCTGCGGTTTTGCCCGTGCCCGCGCCCGCGAGCATCAGCACCGGGCCTTCGGTCGTCAGCACCGCCTGCCGCTGGGGGCCGTTCAGTCCTTGCAGATAGGGCGGGTCCGAAGGGTCGGGGCGGGTCAGGTCGGGCGTCGAGACGGGGGGCATGTTCACGCGCGAACGATTAGGGAACAGCGAGCAGGCTGTCCAGTGCGGTGAGGCGATCCGAAGGCAAGTTTCCGGCGCGTTTCAACTCGTCGAGCGTGGCAAGCGCCATCGCGCGATAGGCGGGCAGGAGGGCCGGGCTGTGCGCCGTCAGCGTGGCGAGGTGGTCGCCGACCGTGCGCGCATCGCCGCGCAGCAGCGGCCCCGACAATCCCGCAAAGCCGAACGCAAGGCTGTTTTCGAGCGCCGCGCGGACGAGCGGAGCGAGCAGCGCCGCCGGATCGTCAACCCCGGCATCCTCCAGCGCGTGCGACGCCCCGGCGATCAGCGTCACCAGATGGTTCGACGCGTGACAGAGCGCCGCGTGATAAAGCGCCCGCCGGTCCTCCGCGATTTCGACGGCGATGCCGCCGAGGAGCGCGACGAACTGTTTCGCGCTTTCGGTCGCATCGGCGGTCGAACCGGTGATCGCAAAGCGCGCGCCTGCCATGCGCTGCACCTCGCCCGCGGGGTCGCCGGTAAAGGTCATCGCGGGGTGGATCGCCGCGGTCAGCGCACCGGCGCTGCGCAGCGGATCGAGGATCGCCGCGCCGCTGCGTCCGCTGACGTGGAAGATCAAGCTGCCGCGGCTTGCGGACGATATAGCGGCCATCTCGCTGACGACGCCGGCGAGAGCATCGTCGGAGACGGCGATCGCGATGACGTCGCATTGAGTCATGAGCTGTCCGATCGCGGGCGCCGCGATGGCGCCGATCCGTGTCGCCGCGGCAGCGGTTCGTTCAGGGGAGCGACCCCACATTATCGGGGGCAGGGTCGAATGCGGCGCGAGGGCCAGCGCAAGCGCCTGCGCAACGCGGCCCGCGCCGACGACGCCGGATTGATGGAGACGAAGACCGGTCATGGGCGCGGCGTAGCGCGGAGGCGATGATTTGCCAACGGAGCGTCGGCTTTCCGACTGGTTGCAGACCTTTGGACTGCCGGGTAGATTCGCCCGATGAAACTACCTTGGCGAAAAACGAGACCCATCCCGGAAGCGCAAATTGTGCTCGCAGCCGAGGTCATTGCTGCGACTTGGGATACCGGTGAAGACGGACAGGTAGCTGCCTTGAGGCGGAACGGATTTGATGAGGGGCAAGCACGAAGGTTGCTGGCATTTCTGCCGATAGCCTTCAGCCGACCGATCTTGGAAGAATTGGGGATAGTCGATTTCGATCCTAACGTAACCGTGAGCGGGCCCGATGGAGCTTTTTTGAATGCGAAACTGATGCGGCAACCCGAATATGTTCAAGGCCTGAAAGTCGCTCGTGATCACCGCAGCAGAGGCGTGATGGATCACGAGGTTTACAAACTGATTGCTTTTAGCAGCGCCGATCTCAATGCGGTGGATAACGCACTAAACGAGAAAGCAGACGTTACAGGCGCAACGATCGCAACTTCGCTTTTGGACGCCAAAATCGCCCTTCACCTCATTCGGTAGGCGGGGCCGCTGCCCGCCGCATAACCGTCATCCAGACTTTATCTCGCCATTCCCTCCATCTACGGTCGAGCCATGCTGAATTCCCGGATCACTCGACTGGCAGGCACGGCGTTCGCGCTCCTCGCGCTCTCCGCCTGCGCCGGCGCCAAATATCGCCCCGTCGCCGATACGCCGGTCCGTATCGGTCCCGCCTATACGGTTCGCGGCACGACCTATGTGCCCGCGGCGGCGCCCGCCTATGAGGCGATCGGCTATGCGAGCTGGTACGGCAGCGAGTCGGGGAACCGCACCGCGAACGGCGAGCAGTTCCGTCCCGGCTGGATCACCGCCGCGCACACGACATTGCCGCTCCCGACCTATGTCGAGGTGACCGCGCTCGACACCGGGCGGCGGATCATCGTCCGCGTCAACGACCGCGGGCCGTTCGCGCGCGGGCGCGTCATCGACCTGTCGCGCGGCGCGGCGGAAGAGCTGGGCATGAAGGCACAGGGCCATGCCGCGGTGCGCGTGCGCCGCGTCGAACCCTCGGAAAAGGACCGCGAGCGGCTTCGCAAGGGCAAGCCCGCAGCCTCGCTTGAACTGGTCCCCGAACGCGAATTGCAGCGGCTGCGCGCGCAGCTGCCGGCGCAGGGGCGCTAAGCTGCGCGCATTCCGCTTGATAGGGCGCGGTAGAGCGTCCAAAGCGGCGCCGTTATAAACAGGGAGGGGCATCGCCCGTGGATCTGGCACCCTATCGGCAGCATCGGCGCATCCTGACCGCAAGCCTCGTCGGCACCGCGGTCGAATTCTATGATTTCTATATCTATGGCACCGCCGCGGCGCTGGTGTTCGGGCCGCTCTTCTTTCCGTCGGAATCGCCGTCGGCGCAATTGATGCTCAGCTTCATGAGCTTCGGACTTGCCTTCTTTGCGCGGCCCGTCGGCGCGATCGTCTTCGGCCATTATGGCGACCGGATCGGGCGCAAGTCGACGCTTGTCGCCTCGCTGATGCTGATGGGCGCCTCGACTTTGCTGATCGCCTTCCTGCCGACCTATGCCATGGTCGGCTGGGTTGCGCCGCTCTTGCTCTGCATATTGCGTTTCGGGCAGGGTTTCGGGCTCGGCGGCGAGTGGGGCGGGGCCGCCCTGCTCGCGGTCGAGAATGCTCCGCCGGGATGGAAATCGCGCTTCGGCATGTTTCCTCAGCTCGGCGCGCCCGTCGGGTTCATCGCGGCGAACGGGCTGTTCCTGCTGCTCGGGCTGGGGCTCAGCGACGCTGATTTTGCGGCGTGGGGCTGGCGTATCCCGTTCCTCTTCTCGGCGCTGCTCGTCGGGCTGGGGCTATGGGTGCGGCTGAAGATCGGCGAGACGCCCGATTTCAAGGAAGCGCTGGAGAAAGAAGCGCCGGTCGGCGTGCCGCTCGGCGAATTGTTCCGCCACCATCTGGTCGCGACGCTCGCGGGGACCTTTGCGGTCGTCGCCTGTTTCGCGATCTTCTATCTCGCGACCAGCTTCGCGCTGGCGCATGGGACGACGGCGCTCGGCTATCCGAAGGAGCAGTTCCTGCTCATCCAGCTCGGCGCGATCCTGTTCATGGCGGTAGGGATCGTCTTCGCCGGCTATATGAGCGATGCGTCGAGCGCGCAGCGCGTGCTGACATGGGGCTGCGGCGCGACGGTGCTCGTCGGTTTCGTCTTTGGCCCGTCGCTGGCATCGGGAAGCTGGCTGACGACCTTCCTCGGGCTTGCGGCCGCGCTGTTCGTGATGGGGCTGGTCTACGGCCCGCTCGGCAGCTGGCTCACCGCGCTGTTCCCCGTACGCGTGCGCTATACGGGCGCGTCGATCGCGTTCAATGCGGGCGGCATATTGGGCGGCGCGATGGCGCCGATCATCGCGCAGGCGCTGGCGGAGCGGGGCGGAACCGAAACGGTCGGTTATTATCTGGCGCTGGCGGGTGTGGTGAGCTGGCTGGGTCTGCTGATGGTGCGGAGGCAGATGATCAGGCAAGCCTGAGCAGCGTCAGCTTCGCCTTGCCGACCTTGCGTGTCGCATCGATTTCGAAGCCCGGGACATCGACATTTTCGTTGTGCGCCGTCTCGATCGAAATCCAGCTGTCGGGTCCGATCCAGCCGAGGCGATTGAGCTTGTCGAGCGCGACGCTACCCGCGCCGGTGTCATAGGGCGCGTCGAGCATCAGCAGGTCGTACGTACGCCGGGCTGGCCCGAGCGCGAGCACCGACCCGGCGCGGATGTCCGCGCGCGGCGTGGCGCTGAGCGCTCCCAGATTCTTGCGCAGCACGTCGATCGCGTCGCGGTCCTGTTCGGCGAACAGGCATTGCTCGGCCCCGCGTGACAGCGCCTCGATGCCAAGCGCGCCCGATCCGGCGAACAAATCCGCTACGTGGAGGCCTTCGAAACTGCCGACGCGGCTGGTCAGCATCGAGAAGAGCGTTTCGCGCGTGCGGTCCGCGGTCGGACGCGTCGCGTCATTCTTCGGCGCGAGCAGCTTGCGGCCGCGCCATTCACCCGAAATGACGCGCATCAGCCCATCTGCCGCCGGAATTTGAACAATTCGTCGCGTGGGACGACATCGACCGCGCCGAGCGGCATGTCGCCCAGCTCGAACGCCCCATAGCGCGTGCGGATCAGGCGGCTGACCTGCAATCCGAAATGTTCGAGCACCTTGCGCACTTCGCGGTTCTTGCCTTCGGTCAGCGTCATCTCGACCCACTGGTTCCGCCCCGTGCGGCGTTCGAGATTGGCGTCGATCTTGCCATAGCGGACGCCGTCGATCTCGATCCCCAGCGCCAGTTCCTCGAGCTGCGTCTGGCTGATGTCGCCGAAGGCACGGGCGCGATAGGTGCGCTCGACCCCGCTCGCCGGCAGTTCGAGCTGGCGCTTGAACTCGCCGTCGTTGGTGAGCAGCAGCAGCCCTTCGGTATTATAGTCGAGACGGCCGACGGGCATCAGGCGCGGCAAATCCTTGGGCAGCAGGTCATAGATCGTCTTGCGCCCCTTGGGGTCGCGCGCCGCAGTGATGCAGCCTGCGGGCTTGTGGAAGCGGTAGAGGCGCGTCGAGACGGGCTTGGCGACGGGATTGCCGTCGACCGTCAGCCCTTCGAGCGACGCGAGCAGAGGCGCGGGCTGGACGATGACCTGACCGTTCAGCGCGATGCGCCCTTCCTCGATCATCCGCTCGACGTCGCGGCGCGATCCGACCCCGGCGCGCGCCAGCAGCTTGGCGATCCGCTGCGGACCGTCCTCGCGTTCGGCCTCGGCGGGCTTCGATTTGAGGGCCGATGCAGCACCGCGAGCGGCGCGGCGTCCCTTGGGCGCGTCGCGATCGCCAGCGGGTTTCGGCGCCGAGCGGGGCGCGGGGCGGGGTGGACGGCGTGTCGTCATCGGAACGGATGCGGCTTTCTTGTCGTTTTCGAGGGGAAATAGTGTTGCGTTGTAATCACGCTCATAGCCGGAAAAGACTCGCTTCGTCGATGGGAAGCAGAAGCAATCTTGCAGGACGGCGCGGAGCGGGTCATGGCGACGTTAAAGGGAGTCATCATGCTCTTCGTCCATCGCCCGACCTGCATCAAGCGGCTGCTGATCATCGAGGATGATCCGCTGACCGCGTTCGATAACGAACACACGCTGAAACATAGCGGGTACGAGATCGTCGCGACGGTCGATTCGGGCGAAGCCGCGGTGCCGATCATCGCCGCCGAACCGATCGACGCACTCGTCCTCGATCTCGGCCTTGCGGGACATATGACCGGACGCGAAGTCGCCCGGCTGGCGCGCGACCGCGGTATCGCGGTGCTGCTGGTGACCGGGCAATGCCCCGAGGATGCCGCCGACATTGCCGTCGCCTGCCTTGGCAAACCGCACAGCCCGTCGGCGCTCATCGCGGCGCTGCGCGCGGTCGAGACGATGACGTGCAAAAATCAGGCGCCGCGCAAGGTGAACGGGCTGCAAACCTATTGGCGCCCCGCTGCGGCCTGAGCGCGACCAGCCGATAAATAGCCGCTTCCAATTTGATGCCGAGCCTTTAGGCCGTTTCCCAAGAGACAATTGCATCCGCCGGCCGGATGCACGGGGAGCGTGTGCATGTCGGTTGATCTGATCCGGTTTATCATTTTTGTGGCGATCCTTGGCGGGCTGGCGGTGGTCGCGCTGTCGATCCCGGCGTTTCGCCCCTATCTGCGCAAAAATCCGCTGATCACCTTCCTGCTCGGCATATCGAGCGGTTTTCCGCTGACGCTTCTGATCGCGACGATGACCTTCTGGTTGGCTAAGGTGGGGATCGATACCGCGACGATCGGCTTCGCGGTCGCGCTGGGCATTCCCTATACGATCAAATTCCTGTGGGCGCCGCTTGTCGACAAGCTGCCGCTGCCGTTCCTGACAAAGACATTCGGCCAGCGGCGCGGCTGGCTCTTCTTCATCCAGGCCTTGTTGTTTGTCGCGATCTGGCAATTGGGGGCGAGCGATCCGCAGCCTGGCCAGATGGGGACCTTCGCGGTGTGGGCGCTGATTACTGCCTTCCTTTCGGCGACGCAGGATATCGTCATCGACGCCTATCGCATCGAAATCCTCGAAGAGGAGGAGTTCGCGCACGGCACTGCGACGAACCAGTTCGGATACCGGACGGGCAATCTGATCGCGGGCGCGGGCACGATCTATTTCGCGTCGAACGAGGGGTTGGGGCTGGGCTGGGCGACCGCCTATGGCCTGACCGCCTTCTGCATCGTTCCGGCGATCCTCGGCGCGCTGTGGGCCGGGCCGGGCAAGTTCGTCGACCGGTTCGAGCATACTGCGGGGATGAAGGTCGGCCAGTGGCTGACCGAAGCCGTCGTGAACCCGTTCCGCGAATTCCTGACGCGCCACGGCGCTTTCCTGATCCTCGGCTTCGTCCTCGTCTACAAGGTCGGCGACGCGATGGGGCAGACGATGCTCGGGCCGATGATCGTCGACCTCGGCTTTCCCGACCTCGATTATATCTCCGCCAACAAGCTGTGGGGCTTCGGTGCGCTGATCGTCGGATCGGCGCTCGGCGCGCCCTTCCTGCTGTGGCTGGGCATGGGCCGCGCACTGCTGATTTCGGGACTGATGATGATGTTCTCGAACGTCATGTTCATGATCCTCGCGGCGACGGGCAATAATTACTGGATGCTGGTTGCCGCGATCGTCACCGAGAATCTGACGAGCGGGATCGGGCTGACGGTGTTCGCGACCTATCTCTCAGGGCTGTCGAGCATCGCCTATACCGCGACGCAGTTCGCGTTGCTGTCGTCCTTCGCCGGGGTCGGCCGCACGTTCATGGCGGGACCTGCGGGGATCGTTGCCGAGAAACTCGGCTGGGTCGGCTTCTGGGGCTTCACCGTCGTCGCCGCGATTCCGGGAATGCTGCTGCTCTGGGTCCTGTGGAGCAAGGGTTATGTCGGTGCCGGCATCCGCCAGACCGACGGCGTCGACGAGCGTCAGTTGCGGCAACCGGTGGGCGCTTGGCGCATCGTCGGCTTCGCAGCGATCGTCGCGGGGCTGGTTGGCGTCCTCCTTTACCAGCAACTTCAGCTCGGCACCCATATCCTCATCGCCTCGCTTGTCGCTTTCGTCGTCGGCATGTTGCTCGCTTGGAAAGGCAAGTCTTCGGCAGCGGTAGCATAGCCGGTGCACTTCTTCCTCATCTCGATCGCGCTTCAGCTGCTGTGCATCGTCCATGTATTCCGTACGGGGCGGAATACGGCATGGATCATGGCGATCGCTTTCCTGCCGATGGTCGGTATCCTTGCCTATTTCATCGTCGAAATCCTTCCCGGACTCTCGCGCGATCGGCGCGTGCGTGAAGCGCAAACGAAGATTGCGGACAAGATGGATCCCGAACGTCGCATCCGCGAAGCGCGCGACGCGGCCGAGTTCAGCGATACCGCAGGGAACCGGATCGAATATGGGGACGCCCTGATGGAACGTGGGCGTCATGCCGAGGCGCTTGACCAGTTTCGGGCTGCCGAGCGCCTGTCGCCACACGCCGACCGGACGATCGGGATGCGGATCGCCGAAGCGGCGTATGAGGCAGGGCGCTATGTCGAGGCACTGGCTGCGATCGACGCGCTGCCCGAGACGATCTCGCGTACCGAAAACGACCGGCGTGCGCTGTTGAAGGCAAAGGTTGCCGAAGCCGATGGACGGACGGCGGACGCGCTTGCGATCTACCGGGATATCGTGGGCCGCGTCCCGGGCGACGAGATCCGTTGCCGGATCGCCGGCATATTGATTGGCAGGGGCGACAAGGCCGGGGCGAAAGCGGTGCTGAAGGAAGTCGAACAGCGCATGAAGCGCACGCCGCCCGTGACGTTGAAGGCCGAGGCCGAAATGTATGATTGGGTGAAGCGGACGCTCGCCGACCTGCGCTAGGCGGGCCATTCCCCGTTGAGATCGAGGACGACGCCGGCGAGGTAGAGCGAGCCGCAGATCAGCACATCACCGCGTGGGCGATGATCGGCTATATGGCCCAGTGCCACGGTTACATCGTCGCAGGGTTGCACATCGGCGATGCCGAGATCGCTCTGGACCCAATGGCAAAGATCCTTGGGATCATGGTGCTCGTGCCCCGGAATCGGGACCGCCTGAAACGAGGCGATGCGATCGGCGAACGGGCGAAGGAAACCCACCGCATCCTTGTTCTTCAGAAGGCCGCATATGATGTGGAGCGGCTCGCGGTCGCTAAGCGCATTCGCGAGCGCGCTGCCGGCGTCGGGATTGTGTCCGCCGTCGAGCCAGGCTTCGGTGTCGTCCGGCAGAAGCTCAGTGAGCGGTCCGGCACCGAGGCGCTGCATGCGGCCGGGCCAGAAAGCGTCGGCGATGCCCCGCGCGATCTGTCCGTCGGTCGGTTGCGGATCGGGCGCCAGGCGGAGCATCGCGATGGCCAGCCCGGCGTTGCGCATCTGGTGCGTACCGGTCATGCGCGGGCGCAGCGGTCCTTCCACCGAACCCAGTTTCGAATGCCAGCGGAAGGCCTCGCCGTCGACCTCGACCGCCCAGCCTTCGCCCTCTGGAAAGAGCGTCGCGCCGACATCGGCGACCTTCGCGGCGATGGTGTCGCGGATATGGGGTGGATAGGCGAGGGTGGCAACGGGCGTGTCGGCCTTGATAATGCCCGCCTTTTCCCACGCGATGCGCGCCGCCGGATTGCCGGGCGTCCCGGCTTCGGGCGCGAGCAGGAAGGCCTCGTGGTCGATGCCGAGCGAGGCGATCCCGGCGACCGCGGGGGGCGGAATGATATTGGTCGCGTCGAGCCGCCCGCCGAGTCCGACCTCAATGATGCAATCGTCGGCCGGGATGCGCGCGAAGGCGAGGAAGGCGGCGGCGGTGGTGACCTCGAAGAAGCTCGCCTGCAGGTCGGCCGCTTCGTCGAGCACTTCTTCGAGGAGCGCGGCAAGCAGCGCGTCGTCGATCAGCGTGCCCGCGAGCCGGATGCGCTCGTTGAAGCGGACGAGGTGCGGACTGGTGTAGGCATGGACGCGGCGCCCTTGCGCTTCGAGGATCGCGCGGAGATAGGCGCAGGTCGATCCCTTGCCGTTGGTGCCCGCGACATGAAAGGTCCGCGGCAGCTGGAGTTGCGGATTGCCGAGGCGCGCGCACAGTTCGGCGACGCGTTCGAGCCCGAGGATATCGCGGCCCGGCGACAGCGCGGCGAGCCGGTCGAGCTGGGCCTGCACCGCAGGGTCGGAGCTATGGGCGTGGTCGGCCATGGCGGCGCTTTGTCTCGGTTCAGGCAGCCTTCTCGGGCGCCAGATAGCCGATCAGGCGCCCCAGCGTTTCAGGCAGCTCCTTGCGGTGCACGACCATGTCGATCATCCCGTGGTCGAGCAGATATTCGGCGCGCTGAAAGCCTTCGGGCAGCTTCTCGCGGATCGTATTCTCGATCACGCGCTGGCCCGCGAAACCGATGAGCGCCTTGGGCTCGCTGATCTGGATATCGCCGAGCATCGCATAGCTGGCGGTGACGCCGCCCGTCGTCGGGTCGGTGAGCAACACGATATAGGGCAGGCCCGCACGGCGCAGGCGGGCGAGCGCCACCGTGGCGCGCGGCATCTGCATCAGCGACAGCGTGCCTTCCTGCATCCGGGCGCCGCCGGCGGCGGTGATCGAGATATAGGGACAGCCGCGGCGGATCGCGTCCTCGACGCCCGCGACAAAGGCTTCGCCGACCGCCACGCCCATCGACCCGCCCATGAAGGCGAAATCCTGGACGCCGATCACGACGGGCTTGCCGTCGATCTTGCCTGCGGCATTCTGATAGGCATCGCGGTCGCCCGTTTGCGCCCGCGCCGCCTTGATGCGGTCGACATATTTCTTGGTGTCGCGGAACTTCAGCGGATCTTCGGGCGCCGCTGGCGCAGCGATCAGCTCGTGGAGCCCGCCATCGAACAACTGCGCAAAACGCTCCTGCGCGCCGATGCGGTCATGATGGTCGCAGCGCGGGCAGACGTTCAGATTGTCTTCCCATTCCTTGACGAACACCATCTGCTGGCACTGGCGGCATTTGTGCCAGAGGTTGTCGGCGGTGTCGCGCTTGGCGCCGAAGGGCAGGGCGTTGCGAACGCGGTCGAGCCAGCTCATGCGGCGATCTCCTTTGCGCCGTGAATAGCATCGGCGAGGGTACGGGTAAAAGCCTCGACATGCGCCGCCGCGGCGTCGCCATGCTCGGCAATGATGTCGATGAAGGCCGAACCGACGACAACGCCGTCGGCGACCTTCGCGATCTCTGCGGCCTGTGCGGGGGTGCGGACACCGAAGCCGACCGCGACGGGCAGGTCGGTCGCGGCCTTGAGGCGCGCAACGGCGTCGTCGATGCTGGCCTGCGCGGCCTGCTGCAACCCGGTGATCCCGGCAACCGAGACATAATAGAGGAAGCCGCCCGCGCCATCGAGCACGGCGGGCAGACGCGCGGGATCGGTGGTGGGCGTTGCAAGGCGGATCAGATCGACGCCCGCAGCACGGAGGCTCGGGCCGAGCTCCGCATCCTCTTCGGAAGGAATATCAACGCAGATGATGCCGTCGACGCCGGCCTTTTTGCATTCGGTAGCGAACCATTCAGGCCCGCGGATCGTCATCGGATTGGCATAGCCCATCAGGACGAGCGGCGTGCCGGGATGGCGCGCGCGAAAGGCCGAAGCGATCGCAAAGATGTCGGCGGTCGTCGTGCCCTTCGCGAGGCTGCGTAAATTAGCGGCCTGGATCGCCGGGCCGTCGGCCATCGGATCGGTGAAGGGCATGCCGAGCTCGATCACATCGGCACCGCCCGCGACGAGCGCGTCGAGGTTCGCGGCGGTGTCGCCGTCACCGGCGGTAATGAAAGCGACAAGCGCGGGCCGCGGCTTGGTGAAGGTGGTAGCGAAGCGGGTCATTCGGCAGACTTTTTACGATTTGCAGCTTTGTCGATCCACACGAACATCAGCGACACAAGGACGACGACAACCCATGACGGCGATTGAAAGCGGTCGCCCAGGTTGAATATCTTGCTGATCAATGGAAATCCGAGTGCCTGAACGGCGGCGGCGATCAGAAAGACGATGATCGAACGACGTTGGGCGGGCGTCACAGGGCGACTCCCAGTGCATCGGCCACGGTGAAGATGTCCTTGTCGCCGCGGCCTGAGCAGTTGACGATGATGATCTTGTCCTTGCCCAGTGTTGGCGCGATGCGTTCGGCAGCAGCGATCGCGTGCGCGCTTTCGAGCGCGGGGATGATGCCTTCGAGTTTGGTAAGCTTCTGGAAGCTCGCCAGCGCCTCGGCGTCGGTGACGGGTTCATAGCGGACGCGGCCGATGTCGTGGAGCCAGCTATGTTCGGGGCCGATGCCCGGATAATCTAGCCCGGCGGAGATGCTGTGCGCCTCGGTGATCTGGCCGTCCTCGTCCTGCAGCAGATAGGTCTTGTTGCCGTGGAGGATGCCGGGACGCCCGCCCGCCAAGCTGGCGGCATGTTTGCCGTCGAGGCCTTCGCCCGCGGCTTCGACGCCGACGATCTCGACCGCCGCGTCGTCGAGGAAGGGGTGGAACAGCCCGATTGCATTCGATCCGCCGCCGACGGGGGCGATCAGCATATCGGGGAGGCGCCCTTCGGCCTCAAGGATTTGCTCGCGCGCCTCGTCGCCGATCACCGACTGGAAGTCGCGGACGAGCTCGGGATAGGGGTGCGGCCCCGCCACCGTGCCGATGATGTAGAAAGTGTCGTGGACGTTCGCGACCCAATGGCGCAGCGCCTCGTTCATCGCGTCCTTCAGCGTCTTTGCGCCGCTCTCGACCGCGACGACTTCGGCACCGAGCAACTTCATGCGGAACACGTTCGGCTGCTGCCGCGCGACGTCGACCGCGCCCATGAAAATGGTGCAGGGCAGGCCGAAGAGCGCGGCGACGGTCGCAGTCGCGACGCCATGCTGGCCCGCGCCGGTTTCGGCGATGATCTTCGTCTTGCCCATTCGCTTGGCGAGCAGGATCTGCCCGATGCAATTGTTGATCTTGTGCGCGCCGGTGTGGTTGAGATCTTCGCGCTTCAGGTAGATTTTCGCGCCGCCGAGGTGCTCGGTCAGCCGCTCGGCGAACCACAGCGGGCTTGGGCGACCGACATAGTTTTTGAGCAGATAATCGAACTCGGCCTTGAAGCTGTTGTCCTGCTGCGCGGCGCGATAGTGACGCTCGAGGTCGAGGATCAGCGGCATCAGCGTTTCGGCGACATAACGCCCGCCGAACTGGCCAAAGTGGCCGCGTTCATCGGGGCCGGTGCGAAGACTGTTGGGAAGCTGGGTCATCGACCCGCCGCTTTAAGGAAAGCCGCGATCTTGTCCACATCCTTGACGCCCGGCGCGCTTTCGACGCCCGAGGAGACGTCGACCAGCGGCGCGCCGGTTTCGGTGATCGCTTCGGCTACATTGCCGGGGGTGAGGCCGCCCGCGATGCCCCAGTCCATGCTGTGGCGATGGTTCTTGAGCAGCGACCAGTCGAAACGCGTACCCGTTCCGCCGGGCATGGCGGCGGCGGGGGCGTCGAACAAGATACGGTCGGCCACACCCTGATATTTCTGCATCCGCACGAGTGTGTCGGCGTCCTTCAGGCCGACGGCCTTCCAGACTTCAGCGGGCGTCAGCCGCTTTACCACGCCCAGCCATTCGGCCGTCTCGTTGCCGTGGAACTGGATGATGTCGGGGCGGATCATGCCGAGCGCATCGCCCGTGAGCTGTTGCGATGCGTTGACCAGCAGCAACGCGACCTTGACGTTTCCGGCGCCTGCGCGCTTGCGCAACTCGGCCGCGGTCTTGAGGTCGATATAGCGCGGGCTCGGCTCGTAATGATTGAGGCCGATATGCGTCGCGCCGTGGCGGATGGCGGCGTCGACTTCCTCGATCGTCTTGAGGCCGCAGATTTTGACGAGTGGGGGCATGGTCAGACTCTATTTGTCCGTTCGCATCGAGCGAAGTCGAGATGCCCCTCGATCTTCTTCTGCTCCGATGGGTGTCTCGACTTCGCTCGACACGAACGGGAATGGGAAACGGGTTTAAAGCGTCGCTTCGATCTCGCGCGCTGCGAGGTCTGGATCCGCCGACTGGCTGATCGGGCGGCCGACGACAAGGATCGAGGCGCCGTCGGCCATCGCCTGCGCCGGGGTGACGACACGCTTCTGGTCGCCGATCTTGCCGTTTGCGGGACGCACGCCGGGGACGACGTAAAAGCCGCCCGGCCACGCCTTGCGGGCCGCTTTCACTTCCTGTCCCGAACAGACGATACCGTCGAGGCCGGATTCGCGCGCGAGCGCGGCAAGGCGCACGACCTGATCGTGCGGGGTGCCGCCGACGCCGATGTCGTTGAGATCGGGCGCATCGAGGCTGGTGAGCACGGTGACCGCAACGACCTTGGTATTGAGACCCGCCGCCGCTTTCGCCTCTTCGAGCATCGCGCGGCCGCCTGCGGCGTGGACTGTCAGCACGGCAGGTTCGAGGGTGCGCAGCGCCTGGATCGCCTTCGCCACCGTGTTCGGTATATCGTGCAGCTTGAGGTCGAGGAAGATCGGCAGGCCGAGCTTCGCCATTTCATGCACGCCGTGGTGGCCGTTGGCACAGAAGAATTCGAGACCCAGCTTCAACCCGCCGACATGGCGCCGCACCTTCTGCGCCAGCGTCAGCGCGGCGTCGAGGTGCGTCGTGTCGATGGCGAGATAAAGCGGTGAGGTCATGGCTTGTCCGTTGAGAAAAGATCGGTTGGGGCGGGCGGGACGTCGTTGACCGGCGTCGGGGGCGTGACCTCGACGGGCCGGTTGGCAAGCGCACGCAGGTCGGCCGCCTGCCGCTCGCTCGCGTCGAGGCGGCGCTTCATCGACCAGCGCGTCGTGCGCAGCGCGATCCACATCGGCACGCTGCCGATCAGGAATGCGGCGAGGATCAGGACGGGCAATTTGGTGTCGAGCACCTGACCGGGCCAGATCGTCACGGTGACGGGAATCCAGTTTGCCATCGCGAAAATGACGAGGATGGCGGTCAACAAGACCCAGATGATCGTGCGCAGGATTCCCACTTCGTCTTGCTCCTCTGTCGGTCCGGCGTCGACCCTATGACAGATTGCCGCGCGATTCCAGTCCGGGGCTATGCCGCCCCGAACACCCGGTCGAAGATCGTGTCGACATGCTTCATATGATAGCCGAGGTCGAAGAGCGCGGTCAGTTCATCGGCCGACAGCTTCGCGGTGACGTCGGTATCGGCCTTCAGCAGGTCGAGCAGCGAAAGCTGACCGTCCGAATCCCACACCTTCATCGCGTTGCGCTGGACGAGGACATAGCTTTCCTCGCGGCTTGCACCCGCCTGCGTCAGCGCGAGCAGCACGCGCTGCGAATGGACGAGCCCGCCCATGCGATCGAGATTCTTCTGCATCCGGGCAGGATAGACGAGCAGCTTGTCGACGACCCCGGTCAGGCGCGCGAGTGCGAAGTCGAGCGTGATCGTCGCATCGGGACCGATGAAGCGTTCCACCGACGAGTGGCTGATGTCGCGTTCGTGCCACAGCGCGACATTTTCCATCGCAGGGATGGCGGCGCTGCGCACCATGCGCGCGAGGCCGGTCAGATTCTCGGTCAGCACCGGGTTGCGCTTGTGCGGCATCGCCGACGAACCCTTCTGCCCGGGCGAGAAATATTCCTCGGCTTCGAGCACTTCGGTGCGCTGGAGGTGGCGGACCTCGACCGACAGGCGCTCGATCGACGAGGCGATGACGCCGAGCACCGCGAAGAACATCGCGTGGCGATCGCGCGGGATGACTTGGGTAGAGACAGGCTCGATCGCGAGGCCGAGCTTCGCGGCGACATGCGCTTCGACGCGCGGATCGATGTTCGCAAAGGTGCCGACCGCGCCCGAGATGGCGCAGGTCGCGATTTCGGCGCGCGCGGCTTGCAGGCGGATCTTGCAGCGCGAGAATTCGGCATAGGCTTCGGCGAGCTTGAGCCCGAAGGTCACCGGTTCCGCGTGGATGCCGTGGCTGCGGCCGATGGTCGGGGTCAGCTTGTGCTCATAGGCGCGGCGCTTGATCGCTTCGAGCAGCGCATCGAGGTCGGCGAGCAATATGTCGGCGGCCTGGCTGAGCTGGACCGCGAGGCAAGTGTCGAGCACGTCGCTTGACGTCATGCCCTGGTGCATGAAGCGCGCCTCGTCGCCGACATTTTCGGCCACCCACGTCAGGAAAGCGATGACGTCATGCTTGGTGACCGCCTCGATCGCGTCGATCGCGGCGACGTCGATCGCGGGGTTCGTCGCCCACCAGTCCCACAGCGCCTTGGCGGCGGATTTCGGTACGGTGCCCAGTTCGGCAAGGGCGTCGGTCGCGTGCGCTTCGATCTCGAACCAGATGCGAAAGCGATTCTCGGCCGACCAGATCGCGGTCATTTCCGGCCGTGCGTAACGCGGAACCATTGAATTTCCTTCCTTTTTGGGCGCCTCATCGCGGAAACCCTGCGGAACCACGACGGGGCGCCCCGTAGCAGGGACGGGGCGTTTCGCCAAATGCCGAACAGCCGCAACTTTGCGCAAACACGATGGGTTGCCTTCATGCCCCATCAGAAAGGCGACAGGTCGCACCGACCGCCGAAGTCGTCGCTACAGGAGAATAAATGTGTTGAAACAAGTGCTTTTGATCGGCGCCGCGGCCATCAGCTTCCCCGCTCTGGCCCAGACGACCGCTCCGGCCGACGAACCTGCCCCGAGCACGCAGTCGCAGCCGGCGCCGACCGACACGACGACCCCCGAACCCGAGAAGAAGCCGACGGACGAAACCAAACCGACCGATCAGGCCCCGACCGAGGACGCAGCACCGAGCGACACGCCCCCTGCGGCTGAACCGACCCCTCCAGCGGACCAGCCCGCACCGGATTCCGAGGAAAAGCCCGAATCCGAACCGCAGTAACCCCTTAATCAGGAGATAGATCATGTTGAAGCAGATGCTTCTGGTCGGCGCAGCCGCCCTCAGCTTCCCGGCTCTCGCGCAAACCACCGCGCCCGCGTCGGACCCCGCAAATCCGCCGACGGCTACCGAACCCGCGCCGGCTCCGGATACGGCGAGCCCGGCGCCGGCCCCGGACGCCTCGACAACGCCGCCAGCTTCGAGCCAGCCCGCCCCGTCGGGTGCTGCGGCCACGCCGACCCAGATCGCCCAGATCGTCGAGCAGGAATTCCCGACATATGACGGGGACAAGAACGGCGATCTGAACGAAGCTGAATTCGGCGCATGGATGAAAAAGCTGCGCGCCGCCACCGACCCCAGCGCCGACGTCGAATCGGCCGAGGTGAAAAGCTGGATCGGACAGGCCTTTGCATCGGCCGACGGCGACAAGTCGGGCGGTGTGAACAAGACCGAACTGACCGGTTTCCTGTCGCGCGGCGCTTAACGGCGTCCCGCGGGGTGGTGCAGCCGTCGGAGCGATCCGGCGGCTGCATCGCTGTGCAACGCAAATCAGCCCGGTTGTTCGACCGCGACAATCGTCAGGCGATGTTCGATTCCGCCGCGGTCGGGCCAGTTGATCGACTGGCCGACGCTCAATCCAATCAGCCCGGCGCCTACCGGGGTCAGGATCGACATGCGGCCCGCCGAAATATCGGCTTCGGCGGGATATACGAGGTGCACCGTGCGTTCGGTGCCGTTTTTCTCGTCACTGAAAGTAACCTTCGATCCCATCGTCACCACGTCGGCCGGGATCTTCGAGCGGTCGCAGATGGCGGCGCGATCGATCTCGCCGAGCAGTAATTCATAGAAACGGACCGAATCGCGTTGCTGGTGCAGCGTCATTTCGGTGAGCGCATCGGCTTCGCTGTCGATCATGCGGATCGGGGGCATCGCGGCCCCCTTTTTCTTCTTGGTCATGGCGCGGACTTTCCGGCTGACGCGCGGCGGTTTGCCGAGCGTGGCTGTATTGGACGGAAATTTGCCCCGGGTTCGGGGCAATCGCGCCGGAACCCGGGGCTAAAAGCCCGCGAGAAGCTGTCCCCCGTGGAAACGGAAGCGGAGAAGGCCGCGTCGAATCTGCATGGCCGGATGATGAGGCAGGGGCGGGCGGAAGTCAAACGCCGCCCGAGCCGCGAGGCAGCCGCTAAAGAAGGCCCATCGCGCGAAAGCTGCGATGATCGGAACCGCCTATGATGATATGGTCATGCAGCGCGATCCCGAGTTTCGCCGCGGCGCTCGCGATCTCCTTGGTGATGGCGATATCCTGGCGGCTCGGTTCGGGGCTGCCGCTCGGGTGGTTGTGGACCAGGATGATCGCCGAGGCGCCGAGTTCGAGCGCGCGCTTGATCACCTCGCGAACATAGATCGCCGATTGGTCGATCGATCCTTCGCTCGCGACTTCGTCGCGGATCAGCATATTGCGCGCGTTGAGATAGAGGACGCGGACGCGCTCGACATCGATCGGTCCCATGTCGGCACGCAGCCAGTCGAGCAGCGCATCCCAGCTGGAAAGCAAGGGCTTGTCGCGAAACTCCCCCTTCAGCAGGCGCAGTCCGGTCGCCTGGACGATCTTGAGCGCGGCGATGCCGGTGTCGCCCAGCCCGTCGATGCGGCGAAGCGATTCGGGATCGGCACTGACAAGCTGTGCCAGCGATCCGAATTCGCGCAGGAGCGTTTTCGCCAGCGGCTTGGTGTCGCGGCGCGGGATCGCGAGCGCGAGGAGATATTCGACCAGCTCGTAATCGGCGAGGCCGTCGGCGTCGTCCAGCAGGCGCGCGCGCAACCGCGCGCGATGTCCCAGATGATCGGGCGTTTCGCTCTCCCCCATGACGCGGGAATAACCGCCTTGTGAGGCGCACTCAACGGTCATAGGAAAAGGAAGATGGCGAACCGGATCAATTTCCTGCATCGAAACGGAATTTCCGGCGTTTCTGCCTTGAACGGGGTTCGGGTCGAGGGACGAGATTTTGCCGCCATGACGTCATCGGCCAACTTCTATGAGTGATGTGGAAGACGGCGCGGAGCCGCGGTGGAAGTACCGGACTGTGCTGTTCAAGAAGCGCTGGCTGACCGCTGGCGCAGTCATCATCCTTGTCGCGGGGGTGTGGATCGCGCGCGAGCCGATCGCCGACGAATTCATCGCCGACCAGCTCGAAAGCCGCGGCGTCCCCGCGCGCTACACGATCGACCGGATCGGTTTCCGCAGCGAGATATTGTCCGACATCGTCATCGGCGACCCGAAGCGCCCCGACCTGACCGCGAAGAAGGTCGAAGTGCTGCTCGGTTATGGCTGGCGGGGGCCCTATGTGTCGGAAATCCGGGCCGAAGGCGTTCGGCTCTACGGCCGCTTCGTCGACGACCGCCTCTCTTTCGGCGCGCTCGACAAGTTTCGCGATCCCACGAGCACCGATCCCTTTGCGCTCCCCGACCTGTCGGTCGTGCTGCGCGATGCGAGGGCGCGGGTCGAAACGCCATGGGGCGATGTCGGTGCGGCACTCAACGGCGGCGGTAATCTGCGCCGCGACTTCACCGGCAAGCTCGCGCTTGTTGCCCCGCGCATCGCGGCGGCGGGGTGCAGCGGCGACGATATCAGCTTCTACGGCGCCGTTCTCGTCCGCGACGTCCGCCCGCAGCTCGTCGGTCCCTTGCGTGGCGGCGCCCTTCGCTGCGCCGACGGGCGTGTCACTGCCGCGTCGCCGCAAGTCGCGCTCGACCTTTCGCTGTCGGAGAATCTGCAAAGCTGGAAGGGCAAAGCCGACGCCAGCATCGCGCAGCTTGTCGCGGGGCCCGTCGCGGCCGATCGGATGGGCCTGCGCGCGCGCTTCGACGGCACCGCGGTGCTGACAAAGCTCGACATCGACGCCGACATGGCGCGGCTGCGCGGCGCCGATTTCGCGGCCGAGACGGTCAATCTCGACGCGAAGGGCAGCGTCGGTAGTGCGGCGCCGAAGTTCGACGGGCAGGTCCGCTTTGCCCGCGCAAGCGGCAGCGCCGACTTGCGCCGCTCGCTCGCCGAAAGCGCGCGCGGGCTGGCGGGTTCGCCGGTGGGGCCGCTGGCGGCGAAGGCCGTCGGCGCGCTCAGCCGCGTGCTCGCCGATGCGAGCGGTAGCGCGGGTTTCGCGCTGGCGGGGGAGGGGCCGACGGCGCGTGTCGACCTGATCGCGCCGGTCCTGACGAGCGCCAGCGGCGCACGCTTCGTCGGCAGTGCGGACAGCCGCATCGGCTATCTTTATGGCGCGGACGCGCCCGCCGTGATCGCGACGGGACGCTGGAGCATTGCCGGCGGCGACCTGCCCACCGGAACGCTGAGCCTCGACCGCAGCGCCGAAGGGAAGGTGACCGGCCTTGCCAGCTTCGATCCCTATATGGCCGAAGGTGCGCGGCTGGCGCTGACGCCGGTGCGTTTTTCGGGCGGTGCGGGCGGCTTGCTTCGCTTTGCGACGACGGCTGCGCTGTCGGGGCCCCTCGCGGGCGGGCGCGTCGAGCGGCTGACCGTGCCGCTGAACGGCTTCCTCGCGCCGACGGGCGCGCTGGCGTTCGACGGCGGATGCAGCCGCGTCGGCGCCGACCGGATCGAGGTCGGCGGTTTCCGCCTCGGCCGCAGCGCGTTCGACCTGTGCGGCCAGCCGGGTGCGCCGCTGCTGAGCGCGGGGCCGAAGGGACTGCGCGGCAATATCCGCATTCCCGCCATATCGCTGCGCGGTACAAGCGGCAGTTCGCCATTCAGCCTGAAAAGCGGCCCTGCCAACATCGACCTGTCGGCGATGCGCTGGTCACTCGCGCGCGCCGATATCCGGCTCGGCGAGGGCGAGAGCGTGACGCGTTTCGCGGCCGACAGCCTGAGCGGGCGCAGGGCGCCGCCGGGCATGGCGGGCGAACTGCGCGGCGCGAACGGAAAGATCGGCGCCGTGCCGCTCGATATGAGCGAGATCGCCGGGACGTGGCGCTTTGCAAATGGCGCGCTGACGCTCGACGGCGGGCTGCAACTCACCGACGCCGCGCCCGATCCGCGCTTCTTTCCGCTCGTCAGTAACGATGCGAGCCTGCGCTTTGCGAACGGGGTCATCGAAGCGAAGGCGGGTTTCAACGAGCGGAAGACGGGGACGAAAATTCTCGACACGCTGATCCGCCACCGGCTGGCGGACAGCAGCGGCTCGGCCGATCTTGTTGTCCGCGAGCTGCGATTCGACGAAGCGTTCCAGCCCGACCAGCTGACCAGCCTCGCGCTCGGCGTCGTCGCCAATGTCCGCGGGTCGGTGGTCGGCGACGGGCGGATCGAATGGACCGCCGACGGCGTCACCAGCCGCGGCACCTTTGCCACCGCCAACGCCAGCCTTGCCGCGGCGTTCGGCCCGGTGACCGGTCTGACCACGACGCTCAGCTTCGACGACCTGATCGGGCTCAAGTCGGTGCCGGGGCAGATCGCGAAGATCAAGGAGATCAACCCCGGCATCCCGGTGCTCGACGGCGAGATCGAATATCGATTGCTCGGCGACAACCGCGTGCGGGTCGAGGGCGGCAGCTGGCCCTTCGCCGGGGGAAAGCTGCTGCTCCATCCAACGACGCTCGATTTCAGCGCCGAAAACGCGCGGCGGTTGTCGTTCGATATCGTCGGGGTCGACGCTGCGGTCTTCCTGCAAAGCTTCGGCTTCGAAAATATCAACGCGACCGGCGTGTTCGACGGGACGCTGCCGGTCGAGTTCGACGGGCTGGGCGGGCGCATCGTGGGCGGGCGCATCGATTCGCGCGCGGGCGGTGGCACGCTGGCCTATGTTGGCGAATTGTCGAACCGCAACCTCGGTGCGATCGCCAATTTTGCCTTTGGCGCGCTGCGCAGCCTCAAATATGACGACCTCACGATCATCCTCAACGGCGACCTCGACGGCGAAATGGTGACCGATATCCGTTTTGGCGGCGTGGGGCAGGGGGCGGGCGCGACGCGCAACTTCCTGACCAACCAGGTTGCGAAACTGCCGCTAGTCTTCAATGTGAAGATCAAGGCGCCGTTCCGCCAGTTGCTCACCTCGGCGAAGGGTTTTTACGACCCTTCGCTGTTGATCGAACAGAATCTGCCCGCGTTGATGCGCGCGCAGGAAGAAGCCGAAGCCGCCGCAAAAGGCGCACCACCACCCGTTCAGCCTCCAGAAAGCGAGCCCATGCGATGAAGAACACCAAGACTGGAGCAAGGAGGCTGGCCATAAGCGGTCGCTGTCTGGCACTGATGACGGGAATGTCGGCCCTTGCGGGCTGCGTCCAGATCGAAACGCCCGACAAGCCGATCGAGATCAACCTGAACATCAACATCCGGCAGGAAGTGGTGTACAGGCTGGATGGCGATGCCAAGAAGCTCATCGAGCAGAATAGCGAGATATTCTGATGGGGAATGACAAGATGCGTATGACGAAGTGGAAACCGACCGGACTGGCTCTTGCCGCGATTGCGGCAACCGCGGCCGTTGCGCTGGCTGTGCCGTCGGCGATGGCGCAGCGCGATCCCGCCTATGCCGCTGCGCGCGCCGCGGGGCAGATCGGCGAGCAGGTCGACGGCTATCTCGGCTTTGCAACGACGCCGACCCCGGCGATCCGCGCGCTGGTCGAGGATCTGAACATCAAGCGCAAGGCGGCCTACACCGCGAGCGCGCAGTCGACCGGCAGCACGGTGCAGCAATTCGCATTCACCAGCGGTTGCAACCTGATCGCGCAGACCAAGCCGGGCGAGAAATACCAGACTCCCGGTGGTGCCTGGAAAACCCGCGACAGCGGCCCGCCCGAACGCGACGCGCGCTGCCCGTAAACCGCCGAACCGCATAATGGGGCCCGAGGGCCCTCAGATGCCGCCGCGCCCCTAAACGCGGCGGCATTTTTGCGTGCCCGAGCTGCGTCAATTTTGTGCACCTGCGCACAAGCATTGACTTCATCGGGCGTCGTTCCTAAACGGACCGCGCCTTAGGGGTCCCCCGAATTTTCGGGCCTTTTTTCGCAGGCGGAATCGATGGATATCGGCTCTGTTTCAGGAGGATGGCGCAAATGACGGGGAACGGCAGCGATCCGGAACCAGCTTCGGAGGATTCGCGCCTGGTCTCGCTCGAAGAGCGATTGGACCGGGCCGAAGCCGCAGAAGCGAAACGGACCGCAGTGAACGCCGGACCGGAGACCGATGCGAATTACAAGCTCGGTAACCGCGTTCTGGCCGAGCTGCTGGGCGGGATCGGTGGCGGCGCGCTGGTTGGTTGGACGATCGACCATTTTGCGGGCACGGCGCCCTGGGGCCTGTTGGCGGTACTGTTCCTCGGAATAGTCGTCGCCTTCAGGAACATATTTCGGATTGCGAACGTCCGGCCGACAAAGCCGGACTGACGGGGATTTAAGGCGAGGTATCGCGTGGCGGATCAAGGCAAAGTGGACCCGATGCACCAGTTCGAGGTGCAGAAGATGTTCGACATGTTCCATGTCGGCAATCACGAGGTTGCCTTTACGACGAGCGCGATGTGGATGGTCATTGCCGGCCTTCTCCTCTGGGTCTTCATGATCGGCGGGATGAAGCGCCAGCTCGTTCCCGGCCGCTGGCAGGTCGCCGTCGAAGGCTTCACCGGCTTCATTTCGGGCATGATGAACGCCAATATCGGTCCCGAAGGCCGCAAATATACGCCCTATGTCTTCTCGCTCTTCATGTTCATCCTGATGCTGAACGTGATCGGCCTGATGCCGTTCGGCCTGTTCGGCCTGCACCCTTTCACCGTGACGAGCCACTTCGCGATCACCGGTTTCCTCGCGATCCTGAGCTTCTCGATCGTGCTGATCGTCGGTTTCTGGCGCCACGGCCTGCATTTCTTCTCGCTGTTCGTGCCGCATGGTACGCCCTGGTGGCTGCTGTGGCTGATCCCGGTGATCGAACTCGTGTCGTTCCTTGTCCGCCCGTTCAGCCTCGCGCTGCGACTCTTCGTCGCGATGACCGCGGGCCACGTGCTGATGAAGGTGTTCGCTTCGTTCATCATCGACGGCATCGCTGCCGGTCCCGCCGTCGGGCTCGGTGTCGGCATCCCCAGCATGGCGCTGATGGTCGGCATCAGCGGGCTCGAACTGCTGGTCGCGGGTATCCAGGCTTATGTGTTTGCGCTGCTCACGTCGCTCTATCTGAACGACGCGATCAATCTGCACTGATATTTCAACTGTATAATCAACGTTTTTCCCAAGGAGTATAAAATGGACGTTCAAGCTGCTTCGCTCATCGGCGCCGGTCTGGCCGCTATCGGTGCCGGTATGGCCGCCATCGGTGTGGGCAACGTCTTCGGTAGCTTCCTCGAAAGCGCGCTGCGTAACCCGGCTGCTGCCGACGGCCAGCAGGGCCGCCTGTTCATCGGCTTCGCGGCTGCCGAACTTCTCGGCCTGCTGTCGTTCCTTATCGCGATCCTGCTGTACCTGAAGGCAGCCTGATCCCGTTTGCGGGGCCGGCCGTTCGGGTACGGCCCCGCGAATGAATTTTTCCTTGTCGGTCGAGAGTATCCATGCCTCAAATCAGCCAATTCGCTGAAAACTGGTATGCCGCATCGCAGATTTTCTGGGTGCTGCTGACCTTTGGCTTCGTCTTTTTCGTCATCGGCCGCGGCATGCTGCCGAAGATCGAGGCGACTGTGGACGCGCGCGACCGCAAGGTGGCCGATGATCTGGCCGCGGCGAAGGCGGCGCATGCTGCCGCCGATGCGCTGGAAGAAAGCTATCGCCAGCAGAGCGACGCCAGCCGCGCCGCTGCGCAGAAGGCGGTAACGGACGCCAAGGACAAGGCCGCGAAGGACGCCGAAAAGCGTCTGGCCAAGGTCGACGCCGAACTCGCCGACAAGCTGTCGGCAGCCGAAGCGGACGTCAGCGCAGCGCGCAGCTCGGCGATGGCCGAAATCGAATCGGTTGCGGCCGAAGCGGCGGGCGACCTCGTTGCCAAGCTGTCGGGCGTGAAGGTCGCTGCGGCAGATGCCAAGGCAGCGGTGAAGGCGGTGCTCCATGGCTAATTTTCTGACCATCCTGTCCGAAGCCGCGGGCGAAGTGCATGCCGAGCCGGCGTCCTTCGGTTTCATCGACGCGACCGTTTGGGTGTCGATCGCGATGGCGATCTTCATCGCGATCCTCTTGTGGAAGAAGGTGCCGGCGATGGTCGCGGGCATGCTCGACAACAAGATTGCCGAGATTTCGAAGCAGCTCAAGGAAGCCGAAGCGCTGCGTCTCGACGCCGAATCGCTGAAGGCCGAATATGAAGCCAAGCTCGCCGATGCGGCAAAGGAAGCCGACGAAATGCGCGCCCGCGCCGACGCCGAAGCCGAAGCGCTCGTCACCAAGGCGAAGGCCGATGCGACGGCGCTGATCGCGCGCCGCAAGCAGATGGCCGAAGACCGCATTGCCGCGGCCGAAGCCGGTGCGCTCGCCGAAGTCCGCACGGCGGCCGCCAAGGCGGCGACCGATGCAGCGGCGAAGCTGATCGCCGACAAGCATGATGCCGCCGCTGACAAGGCGCTTGTCGATCAGGCGATCGCGGGCGTCGCCAAGGGCTGAGTCCTTCGACACCGCTGAAAACAGAGCGCCCGCGGATTTCCGCGGGCGTTTTGCTTTCGGGAGCTAGTTGGTTTTAGCCAGCCCCGCGACCCACGCTTTGGTTGCCGGGAAATTGTCCATCGCGCCCTGATATCCGGCGCGCGCCGTGGTTCGTTCGATATAGTCCAGTTCGGTCGCGTCGAAGGCAAATCCGATCGTGCGCTGGGCAAATTGGAGGGCGTAGGTCACCGAGATATCGGCGGCGGTGAAGTCATCGCTCGCGATGAAGGGCGTGCGCGCGAGCTGGCGGCGCACGAGGCCGAGGCGGCTCCTGAAGATGTCGAGCGCCCACTCCGTCGTCCGGTTTTCCCGCTGATTTTCGGGTGCGAGGATGTGCGTCGCGACAATGGCGTTGATCGGACCCGCGAGACCCGCTTCGCCCATATGGAGGAACTGCTGATAGGTCGGGAAGGCCGGGTCGTCAGGCGTCGGTGCGAACGGGGTCGGCCCGTAACGCGCGAGCAGATATTCCATGATCGCGATCGATTCGACCATCACCGTATCGCCATCGACGATCGCGGGGATGAAGCCCGCCGGATTGATCGCGCGGAATTCGCTGTCCTTCTCGAGGCCACCGAGCAGATCGACCGGCCGCATATGATAGGGGCGCCCCATTTCTTCGAGCAGCCACGCCACGCGAAAGCCGCGGCCTTCGCCGTAAAGGGTGATCATAACTGTCTCCTCAGAACCGGATCATGATCCGCCGCGCCAGCGCGGGCGAGATGCTGTAGACGAGTTGGAGCAGCTTCACCATTCCAGCATTGACCTCACGCTTGCCGGTGCGGATGCCGGCAACGATTTCGGCGGCGCAGTCGTGCGCGCTCATCTTCTTACCCGCGCGGGCCGTGGTCATGTTCGTCTCGACCACGGGGGGCAGCGCTTCGATCACGTGGACATTTGTGCCCTTCAGCAACGCGCAGATCGACTGGGTGTAGCTGCGCAAGGCCGCCTTGGTCGCGCAATAGACAGCGCCGGTGCTGGGTGCGATCGCCAGGCCGGAGGTGACGTTGACGATCGTGGCTTCCGGCTGGGCGCGAAGCGCCGGCAGCAGCCGCGTGCAGAGCGCGATCGGCGCGTCGAGGTTGGTGCGGATGCAGTGCGCCGCGCTCTCCAGTGTTTCGGGCTTGTCGAGGTCATAGGCGCTGCCGACTCCGGCATTGTTGACGAGCAGGGCGAGCGGTTTCCCCGCGACGCCTTCGACGACCGCGTCGATGCCTGCCGGGGTCGACAGGTCGCTGGCGATGGTGCCGAAGCCGAGCGCCGCCATCGCCTGCAATTTCTCGGCCGAGCGGCCCGTGACGATGACGCTCGCGCCCGCGCCCTGCAATTGCAGCGCGATCTCGCGCCCGATCCCGTCGCTGCCGCCGGTCACCAATGCCAATTTGCCGCGAATTTCCATAAGACCCCTCCTATGTTTTACCCCGCACACTATGGCGGGTCGCATCACCATCGCCTACATGCAAAATCATGGCCCGCCCGAACGCTCCAGACCGATTCAACGAAGAAAAAGCGACGTATGTGATGCGCGGCGGCGACGGGGAGGGCGACCAGCCTGACCTCGAACGCGGCGCCGAGGCGATCCGTAGCGTCGTGCGCAAACTGCCGACGCGCCCGGGCGTGTACCGGATGCTCGATGCGCGCGGCGATGTGCTCTATGTGGGCAAGGCGCGCGCGCTGAAGAACCGCGTGACCAATTACACACAGGTCGCGCGACTGCCGCAGCGGCTTCAGCGCATGGTGGCGCAGACGCGCGCGATGGAGATCGTCACGACGACGAGCGAAGCCGAGGCGCTGCTGCTCGAGGCGCAACTCATCAAACGCTACCGCCCGCCCTACAACGTCCTTCTGCGCGACGACAAAAGTTTCCCCTTCATCCTGCTGCGCGCCGACCATGATTTCCCGCGCGTGCAGAAGCATCGCGGCGCGCGGCGCGCCAAGGGGCGCTATTATGGCCCCTTCGCGAGTGCGGGGTCGGTGAACCAGACGCTCAACGCGCTGCAAAAGACCTTCCTGCTGCGCAGCTGCACGGACAGCTTCTTTTCCAACCGGTCGCGGCCGTGCTTGCTGTACCAGATCAAGCGGTGCAGCGCACCGTGCGTCGACCGCATCTCGAAGGAGGATTATACCGGGCTGGTCGGCGACGCGCAGGACTTCCTCGAAGGCCGGTCGACCGCGGTCCAGAAACGGCTCGGGGATGCGATGACCAGGGCGGCCGAGGCGATGGACTATGAGCAGGCCGCGGTGATCCGCGACCGGTTGAAATCGCTGACTTTTATCCAAGGCAGCCAATCGGTCCATGCGGACGGGCTGGGCGATGCGGACGTGTTTGCGCTCGCGGCGAAGGGTGGGCAGCTGTGCATCGCGGGCTTCTTCATTCGCGGGGGGCAGAATTGGGGGCATCGCAGCTTCTTCCCGGCCCACGTGTCGGGGGTGCCCGAGGCCGAGGTCATGGCGAGCTTCCTGATGCAATTCTACGAAGGCGTGCCGCCGCCGAAACTGATCCTCGTCGACCGCGAGCCTGAGGAATGCGCGTTGCTCGCCGAAGCGCTCGGCGAGAGCGGCAGCCGCAAGATCGAGATCAGCGTGCCGCAGCGCGGCAACCGCCGCCGTCTGCTCGAACAGGCGGTGCGCAATGCGGGCGAAGAGCTAGACCGGCGGCTCGCAGAAAGCAGCAGCCAGGCGAAACTCGGGCGTGAACTCGCCGACCTTTTCGATCTCGAAAACCCGCCGCAGCGCATCGAAATCTACGATAACAGCCATATCCAGGGCACCAACGCGCTCGGCGCAATGGTTGTCGCGGGCCCCGAGGGCTGGATCAAGGGTGCGTATCGCAAGTTCAACATCAAACGCGCCGAGACGCAGCCGGGCGATGATTTCGCGATGATGCGCGAGGTGTTCGAACGCCGTTTCGCGCGCGCGATCGAGGAAGACCCCGAACGGACCAAGGGCGAATGGCCCGACCTCGTGCTGATCGATGGCGGCAAGGGCCAGGTGTCGGCGGTTGCATCGGTGTTTGCCGAACTGGGGATTGACGACCTGACCTTCGTCGGGGTGGCCAAAGGGCCCGACCGCAATGCAGGACGCGAGACCTTCTACCATCCCGACGGGCGCGAATTCACGCTGCCGCCGAACAATGCCGTGCTCTTCTACATCCAGCGTCTGCGCGACGAGGCGCATCGCTTTGCGATCGGCGCGCACCGGCAAAAGCGCGCGAAGGCGATGGGCACGTCGCCGCTCGATGAGGTGCCGGGGATCGGCCCGGCGCGCAAGCGGGCGTTGCTGATGCATTTCGGAACCGCGCGCGCAGTCCGCGGCGCGAGCCTCGAGGATTTGCGGAAAGCACCGGGCGTCAGCGCCGCGGTCGCGCAGGCTGTGCATGATTTCTATCATTCGGGACGGTGAGAGGGAGGGTTATGGATTTTGCAGCAGCCATGCCGCTGGCGGGAACGCTGGGCATCACCATTCATGAAGGCAACAAGGATCGCGTCGTGGGCAAGCTGCCCGTTCGGCCCGAAATCTGCACCGCGGGCGGGATCGTCCATGGCGGCGCGATCATGGCCTTTGCCGACTGCCTCGGCGCGGTCGGTGCCTTCCTGACCTTGCCCGAAGGCGCGACCGGCACGACGACGATCGAGAGCAAGACCAACTTCCTCGGCGCCGGCCCGGTCGGATCGGTGCTGGTCGGCGAGGCGACCCCGGTGAAGATCGGCAAGCGCCTGTCGGTATGGCAGACTCGCATCCGTACAGAGGAGGGCGCCGAGGTCGCGCTGGTGACGCAGACGCAGATGGTGCTTTGACCAGCCTGAGCGCCGAAGCGATCATCTGCGCGGTGCGCACGCATGGCGAGCATGGCGCGATTTTGCGCGCGCTGACCAAAGAGGCGGGGCTGGTCGCGGGCTATGTGCGCGGCGGACGCTCGCGGCGCCTGCGGCCGCTCCTTGTGCCGGGCAATCTGGTGGCGCTCGAATTGCGTGGGCGTACCGAGGAGCAGCTTGGCGGCGCAACGATCGAATTGCTGGAGAGTCGTGCGCAGCTCCTCGCAGAACCGCTGGCTGCGGCAGCGCTCGACTGGGTGACGAGCCTGACCGCAGCGACACTTCCCGAAAGCCAGCCTTATCCGGCGCTCTATTCCGCGCTGTCGGCTGTTCTGGACGCGATCGGGGTCGCCTCGTCCGCGCGGCAATGGGCGGCGGCGCTGGCGCGCTACGAGTTGCTCCTGCTCGCCGAACTCGGCTTCGGCCTCAACCTCGAAGAATGCGTGGTGACGGGATTTTCGACCGATCTGGCGTTCGTCAGCCCCAAATCGGGCGGCGCGGTCAGCGTCGGCGCCGCAGCGGGTTATGAAGAGCGTCTGTTCCGCTTGCCGCCTTTCTTGCGCGGGCAGGATGCGAACCCGCCGATGGACGACATACTCGACGGTTTGATCATCACCGGGCATTTCCTCGACCGCGACGTCCTCGACGGACGCAACCGCGACTTGCTGACCGTAAGGGAAAGATTGACCGCCCGGCTGGGCAGGGCGGTTGCGTGATCCGCCGCCGCTGTCTAAGCGGCTGGCGAGACACGAAAGGGCGACACGTTGAAAATCCTGCTGCTGGCTGGCGATGGTATCGGTCCGGAAATCATGGCGGAGGCCGAAAGGGTTCTCGACGCGCTTGCGCTTCCCGTGACGCTCGACCGCGCGCTCGTCGGCGGAGCCGCCTATGAAGCGACCGGCCACCCGCTGCCGCCCGAGGCGCTGGCCAAGGCGAAGGGGACGGACGCGATCCTCTTCGGTGCCGTTGGCGATCCGCGTTTCGATAATGTCGAACGCCATCTGCGCCCCGAACAGGCGATCCTCGGTCTGCGCTCGGAACTCGGCCTCTTCGCCAATCTGCGCCCGGCCAAGCTGTTTGCGGGGCTCGAAGACAGTTCGGCGCTGCGTCCGGAGGTCGCATCGGCGATCGATCTGCTGATCGTGCGCGAACTCAACGGCGACGTCTATTTCGGTGAAAAGGGTACGCGCACGACCGCAGACGGGCAGCGCGAAGGCTATGACGTCATGTCGTACAGCGAGAATGAGGTGCGCCGCATCGCGCATGTCGCGTTCCGCGCGGCACAGGGGCGTGCGAAGCGTCTCTGCTCGGTCGACAAGGCGAATGTGCTCGAAACCTCGCAGCTGTGGCGCGATGTGGTGATCGAGGTCTCCGCCGACTATCCCGACGTCGCGCTGACCCACATGTATGTCGACAACGCCGCAATGCAGCTCGTGCGCAATCCGGGACAGTTCGACGTGGTCGTCACAGGCAACCTTTTTGGCGACATATTGTCCGATCAGGCGTCGATGTGCGTCGGGTCGATCGGGTTGCTCGCCTCGGCCTCGCTGAGCGACGGCAAGCTGGGATTGTACGAGCCGATCCATGGCAGCGCGCCCGACATTGCCGGCAAGGGCGTTGCCAACCCGCTCGCGATGATCCTGAGCCTCGCGATGCTGCTGCGCCATTCGGGCGACGACGAGGCGAGCGCGGCGCGGATCGAGGCGGCGGTCGCGAAGGTTCTCGCCGATGGTTGCCGCGGCGCCGATCTGGGGGGCAATATGGGAACGGCGGCATTGGGCGATGCGGTGGTTTCGGTTTTGAACGGATAAGAAGATGAAAAAGACGACGGGTTTCGATCGCAGCAAGACGAAGAACTGGCACCCCGCGACGCAGGCGGTACGCGGCGGCACCTGGCGTAGCGAGCATGGCGAAACGTCCGAAGCGCTCTTCCTGACCTCGGGCTACACCTATGACAGCGCCGAGGAAGTCGCGGCGCGCTTTGCCGGCGAAGAACAGGGCATGACCTATTCGCGCCTCCAGAACCCGACCGTTTCGATGCTCGAGGAACGTATCGCGCTGATGGAAGGCGCCGAAGCGTGCCGCACGCAGGCGACCGGCATGGCCGCGATGACCACCGCGTTGCTTTGCCAGCTGTCGGCGGGCGACCATATTGTCGCGGCGAAGGCCGCTTTCGGGTCGTGCCGCTGGCTCGTAGACCATCTCTGCCCGCGTTTCGGCATCGAGACGACCGTCGTCGACGGGCGCGACAACGATGCGTGGGAAAAGGCGATCAAGCCGAACACCAAGGTCTTCTTCTTCGAAACCCCGGCGAACCCGACGATGGACATCGTCGACATGAAACATGTGTGCGGCCTCGCGAAGGCGCATGGCATCACCACTGTCGTCGACAATGCTTTCGCGACCGCGGCGCTCCAGCGCCCGATGGATTTCGGCGCCGACGTCGTCGCCTACTCGGCGACGAAGCTGATGGAAGGGCAGGGGCGCGTGCTCGCGGGTGCGGTGTGCGGGACCGAAAAGTTCATCAACGACGTGCTGCTGCCGTTTCAGCGCAACACCGGGCCGAACCTGTCGCCGTTCAACGCGTGGGTGGTGCTGAAAGGGCTTGAGACACTCGACCTGCGCGCGCGGCGCCAGTCTGAAAATGCGCTCGCGGTCGGCAAGGCGATCGAAGGCCGCGTTGCGCGTATCCTTCATCCGGGGCTGGCGAGCCATCCGCAGCATAATCTGGCGATGAGCCAGTCGAGCGCGTGCGGCCCGATCTTCTCCTTCGTGCTCGATGGCGGACGCGAGCAGGCGATGGCATTCCTCAACGCGCTCGAACTCGTCGATATCAGCAACAATATCGGCGATTCGCGCAGCCTCTGCTGCCACCCTTGGACGACGACGCATTTTGGCGTGAGCGAAGACGCGCGGATCGACATGGGCGTCGTCGAGGGGATGCTGCGCATCAACATCGGCCTTGAGGATCCGCGCGACGTGATCGCCGACCTGGACCAGGCATTGACCAAAGTCGGGCTTTGAGCGACGCTGGCGTCATGACCACGATGATCGACTCCTTCTTCCCCTTCGCGGCGACCACCGGGGCGATCACCGTGCGCGTGGCGGTCAGCTATTTGCCCGAACAATCGCATCCGGCACTTGGCCGCTGGTTCTGGGCCTATCATGTCCGCGTCGAAAACCATGGCGAGACCGCAGTTCAGTTGATCAGCCGTCATTGGCGGATTGCCGACGGGCGCGGCCAGATCAGCGAAGTCGAGGGCGAGGGTGTCGTCGGCGAACAGCCGTTGATCGCGCCGGGCGGCGCCTATGACTATGTTTCGGGCTGCCCGCTGCCGACCCCCGAAGGGTCGATGGTCGGAAGCTATGCGATGGAATTGGTCGACGGATCGCAGATGCTCGTCGCGATCCCGCATTTCCCGCTCGTGGCACCTGCGACCGCGTCATGAAGCGCACGCACCTGCCGCTCAACGCCCTGCGCGTGTTCGATGCCGCTGCCCGGCATTTGAGCTTTACGCGCGCCGCCGACGAGCTCGCGGTGACGCCTGCCGCGGTCGGACAGCAGATCCGCGCGCTCGAGGATATGCTGGGCGTCGTGCTGTTCCGCCGCACGCCCAAGGGGCTGGAACTGACGGGCGAGGCCGATGCGGGGCTCGACGCGTTGCGGCAGGGTTTCCTGCAGTTCGAGGAATCGGTGCGCGCGATGCAGGCGGGGCAATCGTCGCAGTCGCTGACGATCGCTGCGCCGCGCGACCTGACCGCCAAATGGCTGGCGCCGCGGCTTGCGCGGTATAGCCAGCAGGCGCCCGACGTGCGCTTCACTTTGGTGTCGGCCGACAGCGGTATCGACTTCACCGAAGCGAACCTCGACCTCGCGATCTTCTGGACCGACGGGGCGGGTGAGCATGAGGGCGTGGCGCTCGCCGACGCGTTGATGGTCACCGTCGCGGGGCCGGGGGCGGGCAGCGACACGCGCATCGCCTGGCCCGGTTGCCCCGTCGCCGACGGAGAGCCCGCGTTGCGGCTTGGCGATGCGGGCCTTGCGATCGACGCGGCTGCCAACGGGCTGGGGCAGGCGAACGTCCCGGCGATGCTGGCCGAAGCCGACATCGCGGCAGGACGCGTGCGGCTGGTAGGGGACGCTTTCGCCGTGAAGCAGGGTTATTGGCTGGTCGCGCCGACGCCGCAATGGCGGCAGGCGAAGGTCAAGGCGCTGGTCGCGGCTTTGGTTGCCGCCTGATGTAACCCGGCCGTCTGGCCGCCCGAATACCCCTCGAAATCGTCATTCGGGGATATTCACATGCTCAAAATTCTGGACAGGCTTCCGCCTCAAACATTCGCGATCGGTGCGCTCCGCTGGTCGCTGGTGGTTATCTTCGCATTTTTCGGGGTCGCGAAATTTGCAGCCTACGAGGCGGAGGGTGTCGCCGAAATTGCCATGCATTATCCGCTGTTCGCGTGGATGTACCCGCTGATCGGGGTTCAGGGGACGAGCAATGTCATCGGGACGATCGAGCTGGCCACGGGTGCGTTGATCGCATCGGGGGCATGGTCGCACCGCTCCGGGCTGCTTGGCGGGCTGATGGGGATGGCCACCTTCCTCGTCACGCTGAGCTTCAGCTTCGGCGTGCCGTTATGGCAGGAAGGCTATGGTTTCCCTTTCATGGGATCGACCGCGCAATTCCTGTTCAAGGACGCCGTCCTGCTTGCCGGTTGCCTCGCACTGACACTACACGCGGGTCACGGGTTGCGTCAGGGCACCGCCGGTTTCCGCGTCTGAGCGCAATCATTTTGCAGCGAGGGCAAGCAGGCGCGCAACCTGTCCCACCAGTGGCTCGGCCTCGACATTCGCCGCCGGATTGTTCCAGCTCGCGGTCACGACGAACCATTTGCCGTCGGATTTGCGCTGGCCGAGCAGGCTCATCGACAACACGCCGTTTTCGGACCCGCCCTTGTAGCCCAGATAGCTCCAGTCCGCGGCCGCCACCGGACCGACGCCGTTGTTGATCGCCATCGCGGCGAGCAGGGGCTTCGATCCGCGTGCGCGCAGGTCGGCCATCAGCCGGGCGATATCGTTCGGGCTCGCAAACCATCCTAGACTGTCGATGAAACGCGGACCTTCGGTGAAGCTGACGCCGTCGACGTTGGCGAGGATCAGCCGCTTCCGGTTGTCCTCGATCAACCGGCGCTGCGCCGTATCGTCGCCGCGCAGAAAAAGCAGGCGAAGGTCGGCGAAATTATCGCCTTTCAGCGCGAAGGCTTCGACCGTCGTAAGCAGAGGGATGTTGCGCGACGGATCTTTATGCCCCGCGGCGCGCATCCGTGCCTCGATCGGCTCGCGCCCGATGAGGTGGATCAGCGTGTCGGTCGCGCCATTGTCGCTGACCGAAATCATCCAGTTCGCGAGGGTCTGCAGCGTCACCGGCGTGCCGACGGGCCAGTTGGCGGTTGCCGCCGACGAAAAGCTGAGGTGCGACAGCGGCACGACGTCGGACCAGCGCCGCTTGCCCGCGGCGACCTGCGCGGCAAGTTCGTCGAGGATGTAGAGCTTGATCGTTGAACCGACGGCGAATTGCCGGTCGGGGGCCGCCGAGGCGAGCGGGCGGATGGTTGTGCCGTCAAGCTCAGCAACGAGAAAGCCGGTTTGACCCGGCAGCGCCGCGATCTCGGCCGCGACCTTGTCGAAGCTGTCATTGGCCACCGTGACGCCGGTGACACGCAGCCCCGTTACGCGCGCGTCGGTGGCTGCGCCGACGTCGAGCAATACGGTTGCGACCCCTCTTTCGAAGCGGAGCAGGACGGTGCCCGAGCGGCCGTGCGTCCGCGTGGCGCGGTCGATTGCGACCGGCTTGCCATATTGCGCGATCAAACCCGCGCTGAAGGATTTGAACTGCGGCTCGGGGACGGCGGTCTGGAAATGCGGATCGAAATAGTCCGCATAGGCGATGTTTCCGGCGAACAGGTCGACCAGTTGCGCTGCGCGGCGATCGAAAGCGGTTTGCGCCGCCGGTGCGGCGGTGGCTGCGGTCTGCGCCATGGCGATTGCGGGTGAGGACGCCGCCAGCATCGCTGCCGCTATCGCCCCCGACCGAAATCTCGCCATGAAAGCCTCCTCAGGCGTCGATCGCCGCCTCGTCGAGCGTCGCGGCATTCGCCTGGATGAACTGGAAACGATGCTCCGGATGCTTGCCCATCAGCCGGTCGACCAGATCCTTGACCTGGTGCCGCTCTTCATATTCCTGCGGCAGGGTGACGCGCAGCATCGACCGCGTTGCGGGATCCATCGTCGTTTCTTTCAGCTGGTTGGGGTTCATTTCTCCCAAACCCTTGAAGCGGCCTACTTCGACCTTCTTGCCTTTGAACTGCGTCGCTTCGAGTTCGGCGCGGTGCGCGTCGTCGCGGGCATAAGCCGACATATTGCCCGCGGTGAGGCGATAGAGCGGCGGCTGTGCCAGGTACACATGCCCCTCGCGCACGATGTCGGGCATTTCCTGAAAGAAGAAAGTCATCAGCAGCGTCGCGATATGTGCGCCGTCGACGTCGGCGTCGGTCATGATCACGATCTTTTCGTAGCGCAGACGATCGGCGTCGCAATCCTTGCGCATCCCGCAGCCGAGGGCGAGCGCCAGGTCGGCGATTTCCTGATTGGCGCGGATCTTGTCGGCGCTGGCGCTCGCAACGTTCAAAATCTTGCCGCGGATCGGCAGGATCGCCTGCGTCTTGCGGTCGCGCGCCTGCTTGGCGCTGCCGCCTGCGCTGTCGCCTTCGACAATAAACAATTCCGTGCCTTCGGGACCGTCGTTCGCACAGTCCGTCAGCTTGCCCGGCAAGCGCAGCTTGCGCCCGCTCGTCGCGGTCTTGCGTTTGACCTCGCGTTCGGCCTTGCGCTTCAGCCGCTCGTCCATCCGGTCGAGGACGAGGCCGAGCAGTGCGCGGCCACGGTCCATATTGTCCGACAGGAAATGGTCGAAATGGTCGCGCACGGCATTTTCAGTGAAACGCGCGGCCTCGGGGCTCGACAGCCGGTCCTTCGTCTGGCTCTGGAACTGCGGATCGCGGATGAACACCGACAGCATCATCTCGCCGCCGTTGAACACGTCTTCGGCGGTGATCTGCGCCGCCTTTTTCTGCCCGATCAACTCGCCGAACGCGCGCAATCCCTTGGTCAGCGCGGCGCGCAGACCGGCCTCGTGCGTTCCGCCGGCCGGGGTCGGGATGGTGTTGCAATACCAGCTATACGATCCGTCGGACCATAAGGGCCAGGCGATCGCCCATTCGGCGCGCCCCTGATCGCCCGGGAATTCCTGCCGCCCGACGAAAGGCTCGGCGGTCGCGCATTCGCGCGTGCCGATCTGTTCCTTCAGATGGTCGGCGAGGCCGCCGGGGAATTGGAACACCGCCTCGGCGGGGGTGTCGTCGCCGATCAGTTCGGGCGCGCATTTCCAGCGGATTTCGACGCCCGCGAACAGATAGGCCTTCGAGCGTGCCATGCGATAGAGACGCTGCGGCTTGAAACGGCCATGCTCGCCAAAGATTTCGGGGTCGGGAATGAAGGAGACGCTGGTGCCGCGGCGATTGGGCGTGGGACCCAGCTCCTCAAGCCCGCCGAGCGGGGTGCCACGCGAAAAACGCTGGCGATAGAGGAGCTTGTTTCGTGCGACTTCGATGACGGTTTCGGTCGACAGCGCGTTGACCACGCTGACGCCGACGCCGTGGAGACCGCCCGAGGTTGCATAGGCCTTGCCCTCGAACTTGCCGCCCGAATGGAGCATCGTCATGATGACTTCCAGCGCGGACTTGCCCGGGAATTTGGGGTGCGGATCGACCGGCATGCCGCGGCCGTTGTCGACGACGGTCAGCCGGTTGCCGACATCGAGCGATATCTCGATCCGCGTCGCGTGACCGGCGACGGCTTCGTCCATACTGTTGTCGATGACTTCGGCGGCGAGATGATGCAGCGCACGTTCGTCGGTGCCGCCGATATACATGCCAGGGCGCCGGCGGACGGGTTCGAGCCCCTCCAGCACCTCGATCTGCGAAGCGTTATAGCTGTCGGTGGCGGGGTTTGCGGCGTCGAACAAATCGTGACTCATGACCCAGCTATAGTGGGGCGCCAAGGCGGCTGGCAAGGCGCTTTTCGGCGGCTGCTGGCGGCTCGGCTCGTCCCGTTTTCGTGGCAGGAGGGAACTTTGGACGAAGCCTGCGGGTTGAGGTGCCGACTGCAAAGTCACTCAAAAAGTGGAGTAAAAAATGAAAAACCTCTCTCTCCTCGCCGCGCTTGCGGCCGCCGGGGCAGCCATGCCCGCGATGGCGCAGGAAGGCCGCGACACCTCGCAGGACTTCAACGGACCCTATATCAGCATCGCCGGTGGCGGCACGCTGCAAGGCAGCGACCGCGGTGAAACGCTCGTCTTCGACACCAACCGCGACGGCACCTATGGCGATCAGGTGACCACTTCGGGTGGCGCCAATGCCTTCTCGCCCGGATTCTGTAACGGCGCTGCGACGGGCACCGCCAATCTAGGGTGCAAGAACGACAAGGATGGCCCCGAATATTATGCGCGGCTCGGCTACGACAAGCGCATGGGGAATTTCGTCATCGGCGCGGTGCTGGAAGGCGGGCGCAGCCATGCGCGAGACAGCGTCAGCGGCTTTTCGACCACGCCGGCCAGCTATACGATGAGCCGCGAGGCCGATTATCAGGCGGGCGCCCGCTTGCGTGCGGGTTACACCCCCGGCGGCGGCGCGCTTTTCTATGTGACGGGTGGCGGCGCCTATGCGCGGCTCGACAATAAGTTCACGACGAGCAACACCGCCAACAGCTTTTCGGACAATGGCAAGACCAACGGCTGGGGCTATGCCGCGGGCGGTGGTGCCGAATTGATGGTGACGAACAATATCTCGGTCGGCCTCGAGTATCTTTACACCGACCTCAAGGACAAGGACTATGTCGTCAACGTCGGTCCCGGCACCGCGCCGCCGACCAACCCGTTCCTGCTCAATGGCGGCGGGACGGACATCCAGCGCAGCAATCCCCATTTCCGCACGCACAGTGTGCGCGGTTCGCTGAGTCTCCGCTTCTGACCTCTTGGGAGCGGGCACGGGAGGCGTCGGGTCGAAGGACCCGGCGCCTTTCGCCTATTGGGCCGACGGTATCGGAAAAATCGCGAAATTGCCGTTCGCGCTGCCGACGAGGCGGCCATCCTGAAAGAGGCGTGCATCAATATTGGCAATCCGTTTGCCCTGATGAAGCACGGTAGCCTCGCAGGTTAGCGGGCCTTCGCGCACGCCGACATGATAGTTGAACTTGATCTCCAGCGTCGCGCAGACCAGCCCCTCGCCGAGCAGGCTCATCAGCGCGCCGCCCATGGTTGTGTCCGCGAGCGAATAGGCTACGCCGCCATGTGCGACGCCGTTCGGGTTGAAATGGCGCTCGCGTTCGATGTCGATCGCCATCGTGCAACGCCCGTCGCCGCGCTCGACCATTTGTAGGCCTAGGGCGCGCGCGAACTGGAAATCCTGGCTGAAAGGCCTCACCGAGTGCGTCTTAACGAACTCGGGGACCACCGAACGGCGGGGGCGGGGGCGGACGGCGCGTGCCGCGGGGTAGCTGGGCCTGATAGGCGCGGCCGCAATGCTCGACGCAATAGGGGAAGCCCGGATTCACGGCTTCGCCGCAAAAATGGAAATCGGGCTCGCCCGGATGCCCCATCGGCCAGCGGCAGATGCGGTCGTTGAGGTCGAGCAAAGTCGTCTTGTCGGCGATTTCGGGGCTAGGCTTCGCGGGCACCAGCCGGCGCGGCGGCGCGGGGGGGATCGGCGCCTGCTGGTCGCCGGGTCCCTGACGGATAAAGCCGCCCGGGCCGATCGAAACGATGCGCGGGGTGTCGGCCTTCGGCGGCGCGTCACCCGACGCAGCGTCCGCTTCGGGGGCGTCCACCGGTGGCTTCGGCTCGGGCCGGAGCGGGGCGACGGGGCGCGGGGCCACCGGCGCCGCAGCACGCGGCGCGGCGGCAGGCGCAGCCGGGCGCGGCGCAGCAGGCGCGGGCGCCTTGGCCGGCTTGGCAACCTTTTCGGTCGCTTTGACGGGCGAGGGGCGCGATTTCAGGCCGAGGCGATGCGCCTTGCCGATCACCGCGTTGCGGCTCACGCCGCCAAGCTCGTCGGCGATCTGGCTGGCGGTCAGCCCCTTTTCCCACATGGTGCGCAGGCTTTCGATGCGCTCATCGGTCCATGACATGTTCAATTCCTTATCATTCCACGCCGCGGGCGGTTAGACGATCCGCCTTGCCGATCCCTTCGGGACCGGCACCAGTCGCTGCCCAGCTTGCGGTAAGATCGGGGAGGCGATAGGCGAGAACGCCATGAACGACCAGCCCCAAATTTCGCGCCCCGACTCGAGCAATTTCGCCGGGAGCCCGCCGTTCGCGGAACCCGGTGTACCGCATATCCGGACGCTGAACGTTCCCGGCATGCAGGCGCTATATGTCAAGGAGGTGCGGCGGTTTTTCAAGGTCCAGCTGCAAACAATCTGGGCGCCGGCGATTACCACGCTTTTGTTCCTCGTCATTTTCACCGTCGCGCTGGGCGGCGCGGGACGCATGGTCATCGGCGTTCCCTTCGCCGATTTCATCGCGCCGGGCCTGATCATGATGGCGATGCTGCAGAACAGTTTCGCCAATTCCAGCTTCTCGCTGCTGGTCGGCAAGATCCAGGGAACGATCGTCGATTATCTGATGCCGCCGCTCGCGGTCGGTGAGCTGATCATCGCGCTGGTCGGCGCGGCGGTCACGCGCGCGATCCTCGTGGGCCTCGCGCTCTGGCTCGCGATGCTGCTCTGGCCCGGTGTCCATGTCGGCACCGATCATCTGTGGGCAGTCGCGGTCTTCGGCGTGCTTGGCGCGATGATGCTGGCTTTTCTGGGGTTGATGACGTCGATCTGGGCGGAAAAGTTCGACCATGCCGCCGCGGTGACCAATTTCGTGGTGACCCCGCTCGCGCTCCTTTCGGGCACCTTCTACTCGGTCGACAAGCTCGCGCCCTGGTTCCAGACGATCGCGCACGGCAATCCGGTCTATTACGCGATCATGGGCTTTCGCTACGGCTTCATCGGTACCGTCGATTCGACGATCGCGAACCCGGTGCTGACCGCCGCGCTGGTGCTGGTCGCGGTGAATATCGGATTGGGCCTGCTGACCTATCGCCTGCTGGCCACGGGGTGGAAGCTGAAGGCCTGATATTCGCCTAGTGGCGGTGGATGGCGCGGACGCGGTAGCGGCCGTGGTCCAGCCCGTCGAACATCGCGTCGATCTGCGGATGGTCGATCGGCCCGCCATCGCCATCGGCGACCAGATTCTGCTGGCTGACATAGGCGATGTACGATGAATCGCCGTTTTCGGCGAACAAATGATAATAAGGCTGCTCTTTCGCCGGGCGGATTTCCTCGGGGATCGCCTCATACCATTCGTCGCTGTTTGCGAAGACCGGGTCGATGTCGAACACGACGCCGCGAAAATCGAACATGCGATGGCGGACAATATCGCCCGGGGCGAAACGTGCGCGGCCGATCAACGGGGCCGTAACCGTTGGGGGAAGTTCGGAAGGGGATTCGAGCGTCATCCACTCAATCTATGGCGGTTTACGCACGTTTCAAGTCCGTTACATTCAACCCGGCTGCGGTTTGCCGAATCGGGCTGTGATCGAGGTTACAGATACGCTGGCTATTCGGGCTACGACTCTCCTCTGGCCATTGCATTCCGCGGGCCGCTACGATCAGGGGAGACGCATGATGGCCGACCTACCACCAAAGAACAGCAGCCCGGCGTCGGGCATTGTCCAGCGCGCAAAGGACATCCTTTTCAAGCCGAAGGAGACCTGGCCCGTTATCGCGGCCGAACCCGCCACGACGCAGTCGATCTATGTGCCCTATGTGGTCGCGCTCGCCGCGATCGGGCCGGTTGCGCAATTCATCGGCGGGCAGGTGTTCGGATTTACCGCGTTCGGCGTGACCTATCACCCGCCGATCGCCAGCGCGCTGGTGTCGGCGATCCTGTCCTATGGCCTGACGCTGGCAACGGTGTTCCTCCTTGCGCTCGTCATCGACGGGCTAGCCCCGAATTTCGGCGGCCAGAAGGACCAGGTCCAGGCGCTCAAGGTCGCTGCCTATTCGGCGACCGCGGGCTGGGTGGGCGGTATTTTCGGACTCGTTCCCGCGCTGGGGCTGATCGGCGCCTTGCTGGGCCTCTACGGCCTGTACCTGCTCTATCTCGGCCTGCCGGTGCTGATGAAGGCGCCGCAGGACAAGGCGATCGGCTATACGGCGGTCGTCGTTATCGTCGCGATCGTGCTGTTCCTGATCGTCGGTGCGGTGGTCGCCTCGTTGACGGCGCCGTCGCTGCTCAGCATTCGCGGCTAAAAGCGGGCAGGGCCGTCCCGACCGCGGTCGGGGCGCCCGCCTGTCCGACGTCGGAAGGAAAGAAAAACGGGAGGAGGCGAGGATGTATAGGCCTTGCGCTGCCGTGGCTTCCAGATATCCGCCTGATGGACGGAGGCATTATGGAATATCGCGGTGGAAAGATCGGGCGGCGGGGTATGCTGGCAGTGGCCGGTTCTTGGGCCGTTTGGGACTCTTCGAAGAAGCTCGGCGCGGCTGAAGGCGCGGCGCCCCAGGCTGCCCCGGCAAAAGGTGCGCCATCGGCGGCGCACTATGTCGCGGTCGACGGCGGGGGCAGCGTCCAGGATTATATCGACCATCTCCGTTCGACCACCGGCGGGCAGATGGTGGGCTTTTCGCATGACGCGAAAAATGAAGGAAATAGCGTCGGCCGACGCCTTGCGCAGGAAATCTGGGTCACCGATGCGCCCTATAATGCAGACCCGACCGGAAAGGCCGATGCCGCGCCGGCGATCAAGGCAGCGATCGATTTTGCCCATGCGAATGGCATCGGCACGGTCCGGCTGAACGGTCGCTTCCGTATCGATTCGACGCTTGTCATACCCAGCGGTATTTCGCTCGAAGGCCAAGGCGCCTGCTATCGCTATGACAATGGCAATATTTTTGAAGGAACGTGGATCCGATATCGCGGGCCTGCCGCGTCGCCTGCCATTCGCTATGGGTCGGTCCAGACCTGCCGCCTCTCCCGCCTCGGCATCGACTGCAATGCGGTTGCGCATACCCGTGCAATCAGCATCGGTTCCGACAACAAGCCGGCGACCAAGGGGTTGGTCTTTCAGGACCTTCTCATATTCGGCGCCGGAACCGCGGTGCAATGGGGTGACAGCAGCAAAAGGGCGCCGCTGGAGCAATGCGACGAGATCAGCTTCCGGGACAGCACATTCCACACCTGCGTGAACGGCTTTGTGATCGATGCGACCAATGCAGCGGATTTCTCGGTCATCGAGCGCATCGGATTTGACCAGTTGCAGGGCGTCGCCTTCAAATTGATCACCCCCGGCTTCATGCGGATCAGCCAATGCGCTGCGGGCCTTCGATACGAGACGTCCAGAATGTTCGAGATCAGCGGCGACGGCCCCGATCCGGTGATCATCGAAAGTTGCCAGAGCGAAGGGCCCGCAGGCAAGTTTCTCATATATTCGGCAACGAACGATCAGGGGCAGATCCACCTGCGTGGCAATGTCGTGAACCAGCCGATCGAAGTGACTGGCGTCACGCGCGTGTTATCCGTTGGAAATTACATCAATTCAACGATCGCGCTCGGCGGCTATGTCCGTTTCAACTCGGAGTGCGATGTGTGGGATGGTCCTTTGGAAACCCCGCAGGTCACGGTATCGAATGGCGCACGATTTCGCGGTTTTACCCCGCGTGACGCGAACGGACAGAACGGGCGCTGGCTGCCGGCCGGGCTCAAAATAGACCGCGATCCAGCCGCTGGCGGCTATGAATATAACCTATGCGCGCGCGCCGGCATCCTCGGCTTCACCTTCGTTTCGGCCGCAAAATATGACAAGGGCCAGTATATTTTGCCGACCGTCGACAATGGCTATGCCTATAAATGTATCGTCGGTGGGAAGACTTCGACCGAACCCGCTTGGCCCGCCGTCGTGGGCAAGGCCGTCTCGTCCGGCGCCGCCCGGTTCCAGTGCGTGGGCGCAGGGGCGCTGGTCAAGGGGACTTCGCCGATTGAGCCATGAATTCGCGCGCGAGGCTCGCGTCGATGGCTGATGGATGTTTGCGGCCCCGGTCGAAAAGGCCAGTCATTTCAGCCCCGCTAAGGGGAGAAAATGGAGGAGAGTGAGGGATTCGAACCCTCGGTACCGTTGCCGGCACTTCGCATTTCGAGTGCGACGCTTTCGACCACTCAGCCAACTCTCCTCGCTGAGAGGAGACGCCCCTAGCGGCGGTCCGGACGTCTTGCAACCCTCTCGTCACAAAAAGGCGATCCGCCGCTGGATTTCGTCGTCCTATCAGGGCTTGTCGGCCTCCCACCAATAGGCTTCGCGCCTGCGATTCCCCGTCTCGGCCTCGTTCATCGTCAGCGGATCGTAGAGCCGTCCGCCGAGCATCACGCGGTGGATTCGGTCGGTATTGCGGATGTTTTCGGTCGGATCGGCGTCGAGAATCAGGAGGTCGGCGAGCTTGCCCGCTTCGAGCGAGCCGACATCCTTCGCATAGCCGAGCGACGTTGCGGGCATGATCGTCGCGGCGCGCAGCGCATCGATATTGCTCCAGCCGCCGCGCACGAACGACCAGATTTCCCAATGCGCGCCGAGCCCCGACTGCTGGCCGTGCGCGCCGATCGACACCATGCGGCCTGCCGCGGCGATCTTGCCCGCCTCGCGTGCCGAATCATCGTCGACATAATCGCTTTCGGGCGCGATCACGCGGCGCTTGTTATTCGCGGCGAGTTCGGCCGGCGGCGCATGGCGCGACAGGATCGGATGTTCCCACACATTGGTATGGGCGCGCCAATAGGGATCGCCGGCGGGGCCGCCATAGGTCACCACAAGCGTGGGGGTGTAGTCGACCTGCGTCTGCCCCCAGAGCTGCACCAGATCCTTGTAGAAGATGTGGAGCGGGATGTTGTGTTCGACGGTCGAGTTGCCGTCCTGGATCAGTGTGACGTCCTGCGTGAACAGCGAGCCGCCCTCGGGGACGACGGTCAAGCCTTCAGCCTGCGCGGCCTTCACCACCATCTGACGCTGGTCGCGGCGCGGCTGGTTGTAATTCTTGACGCTATGCGCACCCTGCGCCTTCAATCGGCGGACGTGGGCGAGCGCGTCATCATAGCCGTTGATCTCGGCATAAACGCCCGCCGCCTTCGCACCATAGATGATCTCCCCTGTCGAAAAGATGCGCGGCGCGAGGATCAGCCCGGCACGCTGCATTTCCGACGAGACGAAGATTTCCGACGCGCGCGACGAGGGATTGTGGCTTGTCGTCGTCCCCATCGCGAGGTTAACGATTTCGGACCAGTTCTGCTGCGGCACCAGCTCGTCATCGCCGTGCGACCCATGCGCGTGCGCGTCGACGAAGCCCGGGACGATCGTCTTGCCGGTCGCGTCGACCGTCACCGCGCCTGCGGGAACGGTGATCGCGCCCGCCGGGCCGACCGCAGTGATGCGGTCGCCGTCGATGACGATCGCGCCATTCTCAATCACGCCGCCGTCCTTGTCGGCCATCGTCACGATCTTTGCGCCGGTGACGACGACGACGCCCTTATGCTTTGACGCCGCTTGCGGCATCGACAGCGACACGCCTTCGGTCGGCGGGACGAATTTCGGCGCCTTTTCGTCGGCGGGCGCGTTGGTGAAGAAGCTCGCGAGGTCGGCGCCGAACAAGGTCGCGCCGCGGCTCCAGTGAAGGCGGCGCCCGCCGTCCGACCAATGGATATATTCGGCGCCGCTGCCGCTGACCCGCGTGACGGGCAGCGCGCCGCTTTTCGTACCGAGCGAGACATCCTGCCCACCGGGCATCAGCGGGGTTACATAGGCGTCGTAATTCTGACGGAAGGCGAGGGTGCGGCCGTCGGGCGAGATTTCATAATCGCTGACGAGTTCGCCATTGGCATGGACTCGCTTGTCCTGCCCATGGATGTCGGTGCTGACGAGCTGGCTCTTGCCGTCGGCGGCGGTGACCATGAAGATACGGTCGTTCCCCGCGCCGAATTGCGGCTTGGCGCCATTGTCGCTGACCCGCTCGGGGGTGCCGCCGGCCGCGGGAATACGGTAGATGCCGGGATTCTCTCCCCATCGCGCCGAGCGCAGGCCGCCGCCCGTGCGCCGTTCGAAGGCGATCGTCTTGCCGTCGGGCGAGAAGCGGGGTTCGGCATAATGGCCGGGCACCCCGGTGACCTTGCGCGAGGTTCCGCCCCCGGCGCCGACGACATGGACTTCGCCGAGCCCGGCGTCGGTCCAGCGCACGAAGACGATCGAGCGGCCGTCGCGCGACCAGCTCGGCCACAATTCGAAGCCATTGTCCTTCGCCGCGGTGAGGCGCCGCGCCGCGCCGCCAGATGCGGGCTTCACCCACAGCTTGCCGAGCGTTTCGAACACGACCGAGCGGCCGTCGGGCGATACTTCGGCCCAGCGCGGCATCTGCGTTGCAAAGCTGTCGGGCGCGACCTCGACTGTCGGGTGCGTCGCATCGACGATCACGCGATCGTCGCTGACGCTGAAGGGGATGATCCGCGCTTCGCCGCCGGCGGCGCTCACGCGACGCAGCTTGCCGCCGGCCCAGAAGACGATGTCGTTGCTGTCGGGTGTCCAGCCCATATTGGGATAGACGCCGGTGACCGCCCAGGTTTCCTGCACGTCCTGGTCGAGCGCGTCATAGACCTTTTTCTCGGTGCCCGAGGAAAGATCCTTCACATACAGCTTCGACTGCGTGCCCTCGCGGCGGACGAATGCAAGTTTCTTGCCGTCGGGCGAGGGCGACGGCCGGACCGCGCCGCCTGCACCCGCGGCGACGGTCGTGACCTCACCGTCATTCAGGTCGTAGCGCTCGATATGGAACAGGTCGGTGTTGCTGTCCTGTGCATATTCGAAAATCGGCCCCGGCGTGACGTTGCGCGTGTAATAAACGCCTTTGCCGTCGGGCGCGAAGGTCGGTTCGCCGAGTTCCTTCTGATGGCGTTCGTTGGGCTTCTTGACGAGCGGTACGCCCGCGCCGCCCGACACATGGTACATCCACACCTCGCCGGTGCCGAGCGAGCGGCCGGTCGTGAAATGTTTCTTCGCGACGATGAACTGGCCGTCGGGACTCCAACTCGGCTGGTTCAGCAGGCGAAAATCTTCTTTCGAGATTTGCCTTTTGTCGCTGCCGTCGCGGTTCATCAGCCAGATATTGTCGCCGCCCGCACGGTCGGAAACAAAGGCGATGCGCCTGCCGTCGGGCGAGAAGCGCGGCTGGTGCTCATAGGCGAGGCCCTCGGCGATACGCGTCGGCGTGCCGCCCTCGATCGGCATCGTATAGATGTCGCCGAGCAGGTCGAACGCGATCGTGCGGCCATCGGGGGCGACGTCGACATTCATCCAGCTGCCTTCGTCGACCGCGAGCTGAACCTTGCGCGTCGCCATGCCCGGCGGCGCGTTGACGTCCCATTTGTCGGGTTTCGCATCGGCGGGGGGTGCTGCCGGTGCCGGCACGCCTTGCGCCCATACCGAGGTGGAACAAGCCAGAGTCGCCGCGAGGGCGAGAGCGATACGCGCCATGAAATTATCCCCGTTTGAAATTATGTGCCGACCATATGGTTCGGGCGCGAACATGCAAGGGACAGGTTTCGACGAAGAACTGGCAGCGTCGACGAGCGGCTGCTAGCCCGGTCGGCAGAACAGCATCGGGGAGAGCAAAGCGTGCCGTTGAAGGGAATCCGGGTACTCGATTTCGGCCGCTATATTGCAGGCCCCTATTGTGCGGCATTGCTCGCCGATTATGGCGCCGACGTGATCCGGATCGAGGCGCCGGGCGGCAACGACGACCGCTATACGGTCCCGGTTGCCGACGACGGATCGGGCGCGATGTTCATGCAGATGAGCCGCGCGAAGCGGTGCCTGGCGTTGAAACCCGGCAGCGTCGAAGGGCGCGAGATCGTCCGCCGCCTCGTCGAAACGGCCGATGTCGTGATCGCCAACATGCCCTACGACGCTTTGGTGAAGCTCGGGCTCGATTATGACAGCCTGTCGGCGATCAACCCGCGCGTCATCCTCGCGACGGCGTCGGCGTTCGGCAGCGACGGTCCGCTCGCCAGCCGCGTCGGGTTCGACGCGGTCGGGCAGGCGATGTCGGGCACCGTACACCTGACCGGCACGGCCGACCAGCCGTACCGCGCGCAGGTCAATTATGTCGATTTCGGCACCGCGCTCCACTGCGCCTTCGGCGTCATGCTGGCGCTGCGCGAGCGCGAGGCGACGGGGAAGGGGCAATGCGTGTCGGGATCGCTGCTCGGCACCGCGCTCGCGATGTCGAACGCGCTGACGATCGACCACGCGCTGAACGGCATCGACCGGCAACCGATTGGCAATCGTGCCTTCAGTTCGGCGCCGACCGATGTGTTCCGGACGCGCGACGGATGGATCCTCACCCAGATCGTCGGCGCGCCGATCTTCGCGCGCTGGGCCGCGCTCGTCGAACGCCCGGAGCTTGTCGACGACCCGCTTTACGCCAGCGACATATTGCGCGGCGACAATGGCGCAGAGCTGAGCGCGATCATGCAGCGCTGGTGCATCGAGAGGACGAGCGCCGACGCGATCGCCGAACTCGCGGCCGCGCGCGTTCCAGCCGCGCCGGTGCTCCGCGCCGGTGAGGCGCTGGCGCAGCCGCAGGTCACGGCGATGGGACTGGTCGAGCCGGTCGGATATCCGGGTGCGCTGGGCACAATTCCGGTGATCCGCGCGCCGATCCACCTTTCGGCCAGCGACAAGGTCAACCCGGCCCGTGCCCCGCAGGTGGGCGAGCACAGCGACGCGATCCTCGCTGAACTCGGCTATGATGCCGAAGCCATCTCGGCTTTACGGGCAGCAAGGATTATTTGATCGGGCGAGGGTGGACAAACGCCAATCGCCAATTAAGTTACCGGTCAGTATAAAAATCAGCCCAGGAGCTTCCGATGACCGATAACAGCGAGTATGTGCCGCCGAAGATCTGGACGTGGGACAAGGAAAGCGGCGGGCGTTTCGCCAATATCAACCGTCCGATCGCGGGGCCGACGCACGACAAGGACCTGCCGGTCGGCAAGCATCCGCTCCAGCTCTATTCGCTCGGCACGCCGAACGGCGTGAAGGTCACCGTGATGCTCGAGGAGCTGCTGGCCGCAGGGCACAGCGGCGCCGAATATGACGCCTGGCTGATCAAGATCGGCGACGGCGACCAGTTTTCGAGCGGCTTTGTCGACGCCAATCCGAACAGCAAGATCCCCGCACTTGTCGACCGCAGCGGCCCGGAGCCGATCCGCGTGTTCGAATCGGGCGCGATCCTGATCCACCTCGCCGAGAAGTTCGGCGAATTCCTGCCGACCGAAACCGCGAAGCGCGCCGAAACCCTGTCCTGGCTGATGTGGCAGATGGGCAGCGCGCCCTTCCTCGGCGGCGGCTTCGGTCATTTTTATGCCTATGCGCCTTTCAAGCAGGAATATCCGATCAACCGCTATGCGATGGAGGTGAAGCGCCAGCTCGACGTGCTCGACCGCCGCCTTGCGGACCATGAATTTATCGCCGGCGCCGACTATACTGTCGCGGATATGGCGATCTGGCCGTGGTATGGCGCGCTCGTGAAGGGGCTCGTCTATGATGCGGGCGAGTTCCTGCAGGTCGACGATTACAAGCATGTCCAACGCTGGACCGACCAGATTGCCGCGCGCCCGGCGGTCAAACGCGGACGGATGGTCAACCGCGTGATGGGCGATCCGGCGAGCCAGCTCCACGAGCGGCACGATGCATCGGACTTCGACCTTCGCACGCAGGACAAGCTGGAAGCTGCGGAATAATCCATATCTTCCGCGCGGGGACTCATCGCCGCTGGTAACGGCTTTGCAACGATAGGCGCAGCGCGGCCCGTTCGGCCCCGTCGCGGGGCCGCGAAACAACGTAAAATACGCAAATGCGGCGTCGGGTGCTCTCGACGCCGCCTTCATTCGTCCCCGCGATGCTTGCGGCATGACAGGCTCGACCCGACTTTCGCGGCACGTCCGCAAACTCGCCCTGACTGGTGCGACCCTCGCGCGCGGGGAGCGCGGCGCTGCCATCGTCGAAATGGCGCTGGTGCTGCCGCTGCTCCTCGCGTTGCTGATGGGCATCCTCGTCTATGGCCAATATTTCATGCTCGCGCACAATGTGCAGCAGGCGGCGAACGATGGCGCCCGCGCCTCGATCATCGGCCTCGACGCCCCCGACCGGCGGGCGGTCGCCGGTCGCGCGGTCGCGCGAAGCCTGCATGCGATTGGCGGCACGCACAGCATCACGGTGTCCGAAACGACCGAAGCGATCACCGTCAGGGTGGCCTTTACCGTGCCGCAGGACAGCTTCCTGCGGTCGGGCTTCGTCCCGTCGCCGGGCAATATCATCCGCGCCGAGGCGACCTTTGAATTGCCGGTCGATTGATCATGACGGCGCTCACTCTCCTTCGTGCGCTTGTTCGCAGCCGCCGCGCCAGCATCAGCATTACCACGGCCTTCGCGACGACGATGCTGATCGGCGCGGCGGCGTTCGCCGTCGACCTCGGCTCGCTCTATCTCGATCGACGCAAGTTGCAGGGGATCGCCGACGCCGCCGCGATGGCAGCAGCGGGCCGCCCCGGCGAAGAGCAGGCAGCGGCGCAGCGGATCATCGCGGCAAACTGCGATTGCGGCATCCGCATCGCGGTGCTGACTCGCGGAACCTATGCGGCAGACCCGGGCGTTCAGGCCGAACAGCGCTTTTCGAGCGGGGGCAGCTCGCCGAACGCCGTGCGGATTACGCTGGCGCGCGACCGCCCGCTGTTCTTCGGCAGCTTCCTGACCGGTCGGCAGGACAGCATCATCCGCGCGACCGCGACCGGAGCACGGCGCGGCTATGCCGCCTTTTCGCTCGGATCGCGCGTCGCCGCCGTGAACGGGGGGCTGCCCAACGCGCTCCTGTCGAGCCTGACGGGAAGCCAGCTCAGCCTTTCGCTGATGGATTATGAGGCGCTCGCGAGTACCGATGTCGACCTGCTCGCCTTTTCGGAGGCGCTGCGCACCGAGCTCAACGCCGACGTGCTAACCTTCGGGCAGACGCTCGATACGCAGGTGACGATGCCGCAGGTCGTGTCGGCGCTGGCGAAGGCGTCGGACGGCCGCGCCGCGACGGCGCTCGAGCATATCGCCGACCGGGCGCTGCCACGAAGCTTGCTGCCGTCGCGTGCGATCGACCTCGGCCCGCGATCGTCGAGCATCCGTGTCGACCCGGCAAATCCGGTGAATGTCAACGCGCTCAGCCTGCTCCGTGCGATGCTACTGCTCGGCAATGCGAACCGTCAGGTTGACCTGTCGGTGGCGAGCAACCTGCCAGGCGGGTCGGGGATCGACATCGCGCTGATGATCGGCGAACCGCCGGCAAACTCCCCGCTGATTGCAGTCACCGACACCAACGATGTGGTCGTCCGCACCGCGCAGGTGCGGCTGAAACTCGACACGCGGATCGCGACACCGGTCGCTAGCGCCCATCTGCCGGTCCTCGCCGAACTCGGGTCGGCGTCGGCGCGGATCACCGATATCGACTGCCGCCCCAACAGCAGCGAGGCGGTGTCGCTTGGCGTCGTGACGTCGCCCGCGATGCTTGCCATCGGGACGGTCGACGACGGCGATTTTCGGGACATGGAGCGCCCACTCGACCCGAAGGTGGCGCGCGTGGTGAAATTGCCGCTCGTCACTGTCGATGCCGAAGCCGAGCTGGTGCTGTCGGATCTCGCGCAGAAGAAGGTCGCCTTTTCGCGCACAGCGATCGACGAGGGGCAGGTGAAGACCGTGTCGAGCACCGGGCTGGTCGCTGGTGCGGCGAAATCGCTGTCGGACCGGATGGAGCTGCACGTCAATGTCCTCGGTCTCGGACTCAACCTGAAGGCGCTGACGGCGACCGTCGGCGGAGCCGTCGCGCTTGCTGCGCCGGTTCTCGACGGTGTGCTGTCGGACCTTACCGGCCTGCTCGGCGTCGGCATCGGCCAGGCCGATGCGCGAGTCAACGCGCTGCGCTGCGGAAAAGCGCGGCTGGTCTGATCGGTTCATAACGGTGCCGGGGCGGATGCGCTTTGTGACCAGTATCGCCCGGCACAACCCATAAGGGAGGAGTTGCACCGGAAATCGGGGAGGGCGAAGATGGCGACGGCGCATGAACCACAGCGTGTATCGGCGGCGGATTTCATCCGGGGCTTTGCCAATTGGCGGTTGCAGTCGGCGCGCAAGCCCGTGGTCGTCACACATCATGGCAAGGATGCGCATGTGCTGATCTCGCTCGACGATTACCGGCGCCTCGACCGCGATGGTGCGACCGAGGTCGCTTCGGGAACGAACCAGCTGCAAGCCTCGCTCGCAGGACTGGTCGAGGCGGTCCGCGATGGTGTGATCGCGATCGACCGGGGGTGGCGTATCGCGGCGGTTAATCCCGCGGCGAGCGACATGCTGGGCACCGCAGCCGCCGCGCTGATCGGCGGCGACCTGGTGGACGCCTTGCCGGGGCTCGACGGCAGCCTGCTATCGCATCGGCTGAGCCGGCTCATTGATTATCGCGAACGCTTTTCGGGCGACATGCCCGCTATCCTGCGCCCGCGCCAATGGCTGCGCGTCGACCTGGTACCCGTGCCGGTGGGCGGCGCGATCATCTTGCGCGATGTCAGCGAGACGATGGAGGAATGTGCCGCGGGCGATGCACGGAGTGCGCTGCTTGCGACTGTCGAGGCCGACGGCAGTATCGGCCACGCCCGCATTACCGTGCGCGAAACGGTCGAGACCGCGAATGATGCGCTGACCGCCATGGTCGGGGTCGATGTCGCCGCGATCCGGCGAGTGCGCTTTTCGGCCCTGCTCGCGATCGGGCAGCGACAGGCCTTTGTCGAGGCACTGGAAACGGTGTTCCGGACCGGCGAACCCGCGCGCATCGGTTCAGAGATGATCACGCGCGACGGCGCGATCCTGCCCGTCACCCTGTCGATCGCCGAAGTTCGCGGCGCCTATGCGAGCGACGGGGCGGTCATCCTCGCGACCCCGCGGGCTACCGGTTAGGCGGCATTCCTGTATCGGCAATGGCGGCCGCGCTGGACAAGCGTGGCCGTTACGCGCAATCATCGGGGCGGGAAGGTTGCAAGTCGCAACTTGCCGTTTACGTAAAGGTGAGCGCCCAGTATAAGGGCGCCATTACCCGATGGGAGATTCGTGATGGACATGGAATTCAGCCCCGAAGATCTCGCCTTCCAAAAGGAAGTGCGCGACTTCATCGCCGAAAATTACCCCGCCGAGCTGCGCGGGAAGCAGGATGAGGGCGAGGAGCTGTCCAAGGAGGATTTCCTCGTCTGGCACAGGATCCTGCACAAGAAGGGCTGGATCGCACCCGCCTGGCCGGTCGAATATGGCGGCACCGGCTGGACGCCGACGCAGCGTTTCATCTGGTCGGAGGAAACAGCCCGCGCCGACTGTATCCGCCTGATGCCCTTTGGCCTCGCGATGGTCGGTCCCGTTATCTATACCTTTGGCACCCCCGAACAGAAGGCGCATTTCCTGCCGCGCATCCTGTCGGGCGAGGATTGGTGGTGCCAGGGCTATTCGGAACCCGGCTCGGGCTCCGACCTCGCTTCGCTGCGTACCGCCGCGGTCCCCGACGGCGACGATTATATCGTCAATGGTCAAAAGACCTGGACGACGCTGGCACAGCACGCCGACTGGGGCTTCTTCCTCGTCCGCACCGACAAGGACGCAAAGCAGCAGGAAGGCATCAGCTTCCTCCTCATCGACATGAAATCGCCCGGCATCACCGTGCGCCCGATCATCACGCTGGGCGGCGAGCATGAGGTCAACGAAGTGTGGCTCGAGGATGTCCGCGTGCCGCAATCGCAGCGCGTTTACGAAGAGAATAAGGGCTGGACCTGCGCCAAGTTCCTGCTCGCGCACGAACGTACCGGTATCGCCGGTGTCGCGGCGTCGAAGCGCGGGATCGAGAAGGTGAAGGCGATCGCCCGCACCGAACTCGACGGCGACAAGCCGCTGCTCGCCAACGCCTTTTTCAAGCGCAAGGTCGCCGACCTCGAAGTCGATCTCGCGGCGCTCGAATTCACCGAATTGCGCAGTCTTGCCGGTCCGAACGCTAACCGCGGCCCGGGGCCAGAATCGAGCCTGCTCAAGATCAAGGGTTCGGAAATCCAGCAGCGGTTGACCGAGCTGACGCTCGAAGCCGTCAGCCATTATGGCGCGCCCTATTTCCGCGGTTTCGGAGAGGGCGACAACGAACATCCGATCGGTCCGGACTATGCGCACCGCGCGGCGCCGACCTATTTCAACACGCGCAAGACGACGATCTATGGCGGGTCGAATGAGATTCAGCGCAACATCATCGCGAAGATGGTGCTCGGACTCTGATCAGATAATCCACGTCATTCCGGCGAAAGCCGGAATCTCGGCCCCACGGCCTTGAGACCCCGGCCTTCGCCGGGGTGACGGTGAAATTAGGGAATAGAAGAATGGATTTCACCTACACCGAAACGCAGGACATGATCCGCGACACGCTCGCCCGCTTCCTCGGCGACACCTATGATTTCGAAACGCGCCAGAAGTTCATCAATTCGGACAGCGGCCGCGACCCCGCGATCTGGACTGCGCTCGCGCAAGAACTGGGCATGCTCGGCGCGCCCTTTGCCGAAGAACATGGCGGCCTCGGCGGCGGCGCGCTCGAAAATGCGATCGTCATGGAGGAGCTGGGCAAGGTCATCGGGATCGAGCCGTATCTTCCGACCGTCGTGATCGCGGGCGGCGCGCTCAAGGCCGTCGGCGGCGCGCGGGCCGATGCGATGATCCCCGAGATCATCGCCGGCAACGCGATCATTGCCTTCGCCTATGCCGAGCCGCAGGGCCGCTATGACCTGGCGAATCTGCGCACCACCGCGAAGAAGGACGGCGCGGGCTATGTGCTGAACGGCCACAAGGGTGTGGTCTATGCCGCGCCTTGGGCGACGCACCTGCTCGTCACCGCGCGCACCGGCGGCAACCAGCGTGACAAGGATGGCGTGTCGCTGTTCCTGATCGACGCCAACCTGCCGGGCATCGTTCGCCGCGACTATCCGACCGTCGACGGCAGCCGCGCGTCGGAAATCTATTTCGAGAATGTCGCGATCCCCGGCGATGCGCTGCTTGGCGGCGAGGGGGCTGCGCTGTCGCTGATCGAGCAGATCGTCGACGAAGCGACCGTTGCGGTGTGTGCCGAGGCGACCGGCGTGATGCAGAAACTGCACGAAGGCACGCTAGAATATACACAGCAGCGCAAGCAGTTCGGCGTGCCGATCGCGAAGTTCCAGGTGCTCCAGCACCGCATGGTCGACATGTTCATGGAAGTCGAACAGGCGCGCTCTATGACGATCATGGGCACACTGAAGCTGGGCCTGCCCGCGAACGAGCGCATGGCGGCAGTATCGGCCGCGAAGGCGAAGGTCGGACGCGGCGCCAATTTCGTCGGCCAGAACGCGATCCAGACGCACGGCGGCATCGGCATCACGCAGGAACTGGCGATCGGCCATTATTTCAAGCGATCAACGATGATCGAAGGCCAGTTCGGCAGCGTCGATCATCATATGGACCGATACGAACGGATTACGCTGGCCGACTGATGGCCCCGCCGTCGGGGGCCGACCGGGTTGGGAGAGCCGCGGCGTCGCCCTAATAGGCGAGGTCGACGGCGATCCGGAGCGTGCGCGGGCGCAGCGGGGTCAGGAACCCTTCATTGCCCTCGACGAAGGGCGTGCCCAGCGAAAAGCGATTTCCGCGCGAATCGAACAAATTGGTCAGCGTTAATGACAGCCCGCGGCGTTCGTTGCCGACGCGCATCGCGAGGCCCGTATCGATATAATCGCCCTGGCTTTCGCCGAGCACCGGCCCGATGCCGAGCCGCGACGGGCCGATATAATTGGCCCAGCCGTTCAGGCGGAAACCCTCGTCGCCGATGACCGTGGCATAGTTCACCGAACCGCGCACCGCATGGCTCGCAACATTGGGAATGCGGCCGAGCCGGCCCGGCGCCGCGTCATATACGGGCAGGATCCGCGGCGCGAGGTCGTCGACCCGGCTGTGATTATAGACCGCGCCCAGCTCGAGGGTCAGTGCCTCGGTCGGACGCATCGCGAGAGCGCCTGAAATGCTGGTGATACGCCCATCGCCGATGTTGGCGGTGGTCGGGAAACCTGTGCTGTCGATAAAATCGGCCTGAATGTTGCGCCAGCGGCTGTGCGAGATCGAGACGCTGGCGTCGAACAGGCTCTGCCCCTTGTCGCCGAAGCGCATTCCGGCTTCCCACGTCCGGACCTGGTCGTTGAGGAAGCGCCGCACGAAATTGCCGTCGACTGCGAGGCCGCCGGGGCGGAACCCCTCCTGATAGCGCGCATAGAGCCGGACATTGTGCAGCGGCGTTGCGAGCAGCGAGAAGGACGGCAGCAGATCGGTTTCGTGGCGTGAAGCGGTTGTTGCGCGTCCCGCCTGCGAGAGAGCGAAGGAGACGCCTTCGGCCGCACCCCCCAGCCGCGCATGCGACAGGCGAACGCCGCCAGAGGCGATGATGTTCGGCATCACCTCGACCGTCGCCTCGGCGTAGCCTGTGAATTCGGTGATCCGGTTGGTTACACCGGGCAGGACCGCGCGAAGCGGGCCATAGCCATATTCGCGGTCCTGCCGGGCCCGGTTGTCGATGAAGCTGGCGCCGACCACCCAGCCCAGGCCGTCGCGATAAGGGCGCGACAGGCGGTTTTCGCTGACGAACATGCGCGTCGCATTATGCTGGTCGAGTACACGCGGGACATTGTTCAGTGGAACGACCTGAATGGGCGCGAACAGGCGCTCGACATCCACCGCTGCAACCGAAGGCGGGGCAGGCACGCCGCCGTTGGACATATCGGACCCTTGCCGCGCCTCGGGAAGGCTGGCGTCGAAGCGTTCGAACAGGCGGTGATCGATGAAGGCGTTCGACGACTGGAAGTGCAGGTCGTCCCAGTCCTTCATGACGACGATCGTGCCCATGCCGTAACGTGCGGTCGCATTCTGCTCGACCATCGAATTGCGGGTCAGCGGCGGGCCGTCCTTGTCGGCATATTGGGCGTCGTCCGACGTGATCGCCTGATAGACGCCGCCGAAATCGACCGTCCAGTCGTCGCCGGCCTCGAACCGGAAGGTCCCGCGCCCGCCGCGCACATGGACGCGGTTGACGTCGTTCTGCCCGCGCAGCGGATTGTCGATATAGCCGCCGTCGGTCAGCATATAGCCGACGAGGCGCAGCGCATGGCCGTCTTCGCCAACGGGGAGGTTGGCGATCGCGGCGATGTCGCCGCCGGGGTCGCCATGCTGGGTGATCGAGACGCCCGCGATTGCCTGAATCGTCATCGTGCGCGGGTCGGGGGCCTTGGGCACGACGCGGATGATGCCGCCGAGTGATCCGGCGCCATAAAGCGTCCCCTGCGGTCCTTCGAGGATTTCGACATTGTCGACATCGTAAAGCCGAAGATCGGGGTCGGGGGCGTTGTAGCTGAGGCGGATGTCGCCGAAATATTGGCCAACGGTCGACTGCGTCGGGCCGGTGAAGCTCGAATCGGCAATGCCGCGAATGAACAGCTTGTTGCGCCCCGAACCGAGGTGCGTCGAAGAGACCGTTGCCGTCCGCGACAGGATCGAATCCATCCCGCGCTCGCCACCGAACGTCAAATCGCCGCCATCCAATTGGGTGACGACGCCCGCAAAGTGCGAATAGGGAAGATCGGTTTTCGACGCGGTGACGATGATTTCGTCCTCTGCCGACGCAATCGTGTCCTGCGATGGTTCGCGGGCGCGCGCTTGCGGCGCCTGCCGCAGTGGTGGTGCCGCGCGTGCGACGCGCGGTCCAACGGGGCGCGGCTCGATCCGCCAGCTCGTCGCGCTGACGCGCACCGCGCGCGCGTCGGACCCGGCCAGCAAGCGGCGGATCGCCTCGTCGACGCTCATCCGTCCGCGCACCGGCTTGACGCGCGCCTGCCAGAGTTTCGCATCGACGACGCTGATACTGACCCCGGCCTGCCGACTGATGACCGGCAACACGCTCGACAGATTACCTTTGGGTACGTCGAACGCGCGTTCCTCCGCCGCCAGAGCCTGCGCGGGCAGGCTCAACGCAATTGCTGCTGCGGCAAGACAAAGGCGCGATTGCATGTTCAGCGGGTCAATATCCAGCCATCGCCTTGGCGCTCGGCCCGGGTACCCGACAGGGCGGCGAGGTCGGCGATCGTACGGTTGCGGTTTTTGTCGATAATCAGCGCGCCGCGGAACGACAGGTCATTCGCCTCGGGCGCGATGCTGACCTGCATCCCGGCGGTGCGCTTCAGGTCCTCGGCGACGACGGTGAGCGGGGTGCCGTTATAGACGAGCAGGCCGCTGCGCCAGCCGCCGACATTTGCGATATCGACATCCCTTACGACGGGTGGCTTACGCTCGCCATCGCGCGCTTCGATCCCCTTACCCGCAACGAGGCGGACATTGTCGCGGTCGGGGTTGTACAGGACGATGCCTTCGGAGACCGCAACCGAGGTCTGGCGATCGCGTCGCACGACGTTGAAGGCAGTGCCAAGGTCGACGATCTTGGCGCCGCCCGTTTCGACGACGAAGGGATCGTTGTCGCGGTGCACGACGTGGAACATCGCCTCGCCCGATTCCAGCCGGGCAAAGCGCGGGCGGTCCTTGTCGATTTCGACCACCGACGCGCCGTTGATCTCGATCTTCGACCCGTCGGCGAGCGTGACCGTACGATGTTCGCCCGCCAGGGTTTCGATCCGGTCCGCGCTGCGGAACGGGCCCAGGCTCGACAGGCTGACTGCGCCGACCAGCGCCGCAGCCATCGCACCGCCGAACCACGCACGTCGCGACGGACGGCGCGGGGCGTCGGGTGGCGTCACCACCGAAGATTTCCCAACCGGGGGCAACGTATCGAGATCGCGGTCGAGGCTCGCGACCGCATCATAGATTGCGGCATGATCCGCATCCTCGGCGAGCCAGTCGGCGAAGCCGTCCCAATCGTCGAACAGGGGATCGCGCTGGCGGATCAGCCAGTCGATTGCGCGCGCTTCGGTGGTCGTCGGGTCAGCTTGCATCGAACTGCCTCCGGATCACGGCGAGCGCGGCATAGACCTTGCGCAGGTCGGCTTCGACGGTACTCAGGCTGACCCCCATTTCACCGGCTATATCGCGCTGGTTGAGGCCGTCGACACGAAAGCGGCGGAAGATGCGCGCCGGCCGCTCGCCGGTCGCGGCGATCGCCTTTTCAACCAGAACGAGTTGCTCGCGCGAGATCAGCGAGGTTTCGCTCGACGGCGCGTGCGTGGCGGAAGCTTCACCCCACGCCTTGTCACGTAGCTCGCGCTGCCGCGCCGAGCGATAGCGGTCGAGCATCAGGTTGTTCGCCGCGCGCATGATGTAAGGGAGGGGATCGGCAATCGGCCCGCTTCGCCGGTCGGTCAACCGCATCCACAGGTCCTGGAACAGGTCTTCGGCACCGTCGCCCGCGCCGCGAACCTCCAGAAAGCGGACGATACGGTCCCGGTTGGCGAGCAATACGCCTTCGATGCCTTGGGCGGCGTCGGTTCGGTCACGCGGCTCGGTCATGGATTGCTTGCTTTGGAACGCCATCTTCTGTCGGTCAGCGCCCATTCTTGCTGCGCCATACGTCCCCCTGATCGCGCCGTCATATAGCGCCAATGGCCTGCGGTGCAACCGCGGCGGAGCGAGGGGGATGATGGCCAGTGCAAGCATCGGTTTCTTCGTTCATGTCCCAAGGCAAGGGGGAAGCGTGGGTAGGGGTAACGCTTCCCCCTCGCGGGCGGGGCCGGCCAGGGGGGCTAGAGGCCGACCCGCAGACTCGCACGGAAAGCCCAGCCGATATGGCTTTGCTGTTCTTCCGCGGACACTTCGCCGGCGACCTGGAAGGCCGAGTTTCCGGCGATGCCACGGAAACGGCCGATCCAGCCGCTCGTGCGATCATCAGGGGTGAGGGTGAAGGGAGTGCCGTCCTTGAACGACGCAGTGGTCGCGCCCAGCGTACCGCTGACGATCTGGCGGCGGCCGCCTTCGAGTTCGAAGCGGGTCCAACCGTCATATTCGTCGGCGCCGCCGAAATCGAGTCCGATGGCAACGGTCCCCGACACGGCGAGTTCGTCGCTGTCGCGGCTCAATACCTTGAGGTCGAGCGCATCGCCGCCGCCGGTTTCCTGATAGCCGTCTTCCTTCAGCTTGAAGTAGTCGACCGCGACCATCGGGCGGATCGTCAGGCCGCCGGCACGGGCATCATAGGCGAGCGAGCCCGAAGCCGACCACAAGGTGCCGTCCCATTTGCCCTTCATCGTCTTTTCGATGTCGTCGGCGCCGGCTTCGGCGCGGAAGATGCGCGTGCCCTTCATGCTGATCGGCGCACCCGAAACGCGGGCGTTGGCCATGAAGCCGTCCGAGCGCAGGCGCCAGTGCAGCGCGCCTTCGAACTGGCTGGTGCTGACTTCGTTGGCATTGCTGCCATTGCCGTCCTTGCCGTTGAGGAAGGCGATCGAGCCACCGAAACTGCCGACATCGGTCTTGATTTCGGCGCCGCCCGAAATGCCCCAGCCGCTGACGTCATAGCTCGCGGTGTCGCCGACGCTTTTCGACGTGCCCCAGACGGCCTGGTTGACCCAATAGCCCCACTTGCCTTCGTCCTGGAATGGCGCATTGGGGTCCTGCAGGTAACGCGACAGCGCACGCGAACCCGAAGTGACTGTTTCAAAGACGCCGCCTTCATGCTCGGGGAGCATCTGGCCGAGCTGGCCGCGGAATTGGGCGCCATCGGTGATGCCGAGGAAGACGCCTTCGACCTTCTTGTCGGCAATCACGGCGTCGAGCACCGCATCGAACGCACCTGCTTCGGAGCGATTCAGTCCGAGTTCGGTCGTCGACTTGCGCGACACGTCGACGATCAATTGCGTCGCGTTCGACGTCAGCGTGCCCTTATAAAGGAAGGGCAGCAAGGTCTGCGATGCGGTCAGGTTGTTTGCGCCGGTGAGGCTGCCGGCGGTCAGCACGACATGCTTGCCCTCGGCCTTTTCGATGCTCGAAAGCTTCAGCGCGAGTTTCGATTCAGCGCCGAAGCTGGCGTTGCCGGTGACCTGGAGGTTGGTTCCAGTGCTGCCCGTATCGAGCATCACGCCCAGCGTGCCCTTGTCGGTGATTGCGAGCGACGAGATCGTTGCCGCGCCGCCGACATCGAAAGTGCCGCCCGAGACCGAGACCGCCAGACCCTGCGAATTGGCGAGCGTGCCCGAGAAAATCGACGTGCCGCCGATGGTCAGGATATCGCCGCCGCCGCCGAAATCGGCGAGGCCGGTGAATTTTGACGTCCCGGCGAGCGTCATAGTGTCATTGCCTGCGCCGAAGCGGGCGTTGCCGGCATAGGTCGCATCACCCGACAGGGCGAGGCGGTTATGGCCGCCGCCGAAAAAGCTGTTCCCCTTCACCGAGCCGTCGGCGATGTCGAACACGTCGTTGCCGCCGCCAAAGCGGACATCGCCGATGATGCTGGGCGCGGTGATGCCTGCGGCCACTGCGGTCTGCTTGACCAGCGCGCCATTGCTATTCGCCGACAGGTCGATCGCGATGTTGCGATCCGAAGATGCAAGGGCGCCAGTGGCGCTGATCGTGCCGCTGTTCTCGACCGTGCCAACCTTGCCCGACAGGTCGACGATGGCGCGCGCAGTGCCGTTGTCGCCGCCGGTCTTGGCGGTGATCGAACCGCTGTTGCGGATCAGAGGCACGTCGCCGCCAGCCTCGACCAGCACCGCCGTCGCGATCGAATTCGCGGCGTTGCCCGCGGTCGTTGCGTCGATCTTGCCCGCATTGCGGAGTTCGGGGGTGGTCGCGCCGCTGCCGATGCGGATCGCCGTTGCGGCGGTATCCTTCGACAGCGCCAGCACGCTGCCCGTGGTGCTGATGCCGATGCCGCCGGCGATGTTGACCGCGCCGCCAAGGCCGCCGATCTGCATGCCATTGCCGTCCTTGCCGGTGTACAGTCCGTTGCCGATGACCGACCCTTCGATGATCAGACCGAGGCCGGTTCCGGTTCCGGCGACGGGGCCGATCGTGACGGCCTGGGTGGCGGAGCCGATGCGGACCGCCGCTGCCGAACCGAAGGAGCGGACCGCTGCGGTGCCTTCCTTGTCGTCGTCGATGCCGTCCTTGTCTTCGTCCTTGTCGTCAGGCTTGGTGTCCTTGGGAGCCGCGGCGAGGACGATGCCGCCCGTCACATTGCCTTCTACCGACAGCGCGTTGCCGCCGATCAGCAGGTCGTCGGCGTCGAGCTTCGACGGGTCGGCCGGCGGAGTGGTGAAGCGATAGCCGGTGGCGGTCAGATTGCCCTGGACGACGAGCGCACCCGTAATGTTGCCCGCAAGCCGCGCGCCGGTCGCATCGAGACCCGTCGCGGTGATCGTCCCGGCGAGGCGGACGTTGCCCGCCACATCCTGCAGCCCGACGCCGAGCGCGCGGTCGCCGAGGACGGTGACGGTGCCGTCATTGGTGAAATTGCCGGTCAGCGGTCCGCCGAGGCGGATGCCCGCCGAATCATTGCCTTCAATCGCGATCGTGCCGCTGTTGACGACGTTGCCGGTAAAGGCGCCGCCGGTGGCGATGCCGACGCGATTGCTGCCAATGGCAAAGGCGCCGTCGAGGTCACCGTCATTGTCGATATCGGTCGGCGCATAGGTTTCGTCGATGGTGATCTTGCCGGTCGCCGCGTTGGTGATCCCGCCCGAAGTTCCGGCGCCGGCGAAAATGCCGGTCGCGCCATTGACGTTGCTGAATTCGATCGTCCCTTCGTTGACGACCTTGTGATTGCTGTCGATCGTGACGGCGGGACCCGCGGCCGTCGGCTTGATCGACCCCGCCGAAGTGATCTTGATATCGTCGGGGGCGCCCGATTTGATCGTCGATGTCCGCACCGGCGCCGTCGTCGCGGTGGTGATCGTCGTTTCGGCTTGGGCGGTGGTCGAAAGGAGGGTGGCCAGGCAGGTGGAGGCCAGCAAGGTCTTGCGCATCGGGTTCCTCTTGTGATCGGGGCCGGAGCATCGTTCCGGCGATAATCACAAGACGGAGCAGCGTCGGCGCAGCCTTGGAAAAAAATGCGCGTGGCTGCGCGCCCCTAGTTTTGCGCGGTCACGACCCATGCGGCGCCGTCGATCAGCACCGATGTTTTGCCGGGGCGCCTCGCAAAGGCGGCGCGCACGGCATCCGCCGCGCGAGTACGGATATCGTCGGATTGATCGACGAGCGCGCGCGACAGCGGGCCGACCTGGAATGCCATGTCGAGCGCATCGTCGACCGCCGCCTCGCGGCTCGCGCCGCGGCCGTAGGAGAGGGCGGTATCAAACGGAGCGATGTCGATTGCTGTGAACCCTGCCGCGGCGAGGATGTCGGCGAGCCGCTGCCGGTCGCCAAAGGCGAAGGGGCCGGGCGCATTGGGGTTGGCGGGCGCGGGCTGCACGATGTCGCGGATCGCTGCCATAGGCAGGCGGACCCAGTCATTCTCCTGCGCGCCGCGCCAGCATATGAAGGCCGCGCGTCCGCCCGGCTTCAGCGCGCTGCGCATATGTGCGAAGGCGGCGACGGGGTCGTCGAAGAACATCACGCCAAAGCGCGAAAACAGCAGGTCGAACTGCCCGTGCGGCAAAGCTGCGGTCGCGGCGTCGGCGCAGCGAAACTCGATCGGCGCGCCGTCGGGGATGGCGGCGCGCGCGATCTCGACGAGCTGTTCGGAGATATCGACGCCGAGGACGTGTCCCGACGGCCCGACCTGCTGCGCCAGTGTGAAACTCGTTGTCCCCGACCCGCAGCCGATGTCGAGGACCTGTTCGCCGGGCTGCGCCTTGGCCGCAGCAATCGCGGCACTGCCGAAATCCTCGAGCATCAGGTCGAGCCGTGTCAGGTTGGCGGCCCAGCGCTCGCCGCTGTCGCCGGTCCAGTCGTGGGTCGGGGCGGGCTGGGCATCGGACATCGATCGGCACTTCCTATTGTTGCGAACGATTCGCAAATAGGCTTGTGACAGGCAAAGGGCAAGGGGCGGCGCATAGCTATGCCTTGTTGCATCGTACCGGGCCATGCGACATTCCACGCGCAGTCCGGCCATATCGGGATCGGCGAGGGAGAGTCATGAGCGAACAGATCGTCACCGTGGACATTGGCGGCACCCATGCGCGGTTCGCGATTGCCGAGGTCGAGGGCGGGCGCGTCCTGTCGCTCGGCGAGGCGACGACCCTGCACACCAAGGACCATGCAAGCTTCCAGACCGCCTGGCAGGATTTCGAGCGCCAGCAGGGCGGCACGCTGCCGCGCGCAGTCGCGATCGCGATTGCGGGACCGACGCGCGGCGAGATTATCCGATTCACCAACAATCCGTGGATCATTCGCCCCGCGCTGGTGGGCGAAAAGCTGAACGTCGACCGCTATGTGCTGGTCAATGATTTCGAGGCGGTGGGCCATGCGGTCGCGCAGGCCGACGCAAGCTATTTCGAGCGGTTGACGGGCCCCGACGAACCGCTCCCCGCGACGGGTACGATCAGCGTCATCGGTCCCGGAACCGGCCTGGGCGTCGCACATATCTGGCGCGACGGCGCCGATTATCGCGTCCAGGCGACCGAGGGCGGGCATATCGATTTCGCGCCGCTCGACAGCATCGAGGATGCGATCCTTGCGCGGCTGCGCAAGCGGCACCGGCGGGTGTCGATCGAACGCATCGTGTCGGGACCCGGCATCGTCGACATCTATGAAACGCTCGCGATGCTCGAAGGACGTGCGGTGACCCCGCTCGACGACAAAGCGATCTGGACCAAGGCGCTGAGCGGCGAGGACAGCCTTGCCGCCGCGGCGGTCGACCGTTTCTGCCTGTCGCTGGGCAGCGTGTCGGGTGACCTCGCGCTCGCGCAGGGGGCGGGCGGGGTGGTCATTGCCGGCGGGTTGGGACTGCGCATCCGCGACAGCCTCGTCCGGTCGGGCTTCCCCGAACGCTTTATCGAAAAGGGGCGGTTCGAAGGCTTCATGTCGGCGCTGCCGGTCAAGCTGATCACCCACCCGCAGCCCGGGCTGTTCGGCGCCGCGGCGGCCTTTGCGCGCCAGCACGGCTGACGCAAATATCGCTGGCATCGGCCGGAGAAAATCGGCAGCAAGCTATTCTCGCTTTCTGAAGGATTCCGCCGCCCGTGTCCGCCCGCCCCGTCCTCGGCATCATCGCCTGCAACCGGCAGGTCGGCGCCGAATATGCGCAGGCGGTGATGAACCGTTATGCCAAGGCGGCGATGCGCCATGCCGATTGCGCCGCGCTGCTGATCCCGTCGCTTCCCGACTATATGCGCGCCGACGAGATCGTCAGTCGGCTCGACGGTGTGCTGCTAACCGGGTCGCCGTCGAACGTCGAGCCTGCGCGTTATGGCGAGGACGACGCGGGCGAGGGGCCGTTCGACCCCGATCGCGACCGCATGATGCGCGACCTCGTCGAGGCGGTGATTGCCGCGCAGCGCCCGCTTTTCGGCATATGCCGGGGGTTCCAGGATATCAATGTCGCGCTCGGCGGGACGCTGCGCCGCGATACCGCGACGAACGGCGAATTGCTGCGCCACCATACGCCCGACGGCACGCTGTTCGACGCGATGTTCGATCATCGCCACCATGTCGATCTGGTCGAGGGCGGGATGCTGGCATCGGCCTACGGCGCTTCGTCGCTCGACGTGAACTCGGTGCATTATCAGGGCGTCGGCCGGCTGGCCGACGGGCTGTCGATCGAGGCGCGCGCGCCCGACGGTTTGGTCGAGGCGTTCAGCGCGCGGCCTAACGGCGCGCCGTTGCTTGCCGTTCAATGGCACCCCGAATGGGCGGTCGACGGCAACGAAGAGAGCCAGACCTATTTCCGCCTGCTCGGTCAGGCCTTGCGGGGTACGCTGTGAACAGGCGCGTTACTCGCTATGACCGCTATCTCGCGCGGCTCTGCTTCTCGCCCTGATGTTCCGGATCCGGCTTCTTTCCGTTTCCAGATAATCAGGAGTTTTATCATGCCCCGCAATCACGACATCGCCGAACTGCGCCGCCTCGACGTCGCGCACCACCTTCCCGCGCAGGCCGACTGGGCCGAGATCGAAAAGCTTGGCGGCAGCCGGATCATCACCCATGCCGAGGGTTGTTATATCCACGACGGCGATGGTCACCGCATCCTTGACGGCATGGCGGGCCTGTGGTGCGTCAACATCGGCTATGGCCGCGAGGAACTGGTCGAGGCGGCGGCCGCGCAGATGCGCGAGCTGCCCTTTTACAACACCTTCTTCAAGACCGCGACGCCGCCGACGGTGACGCTTGCGGCAAAGATCGCCAGCCTGACGGGCAACCGCCTGCCGCACATCTTCTTCAACGCCTCGGGCAGCGAAGCGAACGACACGGTGTTCCGCATGGTCCGCCATTATTGGAAGCTCAAAGGCGAACCGAAGCGAACGGTCTTTATCAGCCGCTGGAACGCCTATCATGGTTCGACCGTCGCGGGTGTCTCGCTGGGCGGGATGAAGACGATGCACGCACAGGGCGATCTGCCGATCCCCGGCGTCGAGCATGTCCGCCAGCCCTATTATTTCGGCGAAGGGCAGGGGATGAGCGAGGAGGAGTTCTGCGACGCGTGCGTGCAGGCGATCGAAGACAAGATTCTCGAGGTCGGCCCCGAAAATTGCGCCGCATTTATCGGCGAACCGGTGCAGGGCGCGGGCGGTGTGATTATCCCGCCCAAGGGGTATTGGCCTAAGGTTGAGGCCGTGGCGCGCAAATATGGCCTGCTCGTCGTCGCCGACGAGGTGATCTGCGGGTTCGGGCGTACCGGCAAGATGTGGGGGCATGAAACGATGGGCTTCACCCCCGACCTGATGCCGATGGCGAAGGGTCTGTCGTCGGGCTATCTGCCGATTTCGGCGACCGCAGTGGCGAGCCATGTCGTCGATGTGCTCAAGACCGGCGGCGATTTTGTCCATGGCTTCACTTATTCGGGTCATCCGGTCGCCGCGGCGGTCGCGCTCAAGAATATCGAGATCATCGAGCGCGAAGGCCTTGTCGAGCGCACCGGCGGCGTCACCGGGCCGCATCTCGCCAAGGCGCTGGCGACGCTGAACGATCATCCGCTCGTTGGCGAGACGCGCTCGGTCGGGCTGCTCGGCGCCGTCGAGATCGTCGCCGACAAGGCTACGCGCGCCCGCTTCGGCGGCGCCGAAGGCACGGCGGGACCAATGGCGCGCGACGCGTGCATTGCGAACGGCCTGATGGTCCGCGGCATCCGTGACAGTCTGGTCATGTGCCCGCCGTTGATCATCACCCCAGAACAGATTGACGAGATGGTTGCCATCATCCGCAAATCTCTCGATGAGGTGATGCCGAAACTCCGCGCGCTTTAAACAGGAAAGATCAAACCTCTATGCCCTCCGGCCTTTTTGCCCTGCTCGACGATATTGCGACGATCGCCAAGGTCGCTGCGGCGAGCATCGACGACATCGGTGCTGCGGCGTCGAAAGCGGGGGTGAAGGCCGCGGGCGTGGTCGTCGACGATACCGCGGTTACGCCGCGCTACGTCACCGGCTTTACGCCCGACCGCGAACTGCCGATCATCTGGCGGATCACCAAGGGGTCGATCTTCAACAAACTGGTGCTGATCCTGCCCGCACTGCTGTTGTTGTCGGCCGTCGCACAGTGGGCGATCACCCCGCTGTTGATGATCGGCGGCGCCTATCTGTGCTTCGAGGGCGCCGAAAAGGTGCTGCACTCGTTGCAGAAGGACAAGACGAGCCTCGCCGAGGATGCCGCGGTCGTCGCCGATCAGGACCATGAAGAGGCGATGGTGAAGGGCGCGGTGCGCACGGACTTCATCCTCTCGGCCGAAATCATGGTGATCGCGCTCAACGAAGTGCTCGACGAGCATTTCGCGATGCGCGCCGCGACGCTCGCAGTGGTTGCGATCGCGATCACCATTGCGGTTTACGGCGTCGTCGGGCTGATCGTGAAGATGGATGATATCGGTCTGCATATGGCGAAGGAAGGCAATGCGGCGCGCAAGGCGATCGGGCGTGGACTCGTGTCCTTCATGCCCAAATTGCTGTCGGCGCTGGCGCTGATCGGCACCGCGGCGATGCTGTGGGTCGGCGGCCAGATTTTCCTGCATGGCCTCGACGAGTATCATATCGGCAATATCGGGCATGGACTCCACGATTTCGCACACTCGGTCGCCGGCGGCCTACCGGGGGCCGGAGTCTGGGAATGGCTCATCAACGCGGGCGGAGCAGGCGTGTTTGGCCTGTTGCTTGGCGGCGTTATCGTCGGTGTCTTACACCTGATACCAGGCAAGAAGACCCACTAGTCTCGTCATCCCGGGCTTGATCCGGGATATATCGCGGCATCGAAGTCATGGACCCCGGATTCGGTTCCGGGGTGACGACTGGAAAGATCAGCCCAGCAACACCACTGGGCTATCGGCGCGCCAGTGCATGCTGACCTTGTCGTCCCAGGTGAAATCCTCCTGGTCGTGGCGCGACAGGTTCGGGCGTGACACGCGAATGCGGGCGCCCGTTTCCAGCTCGATCTCGAACAATGTGATATCGCCGAGATAGGACATACCCTTGATCTTGCCGCGCGCGAAATTGTGGCCGTCGGGCGCGTCCTGCGCGGCGGCCGTGACCGCCTTGCCCGCGCCGGGGACGTGGAGATAGATTTTTTCGGGTCGCAACGCGACCCAGACGTCGGCGCCGTGCGGGCCGGTGACGCCGTGATTGAGATAGACCTTGCCAAGCCCCGGGCAATCGACTGCGGCCTTGTCGGGTTCATCGAGCGTCAGCTTGCCCTCGAAGATATTCACCGACCCGACGAAATCGGCGACGAAGCGGTTGGCGGGATATTCGTAGAGGTCGGATGGGGTCGCGAGCTGCGCCACCTCGCCCTTGTTGATTACGCCGATGCGGCACGCCATCGACAGCGCCTCGTCCTGATCGTGGGTGACGGTGACGAAGGTGATGCCGACCTTTTCCTGCAACTCGGACAGCTCGAACTGCATCTGCGCGCGAAGCTTTGCGTCGAGTGCCGACAGCGGCTCGTCGAGCAGCAGCACCTTGGGCCGCATCACGAGGCTGCGTGCGAGGGCGACGCGCTGGCGCTGGCCGCCCGACATCTGGTCGGGCATACGCGTTTCGAACCCGCCGAGCTTCACCAGCTCAAGCGCCTCGGCAACGCGATCCTTGATCTCGCCGCCCTTCACGCCCGCGATCTTCAGGCCATAGGCGACATTGTCGGCGACGCTCATATGCGGGAACACGGCATAGCTCTGGAACACCATGTTGACCGGGCGCTTGTTCGGCGGGATTCCTGACATATCCTGCCCGTCGATCAATATCTTGCCCTCGGTGGGCAGTTCGAAGCCGGCGATCATGCGGAGCAGGGTCGTCTTGCCGCATCCCGAGGGGCCGAGCAGCACGAAGAACTCGCCGGCGTTGATGTCGAGGCTGACATTGTCGACCGCGGTCACCTTGCCGAAGCGTTTCGAGACGTTCTGGATCTGGATGATCGGTTTGGCGGGGTCGGTCATGGTCAGTGGGTTTCCGCAATGGCTTTCACGCCCTGAAGCTTCAGCGCGACGAAGGTCAGGATGACGGTCAGGATGATGAGCAACGTCGATGCCGCATTGACCTCGGGCGTCACCGAGAAGCGCACCATCGAATAGACCTTCACCGGGAAGGTGATCGTGTCGGGGCCGCTGGTGAAATAGGTGATGACGAAATCATCGAGGCTCAAAGTGAAGGACAGCAGCGCGCCGGCTACCAGTGCCGGCCTGATGTGCGGGATCAGCACGTCGCGGAAAACCTGCCATTCGCTGGCGCCAAGATCCTTTGCGGCTTCCTCCTGCTCGCGATTGAAGGTCGCGAGACGCGAGCGCACGACCATCGTCACGAAAGGGAAGCAAAAGGTGATATGGGCGATCGTGATCGCGCCGAGGTTGAACGGCCAGACGAGGTCAGTCGGCCAGTCGACCGCGGCGAAGAACATCAGGAAGGCGACGCCAAGGCAGATTTCGGGGACGATGATCGGCAGCGAGATCGTGCCGTCGACCGCGCTTTTGAGCGGGAAGCGGAAGCGCCACAGCATCACCGCCGCGACCGCGCCGAGCATAAGGCTGACGATCGTCGCGAGCGCCGCGATGGTAAGCGAATTGAGCAAGGCCTCGACGAGCTGATCGTTGCTGAGCGCCTTTTCATAATATTTGGTGGTGAAGCCGCGCCACACGACATTGCGTTTGCTGTCGTTGAAGCTGAAGATCATCAGCACGATCAGCGGAGCATAGAGGAAGACCATCACCGCGCCGACCCAGAGGCGCATCCACAAGGTGCGGCTGTATTCGAGCGGCGCGACAGGTGTGCGGGCGAAGAGCGCCATCAGCGGACCTCGGGTACTTTCCTGCGCATCGACTGGATCGCGATCAGCGCGAACATTGCGTATATGAGCAAGAAGGAGAGGGCGGCGCCGAAGGGCCAGTCGTTCGCCTTCTTGAACTGGCGTTCGATGACATTGGCGATCATCTGGCTGTCGGTTCCGCCCATCAAATCGGGGGTCAGATAGGCGCCCAATGCGGGGATCAGGGTGATCATCACCCCGGCGACGATGCCCGGCGCGGCGAGCGGAACGACGATGCGCATGATCGTGCGGAAATGGCCGGCGCCGAGGTCGAGGCTCGCCTCGATCAGGCTGCGGTCGAGCCGGTCGAGCGCGGCGTAGAGCGGCAGCACCATGAAGGGCAGATGGACATAGACGAGCCCGAACACGACCGCGAAATTGTTGAAGAGCAGCTGCACCGGTTCCCATGTCGGGAGCGGCTGGAGCCCGACGAGCGTCTTGATCCAACTTGTCCCTTCCCAGAGCGCGCCGAGGCCCTTGTTCGCGAAGCCCTGCGTCCCGAGCAGCATCATCAGCGCATAGGTGCGGATGAGCAAATTGGTCCAGAAGGGCAGCATGATGCCGAGCAGCAGCCACGGCCGCCATTTCTCACTGGCGAAGGTGATCGCCATCGCGACCGGAAAGCCGATAATCAGGCAGATCAGCGTGACAAGCGCCGCGACCGCGAAGCTCTTGCCGAAGATGGTAAGGTAGAGCCACTCGGTGGCGCGCTTGTAATTGTCGAGCGTGCCCGAGATGCTGATCTCGGTCAGGCCCTTATTCTCTCCGAAGCTGTAGAGCCAGACGATCGCCATCGGGACGAGGAAAAAGACGATGATCCAGAACAAGGTCGGCAGCGATACTGCTGCAAAAACCCGTCTGTTCGTTTTCCAGTCCTGTTCGGCCACCCCCCGATGCCCCCTTCAGACCGTCAGGCCGCCCGCACCCGTGTGAAGGCTTCTTCGTAGAGCGGCTGGAGTTCGGGGTTGAAGCGCGCATATTCGCATTTCGCCAGCGCCTCGGCGGGCGGGAAGATCACCGGGTTGTTCTTGTAGCTGTCGAGCATCAATGCCTTCGCCGCGGCGTTGGGCGTCGGGTAGAGGATCGTCTCGGTGATTTCCTTGTCGACATTGGCGTCGAGGATATAGTTGATGAAGGCGTGCGCATTCTTCGGATGCGGCGCGCCCTTCGGGATGCACAGATTGTCCGAATTAAGTTGGCTGCCCTCTTTCGGGATGACGAAATCGATATCCTTGTCCTCGACCATCGCCTGCGCGATGTCGCCATTATATTCGAGTACGACGTCGACGTCGCCCTTCAGCAGCAGGTCCTGCCCGTCGTCCTCGTGGAATTTCTTCACATTGGGCTTTTGCTTGATCATCATCTTTTCGATCGTCGCGATGTCCGCCGGGGTCAGCGCGTTGACCGATTTTCCGAGATATTTGCCATAGAGACGGAACATGTCGCCGGCTTCGGAGAGCCAGGCGATGCGGCCCGCATATTCGGGGCTGTCGAACAGCACTTTCCAGCTGTCGGGCGCCGCCTTCACCTTCGACTTGCGATAGCCGATGCCGAGCGCGAGCCACGTATAGGGCATCGAAAATTTGCGCTGCAGGTCATATTCGACGTTGATGTAGGCGGGGTCGATATTCTTCTTGTTCGGAATCTGCGCGTGGTCGAGCGGCAGCAGCATATCGGCCTTGCTCATCCGCTCGACGAAATCGTTCGACGGCACGATGACGTCATAGCCCGGATTGCCGGCCTTGAACTTGGCGAACAGCACGTCGTTGCTGTCGAACAGGTCCATCGTGACGTCGACGCCCGTCGCTTCCTTGAAATTATCGAGCGTATTCTCGCCGATATAGGTATCCCAGTTATAGAAGTTGAGCTTGGCTTCCTCGCCGTTGGAGAGCTTCTTGCCGCCCTCCTTGCTGCACGCCGCGAGACCGCCGAAGCTGATCCCGACCGCCGCGACACCCAGCGCCTGAAGGAGCGAGCGACGCCCGCGGGTTTGCTTGATCAGTTCGAACGGATCCATGGCGCAGCCTCCCTGTATGTGACGTCAAGCTGACTCAATCCGGGCGGCTTGGAAAGAGCTTTTTTGCGCTGCACCAAGATTCTTTGAAACTTTGTTCCAATGCGATCAGGCGTTGCGCAGATACCAGTCGTAATCGAGCGTCGGGACGACGCTGAAATAATTGTCCTGCTCCACCCGCTTCACGATACTGAACATGTCGACGAAGCGGTCGCCCAGATAGGCGCGCATCAGCTTCGACGCGTGAAAGCGATCGACCGCCGCGAACCAGTTCGACGGCGGCTTGTCGTCGCCGCTGTTGTCGCGGTCATAGCCGTTACCGACGACCGCGGCGCCCGGATCGGCCTTGTTCATCATACCATGGTGCATCCCGGCCAGGACCGCCGCGACTGCGAGATAGGGGTTCGCGTCGGCGCCGCACGCGCGATGTTCGACATGGCGGCTCGGTGGCGGTCCCGCGGGAATGCGGAACGATACCGTGCGGTTGTTGACCCCCCAGGTCGGCGCGACGGGGGCATAGCTGTTCGCCTTGAAGCGGCGATAGCTGTTCGCGTGCGGGGCGAAGAGCGCGAAACCGTCGCCGACGCTGCCGATCATCCCGCCGATGGCGTGGCGCAGCGCAGGCGTGCCTTCGGGGTCGTCGCTCGCGAAGATATTGTTGCCCGCCCCGTCGTCGACCGAGACATGGATGTGCATGCCGCTGCCCGCCTGTTCGGCGAAGGGCTTGGCCATGAAGGTGGCCTCTAGCCCCTGGGCTTGCGCGATCGCCTTGACGAGGCGCTTGTACATGATCGCGTCGTCGCAGGCGCGCAGGGCGTCGGGCTTGTGGCGCAAGGTCAGCTCGAACTGACCGGGCGCGAATTCGGAGATCGCGCTTTCGAGCGGCAGGCCCTGAATGTCGGTGGCGGCGTAGAGCGCATCGAAGAAAGGGCGGAAATCATCGAGTTCGCGCAGGCCGTAAACCTCGACATTGCGCGGCGTGTCGCGGCTGTACGCCGGGCGGGCAGGGCGTACCTTGCCGTCGCGCGCGCGGCGCGGATCGACGAGGTAGAATTCGAGCTCGACCGCGAGAACGGGGGTGAGGCCATCGGCGGTATAGCGGTCGATGACGCGGCCGAGGACGTGGCGCGGATCGAGGTCGTGCGGCGTGCCGTCGAGTTCGTAGAAATCGACGAGGAACTGCGCGGCATGATCGCCGCCCCACGGTGTGCGGACGAGCGTGCCGGGGATCGGCTTCATCGACCGGTCGGCGTCGCCATCTTCCCAGACAAGGCCTGTCTCGACCGTGTCCTGTCCGGTGATGTCGACGACGGTGATCGAGCCCGGGAACATGCGGCCGCTTTCGTATACTGCGAGCACTTCATGCTGGCGCAGGCGCTTGCCGCGCGGGACGCCGCCCATGTCGGTGTAGATCATCTCGATCGAATCGACGTCGGGATTGTCCTTGAAAAAGGCTTCCGCCTCCGAACGCGGCGCGATCACGCCCGATGACTTCGACATCGCCCCTCTACTCCTTCAATGCCCGCACGCAGTCGGCAAAGGCGCCGACCAGCCGGTCGATCTGATGGCCGCCGGTCACGGGGCTCACCAACATCATATTGTGGAACGGCGCCAGCAGAATCCCGCGATTGGCGAGGAAGAGGTGGATTGCCGCTTCGAGTTCGGGGTGCATCGCGGCTTTCGCTTCGCTGCCGTTTCGGGGCGGCGCGGGACAGGTAAGAAACTCGACGCGCGCGCCGACCTGTGTGACATGCCAGTCGAGGCCGGAAGCCGCGATGACCTGCTCGAGTCCCCCGACGAGCCGCGCGGCGCCTGGCAGAATCCGGTCATAAGCCGCCGGCGTGATGACATCGGACAACATGGTATCCATCGCGGTGATCGCGAGCGCGTTGGCCGACAATGTGGTGCCGATCCCGCTATGCCCGGACGGGCGTGCGGCGTTGAGCGCGGCCATGCGGTCGGCGACGTCCGTGCTGAATCCATAGACCGCACACGGTACGCCGCCGCCGATCGACTTTCCGACGACCATCAGGTCGGGCTTCGGGCCATGGGAGACGCCGTGCCCGCCATAACCGGACGAGATGGTGTGCGTTTCGTCGAAAATGAGCAGCGTGCCGGTCTCGTCGGACAGTCGTCGCAGTGTCGTGAGGAAGCCCGGCGCATCGAGCACCATGCCGACATTGGTCATCACCGGCTCGGCCAGCACGCAGGCGACGTCGCCTCGGCGCAGCTCGGCCGCCAGCGCTTCCTCGTCGTTGAACTCGATCACCGTGGTGGTGGTGCGCAAATCATGGACCTGACCCACGAGGCTGGCGCGCATCGTCGGCATGCCGTCTTTCAGGTCGACGAAGGCATCGTCGACTGCGCCGTGATAGGCGCCGTTGAAGGTCAGGATTTTGGCTCGTCCGCTGATCCCGCGGCACCAGCGGATGACCGCGCGATTGGCCTCGCTGGCGGTGGTCGTCACCTGCCATTGCGGAAGGCTGAACATCGCCGCCAGCCGTTCCGAAAGCGCGGCGGCGAGCGCCGGCGGCGAATGGCCGAACAGGCTCGCGGTGTCGCCAAGGCAGAAATCGTCATAGATCTGACCGTCGATGCTGGTCAGCGTCGCGTCCTTTGCCGAGAAGGCGACGATCGGCACTGGGCTCGGCCAGTCGCGCATCCAGTGGAACGGGACCGACTGAAACCAGCCCTTCGCGGCCGCATGGTGCGCGAAGGCACGGGGGTTCGCAGCGCGGAAGCGTTCGGCCTCGCGGTTAGCGACGCGCGCGATTGCGGCGCCGGATATCATCCGAGCTTGTCCCGCATCGCATACCAGAGCAGCCCGAGCTTCGCGAGCGGCCGGCGCAGCCATTTGCCGCCGGGGAAGGGCTTTGACGGTAGGTTCGCGAGGACGTCGAAACGTTCGGCGGTCCCCGCCATCGCCTCGGCGATCAGTTCGCCCGCGAGCGTCGTCACCAGCGCGCCATGCCCCGAAAACCCGTGCGCGTAAAAGACGTTCCCGCGCCGCCCGATGTGCGGCAGGCGGTTCATCGTCACGGCAACCGCGCCGCCCCAGCCATAGTCGATGGGTGCGTCGGCGATCTGGGGGAACACTTCGACCATGAAGGGCCGCACGAACGCGGCGATGTCGCGCGGCGGGGTCTGCGAATAACGCTCGCCGCCACCGAAGATGAGGCGCTTGTCGGCGGACAGGCGGAAATAGTTGAGTACGAAGCGGCTGTCGGCAACCGCCGCATCGCTGGGGAGCAGCGCATCGGCATCCGCAAGCGGAGCCGTTGCAACATTATAGTTCATGATCGGCACGGTGTAGCGGCCAAGGTCGGGCTCGACGTCGCCGATCCAGCTATCGGTCGCATCGATGACGTAGCGCGCGCCGACGATTGTCTTGAGTGTGAACAGTTCGCTCGACCCGTCGTTGAAAAGGGCGATCCGGTTGACGCGCTCGCCCTCCATGATGCGGACACCGGCCGCTTCGGCCGCTCTTGCGAGTCCGATCGCATAGTTCAGCGGATGGAAATGGCCGCCCTGTGGGTCGTGGAGGCCGCCATGATAGAGCGGGCTGGCGATATGCGCTGCCATGTCGCCCTTTGCGATGACATCGCTTGCATAATCGAAGCGTGCGGCAAGATACTCGGCCTCGCGCTTCATCGTGTCGAAATCCTTGGGCGTCCAGGCGGCCTCAAGATGCCCTGTCCTGAGATCGCATCCGATGCCGTGTTTCTCGATCCGCGCCTTCACCCGGTTCTGCCGCCAGCACAGGTCAAAGAGTGCGTCCGCCCGCTCGCGGCCGAACTCGGCCTCCAGTTCGGACGCTGTCCAGCGGAGGCCGGGGATCAATTGCCCGCCATTGCGGCCCGATGCGCCGAAACCGATGTGCTCTGCTTCGACGACGATGACCGAATAGCCTCGTTCGGCACAGGCGAGTGCCGCCGAAAGGCCAGTGAAACCGCCACCGAGCACGGCGACATCGCATTCCAGGTCGCCTTCAAACGCCCGTGGCCGCCATTCGTTCGCGGTCGCGGCATAATAGCTGTGATTCAGCGGGTCGATCATGGCGGCGGTGCGGGTCAGACCCGCATCAACAGATGTTCGCGTTCCCAGCTCGACACGACCGACTGGTAATTGAACAGCTCATAGTCCTTCACCGCGAAGAAGATTTCGAAAAAATCGTCGCCGAGCAGGTTGCGAACCTTCTTGCACGAAGCAAAGCGGTCGAGCGCGGCTTCGAGCGTACGGGGCAGGGTGCGCGCGCGGTTGTATGCGCTGCCCGTGATCGGCTTGGCGGGCACCATGCGGTCGACCATGCCGATATAGCCGCAGATCAGCGACGCGGCGATCGCGAGATAGGGATTGCTGTCCGCGCCGGGCAGGCGGTTTTCGACCCGGCGGTTGTTCTTGTCCGAAATCGGCACGCGGAACCCGCACGAGCGGTTGTCTTCGCCCCACTGCACATTGATCGGCGCGGCGCTGTCGGGGCGCATGCGGCGGAAGCTGTTCACATTCGGCGCCCACAACGGCGAGATTTGCGGCATGTAGCGCACCAGTCCCGCGATATAGCTGCGGAACATCGCGCTATCGCGGCCGTTGGCGGTCGAGAAGAGATTCTTGCCGGTCGCGGCGTCGACGACCGACTGGTGGATGTGCATCGCACTCCCGGGTTGGCCCGCCATCGGGTTCGCCATGAAGGTCGCATAGACGTCGTGCTGCTTCGCGACGTTGCGCACGACACGCTTGAACAGAAAGACCTCGTCGGCGAGGCGGAGCGGATTGCCATGCTCGAAATTGACCTCGAGCTGCGCCGCGCCCATCTCGTGGATCATCGTATCGATATCGAGCCCCATCAGCTCGCAATCGTCATAGATATGATCGATGATATCCTCATATTCGTTCATCGCCTCCAGCCCGTAAGGCTGGCTCGCGCTCTCGCTGCGCCCCGACTGGCCGACCGGCGGGGTCAGCGGGAAATCGGGGTCGGCATTCTGCGAGACGAGGTAGAATTCGACCTCGGGCGCGATAATCGGTTTCCAGCCCTTTTCCGCATAGAGGTCCAACACCTTTTTCAGGATCGTGCGCGGCGCAATCTCGACCTCGGTCCCATCGCCGTTGAAGGCGTCTGCGATGACGAAGGCGGTCGGCGAAGTGAAGCCCGGCGCGACACAGATCGTGCTCGGATCGGCGATCAATATCTTGTCGGGGTCCTTGTCCCAGATGTCGTCGATATCTTCGGGATAGTGGCCGTCGATCGTGCAGATGAAGACGCTGCCCGGGATGCGCAGCGACTTGTCCTTGACCGAGGAGAGGAACTTCTTGGCGGGCAGCACCTTGCCGCGCTGGACTCCGTTGATGTCGGGGACGATACATTCGACTTCGTCGATCTTATGGTCGCTGATCCATTGTTCCAGATTGACTGACATGCGCCCCCGATTGGGCCGAGGAGTCGGCCCGTTGTGGAGCAGGCAGCGTATCGCATGGTTCGGCGATGCGCCAGAGGGGCCGTTATCGGCCATTTTCGGCATTGCCAGCGGCGCGGCACCCGGCCAGATTGCGCGCTTCGTCGAGGCAAGGGAGATGTACTGCTATGCGGGGTGATAACGACCAATTGGCAAGCTTCTGGATGCCGTTCACCGCCAATCGTTCGTACAAGGCGAACCCGCGCCAGCTCGTGTCGGCGAGCGGGATGCACTACCGGAGCAGCGACGGGCGGGCGATCCTCGACGGCACCGCGGGGCTGTGGTGCAGCAACGCGGGCCACTGCCGCCCCGAAATCACCGACGCGATTGCGAAGGCGGCCGCGACGCTCGATTTCGCACCGACATTCCAGCTCGGGCATCCGTTGCCCTTCGAGCTTGCGCAGCGCCTCGCCGACCTGATGCCCGAAGGGCTCGACCGGATATTCTTCACCAACAGCGGTTCGGAATCGGTCGATACTGCGCTAAAGATCGCGCTCGCGATCCAGCGCGCAAAGGGGCAGGGGACGCGCACGCGGTTGATCGGGCGCGAGCGCGGCTATCATGGCACCGGTTTCGGCGGGATCAGCGTGGGCGGGCTCGTGAATAATCGCCGTGCCTTTGGCGGCGGGTTACCGGGCGTCGATCACCTCCGTCACACGCACGATATCGAACGCAACGCCTTTACGCGCGGTTTTCCGCAGCACGGCGCCGAGCTGGCCGACGATCTCCAGCGCCTGGTCGATCTGCACGGCGCGGACACCATCGCGGCCGTGATCGTCGAACCGATGGCGGGCTCGACCGGCGTGCTCATTCCGCCCGTCGGGTATCTCCAGCGCCTGCGCGACATCTGCGACAAGCACGGCATCATCCTGATCTTCGACGAGGTGATCACGGCATTCGGCCGGGTCGGCGGAGCGACCGCGGCGGGGACCTGGGGCGTGACGCCCGACATCATCACGATGGCGAAGGGCCTGACCAACGCCGCGGTGCCGATGGGCGCGGTGGCGGTGAAGCGCGAACTTCACGATGCGGTGATCGACAGCGTGCCGGGCGGGATCGAGCTGTTTCACGGCTATACCTACTCGGGGCATCCGCTCGCGAGCGCCGCGGGTCTCGCGACGCTCGATCTTTATGCGCGCGAGGGCCTGTTCGATCGCGCGAACGAGCTTGGCGCTTATTGGGAGGATGCGGCGCACAGCCTGAAGGGCACGCGCCATGTCATCGACATCCGCACCATCGGCCTCGTCGCGGGCATCGAACTCGAACCGCGTGCGGGTGCGCCGACGGCGCGTGCGATGGAATTGTTCCATGGCTGTTTCGACGATGGATTGCTCGTCCGCGCGACGGGCGACATCATTGCGCTTTCGCCGCCGCTGATCGTCGAAAAGTCGCAGATCGACGAGATGTTCAGGAAGATCGGGGCGTTGCTGGGCCGTATCGACTGACCGGAAACCGGTCAGTCCGCGGTGCTTTTCGCTTCGGCCTTGGCCGCGGCGGCTGCGACTTGGCGCGCGCGGGTGGCTTCGGTCTGGATCAGACGCTCGGCCATCGTGCGCCACGCCTGTTCGGCGCGCAGATTGCGGTCGCGAACCTGCGACAGCGTGCTTTCCGCCGCGTCGGCAGCGCATTTATCCGCCTGGATCAGGTAGAAATCGCTGGTGTTCGACATGGCGGAAATCCTTGGGTTGATTGGCTGCAAGCCGGCTTGCTGGAAAGTTAGTCGACCATTTGGGCGATCAGGCGGCGAAGTTCGCGCCGCGACAGCGTCGGCGATCGCCGCGCTGGCTTGTCGGCCCGCGCATTGATCGCGGAATAGGGCCGGAGAAGGGAAGGAAATGCATTCAAACTAAAGTTCATAATATCCTGTAATCATTGTTTTGTTCTGGTTAGGTGTTCAGCGCCGGTTGCCCTTGCGAGGGCCGCTTCCGGCCGGACCGGCACCGCGATCGCGGTAAACGATGCGGCCCTTGGTCAGGTCATAGGGCGTCATTTCGACGCGAACGGCGTCGCCGACGACCGACCGGATGCGAAAACGTCGCATCCGGCCTGCCGTATAAGCGATGATCCGATGATCATTTTCCAGAATGACGCCAAAGCGCCCGTCGGGAAGGATTTCATCGATCTGGCCGTCGAGGGTCAGTAGTTCCTCTTTGGCCAAACGATCAGGCCTGCTGGATGTTGACAGCGGCGGTCTTGCCGCGCTGGTCGGTTTCCAGATCGTAGGAAACGCGCTGATCCTTGTTCAGCGTTGTCATCCCGGCGCGTTCGAGGGCGGTAATGTGGACGAAATTGTCGCCCGAGCCGTCCTCGTTGGCGATGAAGCCATAGCCCTTTTCGGTGTTGAAGAATTTTACGGTGCCGATCGGCATAGGTCGTTCCTTTCACGGAAGCGGAGTTACCACCGGCCGATGCCGATGGCGCCAGGTAGCGTGAAGATGGAAGTGTCCGCCGATCAGGCAAAAAAATCCGTCGCAGGCGACGATAGCTACCGGAAGATGGGCGCTATCGGGTCAAAAGTCAAGGATAGGGCCGGATTCGCGCTTTGCCGACCACCGCTCAGCTCTCGCCGGACAGCGGGAATGTCACCGAAACACGGGTGCCTTTGCCCAGTTCGCTTTCGATATCGAGCTGGCCCTGATGGCGCTCGCTGATGTGCTTGACGATGGCGAGGCCAAGCCCCGTTCCGCCCACAGAACGGCTGCGCGCCTCGTCGACGCGGTAGAAGCGCTCGGTCAGGCGCGGCAGGTGATCGGGCGCGATCCCGTCGCCCTCGTCGCTGACCGCGAGGCGTATGCGGCGGCCTTCGCGTACAAGCTCGACGGTGACGGGCGTATCGGCATGGCCATATTTCATCGCGTTCGACACGATGTTGTGCGCGAGCTGTTTCAGCTGCGCTTCGTCCCCCAGCATAGGCGCCGGGCCATCGCCGAGCCGCGCAACAATGTCCTTCGCGCGCCCCTGTTCGCTGTCGCGCAATTGCATGATCGTCGTCTGGACGATGCTGGCGAGATCGACGGGCGTCGTAGGACGGCGAAAACGATCGGCCTCGACCCGCGAGATCGACAGGAGGTCGATGACGAGCTGCTGCATCCGCCGCGCCTCGCGGTCGATGATCGACAGGAAACGATTGCGCGTCGGCGCATCGGCTTCGCCGTTCATTTCCTGCAATGTCTCGACATAGCCGAGGATGGCGGCGAGGGGGGTGCGCAGTTCGTGGCTGGCATTGGCGACAAAATCCGACCGCATCCGGTCGGCGGCGTCGATCGCGGAGCGGTCCGAGAGGAAGATGATCCGTTCGCTTCCCGAAAGGACCGCCGTCCGCATCGTCCAGCGCTGTCCCGGGCGGGGAAAATCGACCAGGCTGACCGTTTCGAGCGGGGCATTGCCGTCGATATGCGAAAGCCAGTCGGTCGCAGCGGGGTGGCGGATCGCGGTGCGCACGTCGGCGCCGACGATGTGCCGCCCGAGCAGCCGGATTGCGGCATCGTTGGCGATCGTGACGATATTGTCCGCAGTACCGAGTAGCGGCTCCTTTTCCTGATCGACCCAATGCGCGAAGTCCGGATGGCGGAGCAGAGATATCGGGGGCGCTTCGACTGGCGGCGAAGTGGTTCCCTGCGCATCGGGCGTCGCCGTGGGGAGCGCGCTGTAAACGGTGGCGGCGGCAATGAAGCCGGCGAGCAGCATGATCGCGATCGACAGCGGATCGCCGCCGGACAGCGCCGCAAAAATGGCCGCAATGGCGACGAGCGTCAGGGCGATAACCAGGCTGGACAGACGATCGAGCATCGCGGCGGTGCGTCGCACGAAGCGATGCGGAGAGGCAAGGATGTTTACGGTAATTAACGCGCCGCTCGCGAATGTCCCAAAGCGGGAAGCGCCGACGGCGCGGCGGTGTTTTGCTTTTCCTTGCGCCATCATTGGGTTATGCGCGCGTCATGGATGCCAGCGACAACCCCGCCGAAACCGGTGAATCCGTTCCCACGCGCCGCCGGATGCTGGCGCTCGGCGCCGTTGGTGTGTCGGCCGCGCTTACGATCCGTCCGGCCTTCGCACAGACCGCCGTGTCGGTGATGAATTGCCAGATCCCGGTGCCCGGACCAACGGGGGCAGGAAAATATATCGACACCGCGGGCAAGCTGGTTCCCCCGGGAACCAAGGGCGCCTTCCCGGGCTCGGCGCGTCCGTTCACAGGCGAGGAAGTCAAGCGCGCCTTTCGCGGCCAGACGCTGCCGGGAACGACCTACAACCAGTCGCAGGCCTACCTCCAATATATCCGGCGCTTGCAGGCGGGGCAGAGCGGCTTTACCTGTTTCGCCTCGATCACGATGTCGCGCTGATTTCGCTTCCTTTCGGGCGATGTCGGTCCAGCCGCATCGTCAGAAAAAGGAAAATTCGTGAAACTAGCATCGCTCAAAAAGGGCCGCGACGGACGCCTCGTCGTCGTTTCGGACGATCTTGCCTGGTATGCCGACGCCGGCCAGATCGTCCCGACCATGCAGGCCGCGCTCGATAATTGGGCCTATGCCGCACCGCGCCTCGCCGCCCTGGCCGAAGACTTGAACCACGACGCGATTCCCAAGGAGCGCTTCCACGAACGCGACGCGGCTTCGCCGCTGCCGCGCGCCTATCAATGGGCCGACGGCAGCGCCTATGTGAACCATGTCGCGCTGGTGCGGCAGGCGCGGGGCGCCGAAATGCCCGACAGCTTCTGGCACGATCCGCTGATGTACCAGGGCGGTAGCGACGCCTTCCTTGGCCCGCGCGATCCGATCCCGCTCGGCGATCCCGCATGGGGATGCGATATGGAGGCCGAAATCGTCGTCGTGACCGGCGATGTTCCGGCGGGCATCGACCCGGTCGCGGCGCGCGAGAAGATCCTGCTCGTCGGCCTGACCAACGATGTGTCGCTTCGCGGCCTGATCCCGGCGGAACTTGCCAAGGGCTTCGGCTTTTTCCAGTCGAAGCCGTCGAGCGCGATGTCGCCGGTGTTCGTGACGCCCGATGCGCTGGGCGAACGCTGGAAGGACGGCAAGCTGCATGGCACGCTGAGCGTCGATCTCAACGGCGAGCCGCTGGGCCGCGCGGACGCCGGCGCCGACATGACCTTCGATTTCGGCGCGCTGATCGCGCACGCCGCAAAGACGCGCGACCTCGGAGCCGGAACGATCATCGGGTCGGGCACGGTGTCGAACCGCGATGCCGATGGCGGCCCGGGCAAGCCGATCGCCGCGGGCGGCCTTGGCTATAGCTGTCTGGCCGAGGTGCGGACAGTCGAGACGATCCAGCAGGGCGAGCCCAAAACCCCGTTCATGCAGAAGGGCGATACGGTCCGCATCTGGATGGATGACGATCGCCACCACAGCATATTCGGCGCGATCGAGCAGCAGGTCGGGTGAACAAAAAAGGGGCGGGATCACTCCCGCCCCTTTTGTTTTCTCGTCGCCGCCGGATCAGCCGCCGCCGAAGCTGCCGCCCGAGAGCGCGTCGCTGAGCGCGCAGGACGCCGGCCCCAGAATGACGATGAACAGCACCGGCAGGATGAAGAGGATCAGCGGCACCGTCATGATCGCGGGCAGGCGCGCGGCTTTTTCTTCGGCACGCATCATGCGTTCGTTACGGAATTCGGCCGACAGCACGCGCAAGGCGCTGGCGAGCGGCGTGCCATATTTTTCGGTCTGGATCATGGTCGTGACGACGCCCTTCACCGATTCCAGGTTCACGCGATAGGCGAGGTTTTCAAAGGCCTGTCGCCGTTCGGTCAGAAAGCCGAGTTCGATCGAGGTGAGGGCGAATTCTTCGCCGAGTTCGGGATAGGCGCGGCCCAGTTCCTTCGACACGCGCGAAAAGGCGGAGTCGACGGTGAGCCCCGCCTCGGCGCAGATGACGAGCAGGTCGAGCGCGTCGGGCAGGCCCTTGCGGATCGCATCGGTGCGCTTCTGCCGCTTGTTCTGCACGAAAAGGTCGGGCGCCTTGTAGCCCAGGAGCAGCGCGCCCATCGTGATGGCCGAACGTTTGAACGGCGTCATGTCGGGCCACATGTCGAGACCATAGATCAGGAAAGCCGCAAGCCCGCCGAAAACGATGGGCAGCACCATGCGGCCAAAGATCACGGCAACCGCCAGGTCCTTCGACCGGATGCCCGCCTGCGCCAGCTTCTGCTGGACGTCCTTGATCTGCTCTTCCTGCAGCACCTGGAGCTTGCCGAGGAAGGTCCGCATCTTGTCGGCATGCTGGTTCTTCCGAACCAGCCTCGCCCGGCGTTTCGCGGTCGAGGCGGTGATGCCGGCCTTAAGCTGTTCGCGGCGGTCATTCAGCGCCTTGACGCGCTTGGTCATCGGATTGCGAACCGTCAGCGCATTGTAGATGGCGAACAGGACGGCGAAGACGCCGACCGCGGCCAACATGGTGCCGGCCCACACGACATCGACGCCCAGTATCATCGGGCCGGTCTGCGCGCCGGTGAATGCGGAAGAAAGAAGGAGGCTGCTGTTCACTTGGTCTGCCCCTTCAGATTTCGAAACTGATCATCTTGGCCATGATCCCGGCGCCGATGCCCATCCAGACGAGACCGCCGAGGCCTGTCACGATCAAACGCTGTTCGGTGAAGAAACCCGCCAGATAGCTGGGGTTCATCGACCACACGACGCCGAAGACGAAGAAGGGCAGCGCGCCAACGATATAGGCGGACGCCTTCGCTTCGGACGACATCGCCTTGATCTTCAGCTTCATCTGCGCGCGCTTGCGCAAGACTTCGGACAGGTTGGCGAGCGTCTCGGCGAGGTTGCCGCCCGTTTCCCGCTGGATCTGGATCGTGATGCAGAAAAACTGGAACTCGGGCGTGCCGAGCATCTCGGCGGATTCCTGCAACGCGGCTTCCATCGTATTGCCGATGCGAATGCGTTCGACGACGCCCCTGAATTCTTCGCCGACCGGCCCCGGCAGTTCCTGGCTCACCACCTGGAAGGTCTCGGTGACCGGCAAACCCGACTTCAAGCCGCGTACCAGAAGGTCGATGGCGTCGGGAAAACGGGTGTTGAACTGCTTGACGCGCTTTTTGATCGCCATGCCGACAACCAGGTAAGGCAGACCGAGGCTGATCATCAATCCGACGAGACCGGCCATGAGGATTGGCGCGCGCACGGCCAGCAGGCCGCCCGTGACGGCCACGAACAAGGCCATCGAGGCAAACATATATTGCGTAACGGTCCAGCCCTTGCCGGTCCGGCGTATGCGCTTTTCCAGCTCTTCGCGGCGCGGCATCAGGTTCGTCAGCGTCGAATGGCCCTGCGACGATGCGATCGTCTTGCGCATCTGCGCCGCCACCACGGCTTCGGTGGATGCGGCGTGCCGGTCCTTGACCGACGCCAGGCGCCGCGTCTTTGCCTTGCCGACCGACGGCCCGCCGAGCAGGATCACGAGAAGGGAAAAGGCCAGAAAGGCTCCGGCGATGATAAGGATGACTGGCAGATTCATGACTGGCTGATGTCCGCTTCTATCGCTGGTGGAGGTGACGGCGCGCCGGGCGCCGTCATGCCGCCTGTTTCGCGCCCTTTTTCGTCATCAGGCCGAGCTTGCCGAGCAGCGAGCCGCCCGACTTGCCTTTGCTCGCCGCGATCTGGGCCTCTTCGGCTTCGACATCGGCGCCGTCGAGAATGAGGCGCGTCAAGTTGGTCCAGACCTGCGCCGATTTCGTGCCCTTGCAGATTTCGGCATAGGATTTTCCGAGCTTGGCGGATTGGCTGACCATCTTGGGGTCGAACGGGATGACGATGTCGATCTGGCGTTCGATGGACGATTCGAACTCCTTGCGCGACAGTTCGCCGATAGCGTTCTGGAACTTGTTCGCGACGAGGATCACCCGCGCGCCAGGAACATTCTGCTTGAACCAGGACAGAAGGCGGATCGTGTCGCGCGCGGCAGCGAGCGTGACGTCGCTGACGAGGAGGATCGTACCCGCTTCCGACACGAGGTGCGGGAAGGGGATCAGGACCTGACGCGGGATGTCGACGATCGTCATCTCGAACGCATTGCGAAGCTCTTCCTCGAGCTGGAAGAAGGCCGAGCCGTCGGTCATCACCGGCTGATGGATCGGGGCTTCGGCCGACAGCAGGCTGAGCTTGTCCGACGCCCGCACCATTGCGCGTTCGATGAACAGGCCGTCGATGCGGCTGGGATTGTCGATCGCGTCGATCAGGCCGCGGCCGGGCTCGAGGTCGAGCGTCAGCGCGCCGGTGCCGAAATGGACGTCGAGATCGAGCAGCGCCGTCTGGCGGCCCGCCTGTTCGCTGATCGCCCAAGCGAGCGAAGTCGACACGAGCGACGCGCCGACACCGCCGCGCACGCCGACGACGCCCATCATGTGATGCGGCTTGTCGTCCGACATGTCGCTGTGTTTCGGCGCGGTCAGCATGGCCTGGGCCATGGTCAGCGATTCGCGCACCTGTTCGAGCGACAACGGTTTCAGGAGATAATCCTGGATGCCGCTCGACAGGAGGTCGCGGTACAGGCGAACGTCGTTCACCTGACCAGCCGCGATCACCACCGTGCCGGGTTCGCAGACCTCGGCAAGGGCGTTGATGTCGTTGATCGGGTCGCCCGATTCCGACATGTCGACGAACAGGATGTTCGGGCTTGCCGACACCGACAGCGACTGCACGGCGTTGCGCAGGCCGCCCTTGTTACATTTTTCGATCGGCCAGCCCATGTCGTTGGCCGCGGCGCGGATCAACTCCAGCGTATCGTCGTCACAGACGAAGGCGTTGAAGGGATCACGCAGCCCTGCTGATTTGAAAGGAGCGTTCACTTGCTGCCTCCTCCGCTCGTTGCTACGCCGGGCAATGCGCCGGCACCGGTCTGGGGTTTGGTGCGATAGGTCTTGATCGCGCGCGTCGCGGCGGCGGGATCGCTGCCCGTTTCGCTGGCGCCGCGGATCAGGTCATTGGGATCGGCAACCATCGAGGCGATGTTGCTGTTCACCGCGCAGCCGTAATTCGACGAGGTCGCATTGACGGGATTGAACGACGATTTGCTGTCCCAGTTCGGGCAACCCGGCACCGACGCCGTCGCGCGCGTGACGATGACGCGCAGATAGCCCTGCGGCACCGCGCCGGTGGTCACCGGTACGTCGGAGCTGAGCAGCATGCCGCGGCGTTCGACCATCGAACGGACGGTCGCCTGGGCAGAGCCGGCGCCATATGCCGACCCGTCCTCGATCGCGACGCGGTCGCCGTAGCGTACGCCCATCGCATCGAACCATCCTTGCAGGCGGCCCTGTTCGCTGGGCGGCAATTCGCCGTTCGCGGCAGCGACGTCGAATTGATAGATGCTGTTGCGCACGACCGGCTGGTGCACCGATTCGAGGCTGCGGTTGCTATAGGCGGCACCCGTGCAGCCAGCGAGCGACGTGGCGAGAGCCAGGACCGTCCAAGTTGCGATTTTCTTCATCACTTTGCTCCTGAAATCCGCCGCGTCACTTGATGCTGAAGCCCGGCGACGCGTCGCCGCCGCGCGGGCGATCGGCGTCGCCCACGCTGGTGTCGAGCCGCGGCTTGGGGCGGTCGCCGCCCGTCACGCCGTTGCTCGTCTGGCCGAGGAGCAGGCGCTGCAGGTCGTTCGAATCCTGGAAGGCGTCGGTCGGCAGCTTGATCTCGTTCGCCGACACCGGCTGGACCAGATAGGGAGTCACGACGATCACCAACTCGGTCTCGCCGCGGCGGAAGCTGTCCGATTTGAACAGGGTTCCCAGCACGGGGATGTCGCCGAGGCCGGGGATCTTGTCGATCGCGCCGATAGAGCGATTGTTCAGCAGCCCGGCGATCATGAAGCTTTCGCCCGAGCCCAGTTCCACGGTCGTTTCGGCTCGGCGGACGGTCAGTGCGGGGACCTGAAAGCCCTGCATCTGGATCGCGCCTTCGGTCGAAAGCTCCGATACTTCGGGACGAACGCGCAGGCTGATCCGGCCGTTCGACAGGACCGTCGGTGTATAGGCCAGGCTGACGCCATATTGACGATATTCGATCGTCGTGCCGGCGAAGTTTCCGGGAATCGGCACCGGGAATTCGCCGCCCGCGAGGAAGTTTGCAGTCTCGCCCGAGATGGCGGTCAGGTTGGGCTGGGCCAGCGTCGCGACCATGCCCGACCGCTCACCCACGTCAAGCGAGGCGATGAGATCGAGGCCGAACAGGCGGCCCGCACCCACGAGGCTGCTCGTCCCCGGGGGCGTGTTGACGGCGAAGCTTGTCGAGCCGTCGGGATTATAGGTGATGGTTCCCGCCTGGCGCCCGCGGAATATGCCGCCGAGGAAGCCCCCGGTGCTGTCGCGCGTCAGGACGTTGCCGCTGATTTCCTTGACCAGCGAGCGGTTAACTTCGGCGATGCGGACCTGCAGGTTGACCTGCAACGGCGTTGCCGTCCGCAGGCGAGACAGGACCTTGGTCGGTTCGCCGACAAATGCCTGCACCAGCCGTTCGGCCTCGGCCGCGTCGTCGGGCGACTGGACCGTTCCGGTCAGCAGGACAAAGCCATTCATCGTGTTCGCCGAAATGCTCGCGCCGGGCATGGCCAGCGACAGCATCTGGTCGATCGTCTCGATGTTGTTGCCGACGCGGGCGACGGTCGAAAAGACGACCCGCCCGCTGGCGTCGGTGGCATAGATGCTGGTCTCGCCAGGCTTCTTGGCAAAGATATAGAGCTGGCGGTTCGAGCGGACCTGGACGTCGGCGACGCTGTCGTCGGCGACGAAGATGTCCGACATCGAGGCCGGCAGGCTGACGAGGCGGCCACGGCCGACCGACAGGTCGATGCTGCCGCTGGCGTTCTGCACAGCCTGGGCGTGCACCGGCGCCGAAGGTGCGGCGACCAGGGTGGTCGCGACCAGACCGATCGCCAGCGTGCGGGCCAAGGCTACCGCCTTGAAATTGGCTTTGCTGTTCATCTTACTTACCCCCAACCGGAACGACGGTCATCTTGTCGCCGCGGGTCACGCGAACGACCGGACCGGCCGAAGCGGCGCCACCGCGATCCACATAGGACGGAGCGGAATTGGTGTTGCCCGACGCCTGCGGCGGCGACGACACGCGGCCGCGAACCGGGATCCAGAAGCGCGAGACGTCGCCACCGGTCGTCGCCGACGAACGGCTCGCCGTCGGACGCGCGGCGGCTTCGGCCAGCATCTTGCGCTCGGCGACCGCGCCACCCTTGGCGGGAACGTTGATCTCGCCCGAGGCAATGGCGCTTTCGAGGTCGCCGGTGCTTTCGGCGAGCGGGCGCAGGGCCAGCGACAATTTCCCCATGTCCTGCGCAACTGCGATCTTTTCGGCGATTTCGGGCGTGGCTTCGAGCGTTACCGAGCCGAAGGTGCGAACCGGGGTCTTGCCCGTTTCATCCTCGGCGTCATAACGCTGGTCGGTCGCCAGCACGCGAACGTTGCGAACGATCGTTTCGGCGGTGAAAATCTGCTTGTCGGGATAGGCGCTGCCTTCCTGGACTTCGATCGTCTGGGCGAGCATCACGTCGACGCGGTCACCCGGAAAGACGAAGCCGGCGACACCCTGTTCCTGGCTGACCTTGACCGTCACGGCACGCATGCCCGGGCCAAGCGCCGCGGCGAGGAAGCCGCGATCGTCGGGATGAACCAGCGCGCCCTGCGTCAGCGGCTGGCCGGCGGTGATCGGATAGCGCACGACGGTGCCGACCAACGTGTTCACGTCGGTCTTGTCTTTCATGAAATAGGCCTTTTCGACCAATTCCTTCGGCCAGGGCTGAAACCGGAAGCTGTCCGGGCCGATAATCGTGCCGACGGGGAGCTGCCGCGTCGCCACCAAAATCATCGGACCGGTAATTTCCGGTGCCGCCGCTGCACGAGCCTGCGGCGCTGCCGCCCCGCGCATCATCAGGTTGACCCCGAACGCCGCGCTGATGGCAATCACCAGCGCGCCGACGATCAGCATAATCTTTCGCGTATCCATGACGATTTTTCGCCTCCTCACACCAACCAGAACCGGCGGTGCTTGCCCTCAGCTTCAACCGATAGACTGAAACTGGTTAAGATAGTGTTGGTGAAGCGCCCAAAGGCCTGCTGCGGCGATGGCCACCCCATAGGGCACCTCCGCAGCCTTTTCCGAAGGTCGCAATTTCATATAGATAAGCATGATGGCGGACAGGATTCCGCCCCCGACGGCCATCACGGTGAGCGTGGGCATGAACAGCGGCAGCGGGATCCAGAGCATCACGGCGCCGATCATTTTCACGTCACCGCCGCCCATCGCGCCGATGGCGAAGAGTCCGGCAAAGACGAGGAACACGGCCAGCGCGGCTCCGAACTGGATCGGGACATCGGGCCATGCCGCGAGGCCGCTCGCGATCCAGAAGGGGATTGCGAGCAGCGCGATCACGGCGTTGAGTTCGTTCGAAATGGTCCGCGACCGCAGGTCGCTGATCGCGGCGGCAATCATCAGCACGCCGAGCAGGACCATCAGGCCGAGGGAGATTGCGCCGTTTTCCATCGGCTTTCTCCTACGCATTATGGCTTACCAAAGGGTAACCATACGCACCGGAACGCGCAGCTTGCATTCCCCGGTCCAGCGGATATGCGGCGGGCATGACCGCCGCGCCGCCCTCCGCCACCGATGTGCTGATTGTCGGCGCCGGGATCGCCGGGGCCAGCCTTGCCGCCGCGCTTGCCCCCTCGCGCCGCGTCATGCTGGTCGAGGCGGAGGATGCGCCGGGCTATCACGCGACCGGCCGGTCCGCCGCTTTCTGGCACGAAAGCTATGGCGGGGCAGGGGTCCAGCCGTTGACCCGGGCATCGCTGGAGATGCTGGATCACCCGCCCGCCGAGTTTTCGGATCGCGGCTTCCTGTTGCCGCGCGGCGCATTGACGCTGGGCGAAAGGTCGGAGGCGGCGGCGGTCGACGCCTTCGCCGCCGAGTTCGCTGCGCGGGGCGTCGATGTCGTGCGGATGTCGGGCGCGGCTGTCGCGGCAAAGATCCCAGGGCTTCGCGCCGAATGGAGTGAAGCTGCTTACGAAGCGGCGTGCCGCGACATCGACGTTGGCGCTCTCCATGCCGCCTATCTTCGCGCAGCGAAGCGTGCGGGCGCTACGTTGGTCACGCGCGCGCCATTGCGGCGGGCGCGGCGCGTCGGCGACGGGTGGGATGTCGAACTAGGTGACGAACGCGTCCGCGCGGCGCTGATCGTCAACGCGGCGGGGGCGTGGGCGGACGAGGTCGCCGCCGCCTGCGGCATCGCGCCGGTCGGCATCCAGCCCTATCGCCGAACGGTGATGCAGGTCCGGCTCGGCGTGCCGGTTCCCGCCGACCTGCCGCTGGTCGTCCATGTCGGCGGAGAATTCTACTTCAAGGGGCAGAGCGAGGGCCGGGTCTGGCTGACGCCGCACGACGAAACCCCGACCGCGCCGCACGATGCGGCACCCGAGGAACTCGACGTCGCGCTGGCGATCGATCGGATGCAGTCGGTCGTTGACTGGCCGGTCGTTGCGGTTGAGCGCAAATGGGCGGGGCTGCGCAGCTTCGCGCCCGACCGCCTTCCCGTCTTTGGCGCCGATCGGCACGAGCGCGCCTTCATCTGGTGCGCGGGGCAGGGCGGGTTCGGTATCCAGACCTCGCCCGCGATCGCCGCGTTGCTCGCCGCGCAGCTCGGCGCGTCGGCTCCGGCGGGCGCTATCGCGGATATCGACCCGGCACCGTTCGCGCCATCGCGTTTCGGCTGAATGCGTCTGACGGCTTGCGCGCGATGAAACGACCGGCTTAACATGATGTTGGCAGTGCCATCCCCGGCACAGCCTGACCTGTGGAGGATGGCATGGCCCATTATTTCGAGATCAAGAAGAACAAGGCCGGCGAGTTTGTCGCCTATTTCAAATATAACAGCGAACCCATCTTCTGGACCGAAGGCTATAGCAGCAAGGCCTCCGCAAAAAAAGCCATCGAGTCGATCCTGAAGAACGGCCCGGGCGCGGAAGTTCGCGAAACCGAATGATCTTTAGCGCGCGGGCGCTCTGTGCGCCCGCGCAACTTCCAGCGCGGCGTCGCTCGCCAGCGTGTCGGCCAGTTCATTGTCGCCGTGGCCCGCATGGCCTTTCACCCAGATCCATTCGACCTTGTGCCGGGCGTTTTCCTTGACGAGGCGCTGCCAAAGGTCGGCGTTGGCCACCGGCTTTTTCGCCGCGGTCTTCCAGCCATTCTTCTGCCAGCCGAAAACCCATTTGGTGATGCCGTCGCGGACATAGACGCTGTCGGTCGACAGTTCGACGTTGCAGCTCCGCTTCAGCGCGGCGAGCGCTTCGATCGCCGCCATCAATTCCATGCGGTTGTTCGTCGTATCGGGCTCGCCTCCCGACAAGGTTTTTACGACGTCGCCCCAACGCAGCACGGCGCCCCAGCCGCCCGGACCGGGGTTGCCCTTGCACGCGCCGTCGGTGGCAACGATCACCGTCTTGCTCGAACCCTCCGTCATGCTGCGGCGAACAAGCTTGCCGCGTCGGCGGCGCTGTAGCGCTGCAGGCGCGCGAGGAAAGGCGAGGGATCCTTGCGCGTGACCAGCGCATCGGCGGGCGTGTGCACCCAGTCGTGCGCGCGGGTCAGCAGGAAGCGCAGTGATGCGCCGCGGGCAAGTAGCGGCAGCGCAGCGACCTCGGCCTCGCTCAGCGCGATCTCGCGCGCATAACCCCGCATCAATGCCTGCGCGCGTCCCGTATCGCAATGCCTTCCGTCGGCCGAAAAGCACCACGACGCGTGGGTGATGACGAGGTCGTAGGCCCGAAAATCGGTCGCCGCAAAATAGAAGTCGATCAGCCCGGTGACGCGCTCGCCGAGCATCAGGACATTGTCGGGAAAAAGGTCGGCGTGAATGACATGCGCGGGCAGGTCGTCGGGCCAGTGCGCGTCGAGCCAGGCCAGTTCCTCGTCGACGATCGACTGGAGACCTGGCAGCACGGCATCGAGATTTCCCGTCGCCTCGGCAACGGCGCGCCAATGCCTGTGGCCCATGCTGTTCTCTCGCGCACCCGCATAGCCTTCGAGCGCGCAGTGCATCTGGCCGAGCGCGGAGCCAGCCGCTTCGCACTGCTCGGGCGTCGGCTGCGTCAGCGAAATTCCGGGCAGGAACTGGATCACGCACGCGGCACGGTCCGAAATCTGCTGAATTGCGACGCCGCTCCGGTCGCGGATCATCGCGGGGACCGGGCAATCCTGACTGGCGAGATGGTTCAGCAGGTCGACGAAGAAGGGAAGGTCGCCCTCGCTGACGCGTTTTTCGTAGAGCGTCAGGATGAAACGGCCACCCGTGGTTTCGAGCAGGAAATTGCTGTTCTCGACGCCCTCCGCGATCCCCTTGCACGAGACGACGGTGCCGATGTCGTAGCGGGCCACCAATGCGGCAAGGTCGTCGGGCTCGACGTGCGTATAGACTGCCATCAGGCTGTTTCGAGGCCGCGCGGCAGCTTGAACACCATATTCTCCTCGGCGGTCACGACGATGTTTTCGATGATGGGACGAACCGATGCGACGGCGTCGATCACTTCGCGTACCAGCGTCTCCGGCGCGCTGGCGCCGGCGGTGATGCCTAGCGTGGCGATGCCCTGCAGCCACTCGGGGTCAACATCGGTTCCGCGTTGGACAAGATGCGCGGGCGTCCCGAGCCGTTCGGCAACCTCGACAAGGCGCAGGCTGTTCGAACTGTTCGGTGCGCCGATCACGATCATGCGGTCGCAGTCGCCTGCGATTGCCTTGACCGCGTCCTGCCGGTTCGACGTCGCGTAACAGATATCCTCGCCACGCGGCCCGGAGATGTTGGGAAAACGATGCTGCAACGCCGCGATGATGTCACGCGTATCGTCGACCGACAGCGTCGTCTGCGTCAGGAACGACAACATGTCGGGATCGGACGGCGCCAGCGCGGCAACATCGTCGACCGATTCGACCAGCGTCATCGCGCCTTCGGGAAGCTGGCCCAGCGTACCGATCACTTCGGGGTGCCCCGCGTGACCCACGAAGATGATATGTCGTCCGGCCTCAAACACCCGTTCGGCCTGACGGTGTACTTTCGACACCAGCGGGCAGGTCGCGTCGATATAGTCGAGTCCGCGCATCTCGGCCTTGGCCGGCACCGCCTTGGGCACGCCGTGCGCGCTGAACACCACCGGAACATCGTCGGGAACCTGGTCGAGCGATTCGACGAAAACCGCGCCCTTTGCCTTCAATGAGTCCACGACATAGCGATTGTGGACAATTTCATGCCGGACGAAAACCGGCGCGCCATATTTCTGGAGCGCGAGTTCGACGATGCGGATTGCGCGATCGACGCCGGCGCAAAAGCCGCGCGGTGCCGCGATCAAAACCCTAAGTTCTGCCGCTTCATTGCCGTCGGGGCGCGTCATCGGGTGGGGAGCGTTCATAATGCGCGCGCTCTAGCGCAGCAGGCGCATTGCGGTAAAGCGGCTTCGTCCCCGCCTCATTGTCGTTCTCTTTGTTGCGCCTTGTTCATCGCACCGATAAGAAGCGGCGCGCATGAAGCGGGATCGACCGTCCCGACGCCTGTCAAAGCGCCTGTTTGGAAAGCCTGATTATCATGATGCCCATTTCGTTCCCGTCGCGTAAATTCCTGACCGTGCTGTGCAGCACGGCGGCCATGGCGATGGTGGCGGGTTGTGCGAAGGATAATGAAATCGACCTTGCGGGCGGTGTTGGCATCACCTCGACGCGCAGCGCCTGCCCGGCGGTGGCGGTTCCGCTGCACACTGGCGACATTACGCTGTTCGACCCGGCAACAAGCCGCGACGCGCGCGCGGTCGACGTCGTTGCTGCGATCACCAATGTGACGCCGCAGTGCAACGACGCCGGCGAGAAAGTCTATCAGCTCGCGAGTTTCGATGTCGTCGCTACGCGCCGCGACGCCGGGCCCGCGCGGACGGTAACGCTACCTTATTATGCCACCGTCCTCCAGGGCGGCACCGCCGTCGTTGCAAAGCGGCTTGGCAATGTGGCGGTGACTTTTGCCGAGGGCCAGGTCCGCGGCACCGGCCGGGCGCAGGCGTCGGCCTATGTCGATCGCGCCGCGGCGACGTTGCCCGCCGACATCCAGGAACGCATCACGCGCAAGCGCAAGGCGGGCGACCAGGACGCGGCGGTCGATCCGCTCAGCCTTCCCGAAGTGCGCGCCGCGGTGCAGCGGGCGAGCTTCGAGCTGCTTGTGGGCTTCCAGCTGACGCAGGACCAGCTGGAATATAACGTCCGACGATAGGACCTGCGGCGGCGCCCCGGCGCCGTTCGCTTTTTCACGCCCTGCGCGCCGCCCGGTGACGCAGGGCTTTTCGCGTGCGCCAAGCTGCGATAGGGCGCGCGCAAGACTTTCCGATCGAAGATAGGCCAAGCCCTGTGACCCTGTTCAGCCGTTTTTCCGACCATATCGGCACCGCGCTCGACGCGCTTGCCGCCCGCGACGCCTTGCCCGTCGGCCTCGACCGTTCGGCGATCAGCGTCGAGCCGCCGCGCGATCCCGCGCATGGCGATGTCGCGACCAACGCGGCGATGGTGCTCGCGAAGCCCGCGGGCATGAACCCGCGCGCGCTCGCCGAACTGCTTGTCGCCGAACTGGGCGCGCTCGATGAGGTGACCGAGGCGAGCGTCGCTGGTCCCGGCTTCATCAACCTTCGCCTCGTCGACGATAGCTGGCGCGACGAACTTGCGCTGATCTTCAGCGAAGGCGGCGACTATGGCCGGTCGACGATGGGGCAGGGGCGCCGCGTCAACGTCGAATATGTCTCGGCGAACCCTACCGGCCCGATGCACGTCGGGCATTGCCGGGGCGCGGTCGTCGGCGACGCGCTCGCCGCGCTGCTCGAATATGCCGGGCATGAGGTGATCCGCGAATATTATGTCAACGACGCGGGTGCGCAGGTCGATGTGCTCGCGCGTTCGGTGCACATGCGGTATCGCGAAGCGCTCGGCGAAGAGATCGGCGCGATCCCCGAGGGGCTTTATCCCGGTGATTATCTGATGCCCGTCGCCGACAAGCTCGCGGTCGAATATGGCGACCGGTTCGTCGGCGCGCCCGAAAGCGCCTGGCTTGGCCTGTTCCGCGCCGAGGCGGTCAGCGCGATGATGGACATGATCCGCGCCGACCTCGCAAAGCTCGGCATTCATCACGACCTCTTCTCGTCGGAGGCCGAGCTCCAGGCCGAAGGCAAGCCCGCCGCCGCCGAGAAATGGCTGCGCGAGCATGATCTGGTTTACGACGGCCAGCTCGAAGCGCCGAAGGGCGAGACGCCCGAGGATTGGGAGCCGGTGGAACTGCCGCTTTTCCGCTCGACGCAATTTGGCGACGACCAGGATCGCCCGATCAAAAAGTCGGACGGCAGCTGGACTTATTTCGGCGCCGACCTCGCCTATCACTATCAGAAGGCGCAGAATGCCGACGAATTGATCGATATCTGGGGCGCCGACCATGCGGGCACCGTCAAGCGGATCAAGGCCGCGGTTGCGGCGCTCACCGGCGGCAAGACGCGGTTCGACGTCAAGCTGGTGCAGATGGTTCGCCTGCTCAAGAATGGCGAGCCGTTCAAGATGTCGAAGCGCGCGGGCAATTTCGTGACGCTCGCCGATGTCGTCGACGAGGTCGGCAAGGATGCCGTGCGTTTCACCATGCTGACGCGCAAGGCCGATGCACAGATGGACTTCGATTTCGCCAAGGTGGTCGAGGCGTCGCGCGACAACCCGGTCTGGTATCTGCAATATGCCAACGCCCGGATCGCGCGGCTACGCAAGAAGGCGTCCGATGCGGGGATCGTCCTTCCGGCGCCCGCGCCGGCGCGCCTCAATGCGCACGAGCTTGGGCTGATCAAGCTGCTTGCACAGTTCCCGCGGACGGTCGAGGCGTCGGCCTCGGCGCGCGAGCCGCACCGGATCGCCTTCTACCTTGCCGATGTCGCAGCGGCGTTCCACGCCTGGTACAATCTGGGCAACGACGACCCGGGCCTACGCATCGTGCTCGACAATGATCCCGAACTGACCGCGACGCGCCTTTATTTGGCCGATGGAATCGGGCAGGTTATCCGCAACGGGCTGAACCTGATGGGGGTCGAGGCGCTCGAGGAGATGGTTTGATGGCCGAGAACAAGGGCGCCGGGCAGGCGGATGCGGGGCTGGGTCTGGAAGACGATGATCGTCTCCCCTGGCTCGAAGCGGCCGACGGGTTCGAGGAAGACGGCGAAGTGTCGCCTGCGCGGCTGCTGGTGATGGTGCTCGGCGGGCTGCTCCTGATCGGTGCGGTGCTCGGCGGCCTATGGTGGGTCCAGAACGGCGGCGCACGCGGCAAGGGCGAGCTGATCGCCGCGCAGCAGGGTGACTATAAGGTCGCACCCAAGAATGACGGCGCAAAGACGTTCGACGGCGAGGGCGATGCCAGCTTCTCGGCCAGCGAAGGCGCCGAGCCGGCGGGCAAGGTCGATCCGACGCGGATGCCCGAAGAGCCTGCGGTGACCCCGCAGGAACGTGAGGCGGCGGCGAAGAAGGTCGCTGCGGACAAGGCTGCCGCGACAAAGGCTGCGGCGGCCAAGGCCGCCCCTGCGGACAAGGGCAAGCCCGCTGCCGCCCCGGTGAAGACGGCCGAATTTGCTGCAAAGCCCGCGCCGGTTTCGAACGGGGCAATGATCCAGCTCGGCGCATTCAGCAGCGATGCCGCGGCCGCCAAGGCGTGGACCAATTTGTCGAAGCGTTTTGCGTATCTCGCCGAACTCAACAAATCGGTGTCGCCCGCAAAGGTCGGCGATGGGACCGTCTATCGTTTGCGCGTCTCGGCGGGTACGGCCGCCAACGCCGCGAATTTGTGCGGAAAATTGCGTGTCGCGGGTGAAAATTGCGTCGTCGTTCGCTGATTCGGCCCGTTTGGCCGCAGACTCCGTTGGTGCAATGCTCCCACTATGGCATGATCATCGCTTGGTCGCTGTCTGAGGGGACGGCGACCGATGGAGTTTGACGTACGATGATACCCGCGATTTTTGGCCTGTCGGGCCTGACCCTCACCGACGACGAACGCGCTTTCTTTCGCGACAGCGACCCCGCGGGCTATATCCTGTTCGGGCGCAACATCGAAAACCGCGAGCAGGTACGCCGCCTGACCGACGAACTGCGCGCGCTCGATGGGCGCGCCAATCTGCCGATCCTGATCGATCAGGAGGGCGGCCGCGTCGCGCGCATGAAATCGCCCGAATGGCCCGCTTTCCCAAGCGGTGCGGCGTTCGATGCGCTGTACGAACGGGCGCCCGCGAGCGCGATCGAGGCGGCGCGGCTCAACGCGATGGCGCTCGCCGCCATGCTGTCGGAGGTCGGCATCACGGTCGATTGCCTGCCATTGCTCGACGTCCGCCAGCCGGGCGCCAGTGACGTCATCGGCGACCGTGCGCTCGGCAGCGAACCGATGCGCGTCGCCGCGCTCGGGCGCGCGATCCTGAGCGGGCTGCAGGATGGGGGTGTCGTCGGGATCGTCAAACATATCCCCGGCCATGGCCGCGCCCTGCTCGATTCGCACAAGGAACTGCCCATCGTCACCGCGCCCGACCGCGATCTCCAGACCGATCTGGCGCCCTTCGCGGCGCTCCGCGACGCGGCGATGGCGATGACCTGCCATGTCGTCTTCACCGCCTGGGACCCGGACCGGCCCGCGACGCTGTCCCCGCTCGTCATCGACAGCGTGATCCGCCAGCGCATTGGCTTTCATGGCCTGCTGCTCAGCGACGATCTCGATATGGAAGCGCTGTCGGGCGACGTCCCTTCGCGCGCGGCCGACGCCGTTGCTGCGGGCTGCGACATCGCGCTCAATTGCTGGGGCAAGATGGACGACATGGTCGGGATCGCGAATGCGCTCGATCCGATCAGCACCGTCTCGCGCGCGCGCCTCGAAGGCGCGATGGACCGTGTTTTGGGGGTCGGCGACGACCGGGCCTTTGCGACGCTGGTCGACCAGCGTGACGCGCTGCTGGCGATGGCCTGACCGGCTGATGGACGAACTGCCGCTCGATTTCGAGATCGCGCCGGCAGCGCCCGAACGCGAAGACGCCCTGCAGCTTTCGCTCGAAAGCTGGGAAGGCCCGCTCGACCTCTTGCTGGCGCTGGCGCGTAACCAGAAGGTCGACCTCAAGCAGATTTCGATCCTCGCGCTGGTCGAACAATATCTCTCGTTCATCGCCGAAGCGCGCGAGCTGAAGCTGGAGGTCGCCGCCGACTATCTCGTGATGGCGGCGTGGCTCGCCTATCTCAAATCGGCGTTGCTGCTCCCCAAGGACCCGCTGGAGGATCCGTCGCCCGACGAACTGGCGCTGCGCCTGCAACTGCGGCTTCAACGGCTCGCGGCGATGCGCGATGCGGCGGCGCGGCTGCTCGCGCGCGACCGCGTCGGCCGCGATGTCTTCCTGCGCGCCAAGCCGGAAGGGCTGCGCGACGTCCGGGTCCGGCGCTGGGACGCGAGCCTTTACGACCTGCTTTCGGCCTATGGGCAGGTCAAGCTCCGGTCCGAGCCGGTCGTGCACACGGTCTCGCGCCGCCCGGTGGTTACACTCGACGCCGCCCTGCAGCATCTGCAGCGGATGCTGGGAGTAAAGCTCGACTGGGCCGAACTCTCCGATTTCCTTCCGGCCGACTATGACGGTCCGCTCCGTCGTTCCGCAATCGCATCGAGCTTCGTCGCTGCCCTCGAACTGGCGCGACAGGGCCGCGTCGAGTTGAAGCAGGAGGGCGCGTTCGAACCGCTTTATCTGAAGGCAGCCGCAATGGGACAAGGGGCATGATCGACGATCTCGAACGCGCGATAGAGGCGATGCTTTTCGCCAGCGACGAAGCGCTCGACGCACGGCAGGTCGCGAATCGGCTGGGCGGAGAGATGACGCCGGGTGACGTTCGCGCGATCATCCAGGCGATCGCCGCGCGGCATGCGGGCAGCGGGATCGAACTGGTCGAGCGCGGCGGGCATTGGCATTTCCAGACCCCCTCCGACCTTGCGCACCTGCTCCGCCGCGAGCGCGACGATCCGCGCAAGCTGTCGCGCGCCGCCGCCGAAGTGCTGGCCATCGTCGCCTATCACGAACCCGTCAGCCGCGCGGAAATCGAGGCGATCCGTGGGGTCCAGACATCCAAGGGGACGCTCGACGTGCTGATGGAGGCTGAGTGGATTGCCCCCGCGGGCCGCCGCGAGGTGCCGGGGCGTCCACTGATTTACAAGACGACCGACGCGTTTCTGCAACATTTCGGCCTCACGAGCCGCAAGGACCTGCCGGGCGTGGAGGATTTGCGCGCGGCGGGACTACTCGACCCGGTCGATCTCGCTTTCGAGGAAGCGATGGGCGAACTGGACCTAGTAAAAGACGGCGAGGAAGCCTAGATAGCGGCCTCAAGGAGAATTTGAGATGGGTAGCTTCAGCATCTGGCACTGGCTCGTGGTCGGGATTCTCGTCCTGCTGCTGTTCGGCAAGGGCCGTTTTTCGGACATGATGGGCGATGTCGCCAAGGGCATCAAAAGCTTCAAGAAGGGCATGGCCGACGATGATGCGCCGACGCCCGCACCCAAGCACATCGAAGGCCAGCGCGCGCCCGATGCCACCCCGGTTTCGACCCCGACTGCCGAGCACGACAAGCTCTGATTGCCGTCCGCTTGCGGGGGAAGTGTTAGTTCATGTTTGACGTTGCGCCCACCGAGTTGTTGCTCGTCGTGGTGGTGGCCTTGGTCGTTATCGGCCCCAAGGACCTCCCCAAGGCAATGCGCTTTGTCGGCAAATGGATGGGGAAGGCGCGTGGCATGGCGCGCCATTTCCGTGCCGGGCTCGACACGATGATGCGCGAGGCCGAGCTCGAAGAGCTCGAAAAGCAATGGCGCGAACAGAATGACGCGATCATGCGGGAATTCCCGCGCATCGACGATGTGAACACGCCGTCGCCAGCCGCATCGGCACCCACTGCCGGATCCGGACCCGCAACCGAAGCGGAGGCCGACGAGGCGGCGGCCGCGAGTCCGCCCGAAACGCATGCGATCCCGCCGAAGGACGGGCCACTGCCATGAGCGCCGAAGAAGCGCCCGTGACGACTGGTGACGATGACGGCGCCGGCGGCAAGATGCCGCTGCTCGACCACTTGATCGAGCTGCGCTCGCGCCTGCTGAAATCGCTGCTGGCGATCGGCGTCGCCTTTGGCGTGTGCCTATATTATGCGAAGCCGATTTTCGGCATTCTGGTCCAGCCCCTTGTCCGCGCGGGGCAGGGAAAGCTCATCTATACGCAATTGTTCGAGGCGTTTTTCGTCGAGATCAAGGTGGCGCTGTTCGCCGCGACGATGATCGCCTTTCCGGTGATCGCCAACCAGCTTTGGAAGTTCGTTGCGCCGGGGCTCTATCGCAAGGAAAAGCGGGCGTTGCTGCCGTTCCTGCTCGCGACACCGGTCCTTTTCGCGATCGGCGCGAGCTTCGCCTACTTTATCACCATCCCGATCGCGCTCAAATTCCTGCTCGGGTACCAGGGCGATATCGGGGGGATCACACAGGAAGCGCTGCCTTCGGTCGGCAATTACCTCAGCTTCACGATGCAGTTTATCATGGCGTTCGGCATCGCCTTCCTGCTCCCCATCCTGCTGATGCTCATCGAGCGCTCGGGACTGGTGACGCGCGAGCAGCTGGTTTCGGCGCGCCGCTATATGATCGTTGCGGCCTTTGCGATCGCTGCGGTGTTCACACCGCCCGATATCCTCAGCCAGCTCCTGCTCGCAGTGCCGCTGGTATTCCTCTATGAAATGTCGCTCTTCGCGATCTGGTTTACCCAGCGCCGACGCAAAACAGGCGCCGAAGAGGCGCCTGTCGAGCCTCTCGAAGAGGCTTAGGGTAAGTTACTCAATTCCCCGATCAGTTGATGGCATCGCTGCCGGCCTGGCCGACAGATTCGATATCGCGACCGGCACCCTTTACCGTGTTACAGCCAGCGACCAGAAAGCTTGCCATCAGGGCGAGAAGGATTGCGCGGTAACTCGTCATATTTCTACCTCTCAGGATGTGGTGCAAAATGGCCCGGCACGCTTTCGAGGGGGGGAGGGAAATGCGGGCCGGGCCAATGTTGCTGAGCAGCGCTGCGGGGGGGCGATGACCGCTGCTCGAAATGGAAACGACGGACGAGCCGGATAGGTTCCCAAAAAAAATCATGTTGATGAAATTTTTTTCGGATCGTTCCGAACTTCCCGGATTCCAGTATCTTGCCGTTAGAGTGCGGTCAGGCCGCTGAGCACGGCGAGGCCGAGGAACGCCAAAAATCCCATGGAATCGGTCGTCATCGTGACGAAGATCGAACTTGCGACCGCGGGGTCCTGATCGAGCCGGTCGAGCAGCAGCGGGATCGCGACCCCCGCAACCCCCGCCACGAATATGTTCACGATCATCGCTGCGGCGATAACGCCGCCAAGCTGTGGATTGCCGAACCACAAAGCGGTCGCGGTCCCGGCAATGAGCGCGATCGTCCCGCCATTGAGCAGTGCGATCTTCATCTCGCGCCAGATCGCGCGCCAGCTGTTCGAATCGGTGAGCTGGTTCATCGCAAGCGCACGTACCGTCACAGCGAGCGTCTGCGTGCCCGCATTGCCGCCAACCCCCGCGACGATCGGCATCAGCGCGGCGAGCGCGACCATATGTTCGATCGCGCCGCCGAAGAAACCGACGATCGTCGACGCAACGAGCGCGGTACCAAGATTGGCAATCAGCCAGCGCACGCGCGCGCTGTAGGTTTCGCGGATCGGTTCGTTGATGTCACCGTCGCCCGCGCCCGACAGGCGCAGGATATCCTCGCCCGCTTCTTCCTGAATGATGTGGACGATGTCGTCGACCGTGATCATGCCGACCAGCCGCCCACCCTTGTCGACGACCGCGGCCGAAATCAGCGCATATTTCTGGAATCGCAGCGCGACCTCTTCCTGATCCATGTCGATAGGGATCAGCGTCTGTTCGCGCTTCATCACATCGCTGATTGCGATGTCGCGCGGGGTGCGCAGAATCCAGCTCAACTGGCAGGTGCCGACGGGGCGGTGCATCGGATCGACGACGAAGATTTCCCAGAAGTCGCTGGCAAGGTCGGTGTCTTCGCGCAGTCGGTCGATCACATCGCCGACGGTCACATGTTCGGGAACCGCGACCAGGTCGCGCTGCATCAGGCGCCCGGCCGATTCCTCGGGGAAGGAGAGGGCATCCTCGATCGCGGCACGATCTTCGGGTTCCATCGCCTGAAGGACGGCCTGCTGCTCGTCCTCTTCCATGTCCTCGATGATCGCGACGGCATCGTCGGTATCGAGTTCGGACGCGAGTTCGGCAACTTGCTCGGGCGCGAGCAGGTCGATCAGTTCCTCGCGGACATAATCGTTCATTTCCGCCAGCACATCGGCGGACAGCATGTCGCCGAGCACCGCGGCCAGCATCGGGCGCTCGTCGGAACGCGCGAGTTCGAACAGGTCGGCGATGTCGGCGGGATGGAGGCGGCCGACCCGCTCGCGCGCAGCTTCGCTCTCGCCGGCTTCGGCAAGATCGATGACGTCGCGGACGAATTCGGGCTTCAGCCGGTCGTCCTCATCGAGTTCGGTTTCGGCTTCGCGCGGCGGCGGGTCGCGTTCACGCTCGTCGGTGATGACGATTTCTTCCGGCGGCAGGGAATCTTCGCGTTTGTCCATCGCGCGGTCCTCCCTGACAATTGCGGCGTGCGAGCTTTCCCCTAGTGCCGCCACCCGCCGATGGCAACGCCGCGAACGCCTTTTGCGCATTTAGTGCGTGGCTTTGACGGCGGCGGCGGTTATGGGACCGCCAACGCAGACCGCAGGAGTTCAACCATGTCAGAAACGCTTACCCTTTCGCTGTCGACCGGCGATGTCGTCATCCGCCTTCGCCCCGACCTCGCGCCGCTGCATGTCGAGCGCATCTCGTCGCTCGCCAAGGAAGGCTTTTACGACGGTGTCGTGTTCCACCGCGTGATTCCGGGCTTCATGGCACAGGGCGGCGATCCGACCGGCACCGGTATGGGCGGCAGCGAGCTTCCCGACCTGCCGCAGGAATTCAACAGCGAGCCGCACGTCCGCGGTGTCTGCTCGATGGCGCGCGCGCAGAATCCGAACAGCGCGAACAGCCAGTTCTTCATCTGCTTCGACGACGCACGCTTCCTCGACAACCAGTACACCGTTTGGGGCGAGGTGATCGAAGGCATGGACAATGTCGACGCGCTGCCCAAGGGCGAGCCGCCGCGCGAGCCCGGCAAGATCGTCAAGGCGACCGTCAGCTGAATTACAAAGTCCCCGCTTCGGCGGGGACTTTTTTGCCTAGTCGCCGATAAAGCCGTTGAGCCGTTCGCAGGCGGCGATCCAGTCTTCCTTGAATTCCTGCACGACCTGCCCGGCGCCCATCGCTTCGTTCATCAAGCCGACGCCCTGGCCGACCCAATAGGTTGCGAGCGCCTTCGCGCCTTCGTGGCCGCCTTCGGATAATTTATCGACCTTGCGCAGCGCGGGTTCGCTGACCAGCGATTGCAGCGGCATCGGGAGCGGCTTGGGCGCGCCATCGGCCTCCCACGCATCGGTCCACGGCGAACGGAGCTGGCGCGACGGCTTGCCGGTGCGGCTCTTCGACCGCACCGTGTCGCGCGATGATGCTGCGAGCATCTTTTCCTTCACGATCGGATTGGTTTCGGCCTCCGCTGTCGTCAGCCAGACCGATCCCGTCCACGCACCGTGCGCGCCCATCGCCATCGCCGCGGCCATCTGGCGACCGGTGACGATCCCGCCCGCCGCGAGGATTGGGGTATTCGCACCGACGGCCTCGACTGCCGCGGCAACTTCGGGCACCAGCACCATCGTCGCGACCTCGCCGCAATGGCCGCCCGCTTCGCCGCCCGCGACAACAAGGATATCGACTCCAGCACGGACCTGCGCCAGCGCATGGTCGCGCGTGCCGACCAGCGCCGCGACGGGGACGTTGTGGCGCTTGCCGAGTTCGAGCATCCGCGGCGGCGGAACGCCCAGCGCATTGGCGATCAACTTGATCGGATGACGGAATGCGACTTCGAGCAGCCTGGCGGCGCCATCCTCGTGCATATTGTCGCCAAAGCTTTGCCGGGCGTCCATCGCGGCTTCGAGTCCCGCGGCATCGACGTCGAACTTACCGAGCAGGTCGGCGGCGAACTGCAGGTGCGTTTCGGGTATCTTCGCGGCGCCCGACGACGGGGCCTCGCCCTTGCCGACGAAGCTGTTGGGGACGATCAGGTCGACGCCATAGGGGAGGCCGCCGATATGGGCGTCGATCCACTGCAGCTCTTCCTCGAGCCGTTCAGGCGGCAGCGCGGCGGCGCCGAAGACGCCCATTCCCCCGGCCTTCGACACGGCAACGACGACGTCGCGGCAATGCGAAAAGGCAAGGAGCGGGAATTCGATACCGAGCATCGCGCAGATGGGGGATTGCATGGGGCCTCTCCTGTTTGTCTATTTGCACCCATGTCAGCGCCAGTTGACGTAAACGTCAAGTTGATTTGCTAGGCGGTGCGATTATCGCAGGCGGCATGACCCAATTCTCTTTGCCCGATTTCGACCTCGATGCCTTCGTTCGCGCCACTTTGGCCGAGGACCTGGGGGCAGGGGGCGACATCACCTCGATGGCGACGATCCCCGCCGATGCGCGCTTCGGCGGCGTGATGGACAGCCGCGATGCGATCACCGTCGCGGGCCTGCCGATCGCCGAGCGATTCTTTTGTGCCCTCGACCCCGCAATGGAGATCGAGATACTGGTCGAAGAGGGCACGCAGGTTGCGCCGGGCAGCGACCTGATGCGGCTGTCGGGCAATGCCCGCGCGATGCTGACCGCCGAGCGATCGGCGCTCAATACGGTGCAGCATCTGTCGGGCATCGCAACGATGACGCGCCAATATGTGGATGCGCTCGCCGGAACCGGCGCGACCTTGCTCGATACGCGCAAGACGATTCCGGGCCTTCGCGTGCTCGAGAAATATGCGACGCGGATGGGCGGCGCGACCAATCACCGCATGGGCCTGTGGGACGCGGCGATGATCAAGGACAATCATGTCGCGGTCGCCGGATCGGTCGAGGAAGCCGTGCGGCGCGCGGTTACGGCGGGGATCGCAAGCATCATCGTCGAAGTCGACCGCGTCGCGCAGGTCGAACCTGCGCTGGCCGCCGGTGCGACGCACCTGCTGCTCGACAATATGGACATCGCCGAATTGCGCGAATGCGTCGCTTTGGTTGGTGGTAAGGTGCCGACCGAGGCGTCGGGCGGGGTCCGGCTCGATACGATCCGCGACATCGGTGCGACGGGCGTAACCTTTGTTTCGGTCGGGCGGCTGACGCAGTCGGCGCCGGCGGCGGACATCGGGCTCGATTTTGCGCTGGCTTAGCGCGGTTGCGCTGGCGCTGATACCGGTCGCGGCGCAGGCGCAATCGCTGGCTTGCTCGGCGCCCGACCGCATCGCGGTGCCGCGCCTCGAGCAGCCCAAGCGCGGCGAACCCGTCCGTAATCCCAAGACGACGGGCTATCTGCTCAGCATGAGCTGGTCGCCGCAACACTGTGCCAACGCACGCAATCCGCGCGATGCGCGTGACCGTTTCCAATGCTCGGGTGAGGGCGGGCGTTTCGGCTGGGTGCTCCACGGGCTATGGCCCGAAACCGATGCCCCCGGTTATCCGCAATGGTGCCGCCCGGCGAAGATCGTGCCGCAGCCGGTGCTGAAGAAGCATATGTGCATGACGCCGTCGGCGCAGCTCCTCCAGCATGAATGGGCGAAGCATGGGACGTGTATGAGCCCCAATCCCGCCGCCTATTTCCGGTCGGCAGATATATTGTTCCGCGCGGTACGCTTTCCCGACATGAAGAAGCTTGTGGCGGAACCCCAGACGGCGGGCAGTATCCGGAGGGCCTTTGCCGCGGTCAATCGCGGCGTGACGCCGCCGATGATCGCCGTCTCGCTCGACCGGAAGGGGTGGCTCAGCGAGGTGCGCCTGTGTCTGGGCGCGCGAATGAAACCGGCGCGTTGCAAGCCTTTCCAGTCGGGGGTCGGCGACAACCGTCCAGTCCGCATCAAGCCGATGCCGGCATCTTAAGGCGTCCGCCGCAGAGCGTCCCACATCAGGACGTTGCGGCGTTAACACTCTTTTAACCTTATCGACTCGTTAACATCGTCCTAGCCTCGGCTGCATGGACTCGGACGATCATATCGATATTCGCACCCTGGTTCGCGAACATGGGGCACGGCAGCTGACGATCGCACGGTTGAGCGCGCCGGCGGACTGGCAGAGTGAATTGCGAAGGGCGCTCGCTGCGCATCGCGAGCCGGTCACGATCTTTTCGAACAACGATTTCCGGCTGTTCCTGCAGAGCTTCGCTATTTTCTTTACCGCGACGATGATGTTCCTGATCTAATCAGGCCGCAATTGCGGGACTCCATCGCAGGCCTTGTGCAGGCGCCACGCCAGCATCGCCGACACGAGGCACATCGCCGCGACCATCAGCAGCGTGTCGTCGATTGTCAGGCCGATACCGATCAGCACACTGAGCAACAGCGTCGCGGCAACCATGAAGCCCGAATTGACGATATTGTTTGCGGCGACGGTGCGTGCGGTCTGTGACTTGGCGACCGTCGTCGTCAGGAACGCATAGAGCGGCACGACAAACATGCCGCCTGCGATTGCGATGCCGAGCAGGTCGAGGATGATGCGATCGCCCGCGGTGAGCGCGAGGAAGTCGCGCCAGTTCATCAGCGTCGCGCCATGGTGGCTCCACCCCTTCACATTCCACCACAGGTCGAGCACGAACAGCCCCATCACGATCACCGATCCCGGCGAATAGCGCGCCGAAACATGCCCTTTGAGCAGGCGGTTGACGACGATCGAACCGATCGCGACACCAACCGAGAAAATCGCAGTAAACAGGGTCGCGACGGTGTTGTCGGCGCCCAACGCGTTTTTCACCAGCGGTGGGAACTGCGCGGCGAGGATCGCACCGATCGCCCAGAAGAAGCTGATGGAGAGGATCGCAAGAAACAGCCGCGGGATATGCATCGTCGAATTGACGATCTGCCACGACGAGCGAAGCACATTCCGGTCGATGACCATGCCCGCCGCTTCCTTCTCGGGCGGTGCCGAAGGCACATAGGTCGCGGTCAGGCGTCCGATGATCGCGACGAGGATGATGCCTGGGATGGCGATGTGCGGCGGGGTAAGACCGCCGACGATTGTGCCGCCGAGGATCGCGATATAGGTGCCCGCCTCGACCCAGCCGGTTCCCGCCAGTACTTCGTCCTCGTGCAGATGCTGCGGCAGGATCGCATATTTGATCGGACCGAAGAAGGTCGAGTGCATGCCCATTGCGAACAGCGCGAGCAGCATCACGGGCACCAGATGAAACCAGATGCCGATCGCGCCGACGATCATGATAAAGATTTCGGCCGTCTTGATGGCGCGGATCATCCGCGTCTTGTCGGTGCTGTCGGCGAGTTGCCCGGCGAGCGCGGAAAAAAGGAAGAAGGGCAGGATGAAAAGCCCCCCTGCGAGCGCGTTGAACCACGCCTCGGTCTCGGGATCCTTGTAGATGGTGAAGGTGACGAGGATCACCATCGCCATCTTGTAGAAATTGTCGTTGAAGGCGTTGAGGAACTGTGTCGCGAACAGTGGCAGGAACCGGCGTTGCTTCATCAGCGCAAAGGAACCGGTCATTGAAAATCCACTTTTGTACCCCGACATTCGGACAACGCCCGCCCCAAGAGGCAATATGGTTGTCGCCCAGCGGGCTTATCGGTTAGGGGAAGCGGGGTCAAAGCCCATTTTGGGCGGAACGTAACGCGCGCGCTGGAATCAGGGACCATGCTCAGTCTTCCGAACATCCTGACATTGTCGCGCATCCTGGCGGTGCCCATATTGCTTTTCCTGTTGTGGCCCGGCGTGGTCGAAGGATCGCACCAGCCCAAGCCGATCGACTATGCGCTTGCCTTTGGCCTCTACTGCCTGATGGGCATTACCGATTATTTTGACGGCTATGTTGCACGCTCGCGCGGGATCGTGTCGCGGCTCGGCGCCTTCCTCGACCCGATCGCCGACAAGATCATGATCGCGGCGGTGATCCTGCTGCTCGTCTTCACGCGCGATATTGCCGGCTACCATGTCATCGCCGCGCTGATGATCCTCCTGCGCGAGATCATCGTATCCGGTTTGCGCGAATTCCTCGCGACGCTGCAGGTGTCGATGCCCGTCACGCAGCTGGCGAAGTGGAAGACGACCTTCCAGCTCGTCGCCTTCGGCGCGCTGATCCTTGCGGGCGCGCTTCCGGCGATGGCGTGGATCAAGACCGTCGGGCTGGCCTCGCTCTGGGGCGCAGCCGTGCTGACGCTGATTACCGGTTGGGATTATCTGCGCGTCGGCCTGAAGCATATGGATTGAGCGCGATGGCGTTGCACATTGCCTATTTTGCCTGGGTCCGTGAGCGGATGGGGATCGCTGAAGAGGTCGTCGAGGTTCCGGCGAGCATAGCCGATGTCGGCGCGCTGGTTGCGTGGCTCGCGGCGCGCGACGCGCGGGGCGCGATCGCCTTTGCCGAACCTCGGCGAATCCGGGCTGCGGTCGACGGGGTGATGATGGGGCCTGACGCGCCGCTTTCGGGCGCCCGCGAAGTTGCGTTGTTTCCGCCGGTGACGGGCGGATGATCCGCGTCCTGGTCCAGCCCGCGGCGGTCGATGTGGCCGCCGAACTCGACCTTCACGATGCCGGCGGGCATGGCGCGAGCGCGAGTTTCATCGGCCGGGTGCGCGGCGAAGGCGATCTTGTCGAGCTGTTCCTCGAACATCATCCGGTGATGACCGAAGCGGGGCTGGCGGACCTGGCCCACGCCGCCACCGACCGCTGGCGGCTTTCGGCGCTGACGCTGATCCACCGCGTCGGCGCGATGGAGCCGGGCGACACGATCGTCCTTGTCCTCGCGAGTAGCCCGCACCGCGCCGAAGCGCTCGCGGCGTGCGAATTTCTGATCGATCGGCTGAAAACCGACGTCATGCTGTGGAAGCGCGAGACGTTCGCCGACGGGCGCGTGCAATGGGTCGAGCAGCGCGAAGGCGATCACAGCCGCGCGGAGCGCTGGGACCCGGCCTAGTTCGTCACCTGATGTTTACGGAAAATATCCGCGAGCATTCGGAACTCGTCGGCGCGCGGGCTGCCCTTACGCCATACGAGCGCGATCGTTCGCCAGTCATGTTCCGAATCGAGCGGCCGCGTGTCGATGTCGGTGTGATCGAGAATGCCCGCCTCAATCGCCATTTGGGGAAGCATCGTGATGCCAAGGCCGTTGTCGACCATCTGTACCAGCGTGTGCAGCGATGTCCCCATCATCCGCGCGCCGGCGCGCAGTTCGGGGCGGTTGCACGCGGCGAGGACATGGTCTTTCAGGCAATGTCCGTCCTCGAGCATCAGCATCTGCGCCGGGTCGAGCTGATCGGCGCTGACCATCGCGGGGAGGTCCTCGGACTGGTCGCCGGGGAAGGCGACGAACAGCGCGTCGTCGAACAGATTTTCGGCTTCGACGTCGCCGCACGCATAGGGGAGGGCGAGCAGGACGCAGTCGACGGTGCCGTGGTGGAGCGACTCGCACGCCTGCGCGCTCGGTTCTTCGCGAAGGAAGAGCTTCAGCGACGGGCGCTCCTTGCGAAGACGCGGGAGCAGTCCGGGAAGGAGGAAGGGCGCGATCGTTGGGATGACGCTCATACGCAACTCACCGACGAGCGGTGCTGCCGCGGCGGCGGCCATGTCGGCGAGTTCCTCAGCCTCGCGCAACACGCGGTGTGCCTTTTCGACGATCGCGTTGCCGAGCCCGGTGAAGCGCACGACGCGGCGAGTGCGTTCGACGAGCGTCTGTCCAAGCAAGGTTTCAAGTTCGCGAATGCCCGCCGACAGCGTCGATTGCGTGACGTTGCACGCGTCGGCGGCGCGGCCGAAATGGCCGTGCTCGTGCAGTGCGACGAGATATTGCATCTGCTTCAGCGAGGGGAGGTAGTTGTGCATTGATCGAATGTAGCAATCGATGCTCTGTTTTTGAACAGGTTTGTCGATCAAAATTCGTGGCCATTGTGGTGGTGATTATTGTCGGCTCCCGGCGAGCCGTGATAGCAAGGGCGATCAACCGGCGCGGAGGGGCGGTATGGCGGTTTCCCGTTTTCTGATCGGCGGCGTGGCGAGCGCGCTCTTGCTCACCGGCGGCCTGTTCATGTGGAAGGGCTATACACAGATCGCCGAGGAAGAGGTCTTGCCCGACCCGCCGCCGAATTTGCCCGCGATCCCCGTGGCCGCCGCCAATGCCCCCAAGCGCGGCCCCGCGCCGCCGGCGCTGCCCGCCGCCAAGGAAGCGTCGCGCGAAGAGCGGCGCTTCAACCGCTTCGACCGCGACCGCAATGACAAGATCAGCCGGGTGGAGTTGATGTCGTCGCGCACCGCGGCATTCCGCAAGCTCGACAAGGACGGCAATAACCTGCTGACCTTCGAGGAATGGGCTGCCGCGACTGGCGAACGCTTTGCGGGTGCCGACCGCGACAAGTCGGGCGACCTCACGCGGGTCGAGTTCGCGACGACGGCGCCCAAGCGTGCGGCCAAGCCGAAATGTAGCTGCTAAGCGGCGACCCCGTCGGCGGCTTTGACCCATGCGGCCAACGCCGTCCCTGCACGCTGCGTATAGCCGAGCTTGCGGTCCTTCTTGCGGACATCCTCGGCGAGCGGCGGAAAGAGCCCGAAATTGACGTTCATCGGCTGGTAGCTCGCGGCATCGGCGCCGCCGGTGATATGGCCAAGCAGCGCGCCGAGCGCGGTTTCGGGCGGCGGCGGGGACAAATCACGACCGCCGAGCTCGGCAATTGCAAAGCGTGCGGCGACGAGGCCGATCGCGGCGCTTTCGACATAGCCCTCGCAGCCCGTGATCTGCCCCGCGAAGCGGATGTGCGGCGCCGATTTGAGGCGGAGCTGGCTGTCGAGGAGTTCGGGCGAGCGGATGAAGCTGTTGCGATGAAGCCCGCCCAAACGCGCGAATTCGGCCTTTTCGAGGCCGGGGATGGTGCGGAACAGCTCGACTTGCGCAGCGTGCTTCAGCTTGGTCTGGAAGCCGACCATATTCCACAGCGTGCCGAGCGCATTGTCCTGCCGTAGCTGGACGACGGCATAGGGCCAGCGCCCCGTGCGCGGATTGTCGAGCCCGACGCCTTTCATGGGGCCGAAGCGCAAGGTTTCGGGACCGCGTTCGGCCATCACCTCGATCGGCATGCAGCCCTCGAAATAGGGCGTGTCCTTTTCCCAGTCCTTGAACTCGGTCTTGTCGCCGTCGACGAGTCCCTGGACGAAGGCGTGATACTGGTCCTTGTCCATCGGGCAGTTGATATAATCCTTGCCGTCGCCGATCGGTCCGACCTTATCCCAGCGGCTCGCCATCCACGCGACATCCATGTCGATGCTGTCGCGGTAGACGATGGGAGCGATTGCGTCGAAGAAGGCGAGTGCATCCTTGCCCGTAGCGGCACCGATGCTGGAGGCGAGGCCCGCTGCCGTGAGCGGGCCGGTGGCGACGATGGTCAGCCCTTCCGACGGTAAGGTGTCGATACGTTCGCGAACGATGGTGATATTCGGATGCTCTTCGAGCGCGCGCGTGACGCCGCCCGAGAAGAGGTCGCGATCGACCGCGAGCGCCGAGCCCGCGGGGACCTTGTGCACGTCGGCCTCGCGCATGATGATCGAACCCAGCGTGCGCATCTCGCGATGGAGGAGACCGACGGCATTGCTGTCGCCGTCGTCGCTGCGAAAGCTGTTCGAGCACACCATCTCGGCAAGTGCATCGCCCTGATGCGCCGGGGTCATGTCGCCGCCGCCGCGCATTTCGGAGAGGCGAACGCGATAGCCGGCCTCGGCGAGTTGCCATGCGGCTTCGGATCCGGCGAGGCCGCCGCCGATGATGTGAATGTCGTGACCCATTTTACGCTATCCGTTGACTTGTACTTGTGGAACCGCGCGCGCTGGTTGACTTGCGCGGCAGTTGCCGCGCACTAGGCCCATTGAAGGCAAGATGCAAAGGGGCGGAGGATGGGCGGCAAGCAGGATTGGGATCGGGCGCGATGGCTGTGGTGGCTGGCGCTGGCTGGCGGGATCAGCTTCTTCTTCGCGGTGTATCAGCGGCTCGACGGCCCGGCGATCTGGGCGTGGAAGACGAGCGGAGTCGGATTGCTGGCGCTGTGGGCCGCGGCGAATGCGCGCGAGCGGAACGGCTGGCTGATCGCGGCAGCGCTCGGTTTCGGGGCGCTCGGCGATTATCTGCTCGATGCGAAGGGGCTTGAGGTCGGCGCGGTCGCGTTCGTGGTCGGGCATGTCATCGCAATCATTCTGTACCTCACCAACCGACGGTCGCAGACGACCCCGTCGCAGCGACTGCTCGGCTGGCTGGCGATGCCGGCGACGCTGGCGATCGTCTGGGCGATGCTGAGTCCGGCGCCGGGTTGGTGGCACGCCGCCGTCTATTCGCTGTTCGTCGCCGCGATGGCGGGCGCTGCATGGACCAGCCGCTTTCCGCGCTACCGCACCGGGATCGGCGCGATGCTGTTCCTCGCTAGCGACCTGTTCATCTTTGCGGGCGAGGGCGACGTGATTTCGAAGGACGCCCGGATATGGCTGGTCTGGCCGCTCTATTTCGCGGGCCAGGCGTTGATTGCGTGGGGCGTGGTGAGCACGCTGTCGAAAGAGGCACGCGCCTGATCAGGAGGGATGGGCGCCCTCGCCGACGAGGAGCGCCTCGATGTCGGAGATCGGCCGGTCGGTCATCTCCTTGACATGCTCGCCGACGATCCGGGTGCTGGTTTCCTTGTGCCAGAGCGGGCGAAGCTCGCCCATGGTGCGCGCGGGGGCGACGACGACCAGCGCGTCGAACTTGCCCGCGAGCGCCATTGCGTTGATCTTTTCGGCGAGCTCGCGCGCGAAACGGTATTCTTCCTGCTGGTGGAAATCGGCTTCGCCCATCGTGCCGCCCGGAAGGCCGGTGCCGGCGGGGGCGGGCGACTGTCCCGACGCATCGGTCTTGATATCGCTATCCTTGCGATCCTCGCGCTCCTGATGCGAGGTGGTGCGCAAGTCGATCTGGCGATCGTTGCCCTGATTGCGCAGGAATAGAGCCTTGCGGCCGTCGGCGACGAGGACGAGGGCGTTGCTGGGGAGGGTCATGATCTTGCTCCTTCTGCCCGGAGCAACGCATGGCGGGGCGCTCGAGTTTCGCTATCCGTCCCACGCGGCGATCGTCGTGCGGTGAAGCAGGCGATCATAGCCATCGTAACCGCCGGTTGCACGGTGAAGGACCGAGCGATTGTCCCACATGACCAGCATGTCGGGTTCCCATTCGTGGCTGTAGCGGAACTCCTCGCGTCCTTGCCACTGGATGAGCTCGTAGAGGAGCGGGAGTCCCTCGCTATCATCGAGCCCGTCGAAGCCGATGATGTAACCCGCGCAGCCGAACAGGCCGGGGCGCCCCGTTTCGGGATGTTCGCGGACGAAGGGATGGAGCTGTGTTTCGAGCGCTTCGTCCCCCGAGCGGATATCCATGCTGCGGTCCTTGTCGTTCGCGCCATACATGCCTTGCGGCGCATAGCCGGCACGCGCGCTGTGGATAGCGTTCAATCCCTCGACCCGGGCTCGCAACCCGGCGGGCATCGCGTCGAGCGCGGCGTGCTGGTTCGCAAATTCGGTGTTGCCGCCGACCGGGGGAATCGTGATTCCGAAGAGGCAGGTGCCGGCCGGCGGACGCGCCTGGAAACTCCAGTCGCTGTGCCAGTTTTCGGCGAAGAGCGGCGCGGTCTCGTCCGCCTTGCGCTTCACCGCGATGATGTGCTCGTGGCCCGGGATCGGGCGGATAAACGGATCGTCGCCGAAATCGCCGAAATATCCGGTGAAACGCTCGAGGTCGTCCTCGCTCATCGGCTGGTCGGGAAAGGCGAGGACGTGATGGTCGAGCCACGCGGCGCGGATTTCGGCGACGGTTTCGGGCGTGAGCGGCTGGGTCAGGTCGACACCGGTGATGCGCGCGCCGCAGGCCTGGCCGCTGGGGGTGATGGTGAGCGTCATGGCGCGATGCTGCGCCCTTTGTATCGCACGGTCAATCGGGCGCGCCAGACCGCCCCGAAACGTCGCCGAACCGATAGGCCTGGCACCGGATGACCGCGGCAGTTCAGCCAAGCGCCATCTTTCTCTCTCTAGTTTCGATTGCGGGGGGCAAGACGGAGAAGACAGATGTTCTTGCTAAAAAGACTGGCGTTGACCGCGCTGATCGGTGCCAGCACCGTGGCGGCGCTGCCTGCAGAGGCGGAGGCGCGCGACCGCCACCACCGCCATAGCTATTACAGCGATCGTGATCATGACCGGTATCGCGATTATCGGCGCGATTACCGCCGCGACTATCGGCGCAATCATTATCGCGGGGACCGCCGCTATTATTGCAAGCGCGGCAGCGGAACCACCGGGCTGATCGTCGGCGGTGCCGCCGGCGCGTTGCTCGGTCGCGAGGTCGACCGTTACGGTGACCGCCTGCCCGGCACGATTATCGGCGGTGCGGCGGGCGCGTTGATCGGCCGCGAGATCGACCGCGGCGGCCGTCGCTGCTGATTCTGTCAGACACTTGTGCTGTGCGGGTCGAAGGTCCGCATGGCGCGGCGTCGACCGGCCGATATCGGCCCGATTGCCCTCGCCGAATATCACGGTAGAGTGCACATCATGGCAGGAGCTTTCCTGCCGCCGATGTGGAGGCCGCAGATGAAAAGCCTGATGAAATTCGCGATGGTGACGGGTCTCGGCCTGTCGCTGGCCGTCGTTCCGGCCTCGGGCATCGCCGCGCTCCAGCAAGGCGCAAAGGCACCCGATTTCACGCTGAAGGCCGCGCAAGGGGGTAAGCCGTTCACCCTGTCGCTGAAGCAGACGCTCCGCAACGGGCCGGTCGTGCTCTATTTCTTTCCCGCCGCCTTCACGCCCGGCTGCACGGTCGAGGCGCATCTGTTCGCCGAAGCGAGCGACGACTTCAACCGGCAGGGCGCGCGTGTCATCGGCGTGACGGCGGGCAACATCGAGCGCGTCGCCGAATTTTCGAAATCGGAATGCCGCGACAAGTTCGCGGTCGCGGCCGACCCCGGCGCGAAGGTCGCGGCGCAATATGACTCGACGATGCGGCGCCCCGACGGGACCATGCTCTCCAACCGGACGTCCTATGTCATCGCACCCAATGGCACGATCCTGATGAGCTACACCGATCCGAAGCCGCAGGCGCATATCGAAAAGACGATGGCGGCGGTCCGCGCGTGGAGGGCAACGCTCCGTTAGTAGCGAGGATCGACGGCGGTTGCGGCCGATCTGACGTCAGTCGCGGCGTTGCAGACTCACCACCGCATGAATCGGCAGTTCCGCATAAATGTGCGGAAACAGCTCGCCGCCGCGCGCGGGCTCCCAGCGGATCGCGTCGCCGAGGAGGAGCAGGTCCACCTCGGCGATCATCAGGCAGCTCTGGCCTGCGAAATATTTTGCGATCGTCTCTTCGAGCTGTTCGGCGGTCGACAGGTGGATATAGCCGTCGGCGATATCCACCGGTGCGCCGCGGAACACGCGTTCGCGCTCGAAATCGGCCCATTGCTGCTGGGTCAGCACCTTGAAGGCCGTCGAGGCGGTCACTCCGGCGCTGCCTCGGTCGGCGTTTCGGCTGCGGGCGCGTCGCCTTCGACCGCTTCCACGCCTTCGACCTCTTCCTCGTCGCTTTCCTCGATGAGCGCCGCCGAGACGACATGTTCGTCCTTGGCGACGTCGAACAGGCGCACGCCCGCCGAGCCGCGGCCGATGACGCGCATCGAATCGAGGCCCATGCGGATCAGCTTGGCCTGGTCGGTGACCAGCATCAGCTGATGCACCTTGGTGGCAGGGAAGCTCGCGACGACCGGGCCGTTGCGGCCGATATTGTCGATGTTGGTGATCCCCTGACCGCCGCGACCGGTGCGGCGATATTCGTACGCCGACGACAATTTGCCATAACCATTGGCGCAGACCGTCAGGATGAACTCTTCGCGCGCGGCGAGTTCGGCCATGCGGTCGCCATCGAGCGTCGGTTCGTTTTCATTGTCCTTCCACGGTGCGGCGCGGAGATAGGCTTCGCGCTCCTCGCTCGTCGTTCCGACCTTGTGCAGGATCGACAGAGAAATGACCTCGTCGCCATCGGAAAGGCGCATCCCGCGCACGCCGGTCGAGTTGCGGCTCTGGAATTCACGAACGTCGTCGCCGGCGAAGCGGATCGCCTTGCCCTGACGCGTCGCGAGCAGCACATCGTCGCTTTCGTCGAGGAGCGCGACACCGATCAGGCGGTCGTCCTCGTCCTCACCTTCGAACTTCATCGCGATCTTGCCGTTCGAGGGCACGTTGGTGAAGGCGTCCATGCTGTTACGACGCACATTGCCCTTCGCTGTTGCGAACATGACGTGCAGCTTGCCCCATTCGGCCTCATCCTCGGGCAGCGGCAACACGGTCGAGATCGTCTCGTCCTTGCCGAGCGGCAGCAGGTTGATCATCGGACGGCCGCGCGTCGCCGGCCCGCCCTCGGGCAGGCGCCACACCTTCATGCGGTAGACCTTGCCGAGGGTCGAGAAGAAGAGCACCGGCGTGTGTGTCGAGGTGACGAACAGTTCGGTAACGACATCCTCGTCCTTCGTCGCCATGCCGGCGCGGCCCTTGCCGCCGCGGCGCTGCGCGCGGAAGGTGTCGAGCGGGGTACGCTTGATATAGCCATCGAGGGTGACGGTGACGACCATCTCTTCGCGCTCGATCAGATCCTCGTCGTCGATACCGTCGGCGGCGGGCGCGAGCAGCGTGCGGCGCGGTTTGGCAAACTCGTCGCGCACCGCGACCAGCTCTTCGCGCATCACGGCATAGAGTTTCTCGCGATCGGCGAGGATCGAAAGAAGTTCCTCAATCTCGCTTGCCAGTTCCTTGAGTTCGTTGCCGATATCGTCACGGCCGAGCGCGGTCAGGCGGTGCAGGCGCAGGTCGAGGATCGCCTTCACCTGGATTTCCGACAGGCGATAGCTCGAACTATCGTCCATTTCGCCGTCGATCGCTTCGACGAGGCGGATGTAGGGGGCGATGTCGCCGATCGGCCATTCGCGCGCCAGCAACGCGTCGCGCGCCGCCGCGGGGCTCGACGAACCGCGGATGATGCGGACGACTTCGTCGAGATTGCTGACCGCGACGACGAGACCGAGCAAGATATGCGCACGGTCGCGCGCCTTTGCGAGTTCGAACTTGCAGCGGCGGGTGATGACCTCTTCGCGGAAGGCGACAAATGCCTCGAGGATCGTCTTCAGCCCCATCATTTCGGGGCGTCCGCCGCGGATCGCGAGCATATTGGCGGGGAAGCTCGACTGCGCGGGCGTGTGGCGCCACAGCTGGTTGAGCACGACTTCGGCGGTCGCGTCGCGCTTCAGTTCGATGACGACGCGCACGCCTTCGCGGTTCGATTCGTCGCGGATGTCGGCGACGCCTTCGATGCGCTTGTCGCGTGCCGCCTCGGCGATCTTTTCGACGAGACCCGACTTGCCGACCTGGAAGGGGATCGACGTCAGCACGATCGACTGGCGATCACCGCGGCCCTCCTCGATGACATAGGTCGACCGCATCATGATCGAGCCACGCCCCGTGGCATAGGCGTTGCGGGCGCCGCCCTGACCGAGCATCGTCGCGCCAGTCGGGAAATCGGGGCCCGGGATGATCGCCATCAGGTCGTCGAGGGTGATTTCGGGATTGTCGATCGTGGCGAGCGTCGCGTTGATCACTTCGCCGAGGTTATGCGGTGGAATATTGGTCGCCATGCCGACCGCGATGCCGCCAGCTCCGTTGACGAGCAGATTGGGATAGCGCGCCGGAAGCACCGTCGGTTCGGATTCCGACCCGTCGTAGTTCGGCTGGAAGTCGACCGTGTCCTTGTCGAGATCGCCGAGCAGCGTGTTCGCGACCTTTGCGAGGCGCGATTCGGTGTAGCGCATCGCCGCCGGCGGATCGGGGTCCATCGACCCGAAATTGCCCTGGCCGTCGACGAGCGGCACGCTCATCGACCAGTCCTGCGTCATGCGCGCCAGCGCTTCGTAAATCGAGCTGTCGCCGTGCGGGTGATATTTACCCATCACGTCGCCGACGATGCGTGCCGACTTGCGATATGGCCGTCCGGCGACATAGCCGCTTTCGAACGCCGAATAGAGGATGCGGCGGTGTACCGGCTTCAAACCGTCGCGCACGTCGGGGAGCGCGCGGCTGACGATCACGCTCATCGCGTAATCGAGATAGGACGTCTTCATTTCATCGACGATGTTGATCGACGACACGCCGTCCTCGGACGGCTGCATAGGCGTATTTTCTTCGGTCAAGACCCGGCCTTTTTCTGCTCTTTCGGGAGATGGATTTGGCCTAGCCGATGATGGGTGGAAAGACCAGCGATTCGGTCATTTTCCGACCAAATTTTTGCGGGCTGAAAAGGCAGGAAAAGTAGAGGAAAACAGGGTGAAGCCGTGGCGTCATCGCGCGTCGCCGCGGGGCTTGCCAATCGCCCGTTGGGCCGTAAAGCTGCGCTGCGATGACCGCTGCTGAAAAACCGTTGCGCCGATGGCTCTGATTGCGCTGGTCGGCGCCAGCGAAACGCTGCCCGACGGGTCGCTCCGCGCGCTCGTCACGGTCGCGGGCGAAACGCTGATCGAGCGGCAAGCCGCGCGCCTTTCGGACGTCGGTGTGACGCATATCGCCGTGGCGGTGGGTGCGGTTCCCGCGGAGTTGCTGGCGACCTGCGATCGCATTCGGCGCCGCGGTGTCAAGGTGACCCCCGTTCGTGCCGCACCCGACCTGATGGGGCTGGTAGAGGGTGACGACCGGATCATCCTTGTCGCCGACGGGCTGCGTGCGGGGGGAACGCATTATGCTGCGATTGCCCGGCCCGGATCGCCCGCGATCCTTGTGACCGGCGACACCCCGCTGACGCAGGCATTCGAGCGGATCGACGCGACGCGCCGCTGGGGCGGGCTTGCGTGTATTTCGGATACGATGGTTGCCGAACTCGCGGCGATGCCCGGCGAGTGGGACATGATGCTCACCCTGCTGCGGCTCGCGGTGCAATCGGGCGCGCGGCGGCTCTATTGCGAACCGGCGCTGTTCGAGCAGGGCGAGATTGCGATCGTTACCGACCGTCCGACCGCGGCGCTGATCGAGCAATCGAGCCTGCAACAGGTCGAATATGGCGGCATGGGGCTCGGGCGATCGGCAATCATGATGCCGCTGATCCGGCTCGCGGGGCCGCTGATCGTCAAGTCGCCGAGAACGGCGCGCTTTTTGCCCTATGTCACGGCCATTTTGTGGGTCGCGGTCGGCTTGCTCGCCGCGAGCGGGCTGGCGGCGGCGGGTGCTCTGATGGCGATCCTGGGCGGGCTGGGGCTGGCCGCGATGCGCTTCCTGTCATCCTTTCGCGCCGAAAGCGCGGCGCAGGACCGCGCGCGCGATGTGATTCGGGGCTTTGCATGGGTATTGCTCGCGATCTTCCCCTGGCTGTTGTCGCTCGCTGGCCCGGAGCAGAGGATGCCGCCGTTTTCGGAAGCCGCGCTGGCGCCATGTCTCGCCGCGACGATCCTGCTGGCGCGTGCGCTTTACGAGGATTCGGGCGAGAAGAGGCGCTTTCACTGGCTGCTTCCCGACGCCGATCAGGCGTGGATAATGCTGGCGCCTGCATTGCTGTTCGGCTTCGCGCCGCTGATGTTCGCGATCCTGCCGCTGCTCGCGCTGTTCCAGGTCCTGCTCTGGCTGCGGCTCGCGCGGCGCCCGGAAGCGCGCTAGAACAATGGCCTTGAAGGTTTAAGGCCTATTAACGCCATGCTGTTATTGGCGGATGCGCATGAGTGAATCCGTCTTCTCGCCCGGCATCGATCCGCCGTCGCCGACACTGTCGGCGCGCCTGCGCGAGCTGGCGGATTATTTCGCCGCGCCAACCGGGGGGCGGCTGACCGAGGAACAGCGTGCGCTGTCGCTCGGGATCGCGCGCCGGCTGGTCGTCGACGTTGCTGCGCGGCTAGATCCCGGAATCGATCCTGCCGGGTTGTGGAGCGCGTGGCTGCGCGGCGGATTGCCTTGCGCGGTGCGGCTTGCCGGCATTTGCTTCGCGCGTGCCGAAGAGCATCGCTGGCGCGAGCAATCGGCGCAGCGGTCGAGTCCGCCGCCTATCCTGTCCGAACCGGTCGCGTCGATCGCCGAGGCGCCAACGGTCATTGAGACGCTGTCTGATGTCGAGCGAGCCTATCTGGCGCTTCAGATCGCCGATCGCCGCCGGTTCGATGCGCTCGGCAATCCGGCGCTTGCCGTCGCCGACATCGGCGAAGAGATTTTCCGTGCGCTCCTGCTCGACATAGCAGCCTGGCGGCTGGCCGAAGTGAGCAAGGACGCGAAACGCGCCCGCGAACTGGGTGAGGCGGTGCGGGCCGCAACCGAGCAACATGGGCATGAAACGGGGATCACCGCTGCGGGCGCTGCCTATAGCGAAGCGTTGCGTGTCGCGCGGCCCGATGCGGCGGCTGCCGCGATCGCGCGCCACGACTGGCCGACGCTGATCGCGCTGGCCGCGGCGTCGCATCGCCGCGCCTATGACGATATGGCAATTGCGCTGATGACGGCCGAAACCGCCGCACTGCCGTCGCTGCTGGCGCCGCTCCGCCTCGATCACACGGCACTCGCGCCGCTCGAGGCGTCGCTCGCTATGTTGCCGGCGCGCGCCGTAAGTGGAGCGGATTTTGGTGATTTTCCTGCGCCGGGGCAGGCACAATGATCGAACGCGTCATTCGGGGCCGGATCGACCGGACGGGAGCGCTGGTGAGCGCCGACGCGCCGCTGCTGCGCTTGCAGCAGCGCGCGGGCGCCGGGCTCAATAAGCCACTGGCGCTGCCGCATCTCGCGCGTCTCGTGACTCTGGCGCAGCGGCTGCACCGCGACATCAGCCGCCCGCTCTACGCGGCCGACGACCATAGCGACATCCACGCGCTCGTGCGCATTACGCCCGACGCCGACGGTGCGAGCCTCGAGATTACCGATTGGCGCACCCGCCCGCTTGCCCAGCCGCAGATTCCGGCGATCGGCGATAGCGCGGCCGCGCCGCAGGGCTGGACGTGGGAATGCGACCAGCAATTGCGCATCGTTGCGCTGCGCGCCGCAACCGATGCACCGCCGATCCCCGATGGTTGGGAGGCACGCTCGCTTTCGGAACTGTTCGAACTCCAGCCCGATGAAGACGGGCGCTTCCCTGTGCTGCGTGCGCTGGCGCGGCAATCGCGCTTCGACGGACAGCGCGTCCGGGTGGCCGACAGGGCAATGACGCTGTCCGGCGAGGCCCTGTTCGACGCTACTGGCCGCTTCACCGGCTTTCGCGGCCTGGCTGTCGTGGCCGACAAACAGCCACCGGCCGAACCCAAGGCGGGCGCGGCGCTGGTCGATCCGGCTTTCGGGTCGCTGCCCTTGTCCGATCCCCAGTTCGGACGCCGCATCGACGGCGCGCTGCGCGGGCCGCTGAGCCGCATCATTGCGACGGCCGAAACGATTTCGGGCCAGTTCGACGGCCCCATTCGCGCCGACTACGCGCGTTACGCTGGCGATATTGCGCATGCCGGGCGTCATCTGCTCGGCCTTGTCGACGACCTCGCCGACCTGCAGAATATCGAACGGCCCGGCTTCAAGGCGGCGCGTGACGAAATCGACCTTGGCGACCTCGCACGGCGCGCGGTCGGCCTGCTCGGGATGAAGGCTGAGGAGAAGGGCATCCGGATCGATGCACCGCGTACCGACGATCGGGCACCGGCGACGGGCGAATTCCGCCGCGTGTTGCAGGTCCTGCTCAACCTGCTCGGCAATGCGATCCGCTATTCGCCCGACGATTCGCAAATCTGGATTCGCGTAGACCGCGAGGGCGACCGCGCGACGGTAACCGTTGCCGACCAGGGGCAGGGCATCGACGCCGACCAGCAGGCGGTTGTGTTCGAAAAATTCGAGCGGCTTGGTCGCACCGACAGCGGGGGTTCGGGCCTCGGCCTCTATATCGCCCGCCGCCTCGCGCGCGCGATGGACGGCGACCTGACCGTCGACAGCGCGCCGGGGCAGGGCGCGCGCTTTACGCTGAGCCTTCCGGCGCGCGACGCTTGAATCGAAACGGCGGCGCAGTTGCCTGCACCGCCGTTCGAAAATGCCCGGAAACCGGTCTTAGCGCTTGTCTACCGGAACGAAGGGACGATGCGTCGGGCCGGTATAAAGCTGGCGCGGACGGCCGATCTTCTGCGCGGGGTCCGAAATCATTTCGTTCCACTGCGCGACCCAGCCGACGGTGCGGGCGAGAGCGAACAACGCGGTGAACATCGTCGTCGGGAAACCGATCGCCGACAGGATCACGCCCGAATAGAAGTCGACGTTCGGGAACAGCTTCTTCTCGACGAAATAGGGGTCGCTCAGCGCCATTTCCTCGAGCTGCAGCGCGACCTCGAATACGGGGTCGTTGACCTTCAGCGCGTCGAATACCTCGCGTACCGTCTTCTGCATCACGGTCGCGCGCGGGTCGTAATTCTTGTACACGCGGTGGCCGAAGCCCATCAGGCGGAACGGATCGTCCTTGTCCTTCGCGCGCGCGATATACTCGGGGATGCGTTCCGGACGGCCGATCTCGCGCAGCATGTTGAGTGCGGCTTCGTTCGCGCCGCCATGCGCAGGGCCCCACAGGCAGGCGATGCCTGCGGCGATGCAAGCGAACGGATTGGCGCCCGACGAACCCGCGAGGCGAACGGTCGAGGTCGACGCATTCTGCTCGTGATCGGCGTGGAGGATAAAGATACGGTCGAGCGCGCGCTCGACGGCGGGAACAACTTCATATTCTTCGGCGGGGACGCCAAAGGTCATGCGCAGGAAGTTGCCGGTGTAGCTGAGCTTGTTGTCGGGATAGACGAACGGCTGGCCGACCGAATATTTATACGCCATCGCGGCGATCGTCGGCATCTTGGCGATCAGGCGGTGGCTGGCGATCATCCGCTGGTGCGGATCGTGGATCTCGGTGGAGTCGTGGTAGAAAGCGCTGAGTGCGCCGACGACGCCGCACATCACCGCCATAGGGTGCGCGTCGCGGCGGAAACCGCGATAGAAGGTTGCGAGCTGCTCGTGCAGCATCGTGTGGCGGGTGATCGTATTGTCGAAGTCGGCCAGTTCCTGTGCATTCGGCAGTTCGCCGTTGAGCAGCAGGTAGCAGGTTTCCATGAAGCTCGAATGTTCGGCGAGGTCGCCGATCGCGTAACCGCGGTGGAGCAGGACACCTTCATCGCCATCGATATAGGTGATCTGCGATTCACAGCTCGCGGTAGAGGTGAAGCCCGGATCGTAAGTGAACGCACCGGTCTGCGCGTAGAATTTGCGGATATCGACGACATCGGGGCCGACGGTGCCCGACAGGACAGGGCTGTCGACGGTCTTGTCGCCCAGCGTGATTTTCGCGGTGTCGGTCATATTTTATTCCCTGTACTGACGGCGGGGAGAGAGAGTGGCTACGCCCCTGCCGGATAATGTTGCGCTGCGTCAAGTCGAGCCAGACTGACATCTCGTCCGAGCAACAGCAGCACGTCGAAAATTCCCGGGGAAACGGTTCGGCCGGTTAGTGCAGCGCGTAGCGGTTGCGCCAATTTACCGAGCCCCAGTTCGGCGGCTTCGGTTTCGGCGCGTACGGCGGCGTCCAGCTCTTCTGTCGTCCAGTCGTTCAGCCCGCGCAGTCGCTCTGTCACCGCGGCAAGCAAGCCTTCGGGCGCGGCCTTTAGCACCTCGATTGCCTTTTCGTCCACCGGCAACGGGTCCGGCTGGAACAGGAAGGTCGCGCCATCGGCGATTTCGTCGAGCGTCTTGGCGCGCGGTTTGAGCGCATCCATTGCGCGCGTCAGCAGGTCGCGGTCGGCATCGTCGAGCGCGCGGCCGACGAGTTTCTCGACGCGCGGGGCGACGAGGCCAGCGAGGCGCGCATCGTCGGCTTCGCGGATATAGTGGCCGTTGAGATTTTCGAGCTTCTTAAAATCGAAGCGCGACGGCGAGCGGCCGACATGGTCGAGCTCGAACCACTCGACGGCCTGTTCGCGGCTGATGATCTCGTCGTCGCCGTGCCCCCAGCCGAGGCGAAGCAGATAATTGTTCACCGCTTCGGCGAGATAGCCCATTTCGTCGCGGTACGCGTCGACGCCGAGTGCGCCGTGACGCTTCGACAGCTTTGCGCCGTCGGCCCCGTGGATCAGCGGGACATGCGCATAAACGGGTTCGCGCCAGCCCATCGCGCGGATCAGCGCCAGCTGGCGGAAGGCGTTGTTGAGATGATCGTCGCCGCGGATCACGTGCGTCACGCCCATGTCGTTGTCGTCGACAACGACGCTCAGCATATAGGTCGGCGTCCCGTCGCTGCGCAGCAGGATGAAATCGTCGAGTTCGGCATTCTGGACGGTGACGTCGCCCTGCACCTTGTCAGCGATCGTCACCGCACCATCCTGTGGCGCGCGCAGGCGGATAACGTGCGGAACCGACGGGTCGCCGTCGTCGCGGTCGCGCCAGGGGCTGCGGACGCGGAAGGGCAGGCGCTTTTCCTGTGCTTCGGCGCGCATCGCGGCCAGTTCGTCCTGTGTCAGGTAGCAACGATAGGCTTCGCCCTTCGCGAGCAGCTCGTGCGCAACCTCGGCATGGCGCGGGGCGCGCGCGAACTGGAACACGGTTTCGCCGTCCCAGTCGAGGTCGAGCCACTGCATCCCGTCGAGAATCGCGTCGATCGCCGCATCGGTCGACCGGGCGCGGTCGGTATCCTCGATGCGCAGAAGGAATTTGCCGCCGTGATGGCGCGCGAACAGCCAGTTGAACAACGCGGTACGCGCGCCGCCGATGTGCAGATAGCCGGTCGGCGAGGGCGCGAAGCGCGTCACCACGTCGGTGCCGGTCGCTTCGGTCGTCGCTCCAGCCACTTTGGTTTGGTTTTCGGTTGCCACTGCGGCCTCTTTCACTCACTTTGCCGCCCAGTCGGGCGGGATCGGGGGTGCCCCTAGCATGGCGACAGGGCCGCTTCAAACGCCCATTGTGCGAGATCGGGGCCGTCTCCGGTATCGGATCGCCGACGCGCTCGAAATGCGGCTGGAGGCCGAGCGCGAGCGGATCGGGCTGTGGCTGCCCATCGTGTTGGGCGCCGGCATCGCGGCATGGTTCGCGCTTCCGTCGGTGACGCATTGGATCGGGCTGCTCCTCCTTCTCGCCGGAGGTTTGCTTGACGGGTTGTTGCTGGGCTGGTCGAGTCGCCTTGGACGCGGGGTTGCCGTCGCCTGCGGCGTGATGGCGACCGGGATGCTGCTCGTCTGGGGCCGCGCGCTCTGGGTGTCCGCGCCCGTCCTCGCAGCGCCGGTCGTGACCGAGTTTTCCGCAATCGTCGAGCGCGTCGAACCTCTGCCCGCGAAGGGGCAGCTGCGCATCCTCGCGCTGCCGCAGCGGCGGAGCGACTTGCCCCCGCGCGTGCGGCTCACGCTGCGCAGTGAGCAGGCGGTTGATATGGTCGACGGCGAGACGATCGGTGTGCGTGCCCGGTTGATGCCGCCGCCGACCGCGAGCCTGCCCGGCGGTTATGATTTCGCGCAGCGTGCGTGGTTCGATCACATCGGCGCGGTGGGGACTGTGCTCGGGGAGGTTTCGCGTGCGCCGGGGCGTGGAAGCGCGGCGCCGCCGCTGCGCGCGCGACTGAGCGCGCATATCCATGGCCAGGTCGAAGGATCGGCGGGCGGCATCGCGGCGGCGCTCGTGACCGGCGATCGCGGTGCGATCAGCGAAGCGGACGAGGAAGCGATGCGGCGCAGCGGCCTTGCGCACCTTCTGTCGATCAGCGGGCTGCATGTGACCGCGGTGGTCGGCTTTGCGATGCTGCTGACGATGCGGCTTCTCGCGCTCAATCGCCGGTTCGCGCTCGCGGGCTATGTCCTGCCGCTTGCCGCCGCTGCGGGTGCGCTTGCGGGAGGGGAGTATACGCTCCTTGCGGGGGCGGAGGTTCCGACGCTGCGGTCGTTTATCGCGGCACTCCTCGTGCTCGCCGCCTTCCTGATGGGGCGCGAGGCGCTCACATTGCGGCTCGTCGCGGCGGGGGCGCTGATCGTCCTGATCTGGCGTCCCGAATCGCTCGCTGGGCCAAGCTTTCAGCTCAGTTTCGCGGCGGTTACCGCGATCATTGCGCTTCACGAGAGCCGCGCAATGCGGGCGTTCCTAGCGCGACGCGAAGAGTCGTGGCTGTTTCGGCTGGGGCGCGGCATCGCGGGGCTTCTGATCACCGGTCTTGTCGTCGAAGTCGCGCTCGCGCCGATCGCGCTATTCCACTTCCACAAGGCGGGGCTGTATGGCGCGCTTGCCAATGTCGTCGCGATCCCGCTCACGACCTTCGTGATCATGCCGGCCGAGGCGCTCGCGCTGTTATGCGACAGCGTCGGCCTCGGCGCGCCCTTCTGGTGGGTGGCCGAACAGGCGCTGCGACTGTTGCTCGGCCTTGCGCACGCCGTCGCACACGCACCCGGCGCGGTGGCCATGCTGCCCAGCTTCCCGCCATGGGGTTTTGCGCTGGCTGTTTTTGGCGGACTCTGGATCCTGCTATGGCAAACCGGCTGGCGACGGGCGGGGGTTTTTCCGCTGGTCATCGGCGTGGCAGCCCTGGTCGCGCAGCCGCGTCCCGACCTGCTGGTTACCGGCGACGGTCGCCATATCGCCGCGGCGCTTCCCGATGGCAGTTACGCGCTGCTCCGTGATCGCGCCGGGGACTATATTCGCGATACGATGGCGGAGGCGGCGGGCGTTGATGTGCCGCTGGGAGCGCTCGCCGAACTCGATCATGTCGAATGCAACCGCGATTTCTGCCGCTGGAATCAGGGCGACGGCGCGGCGCGGCGCATCATTCTCGCCTCGCGCGGCCGCGACCGGATCGAGGGTGCAGACATGGTCGCAGCCTGCGCGGCGGCCGATGTCGTGATCAGCGACCGCTGGTTACCGCGCGAATGCGTAGCGCGCTGGATGACGATCGATCGCGACAGCCTTGCCGAAACGGGCGGACTGGCGCTCTATCTGGGCGAAAGGCCCGAAGCCGTGGCCACACTCAGGGCGGGCGACGAACATCCGTGGCGTTTGCCGCCGCAGCTTAGTGGTAACGACGAAGCAGTCCCGACAGCCGACCTTGCACGATAACGCGCTCGGCGGGGTAGCGCTGCGGTTCATAGGCGCTGTTCGCGGGATCGAGCCGGATCATCCGGCCTTCGCGGCGGAAATATTTGAGCGTCGCGTCCTGCCCGTCGACGAGCGCGACGACGATGTCGCCTTCGCGGGCGGTGCTCGCCTTCTGGATCAGCGCATAATCGCCGTCGAAAATGCCCGCTTCGACCATGGAATCGCCTGAGACTTCGAGCGCATAATGTTCGCCCGAGCCGAGAAGCGCGGCAGGAACAGCGAGATTATTGTGATCCTCGAACGCCTCGATCGGCACGCCCGCGGCGATCTTGCCGTGGAGCGGGACCTCGATGATGTCGTTCGCAGCGATCGGGCGCGGCGTGAGGGCGGGCTTGCGGAGCGGGACGATATTGTCGCGATCATCGCGCACGGCGGGCTTCGCGGCGTCGGGAACCTTGAGCACTTCGAGCGCGCGCGCTCGGTTGGGAAGGCGGCGGAGGAATCCTCTTTCTTCCAAAGCACTTATCAGACGATGTATGCCCGATTTCGACTTGAGGCCCAGCGCCTCCTTCATCTCTTCGAACGACGGCGAGATGCCGCTGGCGTCGAGCCGTTCCTGGATGAAGTGGAGCAGTTCATGCTGCTTTGCGGTCAACATCGGTCGTTCTCCATGATGGCCTGGATGACGCCCAGGCCGGACATAGAGAGAACGATAGTGGAACAAAGCGGAACTTGTCAAGCGACGGCGATGTAATCCGCCATTTCCCCGGCATCGCGCGCCGCGGCGCCGATCTCGCGGATCAGCAATGCGTTCGCCGACGCGAGCGGCAGTGTCAGCCCGCTCTCTTGCCCGAAAAGCGGAAAGAGCGCGCCATTTTCGAGTCGTGCGCGCAGATAATCGCGTCGTCCGCCGCCGGCGGACAAGGCGGCGGCGAGCGGTGCGCGGTGCGCCACCGGTAGCGGATAGCGTGCGCCGGCGAGGTGCCGGACGAGCGGTAGCAGGAACAAGGTCGCGGTGACGAACGCCGACGAGGGGTTGCCGGGAAGGCCGAGCAGGATCGCGTCGCCGAGCCTGCCGGCGATCACGGGTTTGCCGGGGCGCATCGCGATGCGCCAGAAATCGAGGCTCCCGCCCGCCTGTTCGAGCGCGCCGCGGACATGATCATGGTCACCGACCGAGGCACCGCCGACGGTGACGATGACGTCGTGACGTCGTGCCATTTCCTTGAGAACATGAGCGAGTTTTTCCCGGTCGTCGGGAATGTGGTGCGGCAGGACCGGATCGGCGACGTCGCCCGCGAGCATCGCCGCGAGCATCGCGCCATTGCTGTCGGGGATCTGGCCGGGCGCGAGCGCGCGTCCGGGCTGCACGAGTTCGTCGCCCGTGGTCACGATCGCGACGCTCGGGCGCGTGCCGACGGCGAGTTGTCCGGCGCCGCTCATCGCCGCCGCGGCTATCGCACCGGGAGTCATTCGGGTTCCCGCCGGCAACAGGCAATCGCCCACGGCGAAATCGATCGCGCGCGCGCGGATATGGCGGCCGCGCGAACCCGGCCCGTCACCGGTGAGGAGGAGCCGTCCGTTCGACAGCGCGACATCCTCCTGCACGATCACGGTGTCGGCGCCCTCAGGTACCAACGCCCCGGTGAAGATGCGCATCGCCTGGCCCGCGTCGACGCGTAGTGCGGGCGCGGAACCGGCGGCGGCCTCGCCGATGACCTGCCAGGGTCCCGGCAAGTCGTCGAACCGGATCGCGTAACCGTCCATCGCCGACAGGGCGGCCGAGGGCTGGTCGCGCAAAGCCCGGACATCGTGCGAAAGATATCTTCCAAGCGATTCGGAAAGCGCGATATTTTCACTTCCAAGCGATTCGCGTAGTGCGAGCAGGCGCGCCTGCGCGTCTTCGACCGGAAGCAGCCCGCTCATTCTGCGCGCCAGTCGCCCGAACGGCCGCCGCTCTTTTCCAGCAAGCGGATATCGCCGAGGATCATCGCACGATCGAGCGCCTTCGCCATGTCGTACAGCGTCAGCAGCGCGACCGAAGCAGCGGTGAGCGCCTCCATCTCGACGCCCGTCGGCCCGCTCGTCTGCGCGACAGCTTTGACCGCGATACCATTGTCTTCCCATGCAAAATCGATACCGACCTTGGTCAGTGCGAGCGGGTGGCAGAGCGGGATGAGGTCGGCGGTTCGCTTTGCGGCCATGATCCCGGCGATCCGCGCGGTCGACAGGACGTCGCCCTTGGGCGCGTTTCCGCTGCGGATCGCTTCGAGCGCCTCGGTGGACATGGTGATACGCCCGCCCGCGACCGCGCGGCGCTGTGTGGCGGGCTTGGCGCCGACATCGACCATATGGGCCGCGCCTGTTTCATCGAGATGAGTCGGTCTGTTCGTCATGGCGCAAGCCAAGCAATGGCGGGCCGGAAAGGCAAGACGCTTTGGCCGCTTGCCGACGTTCGAGCTGCAATGGTCCGATGGCAAATTCCGTCGAGCCCTTGCAATCGAGCCGACATCCGGCGCATGGAGGCGGTATGAAGTCCGCCGACTGTACCATCTGAATCGGCTTTCGCGTTTCGACGCGAGAAGCCTCCGCGCCGGCATGCGTGAAGCGTGCCGGTCCGCGTTCGCATGTGCGGACGCATGAAATGAAGCCGGAAATCCGGCCCAGATTCGATGGTATTTCTATGAACAATTTTTTCGAAAGCCCTTTCAAGGGCGTCACGCTCGACCGGCAGGTCACGAATCCGAACATCGTCGTCGGCCGGCTATTATTCGGGCTATTACCACGGCCACAGTTTCGACGACTGCGCCCGTTTCCTTTTCCCTGACGCGGGTGTCGATCGGCTCGTTATCGGCAGTTTCTGCTCGATCGGATCGGGGGCGGCCTTCATCATGGCCGGCAATCAGGGGCACCGGAACGACTGGATCAGCACCTTTCCTTTCTTCTGGATGCCCGAAGTGCCCGCGTTTGAGGGTGCAGTGAACGGATTCGAGCGCGCGGGCGATACCGTAATCGGTAATGACGTATGGATCGGGTCGGAAGCGATCGTCATGCCAGGCGTCAAGGTCGGCGACGGCGCCGTGATCGGGACACGCGCCCTCGTGACGCGCGATGTGGAACCCTATGCCATCGTCGGGGGTAACCCGGCGCGGACGATCCGCAAGCGGTTCGATGAGGCGGACATCGCCATGCTGCTCGAACTCGCATGGTGGCGCTGGACCGACGACCAGCTTCGCGAGGCGATGCCGATCCTCACCAGCGCGGGCGTCGGCGCGCTTCACGATCATTGGCGCGCGGCGATCGACGGAAAGGTCTAGCCGGAACCGACACGCCTGCCCGTCGCTGCTTTCGAACCGGGCGGGCAGGCGTTACCGCGTTCAGCCCTCCAGCAGCGCCTTTGTTGCCGCCGTGACGTCATGCTGACGCATCAGGCTTTCGCCGACGAGGAACGCTTTGACGCCGCTTTCGGCAAGGCGCTGGCAGTCGGCGTGGCTCGCGATGCCGCTTTCGCCGACTAGCAGCGTATCGGGCGGAACAAGTTTGGCGAGGCGTTCGGTGACCGCGAGGTCGGTTTCAAAGGTGCGGAGGTCGCGGTTGTTGACGCCGATGAGGCGCGAGCGGAGCTGCGTCAGTGCGCGGTCGAGTTCGGCCTCGTCGTGCACCTCTACGAGCACGTCCATGCCGCGTTCGAACGCCGCGGCCTCGATCTCGTGCATCACGCCGTTGTCGAGCGCCGCGACGATGATCAGGATCGCGTCGGCGCCGATCGCGCGCGCTTCGGCGACCTGCCAGGGGTCGACCATGAAATCCTTGCGGAGCGCCGGGAGAGTGCACGCCGCGCGCGCCGCGACGAGATAATCCTCATGCCCCTGAAAATAGGGCGCGTCGGTCAGGACCGACAGACAGGCAGCGCCTCCCGCGGCATAAGCGCGCGCATGATCGCCGGGGTCGAAATCCTGTCTAATCAATCCTTTGGATGGCGATGCTTTTTTTATTTCGGCAATCAGGCCGAAGCCCCCTGCATCGATCTTGGCCTGAAGCGCCGCGGCGAAGCCGCGCACCGGACCGGAATCGATCGCGTCGAGCTCGGAGAAAGAGCGGATCGCGCGGCGCTCGGCGACTTCACCGGCCTTGGTATCGAGGATTTGGGTGAGCTTGTTCATTTATAAGCGATCCAGCAATTGAGCAGCGCGTTGGCAAGCCCTTTGTCGATTGCCTCGGCAGCTTCCTCGACACCCTCGATCAGCGTATCGGCGGCACCCGCGACAACGAGGGCTTCGGCGGCGTTATAGAGCACCGCGTCGCGATAAGCGCCCAGCTCGCCTTCGAGCAGGCGGCGAAGCGCCTTGGCGTTATATTCGGCGTCGCCGCCGCGGATTTCGGCGAGCGAGCGCGTCGGAAGGCCCGCATCGGCCGCGACGCTGCGCTGCATCCGCACGCCCTCGGACGTGATCACCGCAACCTCATTGCCGCCCGCGAGCGACAGTTCGTCTAGGCCTTCGTCGCCCGATATCACACGCGAATGTTCGGTACCGAGCCGGTGCAGCGCCTCGGCATAGACCGGCACATAAGCGGGGCGCGCGATGCCGACGAGCTGGCGCGTGACGCGCGCGGGATTGGCGAGCGGGCCCATCAGGTTGAAGATCGTGCGGCGGCCGATCGCCTTGCGGATCGGCATGATGCGCTTCATTGCCGGATGCCGCGTGCCCGCGAAGAGGAAGCAGATGCCGAGGTCGGCGAGCTGCTCTTCGGCCTGACGGTCGGCGCGCTCCATATCGAGACCGAGCGCCTCGAGCGTGTCGGCCGCGCCCGATTTGGAAGAAGCGGCCCTATTACCATGCTTTGCGACTGGAACTTCACACGCCGCAACGACGATCGACACGGCGGTCGAAACATTGAGCGTGTGGTGGCCGTCGCCGCCGGTGCCGCAAACGTCGATCGCGCCCGCGGGCGCCGCGACGGGAATCAGCCGGTCGCGCATCGCCTGCGCAGCCGCCGCGATTTCGACCATCGTTTCGCCGCGGTCGGAAAGGGCAATCAGGAATTCGGTGACCTGCTCGTCGCTCGCGCCACCGTCGAGCATCGTCGCGAAGGCGTCGGCCGCCTCGTCATGATCGAGCAGCACCGAGGGGTCGGGAAACGGGCCGAAGCGACTCATGCCGCCTTGCGCTCGCCGACCGGCAGCCCCGCAATCTTCAGGAAATTGGCGAGCATCGCATGGCCGTGCTCGGTCGCGATGCTTTCGGGGTGGAACTGGACGCCGTGGATCGGCAGGTCGACGTGGCGGAAACCCATGACTGCGCCGTCGTCGCTTGTCGCGTTGATCGCGAGGCTGTCGGGAATATCGACGACCTCAAGGCTGTGATAGCGCGTCGCCTGGAAGGGCGAGGGCAGGCCCGCGTAGAGCCCGCTGTTGTCGTGGCAGACGGGCGAGGTCTTGCCGTGCATTAAGTGGCCGCGCTGGACGGTGCCGCCGAAATGCTGGCCGATCGCCTGATGGCCGAGGCACACGCCGAGCAGCGGACGCCGCGCTTCGGCACAGGCGGCGACGAGATCGAGGCTGATTCCCGCTTCGTTCGGGGTGCATGGACCGGGCGAGATGAGGATCGCGTCGGCGCCGGTCGCGAGCGCGTCGGCCGCGGTCAGCGCGTCGTTGCGCTCGACGCGCACGTCGACCCCCAGCTCGATCAGATAGTGAACGAGGTTGAAGGTGAAGCTGTCATAATTGTCGATGACGAGGATCATGGGGGCGCACTAACGATTTTGCGGGGATTGGGGAAGGGATAGAAGCTTTTCGGGGCGCAACTCTTCCTTCGTTACTCCGCCATCAGTTTCGCCAGATCGCCCTTCCAGAATTTCGCCCACGTGTGGGTGCTGTGGCCCTTGGTTTCGGGGCTCGCCGGAATCAGGATGAACCTGGTCGTCTTCATGCGCGCCGCAGCTTTTTCGGTGATGCCATAGGCGGGCGGGTTGATAAAATCGTCGGCCGAATTGATCCAGAGCACCGGCACCCTGATCTTTTCGAGATTTGGCCAGGGATTATAGGTTCGCGAACTATCGAGCTGATAAATCGTGTCATTCGCGTCATTGCGGCCATAGGTCCGGGCGAACGCCTCGTCCTTGTATTTCTCCGCAGCCTCGCGCGTCGGATATTGCGCCTGCAGCGCATAGGGGTTGGCGCCCGCGATCATGCTGAGCGAGGCGGCGGTGCGCAGGCCTGCGGCGGGCGGGCTGGTGTAATTGCCGTCCTGCCACAGCGGATCGGCCTTGATCGCGTCGATCGACAGCGTGCGCCACATGCGGTTCTGTCCCGCGATTTCGACCGGCAGGCAGGCGAAGGGCGCGAGCTTTTCGGCGAAATCGGGCCAGGTTTCGCCCCAGACGAAGGCATGCATACAGCCCATCGATGTGCCGAGGATGAGCTTCAGCTTCTTCACGCCGAGCTTTTCGGTGAGCATCCGGTGCTGGGCGCCGACCATGTCGGCGTAGTCGTAGCGCGGGAATTTCATCCGCAGCCCGTCGCTGGGCTTCGACGATCCGCCATGGCCGATATTGTCGGGCAGGATGATGTAATATTTCCGCGTATCGAGCAGCTGGCCGGGGCCGAAGAGTTCGCCGGCAAACTGCGGCTGGAAGAATTGCTTCCCGGTGCCGCCGGTGCCGTGGAGGATCATCACCGCGTTGGTGACTTGGCCCTTGGCGTCGCGTTGCGGTATGCCGAGCGTGGTGTAGTGGATCTTGAGCTCGGGCAGCTTTTCACCGCTCGCGAAGGAGAAATCCTTAAGGATCGCATCGCCTTCGACGGCGCCTTCGACCGTCTGGGCATGAGCAGGGACGGCACTGGTGAGCAGCAGGGCGAGCGGGGCGATCAGGCGACATTTCATTTGTTCAAATCCTGCTGGCCGGTGGGGCGCGAATTACCCGGACTGAAAAGCCGTATAACGGCTGGCAGCGAACGGCGGCGTGGCAACATGAGCATACCAATCGTCTCTAAAACCCGGAAGCGTCCCTAATTCTGCGATGGCATCGTCCCAAACGGACATCTCTTCGTGGAGGGTCCATATCTGCCCGCGAGACGTGAGTTCACAGCAGACCAGATCGGCCATCAACTCGTCGCGCTTGAAAAATGTGACTCGTTCGATGGATTCCAAGCCAGTCGGCAGAACACTGCCTGTCATTGCCCGTAGCCCGGCGTACCGGCGAGCTTCACCGCCTCGCGCGCCGCGGCGAAGAGCGCGCCGGCCTTCGCTTCGCACTCGCGCTGTTCATAGGCGGGGTCGCTGTCGGCGACGATGCCGGCGCCGGCCTGGACATGCATTTCGCCGTCCTTGACGATCGCGGTGCGCAGCACGATGCAGCTGTCCATATTGCCGTCGGGCGCGAAATAGCCGACGCCGCCGGCATAGGGCCCGCGCGCATCGGCTTCGAGCTCGGCGATGATCTGGCACGCGCGCACCTTGGGCGCGCCGCTGACAGTCCCCGCCGGGAAGCCCGCGAACAGCGCGTCGATCGCGTCCTTGCCGGGGGCGATACGGCCGATGACGTTCGAGACGATGTGCATGACGTGGCTGTAGAATTCGACGGTATAGCTGTCGGTCACGGTGACGCTTCCCCCGACCGCCGCGCGGCCGACGTCGTTGCGGCCGAGGTCGAGCAGCATCAGATGCTCGGCGCGTTCCTTGGGGTCGGCGAGCAGGCTTTCGCGGTTCTCGGCATCCTCGGCGCTCGTGCGTCCACGTGGGCGGGTACCGGCGATGGGCCTGATCGTGATCTCTTCATCGCGGACTCGGACGAGAATCTCGGGCGATGAGCCGATTAGCGCGAAGCCGGGCAGGTCGAGGAAATAGAGGAAAGGCGAGGGGTTGATCCGCCGGAGCGCGCGGTAGAGGTCGAAGGGCGGCAGGTCGAACGGCGTCGAGAAACGCTGCGACAGCACGACCTGGAAGATGTCGCCCGCAGCGATATAATCCTTCGCAGCCGCGACCATCGCGGCAAAATCCGCGGGCGAGGTGGCGGCGTTTGCGACGATATCACCGGGTAGCGCGTCGGTCAGGGCACGATCGGAATGCGCGCTGACGCTCGACAGGCGCGCGGCGATATCGTCGAGCCGTTCCTGCGCGGCATCGATCATGCGGTCGATCGGCGCTTTAGCGTCGGGCCAGATCGGCGCGATCAGGAACAGTTCGTCGGCGAGGCGGTCGAAGACGAGGATCGTCGTCGGACGCACGAACACCATGTCGGGCAGGCCGAGCCCGGCGCCGGGCGCGCGCGGGATGCGCTCGACGAGGCCGATCGTTTCATAGGCGAAAAAACCGACGAGCGTCGCAAGTGCCTTGGGCAGTCCCTCGGGCACGTCGAAGCGGCATTCGGCGACGAGGTCGCGCAGCGCCTGGAGCGCCGGGGTTTCAAGCCGCTGGAACGCCTCGCGGTCGCGGCGCCAGTCGCGGTTGATCCGCGCCGCGTCGCCTATGACCTCGAACATCAGGTCGGGGTCGAGGCCAATCAGGCTGTAGCGGCCGCGCGTTTCGCCGCTTTCGACCGATTCGAGCACCCAGTCGCCGCGGCCCGGCTCGATCAGCTTGAGCGCCGCCGACACCGGGGTTTCGACATCGGCGATCAGCCGCTGCCAGACGACCGCGCCGCGGCCCTGCGCCAGCGCCTCGAGCGCGGCGGCCCTGCCTTCGAGGCTCACCCTTATTCGGCGACCGGCGCGTTGCCGGTCAGTTCGGCGCGCAGCTGGTCGACGAGCTTCTTGTTGATCGTGACGCCGGCGCGGCGCTTTGCTTCGGCGGCGAGCTGCTCGATCAGTTCATTGCCGAAGGCGGGCGCGAGTGGCTGCGCGATCGCGGCGACACGCGCGGGCTCGATCGATTTCGGATCGGGGCGCTGGACATCGTCGAGCGCGATCACCATCCAGCCGCGGTTACCGGGGATTTCGAGCGTCTTGACGCTGTCCTTCGCCATCGAGAAGAGCAGTGCGAGTTCGGGCGGAACGGGTTTGCCGCCCGCGCCGAGTTCGGCGCGGCGGCCGCCGATGGTCTGGACATTGCCGATATTCGGGCCGGCGGCAGCGACGGCCTCGTTGAGGCTCTTGCCGCCTTCGACCGACTTGACGATCGCGCGCGCCTTGTCGCGTGCGACCTTCTGGCCCTCGGCAAAGCGCCATTCGCCGAGCAGCGCGGGGCGGATCTGCGCGAAGGGTGGAGGCGCGGCGGCGACGATCGATTTCACCGCATAGACGGCGAATTTCTCATTCTCGACGAGCGTCGCGATATGGCCTTCGCCTTCGCCCGCCGCCTGGAACGCCTGCGCTACGAGCGGCGCGAGTTCGGGGGCGAGCGCATAGTCGGGCTGCGAGGGTACGCGGCCGCTGGGGAGCAGGGCCGGGGTTTCGACGAGCTGGAGCTTGCGGTCGGTGGCGATTTCCTCGATCGACGCGCCGCCGTTCACGGCGTCCTGAAGCTTGTTGTAATAGTCGACAATCGCCTCGTTCGCCTTGTTCTTGGCAAGTTCGGTGCGGATCTCGGCACTGGCGTCGGCAAGGCTCCGCGCGGGACGGGCGGTGACATTCTCGACACGCGCGACTGTCCAGCCAAGCCCTGTCTGCGTCGGGCCGACCAGGTCGCCCTGTTTCGCCGCGAAGGCGGTCTTGGCGGCGGCGGCGGTCGATGTCGCCGCATAGGCCGACTGGGTGAGGTCGCCAGTGGTCGAGGCCGAGAGGCCCGCGGCATGCGCGGCGGCGGCGAGCGAGGTTCCGCCGCGTACCTTTGCGGCCAGCGCCGTTGCGGCAGCCTGGTCGGGCACGATCACCTGCGCGAAGCGGCGCGTCTCGCTCGCCGCATATTGCGGGGCATTGTCCTTATAGACCTTGGCGATTTCGGCGTCGGTCACCGCGGGGACGGGGACCGCGGTCCGGTCGAACACCGCATATTGGATCGCGCGGCGTTCGGGCACGGTGAACTTGGCCTTGTTCTGCGACAGGAAGGTCTGCAGCGCCGCATCGCCGGGGTCGGCGGTCGGGGCGAAGGGGCTGGCGGGGATGAAGGTCGCCTGACCGCGGCGCTGCTCCATCAGCAGCGCGGCATAAGGCTGCGCCATGCCCGGCGCGATGCGCGGCATCGTCGCGATCGGCGCGGCAAGCTGTTCGATCAGCAATTGCTGGCGCAGGTCGCGGCGAAGCTGGGTTTCGGTCAGTCCGTTCTGGCGGAGGAAATTTTCGAACACCTTCTGGTCGAACTTGCCCGACACGCCGGCAAAGGCGGGAAGGTCGGCGATGCGCCCATCGATCAGCCGCTTGCTGACGCCAAAACCCATCTTTGTCGCATATTGGTCGAAGGCGAGCCCCTCGACGAGCTGATCGAGCACCTGGTCGAGGCCGCCCGATTCGACGAAGGCCGCCATCGTCAGGCCGGGCTGCTGCTGCCGCGCCTGGTTGTACGCCTGCCGGGCGCGATCGCGCAGTTCGCCGACGCCGATCTCTTCACTACCGACCTTCGCGACATTCGCACCGCCAAGCCCGCCGAAGCTCGAATTGCCGGTCACGTCGCCAAGCGCAAAGGCGACGCCGACGAGCGCGACGAAAGCGAGGGCGAGGAACTTGCCGATCGTTGAGGAGAACATGGCGCGGATAGCGGTAATCATGAAAGGTACATTCTTTCCGGCAGGGCGCGGGTGCGCGCGATTGCGCGTTGCTTTAGAGGCGCCGCGACGTGTCATCAAGGCGGGAAAGGGCGTTTTCGAATGGTGCGACGCGGCTTGCGCATCGCACCCGCCCGCCGCTAGGGCATGGGCATCGTAAGAATAGCGGGAGGTACGGGGTAATGGCGCGGCGCAAATATGTAGTCGGCAACTGGAAAATGAACGGGATGTCGGACGCGATCGGCGAGGCGCAGGCCATCTTTTCCGCCGCTGACGGGCATGGAGCGGTCGACGTCGCAATCTGTCCGCCCTTCACGTTGATCGGCGCAATGGTCGCAGCGGTTCCGGGGAAGGCCGTCGGCGGACAGGATTGCCACAGTGCGGTTTCGGGCGCCTTCACCGGGTCGGTCGCGGCGCCGATGCTCGCCGATATCGGCGCGAGCGTCGTGATCGTCGGGCACAGTGAACGACGCGAAGGGTTTAGCGAAAGCGATGCCGAGGTGCGCGCCAAGGCCGAGGCGGGACTGTCCGCCGACCTGTCGGTCATCCTGTGCGTCGGCGAACCGCGAGAAGTGCGCGAATCGGGCGGGGCGATCGATTATGTGCTGGCGCAGGTCGCCGGATCGGTACCCGACGAGTTCGATCCGCAGCAGCTTGCCATCGCCTATGAGCCGATCTGGGCGATCGGCACCGGCCTCGTCCCGACCGTCGCAGATGTCGCGGCGATGCACGGTGCGATCCGCGGCGCGCTCGCAGCGCGCTTCGATGGCGCGGCAGAGGAGATGCGCATATTGTACGGCGGCTCGGTCAACGGCGAGAACGCCGCCGAACTGCTCGATGCGGGCGACGTCGACGGCGCGCTTGTCGGTGGTGCAAGCCTGACCGCGGCGAAATTCGTGCCCATCGTCGCGGCAGCGGCAGCGCTGGGGTAGTATAGCCGTCGCCCGGGCGGCGACGTATGGGTTGAAGCGAAGCGCCTTCGTCTCTATGTGCGCCGCGGGCGCGGTCCGTGTGAGGCCGTGCAAGTTCGGGAAAATATGATGTCCAGCCTCTTCACCTTCATACTCGTCCTGCAGGCGCTCGTCGCCGCGGTGATGATCGGCGTCATTTTGATGCAGAAGTCGGAAGGTGGCGGCCTGGGCGTCGGCGGCAGCCCCGCGGGCCTGCTGTCGGCGCGTGGCGCGGCGGATTTCATGACCCGCGCGACGACGATCCTCGCGACGGCTTTCGTTGCGCTCTCGATCGTACTCGCGGCGATGGCTTCGGTTGGCCGTAGCGGTTCGACCATCGACACCTCGCTGTCGAAAACGGCGCAGACCAGCGGCGCGGCTCCGGCATCGTCGCTGACCGGACCGGCACAGCCTGCGGCCCAAGGTGGTCAGGCCGGCGCGCCCGCTGGTGCGGCTCCCGCACCGACGAGCGACGATCCGCTGGCAGCCGCCGCTGCTGCGGCCGCGAACCAGGAAGCCGCTCCGGCTCCCGCGCAGGCGCCGCCCGCCAAGAAATAACCGGCGGCTTCGGCCTCCAACATAACCCCGCCCGGCGGAAATATTTTCCGCCGGATGCGATTCGACGGCTTGCGCCGTCCCCCTCCTGTTGAGTAAGTCTTTCCTCCCATGGCGCGGTTCATTTTTATCACCGGCGGCGTGGTCTCCTCCCTTGGCAAAGGTTTGATGGCGGCTAGCCTCGCGGCTCTGTTGCAAGCGCGGGGCTATCGCGTTCGCATCCGGAAGTTCGATCCCTATCTGAACGTCGATCCGGGCACGATGTCGCCCTATCAGCACGGCGAGGTCTATGTGACCGACGACGGGGCGGAGACCGACCTCGATCTTGGCCATTATGAACGCTTTACCGGCGTTGCGGCGCGGCAGAGCGACAATGTCACTTCGGGCCGCATCTATCAGGGCATCATCGCCAAGGAACGCCGCGGCGACTATCTGGGCGCGACGGTGCAGGTCGTCCCGCACGTCACCGACGCGATCAAGGAATTCGCGCGCGCCGAAACCGACGACCTCGACTTCGTGCTGTGCGAAATCGGCGGCACCGTTGGCGACATCGAATCGCTGCCCTTCATCGAAGCTATCCGCCAGCTCAAGAATGAAGAGGGGCGCGAGAACGCGATCTCGGTCCATGTCACGCTGGTGCCGTATATCGCGGCCGCGGGCGAACTGAAGACCAAGCCGACGCAGCACAGCGTGCGCGAACTCGCCTCGCTCGGCGTCCAGCCCGACATTCTCCTCTGCCGCTGCGAAAAGCCGCTGCCCGATAGCGAGCGCGCCAAGATCGCACTCTTCTGCAACGTCCGCAAGGAAGCGGTAATCCCCGCGCTCGACGCCGACAGCATCTATTCGGTTCCCGTCCAATATCATGGCGAAGGGCTCGACAGCGAGGTCCTGCGTGCGTTCGGCATCCACGACGCGCCCGCGCCCGACCTGTCGCGCTGGTACGACATCATGGACCGCAAGCAGCATCCCGAAGGTGAGGTCACGATCGGCGTGGTCGGCAAATATGTGTCACTGCCCGACGCCTATAAATCGCTCAACGAAGCGCTCGTCCACGGCGGCATGGCGCACCGGGTCAAGGTCAATATCCGCTGGCTAGACGCCGAGATGTTCGAGCGCGACGAGGAACTCGCCGCCAATCTCGAACCGATGCACGGGATTCTCGTCCCCGGCGGGTTTGGCGAGCGCGGGTCCGAAGGCAAGATTTCGAGCGTGCGCTTTGCGCGCGAGCGGGGCGTGCCCTTCTTCGGCATCTGCCTCGGCATGCAGATGGCGTGCATTGAGGCGGCGCGGAACACGAGCGGGATCGCCGACGCATCGAGCACCGAATTCGGTCCGACCGACGAACCGGTCGTCGGCATGATCACCGAATGGATGAGCGACGAAGGCCTGCAAAAGCGCGGCGCGGACACCGACCTTGGCGGCACGATGCGGCTTGGCGCCTATGAGGCGAAGCTGTCGCCGAACAGCCATGTTGCGAGCGTCTATGGCGCAAACGAGATCAGCGAGCGCCACCGCCATCGTTACGAGGTCAACGGCGCCTATCGCGAAAGCCTCGAGAAGGGCGGTCTGGTCTTTTCGGGCATGTCGCCCGACGGCATGTTACCGGAAATCGTTGAGCGTCCGGACCATCCGTGGTTTATCGGGGTGCAATTCCATCCCGAGCTCAAGTCGAAGCCGTTCGACCCGCATCCGCTGTTTGCTGGGTTTATCGAAGCGGCGGTGAAGCAGAGCCGGCTGGTTTAACGGTTCGAAAAAGGGGTACAGGGGCATGGATCACGCGAAACTCGCCGAGTTGCAGGGCCCCGACAGCATCTTTTCCGGACTTTCGGTCGAAGATTGGGCCGAAATCGCCAGCCGCGCGGTGCAGGTCAATTTCGTCAAGGGCAAGGAACTGCTCGTCCAGGGCGACCCGGGCGACATGATGCTGATCCTGACCGAAGGCACGGCGCGCGTTTCCATGCTGACCTCGGGCGGGCGCGAGATCGTGCTCGCCTATGCCGAACCCGGCGCGATATTGGGCGAGATCGCGCTGCTCGACGGCGGCGAACGCACCGCATCGGTCACCGCGACGAGCGCGGGCAGCGCGTTGCAGCTTGGCCGCAATGCGCTCAAGGATTTCGCCGCGAGCCATCCAGAATTCGCCTGGTCGCTGATGCAGCAGCTCGCACGGCGGCTGCGCACCGCCGACCAGACGATCGAGAGCGACCGCGCCTACGCGTCGGGACCGCGGCTTGCGCGTTATCTGAAACGCTTGATTCGCAAGGATGTCGAGGCGTCGCAGCGGGTTGAACTGAGTCAGACCGAACTCGGCAATTTTGCGGGGATGAGCCGCGAGCATATCAACCGCCAGCTCAAGAGCTGGGAAGAATCGGGTGTGATTTCGCTCGAACAGGGCCGCGTGCGCGTGCTCGATGCCGATATGCTGGAAGATATCAGCGAAAGCGAGGGATAAACAGGGCGGCTCTTCGCACCGGAATCACAACGCCCGGGCCTCGCTTTGCGAAACCCGGGCGCCTGTGACGAACACTCGCCATCCCCCTTTGTTGCAGACCTGGCGAAAGGTCTGCACTCCCTGGAGCCGGGCCTTTGGGCCGCGTTGAACCAGAAACGCTGGGGTAGGTCGGCGGGGGGGCTTTGTCACCCTCTCACGGGCACTTGGCCCCGCTTTTGCCGACCGCTGTGACCTATGGGCAACATATTTTGCGAATCATTCGCAGAACTGGCACGATGCGGGCGGCCATTGCCAGCGGCGCCGGGCCTGCTTAAAGCGGCGATATGCGTGTCATTACCCATACGCCGCAACGGCTGCTCGCCTTATGATCCTGCGTCCGTACGAACGCACCATCTTCAAACGCTATATGCTTCCGCAGCGCGGCGAAGGGTTCATCTTCGTCGCCGCGGCGTTCAGCTTTACGGCGGTGATGCTCGGCGTTGCGGCGCTCATAATCGTGATGAGCGTGATGAATGGCGTGCGCAGCGACCTGTTCGACAAGATCGTCGGCCTGAACGGCCACGCGGTGGTGCAGGGCTTTGGCGGGCGGCTCGACGACTGGCAGGATGTGCTGAAACAGGCGAAGGCGACGCCGGGCGTGGTTTCGGCGACGCCGCTGATCGAACAGCCGTTACTCGGTACCTTCAACGGGCGCGTCGAGGGCATATTGGTGCGCGGCATGCTGGTGTCCGACATTCGCAAGAACGAGACGCTGAACGGCAAGGTTTTGCAGGGCAGCCTTAATACGCTGACCCCCGGATCGGGCAATGTCGCGATCGGCAGCGAACTCGCGCGCAATCTCGGCGCGACGGTGGGATCGAACCTGACGATTATCAACCCGGCGGGGCGATCGACGCCTTTCGGCACCGTCCCGCGCGAGATCAGCTACCGCATTTCGGCGATTTTCGAGATCGGCGTCTATGATTTCGACAAGGCCTATGTCGTCATGCCGATGGAGGATGCGCAGCTGCTCCTGCTCACCGGCGACCAGGTCGGGATGATCGAGATCAAGACCACCGACCCCGACAAGGTCGGCGAAATATTGCGGCCGCTCGGCGAAAAGGTCGCTGCGCAGGCCGTGATATCCGACTGGCGGTCGATGAATGCGAGCCTGTTCGAGGCGCTGTCGGTCGAGCGCGTCGCAATGTTCGTGATCCTGTCGCTCATCATCCTCGTCGCCTCGTTCAATATTATCTCGTCGTTGATCATGCTGGTGCGCGCGAAGACGCGCGACATGGCGATCTTGCGGACGATGGGCGCGCCGCGCGATTCGGTGATGCGTATCTTCATGGCGATCGGCCTGTCGATCGGCATCGCGGGAACCGTCGTCGGCATGATCTTCGGCTTCAGTCTCCTCTATTTCCGCGCTGGCGTGCTGCGCGGGGTCGAGTTCCTGACCGGCCAGCCGCTCTGGGATCCCTCGATCCGCTTCCTGACCGAATTGCCGTCGAAGCCCGACCCGGTCGAAATCACCGTCATCGCGCTGATGGCGGTCGTTTTCAGTTTCCTCGCGACGCTCTATCCGGCGTTCAAGGCCGCGAATACCGACCCCGTGCAGGTGCTGCGTTATGAGTGACATCATCCTTGAACTGAAGGCGCTCAAGCGCAGCTTCACGCAAGGCGAGGTCACGATCGACGTGCTGCGCGGCGTCGATGCGCATCTGGAGCGCGGCGAGATCGTTGCGCTGCTCGGCCCGTCGGGGTCGGGCAAGTCGACGATGCTTCAGGCGGTGGGCCTGCTCGAAGGCGGCTTCGATGGGAGGATCAGCATCGATGGCCATGACGTCACGCGATATGATCAGGGCGAGCGGACCAAGACGCGGCGCGAGAAGATCGGATTCGTCTATCAGTTCCACCATTTGCTGCCCGATTTCAACGCGATCGAGAATGTCGTTCTGCCGCAGCTGATCCGCGGGGCGGCACAGGCGGAGGCCGAAGAGCGCGCCGCCGACTTGCTCGGACGGCTCGGGCTAGGCGAGCGGCTGCACCACAAGCCGAGCAAGCTGTCGGGCGGTGAGCAGCAGCGCGTTGCGGTCGCGCGCGCGCTGGCGAACCGGCCCTTGCTCGTGCTCGCCGACGAGCCGACAGGCAATCTCGACGAGGCGACCGCCGACCGGGTGTTCGACCAGTTTGTGAAGCTCGTGCGCGATCATGGTTCGGCGGCGCTCGTCGCGACGCACAACGAGCGGCTCGCCGCGCGGATGGACCGCGTGCTGCGCTTGCACGACGGGCGGATAGAGGCGTAGGTTCGCGCCGGCAGGAGGGGACGGAATATGGCGCTTTATGATCTTTCGGCGAAGCTGCCCGGCGGCGGCACGCAGTCGCTGGCTGACTATCGCGGCAAGGTGCTGCTGATCGTCAACACCGCCTCGAAATGCGGCTTCACCCCGCAATATGAGGGGCTGGAAGAGCTCTATCGCGATTACAAGGATCGCGGGTTCGAGATACTCGCCTTTCCGTGCAACCAGTTCGGCGCGCAGGAGCCGGGCGACGCCGAGGAAATCAAGAATTTCTGCTCGCTGACCTATGATGTATCCTTCCCACTGATGGCAAAGATCGACGTCAACGGCGACGATGCCGACCCGATCTTCAAGCATCTGAAGAAGGAAAAGACCGGGCTGCTCGGTAGCGGGATCAAGTGGAATTTCACCAAGTTCCTCGTCGACCGCAATGGCAAGACCGTGTCGCGCCACGCGCCGACAACCAAGCCCGAGCAATTGCGCAAAGAGATCGAGGATCTGCTGGGTTAAGCCTTGGCAGAATCAGTGCTGTCACTGTAGCGTCATTCGATGGCCTACAGCCCCTTTGTCCCCCTTCGCGTCTTTTCCAGCTTTACCATGCTGGAGGGGGCGATCGAGCCCAAGGCGATTGCGAAGGCGGCGCGCGACCGCGGTTTTCCAGCGATTGCGATCTGCGACCGCAACGGGCTCTATGGCGCGATGGCTTTTGGCGACGCGTGCAAGGCAGCGGGCGTGCAGCCGATTGTCGGCGCGCTGCTCAGCGTGGCGCGCCCCGGCCAGCGGCTGGCAAATGGCGCGCCGCTGATCGACTGGCTCGCGCTCTACGCGCAGGACGATATAGGCTATAACAATCTTTGCGCGCTCGTGTCGGCGGCGCATCTCGGGCGTCCGGTCGAACAGGAACCGCATGTTTTGCTCTCCGACCTTGCAGGCAAGACCGACGGGCTGATCTGCCTGACCGGCGGCGGCGAGGGCGCGCTGGCGCGCCTGCTCGCGGGCGAACAGGCGACAGCGGCGAATGATTATGTCGAGCAGCTCGAGGCGCTGTTCGCGGACCGTCTTTATATCGAACTGTCGCGGCGCGGCGACGCAGCGGAGACGGCAGCCGAAAAGGCACTGGTGGACCTTGCCTATGCGCGCGCGCTGCCGATCGTCGCGACCAACCCTGCGAGCTTCGTCGAACCACAGTTCCATCCCGCGCACGATGCCATGCTGTGCATCGCACAATCGGCCTATGTCGAAAGCGAAGATCGGCGGGTCAGCTGTCCGGAAGCGTGGCTGAAGCCCGCCGAGGCGATGGAGGACGCGTTCTCCGACCTGCCCGAGGCGATCCGCAACAGTCTGGTTGTTGCGCAGCGCTGCGCGTTCATGGCGCCGAAGCGTGCGCCGATCCTGCCGAGCCTTGCCGGCGACCGCGAGGGTGAGGCGGCGCAGCTCAAGGCCGACGCGCACGCGGGGCTCGCCGCGCGGCTTGCGCATTATCCAGACCTTTCGGACGAAGAACGCCGGACCTATGTCGATCGCCTCGATTTCGAGGTCGGGGTGATCGTCCAGATGGGCTTCCCTGGTTACTTCCTGATCGTTGCCGACTTCATAAAATGGGCGAAGACGCACGACATTCCGGTGGGTCCGGGGCGTGGTTCGGGCGCGGGCAGCGTCGTCGCCTGGGCGCTGACGATCACCGACCTCGACCCGCTCAAGCTTGGCCTGCTGTTCGAACGCTTCCTCAATCCCGAACGCGTGTCGATGCCCGACTTCGACATCGACTTCTGCGAAACGCGGCGCGGCGAAGTGATCCGCTATGTGCAGGAGAAATACGGCCGCGACACCGTCGCGCAGATCATCACCTTCGGTAAGCTCAAGGCGCGCGCGGTGCTCAAGGACACCGGCCGCGTACTTCAGATGAGCTATGGCCAGGTCGACCGGCTCGCAAAGCTGGTGCCCAACCATCCGACGGACCCATGGACGCTCGACCGCGCGCTGAACGGCGTGTCCGAGCTGATGACCGAATATAAGCAGGATGACGGCGTCCGCCGCCTGTTCGACATGGCCAAGCAGCTCGAAGGCCTGCCGCGCCACAGCTCGACGCACGCCGCGGGCGTCGTCATCGGCGACCGTCCGCTCGACCAGCTCGTCCCGCTCTATCGCGATCCGCGCTCCGACATGCCCGTGACGCAGTTCGACATGAAATATGTCGAAAGCGCGGGCCTCGTGAAATTCGACTTTCTCGGACTCAAGACGCTGTCGGTGCTCAAGGAAGCACGGCGATTGCTCGCGCTCCGCGGCGTCGACGTCGATCTCGACGCGCTCGCTTGGGACGATGCCGCGGTCTACGAACTGCTCCAGCGCGGCGAGACGGTTGGGGTGTTCCAGCTCGAATCCGAAGGGATGCGGCGCACGCTGTCGGCGGTGAAGCCGACCAATTTCGGCGACATCATCGCGCTCGTCGCGCTCTATCGCCCGGGTCCGATGGACAATATTCCGTTGTTCGGCGCGCGCAAGAACGGGCGCGAGAAGATCGCCTATCCGCACCCTTTGCTCGAAGGCATCCTTGCCGAAACCTATGGCATCTTCGTCTATCAGGAACAGGTGATGCAGGCGGCGCAGATCCTCGCCGGCTACAGCCTTGGCGGTGCCGACCTCTTGCGCCGCGCGATGGGCAAGAAGGTGCAGGCAGAGATGGACGCGCAGCGCGACACCTTCGTCAAGGGGTGCGGCGAGCATAACAATATCGACGCGAAGGCCGCGAACGAACTGTTCGACTTGATCGACAAGTTCGCAGGCTATGGCTTCAACAAGAGCCATGCGGCGGCTTACGCGCTGCTGTCGTACCAGACAGCGTGGCTGAAGGCGCATTATCCGCACGAATTTTTCGCCGCGTCGATGTCGTTCGACAGCCACCAGACCGACAAATTGTCGATCTTCATCGATGATATGCGGCGGCTCGACGTCGCAGTCGCGCCGCCATCGATCAACGACAGCGAGGCCGATTTTTCGGTCGGACGGAGCGACGAGGGGCTCGCGGTGCGCTATGCGCTCGGCGCGCTCAAGGGCGTCGGTGAAAAGGCGATGGAAGCGCTTGTCGCCGAACGGCATGTGAAGGGCGATTTCGCCTCGCTCGACGATTTCGCGAGCCGCATCGACCCGAAATTGCTCAACCGGCGCCAGATCGAGGCCTTGGCCGGGGCGGGGGCGTTCGATTGCGTCGAACCCGACCGGCCGCGCGCCTTCGCGGGCGCCGAAAGCCTGCTTGCCTGCGCGAACAGTTCGGCGCACGAGCGCTCGACGGGGCAGGGCGGCCTGTTCGGCGGCGACATCGCGATCGCACCGGCGCTGCAATTGCCCGCGGCCGAGCCGTGGACGCTCGCCGAGCGCATGACGCGCGAGAAGGACGCCTTCGGTTTCTATTATTCGTCGCACCCCGTCGAACAGTTTGAGGCGATCATCTCGGCGCGCGGTGCCCGCACTTATGGCGACATCTGCGACAATGTCGAAATGACGCCGGGAACGCGGATCCCGATGGTGATGGCTGCGATGGTCGAAAGCGCGCGCCCGCGCGTGTCGCAGCGCGGCAATCGCTTCCTGAACCTGACGCTGTCGGATCGCAGCGGGCAGTTCCAGTCGAGTTGCTTCGACGAGATCGCCGGAAAGACGCTAGAGACGCTGGCGAGCGACGGCGGCTGCGCGATGCTGTCGGTCGAGCTGGACCTTCTCGAAGGCGAAGAAACGCCGCGCGTGACGGTACGCGGGGCGCAGTCGCTCGCCGATATCGCCGCGACCGCGGCACTTCAACTGACGTGCCGGGTCGAGCTTCCCGAAGCGATCGACGAGATTGCACGGCTGCTCGAAAAACGCGACGACGCGCGCGGAAAGGTCGTGATCGCGACGCGCGATCCGCTGACCGATGAGGATATCCGCATCGAACTGGGCCGCAACTTCGCGCTGGGACCGGACACGGTTTCGCGCCTCGACATGGTTGCCGGTGTTGCCGAAACCGCTCTTTCGCTGGTCGCGCCGCGCGAGTTCCGCGTTCGCTGAACCCTTCACCCCTTGCATAGCGGGCATTCCCGGCCCTATCCCCGAACGGCAACGATATAAATTCGAGGATGCCGTATCATGGGAATGCAGGGCCAACCGCTGCTCGTCACCAGTCTGATCGATCACGCCGCGCGCGAACATGCGACGCGCGAGATCGTCTCGCGCTGGGCCGACGGCAGCATGACGCGGACGACTTGGGGTGAGGTCGGCGCGGATGCACGCCGTTTTGCCGCCGCGATGACGAAGCTGGGCATCCAGAGGGGCGACCGCATCGCGACGCTCGCGATGAACCATGGCCATCATCTCGTCAGCTGGTACGGCAGCGCGGGCATGGGCGGGGTGCTCCACACGGTAAACCCGCGGCTGTTCGACGAACAGCTCGTCTACATCATCAACCATGCCGAAGACCGCGTGCTGCTGTTCGACGCGATGTTCCTCCCGATCGTCGAGCGGCTGCGGGATCAGTTGCCGACGGTCGAGCATTTCGTCCTGTTCGATGCGCCGGCGCGCGACGGCTATTCGTCGTACCGCGACCTGATCGACGCCGAGGATGGCAGCTTTCAATGGGTCGAACTCGACGAGCGCGATCCGGTGGGGCTTTGCTACACCAGCGGCACGACGGGCAATCCGAAGGGCGTGCTTTACGAGCATCGCTCGAACGTCATCCACGCGATCACCGAGATTCAGCCCGACGTTTTCGGCCTCGCGAACCGCAGCGTCATCCTGCCGATCGTGCCGATGTTCCACGCCAACAGCTGGGGCGTTCCCTTTGCCGCCGCGACGGTTGGCGCCAAGCTGGTGTTCTCGGCGACCAATGACGCGCAGGTCCTGTGCGACCTGATGCACAACGAGGGCGTGACGCACAGCGCGGGCGTGCCGACGGTGTGGATCGCGATGTTCGCACATATGGACGCGACGGGCATCGGCTATGGCAAGCTCGAGCGCGTGATCATCGGCGGCTCGGCGGCGCCGCGTGCGATGATCGAGCGCTTCATGCGCGCGGGGATCGCGGTCGGCCATGCGTGGGGGATGACCGAAACCAGCCCGATCGGGACGATGGGCAAGCGCCCGTGGAACTGGGACGAGCTGAGCTTCGACGAACAGGTCGACATCGTGTGCCGTCAGGGCTCCCCGCCGTTCGGCGTCGAGCTGCGCATCGTCGACGACGAAGACAACGAGCTGCCGCGCGACGGCGTGACGAGCGGGCGATTGCAGTGCCGCGGGCCGTGGATCATCCAGCGCTATTTCAAGGCCGATGCCGATGCAGCCGATGCCGACGGCTGGTTCGATACCGGCGATGTCGCGGTGTTGCACCCCGACGGGGTCATGCAGATCACCGATCGCGCGAAGGATGTGATCAAATCGGGCGGCGAATGGATCAGTTCGATCGAGCTCGAGAATGCCGCCGTCGGCGCGCCGGGGGTGCAGGAAGCCGCAGCGGTCGGCGTCTATCATCCCAAATGGGACGAACGCCCGATCCTGCTGATCGTCAAGAAACCGGGGGCCGAGGCGAGCGAGGCCGCGATCGTCGATTATCTCAAGGACAAGGTCGCGAAATGGTGGCTGCCCGACGAGATCGTCTTCGTGGACGAACTGCCGCATACGGCGACGGGCAAGATTTTGAAGCGCCAGATCCGCGACGATTACAAGGATTACCAGCTGAAGTCGCTGGCGGAGGCCTAGAACAGCTCCATATGGCCGTCGCGTTCGGGCGGGCGGAACAGGTCGCTGCGGATCGGCGGGAAGCTCCGGTCCATGCCATGTTCGCGCGCCGCGCGCTTAACGCGCGTGCGGATGAGCTGCGCCCAGACGCCGTGACCCTTCATGCGTGTAAAGAAGGCGGGGTCGTTGTCGCGGCCGCCGCGGATCTCCTGCACCATGTGCATCACCTTGTCGGCGCGATCGGGGTAGTGCGCGGCAAGCCACGCACGGAACAGCGGCGCGACCTCGAACGGCAAGCGCATCAATATGTACGAAGCACGGATCGCGCCCGCCTCCGCCGCCGCCGCCATGATCGCCTCGACCTCATGATCGGTGATCGCGGGGATGATCGGCGAGATATTGACCTGCGTCGGCACGCCGGCGTCGATGAGCTTGCGGATCGCGGCGAGGCGGCGGCGGGGATGCGGCGCGCGCGGTTCGAGCGTCCGGGCGATGGCGGGGTCGAGCGTTGTCACCGACACCGCGACGCCGACCAGATGGTCGCGCGCCATATCGGCGAGCAGGTCGATGTCGCGCAATATCCGGTCGGACTTGGTCGTGACGATCAGCGGGTGCCGCGTCTCCGCCAGCACCTCGATCACCGACCGCGTGATGCCCCATTCGCGCTCGATCGGCTGGTAGCCGTCGGTGTTGGTCCCGATCGCGAGCGGAGCCGGCGTGTAGCCGCGTTTTGCGAGTTCGGCGCGCAGCAGTCTTGCGGCATCGGGTTTGGCGAACAGCCTGCTTTCGAAATCGAGCCCCGGCGACAGGTCGTGGAAGGCATGCGTCGGGCGAGCGAAGCAATAGATGCAGCCATGCTCGCAGCCGCGATAGGGGTTGATCGAGCGGTCGAAGCTGATGTCGGGCGATTTGTTGCGCGAAATGATCGTCTTCGGATGCTCGACGGTTACCGTCGTGCGCAGCCTTGGCGCCTCGCCGTCGATGTCCTCCGCGGCATCGAGCCAGTCGCCGTCGGCCTCGCGGTCGAGCGAGCCGGTGCGGGTAGGGCGCAGATTGGTCGGTGCGCCGCGGCCCGTTATCGGGGGCAGGGGCTTCGTTGATTCCATCGGCGCAGGATATCGCGCTAACGAGAACAAAGAAAGAACGAAATGTCTATTCGGTGAGCCGCGGCATCAGCTCGACAAAATTGCAGGGCTTGTGCCGGCTATCGAGCTGGGTCGACAAGATACCTTCCCATGCGTCGGTTACCGCCCCGGTCGAGCCGGGCAGCGCGAAGATGTAAGTGCCGCGCGCGACAATGGCACAGGCGCGCGACTGGATAGTCGAGGTACCGATCTTCTGGTAGCTGAGCCAACGGAACAGCTCGCCGAAACCGGGGATATCCTTGCCGTCGAGCCGGTGCAGCGCCTCGGGCGTCACATCGCGGCCCGTCAGCCCGGTGCCGCCGGTGGTGATCACGACATCGACCTCGGGGTCGTCGATCCAGTTATGGAGACGCGACACGATCAGGTCGGTTTCGTCCCGGATGATCGCGCGCGCTGCGAGGATATGCCCCGCGCCGGTCAGCAATTCGTCAAGCTTGTCGCCCGACCGGTCCTCAGCGGCGCTGCGGCTGTCCGAAATGGTGAGCAACGCGATGCGAACGGGTTTGAAAACGAGGCTTTCGTCAATCGGCATTCGTGAGATCGCCGGCGTAGGTCAGGCGCGTGCGGTCCTTCCCGTCGGGAAAGCGCGGCCATTTGCCCTGCGCGAGCGCGGCGCGGCTGATCGACGGCTTGCCCTGCTGCGCTTCGTACATCCAGTAGTTGCGCAGCACGATGCCGACATAGCCGCGCGTTTCCCAATAGGGGATCGATTCCATGTAAAGCAGCGGGTCACCGTTATCGCGAATTTCCGACTGCCAGCGCGCAACGGGCGCCGGCCCGGCGTTATAGGCAGCGATCACCTTGGGCAGCAGGCCGCCGGTCGACGGGTCCTTGCTTAGATATTGCAGATAGCTTTGCCCCATATCCATGTTGACCGCGGGGCTGCGCAGGTCGCCCGTTCCGAGGTCGCCGCGCCAGCGCGCGACGTCGCGCGCGGTGCCGGGGCGTACTTGCATTAAGCCAAGCGCGCCCGCCGGGCTGACGACGGCGCGCTGGAAACGCGATTCCTGCAGCGTGTGGGCGAAGACCAGCGCGGGATCGACCTTCCAGCCGCCATTGGGTTCCCATTTAGGCTGCGGATAGCGCGACTGCGCCGAGGGTTTGCGGCCCTGCGGCGTGTTGTGCGCGAGATAGAGCTGCGCTTCGGGCAGGCTGAGGGCGCCCGCGATCGCAAGAAGCTGCTCATGCTGCCGCGCATCGCCGATCCGCGCCTGATGGCGCAGCGTGTCGCCGGCATATTTGTCTTCGCCGATCTCGGACAGCGCCATCGCGATCCGGACGTTCGGCAGGCCTTCGAGTGCGCGCCAGGCGCTGCGGTCGGCACGGACATGTTCGCGCTGGCTGTTCGTTTCGACACCGAGCGTTTCGACCGCGAGCAGGCCGTAGAAGGTTTCCTCGTTGGCCGCGGCGGCGCGGAGGCGCGACTGGACCGATGCGGGTTCGCCCGCGGCGACCGCAGCGCGCGCGGCCCAATAATAAGCCGCGGCACGGAGTTCGCTGTCGGGCGCTTCCTTCGCGACGCGGTCGAAAGCCATCAACGCGGTGCGATAGTCGCGCGTGCGCCACGCGGCGAGGCCTTTGACCCATGCGCCCTGCGTCGACCAGGCGCCGCTGCCCGCGCTACACTCATTCGCAAGCCGAAGCGCGTTGGCGTCGTCATTCTCGATATAATAAGACCAGGCAACCTTCTGGCGCCATTCGTCGCGGGCCTGCGGTGTCAGCTGGTCGGCGACAGCGTTGAGCAGCGCTTCGGCACCCGCGGGATCGTCATTCTTGATCCGCTCGGGAATCGTGCGCGCGAGGCTCGCCGCGACGGGATCGCCGCCCACCGCATCGGCGCCGAGCCGGCGCGGAGCGCTGCCCGCCCATGCAAGGCGCGCCTGCGAGGGCAGGGTAGGGAGATCGGTCGCGCCACGCTTGGCGGCCAGCCGGCTTAGCTGCTCAGCCTGCGGCAATTGCGGCGAACGCGACAGGATCGGCATGATGTCCGAAACTTCGGCGCGCGGGCTGTTCGGTGCCGTGAGCAGTTCAGCGCGCAGGAAATCGGTGAGCGGGCCGTTGTCGGCGCCATCGAGCAAGGATTTTGCCTCGGCCCAGCGCTGGCCGCGGATCGCGGTGAGCACCTGTGTGTAAAGCTGCTTCTGCTTCGCCGACAAGATGTTGGGCACGGTTTGCGGTGCCGATACAAGGTCCCGGCTGCCCGCGTCGGCGGCGAGCGCGGGCACCGCGCCGATGGAAAGCGCCAGAGCGGCGCACGAAACGAGGGTTTTGGTCATATTCTGCATCCGTCAACGTCCCCGGTTGAACAGTTTCAGGCTATCCCATGCGGCCGCCTTCTGGGCGGGCCGGGCCAGCAACATCGCGGGGTGCGCGACTGCTACCGCCTCCACCTTGCCGCCATCTTGGTTAATATCGAGTAACTTTCCGCGCGCGTCGGGCAGCGGCGTCGCCGCCGCCATGCGCAGGATGTCGCTGCCAATCAGCAGCAGGCGTGCCGGTCTGGCGAGCCGCAGATGGTGCCACAGCAGGCGGTCGAGTTCCACTGCATCGTCGCCGTCGCAGCGCCCGCCGGCGGGGCGGGTCACCGCGAGGCTGGCGACATAGCATTCGCCGCGCGTCAGGCCGATCGCGCGCAACATCGCGTCGAGCAACTGCCCCGCCGGCCCGGAGAATAGTACGCCATCGCGCTGGTCGTCGATTTCGGGCCAGGCGGTGAGCAGCATCAGCGGCGCGCCCGCTTCGCCGACGGGAAGCACACGGCGTGCGTCCCACTGGCTGCCGGGCACGTCGCCATGTTCGGTGAGCCAGCGCTGGAATTCGTTCCAGTCGTCGGGAAAGACGGTCGGGCCCTTCGGCGCGGAGGCTTCGGGAGCTTCCTGGCGCTGGAGCGCTGCGGGAAGCGGGAGCGGTTCGGGTTCGACGCGCACCGCGCGTTTCGCCTTCGTTGCCGCAGCGTCATTCGCCGGGGGCGTGACGAGCCAGCCCGCCGGTTCCTCGCCGACGAGCGCATCGACGCCCGCCAGCGACCACCAGTCGCAAGTGCTTTCCGCCAGCAACGCAGAGTTTCGCCCACCCATGAAAATGTTTGAAACAGACAGTTGACGGGCGCGTCAATTGGCGGGCATCGCAATTCGTGACAGAATGAGCGTCGGACACGATGAATGATCGGCGCAGGGACGGCAGAAAGGTATTTGCGGTGAGCGAACGGGAATCGATGCCCTATGACGTGGTCATCGTCGGCGCGGGGCCGGCGGGGCTATCGGCGGCGATCCGCCTGAAACAACTCGCGAATGAAGCGGGCAGTGAATTGTCGGTCTGCATCCTCGAAAAAGGGTCCGAGGTCGGCGCGCATATCCTGTCGGGCGCGGTGATCGATCCGAAGTCGCTCGACGAACTGCTCCCCGAATGGCGGACGCAAGGCTGTCCGCTCGCCGAAGTCCCCGTGAACGACAACCAGCACTGGGTGCTGACGAAGGCGAAGAAGTTCGCGCTTCCCGAATTCATTTCGCCGGGCTTCATGCACAACAAGGGTACCTATACGGGCAGCCTCGGCAATCTTTGCCGCTGGCTCGCCGAACAGGCCGAAGGGCTGGGGGTCGAGATCTTCCCCGGCTTCCCCGCCGCGGAAATTCTCTACAATGAGGATGGCTCGGTCAAAGGCGTCGCGACGGGCGACATGGGCGTCGCGCGCGACGGCAGCCACAAGGGCGACTATGCCCCGGGCCTCGAACTCCACGCCAAATATACCTTCTTTGCCGAAGGCGTGCGCGGCCATCTGACCAAGATGATCAAGCCGCAGTTCGCGCTCGACGCCGATTGCGAGCCGCAGGTTTACGGTCTTGGCGTCAAGGAATTGTGGGACATCGACCCCGCAAACCATGCAGAGGGCCGTGTCATCCACACGCAGGGCTGGCCGCTCGACGAAAATGCCAATGGCGGCGGTTTCCTCTATCATCAGGCGAACGGGCAGGTCGCGCTCGGTTTCGTCACCTGGCTCAACTATCGCAACCCACACATCTCCCCGTTCCAGGAGATGCAGAAGTGGAAGACGCATCCCGAGATCGCGAAGATCCTGAAGGGCGGCAAGCGCGTGTCCTACGGCGCACGCGCGATCAGCGACGGCGGCCTCCAGTCGGTGCCCAAGCTCGCTTTCCCGGGCGGCGCCCTGATCGGCGATACCGCCGGGTTCCTGAACGTCCCGCGTATCAAGGGTACGCATACCGCGATGAAATCGGGCATGATGGCGGCCGAGGCCGCATTCGCCGCTGTCACCGCGGGGCGCAGCAGCGACACGCTCGACGCCTATCAAACCGCTTTTGACGATAGCTGGGTCAAGAAGGAACTCAGCGTCGTGCGGAACGTCCTGCCGCTCGTCGAGAAATATGGCGATCTGGCGGGGACATTGCTGTCGGGGATCACGATGTGGCTCGAAACGCTGAAGATCAAAGTCCCCTTCACGATGAAGCATCATCCGGACAATGAGAGCCTGTACCGGGCCGACATCATGCCGAAACCCGATTATCCCAAACCCGACGGCGTGCTGACCTTCGACCGCCTGTCATCGGTGTTCATCTCGAACACCAATCACGAGGAAGACCAGCCGGTCCATCTGCAGCTGAAGGATCCATCGATCCCGGTCGCGTATAACCTGCCGCTCTTTGACGAGCCCGCGCAGCGCTATTGCCCGGCGGGCGTCTATGAAATCGTCGGCGAAGCCGAGGGCGATCCCAAGTTCGTGATCAACGCGCAGAATTGCGTCCATTGCAAAACGTGCGATATCAAGGACCCGACCCAGAATATCAACTGGGTCACTCCCGAAGGCGGCGGAGGCCCCAATTACCCCAATATGTAAGCCCGCGCGCCTGCTCCTGATCGTCGCCGCCGTTGCGGCGGCGGTGCCGGCGCAGGCCGTCGACGACAGCGGCGCGGCGCTGAATGCGCTGGTGCGCGCGCGACTGGCCGAAGAGAGCGGGGAACCCGCGGCCGCGCTATCGGCGCTCACCACGGCCTCGAGCCTTGCGCCCGGCCTTCCCGGCCTGCGCGGGCGGATGCTCGAACAGGCAATCGAAGCGGGGAATCTCGAGGCAGCGCGGGCTGCGGCATCGAGCTTGTGGAGCAGCGGCGAACGCCGGTTCGACGCGCAGCTCGTCCTGCTGGTCGATGCGATGCGCCGGTCGGACTGGAAAGCCGCGCGCGACACGATGGCCGGCCGAAACGACAAGGCGGGCGCCGACGCGATCGCGCGGTTGATCTTGCCGACGATCAATGCGTGGATCGACGTCGGTGCGCGCGAAAAACTGCCCGAGCGTCACCTGATTGCGGCGAACAATCGCGCGCGCCCCGAACCCTCGCTGACGCTTCAGGTCGCGATGGTCCAGATCGCCACGAAGCGCGCGGCCGCGGCGGCGACGCTGACCGATGGCGTCACGCTCACCGACCGGACAAGCCAGCTCGTTGCGCTGCGCACTGCCGCGACGCTCGACAAGGCGGGCGAGGCCGGCGCTGCCGAGCGGTTGCGCGCACGGATCGCGCTCGCGTCGGGGCAGCGCGAGGATCCGATGCTGTTGTTGCCCGACCAGCCCGTTACCAGCCCGCGCGCGGGAACGGCGCAGTGGCTCGGGCTGCTTGCCGACGGATTGGCGCGCACTCCGGGTGGCAGCGCGAAACTGCCGCTGTTGTTCGCGCGCGCGGCCTATTGGCTCGACGATCAGGACTGGGCGGTCCGGATGACGCTGGTCGAAGCACTCGACCGCAACGGGCAACAGGACGATGCGCTGGCGATGCTCGACGCGGGGCGCGCTGCCTTGCCGCCGGTGCTCGCGATGCGCCGCGCCGAATTGATGGCAGATGCGGGCGAGCTCGCCGGTGCGGCGAAGCTGGCCGAGGCTTCGGTGGGCGCGGATGCGGCGCGAAGCCTGCTCGTCAGGCTGGCCGACATCGCGCGGAGGTCAGGCGACCCGGTCGCGGCGGCGCGGGCGTATGAGCGGCTCGAGGGGGCACTTGGCGAGGGCGAGGGCGATCAGTCGCTGCGCGGTACCCTGCTGATCGCCCGGGCGGAATTGCTGCTGCAGGCGGACAAATGGGACGCGGCGGCACCTTTGATGGAAAAGGCGGTAGCGCTGCGGCCCGACGACGCGGCGATCCTCAACTTCGCCGGCTATTCAGCGCTGGAACGACGCAAGGATGTGAAGCAGTCGCTCGCGCGGATCGAGGCGGCGTGGCGCCAGGACCCGCAGAATGCGAGCATTACCGACTCGCTCGGCTGGGCCTATTTCCTGACGGGGCGCACTGACGATGCGGTCGGGTTGCTCGAAAAGGCGCAGCGCGGCGAACCCGGCAATGCGGTGATCGTCGAGCATCTCGGCGATGCTTACTGGAAGGCCGGGCAGAAGTTTCAGGCGCGCTACAACTGGCGCGCCGCTGCATTGCTCGCCGATGCGGAGATGGCGACGCGGCTGGAGGCGAAGCTGCGCGACGGGCTGACCCACGCCACCACCGCGCCATGACGGGCACCCTGCACGAAACGGGCTGGGCCAAGATCAACCTCGCGCTGCACGTCCGCGCGCGGCGGAGCGACGGCTATCACGAGATCGAGACGCTGTTTGCGTTCGTCGACAATGGCGATGCGATCAGGGCGGAGGTTGCCGATAAGGATGCGCTGACGATCGATGGCGCGTTCGCCGAAGGATTGAGCGCGGGCGACGACAATCTGGTGATGAAGGTACTGGCACTACTGCGCACGCGCTACGGCGCCGACCGGGTGCCGCCGCTTGGGGTTGTGCTGACCAAGACGCTGCCAGTCGCGGCGGGGATCGGCGGCGGGTCGGCCGACGCCGCGGCGATGGCGCGGCTCGTGCGGCAGCATTTCCTGCCCGAACTCGGCGATGCGGCGCTGGCGCGCGTCGTCAGTCCGCTCGGCGCCGATATCGCCGCCTGCATCGCGAGCGCGACCTGTCTCGGCGTCGGGGTCGGCGAGGAATTGAACCCGGTTCCCGAGTTGCAGCTGGGCGGGACGCCGGTGCTGCTGGTCAATCCGCGCCAGCAGGTCTCTACCGGACCGGTGTTCGCCGCGTGGGACGGGATCGACCGCGGCCCCTTGTTCACCGGTCCCGATTGGCGTGCGCAACTGCTCGGCGCGCGCAACGATCTCCAGCGGCCCGCGATTGCCCAATGCCCAGCGATCGTCGACATACTCACCGAATTAGGGGCGCTGCGGCCCTGGCTGGCGCGCATGTCGGGATCGGGTGCGACCTGTTTTGGGCTGTTCGATGCGATGGCGGAGCGCGATGCGGCCGCCGCGGCGCTCACCGCGCGGCATCCGGGCTGGTGGACGATGACGGGAGTATTGCGGTGAGCGAAGCGTGGCGGCAGTTGGGCGAAGCGCGGACGGGCGGCATATTGCTGATCGCCGATCATGCGTCGGCTCTTGTCCCCGACGATATCGATCTCGGCATCGATCCGGCGCTGCTCGTCAACCACATTGCGATCGATATCGGCGTGGCGGAGGTCGCGGCGTTGCTGGTCGAAAGCGGCGCGGTCGATGCGGCGATCCTCGGCGGCGTGTCGCGGCTCGTTGTCGACTGCAACCGCGACGAAGATGCGCCGGGGGTGCTGCCGATCGCGAGCGACGGCCATGCGGTGCCGGGCAACGCGCTCGACGATGCGGCGCGCGAGGTCCGGCTGGCGCGCTTTTTCCGACCCTATCACGATTATATCGCCGCTACGATCGCGGCGCACCGCCCGGCAATGATCCTGTCGCTGCACAGCTTCACCCCGTCGCTCGCGGCGCACCCCGATCAGGCGCGGCCGTGGCATGTCGGCGTGCTCTATAACGAGGACGAGAGGCTTGCCGGCGCGGCAATCGCGGCACTGGAGGCCGAGGGGCTGAATGTCGGCGACCAGCAGCCCTATTCGGGCAAGCTGCTCAACGCGACGATGAACCGCCATGCCGAGGGCAATGATATTCCCTATGTCGGAATCGAGATGCGCCAGGATCTGGTCGGCGATGCGGCGGGGCAGGCGCTGTTTGCCGAACGGCTTTCTCGCATGTGCAGCAAGCTTGCATTGAATCTGGCCAAATAGGCGTGTAGAGGCGCGTCTCTTCGCTTATTTTTGTAATATTATTATCAGGACTGTAGAAAATGCCTTCATATCGTTCGCGCACCACCACTCACGGCCGCAATATGGCGGGCGCGCGCGGCCTGTGGCGCGCGACGGGGATGAAGGACAGCGATTTCGGCAAGCCGATCATCGCGGTGGTCAACAGCTTCACCCAGTTCGTGCCCGGTCACGTCCACCTGAAGGACCTTGGCCAGATGGTCGCGCGCGAGATCGAAGCCGCGGGCGGGGTTGCCAAGGAATTCAATACGATCGCGGTCGACGACGGCATCGCGATGGGGCATGACGGTATGCTCTATAGTCTGCCGAGCCGCGACCTGATCGCCGACAGCGTCGAATATATGGTCAACGCGCATTGCGCCGACGCGATGGTGTGCATCTCGAACTGCGACAAGATCACGCCCGGCATGCTGATGGCGGCGCTGCGGATCAACATCCCCGTCGTGTTCGTGTCGGGCGGACCGATGGAAGCGGGCAAGGTCGTGCTGAAGGGCAAGGAGGTCGCGCTCGACCTCGTCGACGCGATGGTCGCCGCTGCCGACGAGAAATATAGCGACGCGGAAGTGTCTGAGATCGAAAAGGCGGCCTGCCCGACGTGCGGAAGCTGTTCGGGGATGTTCACCGCCAACTCGATGAATTGCCTGACCGAGGCGCTGGGACTGTCGCTGCCGGGCAACGGATCGACGCTCGCGACGCACGCCGACCGCAAGCAGTTGTTCCTGCGCGCGGGCCGGATCGCGGTCGAGATGTGCAAGCGCCATTATGAGGAAGGCGACGACAGCGTCTTGCCGCGCAATATCGCGATCTTCGAGGCGTTCGAAAATGCGATGAGCCTCGACATCGCGATGGGCGGGTCGACGAACACGGTGCTCCACCTGCTCGCCGCGGCGTTCGAGGCGGGGGTCGATTTCACGATGGAGGACATCGACCGGCTGTCGCGCCGCGTGCCATGCCTGTCGAAGGTCGCGCCGGCGAAGAGCGACGTCCATATGGAGGATGTGCACCGCGCGGGCGGGATCATGGCGATCCTTGGTGAGCTCGAACGCGCGGGGCTGCTCCATGCGCATCTGCCGACGGTGCACAGCGCGACGCTGGGCGATGCGCTCAACAAATGGGATATCTCGCGTACCAACGACCCCGAGGTGCAGAAATTCTTCCTCGCCGCCCCTGGCGGAGTGCCGACGCAGACCGCGTTCAGCCAGGACCGGCGCTGGGACGATCTCGACCTCGATCGCGAAGCCGGCGTGATCCGTTCGGCCGACCATGCGTTCAGCAAGGACGGTGGACTCGCGGTACTGTCGGGCAATATCGCGCTCGACGGCTGTATCGTGAAGACCGCGGGTGTCGACGAGAGCATCCTGAAATTCTCCGGTCCCGCCAAAGTTTATGAAAGCCAGGATGCGGCGGTCGCGGGCATCCTGACCGGACAGGTCGAGGCGGGTGACGTCGTCGTCATCCGCTACGAAGGGCCAAAGGGCGGACCGGGGATGCAGGAAATGCTCTATCCGACGAGCTACCTCAAGTCGAAGGGGCTAGGCGCGGCGTGTGCATTGATCACCGACGGGCGCTTCTCGGGCGGCACATCGGGGCTGTCGATCGGCCATGTCTCGCCCGAGGCGGCCGAGGGCGGAACGATCGGACTGGTCGAGAATGGCGACCTCATCAACATCGATATCCCGTCGCGCACGATCACGCTGGCGGTGGCCGACAGCGTGCTTGCGGACCGCCGGGCCACGATGGAGGCCAAGGGCGATGCGGCATGGCAGCCGGCCAAGCCGCGCCCGCGCAAGGTTTCGGTAGCACTTCAGGCTTATGCCGCGATGACGACGAGCGCCGCGCGCGGCGCGGTGCGCGACTTGTCGCAGCTGAAGGGCAAGGGATGAAAAGACTTGGGGGGGCGTTGGTAGCGCTCATCGCGCTTGCGGGCTGCGACCGCACGCCCGACAATGGCGAACTGGCTGAAGCCGAGGCGCGCGGATCGAAGGCGGCGGCCGAGAATGGTCGCATCGAATGCGCACTCGAGGGCGCGAAGCTGTTCGACCGCACCTGCACGGTCGAGGAGATGAGCGGCGAGGGCGGGGCGATCCTTGTCGTCGGCCGCAGCAATGTCGGTTACCGCCGGCTTCAGATCACGACCGACGGACGCGGGGTGGTGTCCGCCGACGGGGCAGAACCCGCAAAGGTTACAATCGTCGGCGACAATGTCATCGAAGTCGCGGTTGGCAACGACCGCTATCGCCTGCCCGCCAACACCGGCGGCGCGAAGTAGGCGCCTTCGCGCGTTCGTGATAGGGCAGAGGCATGTCCGTCCCCGCCGACGCCCCGATCCTGACCGCCAAGGCGATGCGTGAAGCCGAGGCGGCGTGCGCGATCCAGGGCACATCGCTATCCGAACTGATGGAACTTGCCGGGGCAGCGGTCGCCGATACCGCCTGGCGGATGGCGGCAGGCGCGCCGATCCTGATCCTGTGCGGTCCCGGTAACAATGGCGGCGATGGCTATGTTGCCGCGCGGCAGCTTGCAGTGCGCGGAGCTTCGGTTCGCGTCGCCGCTCTCGGCGAGCCGGTGACCGATCTGGCGAAGGCGGCAAGGGCGGGCTGGAGCGGACCTGTCGAGAAACTCGATGGCCGTCTCTCGCCCGCGCCGCTGGTTGTCGACGCGCTGTTCGGCGTCGGGCTGTCGCGGCCGATCGTGGACGACCTCGCCGCGATCCTCGGGCATTTTTCCGACCGGCGCATCCTTGCGGTCGACGTTCCGAGCGGGGTCGACAGCGACGGCGTCGAGGATTGGATCCCGCCGCTTCCCGCCGATGTGACACTCGCACTGGGCGCGCTCAAGCCCGCGCATGTGCTGTTGCCGACTGCGCCGGCATGCGGCCGCGTCCTGCTTGCACCGATCGGCATCTCCGCGAGCAAGGCGATGCGGACCTTGCCGAAGACGCAAACGCACACACCCGACGCGACGGCGCATAAATTCACGCGCGGCATGGTACTCGTCTTTGCCGGACCGATGCGCGGGGCCGCCGGGCTGGCGGCCGCAGCGGCGCTGCGCGCGGGGGCGGGCTATGCGGTGCTCGAAGGCAGCGCACATGCACCCTTCGCCGCGATCATTGCCGAGAGCGAAGAGAAATTCGGCGAGCGGCTTGGCGATCCGCGTGTCGGGGCGGTGGTCATCGGGCCGGGCTTTCCGGCGGGCGACGAATTGCTGTTCGATGTCGAAGCGGCGCTCGATTCTGGAAAACCGCTTATTCTCGATGCGGCGGCGATCGACGCGGCCTTGCCGCGCCTCGCCGAGACGCCGCGCAAGGCGATTCTGACGCCCCACGAAGGCGAGTTTGCGCGCGCCTTTCCGCAAGCTTACGGGAACAAGATCGACCGCGCGAAAGCTGCCGCGGTCCGCACGCAGGCCGTCGTCATCTACAAGGGCGCCGACACGATCATTGCCGCACCCGATGGCCGGGTCGCGGCCGCCTGGCCCGGCAGCCCCTGGCTGGCGACGGCGGGGACGGGCGATGTGCTCGCGGGCGCTTGCGGAGCGATGCTCGCACGGGGCGGCGATGCTTTCGATGCCGCGGTCGCCGCGGTGGGCTGGCATATCGCGCAAGCCGCGCGTATAGGCCCCGGCCTTGTAGCCGACGATCTGATAAGGGACTGACATGAGCGAAGCTGCGCTGATCGAGCGCATCGCCGCACGCGGCGATGGCGTGACCGCCGACGGCCGCCATGTCATGGGCGGCGTCCCGGGCGACCGCGTTCGCGACGACGGGATCATCATCCCGGGTCCGAACCGTGCCGAACCCGTGTGCCGGCATTTCGGCAAATGTGGCGGCTGCCAGTTGCAGCACGTCGCCGAACCCGCACTCGCCGATTTTGTGCGCGACCGCGTGGTCGGCGGGCTGGAGGGGCAGGATGTAGTCTTTGGCGAGGTCCTGCCCGCCGTCCTGTCACCGCCGCAAAGCCGCCGGCGCGCCGCGCTGACCGCGCTCCGCACCGGCAAGCAGGTCGCGATCGGCTTCAACGCTGCGCAGAGCAACCAGATCGTCGATATGCGGATGTGTCCGCTATTGCTGCCCGAACTTTTCGCGCTGATCGCGCCTGTGCGTGAATTGCTGGTCATGATCGCGCAGCCGCGCCGGCCCGTGAAGGTCAAGATGCAGATGCTCGATCAGGGCGTCGAACTGATCCTGGAAGGCGTGAAGGCCGAAGGGCTCGATGCGGCGATGGCGCTCCAGGATTTTGCGGGCGCGCATCGACTGGCGCGCTTTGCGATCGATCAGGGCGAAGGGCTCGAAATCCTCTGGCAGCCCGAACCGCCGACGATGCGCTTTGGCGATGTCACGGTCGAGGTGCCGCCCTTTGCCTTTTTGCAGCCGACGGCGACCGGGCAGACGGCGTTGATCGATGCGGTCAAGAAGGCAGTCGGGGACGCCGGAGCAGTCGCGGACCTGTTCGCAGGCGTCGGCACCTTTGCGCTGTCGGTACAGGCCGGGCGTAAAGTCTATGCCGCCGAAGGCGCGCGCGATGCGATCGCGGCGCTGACGGGCGCCGCGAACCGCGCCCGCGCGCTCGTCGCGACCGAGCACCGCGACTTGTTCCGCCGCCCGCTCGTACCCGCCGAACTCAATCGCTTCGGTGCGGTCATCCTCGATCCGCCGCGCGCAGGGGCTGAGGAGCAGGTGAAGCAGCTCGCGGGGTCAACATCCCCGGTGATCGCCTATGTCAGTTGCAATCCCGCAAGCTTCGCGCGCGACGCGAAGATGCTGGTCGAGGGCGGCTATAGCCTCGACTGGGTGCAGCCCGTCGGCCAGTTCCGCTGGTCGACCCATGTGGAACTGGCCGCGCGGTTTTCGCGCTAGATCAGTACAGCACGAAGCCCATGAAGGCGTGGATGCACAGCGCGAGGAGCGCGAGGCTGGCGAGCGCGAACACGACGAAGCGCCATAGCACGCGGTTGACGGTGACCTGGATCAGGCTGTGGACGATGCGCAGGGCGACATAGGCCCATGCAATCTGTGCGTTGAGCCCGCCGCCCATGCCGCCGATCGCAAGCGCGAGCGCCACGGCGTAGAAGACCGTCGGCTGTTCCATCAGATGGTTGTAGTTGTGCGCTTTCCACTGCACTTCCTGCGGCAGCACGTCGTCGAGCCCTTTACCGGTGCCGCCCACCATCTTCGCAGCATCGATCTTCGCGCGGCTCATCGCCGGGATGCGCGTGGCGTACATCCACACCCACATGACCATCGACCAGAGCGCAAGCGTTGCGACCGGCCCTAATATAGCGTTCGTATCCATAATCTTTCCCCCCTCAACCCAAAGTGGCGATCACGGCCAGCAACGACAATGCGAGCAGGCAGAAGGTCGACAGCCCGAAGATCGCAAAGCGAATGGGCACTCGGTTCACGCGCGCCTGCCACAGGCTGTGGACGATACGCAAAATGACATAGGCCCACGCAAGGCCGCGCGTCAGATCGGTGCTGCCACCCGACAGGTGCAGGAAGATGATCACGGCATAGAAGAGCGTCGGCTGTTCGAGCAGGTGCGTATAATTGTGCGATTTCCAGTTAACCTGCGGCGGCAGGATATTCTCGAGGTCGGCGCCGCGGCCTCCCGGAGGGGCTGCCTTCAGGTCGATGCCCGATTTGGCGAGCGCCGGAAAGCGCGTCGCGGCGACCCAGCCGAGCATGATGAGTGTCCACAGCGCGAGGACCGCGCCGGGTGCGAGCAGGCTTTCAGGCATAATGGCTCCCCCCTTGTTCCAGTCGGGGATGCTAGAGGGCATCGCCGACAATGCAACGGCAGACGTTCAGGCCCTACCGGTCGCCAGTTCCGCGCGGATAGCTGCCCCGTCGCCATCGACCCGCGGCGCGAAACCGAGGTCGCGCGGCGCCATCGCGCCATACTTCACCGGCGGCTGCATTTCGTGAAACGCGCCGACATCGGGGTGCGTGCGATGGAGGAAAAAGCCGGTCGCGACGAAATGCGGGTCCTCTTTGATATCCTGAAGGTCGCGCGCCGCCATCGCCGGAATGTCGTTATCGGCGAAAAGTGTGAGCCATTCGGCGCTGGTCTTTGCCGGCGTCTTGCGGGCGATCTCGCTGTAGATGATCGGCATATGCTGCCCCTTTGCCTTCGCCGCTTCATATTCCGGCGTTTCGAGCAGGTCTGCACTTCCGAGAAGCGCCATCAGCCGCGCGGTCGAGTCGGGGGTGTAAGGAACGATCGCGAGATAGCCGTCGCGCGTCGGGAAGGGCTGGCGCGTCGGGTCGAGCTGGCGCGGATAACCCGCGGGGCCGATCGGCGGGTCGAGCGCGGCGTCGCGCAGGTGCTCGGTCAGCATGAAGGAAGAAAAACACTCGAACATCGGCACTTCGACATGCTGGCCCTCGCCGGTCCGCAGCTTATGGACGAGCGCGGCGAGGATCGCCTGTGCGCCGAACTGGCCCGCGACCTTGTCGGCGATGAGCGACGGGAAATAGCGCGGGCGGGCGTCGCCGTCGACGCGCGGCAACAGGCTGGTGGTGCCGCTCGCGGCCTGGATGACATCGTCATAGGCTTGGAGGTCGGCATAGGGACCGTCCTGTGCGAAGCCGGTGCCGTGAACATAGATGATGTCGGGTTTCAGCGCCCTGCACGCATCATAGTCGAAACCGAGCCGCGCGATCGCCTTGCCGCGGACATTGTGGAAAAAGACGTCGGCGCTCGCAACAAGGTCGCTTAGCACGGCCGCATCTTCGGGCTTCTTGAGGTCGAGGGCTATCGAACGCTTGCCGCGGTTCACCGTGAGGTGGATCGACCCCATCGTAGGGTCGGGAACACCGCTGCCCAGATAGCGCGAGATGTCGCCAAGGCCGGGGGTTTCGACCTTGATCACCTCGGCGCCCAGATCGGCGAGCATCTGCGTTGCATAGGGGCCGAAAATAACGGTCGTCAGATCGATAATGCGGATCCCCGACAGCATGGGCATAGCTTCTCCTCTTCCTTGCGGCGCAGGATAGAATGATTGCAAAGTAAAACGGAAGAGGCTTCCGCAACTTTCCTCAAGCAGCAGGTGCGGTGGCTGCGCTACTGCCATTTCCGGCAGCATAGGCGGCGGATATCCGGCGGTAGGATCGCGAGCCGAACGCCGCCAGCGTCAGGAGGATGCCGAGGAGGCCGGCGATCGTGAAGACGATCGCGATCCCGCGTTCGGGACCGCGTCCGTACCAGTCGCCGATCGCATCGGCGCCCGCGCCGTCGGTCATCAACGGCACGAAGATGAACTGGGTGAGCGGCGCGATCAGGAAGGCGGTGAGCGGCGAGGCGGCCTGCTCGACCGACTGGGCGAAACCGAAGACGCGGCCCTGGCGTTCGAAGGGGACGACCTTCTGCAGCGCCGTCTGTTCGGCCGCTTCGGCATAGGGACCGAGGAACATCCAGATGAAGCAGCCGATCGCCAGCAGCGGGATCGACGACTGGATCGTGAAGACCGCGGCGACCGCCCATTCGACGAGGCACACGAAGAGGAGCGTCCGGATCGGATTCTTGCCGAGCCCGGTCCGCGAAATCACGATGCCGCTGAGGATGAAGGCGCATGACAGCACCGCCCACAGCAGGCCCCATTGCTCGACCTTCATCAGCGACAGGCCATAGGCGTCCATCAGCGCCATGAAGACCCCGCCGAGCAGGTTGTTGAAGCAGGAAAACAGGATCAGCGCGAGCAGGCCAGGGATGCCGAGTACCACGCGCAGCGTTCCGGCGAGGTCGATGCGATGCGGCGCGTCGTTCGCTTTCTCATCGCGCGGCTCGTCGACATGGACGAAGAGGAGGTGGACAATGGCGACGAGCGAAAAGGCGACCGCGAAGGCGAGTGTCGCCACCATCCCGCCCCATGCGACGAGAAAGCCGCTGATCGCCGATGTCGTGAGGAAGCCGATGCCGCTGACCATCCCGACAAGCCCGTTCGCCTTGTCGCGCCGGTCCTCGGGCACCAGCAGCGTAACCAGCGTGGGCAGCGCGATCATCCGGATATTGCCGACGATCACCGCGAACATCGAAACGAGGATGAACAGCCAGAGCGTGGCGCTCGACACGTCGGCGGCGCGAATGGCGGGATCGAGCGCATAGCCTGTGAACGCGATCGCGTAGAGGATCAGCGAGGCGATGCTCGACACAAGCATCATGTTGCGCTTGCCATGATGATCGACGAGGCTGCCGAACCAGATGCCAAGCGCGGCCGTGAGCACGAGATAGATGCCCGCGATCATCCCCGTCGCGAACACCGACTGGGTTTCGAGAAAAGTCCAGAAGGTCAGCGCAAACCACACCGTGAAGTTGGTGATGTTGGCAACGAGGTTGTTGGCAAGGAGATGATGGAAGGGCTGCATGGGCGGCGCAATCTAGCGCCTTGGTTCGAAAGGGAAAGGGCCGGTCGCATCGCTGCGCCGGCCCTCCCTATTCGTATCTGTCGCAGTTCGTCAGAACAGCTTGGTCACCGTCGCGCTGCGGCGCTCGGGTTCGGCCTCGCTGCCGGTGTAGAGGCTTGCCATCGGCTCATCGCTGACGACATGCGTCTCGTCGGCGCCGAAGCCGTTGAACTTGGTGCGCATCGCGCAGCCATAGGCGCCGAGCATGCCGATTTCGATGAAATCGCCTGCCTTGATGTCCGCCGGCAGGAAGAACGGCCCCGCCATATGGTCGAGATCGTCGCAGGTCGGGCCATAGAAGCTGAACGGCACCATCTCGGCTTCACTGTCCGCGTCGCGCAGCAGCGAGACGGGGAACCGCCAGCCGACATGGGCGGCGTCGAACAGCGCGCCATAAGCGCCGTCGTTGATGTACAGCTCTTCGCCGCGGCGCTTTTCGACGCGCACGATCAGTGAGCTGTACTCGGCCGACAGCGCGCGGCCCGGCTCGCACCAGAGTTCGGCGGAATAGCTGATCGGCAGGCTTTCGAAGCTGCGGTGGATCGTCTCGAAATAGGCGTCGAGCGGCGGGGGCTCCATGCCCGGATAGGACGAGGGAAAGCCGCCGCCGACATCGATGATGTCGACCGTCACCGACGCCGCGACGATCGCGGCGCGGACGCGCTCCATCGCTTGGGCATAGGCGTGCGGCGTCATCGCCTGGCTGCCGACATGGAAGCAGATGCCGAGCGCGTCGGCGGCCTGGCGGGTCGCCATCAGCAGCTCGACAACCTCGTCGGCCTCGGCTCCGAACTTCGCCGCAAGGCTGAGCTTCGAATGGTCGGACGAGACGCGCAGGCGCACGAGCAGGTTGAGGTCGGCGGCACCTTCGGTCGCACGGACGATCTTCTCGAGTTCGTCCATCGTGTCGAGCGAGAAGGTGCGCACGCCATGCTTCCAATAGGCTTCGGAAATCGCTTCCTCGGCCTTCACCGGATGCATGAAACAGAGCGTCGCTTCGGGAAGCGTGCGCGCGGCGAGGCGCACCTCGGCGATCGAGGCGACGTCATAATGGGTGACGCCCGAATCCCAAAGCACGCGCAAGAGGTCGGGCGACGGATTCGCCTTGACCGCATACATGGTCGTGCCGGGAAATCGCTCGATGAAGAAACGCGCTGCGCGCCGCGCGGCGTGCGGGCGGACAAGCGTAACAGGTTCGACCGGCGAAAGTGCCTGAATCAGCCCGTGGGCGCTATGATGCTGGTGCAACTCAAGGGACCCCCAAAAATAACGTTCAACACAAAGGCTGCCTTGCGGTTATTGGAAGTCCCCCTGGGGCAGCGGAGGGCGATATATGCAGGGGGGTCCCCCCTGTAAAGACCCTATCGCGCAATTTTGTAATAAGGCGGTAACACTGGGGGCGAACCGGGGCGAACCCACGCCGAGCGGGGCAAAAGCGAGACAAGGACCTGCGGCGACGCTAGAGGTGAACGTTCATCGAGCCCGAAAGGATATACGCGCATGGTCTCCCGTTCCGAGGTCAATCACAACTTCACCGACGCGGAACTGGACGAGCTGCGCAGCTTCGGCACCGTCGAATCGCACAGGGCCGGTGACCTGCTGGTCGAGGAAGGGGCGATGGCGCCCGATTGCATCGTCACCTTGTCGGGGTACACCGACATCTTCGCGTCGACCGACGAGGGGCGCAAACGCGTCGGCTGGATGGAGCGCGGCCAGTTCGCGGGCGATCTGTCGGTGCTGACCGGGCAGCGCCACCTGTCGCGCGTCGAAATGGGCGCGGATGGAGAGATTCTTCGCATCGCGCACCCCGATTTCCAGCGGCTGATCGCGGGCAATTCGCATTATTCGGATATTTTCGTCCGCGTCCTCTCGGCGCGGCGCGAGTTCAGCAATCATCGCGGCTTTGCGGTGACGATCGTCATCGGCGCCGCAATGGATCGCAGCGTCTATGCGCTGCGCGACCTGTTGATGAAGCACGGTGTCGCGCATCGCTGGTTCGATCCGGCAGACGGCCCTGTGGCAGCGCATCTGATGGCTGAACGCGGATTGACGAGCGAGCAGCTCCCCGCGGTGATACTGGGCGCGGCCGATGTGCTGGTCCAGCCAACGCCCGAACAGCTCGCGGCGGGACTCGGGCTCGACCTGCTCCCCGACGGCGCGACCGCCGACGTACTGGTTGTCGGCAGCGGCCCCGGCGGATTGGCGGCGGCGGTCTATGCCGCATCGGAGGGGCTGACGGTGATCGCGCTCGATTCGCTGGCGCCCGGCGGACAGGCGGGGACTTCGTCGAAGATCGAGAATTACCTCGGTTTCCCGACGGGCATTTCGGGGAACGAACTCGCGCGCCGCGCGACGGTGCAGGCGCAGAAATTCGGGGCGCGGATTGTCGCGCCCGTGCGTGCGGCTTCGATCGGCCGTGACGGCGACGACGCCTATTGCCTCCACCTCGCCGACGGGCGCAAGCTGCGCAGCCGCGCGGTCGTCGTCGCCAGCGGCGCGCAATACCAGCGCCTGCCGATCGACGGCATCGAAGCCTATGAAGGGCGCGGCATCTATTATGGGGCGACACCGATGGAGGCGCAGCTGTGCGGCGACGCCGAGGTCACAGTCGTCGGATCGGGCAATTCGGCGGGGCAGGGCGCGATCTATCTCGCGAGTGTCGCGAAGAAGGTATACGTCATTTTCCGCCGGTCGAGCCTGCGCGAAACCATGTCCGAATATCTGGTCAAACGGCTCGAAGAGCATCCGAACATCGAGATTATCGGGTCGACCGACGTCGTCGCGCTGCGCGGCGAGGACCGGCTCGAGGGGCTGACCTATCGCTGCCGCGAAACCGGGGCGGAAGACCATTGCGATTGCGGCTTCCTGTTCCTCTTCCTCGGCGCCAGCCCGAACACGACGTGGTTGCCGAGGGAGATGGTGTGCGACGAGCGAGGCTTCGTGAAGACCGGCGCCGATATCGCGCCGCTCGAACTCGTCAAGGCGGGCTGGTCGCTCGACCGTATGCCGAGCCGCTACGAGACGAGCTGGCCGCGTATCTACGCCATTGGCGACGTACGCAAAGGATCGGTCAAGCGCGTCGCTTCGTCGGTGGGCGAGGGCTCGGTCGTGATCAGCGACATCCATCAGGCGCTGGCGGAGATTGCGCCGCCCGCCGGTTGACCTTGCTCCGTTCCGGACGATAAGCCCCTGTCGTTGAAATAAAAAAGGGAATGTCGATGATCCTTGCAGCTTTTGCAATCATGTTGGCGGCGCAGGGATCGAGCGAGCCGCTACCCGCAAAAACCGATATCAGGAACGATTTCTCGACCGTCATCTGCCCGGACGAGGCCGCCGCGCGTGAGATGCTGGGCAGTTATTACGGCGTTCAGCCGGCGCCGCGGAACCACACGATCGATACTGCCCTGTTCTTCAAGGGGCTCGCCACGACGGGCTGTTCGCAGAGCAGCCCGGACGCCAAATCGACCATCACGATCCAACAGGTGATCGCGCGGCGGAGGTTGCCGCTTGCGGGGGGCAGCGAGACGCATCTGGTCTATCGCGGCGTCAATGCGAGCGGTGTGCGCGTCGTCGGGATCGTCGATGAAACTGGCAACGACAAGCATCCGCGAACCGATTATGAGCGCTGGCTGTCGGAGTTCATTCCCGGCGGTGTGCTGGATTATGACCCAGCCGGGATGGGAATGGTCTATCAGTGCCCGTCGATCGATGGTGCGCGCACTGCGGTGAAGGCGATCCCGTACAAGGGCAATGATTCCATCCGCAATGCGGCTTTCGCCAAGGCGCGGACCGCCAACGGCTGCCGCCAGGCCGCTGCCGGACGCTACAAGATTACCGCGCGCCACGAAGAGCGCACGATATCATGCGGGTTCGAGTGCGAAGATGTCTGGAACGCGCTGGCTGCAGTCGACGCGCGTGGCCGTGCCGTTGCGCTGATCTTCAACGGATCGCATTTCTGACCCGGCGTTAGCCCGGTCATCTCTCGACGGTTATGCCGACCCTTGTGGACGCCTCGAGCTGTTCACGCTCGAACGACTGCAGGTTGCGGTGCATGACGAAGGTGCCCGAATAGTCGTCGATTGCCCAGCGGCCCTCGACCTGCTGCCCGTCGCTGCTCAGCACTCCGTCGTAGGTCACCGAATGGCCATAGGCCCCGTCGCCGTCATAATATTTGTGAAAGCTTACCGCAGCGCCGTTTCGCGTGCCGCGAATGTCGGCGCGTTCGTTCCCGTCGATCAATTCGGAGGCTTCTGTCGTCGTACCCGACAACGAACCTGCGTTGTCGTTGATCGTCGCGACAAATCCCGTCGGAGGAACCCATGGCTCGGGATAACGATATTGGCCCGTCCAGAGTCCGGTCATGTCCAGCGGGTCCAGCATTGCCTGTATCAGCCCAGCCGCGTCTTGAAATCCTCATAGCCGAATTCGCGGATCAGCGTGAGCGCGTCGGTCTCGCTGTCCCATAGCCAGATCGACGGCAGCGGCACGCCGTTGAAGGTGTTCGTCTTGACCATCGAATAATGCGCCTGATCGAGGAAGGCGAAGCGCTGGCCGATGCGCGCACCGCCGGGCAGGCGATAATCGCCGATGACGTCGCCCGCGAGACACGACGGACCACCGAGGCGCGTCGGCATTCCGTCGCTGCCTTCACCCAGCATTGCGGGGCGATAAGGCGCCTCGATCACGTCGGGCATATGGCAGGTCGCCGAGATATCGGTGATGCCGATCGGCATGCCGTTGTCGAACAGGTCGAGGACCTCGCCGACGAGGATGCCCGCGTCGAGCGCGATCGCCTCGCCGGGCTCGATCATCACGTCACAGTCGGTCGCGGCGCGCACCTGCTTCAGGAAGGCGATGAGGTCATCGACCTGATAATCGGCGCGCGTGACGTGATGCCCGCCGCCGAAGTTGATCCACTTGAGCTGGTTGAAGAAGGGGCGCAGCATCGGCTGCACCGCGTTCCACGTCCGCTCGAGCGGCGGAAAATCCTGCTCGCAGAGGCTGTGCATATGGACGCCGTCGACGCCCTCCATATGTTCGGGCAGCAACTGGCTGATCGGGAAGCCGAGGCGGCTGCATGGCGCTGCGGGGTCGTATTTTGCGACCTCGCCCTCGCTGTGCATCGGGTTGATGCGCAGGCCGACGTCGAAGCTTTCGCCTCCGGCGCGTAGCTCGTCGAGCAGCGGGCGAAAACGCGCGATCTGCCCCGGCGAGTTGAAGATGAGATGATCCGACAGCGCCGCGATTTCGGGCAGGTCGGCTTCCTTGTAGCCCGCGCAATAGGTCGCGACCTCGCCGCCATATTCGCTGCGGCCCAGCTTCGCCTCATAAAGGCCGGAAGCGCACACACCGTCGAGATAGCCGGCAACCGTCGGCCCCAGCGGCCACATCGAAAACGCCTTGAGTGCGGCGAGTACCCGCGCGCCCGACGCATCGCCGATATGGCGCAGCAGCGCGAGGTTCGCTCGTATTTTCGCAGCATCGACGACGAAGGCGGGCGAGGGGACGCGGCTGAGGTCGAAGCGGGCAAAGGCTCCGGGGTCGCCGGCACGGGTTTCCATGTCGCTGTAAAATCCTGTCAGACCGCAATCGGTCCCTTGAAGATGAAGAACGCCCCCGCCGCAATCAGACCGAAGCCGACGAGATGGTTCACCGTCAGCTTCTCACCGAGCCAGAAGACCGCGAACCCGGCGAATATGACCAGTGTGATGACTTCCTGCAAGGTCTTGAGTTCGGCAGCGCTGTAAACGCCATAGCCGATACGGTTTGCGGGGATAACGAGGCAGTACTCGAAAAAGGCGATTCCCCACGCGATCAGCACCGCGAGCCAGATCGGCCGCGATACCGCGCCGAGTTGCCCGTACCAGGCAAAGGTCATGAAGATATTCGAGACGAACAGAAGCCCGATCGGCGCAAGATAGGCGGTCATTTCTTGTCTTTCGTCAGCGGCAGCACGTCCTGAAGCAGCGCGGCGAAGAAATGCCCCGGCTCCTCGACCATCGGCATATGCGCCGAATGCTCGAGCCAGACGAGCTTCTTCGAGGGCGCCTTGACCTGCGCGAACCAGTCGGCCGCCACCGGCGATGGCACAGTATAGTCATGCCGTCCGAGCAGGAAGACAATCGGGACGTACATCGTCTTCACCGGCCTGAAGCTGACACCGGCAAGCCGCGGCCACAAGGTCATCACCGAAAAGAGGCTGCCTTTGCCCCATGCCTGCCGGTCGGCCTCGCTATATTCGGGCGAGAGGCGCGGGGTCTGGAAATAGAGGTTGAGGTCGGGTTTGGCGTACATAAGCGAGCCGTAGGGAATCGCATATTTGCGCCAGCCGTCGGCCTTGGCGATCGTGAAATCACCGTCGGGATATGGGGCGAGCGCATCGATTGCGGCCACGGCCTCCTTGTTCCCGGCCGCCACGGCCTTCGCCCGCGTCCACGCCATCCCGGCCTTTTCGCCTTCGCGAAAATCGATGCCCTGCCCGACACCGACATAGGCGTAGAGGAGGTCGGGGCGCTTGATGGCGACCGACAGGCCGACGATCGACCCCCAGCTGTGCCCCATCAGCACGACCTTGCGCTTGCCGTACCGTTTTTGCAGCAGCTCGATCAGCTCGATGGCGTCGTCGCGGTAGCGATCGGGGGTCATCGTCGGGGCGAGCGCCGCCGGATTGTTGAGCGGGTAGGAGCGTCCGGCGCCGCGCTGGTCGTACTGGACGACGGTGAACACGTCCTCCCACGGGCGCTGGAAAGCCCAGGCGAAGGGCATCTCGACCGCACCGGGGCCGCCGTGAACGAAAATCAGGATCGGATTGTCGCGATCGGAGCCGCGGACGTTCACGACCTGCCGCGCGCCGCCGAGCGTAGCCTCAAACGTCTCCTGCACCCCGTTCGGCGTGACGATCTTGCCGATGTCGGCAACGATTGCGCGCGCCGGTGCATAGGCGTCATCGGGTTGTGCGAACGCGGGAGTGGCGAGAGCAGCAAGCAGCGCAAATGCCACGATACGGAACGTCATGAAAACAGCCTTTCGTCATTCCCGATAAAGTGGGGACCCGGTTCTGCCGTCGCTACCGGGTTCCCGCTTTCGCAGGAATGACGAAAAAGGGAATGGACTCAGAAATTCAGCGGACCGTCGAGTTCCTTCACCTGCCAGGGCAGGCCGTGCTTGTTCAGCATGTCCATGAAGGGATCGGGGTCCATCTGCTCCATGTTGAACACGCCGTCGCCGCTCCACGTGCCGGTGACCATCATCGCGGCACCGATCATCGCGGGAACGCCGGTGGTATAGCTCACCGCCTGGTTGCCCGTTTCGGCGAACGCCTCTTCGTGATCGCAGATATTGTAGAGATAGAGCGTCTTTTCCTTGCCGTCCTTGCCGAGGCCGGTCGCAATGACGCCGATGTTGGTCTTGCCCTTCGTCGTCTCACCAAGGCTCGACGGTTCGGGGAGCACGGCTTTGAGGAACTGCAACGGGATGATCTCGCGGCCTTCGTAGATGACCGGATCGATACGCGTCATGCCGACATTCTGCAGCACGGTGAGGTGCGTGATATACGCCTCGCCAAAGGTCATCCAGAAACGGATGCGCTTGATCTCGGGCAGGTGCGTCTTAAGGCTTTCGATTTCCTCATGATACATGAGGTACATCGTCTTCTCGCCCACCGCTTCGAAGTCGAACTTCTGCTTCACCGACATCGGCGGGGTTTCGACCCAGTCGCCATTTTCCCAGTGGCGCGCGACCGCGGTCACTTCGCGGATGTTGATTTCGGGATTGAAGTTGGTCGCGAAATGCTGGCCGTGATCGCCGCCATTGCAATCGAGAATGTCGAGCGTGTCGATGCGGTCGAAATGATGCTTCTTCAGCCAGGTCGTGAACACGCTCGTCACGCCGGGGTCGAAGCCCGAGCCGAGCAGCGCCATCAATCCGGCGTCCTTGAAGCGATCCTGATACGCCCACTGCCAATGATATTCGAACTTGGCCTCGTCGCGCGGTTCGTAGTTGGCGGTGTCGAGATAATGCGCGCCGGTCGACAGGCACGCCTCCATGATCGTGAGATCCTGATAGGGCAGCGCGAGGTTCACGACGTGCGTCGCACCGATCGAACGGATCAGCGCGGCGGTCGCGTCGATGTGGTCGGCGTCGACTTCGGCGGTCTTGATCGTGACGCCGGTGCGCGCCTTCACCGATTCGGCGATCGCGTCGCACTTGAACTTGCGGCGGCTCGCCAGCGTGATGTCGGGAAAAATGTCGGGGTTCATCGCCATCTTGTGCACCGCGACCGAACCGACGCCGCCTGCGCCGATCACCAGAACCTTGCTCATGAAAAATCTCCTGTCGCGGACCGTTGCCGCCTTGTCTTGTATGACCGGCCCTATAGGACGAAGCCATGACACAGCAAAGCCCCGATCCCCTGCTCGACCCGAACCGGGCGCCCACGCTTGCGGGCGTCGAACGCGCCGCGGCCAAGGTCGCCGAACTCCTGCCGCTGACGCCGCTGCTGCCGATGGACATCGATGGCAAGACGATCTGGTGCAAGGCCGAATGCCTTCAGCCCGTCGGCGCCTTCAAGATTCGCGGGGCGTGGCACCGGCTCACCGACCTGACGCCCGAACAGGCGGCGGCGGGCGTCGTCGGCGTATCGAGCGGCAATCATGCGCAGGGTGTCGCCTGGGCGGCGAAACGTCTCGGTATACCGGCGACGATTGTCATGCCGAGCAACGCGCCGCAGATGAAGCTCGCAGCGACGCGCGCGCTCGGCGCAGAGGTGGTTCTTTATGACCGGGTCACCGAATCGCGCGATGCCGTCGCGGCAAAGCTGCTCGAACAGCGTGGCGGGACGCTGGTCCATGCTTATGGCGACCCGTGGATCATCGAAGGGCAGGGAAGCGCCGGCATCGAGGCGCACGCACAGCTCGCCGCGCGCGGGATCGCTGGGCCCGACAGGATCATCGCCTGTTGCGGTGGCGGCGGCCTTTCTGCGGGGCTCGCGCTTGCGTGTCCTTATGCCGAAGTCGTCGCGGTCGAACCCGAGGGCTGGGACGATGTTACCCGCAGCCTTGAAGCTGGCGAAATCCTGTCGGTCGAAGACCTCGCTTATCCTACCGAATGCGACGCGCTCCAGACGCCGCAGACCTGGCCGATCAATTTCGCGGTGCTGCAGGCGCGGGGCGTACGCGGCGTCGTGGTGACCCGCGACGAAGTGCGTCATGCGATGCGCGTGGCGTTCGAAAAGCTGCATCTGGTCGTCGAGCCCGGCGGCGCCGCTGCGCTTGCGGCGGTGCTCGCGGGCAAGGTCGAACTCGGCGATGCGACCCTCGTTACCCTGTCGGGCGGCAATGTCGATCCCAGGCACTATGCGGAAATTCTTGCCGAATGACGGGATATTTGTTTCCCTCGGCGCGTTGAAGCGGGGAAGGAGAGACATGATGACGAAAACGGGCTTGATCCTGGCCGGCGCGGCGGCGCTGGCTGTTCTGAGCGGATGCGAGAAGGCGGAAGCGCCTGCGCCCGCGCCGACAGATGCGACGACGACTGAGGTTCCGGTCGAAACCGTGCCGCCCGAGGGCGCCGAGGCGACCGATCCTGCGACTGCGCCGCACCGCTTTGCGAGCTGGGCCGGCAAATGGACCGGGGTCGAAGGCATGTACGCCACGATCACCACCGCTGAACCCGGCAAATACAAGCTGGAGATGCAGTCGGACCTCGACACCAAGGGGACCTATGACGGCGAAGACAGCGAGCATGGCATCAAATTCAAGCGCGGCGGCGAGGAATTGAGTCTGCGCCGCGGCAGCGGCGACGAAACCGGCCTCAAATATCTGGCGGGCAAGAAGGAATGCCTGATTGTCAAACAGGGCGAGGGCTATTGCCGCGATTGAACCTTAACTTCGTCATTCCCGTGGAGGTGGAAATCCCGCTAGTAGCGTAAAAGCGGGCATGGCGAGGGGGTGAAATGAACGCGATCGTTCGGGCTGACCAAGCGGACCAGACCGCGCTTGTCGAAACGCTGGCGCAGGCGTTCCAGACCGATCCCGCGCTGTCGTGGATCCTGCCCGGCTCCGATCACCGGACCCGTGCGCTCCGAGGCCTGTTTCGCGTGCTCGTCCCCGCCGATATGCGCGCAGGGCTGGCGCTCCGCGCGGCGGGCGACGAAGCCGCCGCGCTCTGGCGTGCGCCGGGACAGGCACATAGCGGAACACTCGAATTCCTCCGCACCGTCGTCCCGCTCGTTGCGACCTTCGGGACCACCCTTCCGCGCGGGTTAAAGGTGCAAGAGAGCATAGACGCGCATCGGCCGAAGGGACGCTTCTGGTATCTTCATTATGTCGGCGTGCGTACCGAACATCAGGGCAAGGGGCATGGCGGACGCATCATCCGCGCACAAACAGCAGCAGCCGACGCCGAAGGACTGTCCTGCTGGCTGGAGACTGCGACGCCGGCAAATGTCCCGCTTTATGAGCGGCTGGGCTTCGTCACACAGGCCGAATGGGACGTGGCCGGCGGCGGCCCGCATTTCTGGGGCATGACGCGTCCGCCTGCCTGAAGGGTGTGTCAGGACGCCGGGCGCGTCGCAGTGAAGGAAAAGGCGATGTCCACGCCCGCTGCGATCGCGTCGGTTGCCGCCCATTCGCCCTGACCGACACCGAAGGACGTGCGGTCGATGCGCGCGGTCCCGGTGACGCGCGCGCGGTCGCCATCGATACGCAGCGTGAAGCGTATCGTTGCCGGTTTGCTGACCCTGCGCAGGTCGAGCGTGCCGCGCGCCTCATAACGGTCGCCGCCGAGGTGTCGTATGTCGCGCGCACTGAACACCGCGTTCGGTTGTGCCGGGACGTTGAAGAAATCGCTGCTCTTGAGTGAATCGTCGCGTTGCCCGTCGCCGGTGTCGGCGGATGCGAGGTCGACGGTCACGCGGATCGTCGATTTGGCGAGCTCGTCGGGGCTGAAACGGATGGCAGCGCGCCAGCGGCTGAAGCTGCCGTTCACGGCCTCGCCGTTCCAGCGCGCGGTGAAGCCAAGGCGGCCGCCCGACGCGACGGTCCAGTCGGCAAGCGGCTGCGCAGTCTCTTCGGGCGTCGTTTCGGTTGCTTCGACTTCGGGCGTTTCCTCGACCTTCGGTGAAGGAATCGAAGGCGCGCCGGGCTGGGCGGCGGGCGCTGCCGATTGCTTTTCTGCGACCCGCTGCAGCCGATCGGGATAGACGAGATTGTCCGCAGCGAAGGCTGCGCCGACCACCGCCAGCGCCCCGATCGCAACCCCGACCGCCTTGCCGCGTGCAAAGGGGATCATCCGCTGAAGTTCGGGTTTACCGAGCAGCCATTGGTGGCGCAGCGCGCCCGCGATGTGGAGTGCGAACAGCCCGATCGCGAGCCACGCCATCGCCCCATGGATGCTTTCGGCGGGTTCGTGCCAGGCACGGCCGACAGGCAGGTGCGGCCAAGGGACGATGCCATAGAGCAAGGTCGGGACCTGTACCTTCGCCGTCGAAACGAGCAGCCAGCCGGTGATCGGGCCGAGGATCATCACAAGATAGAAAAGCCCGTGTACGGTGCTCGCAAGCGCGCGCGTCCAAGCCGGTCCCTCAGACGCCGGAGGACGCGACGAGAACAGGCGCACCGCGAGGCGGGCGAGGCTGAGCAGCAGAATCGAGATGCCGATCGACTTGTGCAGCTGGTAGCGCGCGAAAAGTTCGGGGCTGTTGTTGCCTTCGAGCGCCCAGCCCAGCGCGATCTGGAATGCCAGCAGTAGCGCGATCAGCCAGTGAAGCGTGATGGCGGTATAGCTATAACGCTGTGCTGGCATGATAATCTTTCGTGATGGGGACGCCGGATTCGGAATTCACCCTATCGGATCATCGCGACCTTGTCGAAGAGATGGGCGATACGCCTGCCGCGGCGCGTGATCAAATGATCCATTCGACGGCGAATAAGATTACGGCGACCGGTATGACCACTGAAAGCGCGAACAGGCATCCAACCCGCTCCCGACGGTTTTCGGGAATGCCATTCCCTGCGTCAGCCGCGATTCCAAGGATTTCAAGTAGATTGAGCAAATGACTCAGTCATCGAAGCCGACGAACCGCACTGCGTCATCGACGCTCTTGCGGTTCGATACCACCGCATTCGCCGGGAAATCGGCGTCGGGCCAGCCCATCGCGACGCAGATCATGATGACCTGATCGTCGGGGATGCGCGCATGTTCGCGCACGACGGGGCTTTGCATGATGCCCTGGCTGTTGATCACACAGCCCAGCCCGCGCGACCAGGCGGCGTTGACCAGCGCATTGGTCACCGCGCCGCAATCGAACGGCGCGATGTCGCTGCCGAGCAGGACGCGGTCATAGGTGACGACGATGCTGACCGGCGCGTCGAACTGGCGAAAACCGCGCAGCACCCAATCCTGCCGCGCATCCTTGTCTTCGCGCGCAATGCCCATCGCACCGAAGAGCTGCTTGGCGATCTCGATCTGGCGGCTGCGGTGGTCGTCGGCGATGCCGTCGAAGCGGCGGAACTCGCGGCTGTCGGGCTTGCCCGCGAGGATGCCTTCGGTGTTCCCTCGGCGGATCGCCGCGAGCGGTTCCCCGGTGACGACCGAGAAATTCCAGCACTGGTTATTGAACGACGAGGGCGCGCGCATCGCAACCTCGATCACTTCAGCGACAATCGCTTTCGGAACAGGCTTGTCGAGGAAGCCGCGGATCGAGCGGCGTCCGACAACGACTTCGTCATAACCGGCAGAGAGCGTCACGCGGCCTTCTGGAGCTGCAGTTCGAGGCGGTCCCAGATTTCGACCAGCGCCTGCGTCAGCTCGCGCATCATCGCCTCGTCATGCGCCGGGCCGGGCGTGAAGCGCAGGCGTTCGGTGCCGCGCGGCACGGTCGGGAAATTGATCGGCTGCACATAGACGCCATATTCGGCGAGCAATATGTCGCTGATCTTCTTCGCGCGCACCGGATCGCCGACCATCAGCGGAACGATGTGCGTCGTCGAATCCATCACCGGCAAGCCCGCATCGCGGAAGCATTGCTTGAGGTAGGCCGCAGCCTCCTGCTGCGCGTCGCGTTCGACGCTCGACGCCTTCAGGTGCCGCACGCTTGCAAGCACGCCCGCAACGAGCACCGGCGACAGGCTGGTGGTGAAGATGAAGCCGGGCGCATAGCTGCGGATCACGTCGATGATATTCTTGTCGGCCGCGATATAGCCGCCCATCACGCCGAACGCCTTGCCGAGCGTGCCTTCGATGATGGTGATGCGGCTTGCGGCTTCGTCGCGATCGCTGATGCCGCCGCCGCGCGGGCCATACATCCCGACGGCATGGACTTCGTCGCAATAGGTGAGCGCGTTATATTTGTCGGCGAGGTCGCAGATCGCGTGGATCGGGGCGACGTCGCCGTCCATCGAATAGACGCTTTCGAACGCGATCAGCTTGGCCGCTTCCGGATCGTCGGCGGCCAGCAGTTCTTCGAGATGTTCGAGGTCGTTGTGGCGCCACACGCGCTTTTCACAGCCCGAATTGCGGATGCCCGCGATCATCGAGGCGTGGTTCAATTCGTCCGAATAGATGATGCAGTTCGGCAGGAGCTTGCCGAGCGTGCCGAGCGTCGCCTCGTTCGAGATATAGCCCGAGGTGAAGAGCAGCGCGCCTTCCTTGCCGTGCAGGTCGGCGAGTTCATGTTCGAGATCGACGTGATAGTGCGTGTTGCCGCCGATATTGCGCGTGCCGCCCGAACCCGCGCCGACGTCGTGCAGCGCTTCTTCCATCGCGGCGATGACCTTGGGATGCTGGCCCATCGCGAGATAATCGTTCGAGCACCACACGGTGATCGGCTTCGGCCCGTTGTGGCCGGCGAAGCAGCGTGCGTTGGGAAAGGCGCCCTTGTTGCGCAGGATGTCGATGAAGACGCGGTAACGCCCTTCTTCGTGCAGCCGGTCGATCGCGCGTGCGAAAATATCGTTATAGTTCACGTTTCAGCCCCGCAGTCAGGTGCCAGTCCAGGCTCTTGGGCCGCTCCCTCCGGCGGCTATTAACATGCGGGCCAATAACGCCGAATTCGGCCGAAATCCAGTGCGAACGATTCGCAGCTATAGGGCAAATTGTCCTACCGGCTGGCGCTGTACGGGGGCATTGTGATCGTCCGCACCGCGCCCTTGACGCATCGCGTGCAAGGGAGAAACCGAACTCCAGAGGAAGGAATAATCGATATGCGCCTGGCCACAGCCGTCATCCTGACGATCACCGCGGGGATCGCCGCGTCAACCGCTGCGCCGGCGTTGACGCCAGCTCCGTTCGAAGGCGCGTGGATGTCCTGCGACACCTGGCAGGGCGCAGAGATCTGCGAATATAAGATGCTTGCCCAGCGCGGGAACCGCGTGTGCGGGGTCCAGCGCTATTTCGCGACCAACGCCTATTACGAGCAGCGTTTCGTCGGCACGGTGAAAGCGAATGTCGCGCATATCGAGAAGATTTGCGGCGATCCGGGGTCGGAAACCGACACCCATTGCAGCGGGCGCGCGCCCGAGGGCGCCGAAAAGGTGGGCTGGCAGGCCACAGACCGGAGACTGGGTCTGTGCAGCGGACGCCTGTTCGGAAGCCGCAATCGCCATCCTTGCGCGGGGGCAAGCCGGCTCGTCGGGATGCCGAAGGTCGCCGATTTGGGCGAGCAAGGCCCCGAACCCGAAGAGCGCGCCTGGCTGGCAGCGTGTGCCGCCGGCAACGAATAGCGCCGCTAGATCGTCTCGATCGCGCCGATGCCATAAGGTGCCAGCGCCGCGAGCGGCGGCGGCGGGCGGTCTTCGCTGCGCGTGAATACCGCGAGGCCGGGCGCCCCGGTTTCGGGCCAGCGCTGGCCTTCGGTCAGGTGCGCGACGCGGCGGGCGATGCCCTCGGCGCCGTCGATCAACCGGACGTCGGGTCCAACCGCCGCCTGCAACTCATCGTGCAGGAGCGGGAAGTGCGTGCAGGCGAGGACGATGACGTCGATCGCGTCTCCGCCCGGCTGGTCGCGAAGCCCCGCGACGGCGCGGGTGATGACCGCAGGATCGACGTTCTCGCCGCGCAGCTTTGCCTCGGCACCGGTGACGAGGCCGGGGCTGCCGTGGCGGAGAACGGTCTTGCCGCGCGCGAAACGCTCGCTCAGGTCGTCGACATAGGGCTGGCGCACCGTTGCTTCGGTTCCGAGGACGCCAATGACGCCCGTTTTCGTCATCTCGGCGGCGGGCTTGATCGCGGGGACGGTACCGACGATCGGCACGTCGAGCGCGGCACGGACGTGCGACAAGGCGATCGTCGACGCGGTGTTGCACGCGATCACCGCGAGGCGCGGCTGATATCGCTCGACGAGGCGGCCGAGCAGCGCCGGGACGCGCGCGGCGAGCTCCTCGTTGCTTTTCTTGCCATAGGGCAGCCCCGCATAGTCGGCGGCATAGACGATCGGCGCGGTCGGCAGCAGCGCACGCGTCGGCCCAAGCACGGTAAGCCCGCCGAGGCCGCTGTCGAAGAAAAGGATCGGGGCGTCGGGCGATGGGGCGTGCATCGCGTCCGCCTAGCAGGCGGGAGCGACCGCTATCAAATCCATTTTGATACCCATCGCATCCGAATCCGTTGATTGCTGCCCGTAACATCGCCACATAGGCGTGGAACGAAGCGGGGATTGCCATGACGATATTTTACCTGGTCGCTGCCGGCTATCTTCTCGGATCGATCCCCTTTGGCGTCATCCTGACACGGCTGTTCGGCGCGGGCGACCTGCGCCAGATCGGGTCGGGCAATATCGGCGCGACCAACGTCCTGCGCACCGGGCGCAAGGGCCTCGCCGCGGCAACGCTGATCCTCGACGGTGCGAAGGGCGCCGTCGCGGTGCTGCTCGCACGACATTTCGCACCCGAACTCGGCGACCACGCCGCGATGATCGCGGGCGCCGCGGCGATGATCGGTCACTGCTATCCCGTCTGGCTGAACTTCCGGGGCGGCAAGGGCGTCGCGACGCTGCTCGGCCTCGCGCTCGCACTCGCCTGGCCGATCGGGCTGGTCTTTGCGGTCGTGTGGCTCGGCGCCGTGCTGCTGCTTCGTATCTCGTCGCTCGGCGGCATGCTGGGCGCGGTGTCAGCCCCCATCGCCGCGCTCGCGCTCGGCTATCCGGTCTATGCGATCGGCCTCACGGGTCTGGCGGTGATCGTGCTGTGGCGCCACCGCGAGAATATCGCGCGGCTGCGCGCCGGCACCGAGCCGCGCATCGGCGGAAAGAAAGAAAGCGCGTGACCCACGCCGAACGGCTGGCACGGCTGCGGCTGATCCGCACGCTGCACGTCGGACCGGTAAGCTGGCACCAGTTGATGTTGCGCTTCGGATCGGGCGAGGCGGCGCTGGAGGCGCTGCCCGATCTCGTGCTGCGCGGCGGGGCAGGGAAGGCGCGCATCGCGCCCCTCGACGTTGCCGAACGTGAGCTCGATCGTGTGGCAAGCCTCGGCGCCCGGCATGTCTTCGTCGATGAGGATGATTATTCGCCGTTGCTCCGCGAAGTCGAGGGCGCGCCGCCCGTGCTCGTGATGCGCGGCGACGCAGCGATGCTGCGGCGGCCGTGCGTCGCGATCGTCGGCGCGCGCAATGCTTCTGCCGTTGCGTGCCGCTTCGCACGCCAGCTTGGCGCCGACCTTGGTGCGCGCGGCGTGACGGTGGTCAGCGGGCTGGCGCGCGGCGTCGACACCGCCGCGCATGTCGGTGCGCTGGGCGGAGCAACCGTCGGCGTGATTGCAAGCGGGATCGACATCGCTTTTCCGCCCGAAAACGCGGCGCTGCAGGAAAAGATCGCCAGCGACCAGTTGCTCGTCGCCGAACAGCCGCCGGGCACCGAGCCGCTCGCGCGCCATTTTCCGTCGCGCAACCGGATCATTGCGGGACTTGCGCACGGAACGGTGGTGATCGAGGCGGCGCCCAGATCGGGATCGCTGATTACTGCGCGCCGCGCAGGGGATTATGGGCGCGAGGTGATGGCTGTGCCGGGGTCGCCGCTCGACCCGCGCGCGCAGGGTTGCAATATGCTGATCCGCGAAGGCGCGACGCTGATCCAGACGATCGACGACGTCCTCGAAGCGGTGGGGCCGATCGACGCCCGGATGGTGCGCGAACCGACGCAGCGCTTGGTGGCTCCCGCGGCGCCGGCGGATGCCACCGATGGCGAACGGCGCGCGTTGATCGACCTGCTCGGCCCGACGCCGGTCGCGGTCGATGAACTGGTGCGGCAGTCGGGACAGGCGGCGGCGGCGGTCCATCTGGTGCTGCTCGAACTCGAACTCGCCGGCCGTGTCGAGCGCCACGCCGGCGCGAAGATTTCGCTCGTGTGATCGCTCGCACAGCGAGCCAATTGCCGGCCATCTAACGCTTCATCGCGGTTCAGTCACGGTTCAGCGGCGACCCCGCAGTTTGATGATATTGTATCACATGACGGGGAGTTTGGATGATGCGAAGCCGGTTGCTGACGAGTGTCACGATGTTTGCGGTGCTGGCCTCGGCGCCCATCCCGATCCCGCTCGCGATGGCGCATTCGAAGCCTGCTTCCCGCGAGGGTTTCTGCCGCAACGCGGCGCCCCTGCCAAAGCTCGATCCCGAGGTTCGGCCGCAGCAGCAGCAGGCGGGCAAGGGCGGTCGTTATGGCGGTCCCCCGCCGCCTCCGCCGCCGCCAGCACCCATGGCGCCACCGCCGCCGGCCTATGTGGACATGAGCGAGGCATCCGAGGTGATCGTCACGGGGTCGCGCATTTCGCGGCCCGACCTCGAAGCGGCGAGCCCGGTGACGGCGGTCGGTGCCGAGGATGCGGCGGCAGAACGATCCGCCGAGCCTTCGGCGACGTCCACGGACACGCGCGTGATGCCGCCGCCCCGACCCTATCCTCGCCCGCAACCGCAGCCACAGTCGGGCATATTGACCGCGGGCGAGCACGACGACCTGCTCAACCCCGAACTTTACGCCTCCTACGTCAACCGCAGCGGCAATCTGGGGCAGGAGGTTCAGAGCCTGCCGCGCGTCGACACGACGCGGGTCGTGACGGTGAAGGTCAATGACCGCAGCGGGCAGCCGATCCCCTTTGCCGATGTCGTCGTGACATGCAGCGACGGCAACAGCATCACGATGGCAACGCAGGCCGACGGCAGCGCGGTCTTCTTCCCGGGCCTCGACAGGCTGAGCGAACGGATTACCGTGTCGGCGCGGAAGGCGGGGCGGACCATCGCCGACGCGCGGCCCGTGCTCGTGAGCAACGCCGCTGGCGGGCAACTCGTCGGCCTGACGGCCAGTCAGGCGGCGGCAAAGGTGACCAAGCTCGACCTGATGCTTGTCGTCGACACGACGGGCAGCATGGGCGACGAGATCAATTACCTTCAGGCCGAACTGCGGTCGATCATCGGCGCGATCACCGCGAAGCACCGCGACCTCGATATCCGCATCGGCTTCGTCTTCTACCGCGATCTCGGCGACGATTATGTGACGCGCACGATCGCTTTCGACCGCGACATCGGGCGCGTGCAGGGCGCGCTCGCGCAGCAACAGGCCAATGGCGGCGGCGACTATCCCGAGGCGATGGATCAGGCGATGATCCGCGCGGTCGGTCAGGACTGGCGCCCCGATGCGGTGAAGTCGCTGCTCCTCGTCGCCGACGCGCCTCCGCATGACGACAAGTTCGCCCGAACCTGGGCTGCAGCCGAAGCCGCGCGCGCCAAGCGGATCCATGTCACTCCGGTTGCGGCTTCCGGCGTCGCCGACAAGGCCGAATATGCGATGCGCGCGATGGCGGCGGCCACGCAGTCGCGTTACCTGTTCCTCACCGACGACAGCGGCGTCGGCAATCCGCACGCGCCGCCGGCGATCGATTGCTACCTCGTGACCAAACTCGACGCGCTTGTCCGCCGCGTGATCGACAGCCAGATCAGCGGCCGCCGTATCGAGCCTGAGGATCAGGAGATCATCCGCAGCGTCGGCAAATATGACGCCGGGAAATGCGTCCTGCCCGCCGACTTCAAATGGCAGAATGGGTAACGAAAAATCCGGCTTGACGGAATCAAGCTATCCCCGCCACCCTCGCGCGTACATGTGAGAGCCGGTGACGGGGATAGTTTTTTAATGCAATTGGTAATTGTGGAATCGCCTGCGAAGGCGAAGACGATCGAGAAATATCTGGGGCGCGATTTCAAGGTTTTGGCCAGCTATGGCCACGTCCGCGACCTGCCGCCCAAGGACGGGTCGGTCGATCCCGACGACGGCTTTGCGATGCAGTGGCAACTGTATCCCGACAAGACGAAGCGGATGAAGGAAATCCAGGACGCGGCAAAGAGCGCCGATCGATTGATCCTCGCGACCGACCCTGATCGCGAGGGCGAGGCAATCAGCTGGCACGTGCAGGAATTGCTGCGCAGCAAAAAGGCGCTGCCGGCGGAAGTCGACCGGGTGACCTTCAACGCGATCACCAAGGATGCAGTGCTCACCGCAATGGCGCACCCGCGCGCCCTCGACGACGATCTGATCGACGCCTATCGCGCTCGCCGCGCGCTCGATTACCTTGTCGGCTTCACCCTGTCGCCGGTGCTGTGGCGCAAGCTGCCCGGTGCGAAATCTGCGGGCCGCGTCCAGTCGGTGACGCTGCGCATGATCGTGGAGCGCGAGCGCGAAATCGAAGCCTTTGTTGCGCAGCAATATTGGTCGATCACGGGCCTTTTCGAAATGTCGGGCACGCCCTTCAAGGCACGCCTTTCACAGTGGCGCGGCGAGAAGGTAGAACGGCTGTCGATCACCAGCGAAGCCGACGCGCGCGCGGCCGAAGCCGATGTGAAGGCGGGGCATTTCACCGTCGATGCTGTCGAAACCAAGCCGCTGACGCGCAATCCCCCGCCGCCCTTCACGACCTCGACCTTGCAACAGGAAGCCGCGCGCAAGCTCGGCTTCTCGGCCAGCCATACGATGCGCGTCGCGCAGGGCCTCTACGAGGACGGTGCGATCACTTACATGCGTACCGACGGCGTCCAGATGGACGGCGCCGCGATCAGCGCCGCGCGCGCCGCAATCGCGAACCGCTATGACGGGGGCTATGTTCCCGACAAGCCGCGCCTTTATCAAACCAAGGCCAAAAACGCGCAGGAGGCGCACGAAGCGATCCGTCCGACCGATTTTTCGAAGGACAAGGCGGGCAGCGGTGACCATGCGCGGCTTTACGAACTGATCTGGAAGCGCGCGATGGCGAGCCAGATGGCCTCGGCTCGGCTCGAGCGGACGAGCATCGACCTCGCCGACGGCACCGGCAAGACGGTGATGCGCGCCACCGGACAGGTGATCAAGTTCCCCGGCTTTCTTGCGCTGTATGACGAAGGCCGCGATGACAGCAACGACGATGAGGATGCGCGCCTGCTGCCCGCGATGGCGAAGGGCGACGCGCCCGCCAAGACGGGGGTGGAGGTCGAAAGCCACGAAACCCAACCGCCGCCGCGCTATTCCGAAGCCAGCATGGTCAAGAAGATGGAAGAGCTGGGGATCGGGCGTCCGTCGACCTGGGCGGCGATCCTGCAGGTTCTGAAGGACCGCGCCTATGTGACGGTCGAAAAGAACCGCTTCATTCCCGAAGAGAGCGGGCGGCTCCTCACCGCCTTCCTCGAACGCTTTTTCGAACGCTATGTCGAATATGACTATACGGCGGGGCTCGAAGAAGAACTCGACGACGTATCGGGCGGCCGCGCGCAGTGGCAGGCGGTGCTCGAACGCTTCTGGCGCGACTTCAAGCCGCGCACCGGCGAGGTCATGGAACAGAAGCCGTCGGAAATCACCGCGGCGCTCGACGAGTTCCTCGGCCCCTATCTCTTCCCCGACAAGGGCGATGGCAGCGATCCGCGCCTCTGCCCCAACTGCGGCACCGGGCGGCTCGCGCTGCGCGGCGGCAAGTTCGGGCCGTTCATCGCGTGCAGCAACTATCCCGACTGCAAATTTACGCGCAAATTCGCGCAGCCGGGCGGCAATGGCGAAGCCGACACCGGGCCCGAGACGCTGGGCACCGACCCCGAGAGCGGGCTGGAAGTGACGAAGCGCAGCGGGCGTTTCGGTCCCTATATCCAGCTCGGCGACGGCAAGGAGGCCAAACGTTCGTCGATCCCGAAGGACATCCCGGGCGAGGATTTTGATCTCGATTATGCGCTGCGGCTGCTCAGCCTGCCGCGTGAGATCGGCGTGCATCCCGAAAGCGGCAAGCCGATCATGGCGGGGCTGGGGCGTTACGGTCCCTATCTGCTCCACGACGGCAAATATGCCAAGCTGACGGGCACGGCCGAAATCTTCGACATCGGCATGAATGCCGCGGTCGTGCGGATCGCCGAGGCCGCCGCAGGCGGCGGGCGTGGGCGCACCAAGGCCGAGCCGCTCAACACCTTCGGCCCGCATCCGACGAGCGGCGGCGAGATGAAGCTGATGGAAGGGCGCTTCGGTCCGTACGTGACTGACGGCACCACCAACGCGACACTGCCGAAGAGCGCCGATCCCGCGACGCTGACACTCGAGGAGGCGATCGCGCTGATCGACGCACGCGCTGCGAAGGGGCCGGCGAAGGGCAAGAAGAAGGCTGCGCCGAAGAAGGCGGCTGCGAAAAAGCCTGCCACGAAGAAAAAGGCTCCGGCGAAAAAGAAGACCGCGGCCGAATAGCGTTAAGGGCGGCGTTTGCGCCGCAAGCGGGCCGTGATAGGGTGGCGCATCGGGAGGTCTTTCGATGCGCCATTTCTATGCCGTGATCCTGCTCGCCATCCTGTCCGCGCTGTCCTTGCCTGCTTCCGCGCAACAGGCGCGCTACCTGATCTCGGCGCAGCCGATGACCGACACGCCGCCCGGCACACAGGCGTGGCGCGTGCAATATTGGACGACGAACGGCGCCGGCCAGCGTCTCGCGGTCACCGGCATCGTCGCGGCGCCGATGGAAGCCATCCCGCCGCGTCCGCGCCGCGTTATCGCGTGGACGCATGGCGCGTGGGGGGTCGCGGAGAAATGCGCGCCGTCGCTTAGCCCGAACTTCTTCGAATATTCCGCCGGCATGAACGCCGTGCGCAATGGTTATGTCGTGGTTGCGCCCGACTATATCGGTCTTGCCAGCCCGACGATGCATCCGTTTCTTGTCGGCCAAGATACCGCAAACGCGGTTCTCGACGCGGTTCGCGCGGCGCGCGAAATTCCGGGCGCGGCGGCAGGAAGCCGCTTTGCCGTCTGGGGAGAATCGCAAGGCGGCCACGCCGCGCTATGGACCGCAATCGCGGCGCGCAGCTACGCCCCCGACCTGACGCTCGTCGGCACCGCGGCGGCTGCGCCGCCGACCGATCTTGCCGCGAACCTCAGCCAAGGCAGCGACAAAAATGCGCGCGCTTTGTTGCTATCCTTTGCGCTTCACAGCTGGTCGACGCTCTACGGCTTCTCGCTCGACAGCATCACAAACCGGACCAATCAGGGCGTCATTCGCCGGCTATGCGAGAATAATTGCGTCAGCTTCAACGCGAAGCCGAAGCTCGGCACGATCCTCGGCATCCTGACTATCGCCCGCGCGACGAAGAACAAGGATATTGCGAAGATCGAACCCTTCGCCTCGTTCGAGCGGACCAACAGCGTCAATCCGGCGCGCGTCCCGGGGCCGCTGCTGATTGCGCAGAGCAGCAAGGACACGATCGTCGCGCCGGCAGTCACGCGCAAGTTCGCCAAGGCGGTGTGCAAACGCGGCACCCCGACGCGCTGGATCGACATGACCGGCGATCACGGCGCGAGCGCGAAGGACAGCGCGCAGGAAACGATCGGCTGGATCACCGCGCGGTTCGACGGCAATGCGCCGCCGAACGATTGCCGGCGGATTTAGTCTACCCAGTCGAGCCCCATGTCGCGATAGACGCCGCGGTCCTCGTCCCAGTTCGCCTTGACCTTGACGTGCAGGAACAGATGGACCTTGCGTCCCAATAGCTCGGTCAACTCGGCGCGCGCCCGGCTGCCGATTTCCTTGATCCGCTCGCCCTTGTGGCCGAGGATGATCGCGCGCTGATTGTCGCGCGCGACGAGGATCTGCTGGTGGATTTCGGCGCTGCCGTCGGGACGGTTCGTGAACTTCTCGGTCTCGACCGTCGACTGGTACGGCAGTTCTTCGTGGAGCTGGCGATAGAGCTGCTCGCGTGTGATTTCGGCCGCTAGCATGCGTTCGGGGGCGTCGCTGACCTCGTCTTCGGGGAAGTGCCACGGCCCCTCCGGCATCAGCTTCGCGAGATGCGCCTTAAGCTCGGGAACGCCGTCGCCGCTGCTCGCCGAGATAAAGAAGGTTTCGTCGAACGCGACGCGCCCGTTGAGTTCGGTCGCGATCGTCAGCAGCTTGTCTTTCTTGGTCAGGTCGACCTTGTTGAGGACGAGATATTTCTTCTCGGGCCGGTTTGCGATGCCTTCGAGAACGCGCTCGACGCGGCCCGTCAGCTTCGCCGCGGCGTCGACCATCACAAGGATCGCCTCGGCTTCCTCGAGGCTGCCCCACGCCGCCGCGACCATCGCGCGGTCGAGCCGGCGCGTCGGCGCAAAGATACCGGGGGTATCGATCAGGACAATCTGCGTTTCGCCCTCCATCGCGACGCCCATCAGCCGCGTGCGCGTCGTCTGCGCCTTCGGGCTGACGATCGCGACCTTCTGGCCGACGAGCGCGTTGACGATCGTCGATTTGCCCGCGTTGGGCGCGCCGACGACGGCGACAAATCCGCAACGGTGGGTCATTCCTTTAATCCTTCGAGTTCGGCGAGCAATGCGGCGGCTGCCGCCTTTTCCGCTGCCTGTTTTGATGCGCCTTCGGCTTCGGCACGTGCAAGCTTGCCGATACTCACTGCGACGCGAAAGCGCGGCGCATGGTCGGGGCCTTCGCGCGCGACGATTTCATATTCGGGCGGGCGGCGCTTGCGCGCGAGCGCCCATTCCTGCAGCGCGGCCTTCGGATGTTTCGGCGCCGCTTGCTGCCCGTCGATCATCTCGCCCCAATGGGTCAGGACAAAGCGGCGCGCGGCGTCGGCGCCCTGATCGAGCCAGAGCGCGCCGATCAACGCCTCGATCGCGTCGGCGGCGATATTGTCGCTGTATCGTCCGCCGTCGTTACGCGCCTGCGCCCCGAAGCGGATCAGCGCGGGGAGGTCGAGCCGCTGCGCGATCGCGGCACAGGTCGCGCCCGATGCGAGCACGTGCAGCCACGACGACATCTCGCCTTCGCTCGCCGTGGGAAAACGCGTGTAGAGTTCGGACGCTATGACGAGCCCGAGCACGCGGTCGCCGAGAAACTCGAGCCGCTGGTAATCGGCGCGCCCGGTGCTGCCATGAGTCAGCGCCAGATCGTAGAGCGCCGGGTCGTCCGGGGTGCAGCCGATAATCCCGGCGAGCGCCCCGGTGTCGAGGGGGTCGTTCAAAAACCTTCCCCGATGCGTTCCCAGCGCGCCGCGGTGAACCAGCTGATCGGATTGAGCCAGCTCGCCGATCCGTCGGTCGAGAACATGCCGACCAGCGCGTGGCCGACCAAATTTTCTTCGGGGACGAGGCCGATGCCCTGATTTTCCATTGCGGGGAAACGGCTGTCGGCGCTGCGGTCGCGGTTGTCGCCCATCAGGAACAAATGGCCTTCGGGGACGACGACGAGCGGCGTGTTGTCCTCAGGGATCGTCGTGATGTCGAGGATTGCATAGCTTTTGCCGCTCGGCAGCGTCTCGCGGAACTGCTTGTAGCGGCACTGGCGCTGACCGTCGGCGGCAATTTCCTCGAACTCGGGCGAGTAGCAGGGCAGGGTACCCGTGGCGCGCGACGCTTCGACCATGTTGGGCGTCACCGGAATGACGAAATCGGGCATGGTTTCGCGCTTCAGCGGCTTGCCGTTCAGCCAGACGATGCCGTCCTTCACCTGTACGCTGTCGCCGGGCAGCCCGATCACGCGCTTGATATAATCATTGTCGGCAACCGGCGGCGCCTTGAACACGACAACGTCGCCGCGCTCGGGGGTCCGCGCGAAAATACGGCCCGGGATCAGCGGCACGCTAAACGGAAGGCTGTATTTCGAATAGCCGTAGGCCATCTTGTTCACGAGCAGATAGTCGCCGATCAGCAGCCGCGGCTGCATCGATTCGGAAGGGATGTTGAACGGCGACAGGAAAAAACTGCGGAAAATCAGCACCGCGATCGCGAGTAGCGCGAGGAAGCGAACGCTATCGACCGCCTCTTCTTTCGCCGATACCGGCGCGGGGGTGGGGGCGGACGGTGCGGGTCCGGTCGGGGGCGTCACATCGGCGGCAAAGCTGGCGTTGGTCATGTCGCGGCATTGGCGATGAATAGGTTGCCACGTCAAGCAAATATCGGCGGACGACACTGGCGCGCGGCGGGCGGCGGGCTTAGAGAAGAGCCGATATCCCGCTCCCGCTCGATGCGGTCCGAAACCAAGGAAGTTCCGATGACGACAGCCGATCACGCATGGCAAGCCCTCGCCGAATGGCAGCCCCGGAAGCTGACCGAGCTTGTCGCCGCCGATCCCGAAGCCCGGCTCCAGGTGCTGGTGCGCAACGTTGCCGATATCCGCTTCGATTTCGCCAAGACGCATCTCGACGGCGACGCGATCGCAATTCTCTCGGGCCTTGCCGAGGTGCAGGACTTCGACGGGCGCCGCAAGACGCTGTTTTCGGGCGGTATCGCCAACCCGACCGAGGGACGCGCCGCCGAACATAGCGCCGAACGCGGCGACGGGGCACCGGAGTCGGTCCATGCCGCACAGGCGCTGCATCAGCGGATGCGGATGCTGGTCGACGCGATCGAAGCGGGCGCGTTCGGCGAGATCCGGCACCTTTTGCACATCGGGATCGGCGGTTCGGCGCTCGGCCCGGACCTGCTCATCGATGCGCTCGGTCGGCAAGGTTCGCGTTACGATGTCGCGGTCGTCTCGAACGTCGACGGCGCGGCGCTCGACGAGGCGTTCCGCAAGTTCAGCCCCGAACATACGCTGGTCGCGGTTGCGTCGAAGACTTTCACCACCACCGAAACGCTGCTGAACGCCGCGTCGGCGCTGCAATGGCTGGAGGAAGGCGGGGTCGACGACCCGCTGGGCCGCGTCATTGCGCTGACGGCGATGCCCGAGCGTGCGATCGAATGGGGCGTCGACGAAACGCGCATCCTTCCGTTCAACGAAACCGTGGGCGGCCGCTATTCGCTCTGGTCGTCGATCGGCTTTCCGGCGGCGCTCGCGCTCGGCTGGGACGCCTTTGCCGACCTCCTGGAGGGCGCGGCCGAGATGGATCGTCATTTCCGGCTCGCCGACGGCGCCGACAATGTCTGCCTGCTTGCGGCCTTCGCCGACCAGATTTACGCGAACCGCCTCGATTGCCAGACGCGCGCGGTGTTCGCTTATGACGAGCGGCTGCGCTTGCTCCCCGACTACCTGCAACAGCTCGAGATGGAATCGAACGGCAAGTCGGTGACCTTCGACGGCAAGCCGCTGGCGCAGCAGACCGCGCCGATCACCTGGGGCGGGGTGGGCACCGACGCGCAGCACGCTGTTTTCCAGCTGCTCCATCAGGGCACGCACCTGACCCCGGTCGAATTCGTCGTCGCGCGCGAGCCCGATCACCTGCTCGACGACGCCCACCACGAAACGCTTGTCTCCAACTGCATCGCGCAGGGTGCGGCGCTGATGACGGGACGCGCGAGCGACGACGGCGCACGCAACTATCCGGGCAACCGCCCGTCGACGACGATCCTGCTCGATCAGGTGACACCGCATAGCCTCGGCGCGCTGATCGCCTTTTACGAGCACCGGGTGTTCGCCAACGCCGTGCTGCTCGGGATCAACCCGTTCGACCAGTTCGGGGTCGAGCTGGGCAAGGAAATGGCCAAGGGTCTCGCCGAAGGAACGGTCGAGTTCGACCCGGCGACCCGCGCGCTGATGCAGGCAGCGTTGGGAGATTGAGGCCGGGCCGCTTGCTGTGAACGCAAAAATCGATTGGCATCGCGGCGCGGCGTAACCACATAGGCGCTCGCCGCGAACAGCATGCGGCCGTCCAGAGCAGGGGTTCCCATGAGCAATTTCGACTTCGACCTGTTTGTCATCGGCGCCGGGTCGGGCGGGGTCCGCGCCTCGCGCATCGCCGCATCGCACGGTGCGCGCGTGGCAGTAGCCGAGGAGCATCGGGTCGGCGGCACCTGCGTCATCCGCGGCTGCGTCCCCAAGAAGCTTCTCGTTTACGGCGCCCATTTTGCCGAGGACCTGAAGGATGCACGCCAGTTCGGCTGGGACGTTCCCGATTGCAAGTTCGACTGGGACCGGCTGCGCGACAACGTCCTTGCCGAAGTCACCCGGCTCGAAGGCCTCTATGGTCAGACGCTAGAGAATCACAAGGTTACGGTCTTCAAGACCCGCGCCACCGTCGTGGGACCGCAGAAGGTACGGCTCGCCGACGGGCAGGAAATCAGCGCCGAACGGATCCTGATCGCGACCGGCGGCTGGCCGCACGTCCCCGAATTTCCGGGTAGCGAACATACGATCACCTCGAACGAGGTGTTTCATCTCGATAAACTGCCGAAGCGCGTCGTGATCGCGGGCGGCGGCTATATCGCCAATGAATTTGCCGGAATCTTCAACGAATTTGGTAGCAAGGTGACGATCGTCAATCGCGGCGACACGATCCTGCGCGGCTATGACGAACAGATCCGCGACCGGCTGCTCCAGATTTCGATGACCAAGGGCATCGAATTCCGCTTCAACGCGCCGTTCCAATCGATCGAGCGCAATGACGACGGGTCGCTCACCGTGAATCTCGAAAATTGCGACGCGATCCAGGCCGACGCGGTGCTCGTCGCAGCGGGGCGCGTTCCTAACAGCAAGGGCCTCGGCCTCGAAGAGGCGGGGGTCGAACTCGACGAGCATGGCGCGATCAAGGTCGACGAGCGCAACCAGTCGTCGGTGCCGAGCATCTTCGCGGTCGGCGACGTGACCAACCGCATCCAGCTCACGCCGGTCGCGATCCGCGAGGGGCAGGCGTTCGCCGACACCTTCTTCGGTAACAAGCCGACGGTGGTCGACTATGCCAATGTCCCCAGTGCGGTGTTCAGCCATCCGCCGATCGGCGCGGTCGGCATGACCGAGGCCGAGGCACGCAACAAGCTCGGCTCGATCCGCGTCTACACCAGCGATTTCCGCGCGATGAAGAATGTCCTCGCGGGCCGCAACGAGCGCGCCCTCTACAAGATGGTCGTGAACGCTGCGACCGACCAGGTCGTCGGCCTTCACATGATCGGCCCCGACGCGCCCGAAATCCTTCAAGCCGCCGCGATCGCAGTGAAAGCGGGGCTGACCAAGGCCGATTTCGACAACACCGTCGCGCTGCACCCGAGCATGGCCGAGGAACTGGTGCTCCTCAAATAGGGTTTCGGCCTGTAACCCGCATGCGCTATCTTCGCTGCAAATAGTGAGGGGAGGGGCGCATGGCGGGAACGGCACTGGTCACCGGGGGCAGCGGCTATATCGCGGGCTTCCTGATCCGGCAGCTCATCGCAAATGGCTGGACCGTGAACACGACGGTTCGCAGCCTGAAGCGCGAGGACGAAGTCCGCGGCTGGCTGGGCGTCGATGACGGCAAGCTGCGCTTCTTCGCCGCCGACCTCGAAAATGACGCCGGCTGGGCCGATGCGATGGCGGGGTGCAGCCATGTCGCGCATGTCGCGTCGCCGTTTCCGCTGGGCGTACCAAAGCATCCCGACGAACTCATCATTCCCGCGCGCGAGGGCGCTCTTCGCGCCTTGCGCTTTGCGAAAGCCGCGGGGGTCAGGCGTTTCGTCCTAACCTCGTCGATGGCCGCCATCGCCTATGGCCATGGCAAGGGCCGCGAACTCTACAACGAAGCCGACTGGACCAATCTCGATAATCCCGACGTCATGCCCTATCCGCGCTCGAAGACCGTCGCCGAACGTGCGGCGCGCGACTGGGCCGCGGCCGAGGGCGACGATATGGAATTTGCCTCGGTCAATCCGGCGGCGGTGTTCGGGCCGTTGCTCAGCGATGATCTCTCGACCTCGATCGAACTGGTGAAACAATTGCTCGAGGGCAAGGTGCCGATGTGCCCCGACATCGGCTTCGGGATCATCGACGTGCGCGACGTTGCCGATCTTCATTACCGTGCGCTGACAGCACAAAGCATCCACGACGAACGATACGCCTGTTCGGGGCCGTTCCTGAAGATGATAGACGTCGCGAACGTCCTGACCACGAACCTCGGCGACAAAGCGAAGAAGGTGCCGACGCGCAAGATGCCCGACTGGCTGCTCAAATTGTTCGCGCTCGTCCGGCCCGAACTCAAGCAACTCGTCGCCGAACTCGGCAATGTGCGCGGCGGCGACAGCAGCCATGCAATGCAGACGCTCGGCTGGACGATGCGCACGCCCGAGGAAGCGATCCTCGCGACGGCGCATAGCTTGATAGAGCGGGGAATTGTGAAGCCGTGAAATAAGTGAGCCCCGGCTTTCGCCGGGGTTCACCCCTTAAGCGATCGTCGGAACGATCCCGCCTTCGGCGCGGATCGCGGCGCCGTTGGTGACCGCCGCGAGCGGGCTCGCCAGATAGGTCACCATCGCGCCGATCTCGTCCGCCTCAATCAGGCGGCGGATCAGCGACAGCGGGCGCAGCTCCTCGAAGAAGGCCTTTTCGCGTTCGGCTTCGGGCGCATCGGGGTTCGACACCACCGAGCGGATGAAGTCGGTGATCCCTTCCGACCGCGTCGGCCCGGGCAGCACGCTATTGACCGTCACGCCGGTGCCCTTGGTCTGCTCGGCTAGCCCGCGCGCGATCGTGAGCTGTGCGGTCTTAGTCATGCCGTAATGGATCATCTCGGCGGGCGGCAGCAGGCCGCTTTCGCTCGCGATGAAGATCACACGGCCCCAGTCCTTCTCGAGCATCTTGGGGAAATAGTGGCGCGACAGGCGGGCGCCGCTCACCACATTGACCTCAAAGATATTGTGCCAGTCGGCGTCGCTGATTTCGGCAAAGGGTTTCGCCTCATAGATGCCGAGATTGTTGACGAGAATATCGACCGCAGGAACCGCTGCAATCAACGCATCGGCGCCTTCGGGCGTCGCGGGATCGGCGAGGACCGCGCGGATCGTGCCCGACCGTGCCAATTCGGCCGCGGCCTCATCGAGCTTCTGCTGGTTGCGGCCGGTGATGACAACGTCGACACCCTCTTCGGCGAGGCGCTTGGCAATCGCAAAACCGATGCCGGCGGTCGATCCGGTGACGAGGGCCGTCTTTCCCTTGAGTTTGAGGTCCATGATGAAATCCTTCCTTGGTGCAATTTGATGATCCGAAGATAGCGGCGCGACCTATTGTTGATTAGAATGCGCTTCATCATTTCAGTGGTGATTCAAAATCAGGAATGGCGATGGACAACCGGTTTGGCGATATCGAAACCTTTCTGGCAGTGGCAAATGGCGGCAGCCTCGCGTCCGCGGCAAAGGCGCTGCGGCTGACGCCCTCGGCGGTCAGCCGCAGCATAGCACGGCTTGAGCAGCGGCTGGGCGTCACATTGATGCGCCGGACGACGCGCTCGCTCGCGCTGACGTCGGACGGCGAAGCTTATCGCGACCGGATGAGCGTCCTGCTAGCCGATATCCAGTCGGTCGAAGCGGGATTGGGCCAGGAACAACAGGGACCGCGCGGGCTGCTTCGCATCAACGCCTCGCCCTCGATCGGCACGATGGGTCTGTTGCCGATCCTGCCACGCTTTACCGCGCGCTATCCCGACATCACCGTCGACCTCGCGCTGTCCGATACTATCGTCGATCTGGTCGAGGAACGCGCCGATATCGCGTTCCGCATTGGTCCGCTCCGCGACACGAGCCTGCGCGCCAAGAAGCTTGGCCATAGCCGCATGGTACTGGTCGCAAGCCCCGACTATCTCGCGCGGCGCGGAACGCCGCATCACCCCGACGATCTCGACAAACATGACTGCCTGCGCTTCAGCTTCCGCCGCTCGGTCGACAGCTGGCCTTTTCGCATCGGCGGCAAGATCGTCCAGCGCCCCGTCCACGGCAGCTTCTTCGGCAATTCGGGCGAGGTGGTGCGCCGCATGGCGGTCGCGGGCGGCGGTATAGCGCGGCACGGGCGCTTTCATGTCGCAAAGGATCTAACGGCCGGGCGGCTCGTCGAAGTGCTGCCCGACTTCAATCCCGGCGACGGCGAGGATATCCATGCACTTTACGCGCCCGAGGACCGCGCGGCCGCGCGCATCCGCGCCTTCCTCGATTTCCTCGACGAGGAACTGGTGATCGAAGGCTAGCCGATCCGGTACGGCACGACGTCGCGTCGGTCGGGGTCAACGAGTATCGGCCGGTCGCTCGGCGGGAAGGCGCGCTGGTCGCAATCGTCGCGCGGGCAGATGCGACACGACAGGCCGATGCGCGTCGCGGCTTGCGGCGCGGTGACATCGACCCCGTCGGCATAGACGAACTCGGCGGCATATTGCGCCTCACACCCGAGCGCGACCGCGTAGCGGCGCGGACTGCGCGCATAGCTGCCCGACGGCTTCACCAGTCCCTTCGCCATCGACACATAGCGCAGTCCGTCGGGCGTCTCGGCAAGCTGGAACAATATGCGGTCGGGGATCGCCGCAGCTTCGTGGACGATCCAAAGCGGACAGGCACCGCCGAAGCGGGCGAATTGTAGCCGTGTTGCGCTGTGCCGTTTGGTGATGTTGCCCGCCATGTCGACGCGGCAAAAGAACATCGGAATACCGCGCGCACCGGGGCGCTGGAGCGTCGAGAGGCGATGGCACGCCTGTTCGAAGCTGACCCCATATGCAAGGCGCAGCTGGTCGATATCGTGCCGCACCGCGCGCGCGCTGGCGCGGAAGGGCGCATAGGGCATCAGCACCGCGCCCGCAGCATAGTTGGCGAGACCGACATGGAGAAGCTGGCGCGCCGCCGCGGTGCGTAGCGGCGACGCTTCGACCACCGTCGCGATTTCCCTGGCGAGCGCGAGCGCCGCCAGTTGGTGCGCGAGCTGGAAACGACGCGTCTCGGCGGGCTGCGACGGGTCGATCACCAGATGGCGCATCGTCGCGTCGAAATCGCGCAGCGCCTGCGCCTGCTGGTAGACGATCGAAATGCCGAGCGCGTCGCGCAGCCGCCGTTCGATCGCCTCGATCGGGGGGGAAGGATCGCGCCCCCGGAGCTGTTCTGCAAGCGCTTCGGCAGCGCGGTCGATGCTGTCGACATAATTGCCCGCGTCATGAAACCAGTCGCGCACCTCTTCCCACGGCAGGCGGCTCCCCTCGGCAGTGCCGCCGGTCAGGGCCTCGTCGATGATCTGGAGCCGCTGGCCTGCGCGGCGATAGGCGGCGTGCAACGCAACGAACTGGTCGGCGAGCTGCGGTTGTTGCAGCGCCGCGCGTTCGAGCTGGTCGGGCGCGATCGGCGTTGCGGCGAACAGCGGATCGGCGGCCGCCTCGCGCAGCGCGCCCTGACGGCGGTCGTCGGCGTCATGCGTCACTTCTTCCCATTCGAGCGGGAACAGGGATTGCAACCGGTCCAGCAAGGCCGGGGTCAGCGGGCGATCGTCATGCTCGATCTGGCTGAGATAGGAAGCGGATATGCCCAGCCGGGCCGCGAAGTCGGCTTGCTTGAGCGTGCGCGCTTCGCGCAACTCGCGAAGCTGGCGGCCAGCAAAGAGGCGGCGAGGAGCCATGCGCACAACTTAGTTTGCAAAACTGGACTTTGCAACTTTGCAAATTCGCATTTGCCTCTGCGCGGCGAAGCGGGCAGACGACGCTCTCCCGATCGATGGAGAAGCCTGTGTCCGCCAATATCGCCGAAATGGAACGCCGCCGTGCCGCTGCCGCCATGGGGGGCGGGCAAAAGCGTATCGACGCGCAGCACGCGAAGGGCAAGCTGACCGCGCGCGAGCGGCTCGACGTGCTTCTCGACGAAGGCTCGTTCGAAGAACTCGACACCTATGTCGAACATAATTGCACCGATTTCGGCATGCAGGACCAGATCGTCCCTGGCGACGGCGTCGTCACCGGATCGGGCACGATCAACGGCCGCCTCGTCTATGTCTTCAGCCAGGACTTCACCGTCTTCGGCGGCTCGCTGTCCGAGCGCCATGCCGAAAAGATCATGAAGGTCATGGACAATGCGATGAAGGTCGGCGCGCCGGTCATCGGCCTGAACGACAGCGGGGGTGCGCGCATCCAGGAGGGGGTCGCGTCGCTCGGCGGCTATGCCGAGGTGTTCCAGCGCAATGTGCTCGCCTCGGGCGTCGTTCCGCAGATCAGCCTGATCATGGGGCCGTGCGCGGGCGGTGCAGTCTACAGCCCCGCGATGACCGACTTCATCTTCATGGTGAAGGATTCGAGCTACATGTTCGTCACCGGCCCCGACGTCGTGAAAACCGTCACCAACGAGGTGGTGACGCAGGAAGAGCTTGGCGGCGCGATCACGCACACGACCAAAAGCTCGGTCGCCGATCTGGCGTTCGAAAATGACATCGAAGCGCTGCTCGCGGCGCGCGACTTCTTCGATTATTTGCCCGAGAACAACCGCAGCGGCGTGCCTGTTCGTCCGACGAGCGATCCCTACGACCGCGCCGAGCCGAGCCTCGACACGCTGATCCCGCCGAATGCGAACCAGCCGTACGACATGCACGAGCTGATCCGGAAGACCGTCGACGAGGGCGACTTCTTGGAGGTGCAGCCGGCGCACGCCGCGAACATCATCTGCGGCTTCGGGCGGATCGAGGGGCGTACGATCGGTATCGTGGCGAACCAGCCGCTCGTGCTCGCGGGCGTGCTCGACATCAATTCGTCGAAGAAGGCCGCGCGCTTCGTCCGCTTCTGCGATGCGTTCGAGATCCCGATCATCACCTTCGTCGACGTCCCCGGCTTCCTGCCCGGCACCGCGCAGGAATATAACGGCATCATCAAGCATGGCGCGAAGCTGCTCTTCGCCTATGCCGAGGCGACGGTGCCGAAAATCACGGTGATCACGCGCAAGGCCTATGGTGGCGCATACGATGTGATGGCGTCGAAGCATCTGCGCGGCGACCTCAACTACGCCTGGCCGACCGCCGAGATCGCGGTGATGGGCGCGAAGGGCGCGGTCGAGATCATCTTCCGCAGTGATATCGGCGATCCCGAAAAGATCGCGCAGCGCACCAAGGAATATGAGGATCGCTTCGCGAACCCGTTCGTCGCGGCGTCGCGCGGCTATATCGACGAGGTCATCCACCCGCACAACACGCGCAAGCGGATCGCACTGGGGCTCCGGAAGCTGCGGAACAAGCAACTCGAAAACCCGTGGAAGAAGCACGACAACATCCCGCTTTGATCGGAGGCGCGGTTTTTTGTCGCCATATGTGACGTCCGGCACATCTGCTGCAACGGACTGGAGGCAAGGACAGGGGGCGGTTAGTATATGATCGCGATGTCATTGATTCCAAATGAGGTTTGAAAATGCGTAAGCTTCTTCTCCCCCTGTCGATCCTTCCGCTGCTGGCCGCAGCCCCCGCCGCATGGGCGTTCGATCCCGATACGCCGGTCGGCGCCGCCCAGCCCGCTTTTCCCGTGGCGCTGGGCAGCGAGGAAAACACGACGATCGGTCTCGCGTTCCAGACCGCCTTCGGCCTCGCCAAGGGCGCCGAGACCACTGCGACGCGCGAAATCGATGGGCGCACCTACACTTTTCGCCCCGCCGCCATCCACCTGCTCCCGAACAATGTCGGCGTGCTGCTCAGCCTCGGCAGCCTCGATGACGCGGGGCACAGCGAAGGCGGGATCAACGCGATCCATTATTTGCAGGGCGGCCCGTCGGGCTGGCAGAGCAAGGGCGAGTGGCTGAACCTGGGTTCGGTCGGCAGCGTCGGCAATGCCGCGACCGCCTGGGCTTTCAGTGATGCACTGGGCAAGAATCCCTATTTGGTCACGTCGGGTGGCGGCGTGTGGCAGGGCTGCGCGATCAGCAGCGCGACGATAACCGAGCTTGCACCGGGCGGCCCCGTCGATCGCGGCGGCTTTACCGACAGTATGAGCTCGGGCGCCGGCCTGAACCAGAAGGAACAGGGTTTCGACGGGCAGATCACCACGGCCGTACCCGACAAGAGCTTTACCGTCACCTATGCGGGGACGCGCGCAATCAAGCAGCAATATGTGTTGAAAAACGGCAAGTACGAGCTGGTCGGAAAAGACCAGATCCCGGGCTGCTGAGGAGAATGAGATGAAACTGGGTCGCCTCAATCACATCGGCGTCGCGACGCCGTCGATCGCCGACAGCATCGCCTTTTATCGCGACGTGATGGGGGCGACGCAGATCCACGAGCCGTTCGACCTGCCCGAACAGGGGGTCAAAGTCTGCTTCGTCGACACCCCGACCGACAGCGGCCTGAACGGCACACAAATTGAGCTGATCGAACCCTTGCCGGGCAATGCGTCGATTGCGGCTTTCCTGCAAAAGAACCCCGCAGGGGGGCAACATCATCTGTGCTACGAAGTGCCCGACATCCATGCCGCCAAGACCGAGTTCGAGGCGATGGGCAAGCGCGTCCTCGGCGAGCCGCGCATCGGCGCGCATGGCACGCTGATCTTCTTCCTCCACCCCAAGGATATGGGCGGGGTGCTGACCGAGATTATGGAAACGCCGAAGGGCAATCATTGATTTGTGTACCCCGGCGAAAGCCGGGTCCCATGACTGCACGAGGCCCCGGCTTTTTCCGGGGATCACAACCTAGAGACCGCATATGACCGACAAGCCGACCATCGACCAATGGGCTGCCGCCGCCGACAAGGAAGTGAAGGGCAAGGACCTCACTTGGGCGACCCCCGAGGGGATCGACGTTAAGCCGCTCTACACCGCCGAAGACGTGACGGCCGATCCGGGTCTGCCCGGCTTCGCGCCCTTCACCCGCGGCGTGCGTGCCTCGATGTATGCGGGGCGCCCGTGGACGATCCGGCAATATGCGGGTTTTTCGACCGCCGAGGAATCGAACGCCTTCTATCGCCGCAATCTCGCGGCGGGGCAGAAGGGCCTCAGCGTCGCGTTCGACCTTGCGACGCACCGCGGCTATGACAGCGACCACCCGCGCGTCGTCGGCGACGTGGGCAAGGCGGGCGTCGCGATCGATAGCGTCGAGGATATGAAGATCCTGTTCGACGGCATCCCGCTCGACCAGATGTCGGTATCGATGACGATGAACGGCGCAGTGATCCCGATCCTCGCCTTCTTCATCGTCGCGGGCGAGGAGCAGGGGGTCGATCGCAAGCTGCTCGACGGCACCATCCAGAACGACATCCTCAAGGAGTTCATGGTCCGCAACACCTATATCTATCCGCCCGAACCCTCGATGCGGATCATCTCGGACATCTTCGGCTACACGAGCCGCGAGATGCCGAAGTTCAACAGCATCTCGATTTCCGGCTACCATATGCAGGAAGCCGGCGCGACGCAGGTGCAGGAGCTGGCGTTCACCATCGCCGATGGCGCCGAATATGTGCGCTACGGCGTCGCGTCGGGCCTCGACATCGACAAGTTCGCCGGGCGCCTGTCCTTCTTTTTCGCGATCGGCATGAACTTCTTCATGGAGATCGCGAAGCTGCGCGCCGCGCGCGTCCTTTGGCACCGCGTGATGACCAACCTCGGCGCGAAAGACGAGCGGTCGAAGATGCTGCGCACCCACTGCCAGACATCGGGCGTGTCACTCACCGAGCAGGACCCGTACAACAATGTCATGCGCACGACGATCGAGGCGATGGCGGCGATGCTCGGCGGGACCCAGAGCCTCCACACCAATGCGCTCGATGAAGCGATCGCGCTGCCGACCGATTTCTCGGCACGCATCGCGCGCAACACGCAAATCGTCATCCAGGAAGAGACGGGGATGACCAAGGTCGTCGACCCGCTGGGAGGCTCCTATTATGTTGAGGCGCTGACGCAGGAGCTGGTCGACAAGGCGTGGGAGATCATCGAGCGCGTCGAGAAGGAAGGCGGCATGGCCAAGGCTGTGGCAGCCGGCTGGCCCAAGGCGATGATCGAGACCGCCGCCGCGGCGCGGCAGGCGCGCGTCGACCGCGGCGACGACGTCATCGTCGGCGTGAACAAATATCGCCTGAAGGACGAGGACCTGCTCGAAACGCTCGAGGTCGACAACGCGAAGGTGCGCGAGGGGCAGATCGCACGGATCAACCGCATCAAGGCTTCGCGCGATGAGGCGGCATGCATCGCCGCCCTCAAGGCGCTGCGCGATGGCGCCGCGCAGCCCTCGAGCATCGAAAACAACCTCCTCGCGCTCGCGGTCGAAGCCGCGCGCGCGCGCGCGACGCTCGGCGAAATCTCGTCGGCGATGGAGGAAAGCTTCGACCGCTACGGCACCCAGCCGACCCCGGTGAAGGGCGTCTACGCCGCCCCCTATGAAGGCGACGACCGCTGGCAGCAGGTGCTCGACGGGGTGAAGGCGGTCGAACGCCGCATGGGGCGCAAACCCAAATTGCTCGTCGCCAAAATGGGGCAGGACGGTCACGACCGCGGCGCCAACGTCATCGCCTCGGCGTTCGGCGACATGGGCTTCGACGTCGTCTCGGGACCGCTGTTCCAGACCCCCGATGAAACCGTTGTGCTCGCGCTCGAAAGCGGTGTCGACGTCGTCGGCGCATCGAGCCTTGCCGCGGGCCACAAGACGCTGATCCCCGAACTGATCGGCAAATTGAAGGAAGCCGGGCGCGGCGATATCAAGGTGATCGCGGGCGGGGTGATCCCGCCACAGGATTATCAATATCTTCGCGACGCGGGCGTGCAGGGCATCTATGGCCCCGGCTCCAACGTGGTCGAATGCGCCGCCGATGTGCTGCGCCTGCTTGGCCACAATATGCCGCCGCTGGAGGATGCTGCGTGACGCCGTTTCGCGCAGCTTTGCCGATAACAACAAAGGGTCGACCCGAATGAACCTCTCCCAAACCGCCATGAATGACGATCAGCCGCGCACCGACTGGACGCGCGAGGAAATCGCCGAATTGTTCGACCTGCCGTTCGACGAGCTGATGTGGGAGGCGCAAGGCGTCCACCGCCGCCATCACGCGCGCGGCGAGATCCAGCTCTGCACCTTGCTCAGCATCAAGACCGGCGGCTGCGTCGAGGATTGCGGCTATTGCTCGCAGTCGAAGAGCGCCGACAGCGGGCTCAAGGCGACCAAGTTGATGGATGTGCGCGCGGTGCTGCAGGCGGCAGCGCAGGCGAAGGATTCGGGCTCGAAGCGTTTCTGCATGGGCGCCGCCTGGCGCAACCCCAAGGACCGCGACATGCCCGCGATCGTCGAGATGATCGAAGGCGTGCGCCAGATGGGCATGGAAACCTGCATGACGCTTGGGATGCTGTCGAAGGAACAGGCGCAGCAGCTCGGTGCCGCGGGGCTCGATTATTACAACCACAACATCGATACGAGCCCGGAGAATTACGGAAATATCATTTCGACCCGCACCTTCCAGGACCGCCTCGACACGCTCGACGAAGTGCGCAGCGCCGGGATCAACGTCTGCTCGGGCGGGATCGTCGGGCTGGGCGAGAACCGCGCCGACCGCGTCGGCTTCATTCACGCGCTGGCAACGCTGCCCGAACATCCCGGCAGCGTGCCGATAAACGCGCTGGTACCGGTGAAGGGCACCGTGCTCGGCGACATGCTCGCCGACACGCCGCTCGCGAAGATCGACGATATCGAGTTCGTTCGCACGGTAGCGGTCGCGCGCATTACCATGCCGATGAGCATGGTCCGCCTGTCGGCGGGCCGCGAGAGCATGTCGGAGGCGACGCAGGCGCTCTGCTTCATGGCGGGCGCGAACAGTATCTTCACCGGCGACAAGCTGCTCACCACCGCGAACGCCGGCGACAGCAAGGACGCGGCACTGTTCGCCAAACTGGGCCTGCGCCCGATGGAGGGCGAAGAGCCGATGCGCCAGAGCGCGCAGATGGAGGCAGCGGAATGATCCTCTCCGCCCTTTTGGCTCTGGCAGCCGCCGCGCAGGAACCCGAGATCGATTGCGACAATGCGATGGCGCAGTTCGAGCTCAATGCCTGTGCCTACAAGGAGTTCGAACGCGCCGACGCCGCGATGAACGCGCAGTGGAAGGTGACGGCCGCACGGATGAAAGCCATCGACGCCGACTTCGACCGCACGCAGGACAACCGGCCCGGCTATTTCGACACGCTGCTCGCCGCGCAGCGCGCTTGGCTGACCTATCGCGACAAGCATTGCGCGGGCGAGGGCTACACGATGCGTGGCGGCTCGGCCGAGCCGATGATGATCAGCGGTTGCCAGACCCAGCTGACCGATGCGCGTACCAAGCAACTCAAAGATTTGATCGAGGAATATTGAGGGCCATGTTCAAGAAGATCCTGATCGCCAACCGCGGCGAAATCGCCTGCCGCGTCATCAAGACCGCCCGCCGCATGGGCATTGCGACCGTCGCCGTCTATTCGGATGCCGACGCACGCGCGCCTTTCGTGCAGATGGCCGACGAGGCGGTTCATATTGGTGCGTCGCCCGCGTCCGAATCCTATCTCATCGCCGACAAGATCATCGCGGCGTGCAAGGCGACGGGCGCCGAGGCGGTGCATCCGGGCTATGGCTTCCTGTCCGAACGCACGAGCTTCGCCGAGGCGCTCGCCAAGGAAAATATCGCCTTTATCGGCCCGCCGGTCGGCGCGATCGCCGCGATGGGCGACAAGATCGAGTCGAAAAAGCTTGCGAAGGAAGCGGGCGTCAACGTCGTCCCCGGCTTCGTCGGCGAAATCCGCGACACCGAGCATGCGGTCGAGATTTCGAACGAGATCGGTTATCCGGTTATGATGAAGGCGTCCGCCGGCGGCGGCGGCAAGGGCATGCGCCTTGCCTATGACGAAAAGGACGTCCGCGAAGGCTTCGAGGCGACCAAGCGCGAGGGTCTCAACAGCTTCGGCGACGACCGCGTCTTCATCGAAAAATTCATCCTGAACCCGCGCCATATCGAGATCCAGATCCTTGGGGACCAGCACGGCAACGTCCTCTATCTGAACGAACGCGAGTGCAGCATCCAGCGCCGCCACCAGAAGGTCGTCGAGGAAGCGCCGTCGCCGTTTGTGACCGAGAAGATGCGCAAGGCGATGGGCGAGCAATGCGTCGCGCTGTCGAAGGCGGTCGGCTATTACAGCGCCGGCACGGTCGAGCTGATCGTGTCGGGCGCCGATCCGACGGGCGAGAGCTTCTACTTCCTCGAAATGAACACGCGGCTTCAGGTCGAACATCCGGTGACCGAAGCGATCACCGGCATCGATCTTGTCGAGCAGATGATCCGCGTCGCCGCGGGCGAAAAGCTCGAAATGACGCAGGACGATATCAAGATCGACGGCTGGGCGATCGAGAACCGCGTCTATGCCGAAGATCCGTACCGCGGCTTCCTGCCCTCGACCGGGCGTCTCGTCCGTTACCGCACCCCCGTTCCGGCGTGGGAAGGCGACGAGCGCGGCGTCGACGGTGTGCGCGTCGATGCGGGGGTCGAAGAGGGGGGCGAGGTCTCGATCTTCTACGACCCGATGATCGCGAAGCTGGTCACGTGGGGCAAGACGCGCGACGAAGCCGCCGATTTGCAGATCGCGGCGCTCGACCGCTTCGAGCTCGAAGGACTCGGCCACAATATCGATTTCGTCTCGGCGATCATGCAGCACCCGCGCTTCCGTTCGGGCGAGCTGACGACGGGCTTCATCGCCGAGGAATACCCCGAAGGCTTCCACGGCGCCGACGCCGGCGACGAGGTCGTTCGCGCACTTGCCGCGATCGCGGGCTTCATGGCGAGCGCCGAGGCCGACCGCGCGCGGCGCACCGACGGCCAGCTCGGCGACCGGCTCGATCCGCCCGCCAAATGGCAGGTGACCGTTGGCGGCAGCGCGCACAAGGTCAAGCTCGGCCACAAGCATATCAAGGTCGATGGCGAGGCGATCGACATCGCGCTCGAATATACGCCGGGCGACAAGCTGGTGGTCGCCGAGATCGACGACAGCGAACTCGCGGTGAAGGTCGCGAAGACGCGCTCCGGCTGGCGCATGACGACGCGCGGCCGCATCCATGACGTACACGTATTGCCCTGGCATGTTGCGCCGCTGTCGGCGCACATGATCGAGAAGGTCCCGCCCGATCTGTCGAAGTTCCTCATCTGCCCGATGCCCGGCCTGCTCGTCACGCTCCACGTCGGCGAAGGCGACAAGGTCGAGGCGGGCCAGCCGCTCGCGACGGTCGAGGCGATGAAGATGGAAAACATCCTCCGCGCCGAGAAGTCGGGGGTCGTGAAGACGGTCAACGCGGCGCAAGGCGACAGCCTCGCGGTCGATGCGGTGATCCTCGAGATGGAATGACGCCATGCACGTCAACCACGATCAGGACACTCCGGCGGCGGAGGCGATCGGCTTCGACGATTTCCTCCGCGTCGACATCCGTATCGGCACGATCGTCGAGGCGGAGTCCTTCCCCGAGGCGCGCAAGCCCGCGTTCAAGCTGAAGATCGACTTCGGTCCTTCAATCGGGGTGAAGAAGAGCAGCGCGCAGATCGTTGACCGCTATACGCTCGAAGAGCTTGCGGGACGGCAGGTCGCCGCGGTCGTCAACTTCCCGCCGCGCCAGATCGGCAAGTTCATGTCGGAAGTGCTGACCCTGGGCTTCGCCGACGAGGCGGGCGCGGTCATCCTCTTCGCGCCCGACCGCAAGGTCCCCGACGGCTCGCGGCTGTTTTAGGGAAATTCGATGTCAGCTTAGAGGTGGGAAGCTGCCACACCTAATATTCGTCATCCCCGCGAAAGCGGGGACCCAGAGCATGCGTAGGTTGACCCCACACTGGGTTCCCGCTTTCGCGGGAAAGACGAAGTTATAAGTACCCGAACGTCAGCTTTCGATCGCTAGCCGAAACCTTGTCAGGTTCGTCGTTCACGGCCCCGTCAGTTCCGCAGGCGGTCGATCGCCTGCGCCAGCGCCACATAGAGCTTGCCGATATCCGACGAGAGCAGGGTGACGCTGATCGCCGACCCGTCGCGCGCGCCGATCAACAGGCGCAGCATCGCTTCGAAATCGTGGATGAACTGGTTGACCGATGCGTGGAAGCCGTCGTCGGCCTGATAGAGGCGCAGGATTTCCTTGGCTTCGCTATTCTCGACCAGCTTCACCGCGCGCCGGGCGAATACGCCGCGGTCGCCCTTCAGATAGGCGTCCCACGCGGTATCGCTGACTTCGCTCGACAATATCTTCGTCACGTCGATCGCGGTCGATTTGAGCGCTTCGGTCAGTAGCCCAACCTGCTTGGCAAGCGAATCGCGATCCGACGCGGCGATCGCCTGTTCGGCCTCGCTCACGCGCTGCTCGACGCTGGCGCTCGTGTCCATGATCGTGATCAGCTGGCGCATCAGCCGGTCGGCGGCGCCGTTGGCGGCCGCAACCGCGCGCGCCGACGCATCCTCGATCGCGGTCAGCTGCGCCATCACCTCGTTCTTGAACGCGGCGTCGATCGCATCGGTGGCGGTTGCCTGCATCGTCTCGCGCGCGCTCGCGACAAGCTTCTCCAGCGTCAGACGCGCTTCAGCGGCGGCCGAATCGGCGGTCGCGCGAACCTCGCCCAGCGTCGCGATCATCCGCGCGCCGCCCTGTTCGGCGAATTCGTCGGCCCCGTCGCGAAGCTTGGCGAGCGCGGCTTCGGCGTCGGCGAGCGAGGTGTTGATGCGATCGACCAGTTCCTGCTGGCTGGTTGCATGACCCGCCATCTGTTCCTCGTTCGCCTTGAGCGTCGCCTGCACCGCGTTGACGTGCGACGCGGTCGATTGCGCGACGAGTTCGGACGCTTCGAGCATCGGGCGCAGCTGCGACAGCGCAGTCTGCGTCGTCTTGCCGTGCGAGGTGATCCGGTCGAGCGCATGCGGCACGGTTTCGTCGAGTTCGCGCGTCACCGCGTCGAGCGCTAGCAGCAGCGATTCGGCATGGGTGATGAGCTGATGCGCCGATGCGTTGCCGCTCTGCACTTCCTGCATGAACGCGCCGAGCTGTGCCTTGGTATCGTCGATCGCGCGCCCGATGACCCCGGTGCTCGCGCTGACACTGACATCGAGGATTTCGAGCTGCTGGCCGACATCGGCGACATGCGCGGTGATCCGCGATGCCAGCGCATCGCTTGCTTCGGCGTGCGCTGAAAGCTGCGCACCCATCGCATCGCCGGCGTCGCGCGCCGCGGCGAGCTTGCCGTCCATTTCGGTGGCGGCGGTATCGACGCCTTCGCGAAACTGCCGCCAGCTTGCCTCGATCTGGCCCGTCATCGCGGCAACGGTCGACGCCATGTCATCGCGTGCGGAAGCGGCGACGCCGGTCAGCCGCGCCAGCGCCGCGCCTTGCGCGTCGGTGACCTGCGCCGATGCGGCGAGCAGCTCGGTTTCGGTTTCCTTCGTCTGTTCCTGGAGCGCAACGATCGCTTCGAGAATCGCGGCGGTCGACGCCTGACCTGCGTGCGCGGTCTTCGACGCTTCCTCGCCCAGCGCGGCGAGTTTCGCTTCGAGGTTGGCGCCCTGCTGGTGCGCGACAAGGCCGGCTTCGCGGAAATTGACCGCCAGTCGCTGCGCGACATCGTCGATCCGCGGCAGGCCGGCGAGCAGCCCGTCCATCCGCTGCATCGCGACGTCGCCCGAACGTGCGAGCTGGTCGTGCGCGTTGGCGATGACCGACGCGTTGCTGGCGAGCTTGTCGCTGCTTTCGCCGAGCCGCATCACGGTGTCGAGACCGAGCTGCTGGACGATCTTCGCCTGCTCGCCAAGCTGTCTTTGCGCGTCGGCGAGATGCAGGCCCAGCGAGTGCATCGACTGGTTGAGCGCCAGATTTTCTTCGCGAAGGGCCGCCGTGATGCGCGTGAAGCGCGCCTGTTCGGACCGCCCCGAGCGCATCAGCACCATCCACAGCACCGCGAGCAGCGTCAGCGGCATCGCGATGGTCGCGACCAGCGCAGGCCAGTCGGCGAGGGAGGGGCCGCGCGAAAGGCCATCGGTCGCGACGGCGAGCGCAAAACCGGTCCAGCCGATCGCCAGGAAGACGAGCAGGGCAGGGGCGGCACGCTCGCGCCACGCCGACGGCGCAGGCGGTACATCCTCGATCGTTTCGGTATCGCTGAGCGACGACATGTCGAGCCAATCCCGTTCGGCAGGTGCCGCCGCTTCGGGCGTGACCATGGTTTCGGGCGCGGCCGCCTCTGCCGGCGCCGCGCTGTCCGCTTCCTGGTTTGCCGCGGAATCCCGCCACAATCCGACGATTTTCTTTTCCCCCGTCATTCGGACATCTTAGCATCAAATGCCCGCCATGAAACGGAAACTTAACCACAAGGGTGCCAACCCTGTGGAATGTCCTTCGACAGCGGCCCCCTCGACCGGTATCTCAGCGCGGCGTTCGGCGACGATCCCGCGATGGCGATGGACCTGCGTTCGGCCTTTACCGGCAGCGCGCGCGACCTCGCCGACCTGATGCGCCGAGCGCGCTGCGACGCCAATTGGGAAGTCGCGGCGCTGCGTTTGAAGGGGCTGGCCGCGACCTTCGGGATCATCCCGCTGATCGAGCTGGCCGAAGAGGCGATGGCCGGCGCCCCGGGCGACCCGGCGGTCCTGCGCGAGATCAACAAGGCGATCGACGCGCTCGCCTGACCCGGCAAACCGGGTTCAATTCCCGTTCAGCCGCTTGACCCCAATGAAATATCGATATCCGCTGTCTTGCCTTGGCAACGCGACGGGTTTAGCCGCGTTACCGAAGCGCGGCCGGACCTGCGCGCGCCAGACTGGATGAGCGCTCGAAGCCGGCCGAGTTCAAAGGAGAGATTTCGATGTTCAACCGTTTCCGCTCGATGCCCGCAACGGCGATGGCTGCCGTGCTGGGCTGCGCGCTGATGACGACCGCGACGCCGGCCGCCGCGCAAAAGAAAGAAAAGCCGAAAAAGGAAGAGGCGGCGAAGGGCAAGGGCCTGTCCGCGAGCAAGGGTTTCGCGCCCGCGCTCAAGAAGATGACCGATGCGACGGGCGCGAAGGACGCAGCGGCGTTGCAGGCGGCGCTGGCCGAAGGGCAGACCACCGCGACGACGCCCGACGACAAATATCTGGTTGCCTTCTATCAGCTGCAAGCCGGCATCCTCGGCAAGGACCAGGCGCTGCAGGGGCAAGGGCTCGACGCGATGATCGATTCGGGCCTGACGCCGCCCGAGAATGTCGCCGTCTATAATTTCTATTCGGGCAATTTCGCCTATGCCGCGAAGAACTACGCCAAGGCGATCCAGCGGCTCGAAGCTGCAAAGGCTGCCGGCTCGACCGAAGCCGCGCTCGCCCCGATGCTGATGGATGCCTATCTGAACGGTGGACAAATCGACAAGGGCTGGGAAATCGCTAAGGCCGGCATCGATACCGCACGCGCCGCCGGAGCCAAGCCGTCGGAAGAACTGTATGTCCGTCCGGCGCAGGCATTCCAGAAGGCAAACCGCACGAACGAGATGCTCGACGTGCTGACAATGCGCGTCCAAGATTATCCCACCGCCGCCACCTGGCGCAACACGCTGTACATCCTGCTGCAGCAGTCGGGCGGTGACAAGGAACTCAATCTCGATATCCTGCGGCTGATGCGCGCGACCAATTCGATGATCCAGCGTCCCGAATATCTGGAATATGCGGCGCTTGCGACCGAAGCCGGTTTCCCGGGCGAAGTCGTCGCGGTCATCAAGCAGGGCCAGAACAGCGGTGCGGTCCCGAAGAATGACAGCCATTTCGGTTCGATCCTCGAATCGCAGGGGCCGCGCGCCGCGACCGACGCCGCTGCGGTGGCGGCCGACGCCGCCAAGCCGGCGACGCTCGCCAATGCGAAAGTCGCGCGGTCGGTCGGCGATGCGCTCGTCGGCAACGGCGACGCGGCGAAGGCGATCCCGCTTTACGAAGCCGCGCTGAAGGCGGCGCCGGGCGACAATCTTGCCCAGTTCCGCCTGGGCGTCGCGCAGGCGCTGGCCGGGCAGGGCGACGCCGCCGCCGCGAGCTTTGCCAAGGTGCAGGGTAATCGCCAGCGGCTCGCGCAGCTCTGGACGATCCGCGCCAAGGCTGGCGCAGCTCCCGCAGCGGCACCCGCAGCCGCTCCGGCTACCGGCAGCTAAGCTTTCGGTTCACGCACAAGATCAGGGCGTCGTTCCGGATGGGAACGGCGCCCTTTTTGTTGGATCGGACCCGGCCCTGAAGGTCAGGGTTCGACCGGGATTCCCGCAAGCTGCTTCGCGGTGCGAATCGTGAGCGACGTCTTCACGCTCGTGACGTTCGGCGCGGAGGTGAGGTGCGCGGTCAGGAAGGACTGGAAGCTCTGGAGGTCGCGCGCGACGACCTTCAGCAGGAAGTCGATCTCGCCGTTCAGCATATAGCATTCGCGCACTTCAGCGAGCCCGCCGACATAATCCTCGAATGCCTTCAAATCCGATTCGGCCTGGCTGCGCAGGCTGACCATCGCAAAGACGGTGATGCCATAGCCCAGCTTCGCGGCATCGAGGTCGGCATGGTACGACCGGATGACCCCGGACTCCTCCAGAGCCCGCACGCGGCGGAGGCATGGCGGAGCCGTCAGCCCCACCATCTGTGCCAGTTCGACATTCGTCATCCGCCCGTTTTTTTGCAGTTCGCCCAGTATCTGCAAATCAATCTGATCGAATTTCTGACTCGCCATCATTGAAACATCCGCTTTCCAAAACTGCGGCGACCATAATATTATTTCAGGCGAATGCAATTGTCCCACAATGTGACGCGAAGAGTGAAGGCACTTTCATGACCGGATGATTCACGCTAGCCGGTAAGCATATGCTAACCAACGACCGAAGGTGTGGGGCTGACTTCGCGTGACTGCTGACTCGATGATTGCGACCATCTTGCGTCAGGCGCCGGCGGATCGCCGCGCGAGTATTGTCGCGTGGCGGCAACTCACCGATATTCTGGCTCAGCGCGGCAATCAACTGGCCGATGACGATATCCGGCGCAGCCTCCATGCACTCGCTGTGCTCCGGCCACGCGTCCCCGAATCCGTCCGCCGCGACTGCGCGCGCGCGATCGCCCGCCACGGCCGCTTTGCACCGCTCGTTGCGCTCTATGCGAATGATGTTCCGGCCGTATCGGCGATCATGCTGCGTGAGGCGCGGCTTGCCGAAGCCGACTGGCTCGCACTGCTGCCCGCGACGGGCGCGATGGCGCGATCGGTGCTTGCGGGGCGCGGCGACCTGCCGCGGGCCGTCACCCGCGCGCTCGCGAGCCTCGGCAGCGCATCGGTCGCCTTGCCGCAGCCCGAGGCGCTGGCCGACGAAAAGCCCGTCCCGGCGGCCGAAATGGCCGTCGTGCCCGATGCGGCTCCCGAGAGCGGCCCGAGCCAGATCAGCGAGCTCGTGCGCCGGATCGACAAATATCAGTCGACCCGCAGCCAGCCCGAGGCGCCGCGCGCGCCGCGTGCCGCATTCCTGTTCGAAACTGGCCCCGACGGCGTCGTCCACTGGGTCGATGGCGTGACTCGCGGCGCCGTGATCGGCCTGTCGATCGCCGAAGCAGCGTTCGGCGGCGAACCGGGCACCGACGGCGTCGCAGCAGGCGCGTTTCGTCAGCGCGCCGAAATCATCAACGCGCGCATGTTGCTCGAAGGCACTCCTGCCGAGGCCGGCGAATGGCGCTTCTCGGCGCTTCCGTGGTTCGATCCGGCGACGGGACAGTTTCGCGGCTATCGCGCGAGTGCGCGGCGTCCGCAACGCAACGAAACCCCCTATGGCCGGACGGTGTCCGAAGATTCGGGCGACTCGATCCGCCAGTTGATCCACGAACTTCGCAGCCCGCTCAACGCCATTTCGGGGTTCGCCCAGATTATTTCCGGGCAGATGTTCGGACCCGTAAGCCACAGCTATCGCACGATGGCCGAAACGATCGTTGCCGATGCAGCGTCGGTTCAGTCGATCATCGACGACCTCGAGACCGCGGCGCGAAGCAGCGCGGGTGTCGTCGCGAAGCCGCACGAGGAAGTCGTCGATATCGGTGCGATCGTGACGCAGGTCGAAAGCGACCTTGCAGCGCTCCTTGCCGACCAGCGCGTCGACCTCAGCATTTCGCGTGTTGGCGGGCCGTTCCTTGGACTGGCGAGCGATGCCGATATCCGCCGCATGGTCGGCCGCCTGTTGACCGCGCTCATCGATGTGTCCGAACCGGGCGCGATCCTGGTCGGCCAACTGGTTACCGAGTCGCGCCATGACGACATGCTCCAACTGCGTATCGTCCGTCCGGCGACGATCCGTTTCGCGACCGCTGCCGACCTGCTCGACCCGGGCTTCAGCCCCGAGGGCGAAGCGCCCGGCGCAGCGGTGCTCAGCCTCGGCTTTTCGCTGCGTCTCGTCGACAGCCTCGCACGTGGTAGCGGCGGACGGCTCGATATCGGGCATAACGCCTTGACCTTGCACCTGCCCTCGGCCAACTCCAAGGCCGAGGTCGAGCTGGAAGTCCAGCAAGGCGAATAACCCGGGGGCGGGGCAAAGGGGACATGGTGCAGCCTGCGGGCAATTTCTTTGCATATCCGGCTGCAGCGGAGCTGATCGGGCTCGAAGCGGGCGCGCGCCCGCGCTTCTGGGTCACGATCGACACCGAGGAGGATTTCGACTGGGCTGCGCCTTTCGCCCGCACGGGATACCGGCTGGCTTCGGTGCCCGCGCTCGCCGACTGCCAGCGCTATTTCGAGCAGGGGGGCGTGAAGCCCATCTATCTCGTCGACTGGCCGATCGTCGCCGATGACCGCGCGGTCGGCATCCTTGGCCCGGCGCACGACGCCGGGGCCTGCGAAATCGGCGCGCAGCTCCATCCATGGGTCACGCCGCCGCACGACGAGGATGTGAACGCGCACAACAGCTATACGGGCAATCTGCCCGCCGATCTGCAGCGCGCGAAGATGACGGAGCTGCGCGATGCGATTCGCGACCGTTTCGGCACAGCGCCCACCGTCTACCGCGCGGGCCGCTACGGCCTCGGCCCCGATACCGCGGCGATGCTCGCCGAACTCGGGTTCCGCTGCGACACGTCGGTCCGGTCGGGGTTCGACTATCGCGCCGGGCATGGTCCCGACTATCGCGCGGCGCCGCTCCACCCCTGGTGGGTTCACACTGCCAAGGGCGCGATCCTTGAAATGCCGGTGACGACCGTCTTCGGCGGCGCGCTCGGCGGGGCGGGACGCAGCCTGTACCACCGGCTCGCACGGCGCGGCACGCACGCGGGAGCGGCGCTGGCGCGGCTGGGCCTTGTCGAGCGCATCGCACTGACCCCCGAAGGCATTCCGGCCAGCCGCGCGTGCAGGGCGATTGACATCGCCATCGAGCAGGGCCTGCCCGTGCTGAATTTTTCCTTCCACTCGCCGTCGCTGCAGCCGGGGAACACGCCCTACGTCCGCAGCGATGCCGACCTCGCGCTTTTCTATCGCTGGTGGGATATCGTCCTCGACCATCTCGCCCGGCGCGGCGTCGAGGCGACAACGGCGGCGGAGATACTCGCGATGGCCGACCGCGAGGCGCTCCGGACACCCGCCTCCTGATCGTTGGCGCTTGCCAATCCGGCGCACCCTCCGCTATCGCCCGCACATCCCCCGCCGGGTGGAAGGGGGGCCTGTAGCTCAATGGTTAGAGCTGGCCGCTCATAACGGCTAGGTTGCGGGTTCGAGTCCTGCCGGGCCCACCATTTTCCGTGCCGTTCCCTCCAAGTATTCTCCTTGCAAATCGAAACCGATAGCGGTTCATTGCGCGCGGAGAAGGAGAGGGACATGGGGAAACGGCGGACGATCCTGATCGGGGGGCTCGCAATTGTAGCGATCGTGGCAGCGACGGCGGCGGTCCGCACAGCAACCTTCGAACCCGACGACATCGCCGACGGCAGCGATATCCGGCTTGCCGGTACGCCGGCCTATGATCTCGATGCGGCGGTCGCGCATCTGAGCGCTGCGGCGCAGATCAGGACGATCTCGCACCAGGATCCCGCCGAAAACGACGTCGCCGAATGGGACCGGCTCCATGCCTGGCTCGCCACGACCTATCCCGCGATGCACCGCGCGACGACGCGGACGATCCTGCCGAACCGCACGCTCATCTATCACTGGCCGGGCAGCGACGTTTCGCTCGCGCCGATCATCCTCATGGCGCATCAGGACGTCGTGCCGGTCACCGAGGGAACCGAAACGGACTGGAAATATCCGCCCTTTGCCGGGACGATCGCCGAAAAGGCGGTATGGGGCCGCGGCACCGTCGACGACAAGGGCTCGCTGATCGGGCTGTTCGAGGCGCTCGAGGCGCTCGCCGTGCAGGGATTCCAGCCCAAGCGCGGCATCTATCTCGTGTCGGGGCATGACGAAGAAGCCGGCGGGTCGGGCGCCGTGGCCGCGGCGGCGAAGCTGAAGGCCGAGGGCGTGCGCGCGCTCTATACGCTCGACGAAGGCAGCGTGGTGTTGCGCGACACCCCGGTGATCAATGGCCCCGCGATCCTGATCGGCGTCGCCGAAAAGGGCTATGCGACGCTCAAGGTCACCGCCAACGCGCCTGGCGGGCACAGTTCGATGCCGCCCGACGAAACCGGCGTGACGACGCTCGCGCGCGCCGTGCTTGCGATCACCGAAAGCCCGTTCCCGATCGAGATGCGCGGTCCCGGCGCGGCGATGGTCGAAGCGCTCGCGGCGCACAAGGGCGGCACGACCAAACTTGCGGTCGCCAACCAGTGGCTGCTCGGCCCGGTGCTCAAGAAGCAGCTTTCGGCATCGCCCTCGTCGGCTGCGGCCTTTCACACAACGATCGCGCCGACAATGCTCGAGGGAAGTCCGAAAGAAAATGTGCTGCCGCAATCGGCGAGTGCGTTGATCAACTATCGTATCGCGCCATGGAACAGCTCCGCTGACGTCATGGCGCGGGCGAAGGCTGCAGTCGGCGATGCGCCGGTCGAGCTCAGCTGGGTCAAGCCGCCGAACGAACCGTCGCCCGTGTCATCGACCAGTTCGCAAGGCTGGAAATATGTCGTCGCGGCGGCGCGCGCGGATGCGCCCGATGCCGTCGTTGCGCCCTTCCTCGTCGTCGGGGCGACCGACAGCCGCAGCATGGCGCCGATTTCCGAGGATGTGTACCGCTTCATGCCGATGCACTTCACGTTGAAGGAAACGGCGATGATCCACGGCACCAACGAGCATATGGCGATCGACAGCTTCAAGCGGATGATCGACTTTTATGCGCGGCTGATCGCGACCTCGGCCGGGTAATCGCGTTGGGAAGATAGTGGTCGGGGAGACAGGATTCGAACCTGCGACATCCTGCTCCCAAAGCAGGCGCGCTACCGGGCTGCGCTACTCCCCGACTACTGGACCCGCGCCTTAGACAGCGCGGGCGCCCAAGTCTATCCCGCCCGGACAGCGGGCAAAGAAAAAGGCGGCCCTCCCGAAGGAAGACCGCCCGTTTCTCGTTTCAGTCAACGCCCCGAAGGGCTGCGACTTACTTCTTTTCTTCAGCCGGGGCAGCAGCAGCAGCCTTGGCGTCAGCAGCCGGAGCAGCAGCAGCGGCCGGAGCAGCAGCGGCGTCGGCCGGAGCAGCAGCGGCTTCAGCGCCAGCAGCGGCAGCGTCGGCACCAGCGGCAGCGGCGTCGGCGCCAGCAGCAGCGGCGTCAGCGCCTTCTTCAGCAACAGCTTCAGCAGCCGGAGCTTCGGTGGTGGCTTCTTCAGCAGCCTTTTCACCGCAAGCGGCGAGGGCGAACATGCTGGCAGCAACGGCGATAGCAGCAAACTTCTTCATGATGTGTGGGCTCCCTAAAATGCCTTAACGCGTCCGGGAAAACTTCCCGTACCGCGAGCCGCGGGATTTAGCCGTTCCGCATGAATCGTCAACAAAAATAATTGAGATGGTCGGCGCGCGCGGAAATCTGTCATTTCTCCGTAACAGTCATGGAAGCTCGGTATCGCTGCTGTTGGCGAGAATCGCCAGAACCGCCGTCCAAACCACGACATTCTGCCGCAATTGCGCCGGGTCCACCTTGTCCAGAGTGTCATCGGGGGTGTGATGGATATCGAAATAACGTGTCCCATCCTGTGCCAGGTCGATCGCCGGAACGCCCGCCTGCACGAGCGCACCAATATCGGCGCCGCCATTCGCCGGCTGCCTCCCGCGTACGACACCAAAGGGCATTACGGCGGCGGCGATCCGGTCGGAGAGTTCTTTCGCACTGTCGGGCAATTTGAAGTCGATCCGCCACACCCGGTCGGCACCGAAATCGGATTCGAGCGCGACGGCATGTTTCTCTTTCCCGTGCGCGTCGAAATAGGCCTTGCCGCCGAACACGCCGACCTCTTCGGCGCCCGCCCACAGGATGCGGATCGTGCGGCGCGGCTGGCCCGCAGTCATGACATGCTTTGCGGCGGCGGTGACGATGCCGCATCCCGCGGCATCATCGATCGCGCCGGTGCCGAGGTCCCAGCTGTCGAGGTGGCAGGCGACGATGATCGGGCTGGCCGCAGGGTCGCTGCCCGGCACTTCGGCGATGACATTGCCAGATTGCTTCGTTCCGAGATTTTGCGGGGTCAGCGTCAGCTTCATCTTGATCAGCGGCGGCGCGTCGGGGCGCACGGGCATGGGACGCCGCCATAGCCGGACGAGTTGGTCGGCGTCGGGGTTCGAGATCGCGCCTGCGGGGATCGGCTTCACGCCGGCTTCGAAATTGGTCACGCCGGTGTGCGGATTGCGGTGATTATCGGTACCGATCGAACGGATGACGATCGCTATCGCACCTTTCTTTGCCGCGACATTGGGTCCCGTAAAGCGGCCGCGTCCATAATAGCCATAACCGCTCCCGTCCTGCGTCGGCTGCATCTTGTGATCGATGAAGACGATCTTGCCCTTCACCTGTGTGTCGGTCGCAGCGACGAGCGCATCGAAGCTCTCGAAATAGGCGATTTCGCCTTCGATACCATTGGCTCCGGTCGATGCGCTGTTGCCGAGCGCCGTGATCGCCAGCTTTTGCGGCCTGAAAAGCTGACCGCTCAGCCATGCCTCTTCGGCGCCGCGGACCCACACGGGCATGTCGAACGCTTCCTCGCGCACCTTGGTAAAGCCGAGCGCCTGAAGGCGTGTCGTGGCCCAGCGGCGTGCTGCGGCTTCAGCCTCTGTTCCCGCCATTCGCGGACCTATATCGGTCGTGAGGTCGCGGGTAATAGCCCAGGCGACGTCGTTACCCTGTTGGGCAAGGTCGACCGCGTCCGGTGCCGGGGACGGCGATGCGGACGCGCTGGAGGTAGCGAGAAGGAAAGCGGCGATCCCGGCAAGGCCGGCACAGGTGCGGGGGATTTTCATACCGCTTTCGTAACGGCGAGCCCCGCGCGTGCAAGCGCCGATTGCCCCAATGATTGCCAAGGGCGCGCCCATTCGCTAACCGGCGCGCAACTCGTCTCTCCCGGCCGCGCGCGCGGCCCAGCCAGCATTCGGAGCATATTCCCATGGCCGCCCAATATAGTTTCGTGATGAAGGGTCTGAACAAGACCTATCCCGGCGCGCAAAAGCCGACGCTCAAGGATCTGAGCCTGCAATTCTATCCCGATGCCAAGATCGGCATCGTCGGCCCGAACGGCACGGGTAAATCGACGCTGATGAAGATCATGGCGGGCATCGATACCGAATTCACCGGCGAAGCCTGGCCGGGCGAGGGGATCACCGTCGGATATCTGGCGCAGGAGCCCGAGCTCGATCCGACCAAGACGGTCAAGGAAAACGTCATGGACGGCGTGCGCGGCGTCGCCGACATGATGGACCGCTTCAACGAGATCAGCACGCTGATGGCGGATCCGCCCGCCGACGCCGATTTCGACGCGCTCATGGAAGAAATGGGCAGCCTGCAGGAAAAGATCGACGCGGTCGACGGCTGGACGCTCGACAACCAGCTCGAAATCGCGATGGAAGCGCTCCGCTGCCCGCCGGGCGACTGGAGCGTCGAGAATCTGTCGGGCGGTGAAAAGCGCCGCATCGCGCTCACCCGCCTGCTGCTCGAAAAGCCGTCGATCCTGCTGCTCGACGAACCGACCAACCATTTGGACGCCGAAAGCGTCGCCTGGCTCGAAAAGCATCTCGTCGATTATCCGGGCAACGTCATCCTCGTCACCCACGATCGCTACTTCCTCGACAATGTCGTGAACTGGATCCTCGAACTCGATCGCGGCCGCTATTTTGTCTACGAAGGCAATTATTCGACCTATCTCGAAAAGAAGGGCAAGCGCCTCGAACAGGAAGCGCGCGAGGATGCCGGTCGCCAGAAGGCGATCAAGGACGAGCTCGAGTGGATCCGCCAGTCGCCGAAAGCCCGCCAGGCCAAATCGAAGGCGCGTATCAAGAGCTTCGACCAGCTCGTCGAGGCGCAGGAAAAGCGCATCCCCGGCAAGGCGCAGATCGTCATCCAGGTCCCCGAACGCCTTGGCGGCAAAGTCATCGAGGTCGAGGGTATCTCGAAAGCCTATGGCGACAAGCTGCTGTTCGAAAACCTGAGCTTCTCGCTGCCGCCGGGCGGCATCGTCGGCGTGATCGGTCCGAACGGCGCAGGTAAATCGACGCTGTTCAAGTTGATCACCGGACAGGAAACCCCGGACAGCGGCAAGGTGACGATCGGCGACACCGTCCGCCTCGGCTTCGTCGACCAGAGCCGCGACGACCTCAAGCCCGACAACAATGTCTGGCAGGAAATCTCCGGCGGGCACGAGCTGATGAACATCGGCAAGCACGAAATGCAGACGCGCGCCTATGTCGGCGCCTTCAACTTCAAGGGCGTCGACCAGCAGAAGAAGGTCGGCCAGCTTTCGGGCGGCGAACGCAACCGCGTCCATATGGCGAAGATGCTGAAGCAGGGCGGCAACGTGCTGCTACTCGACGAACCGACCAACGATCTCGACACCGAAACGCTCGCAGCACTCGAAGAAGCCCTCGAAAATTTCGCGGGTTGCGCCGTAGTCATCAGCCACGACCGCTTCTTCCTCGATCGCCTCGCGACGCACATCCTCGCGTTCGAGGGCGACAGCCATGTCGAATGGTTCGAAGGCAATTTCGAATCCTATGAAGAGGACAAGATCCGCCGCCTCGGCGACGATGCGACGCGCCCGCACGCAACGTCATACAAGAAGCTGACGCGCTGACCGGCATGAGCGGGGAGGGGCAATCGCCGATTTCGGAGCCAATCTCTTCGGGCGCGATCCGCCTGGACGCGGACGCGCTCAACGCCTTCATGGCTGAGGCCTTCCCCCACTCGGCGCCGGGTTCGCGCGGCCACGTCGTCTCCGCCGCGCCCGGCCATATTCAGGCGCGGCTCGATCCGACCGAGAATGCGCTCCGCCCCGGCGGGCTGATCTCGGGCCCGACGCAGATGGGGTTCGCCGACATGGCGGCCTATGCGCTCGTCCTCGCGCATATCGGCCCAGTCGCGATGGCGGTGACGAGCGCGCTCAACTACCAGTTCCTGCGCCCATGCCGCCCGGGGCCGCTGTTCGCCGACGCCTATATGCTGCGCCTCGGCAAACGCCTTGCGGTGATGGACGTGCGTATCTGGACCGACGATGCCGACAAGCCGGTCGGCCAAGCCAATGTGACCTACGCGATTCCCTAATATTCCAGCGAGGGATACCAATCGGTCCCGCGGCCTGCGGGCGTCAGATCGAGGATATTCCACAGGCTCGCGATATCGGGCGCGCCGCGCGGATCCTGCCCCGGATCGGCCATTTCGGGCGTCATTTCGCTTTTCCAGAACAGCCGGACCTCGTCGCCGTCCTTCCGGAAGACGGCCAGCATCGGATTTTCGCTCCCGTCGGTATTCAGAAGCCTGAAATCCCTTGTATAGTCATCGCCGACCAGTTGCACGAAATCGAGCGCCTGCCATCCACGCGCGGCCGCGAATGCCTGCTGGCGTTCGACCGGGCTGCGCCCGAAGACGTGGAACGCAACGCGGCGCCTGATGTCGTTGATATTGCCGTCGACCGAACCGAGCCAATTGGTGCACATCGGGCAGGGCCGTTCGCGTTCGGGTCCGTACATCCAGAAATAGGCAACCAGCGTATCGCGGCCGCCAAACAGGTCGGCGAGACCGAGTTCGATCCCGTCGTTCAGTCTGAACCGGTAGTCCTTCATCAGCGGTCCCGGCGGCAGCGCCCGGCGCTGCGCTGCCACACGGGCGATCCGCCGGCGCAGGTCGATTTCCTCGGCGAGCAGCGATTTGCGAGCTTTGGTGTATGATTCGTCTTCGCACGCGAAAGCATGTCTGCGCGAAGCAAGCGCCGGCGCAGCCAGCAGGGTCTGGCGAAGAGCCATCCAATTCTCCTTTTTCGGGAGAACGTGCGATTTGCATGATTGTTGCAGCGGTCTTTCACCACTGCCCGCAGCCAGGCCCCGTTTCGTCGCCGGTCAGGCGGGTGCGACTTCCCAGAGGATCAATTTGGTGGCTTCGACATTCTCGCGCGCCTTCGCGCCATCGAGGCGGGTCAGCTTGGCATCGCCTTTCAGCGCGCTCATCTCGAACATCGCGTCGATGACCGCGACTTCGCCGGCTGCAACTGCGATCTCCATCGCCCCGGCGTTCGCCATGATGCCCTTCGCCATCGCGGCGTGGAGCCGGTGGGTGCCGGGCTCGACGTCGGCCATCAGCATCTGTCCGGACTTGATCTGGCCCCGGGCGGTGTCGTCGAGTGTGACGTTCATGCCTTGCAGCGCAGCGACGAAACCGCGGCGCGTCACATAGATGCGCGCCTTCCCTTCGGGCGCGCGCATCGTGCGGGCGTCGGCCAGCGCGGCGGTGTCGGCTTTCTTGCCCGACTTGTTGCTCGACAGCGACCAGACGATCAGCCCGACGATCGCGACCAGCGTGACGATCGAAAAGGTCATCATCGCGCCGGTGGAAAGCGATTGGGCAAGAGCGGGTCCCAGGAATGCCCCGACGATCGCCGCGACAAAAATCATGGTCACCCAGAATGTATTCTTGCTCATGTCGCCCTCCTGCTCAGGCGGGGGAAAATTCTCCCGTCGCCTCGTCCATCAAATGCAGCACGCCGTCGCTGATCGCGAAGAACGCGCCGCGCAACCTCAGCGTACCGCGCCGGACCTTTTCCTGAATGCAGGGAAAAGTCATCAGATTGTCAAGGCTTACGCGCACCGCCGCAAGCTCCATCGCGCGGCCTGCCTCGCGATTGTCAATCGCGGGATGTTCGCTGCGCACCTGCTCGCTCGCCTCGTCGAGCATGGCGATCCAGTCGGCGATAAAGCCGCCGCGGCCCGGCTCGGCGCCTGCCATCGAACGATGCAGCGCGGCGTGGCAGCCGCCGCACATGCCGTGTCCCATCACGACGATTTCCTCGACCTTCAGGAACTGGACTGCGAATTCGAGCGCCGCCGAGACGCCGTGACGTCCGGGCGTCGTTTCGAACGGCGGAACGAGCGCGGCGACGTTGCGCACGACGAAGATTTCGCCCGGGTTGGTATCGAAAATCTGCGACGGTTCGGATCGGCTGTCCGAACAGGCGATGACCATCACCTTGGGCGATTGGCCCTCGGCGAGTTGCTCCCAGCGTTCGCGTTGCTGCGCCCAACCACCGTTACGGAAACGGCGATATCCCTCGATCATGTCTGCAAAGTGAGTCATGCGCCGCCCTTAGCATAGGTAGAGAGGTTGAGAAGAGGCGCGTGCACGACTATGTGGGCGGCATGAACGCTCCCGCATCGCCCGCCCAGCAGCCCGCAACCACCCCCAGCCAGCGCGCGCGCAAGCCCGACTGGATCCGCGTCAAGGCGCCGACCAGCCCCGGCTATGCCGAAACGCGCAAGCTGATGCGCGAGCTCAACCTGCATACGGTGTGCGAAGAGGCGGCGTGCCCGAACATTGGCGAATGCTGGACCAAGAAGCACGCGACGGTGATGATTCTCGGCGACACCTGCACGCGCGCCTGCGCCTTCTGCAACGTCAAGACCGGGATGCCGCGCCCCGTCGACCTGCTCGAACCCGAACACACGGCGATCGCGGCGGCGAAGATGGGGCTCAGCCATATCGTCATCACGTCGGTCGACCGCGACGACCTGCCTGACGGCGGTGCGAGCCAGTTCGTGAAGGTCATCAACGCGCTGCGTCGCGAAACGCCGCAGACGACGATCGAGATCCTGACGCCGGACTTTCGTAACAAGCCCGAAAGCGCGGTCGCGGCGATCGTCGATGCGCGGCCCGACGTCTATAACCATAATCTCGAAACCGTTCCGCGGCTCTACCCGACGATCCGTCCGGGTGCGCGCTACTATGCGTCGCTGCGCCTGCTCGAAAGCGTGAAGCGCCGCGATCCGTCGATCTTCACCAAATCGGGCGTCATGCTCGGGCTCGGCGAGGAACGGATGGAGGTCCATCAGGTGATGGACGACATGCGCAGCGCGGACATCGATTTCATGACGATGGGCCAGTATCTCCAACCGACACCGAAGCATGCCAAGGTGATCGATTTTGTGACGCCACAGGCGTTCGACGCCTATGCACAGATCGCGCGCGCTAAGGGCTTCCTGCAGGTCGCATCGTCACCGCTCACGCGTTCGAGCTATCATGCTGGCGACGATTTCGAGCGGATGCGCGCCGCGCGCGAAGCCCAGCTGGCACGCGTCAAGGCGGACTGACCAGCCTTTGCCACGGCATCACGAAACCCGCGTCCTGCCGTATAGCGACGAGCAGATGTTTGCGCTCGTCACCGATATCGTGCGCTATCCCGAGTTTTTGCCGTGGGTGATCGCGCTGCGCGTGCGGAGCGACAGCGAGCATGAAGCCGTTGCCGACATGATCGTCGGCTTCAAGGGGCTGCGCGAGAGCTTTTCGTGCCGCGTCCACAAGGAGCGGCCGCACGAGGTTTGCGTGAGCTACATCGACGGACCGATGAAGCATCTGAACAACGAATGGCATTTCCAGCCGGCCGAGGGCGGGGGATGCCGCGTCGATTTCCTCGTCGATTTCTCGTTCCGCAGCCGGATGTTCGAGGCGCTTGCCGGACAGATGTTCGACAAGGCGCTGCGCAAGATGATCGCGGCGTTCGAAGCACGCGCCGACGAACTTTACGGGGCGGGAAGGACGATATCCTCCGACGGCCGCAGCTCGTCCTTGGCGGGTTGAAGCAGGTCGAGCGCGAACAGCGTCGCCGCTTGGCGGATCGCAGCGCGATCGGTCGATTCGAACTGCACGCGCTGGGTGAAATAATCGTCGGGATCCTGCCCCCGCAGCGCGCGGGCAAATACGATCAGGCCAACGGGCTTTTTCTCCGATCCGCCCCCCGGGCCAGCGATCCCCGTGATCGCGACCGCGACATCGGCGTCGCTGTTCGCGAGCGCCCCCGCAGCCATCGCCCAGGCGGTCGCGAGCGAGACTTCGCCAAAGGTTTCGATGATTTCGCTGCTGACGTCGAGCTGGGTGCGTTTTGCGTGCGCCGAATAGGTGATGAAGCCCGCCGAAAACACATCCGAACTGCCGGCGATGTCGGTCAGCGCGGCGCTGACCATCCCGCCGGTGCAGCTTTCGGCAACGGCGACCTTGCGGCCCGCGGCGCGATTGTCTGCCAGCACGCTCGTGGCAAGTTCGTCGCGCGCGGTGAGGCGCGATTCAGCGTCGGTCGGCACGATATCAATTCTCCGGAAGTTGCAGGGTCGCGGCAGCCTGCGCTGCGATCCCTTCGCGGCGGCCGGTAAAACCCAGCCGCTCGGTCGTTGTTGCCTTCACACTAACCCGTTCGACCGGAATCGCAAGGATTTCGGCGATCCGCGCGCGCATCGCGGCACGGTGCGGGCCGATTTTCGGGGCTTCGGCGATGATCGTAAGATCGACATGATCGATGCGACCGCCGCGCGCCGTGACACGATCGGCCGCGAAGGCAAGGAAGCGGTGTGATGCGGCGCCGCGCCATTGCGGATCGCTTGGCGGAAAATGATCGCCGATGTCGCCGTCGGCGAGCGCGCCGAGGATCGCATCGGTCAGGGCATGAAGCCCGACGTCAGCATCGCTATGTCCTTCAAGTCCATGACTATGCGCGATTTCTATTCCCCCGACCCACAACGGCTTGTCCGCCACGAGTCGGTGAACATCATAGCCCATGCCGACGGCGGTGCGCGTCATTCGATCGATTCCCAGCAAGCCGTTCAGGATCGCCATATCCTCGGCATATGTCAGTTTATGGAGACGGGCGTCGCCGTCCACCGCGACGACCGGCAAACCAAGCCGCCGGACGAGCTGCGCATCGTCGGTCGCGGCCGCCTCGACGGCTTCGGCGTGCGCGCGGCGCAATGTGCCAAGCCGGAACGCCTGCGGCGTCTGGACGCGCGCCAGCGCGCTGCGGTCGACCACGTCACCGGCAAGATGGGCGGCTTGTTCGACAAGCGTATCAGGGACGGGAAGCGTCGGGATCGCCGCTTCGGCATCGCCGAGTGCTGCGAGCAGGCGGTCGACTACCTCGACGGTCACGCCCGGTCGCGCCGCATCGTGAACGAGAACGAGCGCCTCATCGTCCCAATCGGTCAACGCCGCGAGTGCATTGCCGACCGATTGCTGGCGCTCCTCGCCGGGATCGGCCGAAATCCAGGTTTCCGGAAGGCCACCGATCGCCGCCACGGCGTCACTATTGGCGACCAGCACGCCGCTCGTAACGGCCGGATGGGTGGCAAGGGCGTCGAGGCTCCACCGCAGCACTGGCTTGCCGCCCAGCATCGCCAACTGTTTCGGGCGGTCGAAGCCCGCTCGCGTCCCTTGGCCGCCCGCGAGCAGCACGACCGCGACACGCGGCAAAGGGGGAGGGGCGGACTCGCTCATCATCCGCGCGGTTAGCGCAGCCGCGGCTTGCGGGAAAGCCGCTTAGCGTGTAGGGGCGCTGCTTATTTTTTAGGCAATCGACGAAGGTTTCGCCATGGCGCCGCTGCGGCCCATCCAGATCGGCAACATCACCATCGCGGATCCCGTGATCCTCGCGCCGATGACGGGCGTCACCGACCTGCCGTTCCGCAAGCTCGTTCGCTATTATGGTTCGGGACTCAATGTTACCGAAATGATCGCGAGCCAGGCCGCGATCCGCGAAACGCGCCAGTCGATCCAGAAAGCCGCATGGGATCCGGTCGAAGAGCCGGTGTCGATGCAGCTCGTCGGCTGCACCCCTTATGAAATGGGCGAGGCAGCGAAGCTCAACGAGGACCGCGGCGCGTCGATCATCGACATCAATATGGGCTGCCCGGTGCGCAAGGTCACCAACGGCGATGCCGGCTCGGCGCTCATGCGCGATTTGAAGCTCGCCGCCGCGCTGATCGACAGCTGCGTGAAGGCGGTATCGGTGCCGGTGACGGTCAAGATGCGCATGGGCTGGTGCCACGACAGCCTCAACGCCCCCGAACTCGCGCATATCGCCGAGGATCTCGGCGCAAAGCTCGTCACCGTCCACGGCCGCACGCGCAACCAGATGTACCGCGGAGAGGCCGACTGGGGCTTCGTTCGCAGCGTCAAGGACGCGGTGTCGATCCCGGTCATCGTCAATGGCGACATTTGCTCGGCCGCTGACGCACGCAGCGCGCTCGACCAGAGCGGCGCCGATGGCGTCATGATCGGCCGCGGCGCTTACGGTCGCCCCTGGCTGCTCGGGCAGGTGATGGCGGCGCTGCGCGGCGAGGCCGAGCGTCCCGATCCGGGTATCGACGAGCAATATGACGTCATTACATCGCATTACCGCGCGATGATCGACCATTATGGCGAGGTGACCGGCGTCAATATGGCGCGCAAGCATCTCGGCTGGTACGTCAAAAGCCTCCACGGCTCGGCCGAGTTTCGCAACAAGGTCAACCAGATACCCAGCAGCCGCGACGTGCTCGACGCGCTCGAACGCTTCTACACGCCGTTCCTGAGCAAGGCGGCCGCGTGACCGCGCTCACGTCGAGCATCCCGAGCTTCGACCATGACGAGCTGATCCAGTCGCACCCCGTTCCCACGCTGCTGATCGACGGCGGCGGGGTCGTGCTGTTCGTCAACGCGGCTGCCGAACAGCTCTGCAACGTCAGCCGCTCGGCGATGGTCGGCCGCGTCATCTATGACGTCATCGAGATGGATCGCAGCTATCGCCAGCGAATGAACGACGCCTCGACGTCGGCCTTGTTCGCGCACCGCGCCGAAATCTCGCTCGGCGGGCGCAAGTCGATCTTCGTCGACATGCAGATGGTCCCCTATGGCCACAGCGGCCATCGCATCCTCGCGCTCGTGCCGTCGCAAAGCGATGCCGAGCTGATGGGCGGCGCGATCGGCCGTTCTGGCCGCGCGGCGGGGGCCGCGGCGTCGATGCTCGCCCACGAAATCAAGAACCCGCTCGCGGGGATCAAGGGCGCGGCGCAATTGCTTGCGCGCAAGACCGACGCGGGCGGCGAGCGCTTCACGACGCTGATCTGCGCCGAGGTCGACCGGATCGCGACGCTGATCGACCAGATGGAGCATTTCTCGCGCGGGCAGCCGATCGCCTGCGGCCCGATTAACCTCTACCAGCCGATCCACCAGGCGATGGAAACCGCCCGTGCGCGGCAGTTCCCCGGCGTCCGCTTCGCCGAGGATTTCGACCCGTCGCTGCCGCTGGTGCACGGAAACCATGACGCCATGGTGCAGATATTGCTCAACCTGCTCACCAACGGCTGCGAGGCGCTCGGCGGACGCGACGATGGCGTCGTGCGACTGACCACCGCCTATCGCCACGGCCTGTCGATCGACAATGGCGACGGGCGCGGGCGCATCGCGCTACCGATCGAGGTCAGCGTCAGCGACAACGGCCCCGGCGTACCCGCCGACATCCGCGGCGACCTGTTCGATCCGTTCGTGACGACGAAGCGCGAGGGACGGGGGCTCGGGCTCGCGCTCGTCGCCAAGCTCGCGCGCGACATGGGCGGCACCGTCCAGCACATGCGCGACGGCGAATGGACGCGCTTTCGGGTCCACCTTCCGGTCGCGCAAAAGGGACGGGGTGCATGAGCCAGGGCAAGACGATCCTGCTGGTCGAGGACGATCCCGCGATTGCGATGATCATCCGCGAAACGCTCGTCGGCGAATGCGGCCATTTCGCCTCGGTCGCGAGTCTTGCCGAGCGCAACGCCTGGCTGGCCGACAACCGACCCGACCTGATCATTACCGATGTCGTCCTGCCCGATGGCGACGGCATCGATTCGCTGTCGCGAGCCACAGTCGATCCGGCGACGCCGGTGATCGTGCTGTCGGCACAGAACACCCTGGATACCGCGGTGCGCGCGACAGGGATCGGCAGCTACGATTATCTGCCCAAGCCCTTCGACCTCGACGAGTTGACCGCGAGCGTCCGGGCCGCGCTCGAGCGCCGCGCCGAACCGGCAGCGGGGGAGGCGGCGGCGCCCGCCGACAGCCATGGCCTCGTCGGCCGTGCCCCCGCGATGCAGGCGGTGTACCGCACGATCGCGCGGCTCGCGTCGAACGACCTTGCGGTGCTGATCCTTGGCGAGTCGGGAACCGGCAAGGAGGTCGTCGCGCGCGCGATCCACGCGACCGGCCTCCGCCGCAACGGCCCGTTCGTTGCGATCAATATGGCCGCCATCCCGCGCGAATTGATTGAGGCCGAGCTGTTCGGCCATGAAAAGGGCGCGTTCACCGGCGCACACAGCCGCAACGCCGGGCGTTTCGAGCAGGCCGCTGGCGGCACGCTGTTTCTCGACGAGATCGGCGACATGCCGCTCGAGGCGCAGACGCGGCTGCTGCGCGTCCTCCAGAGCAACGAATATTCGACCGTCGGCGGCAATCAGGCACTGCGCGCCGATGTTCGCGTTATCGCGGCGACGCACCGCGACATGCGCACCCTCGTCGCCGATGGCCGCTTCCGCGAGGATCTTTTCTACCGGCTCAACGTCATTCCCGTGACCTTGCCGCCGCTCCGCGACCGGCGCAGCGACATCGCCGCGCTCATTCGCCATTTCGTCGATGCGGGACGCAGCTCGGGCTTGCCCGACCGGCAATTCGCCCCCGCCGCAATGCAATGGCTCGAACGCTATGACTGGCCGGGCAACGTCCGCGAACTCGGCAACGTCGTCCAGCGGCTCGCGGTGCTGTCGCGCGACACCGTCGTCACCGTGCGCGACGTCGAAACGGTGCTCCACGAAAATGGCGAGGGCGGCGGCGCGGTCGAGCCCGCGGCGCTCATCGCGCGTGCGGTCGACGACTGGGCGCGCGAACAAATGGCAGATATGGGCAGCGACGGTGAAATCCACGCCCAACTCGAAGCGATCGTCGAAGCTGCGCTCTTCCGGCGCATTTTGCGCGACGTTCGCGGTAACCAGCTCGAAGCGGCGCGCCGTCTCGGCATCAACCGCAACACGCTCCGCAAGCGCCTCGGCCAGCTCGACATCGACCCGGCGCATCCCTGAAACGCTGCGACAGTCGCGAAATCGGGGCAATTGGGCGACACACAGGCAAATTGTGTGTTTTCTATGCAACAGGATTGTCGTAACACGGCCACAATGACGCAATCGTCCTCCCTGGCGTTCGACGCGGACTCTGACGGCGAGGAAGCGCGCTCGGGAATCTGGCGCTTTGCCGCGCCCGAATATTATACGTTGGCGGTCATCATCAGCGTCGCCATCGCGACTTATATCTTCATCACGGGCGATGCGCAGAGCGAACGGCTGCTTACCCCCGCGCTCGTGGCGACGATCATGGTCGCCAACCTCGTGCCGGCCATGGCGCTGATCGTTCTTGTCGGCAGCCGCGTGGCGCGCGCACGCGCGGTGCATTCGATGGCGGGCGGGCGCGGGCGCCTTCACGTCCGGCTGGTCGCGCTCTTCTCGCTGATCGCAGCAGCGCCGACATTGCTCGTCGTGATCTTCGCCTCGCTGCTTTTCCAATATGGCGTCGATTTCTGGTTTTCCGACCGGTCGCGCGGGATGTTCGAAAATGCCGCGAGCCTCGCCGAGGGCTATTACCAGGACAATCAGCGCGAGGTGGGGGCCAACACCGTCGCAATGGCAACCGACCTTGGCGGCCTGCTTGCCCGCGTTCCGATCGATGCGCCCGATTTCTCCAACTATTATTTCCAGCAGGTCGTCGTTCGCAACCTCAACGAATCGGCAATTATCGAGATCGGGAACGACGGGATCGCGCGCACCGCGGCGATGATCGACCCCGATAACCGCGCGGCCGAAAATCGCCTGTCGCCCGCGATGGTGAAGCGGCTCGATGCCGGCGAGGAAGTCGTCGTGATCGTGCAACCCGACCGGATCGAGGCGGCGACGCGGCTTCCGGGGCAGCGACGTGCCTATGTCTATGCGTCGCGCGACGGCAATGTCCCCGCGTTCAAACAGTCCGAACGCGCGCGGACGGTGCTTGCCGACTATAATGGCCTGTTCGAACGGTCGCAGCTCCTGCAGTTGCAATTCAACGGCGCGCTCTATCTCGGTTCGCTTCTCCTGCTCGCACTGGCGGTGATCGCCGCGATCGTCGTCGCCGACCGCATCGTGCGCCCGCTGGGTACGCTGATCGGCGCAACACGTACTGCGGCCGAAGGCGATTTGTCGGTTCGCGTCACCCCACCGCTTCGCGATGACGAGATTGCGGTGCTGACACGTGCATTCAACCGTATGACCGAGCAGCTCGAGTTCCAGACCGGAACGCTGGTCAGCGTCAACGAACAGCTCGAAACACGGCGCAGCTTTATCGAAGCCGTGCTTAGCGGCGTATCCTCGGCGGTCGTGTCGGTCGACGCCGACCACCGCATCCTGCTCGCCAACGCCGCCGCCGAACGCCTGATCTGCCAGTCGGCGGAATGCTTGACCGGGCGCCCGCTGGCGGATGTGGCGCCCGAACTGGCGCGGCTGTTGACCGGGGAAGAGCGCGAGGCGATCGTGCAGCTTTCGCGCAAGGATGCCGAACCCGCGACGCTGGCCGCCAAAGCCGTCGCACAGGGCGACGGCTTCGTCCTGAGCTTCGAGGATATCACCCAGCAATTGCTCGACCAGCGCCGCGCCGCCTGGTCCGACGTCGCGCGCCGGATCGCGCATGAAATCAAGAATCCGCTCACCCCGATCCAGCTCGCGGCCGAGCGGCTGCAGCGGCGCTTCGGTGACAAGGTAGAGGGTGACGCGGCGACCTTCCGCAAGCTTACCGACACGGTCATCCGGCAAGTCCACGACATGCGGCGGATGGTCGACGAATTTTCGAGTTTCGCCCGAATGCCCAAGCCGACCTTCGGCGTCGAGGATGTCCGCGACATCCTCCGCCAGGCGGTATTCCTGTTCGAGGTCGCCAAACCCGATATCGCCTTCGCCGTCAAAACCCCGGGCGAGATCGATCCGCTCGTCTGCGACCGCCGCCTGCTCTCGCAAGCATTGACCAACATCGTCAAAAACGCCGTCGAAGCGATTGAAGAGAAATTCAAAAATTCGGATTCCGTCGCGACCGGACATATCGCGGCCGAACTCGAGGTCGAAGCCGATGGCGTGATCGTCATTCGCGTCACCGACGACGGGATCGGCTTGCCCGAAGCCCGCGACGCGATCGCTGAACCCTATATGACGACGCGGCAGGGCGGGACAGGGCTCGGCCTCGCGATCGTGAAGAAGATCGTCGAGCAACATTATGGCGAACTGGAATTTTCCGACAATCCGGCGGGGCAGGGGACGTGCGTCACGCTGACGCTGCACCCCGACCGCCTGCGGCCGCTAGTCGGCAAGGGCGGAGATGGCAGCATGGGGCAGGCAGAATCGGTTCCGGGACGGATGCGGAACCGGCAGGACAGAGAAGATCATGGCGCTTGATATTCTGATCGTCGACGACGAACGCGACATCTGCGACCTCGTCGCCGGCGTCATGGAAGACGAAGGTTATGAGGCGCGCACCGCCTCCGACAGCGATTCGGCGCTGGAAGCGATCCGCCAGCGGCGGCCCTCGCTCGCGCTGATCGACGTCTGGTTGCAGGGATCGCGGCTCGACGGGCTGGGGCTGGTCGAGGCGATCAAGGCGTTCGATCCGACGCTGCCGATCATCGTCATTTCGGGCCATGGCGGGCTCGACACCGCGGTCGCGGCGATCCGCCGCGGCGCGTTCGATTTCATCGAAAAGCCGTTCGAGGCCTCGCGCCTCCTCCATCTCGTTGCGCGCGCGACCGAAAGCGAGCGGCTGAAGTTCGAATATGAACAACTCCGCGAAAAGGCCGGTCCGTCGGACGAACTCACGGGGACAAGCGCCGCAATCAACAATGTCCGCGCGACGTTGAAGCGTGTGGCGGGGACGGGGAGCCGCGTGCTGATCACCGGCGCGCCGGGCGTCGGCAAGGAAGTCGCCGCGCGCGTCCTGCACGGCTGGAGCGGGCGGCACACAGCGCCTTTCCGGGTGATTTCCTCGGCGCGCATGGACCCCGAAACGGTCGAAACCGAATTGTTCGGATCCGAAGCCGAAGATGGCTCGATCCGCGTCGGGCTACTCGAACAGGCGCATGGCGGCACCCTGTTCCTCGACGAGGTCGCCGACATGCCGCTCACGACGCAGGGCAAGATATTGCGCGTCCTCACCGACCAGAGCTTCGCGCGGGTCGGCGGGCGCACGATGATCCGCGTCGACGTGCGCATCATTTCGGGCTCCGCCCGCGACCTGATGACCGAAATCGCCGAAAGCCGCTTTCGCGAGGATCTCTATTATCGGCTTAACGTCGTGCCCGTGCATATCCCCCCGCTGCGCGAGCGCCGCGACGATATCGCCAGCCTGTGCGACCATTATGTCCGCCGCTACGCCGCCGATCGCCGCGTCCCGCCGCCGGAGATCAGCTCGGAAGCGATGGCAGCGCTGCAGGCGCATGAATGGCCCGGCAATGTCCGTGAACTGCGCAACGTCATCGAACGCGTGATGATCCTCGCGCCCAGCGACCGGCTGGCGAGGATCGACGCCGACATGCTGCCCGCCGAACTGGTGCGCGGCGGGACCGATATCCTGCCCAATTCGGAATCGATCACTGCGATCCCGCTGAAGGAAGCGCGCGAAAATTTCGAGCGCGAGTATCTGCGCATCCAGATCAACCGTTTTTCGGGCAATATTTCGCGCACTGCGACCTTTATCGGCATGGAGCGCTCGGCATTGCACCGCAAACTGAAACTTTTGGGGCTTACCGAGAGTTCGGACGGCGAGGGATAGCGGCTTTGCGCTAGACCTCGCCCGCGCTTTGCCGCATATTGGCATCAGAAGAAGGTCTTTTTTGAGCCGGAAAACCGGCATTTTACCCGCGGTTCTACCGCCAAAAACAGGAGGCAAATGTGTCCGATAAAAACCAGAATCTCCAGGATATTTTCCTAAACGCCCTCCGCCGCAGCAAGACACCGGTGACCATGTTCCTGGTCAAAGGCGTCAAATTGCAGGGCATCATTACCTGGTTCGACAATTTCTCGTTGCTGCTCCGCCGCGATGGCCAGTCGCAGCTCGTCTACAAGCACGCGATTTCGACCGTCATGCCATCGCACGACTTCGACCTGTCGCTGCTCGGCGACAATCTGCGCGACGCACCCGCGAGCAAGGGCAAGGCGCTGCAGGACGTGTTCCTGAACGCGGTGCGCAAGTCGGATGAATCGGTGACTATGTTCCTCGTCAACGGCGTGATGCTGCAGGGCGATATCGTGGCTTTTGACCTGTTCTGCATGCTACTCGAGCGTGAGCGGCAGGTGCAACTTGTTTACAAGCACGCCATTTCGACCGTTCAGCCGAACGGGCCGATCAACCTGACCGACAATGGCGAGGCTGACGGCGAAGCGGACGACGCCTGATCGACCCGATAATCGACACGGAAGACGAGGTAACGCGCGGCGCCGCCGCGCTTATCGTCGTGCCCGAGTGGCATAGCCAGCGCCTCGCGCGCGACCTCGACGCGCGCGCCGAGGAAGCGAAGGGGCTCGCCCTCGCGATCGGGCTCGACGTGGTCGCGGTGCACACGCTGCGCCTGCGCCAGACCCGCGCCGCGACCTTGCTCGGGGTAGGGCAGATCGACGCGATCACGCCCGATATCGCCGCGAAAGGCGTCCAACTCGTCGTCGTCGATGCTGCACTCAGCCCGATCCAGCAGCGCAACCTCGAAACCGCCTTCGGGACGAAGGTCATCGATCGCACCGGGCTGATCCTCGAAATCTTCGGCGAGCGCGCCGCAACGGCCGAGGGGCGGCTCCAGGTCGAACTGGCGCATCTCGATTATCAGGCGGGGCGGCTCGTGCGCAGCTGGACCCACCTCGAACGCCAGCGTGGCGGCTTCGGTTTCCTCGGCGGCCCGGGCGAAACGCAGATCGAGGCCGACAGGCGGATGATCCGCAACCGGATGGCGCGCATCCGACGCAGCCTCGAGGATGCGCGCCGCACGCGCCAGCTCCAGCGGTCAAAGCGCCAGCGCGCGCCTTGGCCCGTGGTTGCGCTCGTCGGCTATACCAACGCCGGGAAATCGACCTTTTTCAACCGGTTGACGGGCAGTGACGTCATGGCGGAAGATATGCTCTTCGCGACACTCGACCCGACGATGCGTGAAATCCGGCTACCAGGTATCGACAAGGCGATCCTGTCGGACACGGTGGGCTTCGTCTCCGACCTCCCCACCGAGCTGGTCGCCGCCTTTCGCGCGACGTTGGAGGAGGTGACGACCGCCGACCTGATCGTCCATGTCCGCGACATCGTCCATCCCGACAGCGAAGCCCAGTATGACGATGTCCGCGCGATATTGGACTCGCTCGGCGTCAACGGACCACAGGACGGCGGGGAAGGCGATGCGCCGCCCGCAATCCAGCAGATTGAAATCTGGAACAAGATTGACACGGCCGATAGCGACCGCCGCGCGGACATTGAGGAAATGGCGGCGCGGCGTCCAGACGTCGCGGTGATTTCGGCGGTCACGGGAGAGGGGGTCGAGGCGGCACGGATGCTCATGGCGTCGCAATTGACTGCGCTACACAAGGTCCAGCGCATCTACCTGTCGTACAGCCAGGGCGAAGCTGCGGCATGGCTCCATGCGCGGGGAGAGGTTCTCGCCGACGAGCCTCAGGAGGAGGGGCATGTGCTGACCGTCCGGCTCGATCCAGCCGACAGCGCGCGGTTCGAGCGGCTATGGCCGGCTAGAGACGTTCCGCAACCTTGACCGCGACCCAGTGATCTTCCTGCTCGTCGAGCGACAGCCCGGCGAGGCTCCCGCCGGCACGATCTTCCATGGCGGCAAAGCGCCGTGCGAATTTCAGATTGGCATCGCGTAGCGCGCCCTCGGCGTCGACCCCGAGCTTGCGGGCATAGTTGACGACCGCGAACAGCAGGTCGCCGACTTCTTCGTGCCGCTCGGCATCGTCGGCCGCCGCGGCAACCTCGGCCAGCTCTTCGTCGATCTTTGCACGCGGCGCGTCAGTATCGGGCCAGTCGAAACCGACGCGTGCGGCGCGGCCCTGCAGCTTTTGCGCGCGCAGCAACGCGGGCAAGGTCAAGGCCACGCCGGCGAGCGCGCTCGTCGGACCGTCGGCGGCGCGCTCGGCCGCCTTAATCTGTTCCCATTGCTGACGGACGTCGTCGGTCTTACGGTCGCCGAAGATGTGCGGGTGCCGACGCTCCATCTTGTCGCTGATCGCATTCGCGACATCGTCGAAGCCAAACAGGCCGTCGTCGGTTGCGATCTGGCTGTGAAAGACGACCTGGAACAGCAGGTCGCCAAGCTCGTCGCAAATCGCCGCCGGATCGCCGCCAGCAATGGCGTCCGAAACTTCATAGGCTTCCTCGATCGTATAGGGGGCGATCGTTGTAAAGCTCTGCGCCAGATCCCATTCGCATCCGCCGTCGGGATTGCGTAGCTGGCGCATGATGGCGAGCAGGCGATCGATGGGGGGCTGCGTCGTGGTTTCGGCCATATGATTATCCGATAATATATATTATGTTAAATTTAGCGATGCAGCGAGGCGGAGCCTTGGTGCTACGTCACTGCCTGCCATGTCCAGATCACCAGGAACACCAGCCCGAAGATCGCCACCCATGCGAGCGCCATCTTGATCCAGTCGGCCATCGGCAACCGCCGTGCGAGCAACGAACTGAGCACCAGCGCGAAAGCGCCGGCAAACCACAGGATCTGGACGGTCGTGTCACCGGTCATAGCTGAACCTCCAATCCATCATATCCGGGCTCGATGCCCGGCGGCAATTCGGCCGCAAGGTCGTCATAATCCATCGTATTGTCCATATGGGTAATGATGGCGCGCGGATTGCCGACCTTGGCCAGCCCTTCGAGCGTCATCGCCAGATGCGGATGCGTTGGATGCGGATAGCGGCGTAGTGCGTCGATCACGAACAGGTCGACACCTTGGAAAAACTCGACCATCTCATCTGTAAATTTAGAAAAATCAGTTGCATAGGCAATCTTGTGCGCACCATCGCTGAAGATAAGGCCGGTCGCCTTGATCGGGCCGTGCGGCATTTCGATCGCCGACACTTCGATCGGGCCGATCGATTGATGATCGTGCAGGTCGATCGGATCGACCGACGCCGGATAACCCGCATTTCCGGCAAAGGCATATGTGAAACGCCATTTGAGGATGTCGAGCACATGGTCGCGGGCATAGACCGGGACCGCCGAGCGGCGCAGGTGCATCACCTGCCGCAAATCGTCGAGACCATGCGTGTGGTCAGCGTGTTCGTGCGTCCAGATGACGGCGTCGAGCTCGCCGACCCCGGCGTCGAGCAGTTGCAGGCGCATGTCGGGGCTGGTGTCGACGAGGATCCGGAAACCCCCGAGTGACACCATGATCGATGCACGGCTGCGCAGATTGCGCGGATTGTCGGGGTCGCACTGCCCCCAGTCGTTGCCGATCCGCGGCACGCCCGAAGACGTCCCGCAACCCAGGATCCGGAGCTTCATAGCGCGGGTGACGTCATGGCGCCGCCTTGTTGAAAAGCGCGTAGAAATTGGCGCTTGTCGCGGCCGCGAGCACATCCCTGTCTCCGCCGCGAAGATCGGCAAGGAAGGCCAGCGTGTCGGCGACGAAAGCCGGCTCGCCGGGTTTGCCGCGGTGCGGGACGGGGGCAAGGAAAGGCGAATCGGTTTCGATCAGCAGCCGGTCCTGCGGCAGCCACTTTGCGGTCGCCTGAAGGTCGGCGGCGTTCTTGAACGTCACAATTCCCGAGATCGAGATATAGAGGCCGAGGTCGAGCGCCTTGCGCGCGAAATCGTCGCTCGCGGTGAAGCAATGGATGACGCCGGGGAAGATCGCCCTGCCCATTTCCTCGCCGAGCAACGCCAGCGTGTCTTCCTCGGCATCGCGCGTGTGCACGATGATCGGCAGGCCGGTTTGCTGCGACGCGTGAATGTGACGACGGAAACTGTCCTGTTGCCGCGTGCGATCGCTCTTGTCGTAATAATAGTCGAGCCCCGTTTCGCCGATACCGATCACGCGCGGATGTGCGGCACGTTCTATTAATTTGGCGGTATCGACGTCGGGATGATGGTCGGCATCGTGCGGATGAATGCCCACGCTCGCCCAGATATCGTCGTTCGCCTCGGCCGCGGCGAGCACATCGTCCCACTCGCTTTCGCGCGTCGCGATGTTGAGCATCGCGGTAACGCCTTTCGCTCGCGCGCGCGCCAGCACCTCGCCCTGCCGCTCGGCGAGCCCCTTGTAGTTGAGGTGGCAGTGCGAATCGACGAGCATCAGGCCTCCCCTTCCCCTTCTCCCTCAGGAAGTTCGAGGCGCGGGAAGATCGGCACCGGCTGACCGACGGCAAAGCCGCTCGCCGCGAGTTTTGCGAACCAGTCCTTGTCGGCGAGCGCCGCAAAATCGCGCGCATCTTCGGCAATGCCCATCTGGTCGAGCAACTTGTCCGCCGCGGCGGGCACCACGGGGCGGATCGCGATCGCAAGCGTGCGGACCGCCTGGAACAGGGTCATCAGCACCGCGCGCATGCGTTCGGGATCGGTCTTGCGCAGCGCCCAAGGGGCCTGCGTGTCGACATATTGGTTGCAGGCGAAGACGGCGCGGATCCAGTCGTCGATGCCGATCGAGAAAGCGAGTTGCTCGAATTCGCGAGGAAGGCGGACGCGTGCCATATCGAGTACATCGCCTTCCAACGACGCATCCTCGTCCGATCGCACATAGTCCGCGGAAATCTTGCCGTCCAAATTCTTGAAAATCATGGACAAGCTGCGCTGCGCCAGATTGCCGAAGCTGTTCGCGAGATCGGCGTTCGCGGTGCGAACGATCGCCTCGGCCGAATAGCTGCCGTCCTGTCCAAAGCTGACTTCGCGCAGCAGATAATAACGCAGCGCGTCGACGCCGAACTGTTCGGCGAGCGTCATCGGGTCGACGACATTGCCGAGCGACTTCGACATCTTTTCGCCGCGATTGAGCAGGAAACCGTGACCGAACACCTGTTTCGGCAGCGGCAGCTTGGCGCTCATCAGAAAGGCCGGCCAGTAAACCGTATGAAAACGAACGATATCCTTGCCGATCATATGGATATTCGCCGGCCAGAATTTGCCGAAATCGCTGTCCGGGTCGGGGTAGCCGAGGCCCGAGAGATAGGTGGTCAGCGCGTCTACCCAGACATACATCACATGCCCCGGCGAACCCGGAACCGGCACCCCCCAGTCGAAGCTGGTGCGCGAAACGCTGAGGTCCTTGAGCCCGCCCTCGACGAAGCGCAATACCTCGTTACGGCGGCTTTCGGGGCGGATGAAATCGGGATTGTCGTTGTAGAGCGCAAGCAGCCGGTCCTGATAAGCCGACAGGCGGAAGAACCAGCTTTCCTCGACGGTCCATTCGACCGGCGTCCCCTGCGGCGACAAGCGAACGCCCCCTTCCCCGTCGGTGAGCTCGCTCTCGTCGTAGAAGGCCTCGTCGCGAACCGAGTACCAGCCTTCGTAGCGGTCGAGATAGAGGTCGCCGTTCGCCTCCATCGCTTTCCAGATCGTCTGCGACGCCGCATGATGCGCGGCGTCGGAGGTACGCATGAAATTATCATAGCTGATATTCAGCTTGGCATACATCTCACGGAAATATCCCGACATTTCGTCGGCGAGGTCGATCGTCGCACGGCCCTGGTCGCGCGCGGTCTGGAACATCTTCAGCCCATGTTCGTCGGTGCCGGTGATCAGCCGCACGTCGCGGCCCCGCGCGCGCTGGAAGCGGGCCATGACGTCGGTCGCGATCGCTTCATAGGCGTGGCCGATATGCGGGCGGCCATTGGGATAGCTGATCGCGGTGGTGATATAGAAAGGTTCGTTATTTTTGGACATGCGCGCGCCTTAGCGGCTGGCGCGCGCGAGGGAAAGCGTCAGCGTGCCGCCTGCCCGTGCCGCGGCGCCAGTTCGGCGAGGCAATTGCCGATTTCAAACCCGACCATGGACCCGTCGTACGACCCGCGGATCGCATCGCGAACGGTGCGCTGGACTCGGTCCCATTGCGCAAGGATCGGCGCGATCTCGGCAACCGGGCGCTCGCGCGCGATGCGTGCGAGAAGGCCGGGCACGATATCGATCACCAGTTCGAGCCGCGCGCGATTGCTCGTTCCGCCGACCTCGCGCGCGAGCGCCTCGCGGAGCCGGTTCTCGGGGTCGCCCGACGTCGCAATCGCGAGCAGCTTCTTCTCCATCACGGCGACGTCGCTGTCGATCAACGCAAGCGCCTTGCCCGGCACCCCGCCCGATGCGGTGACGATCGCGCGCACCTCGGCGGCGTCGAGCATCGGGCGCAGCTCGTGCAGCCATGTTGTCATGACGTCACGGTCAACCGGCTGGAAACGCAGACTTCTGCACCGCGAACGGATCGTCGGCAACAACCGCCCAGGCGAGTGGCTCACGAGCAGGAAGAGCGTCTTTGCGGGCGGCTCCTCGAGCGTCTTGAGCAGCGCGTTCGCGCCGTCGGTCTCGAGATCGTCGACGGCGTCGACGATGATCACGCGCCACTCGCCGAGCGACAGCGACAAGTGCAGCCGTCGGATCATCTGGCGTACCTGTTCGATCGTGATATTGCGCGCGAGTTCCTTCGCCTTGTCCTTCGGCTGGCGCGCGAGGCGAAGGATTTCGGGATGGTTGCCAGCGTCGACAAGACGCGCTGCCGCGTCGTCGCCGCGATCGTCGAGCGTCAGTGGCTCGCCGGCACCGCCCGGGCCGTGGGCGACGAGAAAGCGCGCGACGCGCTCGGCAAACGCCCCCTTCCCCATCCCTTGCGGACCCGCGAGCAGCCAGGCGTGGTGAAGGCGCCCACCTTGCCACGCCTCGAGAAAGGCCTGTTCCGCGTCGTGATGGCCGATCATGGCAGCCATTCCGCGAGATCGGCGAGGATTGCCGCCGTGACGTCGCCCGCGGCAACGTCGGCATCGACGATCCGCCAGCGGACTGGCTCGGCCTCGGCCATTTCGACGAAGCGCGCGGCAAGGCGCGCCTGATAGTCGGCCGGCTTGTTCCCCATGCGATCGGAGCCGCCGCGCTCGGCCAGGCGGCGAGCGGTTTCGGCCGGGCTTACCGTGAGCAGGAAGGTGCGATCCGGGAGCAGTCCTTCCGAACCAAAGCCATGGAGCGTCAGAAGGTTTGCGTCGGTGATCCCGCCGCCGCCGCCCTGATAGGCGCGGCTCGAATCGACAAAACGGTCGCATAGCACCCACGCGCCGCGCTCGAGCGCCGGACGGATCAGGCGCGCGACATGATCGGCGCGCGCCGCGGCAAAGAGCAAGGCCTCGCTGCGCGCATCCCAGCGGTCGTCGCTGCCTTCCATCAGCAGCGTGCGGATCGCCTCTGCGCCGGCGCTGCCGCCGGGCTCGCGCGTCGCGACGGCTTCGACACCGCACGCTTCCAGTGCGGCAGCGAGCGCGCGGATCTGCGTCGATTTGCCGACGCCTTCGCCGCCTTCGAGCGTGATAAAGCGCCCGCGCGTCATGTCGCTATCGTGCAATTCGAAAGGATGGGATGCCGCCCGTGCATCGTTCGGCGGTAGCCCGGCGGATGGCTTTTGTCATCTCCGCGTAGCGGCTGGCCCGGTTTTCGGTGCGGTTTGCGTTATTGCGGGCGCATTGCCCGACGCGAAGCCCCATTCCATCAACCGCTCGGCCTCTTCGCGCCGGGCCTTTTCGCTACCCATGCCGGCGACGACCATCACGAGGCGGCGGCCGTTGCGCTTTGCAGAGCCGAGGAAGCAGTAGCCCGCCTCGGCAGTATGCCCCGTTTTCAACCCGTCGGCCCCCTCGAAACGGCCGAGGATGGGGTTGCGGTTCGGCTGGATGATCGGCTTGCCCTCGGGCGATTTGCCGTGCTGGAGCTTCGGGATAGAGAAATAGCGCGCATAGCCGCCCGGATGATCGCGGATCAGACGGTCGGCGAGCGTGACAAGGTCGGCGGCGCTGACCTGCGTGACTCCGCCATCGGGCCAGCCGCTGGGCGTTCCAAAACGGCTCGATGCCATGCCAATTTTGCTAGCTACTTCGTTCATTCTTTTTACGAATGCCCCTTCGCTGCCGTCGATCCCGACGGCCAGCACCGCCGCGGCATCGTTGCCCGAAACGGTGATCAGCCCCTTGAGGAGGTCGTCGACTGACACCTTCTCGTTTGGACTAAGGAACATTGTCGAGCCGCCGGTGCTGCTATTCCATTTCTTCCATGTCGCTTCGCTGACGGTGAATTGCCTGTCGCGTGCAAGCTCGCCCTTTTTGATCAGGTCGAGCACGACATAGGCGGTCATCACCTTCGCCATCGACGCCGGGGCAAAGCGCTTTTCGGCACCGCGAGAGAAAAGGATCGCGCCCGAATCGAGATCCTTGAGCATCACGATCGGCGCCTGTGTGACATAGGGAGTGCGGCTGGTTTGCGCGCTCTTCGGACGGGCGTCGCTCGCGGCTGCGGCGGGAAAGGCCAATGTGATCGCGAAGGCCGCGAGCGCCGCGGCGCAGCTCTTTAGCCGGATGCTTGGTTTCGCCACGCGCCGTGTCGTCAACGGTCGCGCTGGACCACGGCGTCGCGGAAGCCCTTGGCCTTCACCTTGCCGAGCGCGCCGCGCGCATCGGCGTCGCTGGCAAACGGACCGACGCGCACGCGCCAGAGTTTACCGGCCTTGGCAACATGACCTCCGACCGACTTCGCCGCGGCACCGGCGCGTGCTTCGGTGCTGAAGGCACCGACCTGGACGACATAATTGCCAGCAGGCGCTGTCGCGGCGGGCTTGGTCACCGGTGCGGGCTTTGCCGCGGGTGCCGGTTTGGGCGGCGGCATCACCGTGCCGGGACCTTCGACGATGAAACGATCATCACCCGGCTTGGCGGCACCCGAAGCGATCGGCGCGGTTGCCACCGCCGAAGCCGCAACCCCCTTGGGAATCGGCAGGCTTTTCGCCTTGTTGCGCAGGATGGCGAGCAGCGAGTCGGGGGTCCCGAGCCGTTCGGGAACCGGCTTTCCGGCGCGAAGCTGTGCGCGTTCGGCGGCGATCGGGTTCGTGCGGCGGACGCGTACGGCGGAAACGCCTTCGGTGAGGCCCAATTGCTCCGCGGCGCCGCGCGACAGGTCGATCAAGCGGTCACCCGCCATCGGGCCACGGTCGTTGACGCGCACGAGGATCGTCCGCCCGGTGTCGAGCGCCGTTACCTCGACATAGCTCGGCAGGGGCAGCGTCTTGTGCGCGGCGCTTATGGCGGCCGGATTGAAGGTCTCGCCGTTCGCGGTCGGCTGCCCCGCGAGTTCCTCGCCATACCAGCTCGCATAGCCGACATCGTCATAATCGGGGACGTCGGCGGGTGTATAGGTCACCCCGCCGATCGTGTAGGGATCGCCGATCTTTACCGGGACGTCGGAAACGCCCGTCTCGGTCGCGGCGGGTGCCGGGCTTGCCATCGGCCGCCCCTCGCGCTTGCCATCGACACTGCCGCAACCGGAGAGCATGAGCGCTGCCCCGGCCATCAGGCCCCCGCATCTAACGATCGATTTCATCCGCCAGCAACCCCACAGACAGTGCGTAAAAGTTGGAACAATTATAGTCCAATATCGCACGATAGTTACCGGTCAGCAAATAAGCGGTCCGTCCGGGGCCATCGGGTTCGAGCAAGGTCGCCTGAATATTGCCCTCGGGCCAGCGCCCGCTGAGCGGCTGGATCCCCGCCGCGCGCCATTCGGCCATCGAGCGCCAGCGGCTGTGGCGATCGAAAACGCGGGGGCAGCGGGTCGGCGTCAGGCGATTGGCGACGGCGCCGCGATTGAAGCTCGCCGGCACGGTTACCGCGACGCCCCACGGCTGCCCTGCGCGCCATCCGGCGCGGCGGAGGTAGGAACCGATCGATTCGATCGCGTCGGCCTCGCTCGACCAGATGCGCGCAACGCCGTCGCCGTCACCGTCCTCGGCGACTTGCAGATAGACCGACGGAAGGAATTGCGGATAGCCGAATGCTCCGGCCCAGCTGCCCTTGAGCGCGCTACGCGGAACGCCCTGTTCGACCATCACCATCGTCGCGATCAGTTCGGGTTCGAACAGGCTGCGCCGGCGGCCCTCATAGGCGAGCGTTGCGAGCGCTTCGGGCAGGTCGAAATTGCCGGTGACCTGGCCATAGGCGGTTTCGTGGCCGTAGATGGCGATCATGATGCTCGTCGGAACACCGGTCCGTTGTTCGATGCGCGACAAGAGCGGAAGCAACCGGTCGTGGACGCGGCGCCCGCCACCGATGCGCGCCGCATCGACATGCTTGGCCTTATAGGGCGCGAACGACGGGATCGGCGTGTTGGGGCTGGGCGGGCTGCCGAGATTGTCGCGATCGAGCGCGACGACGCGCGCGTTATAGCGCAATCCCGACGTCACGCGGTCGAAGGTCGCACGCGACACGCCGCGCGCCTGCGCCTTCGGCCACAGCGACTGGACATAGGTGTCGAAGCCGGGGTCGCCGCTCTGCGCATGGAGCGGTGCCGAGGCGGTGAGCATCCAGGCCGACACAAAGGCAGCGGCAAACTGGAAAAGGCGTCCGATTTTGAAACGTATAGCGTGCATGATGTCCCCACCCATAGGGCGTGTCTCGCATAGATGCGAGCGCCTTGGCTAGGCAGCGGCGGGACGAGCCGAGTCATTCGCGCGGTGGAGCGAGCGGGCAAGGTTTCGCTTGCCGCACCGCACGCGCACGCTATGGCGGCGAGCCAAGGACAGGTGGCCGAGTGGTTTAAGGCAGCGGTCTTGAAAACCGCCGTGGGTGCAAGCTCACCGTGGGTTCGAATCCCACCCTGTCCGCCAATACGATCAGGCGAAATGCAACCGCCGGTATTTTCCGCGGAAATAGAGCAGCGGATCGCGGTGCGGTTCGAACTGCGCGCGGACGACGCGGCCGACGAGGATGAAGTGGTCGCCTGCCTCGTGCAGCGATTCGCGTTCGCATTCGAACGAGACGAGCGAACTGCCGAGCAATGGCACGCCGGTCTGGCCCGGTGCCCATGGCTGGCCCGCGAAGCGGTCCTCGCCTTTCGCGGCGAAACGGTTCGACGTCGGCTGCTGGCCGATTTGCAGGACGTTCACGCCGAAATGCGCGGCATTGCGCAGTGCCGGGGCGGTTCCCGCGGTGTTCGCGATGCAAACGAGCAGCAGCGGCGGGTCGAGCGAGACCGAGGTGAAACTGTTCGCGGTGAGGCCGACGGGAGTTCCGTCTGCATCGAGCGCGGTGACGATCGTGATCCCGGTCGCAAAACAGCCCATCGCATCGCGCAGCGTCCGCGGGTCCGATCCCGCCTTGAACTCCATCGCCTCGCGCGGCTGGCGCCGTTCGAGGAATTCGAGCAACTGGCCGAGCAGCGCTTCATTGCGGTCGGACGCGAGTTCGAGGTCGCATTCGTTGATGTCGGCGCTCTCGCCCATGGGCAGCGCGGCGTTGAAGGTGTCGCTGACCGCGCTGCACTGCGCGGGAGAAAAGCCGCCGCGGACGACGAGCGCCGGGACAGCCAGCCGCGCAGGCACATCGTTCGCGATCGCGTCCTCGTCGACCGGCATGTCGACCAAGACCAAGCCCGCCGCGAGCAGGGCGCCATCGAGCGACAACGCGCGCGTCGCGATCCATCCGCCGCGCCCCGCGGTCACGACGACGGGGCGCGAACCCATTTGCGCGAGGACCGCACGCATATCCTCGATATGCGGCGCAAGTCCGTCCGCTCCACCGGCTTCGCGCAGGTCGAGATTGACGACGCGGCGCCCCGAAAGCACCAGCGCATCGGCCACGTCGCGCCACGCAGCACGGTCCTGGCCGAGGTCGGGAACAAGCAGTACCGCAGGGTCGTTTTCGTCACCCAGCATGTCGGCCGACAGGAGAACGCCGCCGAAACCCTTATATTCGATGAGGCTCAAACATCCCCCTTGCCGCGCCGGCGGGCGCGGGCGCCAGCGGCATTCGATAGGACCAAATTACGAAGAATCGGATCATATCGAAAGCTGCCGCGCCGCGCCAGCGCGCCGGGCCAATTAGGCGCGCATCGACGCGAGCCGCTGGTCGACGATCGCGTCGGCCTCTGCGATGATGCGGTCGATCAACTGCTGGCACGTCGGGATGTCGTGGATCAGCCCCTGCACCATACCTGCCCAGAAGACGCCCTTGGTGAGGTCGCCGGTTTCGAGCAGTTCGCGGCCCGCCTTGCCGTTCACCAGTTCGGCGACATCGGCGAAGGTGGCGTCGGGCACCGAGAGGCGGCGCACGACCTCTTCGCTCACTTCGCTCTTGCCGACGCGCGCGGTGTTCTTGAGGCTGCGGAAGATCAGGAAGCTGCCGCGTTCGTCATTGTCGATATAGGCCTGCTTCACATTGTCGTGGATCGGTGCCTCGACGGTGGCGCAGAAGCGCGTGCCCATGTTGATGCCCTCGGCACCGAGCGACAGCGCTGCGACGAGCCCGCGGCCGTCACCGAAGCCGCCCGAAGCGAGCATCGGGATTTTCACCTTGTCGGCGGCGGCGGGAATCAGGATCAGGCCGGGGATATCGTCCTCGCCCGGATGACCCGCGCATTCGAAGCCGTCGATCGAGATGATGTCGCAACCCGCGCGCTCAGCCGACAGCGCGTGGCGCACGGCGGTGCATTTGTGCAGGATCGTGACGCCATGGGGTTTCAGCATCTCCCAGATCTCGCGCACCGCCTGCGTGCCCGCGGTCTCAACGATCTTGACCCCGCCGTCGATGATCGCCTGCGCATAGGCCTTGTAATCGGGGGCGTTGATCGTCGGGAAGACGGTCATGTTCACGCCGAAGGGCTTGCCGGTCATCGCGCGGCAGCGCTCGATTTCCTCGCGCAATGCTTCGGGGCTCGGCTGCGTCAGCGCGGTGATGATGCCAAGGCCGCCGGCGTTCGACACCGCGCTCGCCAGTTCGGCATAGCCGACGCTCTGCATACCGCCCTGGACGATCGGATGCTCGATACCCAGCATTTCGGTGATGCGTGTCTTGAAAGCCATATCGATCTCTCCTGTCCGGTCCTGCCCTTACGGCATCTTCGTTCCGGTCCATGAAATAACTTGACGCTTACGTCAACGTCGGGTTGACTAGGAAAATAGTTAGATAGCGAAGGGAATCGAAATGACGGCGGGCGAAGGCATATCGGATCGGGCGCGGGCGATCGCCGCAAAGGTCGAAGCGTTCGTTCGCGAAACGGTCATCCCCTACGAGAGCGATCCGCGCCGCGATCATCATGGTGCACCGACCGACGAGCTGGTCATGGAGGTGCGCGAGCATGCGCGCGCCGCGGGCGTGCTCACCCCGCATATTTTCGACGACGGCAGCCACCTGAACCAGCGCGAGACCGCGGTGGTGTTGATCAAGAGCGGCCTCTCGCCGCTCGGCCCGCTCGCGTGCAACACGATGGCACCCGACGAGGGTAATATGTATCTTCTCGGCAAGGAGGGCAGCCCCGAGCTCAAGGAACGGTTCCTGAAGCCGATGGTCGAGGGGCGTGTCCGTTCGGCCTTCTTCATGACCGAACCCGCCGAGGACGGCGGCGCCGGGTCCGATCCGTCGATGATGAAGACAACGTGCCACCTCGACGGCAATCATTGGGTGATCAACGGCCGCAAGACCTTCATCACCGGCGCACAGGGCGCGGGGGTCGGTATTGTCATGGCGAAAGCCGAACAGGGCGCGTGCATGTTCCTGATCGACCTGCCCGACGCCGCGATCCGTATCGATCATGTGCCCAATACGATCGACAGCTCGATGCCCGGAGGCCATGCGACGCTGACCATCGACAATCTGCGCGTCCCCGCCGACCAGATGCTGGGCGAAGCGGGCGAGGGCTTCCGATACGCGCAGGTGCGCCTGTCCCCTGCCCGTCTGTCGCACTGTATGCGCTGGCTTGGCTGCTGCATCCGTGCACACGAGATCGCGACCGACTACGCCAACCGCCGCGAGGCGTTCGGCAAGCCGCTGATCGAGCATGAAGGCGTCGGCTTCATGCTCGCCGAAAATATGATCGACCTGAAACAAGCCGAACTGATGATCGACTGGTGCGCGGGCGTGCTCGACACCGGGTCGCTCGGTACCGTCGAAAGCTCGATGGCGAAGGTCGCGGTGTCCGAAGCGCTGATGCGCATCGCTGACCGCTGTGTGCAGGTGATGGGCGGCACCGGGGTGACAGACCGGACGATCGTCGAGCAGGTGTTCCGCGAGGTTCGCGCCTTCCGCATCTACGACGGCCCCACCGAGGTCCACAAATGGAGCCTCGCCAAGAAGATTCGCCGCGACTGGAAGGCCGCGCTGGCCTGACACGACCGCCAGTTGCGGGCCTGAAAGCGTAACGTCAAAACGCTTGACGTTTACGTCAACGTCCGGTTCACTGGCTGGACAAGATAATGAGAGAAGGACGGGTGCGCGCATGACGATCCTCTATGACGAAGGCCAGCAGGCGATCGCGACCGAGTCGCGGCGCGTATTGGAAGCGCGCGTCGGCAAGGACGCGCTGCTGCCGCTGCTCGAGAATGTCGGCGAATATCACCGCCCCTTCTGGGACACCGCGAAGGAGCAGGGCTGGACCGCGCTGGCGCTTCCCGAAGCCGATGGCGGGCTAGGTCTTGGCCTGATCGAACTGGGCCTGATCGCGCACCAGGCGGGGCGTAGCATCAGCGGGGCACCGTTCCTGACGTCGAGCTTCGGTGCAGCCAAGGCAATCGAGCTTTTCGGATCCGACGCGCAAAAGGCGCGCTGGCTGCCGGGGTTGGCAAGCGGCGAGACGATCGGTGCGATCGCTTTTGCGGCCGGACCCGATGCGCTGCCCGCGCGCGCCGATGTGACTTTCACCGGCGACCGGCTCGACGGCACGGTTCGCGGTGTTTCGGCGGGCCTCGCGGCGGATGTCGCGATCGTCTTTGCGAACGGACCGGGGATGCCGGTGCTCGCACTCATCGATCTGGCCGGGGTCGAGCGCACTGCCGTTCCCAGCTTCGACAACAGCCGCCTGATCGCCGACCTCCATTTTGCCGGCGTGCCGGCCGAAACGCTCGCAGTTGGCAGCACCGCGCGCGATGCCGCGCTTCATATCCTCGCGTTGCAGGGCGTCGTTACGGCGCACGAGCAGACCGGCGGCGCCGAGGTGCTGATGGAAATCGCGCGCGATTATGCCCTCACTCGCCGCGCCTTCGGCCAGCCGATCGGCGCCTTCCAGTCGGTGAAGCATCGCATCGCCGAACTATACGGCCTTGTCGAGCTGGCGCGGGCAAACTGCATCCACGCGGCGGCGCGCGAAGGCGCCGCCGATTTCCTCACCGCCGCCGCGGCCGCGCGCCTGTCGGCGACCGAGGCCTATGACACCGCCGCCCGCGATTGCATCCAGATCCATGGCGGCATCGGCGTGACTTGGGAAATCGGCCTCCACCTCCACATGCGCCGCGCGCGCAGCCTCGCGATCGAACAGGGCAGCAGCCTGTTCTGGGAAGATGTGCTTGTCGACCAGTTGGCGGGAGAAGCGGCATGAGCGATCTCGAAGCCTATCGTAGCAAGGCCGCGGCCTGGCTTCAGTCGGTGGCACCGACCTTTGGCCGCGACGCGCGCAAGGGCCTGTCCGAAGCCGATGATCTCGCGCTCGGCCGCCGTTACCAGAAAGCCAAGTTCGACGCCGGCTATGCCGGGATCAACTGGCCGGTCGAATATGGTGGCCAAGGGCTCGGTCATCTCGAAAAGGTCACCTTTGACGCCGAGGAAATGAAACACGGCTTCCCGAGCTTCTATTTCGGCATATCGCTCGGCATGCCCGTGCCAGTGCTGATGCAATTCGGCAGCGACAAGGAGTTCGTCAAGGAACGCGTGCTGAAGGCGCTGCAGGGCGAGGAAATCTGGTGCCAGCTTTTCTCCGAGCCCTCCGGCGGGTCGGACCTTGCGGGCCTGCGCACGAAGGCCGAGCCCGACGGCAACGGATGGAAGATCAACGGCCAGAAGGTCTGGACGAGTTGGGCGCACTACAGCGACTATGGCGTCATCGTCGTGCGCACCGACCCGACCGTCGCTAAGCACAAGGGTCTCACCTATTTCTGGGTCGACATGAAGGCGCCGGGCGTCACCGTCCGGCCGATCAAGCTTGCGGGCGGCGACAGCCACGTCAACGAGGTGTTCTTCGACGATGTGAAGATCACCGACGATCATCGCATGTCGCCCGTTGGCGGCGGCTTTGCCGTCGCCATCGCAACGCTGATGATCGAACGTTATGTCGCGACCGACAGCGCGGGCTTCGGCCCGCATCTCGACCTGTTCGTCGAGCTGGCGAAGGATGTTCAGCTGAACGGTCGTCCCGCGATCGAGGACGGCCGCATCCGCCAGCAGATCGCGCGCAATCATGCAATGCGCGCGGGGCTCGATTCGATCAATGTCCGCGCGCGGCTGATGATGCAGGCGGGAATGATGCCGGGACCCGAAGGCTCGCTCAACAAGCTCGTCGCCGTGCGTTCGCGCCAGAAATTGTCGGAGCTTGCGCTCGACCTTCAGGGGAGCGACGCCTTCCTCTTCGACGAACATGCCTCGCAAAAGGAGGACTGGGCGTCGAGCTGGATCAACGCGCCGACGGGCCGCATCGCGGGCGGGTCGGACGAGACGTTGCTCAACACGATTGCGGAGAAGGTGCTCGGCCTGCCGCAGGACCATCGCCCAGACAAGGGCATTCCCTTCAACCAGATTCCGGCCTGAGGAGGCGCGCCCATGAAAATCGATTCCAGCATATCCGCCGTCGTCACCGGCGGCGCCTCGGGCCTCGGCCGCGCCACCGCCGAAGCGCTGGCCGCGTCGGGCGTGAAGGTTGCGATCTTCGACATCAACGATGCACTCGGCGAGGAGGTCGCGGCGTCGATCGGCGGCCTGTTCGTTCATGTCGACATCACCGACGAGCAATCGGTGCTCGACGGCTACGCCAAGGCGCGCGCGGCGCATGGGCAAGAGCGCGTCTGCGTCCATTGCGCGATGACCTCACGTCGCGGCAAGACGCTGGCCTATGACAAGGAATCCGGCGGCTATCGCCGTACGCCGACCGCCGATTATGCCTTTGGCGTCGAAGGCATATTGACCGCGAGCTATCGTGTCGCGTCGATCGCGGCCGAAGGCATGGCCAGCTTGCCCGAAATGGAGGATGGCGAGCGCGGCGCGATCGTGCTGACCGCCTCGGTTGCGGCGCAGGACGGCCAGATCGGCCAGGTCATCTACGGTTCGGCAAAGGCCGGCGTGAACGGCCTCGTCCTGCCGATGGCGCGCGATCTGATGGACCTCGGCATTCGCGTCAATTCGATCATGCCGGGCGTGTTCGGTACGCCGCTCCTCAACAATATGAACCCGAAGGTGAAGGAAAGCCTCGAAGCCTCCGTTCCCTTCCCCAAGCGCCTCGGCAAGGCCGAGGAATATGCGAGCCTCGCGATGGAAATGGTCCGCAACACTTATTTCAATGGCCAGGCGGTCCGCCTCGACGGCGCGATCCGCATGGCCCCCCGTTGATCTCTCCCCGAAAGGATAATCCCATGGCCGAAGCCTATATCATCGACGCAGTCCGCACCCCGCGCGGGGTTGGCAAACCCGGCAAGGGCGCGCTGTCGCACCTCCACCCGCAGCATCTTGCCGCGACGGTGCTCGCCGCGATCCGCGACCGTAACAATCTCGACACTGCAACCGTCGACGACATCGTCTGGTCGACGTCGAGCCAGAACGGCAAACAGGGCGGCGACCTCGGCCGCATGGCGGCGCTGTCGGCGGGTTATGACACCAAGGCCAGCGGCACGACGCTCGACCGTTTCTGCGGCGGCGGCATCAGCTCGGTGAACTTCGCCGCCGCCAGCGTGATGAGCGGCATGGAAGATTGCGTCATCGCGGGCGGCACCGAAATGATGAGCTACACCAGCGCCTATGCCGCCGAGCAGGCGAACGCCGGCCTGCCGCCGCGCCTGATGGGTTCGGGCCATGACGCGCTCGACGAACTGCACCCGCAATCGCACCAGGGCATTTGCGGCGACGCGATCGCGACGATCGAAGGCATCAGCCGCGAGGCGCTCGACGCGCTCGCGCTCGTCAGCCAGCAGCGCGCCGACCGCGCTATCAAGGAAGGCCGCTTCGCCAAGTCGGTCGTGCCTGTGCATAATCCCGACGGCAGCGTCGCGCTCGACCGCGAGGAGTTCCCGCGCCCCGAAACGACTGCCGAGGGGCTCGCGGCGTTGAAGCCCAGCTTTGCCGGCCTCGCCGATTTCGACATGGGTGGCGGCTTCACCTTCCGCAAGCAGGTCAACCGCCGCTATCCCGACCTCGAAATCCAGCATTTCCATCATGCCGGCAACAGCTCGGGCGTCGTCGACGGCGCGGCCGCTCTGCTGCTGACATCGAAGGATTATGCCGACAAGCATGGTCTGAAACCGCGCGCGCGCGTCGTCGCCTATGCCAATATCGGCGATGATCCGACGCTGATGCTCAACGCCCCGGTTCCGGCGGCGAAGAAGGTGCTCGAAAAGGCTGGTCTGACGAAGGACGACATCGACGTCTGGGAAATCAACGAAGCCTTTTCGGTCGTCGCCGAAAAGTTCATCCGCGACCTCGATCTCGACCGCGAAAAGGTGAACATCAACGGCGGCGCGATGGCGCTCGGCCATCCGATCGGCGCGACGGGTTCGATCCTGATCGGGACCGCGCTCGACGAACTCGAACGTTCGGGTGGCCGTTATGGCCTCGTCACCATGTGCGCCGCCGGCGGCATGGCGCCCGCGATCATCATCGAACGTATCTGAAGAAACAGGAGAGCATCATGTCCGGGCCGCTGAAAGGAATCAGGATCATCGAATTTGCGGGCATCGGTCCCGGTCCTTTCTGCGGCATGATGCTCGCCGACCATGGCGCCGAGGTGATCCGTATCGATCGTCCCGGCGGTTTCATGGACCCGCGCGACCCGCTGAGCCGCAATCGCACATCGATCGCGCTCGATATGAAGAACCCCGACGCGGTCCGCATCGCGCGCGAGCTGTGCAAGAGCGCCGACGGGATCATCGAGGGCTATCGTCCCGGCGTGATGGAGCGGCTCGGGCTCGGCCCCGATGTACTGCTCGCCGACAATCCGAAGCTCGTTTACGGCCGCATGACCGGCTGGGGCCAGTTCGGCCCCTATGCACAGGCGGCGGGGCACGACATCAACTATATCGCGCTGTCGGGCGTCCTCCACGGTATCGGGCGCGCGGGCGAAAAGCCCGTTCCGCCGGTCAACTATGTCGGCGATTTCGGCGGCGGCGGCATGATGCTCGCCTTCGGCATGTCGAGCGCGCTCGTCCATGCCGCGAAAACCGGCGAAGGCCAGGTGATCGACTGCGCGATGACCGATGGCTCGGCCTTGCTCGCCGGCATGACCTGGGGTTTCCTCGCCGCAGGCCGGCTCAAGGACGAAGCCGGGGTCAACATGCTCGACGGCGCAGCGCACTTCTATGACAGCTATGAGTGCGCCGATGGCAAGTTCGTCTCGATCGGCTCGATCGAGCCGCAATTCTATGCATTGCTGCGCGAGAAAACGGGACTGACCGACGATCCCGATTTCGACGCGCAGTTGGACCCGTCGAAATGGGGCGCGCTGAAAGAAAAGCTCAACGCCTTGTTCAAGACGAAGACGCGCGACGAATGGTGTGCGATCATGGAAATGACCGACGTCTGCTTCGCGCCGATCCTGTCGCTGGGCGAAGCACCGCAGCATCCGCACAATGTCGAACGCGAAACCTTCCTTACGGTGGGCGGCGCGGTCCAGCCCGCTCCCGCACCGCGCTATTCGGCGACGGTCAATGGCACGCCGCGCCCGGCGCCCGCGGTCGGCGCCGATGGCAATACCGTGCTGTCGGGCCTGGGCTATGATGCAGACAAGATCGCTGCGCTGCGCGAAGGCGGCGCGCTGCGCTAAGAGGTCAGGCGCCGCGCGCGGTCATTGCTTCCCAGAGGCCGCGCCCGCCGAAACCAGCGACCTGACTGCCCAGCCGCGCCGCCCAAAAGGCATCGTTTCCATGCGCGCCGCGCCAGCGCATCAGCGGGACGGTCACGCGGTGGAGGTCATATTCCTCGGTGAAGCCGATCGCGCCGTGCACCTGGTGCGCGATCGACGTCACGACACCGACAGCGCGATTGGCACGGAGCTTCGCGGCTGCAATCTCGAAATCGGCGGCCGACGTATCGAGGCCTACGGCGTCGAGCCGCGCCGCCAGCGCCGCCGCGGCGGCCTCGACAGCGCGCACCTCGCATGCCATCACGGCCAGCGATTGCTGCACCGCCTGGAACTTGCCGAGCGGACGGCCGAACTGCTGGCGCATGTTCACATGGTCGATCGACAGAGCCAGCGCTTGCCCCATCGCGCCCGCCATCAGGCTGACCGTCGCCGCGGGCAGGAGCGCCTCGTCGACGATCAACTCAGCTACCGGTAGATCGGGGACGACCACCCCGGCGATCTGCAGCACCGCGTTGACGTCGCCCCAATCGCCGCCGAACCCGCCCTGTTCTTCGGGCACCAGCAGCAAGCCGAAGCCCGCTTCCTCCACCGGAGCAATCCCCGCCTTCGCCGCCTCGGCAAAGACCGCGCGCGCCGTATCGCACAGCATGTCGCGCGCCGCGCTCATCTGAGGCCTAGCCCGCGCGCGATGATCCCGCGGATCACCTCGCGCGTCCCGCCGCGCAGTGAAAAGCTGGGCGATGCGATAAGCAGTGCTCGGAGCAGTTTCGCCAGATCGGTGTCATCGTCCCAGTTGCAGTCGATGATCGCCTGCACGCGGCGCGGCATATCCTGCTCGAAGGCATTACCCAGTTCCTTGACCACCGATGCCTCGACCATAGGGTCCTCGCCCGCCGCGAGCTTCGCCGCCGTCGACATCGAGAGTTGGCGTAGCGTCCACATCTCGGCCGTGAGTTCGCCGACAAGCGTTGCCACCGCGGGTTCGGGATTGGCGCCGGCCGCATCGATCAACGCGACAAGCAGCGCATGGCTCGACAGATAGCGTTCGGGGCCCGAGCGTTCGAGACCGAGTTCGGCGGTGACCTGCTTCCACCCCTGCCCGCGCTCGCCGACGAGCGTGCCATGCGGCACGAGCACATCGTCGAAGAAGACTTCGTTGAAATCATGATGACCCGCCATATCGATGATCGGGCGGATCGTGATCCCCGGCGTGTCGAGATCGATCAGCAACTGGCTGAGCCCCGCGTTACGTTCGCTGCCCTCTTCTGTGCGGACGAGCGCGAGCATGATGTGCGAGAAATGCGCGCCGGTGGTCCATATCTTCTGGCCGTTGATGCGCCAGCCTTCGGCGGTCTCGCGCGCCGTCGTTCGCACGGCGGCGAGATCAGACCCCGCGCCCGGCTCGGACAGGCCGATACAGGCATAGAGCTCGCCCTTCGCGATCCCCGGCAGGTAACGCTCGCGCTGTTCCTCGCTGCCATAGCGCAGGATGAGCGGGCCGGTCTGCCGGTCAGCGATCCAGTGCGCACCGACGGGTGCGCCCGCCGCCAGCAGTTCCTCGATCACCACATAACGTTCGAGCGGGTGGCGGTCGCCACCGCCATAGCGCGCCGGCAGCGTCATGCCGACGTAGCCGGCTGCGCCGAGTGAACGGCTGAAATCGGCATCGAAACTTGCCCAGCAATTTGCCCGCGCCACGACGCCGCCCTGCGGCTGGTTCACCGCAAGCCAGCCCCGCAAATCGGCGCGCAGTGCGGCAATGTCGCCGGGTGGATCGAAAGGATAGAGCGCAAAGTCTTGCATGTCGCACCAGCCATGCAATAGCTTTGGTTAGGCAGCAAAGGATTATTGAAGATGGGCGAATTTTTGAGTGTCGAGCGGCGGGGCAAGATCGCGATCCTGACGATGATCAAGCCCGAAAGCATGAATGCGATCGGCACCCACGGGGATTGTCAGGACATCATCGACACGCTGCGCACCCTTGGCGAAGACCGGAGTGTCAGCGCGATCATCCTGACCGGCAGCGGCAACGCGTTCAGCGCCGGCGGAAATTTGAAAGGCATGAAGGATCGCACGGGTATCGGTGTACTCGACCAGCCCGATTCCACACGGTCGAACTATCGCAAGGGGGTGCAAGCGGTGATCCGCGCGCTGATGGATTGCGAAATCCCGATGATCGCTGCGATCAACGGCCATGCGATCGGCCTCGGCGCCGACCTCGCCTGCACCTGCGACATCCGTATCGCGGCAGAGAGCGCGAAATTCGCGTGCAGCTTCGTCAAGGTCGGGATCGTCCCCGGCGACGGTGGGGCGTGGCTGCTCCAGAAAATCCTTGGCTATCCGCGTGCAGCCGAACTGTTCCTGACCGGTGACCGTTTTGACGCGGCGCAGGCAAAGGAATATGGTCTGGTCACGGAGGTCGTCCCCGACGCGGCCCTGCTGGACCGTGCCGTCGCGATTGCCGAACGGATCGTGTGCAATCCGCCGCGCGCGCTGCGACTGACCAAGCGATTGCTTCGCGAAGCGCAGCACAGCCGGATGAGCGACATATTGGAGCTCAGCGCCGCCTATCAGGCGATCGTGCACGAAACGGCCGACAATCGCGAGGCGATCGACGCCTTTATCGAGAAGCGCCCGCCGGTGTTTACGGGAGAATGACGATGATTGCCGAGCGTGTCCTGCCACTGGCCGGCGTTCACAATTTCCGCGATTATGGCGGCTATGCCGTCGACGGTAACGGGCGACTGCGCGACGGGATGCTGTGGCGTTCGGCGCATCATGAGGCGGCGACCGACGACGATCTCGATGCGCTCGATGCGCTGGGGCTCGAGACGGTGATCGACCTGCGCGGCGACGACGAGCGCGAGCTGCATCCGTGCCGCCGCTCGGACAATTTTTCGGCGCGCGTGCTGTTCGCGGGCGGCGTGACCGCGGGCCTCGCGCCGCACCTGCAGGCGGCGGGTGGGACGATCGACATCGACACCGCACGCGAGCGGATGATCGATACCTATGCCGGCATGCCCTATCGCCCGGCGCTCGTCGCAACGCTCCGGCTCTACCTCGCCGCGCTCGCCGAATATGACGCGCCGAGCCTGGTCCATTGCGTCGCGGGCAAGGACCGCACCGGCTTTGCGGTCGCGATCGTCCATCGGCTACTCGGCGTGCATGAGGACGATCTGATGCAGGATTATCTGCTCACCAACACCGCGGGCAAGATCGAGGAGCGGATCGCGCAGGGCGCGGCGCATATCCGCTCGCGATACGGCGCCGAAATTCACGACGATGCAATCCGTGCGCTGATGTCGGTCAACCCCGCCTATCTCGACGCGGCGCTCGCGACGGTGTGCCGCGACCATGGCGACATCCCGACCTATGCCGAAGCGGTGCTGAACTTCACCCCCGGCATGCGCGAAGCACTGGTCGACCGGCTGGTGGTGTAAGGGCCTATTGGCCCCGCACCAGCACCCCGCCCTTCACCACCGCATCCACGCTTTCGAGCTGGCGCACATCGGTCAGCGGGTTGCCGTCGACCGCGACGATGTCGGCATAGCGTCCGACCGCGATCGCGCCGACGTCCTTCTCGCGGCCGAGCGCCTCGGCGGCGTTCTTCGTCGCGGCCTGGATCGCCTGCAGCGGGGTCATGCCATATTCGACCATGACGCGGAACTGGCCGCCGACCTGCCCGTGCGGCATTACACCGGCGTCGGAACCGAATACCATACGCACCCCGGCCTTGACGGCTTTGCGGAAATTGTCGCGCTGGATCTGGGCAATCTCGCGGTCCTTGCGAAGGTTGTCCTCGAGCACGCCGTTCTTGGCGCCTTCGGCCTGCGTATATTCGGTGTTGTAGATATCCATCGAGAACCATACCGGCTGCTTGCGCGCCACCGCCATGCGGATGCCCTCGTCGTCGACGAGGCTGACATGCTCGATGGTATCTATTCCGGCCGCGATGGCGGCGCGGATGCCCGCCGCGCCGTGGGCGTGCGCAGCGACGCGCAGGCCCCATTGATGCGCCTCGTCGGCGATCGCGGCAAGTTCCCGTTCGGAGACTTGCAACTGGCCCGGTTCGGTGTTGCGCGAAAAGACGCCGCCCGTCGCGCAGACCTTGATCACCTCGGCGCCATATTTGCGCTGGCGGCGGACCTGGAAGCGCAGCTCATCGGGCGTGTCGCCGATCCCCTCTTCCTTGCCGTCCTTCTTTTCGAGGCTGGGCGGCAGGAAGGTGCTGTCGCAATGCCCGCCGGTCGCGCCGAGCGCATAGCCTGCGGGGACGATGCGCGGACCCGTCGCGTAGCCGGCGTCGATCGCCTGCTTGAGCCCGATGTCGTTGCGGTTGTCAGACCCGACGTTGCGCACCGTGGTGAAGCCCGCGCCTAGCATGTCGTTCGCATTTTTGACCGCGGTCATGCCCCAGAAACTGTCAGTGAATTCGAGCCCGCGATAGCCGCCGATGTCGGCGGGGCCATCGAGATGGACGTGCATGTCGATGAGGCCCGGGACGAGCGTCTTGTCGCCGAGGTCGACATGTTTGACGTTCGATCCCCAGCGCACCGTGCGCGCATCGGCGATGTTCGTGATGCGGCCGTCGGCGCCGACGAAGATGGCGGGAAACTCGACCGTCTTTCCGGTGAGGACGTCGATATAGCGCGCGGCGGTGATCACCGTCTGTCCGGGTGCTTCCTTCGCCTGCGCAGGGACGACCGACGCGATGAAAAACGCAGTCGAACCCAAAACGATTCCCCGCAGAAAACTGCCGAACTTCACTCGCGATTGCATGTCTGACCCGCCTGTTGTTGGTGCCCATGAACTGGATGGCAAAACAGGACTTATTAGGACAGCGGAAAATGCGTCAGGACATGGTCTTTTGTTTCGTGACCCACCATGCACCGAGCAGGGCGAAAGCCGTCCCCAGCATCGTGCCGCCCACTATGTCGCTTGCCCAATGGACACCGAGCATGATGCGCGAGAAGCCGTTGAGGAGAATCATCGCCGCCGCGAGCGCCCAGGCGAAGGAGCGCCAGCGCGGCGGCGCGAGCCAGGCGAGGAGCAGATAGACAACCGCCGCGCTCGTCGCATGGCCGCTGGGATAGGAAAAGCTCGTCTGATGGTCGAGGTGCTCGATCAGGTCGGGGCGCGCGCGGCCGAAGCCGAGTTTGAGCAGGCTCGACGCAAGGTTCGCGAGCAGCGATGCGCCGCCGAGCGCGACCGAACAGCGAGGTCCGCACCAATGCCAGACGAGCCCGCACAGTAGGATGACGATGATCCAGCGCGGCGTGCCGCCGCCGACCCAACTCGCCCATTGCATGAAGGCGATGAAGGCGGGGTCGCTTTCGTCGATGCGGAGCGAGAGGATGTGCGAGATTTGCCAGTCGGCGGCTGCTGTCCAGCCCGCGCCCACTGCGAAGCCCAGCAGGATCACCGCGACGATCAACGCGGCCGATACCCACAATAGCCGGGAGGTTCCCGTCATCCTTCGCCCACCGTCCGGTCGCGCCGCGCGTGGCGCCAGACGTCGAGATGGGCCGCAAAGCGTCGTAGCTGGTCGGTTCCGCCCTCGATATCATTGTCGATCAGCCGCATTTCGCGGGTTGCGTTACCGGCGCGATAGCGAAGGTAGAGACCGTGCCGCAATCGGGCGCCGAGCTTTGCCGATCCGGAAGCTTCCCCCGGCAGACGGTCGGCGCGATCGAAGATAGCGTCGGTGATCGCCTCGACCGGCACCGGATCGACCTCACCGCCATAGCTCGAATGAAGATGGAGGCGGCCGCCTTCGGTTCTTGCCGCCACCGCGCGCGTGGCCGCGCGCAAGCCGTGCCGCCCGGCGTAGAAAAGAGCCACACCCCCCGCGACGACCAGCAAGGGCATCTTGAAGGGCGCCAGCGGGTCCTTGCGCGGTGCCGGCGCCGGGAGTTCGACCCCGCCGGGCAGATATTGCGTTTCGGGCTGCGCCTCGCCCTCAGCATGCATCAGGCCTGCCACGGCAAAAGCGATCGCCGCCATTCCCAGAAAGAACAGCATCTTGATGATGCTGCCCGTTCTGGCGAAATGAAGGATCGAGGGATTCAAGCGGCGATGCCTCGACCCGCCCTAGATATGCAGCGGCCGCCCGAATGCCGCGAGCACGCCTTCGTGCATCGTTTCGCTCAGCGTCGGATGCGGGAAGACGGTGCCGATGAAATCATCCTCGACCAGTTCGGCGGTCTTGCCGATCGTATAGCCCTGGATAAGCTCGGTGACCTCGGCGCCGATCATGTGCGCGCCGAGCAGTTCACCCGTCTTCGCGTCAAACACGGTCTTGGTGAAGCCCTCGGCCTCGCCCAGCGCAATCGCCTTGCCGTTGCCGATAAAGGGGAAGGTGCCGGCCTTGACCTCGTAGCCGAGTTCCTTGGCCTTGGCCTCGGTCAGCCCCACGCTGGCGATCTGCGGGCGGCAATAGGTGCAGCCCGGAATGTTGCGCGGGTCCATCGCGTGCGGGTGATTGCCCGCGATCGCCTCGACCGAAATCACCGATTCATGCATCGCCTTGTGCGCGAGCCACGGCGGCGCGGTGACGTCGCCGATCGCCCAGATGCCGGGGACGTTGGTGCGGCACATCGCGTCGGTGTCGATATGGCCCTTGGTCGTCTTCACGCCTAGGGCTTCGAGCCCGATATTCTCGGTGTTCGGGACGATGCCGATCGCGACGATGGCGTGGCTGAACTGGGCGCTTTCCGTCTTGCCGTCCTTCGTCTTGATCTTCGCGGTGACGCCGGTGGCGGTCGCCTTCAGCTCCTCGACGCCGGCGCCGGTGAAGATCGTCATGCCCTGCTTCTTGAGCGCCTTTTCGAGGAAGGCCGACACGTCGGCATCCTCGACGGGGACGAGGCGGTCGAGCATCTCGACGACGGTCACATCGCACCCCATGTCCTTGTAGAAGCTCGCGAATTCGATCCCGATCGCACCCGATCCGATGACGAGCAATTTCTTCGGCATTTCGGGCGGGACGAGCGCGTGGCGGTAGGTCCAGATGCGCTTGCCGTCGGCTGGCGCGAACGGCAGGTCGCGCGCGCGCGCGCCGGTCGCGACGATGATATTCTTGGCGGTCAGGGTTTCGGTCCCCTTCTCGCCCTTCACTTCGAGCTTGCCCGGCGCGGTCAGCCTGCCCTCGCCCATATGGACGGTGATCTTGTGCTTCTTCATCAGGAAAGCGACGCCCTGACTGAGCTGCTTCGCGACGCCGCGGCTGCGCTTCACGACCGCGTCGATGTCGGCGCTGATCTGCTGCGCGATCAGGCCATAGTCGCCGGCATGTTGCATATAATGGTAGATTTCGGCCGAACGCAGCAGCGCCTTGGTCGGGATACAGCCCCAGTTGAGACAGATGCCGCCGAGATTCTCGCGCTCGACGATCGCGGTTTTCAGGCCCAATTGGGCCGCGCGGATCGCCGCGACATAGCCGCCGGGGCCCGAGCCGAGGACGATGAGGTCGTAGTTGGTGTCAGCCATGTTACGCCACCAGTCCGAGCGGGCTTTCGACAAGCTCCTTGAAGGTCTTCATGAGCAGCGCACCGTCGGCGCCGTCGATCGCGCGATGGTCGAAGCTGCCCGTCGCCGACATGACAGTCGCGATCGCCAGCGCGTCGTCGACCACATAGGGACGCTTTTCGCCCGCGCCGATCGCCATGATCATCGCCTGCGGCGGGTTGATCACCGCGGTGAACTGCTTGATCCCCATCATGCCCATGTTCGAGATCGAGGCGGTGCCGCCCTGATATTCGCTGGGCTGGAGCTTGCCTTCCTTCGCCTTCGCCGCGAGCTCGGACATTTCGGTCGAGATTTTCGACATCGACTTGCTGCCCGCGTCGACGATGATCGGGGTGATGAGGCCGCCCGGGATGCTGACCGCGACCGAGATGTCGGCGCGGCTGTATTTGCGCATCACATCGCCGCCGAAGCTGACGTTGCACGCGGGAACGCGTTCGAGCGCGACCGCGAGCGCCTTGATCAGCATGTCGTTGACGCTGAGCTTGACGCCGCGGCTTTCGAGGCTGGCGTTGAGTTCGCCGCGCAGCTTGAGCAGCGCGTCGAGGCGTATGTCGACGGTGAGGTAGATGTGCGGCGATTCCTGCATCGACTGGCTGAGGCGGCGCGCGATCGTCTTGCGCATGCCGCTGAGCTTTTCGTCCTCGTGCGGGATACCGAAATCGGGGATCGCGCCGGCGGCCGCCGGTGCGGGGGCGGCGGTTGGTGCGGCAGCAGGCGCTGCGGCCGCGGGCGCGACGGCAGCCGGTGCAACGGCGCCAGCGGCCGCGCCTTCGAGGTCGGCCTTGACGATCCGCCCGCCCGGGCCCGTGCCGGTCAGCGTCTTGAGATCGATGCCCTGCTCGGCGGCAAGGCGCTTCGCGAGGGGGCTTGCCTTGATGCGGTCGCCCGACGCGGTGGGCGCAGCAGCCGGTGCGGGAGCCGGAGTCGGCGCAGGGGCCGCGGCGGGGGCCGGTGCCGGGGTTTCGGCCTTGGCCTCCGCAGCAGGAGCAGGAGCCGGTGCGGGCGCAGCCTTGGCGCTCGACGCATCCTCACCCTCGCCCGCGATCACCGCGATCACGGTGCCGACCTTCACATTGTCGGTGCCTTCGGCGACGAGAATCTGGCTGACGACGCCTTCGTCGATCGCTTCGAACTCCATCGTCGCCTTGTCGGTCTCGATCTCGGCGAGCAAGTCGCCCGATTTGACCGTATCGCCTTCCTTCACCAGCCATTTGGCGAGGGTCCCCTCCTCCATCGTCGGTGAAAGGGCGGGCATTTTGAGTTCGATCGGCATCGTCGGATTTGTCCCTCTTGAACCTTGAAGGCGAGTCTTGCAGGCGCGGCCTGCCGCTACGGATTGTTCCCTCGCCTTAAGCCTTGCTTCGGTCAAGGTCCAGCGGGCCAAACTTGCGTTTCATACGAATGTGACGCAGTCTTGGCCCCAAGCAAAAACACGAGGGGTCGGGGCGATGCGGACATATCTGGTGGTGATCGACGACAGTCCGGAGGCGTCGCTGGCACTGCGTTTTGCGGCGCGGCGCGCGGCACGGACGGGCGGCGGCGTGATTATCCTTGCGATCATCCCGCCACAGGATTTTGTCGCGTTCGGCGGGGTCCAGGCGACGATCGAGGCCGAGGCGCGCGAACATGCCGAGGAACTGGTGGCGACCGCCGCCGATGCCGTGATGCAGGAGGGCGTCACCCCGCAGAACCTGATCAAGGCGGGCAAGCCCGCCGAAGTCGTGCGCGAAGTGATCGGCGCGAGCGACGAGATTGCGGCGCTGGTGCTCGCAACTGCGGCCTCGGGTGCGCCGGGACCGCTGGTTGCGCATTTCACCGGACAGGATGCGGGAACCCTCCCCTGTCCGGTGATGCTGGTGCCGGGCGGGATCGATATCTCCCGCCTCGACGCGCTGAGTTAGCGCGTCGCGTCAGACGACGAGGGTGCGCGGCACGCCGGCGTCTTTCCATTCGAGGATCGCGAAGAGAAGCACGGCGAAAGCCTGTGCGATAACCACCGCGATGCCGAGACCGGTCATCTGCTCGGCAAAAGTCGCGACGACCGCAAAACTCGCCGCCACCCAGCCGAGGTTTCCGAGCGCGATGAGCTTGACCAGCGCGGCGCTCGGCATGGCCTGCCGCGCCGCAACGACCATCAGGAGCGCGGCGGCGAGGCAAATCCAGCCTCCGATGGCGACGACGTTTGCGGGCAGGCCGAGCAGCGCGCCAACGGGGGCGGCGGCGAGCAGGCCGATAGCAAAGACACCCGTGCAGGTGATGGCATCGGCGATGAGGATGTTCTTGAGATTGAGGATCGACATGTTGGTTCTCCTTTCGACCCGCCCCAATTGAACCCGAAAAGGAATGCCGTCGATTACGCCTGAGGTAATGGAAAAACCGAAAGCCGGGGTATAGCTCGCGTTACGAAGGAGAATGACGATGAAACCCGCATCGCTTGGCGAACAGCTCCGCGAATGGCGCGTCCGGCGCCGGATGAGCCAGATGGACCTCGCGCTCGACAGCGAGATTTCGACGCGGCACCTGAGCTTTATCGAAACCGGCCGTTCGCGGCCGAGCGCGGCGATGTTGCAGCGGATCGCCGACTGCCTCGAGGTTCCGCATCGCGCGCGCAACGCACTGCTGCTCGCGGGCGGCTATGCCCCCGACTATCAGGAGCGACCGCTCGACAGCGCCGAAATGGCCGGAATGAAAGCGATCGTCGAACATGTGCTCAAAGGGCACGAACCCTATCCCGCACTCGCGGTCGACCGGCACTGGAACATGGTCGCGGCGAACGCCGCGGTCGAAATCCTTGTCCGGCTGGCGGCGCCCGAACTGTTCGTGCCGCCGGTCAATGTGCTGCGGATCGCGCTGCACCCCGACGGACTCGCCCCGCATATCGTCAACCGCGGCGAGTGGCGCGCGCACCTGCTCGAACGGCTTGACCACCAGATCGACGCGAGTGCCGACGCCGGGCTGATCGCGCTGCGCGAAGAATTGGCCGGCTATCCTGCCGTCGCCGACGCGCACGACGGAAGCGAAGCGAACGGCATCGCGGTACCGCTGATCCTCGAGACGCCGATGGGGCAAATTCGCTTCGTTTCGACGGTGACGATCTTCGGGACGCCGGTCGATATCACTTTGTCCGAACTGGCGATCGAAGCATTTTTCCCGGCGGATGCCGAAAGCGCGGCCTTGTTGCAGGCGCTCGCAACGCAATAACCAACCTAGCGCCGCTTACCCTTGTGCTTGATGTTCGCGGGGCGGCCGCGTTTGCCGACCATATGCTTCCCGGCCTTGTCCTTCCCCATCGCCTTCCCTTTGACCCCGTCGCGGCGCGGCGGGCGGTTGCGGAAGCCGCCTTCGGGGGCGTCGGGCAGTTCGAAGCGCAGCGCGCCGCTGACCGGATTGGCATCCATCAGCCGGAGGTCCAGCCGCTGCCCGACGGTGTAGCTCACGCGGCCATGCTCGCTGTCGAGGCTGCGCGCGGCTTCGTCATAGAAGAAGCGTTCGCTGCCCAAGGTCGACACCGGCACCAGCCCGTCTCCACCAAGCCCGTCGACGGTGGCGAAGAAGCCGAAGGGCTGAACCCCGGTGATCCGCGCCGCGACAATCTCTCCGGCCTTGCTCGCAAGATAGGCCGCGACATAGCGGTCGACCGTCTCGCGCTCGGCCTCCATCGCGCGGCGTTCGAGCGCGCTGATCGCCTCGCCGATCCGCGACAGCCCTTTCGCGTCGGCCTCACCCAGCCCGGTGCGCGTCGGCAGGTCCTTGGGCTTTCCGGGTACCTCGAGCTTGTATGAATCGACCAGCGCGCGATGCACGATCAGGTCGGCGTAGCGGCGGATCGGCGAGGTGAAATGCGCATAGCTGCCGAGCGCAAGGCCGAAATGCCCGGCGTTGGCTGGACCATAATAGGCCTGCGTCTGGCTGCGCAGGATCGCCTGCATGATCTCGGGCAACCGGTCGTCTTCGGAAAAACCGTCGATCAGGCGGTTGAACACGGCGGGGGTAATCACCTGCCCCAGCGCAAAACTCTGCTCGAAGGTTTCAAGATAATCTTTCAGCCCAACGAGCTTTTCGCGGCTCGGCGGTTCGTGGATGCGGTACATCACGGGCGACTTCTTCGCCTCGAGCGCCTTCGCCGCCGCGACGTTCGCCGCGATCATATAATCCTCGATCAACCGCATCGAATCGAGCCGGTCGCGGACGCGGATTTCGGCGATGCTCCCCGCCTCGTCGAGGATCACCTGGCGTTCAGGAAGGTCGAGGTCGAGCGGGGCGCGGGCGGCGCGCGCCTTGGCGAGGAGCGCCCAGCAGGCCCACAGGTTCCGGAGCGTCGGGAGCACATCGGCGTCCCATTCGTCGCGCGGCGCGTCGGCGTCATAGGCCGCCTGCGCATGTTCATAGGCGATGTTGGCGCGAAGCCGCACCAGCGCGCGGTTGAAGCGCCATGACGTCACCTTGCCATGCTTGTCGATCACGAGATGGCACGCCATCGCCGCACGGTCCTGCCCCGCTTTCAGCGAACAAACGCCCGCCGACAGCGTTTCGGGAAGCATCGGGACAACTTGGTCGGGAAAATAGACGCTGTTGCCGCGCCGCCGCGCCTCGCGGTCGAGTTCGCCGTCGGGGCGGACATAATAGCTGACGTCGGCGATCGCGACGATCGCGCGGAAACCGCCCTTGTTGCCCGGCTCGTCGTCGGGGACCACCCAGACGGCATCGTCATGGTCGCGCGCGTCGATCGGGTCGATCGCAACGATCGGCACATCGCGCAGATCCTCGCGCCCGTCGGCGGTAAGCGGCAGTTTCGCCGCCTTTTCGGCCTCGGCAAGCGTTTCGGCGCCAAAGACATGCGGGATTTCGTGTCGCGCGATCGCGATCATGCTCAGCGATTTGGGCGCGAACGGGTCGCCGATGCGGTCGACGACCTTCGCCTTGATCGCGGGTCCCCGTCCCGTCAGCTCCGCACGCACAAGATCGCCGATATCGGCGCTACCCTTGTCGGCGACGGCAAAGTCATAGCGCGCGCGCTTGTCGGCGGGGCGCAGCCAGATCATCGGCTTGCCGCCGGGGCCCATATCTTCGACGAGAACCCCGATCACCATCTCGGCGCTCGCCGCGAGGCGCTTCATCGGGTGCGCGACATGGCCGTTGCCGCGCTCCTCGGTGCGCGCGAGGATACGGTCGCCGACGCCGAGTGCACCTTTTCGGCCCTGCTCCATCACGCGCAGCCGCGGTGCGGGTCCGGCGGCTTCCCAGCGTTCGGGCACCGCCCAGACATTACTCCCCTCGATCGCCGCGACGCGCAGCACGGTGACGCGCGGTAGTCCGCCATGTTTGTGGAACGCGCGGCCGGGGGCAAGGTCGACCAGCCCCTCGTCGGTCATGTCCTTGAGCAGCGCCTTCAGCGCGATCTTGTCGTTGCCGTGGAGCGCGAAATGCTTCGCGATCTCGCGTTTACCGACCGCGTCCTTGCTCTCTTCGATGAAGCGAAGGATCTGCTGGGGCGTCGGCAATCCGGTGTGTTGTTTGCGGGCCATCACCCGCGGATAGGGGGTAACGGGCGGCCCGTCACCCCCATCCGGATCAATAGGGCGAAATGTCGATGACCTGACCCGAAGGGCTTGCCTTACAGGTCGAGCGGTAATGGCCGGTCGCCATCGTGAACTCATAGTTGCCGCCGCCCGTGGTGCGCTGGCTGACCGCGACGCTGCTACCCCAGGGAGCGTTCTGATATTGATCGGCGCGGCGTTCGCATGCTGCGCGGGCCGCATCGGGCCCACCGCGCGCATAATTGCGATTTGCCATACGGCGGTTCGATGCTTCCTGTTCGCCCGCCATGAAACCGTCGTGATAACCCTCGCTGTCGTTGCGATCATATTGGGCGCCGTAGAGACCGTCGTTATAGCCGCGCGAATAGTCACCATCATGATTAGCGTCGCCATGGTCGCCATGCTTCTTCTTATGGCTGGCGAGCGCAGCGATCAGGCCGACGGCGGCGATCGCACCGACCGCTGCGGCGGCATCGCCGCCACCGCCATGGCCGCAACTGCTCGAATCGGCCTTGTTGACGCTGGCATAGCGTCCGTTGGAAACGACCACGCTGACGCAGGTGTTCGTGCCGCGGTTCCACCAATATTGAGCACCCCCGCTGGTCTTCGCCATCTCGTAGCCACGCGATTCCATAGCGGTTTCCGCCCCTGCTGCGCGGGCGCCGACGAGGTCGGAGACGTCCGACGGCGGCTTCGCGGCGGCAGGGCCAATGCTTGCCACAAGCATTGCTGCGATGATCGTCGAACCGGCAATTTGTCTCTTCATGACCTTTTCCCCTGTCAAAACGCCTGGAATAGAGATGCGCCCCACCGCGGCCGGGTGCATCGCCCGTGCCTTGCGGGTGCTATCCTATCAGATTTATGACAGGGGCCGAACCGGTTTCGTCGCCGGACTGCCTGCAATTTTCGTCAGTAGGTCCGCCCGATCAGCACGCGTTCGACCGCGGGGTCGCCGGTAAAGAAGCAGGCGCCGTCGGCGGGCGCCGCGTCGAGCGGCGTGTTGCGCATCGTCAGTTTGAGCGCCTTCAATTGTTCGACGACCTTGTCGAGCGCAGCGCCGGTCGGACGCGACCATTGCACTTCGACCCAGCCGACGAACTTGTCGTCGCCGGCGAAATGCGCCTTGAGGTCGGTGACGTCGCGGCGGATATTGGCGTGGAGCCGCGCGTGCGCCTCGCCATGAAGGCTCGTCTGGATATCCGTGAGGGTCGCGACCGCGTCGGCCACAAAGTCGCCCTTGGCGATGAACGCCGAATTGAGCTTGCCATCATCCTTGTACAGCCGATCACGGCGGATCACCGCGACATTGCCGCCAGCGACGTCGCGCGGGCCGACCTCGACAATGACCGGCGCGCCCTTCTTGACCCAGCCCCAGCGCTTGGTCTGCGCCTTGTTCGCGCCGGTATCGAGCAGCACGCGGACGGGCTCGCGGAAGGCGTCGAGCGCCTTGAGCTGCGCTTCGAGATCGCGGCAATAATCGAGGATCGCCTGATCCTCCTCATTGTCGCGCAGCATCGGCACGATCACGATCTGGTGCGGCGCGATGCGCGGCGGACAGCGCAGCCCGTCGTCGTCGCCATGCGTCATGATGACGCCGCCGATCATCCGCGTCGACGTACCCCAACTCGTCGTGTGGCACAGGCTGTGACCGCCGTCCTTGTCCTGGTAGCGGATGTTCGCCGCCTCGGCGAAGCCGGTGCCGAGATAGTGCGAGGTGCCGGCCTGCAGGGCCTTGCCGTCCTGCATCATCGCCTCGATCGAATAGGTCGCGACGGCGCCCGGAAAGCGCTCATGCTCGGGCTTTTCACCCGCGACCACCGGCATCGCAAGGACGTCCTCGGCGAAGGCGCGGTACATTTCGAGCGCGCGCAGCGTCTCGGCCATCGCGTCGTCGCGATCGGCGTGCGCGGTATGGCCTTCCTGCCACAGAAATTCGCTGGTGCGCAGGAACATGCGCGTACGCATTTCCCAGCGCACGACGTTCGCCCACTGGTTGACCTTCAAAGGCAGGTCGCGCCAGCTCTGCACCCAGCGGCTCATCGCCGAGCCGATCACCGTTTCCGACGTCGGGCGAACGATCAGCGGCTCTTCCAGCTTCGCCTCGGGATCGGGGACGAGCTTGCCCTTGCCGTCGGCGATCAGGCGGTGATGAGTGACGACCGCCATTTCCTTTGCAAAACCATCGACATGGTCGGCTTCCTTCTCAAAGAAGCTCAAGGGAATAAACAGCGGGAAATAGGCGTTCTGGACCCCCGCATCCTTTATCGCGGTATCCATCACCTTTTGGATGCGTTCCCAGATGCCGTAGCCCCACGGCTTGATCACCATGCAGCCGCGAACGCCCGATTCCTCGGCGAGGTCGGCTTCGGCAATGACATCCTGATACCAGGCCGCGAAGTCGGCCTGCCGGGTTACGCTGAGCGCATGTTTGACCATGATAGTTTGTATTTTCCGTAGCTGGGGCGCCGTGGCGGCCCGATTATTTCTTTTTGGCGAGCTCGGACTTGAGCTCGGCGATCTCGGCCTTGAGCGCCTCGATCTCGGCATCCTTCGTTTTGCCGGCGCCTGGCATGAAAGCGCCCGCCGCTTGCTGGAACATCTCCATGTTGCGGCGCGTCAGTTCGGCAAGCGGGTTGGAGCCGAGCGCGCCTTCGAGCGCCGAGCGGACATCCTGCTGGTTCTTGCGGAACGCGGTCATCGAGGCTTCGAGATATTGCGGCACCATCGACTGCATCTTGTCGCCATACATGCCGATCAGGTGGCGCAGGAAATTGACCGGAAGCAAGGTTTCGCCGCGCGTTTCCTCGTCCATGATGATCTGGGTGAGGACATTGTGCGTGATATCCTCGCCGCTCTTGGCATCGACGACGCGGAAATCGCGGCCGTCGCGGACCATCGTGCCAAGATCCTCGAGAGTGATGTAGCAGCTGCGCTCGGTATCGTAGAGCCGCCGGTTGGCGTATTTCTTGATCGTGACGACGTCATCCTCCGTCGCCCCCTTGGACTTCGCCATCTTGACCCGCGCTCCTGCATTCCGGTTTCGACGACCCGTCGCGCCGGATATTTGATGGCCGCCGCATTAGCATCAATCCATGATGCGTCGCAACATACGCCGCGCACGGACCGCCATCGCGAAGAGATGATTCGCCACGGCCAACTTTGCAATGCCGCTCGTCGAGGCGACCTCCAGCCCGGTGGGCATAGGCCAAGCGGGAAAAAGCGGGAAGACGACCAACGCAACTTAGTTTCAAAAGATATCAGATTTCTGGTATTTCCATCGCGTGAAAGCGCCGCGCAAGGCCGTTCCTTTCGCGCGGCGGAACTTTGATTCCACGCGCGGCCGAACATCGGCGCGCCGCACCTGTTGCGAAATTGCAACAGCGCCGCACCAGAGTCTCAAGACCGTCAGAAAAAATTCATCAAGGGCTTGTGCCTTCGAAATTTTCTGTCTTTCTGGAGGGTAATCCGTTCATCCCACTCTTTGAACGGCTAACCGGGGAATACATCATGAAGAAAACTAGCCTGCTAGTGCGGGGCTCTGCCCTGACGCTTGCTTTGTTCAGTGCAATGCCGACGATGGCTCAGGAAGCCAGCGTCCCGGCCGACGACGCAGCGGAAGCTGCCGAAGGCACGATCGTCGTGACCGGCTCGCGCATTCGCCGCCCGAACCTCGAATCGACCGTGCCGATCACGTCGATCACCGGCGAAAGCTTTTTCCAGCAGGGTCAGACGAACATCGGCGATACGCTGAACGACCTGCCGCAGCTGCGCAGCACCTTTGCACAGCAGAACCCGGGCCTCGGCATCGGTATCGCGGGCCTCAACCTGCTCGACCTTCGCGGCCTTGGCACGCAGCGCACGCTCGTTCTGGTCAACGGCCGTCGTCACGTCCCTGCCGACATCTTGTCGAACGCCGTGTCGCCCGACATCAACACCATCCCGAACGACCTGATCGAACGCGTTGACATCGTCACCGGCGGCAACTCGGCGATTTACGGTTCGGACGCGATCGCAGGCGTCGTCAACTTCATCCTTCGCCGTGACTATGACGGCCTCCAGCTTCGCGCCCAGGGCGGCATCACCGAAGAAGGCTTTGGCGGCAACCAGTATTTCTCGGCCATGTACGGCAAGAATTTCGCCGAAGGCCGCGGTAACGTCACTCTGCATGGCGAATATTCGCGCCAGGATCGCGTGTTCGCGTCGGACATCCCGGCGTTCCAGCGCCAGGATGCCTTTGGCGTGATCGACAGCGACGCCGGCGCCGGAATCGTCAATGGCGGCGACGGCTTCCCGGATCGCGTTTTCATCCGCGATATCCGCAGCTCGACGATCCACTTCAACGGTCTCGTGCCGATCAACCAGCGCAACGCAGCGGGCGCTGCCTGCGGCAACGGCACGCTCGCCAACAACGGCGGCCCGAACAGCCTCGGCACGCCGTACAACTGCACCTATATCTTCACCAACGAAGGCCGCCTCGTCCCGCAGACGGGCTCGCGCTACGGTGCGGGTATTCTCGGCGGCATCGCCGGAGGCAACGGCCAGACGGGCCGTGAAGGCAAGCTGCTTTCGGTGCTTCCGTTCACCGAACGCTATAACTTCAACATGCTGGCGCGGTTCGAAGTCAACGAGCAGTCGGAACTGTTCCTCGAAGCCAAGTGGAACCGCGTCAACGCGCTCGGCAACAACGCCGGTCCGGCAGGCATCCAGGGTACGCTGCAGCAGTTCGACTATCGTGAGCGCACGCGCATCGATAACCCGTTCCTGAATCCGGCGGACCGCACACTGCTTTCCAACCTGATCCTGAACTCGGGCTGCCGGCCTGACCTTCTGGTCACCTGCCCTGCCGGCGGGAACCTGACCGCAGCGGATCGCGCGGCGATCGCGGATGGCTCGTACCGCTTCGTCGTCGCACGCTCGCTGCTCGACGTCGGCATTCGCGACGAAAAGTTCCAGCGTGACACCTGGCGCGTTGTTGGCGGCCTGCGCGGGACGTTCAACGATGACTGGAACTACGAACTGTCGATGAACTACGGCAAGTTCCGTGAAGACGTGACCACCACGGGCTTCATCGATCGCCAGCGGTTCATGCTCTCGCTGGACGCGGGCCGTAACCCGGTCACCGGCGCGATCCAGTGCCGTTCGCAGTTCGACCCCGCTTCGGCTGTCCGGTTCCAGAACGCTGGTTTCGGCGATCCGGCCGTCAACCAAAACCGCCTTGCGGCCGATATCGCGGCTTGCGTGCCCTATAATCCGTTCGGCGGCCTGGATAACAGCGCGGCGATCGATTATTTCAGCCGCACCTTCACCGCTTCGTCGGGGCTGTCGCAGTTCATTGCGTCGGGCTTTGTCGCGGGTGACACCAGCGGGTTCTTCAACCTGCCGGGCGGTCCGGTCCGCTTCGCGATCGGCGCCGAATACCGCAACGAGCGGGCGTTCTACGAACAGGATCCGTTCGTCACGGGTGGCTACACCAATGGCGTTTCGATCCCGTCGTTCCGTCCGAAGCCGTTCGAAGTGAAGGAAGCCTATGGCGAAATCCAGCTTCCGCTGCTGAAGGAAGTGCCTTTCGCATATGAACTGACGCTCAGCGGCGCAGGTCGTGTCGCGAAGTATCAGGGCAATGTCGGTACGGTTTATTCGTACAATGCCGGCATCGACTATGCGCCGGTCGAAGACGTTCGCTTCCGCGCCAACTACAGCCGCGCGGTTCGCGCTCCGAACGTTTCGGAAACGGCATTCCCGCTGGTTCCGAACTTCCAGACGATCACCGATCCCTGCAACCCGGGGCAGCGCGGTACGGGCATCCGTGCAACGAACTGCGCAACCGCTCTGGGCGCGCAGCTTGGCCTGCTCACCGACGTCAACCAGTCGCTCGGCATCGTCAGCGGCAGCAACCCGAACCTGGTCGCGGAAACCTCGGATTCCTACACCTATGGCGTGGTCATCCAGCCCCGCTTCATTCCGGGTCTGAACCTGTCGGTCGACTATTACGACATCACGGTGAACGGCATCATCACGTCGCTGACCGCGCAGCAGATCCTCAACAGCTGCTATGACTCGGCGTCGCTCGACAACGTGTTCTGCCGTCAGTTCAGCCGCAACCTGACCAACGCTCCGGTCAACGGCGATCAGCCTGGTCGTATTGTGACCAACTCGCTGATCGTGGCGCCGCTGAACTTCGCTAGCCGCGAACGCAAGGGCATCGACGTCAATCTGTCGTATCGCACGGCCCTGACCGACGATGTAAGCCTGAACACGAACCTGATCTACACGCACAACCTGAAGATCAGCAACTATCAGGACTCGATCAACCCCGACTTCGAGAACCGCATTCTCGGCGAACTGGGCGATCCGAAGGACGAGTTCCGCTGGGACGTCGACCTGGGCGTCGGTCCGTTCACCTTCGGTTACCGGATGCGCTACATCGGCCCGATGTACCTCAACACCTATGAGGATCTTAACGAGCTGAACGGCCTTCCGCCGCAGAACATCGACTATGCCGATGTCGATAAGTACCCGCGGGTGTTCTACCACGACCTGCGTTTCGAATGGGACGTCAACAAGTCGTCGGGCGGTCCGAACATCAACTTCTATGCTGGTGTCGACAACGTCCTCGACAAGATGCCGCCGTACGGCTCGACCGCAACCGGCGCTGGCAGCGCGATCTACAGCTTCCGTGGTCGCAGCTTCTATGCAGGTGCCCGCGCTCGCTTCTGATCGCACAACCTTTAACAGAATTCGGGGGACGAGAGCTTGCTCTCGTCCCCCTTTTCTTTGGCTGGACGCGCCAGAGGCAACGAGCGCGCGGCGCAGGTCGCTAGCAGCAGCCCAGAGACAGCTATTGTCGGTGTTTTGGCGCCGTTCGGCGCGGCAGGGCGCTAGATCCAGATACGCTCGAACCGCGCGCCCAGCCCGGTCAGCAATTCATATTGCGACAGTCCGCTACGCACGGCAGTTCCCGGCAGGTCGTAGTCGAGCGTTAGCCAGTCGCCTTCGCCGATCGCACCCGCGTCGCTCGCGTCGAACGCAATCAAATCCATCGACACGCGGCCGATCAACGGCAGCACATGCCCCTGCCAGCTTGCACCGGCGCCCGTCGCGGCGTGGCAGCGCAGGAAGCCGTCGGCATAGCCCATGTTCGCAATGGCGACGCGCGAGGCGCGCGGGGCGGTCCATGTCGCGCCATAACCGACGCCCTCGCCCGCGGGCACGTCCCGTACCTGCAATATGCGCGTTTCGGGATAGGCGACTTGGCGGATATGCCCCTCCGCCTCAACCCGCGGCATACCGCCATAAAGGGCAATGCCGGGACGCGTCAGGTCGAAGGCATAATCGGCGCCGAGACAGATCCCCGCGCTGTTGGCGAGGCTGTAGCGCCGCGCGGAAACCGCTTCGCGAACGGCACGGAAGGCCGCGAGTTGCCCGGCATTCTGGTCGCTATCCTCATCGGCCGAAGCGAGATGGCTCAGCAAGGTTTCGATGCGAAGGCCGTCGAGTGCGCCGGACATCGCCTCTTCGACACGGAGCCCAAGGCGGTTCATCCCGGTATCGACCATCACGTCGCACGGTCGCCCTTCCCCCGCCTCACGCCAGCGCGCGACCTGCGCGAGGCTGGCGAGCACCGGGCGCACGGGGAGCGTGCGTGCAGCGACCATATCGCTCGCACCAACACCGTGGAGCACCGAGAGCGACACGCCTTCGGGCAAGGGCATCAGCGCGGCGGCCTCGGCCCAGGTTGCGACGAAGAAGTCGCGGCATCCCGCCGCCGCGAGATGGTGCATCACCGCCCGCGCACCGAGACCATAGCCATCGGCCTTCACCGCCGCCCCGCACGCCGCGGCACCGCTTCGGGCGGCAAGCCAGCGCCAGTTGGCGACGAGGGCTTCGCGGTCGAGGCGAAGGCGAAGGGGCGACGATACTTCGATCATCCCCCGCCACTATACGGGTTCGCAGGCCGCGCCAATGGGGTGATCAGGCCGCGGGTGTCGTCCCCGGAGCCGCTTTGTCCCACTGCCCCTCGACCGGGTCCTTGAGCATGAAAGCCGTCACGAGGAACGCGACGAGCACCACGCCCCATGTGTACCACAGGCCCGCATAGGCATTGCCGGTCTTTGCGATGATGAAGCTGGCGATCAGCGGCAGGAACCCGCCAAAATAGCCGGTGCCGAGGTGGTAAGGGATCGACAGCGACGAATAGCGGACGTGCGGCGGAAACATTTCGGACAGCAGCGCCGCGACGGGGCCGTAGGTGAAACCCGACAGCGCGCTGAGGCCGAGCAGCGCGAGGAAGATGATCGCGATGCTGCCCGCGCCGGGGACCTGCTTCGCGAAGTCATACCCCATCGCTTCGAGCGCGGGCTGCAACAGCGCGGGATCCTCGCTTGCAACCTCGCGGTCGCCGATCCGGATCTTCACGCTGTCGAAACCGCTGTCGGTCGCGACCACCGTGTAGGGCACGCCGAGCTTGGTCAGCTCGCCCAGCGTGCGCCCGCACGCCGTTGCCTGCTTCTGCGCAAACGGATCGAAGCTGCACTGCGACCCGGTCACCGTCACGGGTGCGCGTTCGGCGGCGGCGGTCAGCGCGGGATTGCCGACGCTGCCCATCCACCAGAAGAGCGGGAAGAGCAGAACGAGCGTCGCGGCATAACCCCAGACGATCGGTTTCTTGCGCCCGACACGATCGGACAGGCGGCCAGCCCAGATGAAAAAGCCCATGCCGACCGCAGCCGCACAGCCGACGATGATTTCGGCGGCGGTATCCTCGACCTTCATCGGTCCTTTGAGGAAGGAGAGACCCGAGAACATCGCGGTATACCAAATCACCGTCAGCCCGGCGGCGATGCCGAACAGCGCGATGAAGATGCGGCGCGGGTTGCCCGGATAGGTGAAGCTTTCCTTGAGCGGATTCTTCGCGAGCTCGCCCTCCGCCTTCATCGCCTGGAACACCGGGCTTTCGGACAGTTTGAGGCGCATCCACAGCGAAATCGCGAGCAGGATGATCGAGAGCAGGAAGGGCACGCGCCAGCCCCAGCTTTCCCACACGGCATCGGGCATCAGCGCCTTGCAGCCGAGCACGACGATCAGGCTGAGCACGAAACCGCCGACGACGCTCGCCTGGATGAAACTGGTATAAAAACCCCGCTTTCCGGGCGGCGAATGTTCGGCGACATAGACAGCAGCGCCGCCATATTCGCCGCCGAGTGCGAGGCCCTGCAACACGCGGAGCAGGATCACGATGATCGGCGCGGCGATCCCGATCGTCGCGGCCGACGGGATCAGCCCGACACCGGCGGTGGCGATGCCCATCAATGTGACGGTGACGAGGAAAGTATATTTGCGGCCTAACCGGTCGCCGAGGAAACCGAACAAGACCGCGCCGAGGGGACGAAAACCGAAACCGACTGCGAAGCCGGCCCACACCAGCAGCGTTTCGAGCGTCGCATTGTCGCTGGGAAAGAATGCCTTGCCGATGATCGCCGCGAGCGTGCCGTAGATGAAGAAATCATACCATTCGAACACCGTACCCGCCGACGAAGCGGCGATGACCATGCGAATATCTTTCGCGGTCGGTTCGTAAACGGCGCCGGGTCCGGCGGCGGCACTTTCGGTCATATACTCTCCCCCGCCCCATCGCCTTTTGCATGGGGCTTTCGCCCTTCTCTACCGGGCAAGCGCCACCGCGCAAGCCTTCTTGGCGTAGCGTCAAAGCGGTGGCAGGATGGCGCCCATGCAGTTCATCGACCTTTCGATCCCGATCACCAACGACGTCGTCTCCGACCCGCCGGTGATGCGCCCGAACATCACCTATATGACCCACGAAAATACGTGGGAGCAGATCGCGATGTTCTTCCCCGGACTGACGCGCGTGGATTTGCCCGACGGCGAAGGCTGGGCGGTCGAGATGCTGTCGCTGAGCACGCATAACGGCACGCATATGGACGCGCCCTGGCATTATCATTCGACCACCGACAGCGGCGCATCGCCCGCCCCATCGATCGACGAAGCGCCCCTCGACCTCTTCTTTCGTCCGGGCGTCAAGCTCGACTTTTCGGATCGGCCACACGGCCATGTTATCAGCGGCGCCGAAGTCGAGGCCGAACTCGCGCGGATCGGGCACGACCTCCAGCCATTCGACATCGTGCTCGTCCAGTCGGGCGCGGTCTATGGCACCGACAATTTCACCGATCAGGGCTGTGGCATGGGCGCCGACGCGACGCTCTACCTGACCGAGCGCGGCGTGCAGGTGGTCGGCACCGACGCGTGGAGCTGGGACGCACCGTTCAGCCATACCGCGAAGCGCTGGGCCGAGACGCGCGACCCGTCGATCATCTGGGAAGGGCACAAGGCCGGGCGCATCCGCCCCTATTACCAGATCGAGAAGCTGACCAACCTTGCCGCGATCCCCGCGACGGGGTTCACCTTCAGCTGCTTCCCCGTGAAGATCGAGCGCGCGAGCGCGGGCTGGATCCGTGCGGTGGCGCTGGTGGACGGTTGAACGGTCGGGATCAATCGATTGCGGACATTCTCGCAGGTCAGTGCATAACCGAATATAGGTAACGTCTCAGCTGATGAAGATGCATTCCCCAGTGGGACTGGTAGCCGAAGCGAAACTCCCAAATGGCATCGTCGACTGCACCGTGTTTGATTAGCCAAAGAACGCCAGACAGGTCGCGCGCTATGTCGGCAAGGTCGTCAATGGCATCGCCTTGGGTAAGTTGTTGGTCTAAGCCCTCCATCGGTTCGGCGTGCGCATAAAGGCCGAGTTCCGGGAATGAAGCAGAAGCACGCGCCGCCAACGGCTCGTAAGGCACCGATGGAGCTTCATCTTCGGTACCAGGTTCAACTTCTGGCGAGCGGTGATATTCGATCACGAGGCGGTCTAAAGCCTCGCACAGTCGGGAGAGCCTAACGCCATCCTCGTCAGGCTTGTCCTTGAACAGGGCAAGATAGTCATGGATGGCAGATTCTATCGAGGCTGGAGAATGGTCGGACATGAGCATCTGTTCCAACATTGGCACCGAAAACTTACCCCGACGCAGACGAAAAGGACCGTTGCGGGGCGCTACGCCCGCCCGGTCAGCACGTCAGGGTCGGCCCAGCCGTTCACATAGGCGACGTAATAGAGGACGAAGGTGACCGTCGCGGCGATCGTCATCTGCAGCAGGATGCGGCCGGGGCGAAAGGTTGCGGGCGCACCCGGTTCCTGTCCGCGCACCAGCGGCGTCGCATCATCGCTCGCGCGCCGGCCATGGAAGGGCAGCACGAAAAAGGCGCTGAATGCCCAGAACAGCAGGTAGATGGCGAGCGCCGAAGTCCATTTCATCGCAGTCGTTCCCCGATCAGATTTCGACGAGCATCACATCGACGACGGGTTTTTTCCCCGTCCAGTCGGTGGCGACGCGGCGCACGCCGAGACGGATCGCCTCGCGCAGCCGCTCCTCGTCGCGCGCGGGTCCGGTGGCGGCCTGTTCGGCGGCTTCGCGCATCTCGTCGATGAAGGCTTCGCGCTCATCCTCGACCGGCACACCGCGATAGCTGACCGCGCTTTCGACGAAGCGCTTGTCGGAGAAGATCACCGCGACGGTGATGTGGCCGTTGAGCGAAAGCTTGCGGCGTTCGTTGATCGTCTCGCCATCGGCGGGCAGGATGACATCGCCGTCGAGGATCAGCCGCCCCGCATGGACGCGCTCGACGATCTTCGCCGCGCCCGGCGCCAGTTTCACCAGGTCGCCATTTTCCTGCACCAGCGCGTGCGGCACGCCCGTTTCGAGCGCAAAGCGGGCCTGTTCGTGCATGTGGCGGATTTCGCCATGGACTGGGAGGACGAGTTTCGGCCGCAGCCAGCCATAGAGCGCTGCGAGTTCGGGCTGCCCCGGGTGGCCGCTGACGTGGATATGCGCCTGCTTTTCGGTGACCGTCAGCACGTCCTTGGCGGCGAGCTGGTTCATGATCCGTCCGATCGCGACCTCGTTCCCCGGGATCTGTTTCGACGAAAAGACGACGGTGTCGTCCGCCTCGAGCTTGATCTGGTGGATGTCGGCCGCCATCCGCGCGAGCGCGGCGCGGGGTTCGCCCTGCCCGCCCGTCGCGATCACCATCACCTTGTCGCGCGGCAGCCGCATCGCTTCGTCGAAGTCGACCGTCGGCGGGAAATCCTTGAGGTAGCCGACCGAGCGTGCGACGCCGAGGATGCGGTCGAGCGAGCGGCCCGCGACGCACAGGCTGCGCCCGGTCGCCTTCGCCACCGCGCCCAATGTGGCAAGGCGCGCAGCGTTCGACGCGAAGGTCGTGACGACCACCCGTCCCTTTGCCGCACCGACCGCCTGCTCCAGCCCCTTGCGCAATCCGCCCTCGCTGCCGGAGGCTTCCGGATTGAAGGCGTTGGTCGAATCGCAGACGAGAACGTCGACGCCTTCATCGCCGATCGCGGTCAGCGCCGCGGCGGTCGCGGGCTGCCCAAGGATCGGTTCCTCGTCGAGCTTCCAGTCGCCGGTGTGGAACACGCGGCCGTAAGGCGTGTCGATCACCACCGCGCTCATTTCGAGGATCGAGTGCGCGAGCGGGATCAGCCGGATACCGAAGGGGCCGAGCTGGAAATTGTCGTCGATATCGACGGTCCGCAGGTCGACGTCCTTCTCCAGCCCCTCTTCGGCGAGCTTGTGCGCGATCAGCCCCGCGGTGAAGCGGTTGGCATAGAGCGGCACGCCGAGGTCGGCGGCGAGATAGGGCAGCGCGCCGATATGATCCTCGTGCCCGTGCGTGAGGATGATGCCGAGCAGGTCCTTCTTGCGATCCTCGATGAATTCAAGGTCGGGCATGACGATGTCGATGCCGGGATAATCGTGGCTGCCAAAGGTCACGCCGAGGTCGGCCATGATCCATTTGCCGTCGCAGCCGTAAAGATTGGCGTTCATGCCGATCTCGCCCGATCCTCCCAATGCGAGGAAAAGCAGCTCCTTGCCCGGAGTCGTCATATATTTGGGTTCCGTTGATTATAGAGGTGCATCAACCCGTTGAGTGTCAGGTCGGGTTCGATACGATCGAACAGGTGCGCCTGTTCCTGAAAAAGTGTTGCGAGGCCGCCGGTTGCGATGACGGTGAGCGGCTTGCCGATCTCGGCCTTCATGCGCGCGATCAGCCCTTCCATCATCGAGACATAGCCCCAATAGACGCCGATGAGCATCTGGCTTTCGGTTGTGCGGCCGATCACGCTCGTCGTGGCGGGCGCCTCGATCGCGATGCGCGGCAGCTTCGCCGCGGCGGCGACCAATGCCTCCAATGACAGGTTGACGCCGGGGGCGATGATCCCGCCCAGATAGGCACCGTCGGGGCCGATATGGTCGAGCGTCGTCGCGGTGCCGAAGCTGATGACGAGCTTGTCCTTGCCGGGTTCGACCGCCTGCGCCGAGATTGCGTTGACCGCGCGGTCGGCGCCCACCGACTGCGGCTCGTCGACCTTGAGCGCGATGCCCCAGGTCACGGGCTCGCGCCCGGCGACGAGCGCATCGACGCCGAAATATTTGTGCGCCAGCAGCTGGAGGTTGTGGAGCGCGCGCGGGACGACGGTCGAGATGATCACCGCCTCGACATCGGCGCGATCATGCCCCTCGATCCGCATCAGCTGGTCGAGCCACACCATATATTCGTCCGCGGTGCGGCGGTCGTCGGTCGCAATGCGCCAGCGCGCAAGCAACTCCGCGCCGCGGAACAGCGCGAATTTGGCGTTGGTGTTGCCGACATCGATCGCGAGCAGCACGGTCAATTCCCCTCCTTCACGGGGCGCTGCAATTCGACATCGCCCGCATGGATCAGCATGACCTCTCCGCTCGCACGGCGCAAGCGCAGCGCCCCGTCGGGCGCGAGGCCGTCGAATGTCCCGTCGATACCCTGTTCGGACACGCGCAGCGGCGTCCCGATCGGGTGCGCCTGCGCGGTCCACGCGGCGGTGATGCGGTCGATGCCTTCGTGCCGCCAGGTCCACAACGCGTCGGTCAGCGCGACCGCGAGTACCTCGGCAAAGCGGTCGCGGTCGATCGTCACGCCCTTGTCGGCAAAGCCGACGGTGGGCCGGTCGGGCAGCTCGGGTGCCGAAACCAGGTTGACCCCCATACCGATGACGATGCTGTCCCCTGCGCGTTCGAGCAGGATGCCGGTGCATTTCACGCCCTCGATCAGCAGGTCGTTCGGCCATTTAAGGCGCGCATCGACACCCGGCGCGAGGGTCGCGACGGCCCTTGCCAGCGCGACACCGGCGACGAGCGACAGGCCCGCCGGCGACGGGTCGCCCGCGGTCAGGTGAACGACGGTCGATCCCATGAAATTGCCGAGCCCGTCGCCCCATGCGCGGCCAAGGCGTCCGCGTCCGGCGGTTTGCCGGTCGGCGACGAGCCAATGCCCTTCGCCGACATGCTCGCCGCCTGCCAGCCGCGCCAGCAGGTCGGCGTTGGTCGAACCTGTCTGCGCGATCCGCTCTATCGGCGGGATCAGAACAGCACCGCGGCGGCGCTGGCCGAAACGACCGCCAGCACGGGGATGAAGAGGTAACCGATGACCGAAAGCCACAGCGCGCTCGCGGTGATGACCGCATCCTCGACGATCACGCCGCCGCCCCCGGGGATCTCGGTGTCCGACTTGTCATCGAAATACATCATCTTGATGATCGCGATGTAGTAGAACGCGCCGATCACCGATGCGACGATGCCCGCGACCGCCAGCGGCACGAGGTTCGCGTTCACCGCGGCCTCGAACACCAGATACTTCGGCCAGAAACCGAAGAGCGGCGGGATGCCGGCGAGGCTGAACATGAACACCGCCATCGCCGCAGCGAGGCCCGGGCGGCGCTGCGACAGGCCGGCGAGTGCCGGGATGCTCTCGATCTGGTTGCCGCTCGCGTCGCGCAGTTGCAGCACGACGAGGAAGGTACCGAGCGTCGTCACGACATAGACGAGCAGATAAGTCAGCACGCCCTCGACGCCCTGCTGCGTTCCCGCGGCGAGGCCGATCAGCATGAAGCCGACATTGTTGATCGACGAATAGGCCAGCAGGCGCTTGATATTCTTCTGCCCGATCGCGCCGACCGCACCGAGGATGATCGATGCGAGCGCGAGGAAGATGATGATCTGCTGCCACGCGCCCACCGCCGGACCCATCGCGTCGATCACGACGCGCGTCATCAGCGCCATCGCCGCGACCTTGGGCGCGCTGGCGAAGAAGGTCGTCACCGGGGTCGGCGCGCCTTCATAGACGTCGGGCGTCCACATGTGGAACGGCACGGCGCTGACCTTGAAGCCAAGGCCGGCGAGCACGAAGACGATACCGAAGATCAGCCCGATATTGAGCTCGCCGCCGAGCACCTTTGCGATGCCAGCAAAGTCGGTCGTCCCGGTGAAGCCGTAGAGCAGCGAAATGCCGTAGAGCAGCATCCCCGACGCGAGCGCGCCGAGAACGAAATATTTGAGGCCGGCTTCGCTCGACCGGTCGTCGGTGCGCATGAAGCTTGCGAGCACATAGGCGGCAAGGCTGTTGAGCTCGAGCCCGACATAAAGCGTCATCAGGTCGCGCGACGAGGCCATGATGCCCATACCGAGCGCGGCGAACAGGATCAGTACCGGATATTCGGCGCGCATCGTACCGCTGAAAAAGCGCGGCGCGATGAGGATGCTGATAAAGCTCGCGGCATAGATCAGGAGCTTGGCAAAACCGCCGAAACCATCGACCGAGAGCGTGCCCGAAAAGACTGTCGTCTCAACACCGAACAGCGCGACGACGGCCGCCGCGGCGGCGGCGAGCGTCAGCAAGGCGCTGAGCTGGTACAGGCCGACCTGCCGGTCACCGAGGAAGGTGCCGAGCATCAGGGTGATCAGCCCGCCGATCGTCAGGATCAGTTCGGGCCAGATGAGCATCAGGTCGGCGGTCATTGGGCGCCTCCTGCATGCGCCGAGCCGTGGGCGGTTTCACCGTGCGCCTTCGCGGGCTTCGGCTTGCCGGCGGCGAGATGTGCGTCACCCGCAGGCTTCGCCGGGGCAAGCCGCGCAACCACGGTGGTCACATCGCCGCGCATCGGCGCGAGGAAGCTTTCGGGATAGACACCCATCCACAGCGCCACGGCAGCGAGCGGTGCGAGGATCGCCCATTCGCGGGGGTTGAGATCGGGCATCGCCTTCACATCGTCCTTGGTGAGTTCGCCGAACACGATCCGGCGGTAGAGATAAAGCATATAGGCGGCGCCGAGGATGATCCCGGTGGTGCACACGAAGGCGACCCAGCTCGAGGCTTCGTAGATGCCCGCGAGGCTCAGGAACTCGCCGACGAAGCCGCTGGTCCCCGGCAGGCCGATCGAGGCCATGGTGAACAGCATGAAGAACAGCGCATAGGCCGGCATGTTCACCGCAAGGCCGCCGTAACGGTCGATCTCGCGCGTGTGGAGCCGGTCATAGATCACCCCGACGCAGAAGAAGAGCGCCGCGGACACGACACCATGGCTGAGCATGATGATCAGCGCGCCTTCGATACCCTGCTGGTTGAACGCGAACAGGCCCGCGGTGACGATCGCCATGTGCGCGACCGACGAGTAAGCGATCAGCTTCTTCATATCGCTCTGCACCAGCGCGACGAGGCTGGTGTAGACCACCGCGATCATCGACAGGCCGAACACGATCCACATCAGCTGCGCGGAGGCATCGGGGAACATCGGCATCATGAAGCGGATGAAGCCATAGGCGCCGAGCTTCAAGAGCACGCCGGCCAGGATCATCGAGCCCGCGGTCGGCGCCTGCACGTGCGCATCGGGAAGCCAGGTGTGGACGGGCCACATCGGCATCTTGACCGCAAGGCTGGCGAAGAAGGCGAGCCACAGCCATGTCTGCATTTCCGGCGGGAAATTATAGACCAGCAGCGTCGGGATGTCGGTGGTTCCGGCCTCCGCGATCATCGCGATCATCGCGATCAGCATCAGCACCGAGCCGAGCAGCGTGTAGAGGAAGAATTTGAACGCCGCATATTTGCGGTTCGCACCGCCCCAGATGCCGATGATGAAATACATTGGGATCAGGCCGGCTTCGAAGAAGATGTAAAAGAGCAGCAGGTCCTGCGCCATGAAGACGCCGATCATCACGACTTCCATGATCAGGAACATCGACATGTAGAGACCGACGCGCTGCTTGATCGATTCCCAGCTAGCGAGGATGCACAGCGGCATCAGGAACACGCTGAGCATGATCAGCATCAGCGCCATTCCGTCGATGCCCAGCGCCCACTGGAAACGGCCGAACAGGTCAGCGCGTTCGGTGAACTGCCACTGCGCACCGCCGATATCGAAATTCGCCCACAGGATGCAGCCGAGGACGAAGGTCACCAGCGTTGCGCCGAGCGCGACCCAGCGCGCCGTCTTGTCGCCGGTGAACAGGCAGAGGATGGAGGCGACCGCGGGGACCGCCAGCATCAGCGAAAGGATGGGAAAGCCGCTCACAGGAAATTCACCATGGCCCAGCTGGCGAGGCCGACAAGACCGAGCAGCATCACAAACGCATATCCATAAACATAACCCGATTGCAGCCGGACCGCGAGACGGGTCCCCCCAGCGACGAGCGCCGCCGCACCATCGGGACCGAAGCGGTCGATGGTCTGCTCATCGCCGCGCTTCCAGAAGAAGCGGCCGATCGCGAAGGCAGGCTTCACGAAGACGATGTTGTAGAGCTCGTCGAAATACCATTTGTTGTACAGGAACTGGTGGAGCAGCTTGAACTGCGCCACGAAACGCGCCGGCAGCGTGGTGTTGCGGATATAGCTGTTCCACGCGAGGAACAGGCCGATCGCCATCACCGTGAACGGCGTCCATTTCACCCACAGCGGGACTTCGTGCGCGGCGTGCATCAGATGCTCGTCGAACGCGAGGCTGCCCTTCCAGAACGCCATGCCCTCTTCGGGGTAGATGAACTGGTGGTGGAACGCGATGCCGGCGAACACCGCACCGATCGACAGCACGACCAGCGGGATGAGCATCGAAAGCGGGCTTTCGTGCGGGTGGTAGCCCGCGGTGCCGTCGCCCGAAACCCCATGGCGCGCATCATGGTGGTGGTGATCGTCGTGCGCGGCGTGCGCATGATCGTCATGACCATGGCCATGCTCGTCGTGGACCGCGTGCTGGATATGCTCGCTCTGTTCCCAGCGCGGCTTGCCATAGAAGGTCAGGAAGACGAGGCGCCACGAATAGAAGCTGGTGAGGAAGGCCACGAAAATGCCGACCCAGAAGGCAATCACACCGCCGCCGCCGCTCGCATAAGCGGCCTCGAGGATGCCGTCCTTCGAATAGAAGCCGGCAAAGCCCGCGACGCCCGCAATACCGACACCGGTGATCGCCAGCGTGCCGAGCATCATCGCCCAATAGGTGATCGGGATCGATTTCCGCAGATTGCCGTAATAGCGCATGTCCTGTTCATGGTGCATCGCATGGATGACCGAACCGGCACCGAGGAACAGCAAAGCCTTGAAGAAGGCGTGCGTGAACAGGTGGAACATCGCGGCGCCATAGGCGCCCGCGCCGGCGGCGAAGAACATGTAGCCGAGCTGCGAACAGGTCGAATAGGCGATGACGCGCTTGATGTCCCACTGCGTCGTCGCGACGGTCGCGGCGAAGAAGCAGGTCGCGGCGCCGACGAACATCACGACGCCCTGTGCGACGTCCGAGGTTTCGAACATCGGCGACAGGCGGCAGACCATGAAGACGCCCGCGGTGACCATCGTCGCGGCGTGGATCAGCGCCGACACCGGGGTCGGGCCCTCCATCGCGTCGGGAAGCCAGGTGTGCAGGCCAAGCTGCGCCGACTTGCCCATCGCGCCGATGAACAACAGCAGGCAGAGGATCGTCATCGTATCGAGACGCATGCCCATGAAGCTGATCGTCGAGCCCGCCATTCCCGGGGCCGCGGCCAATATCTCGGGGATCGAGACGGTGCCGAAGACGAGGAAGGTGCCGAAGATGCCGAGCATGAAGCCAAGGTCGCCGACGCGGTTGACGACGAACGCCTTGATCGCCGCGGCATTGGCGCTCGGCTTCTTGTACCAGAAACCGATGAGCAGATAGGATGCGAGACCGACGCCTTCCCAGCCGAAGAACATCTGGACGAGGTTGTTCGCGGTCACGAGCATCAGCATCGCGAAGGTGAAGAGCGACAGGTAAGCGAAGAAGCGCGGCTGGTCCGGGTCCTCCTCCATATAGCCCCAGCTATAGAGGTGGACGAGCGCCGACACCGTCGTGATCACGACGAGCATCACCGCGGTCAGCGTATCGACGCGCAATTCCCAGTTGAACTGGAGCGCGCCCGACGAAACCCAGTGCAGCACGGGCACAACGCTCGCTTCGCCGCTGCCCGTCACGAACGACAGGAAGATCGGCCAGCTGAGCGCGCAGCTGATGAACAGCGCGCCCGTGGTTATGATTTTCGACGGCACATTGCCGATCACGCGCTGCCCGAGGCCTGCGACAAGCGCCGCCAAGAGCGGCAGGAAAACGATCGCCTGGATCACCGGTTCACCCCTTCATCCGGTTGGCATCGTCGACGGCAATGGTGCCGCGGCCGCGGAAGTAGATAACGAGAATGGCAAGACCGATCGCCGCTTCGCCAGCGGCAACGGTCAGCACGAACATCGAGAAGACCTGCCCGACGAGGTCGCCGAGCGCGGCGCTGAACGCGACGAGGTTGATGTTCACCGCCAGCAAGATGAGTTCGATCGCCATCAGGATGACGATGATATTCTTGCGGTTGATGAAGATGCCGAGCACGCCGAGCGTGAAGAGCACCGCCGAAACGGCGAGATAATGGCCGACCGAAATCACAGTTCCATCCCCTGCCCGACGCCCGGATCGACGAGACGCGTCGCATCCTGCGGACGGCGCCGGTTCTGCGCCGAAATATTCTGGGTGCGCACCCCGCCACGCTGGCGATGCGTCAGCACGATCGCACCGATCATCGCAACGAGGAGGACGATGCCCGCCGCTTCGAACAGGAAGATATACTTCGTGTAGAGCAGCTCACCGATCTGCTGGATATTGCTCTTGTCGCTGACGACCGGAGCAGCGCGCGCGGCAAGGTCGACCCCGCCCGCGCTCCATGCGCCGACCGCGAATACGAGTTCGGCGGCGAGGATAATCGCGACGAGTGCACCAAGCGGCAGGTAGCGCACGAAACCCGCACGCAATTCCGCAAAATCGATGTCGAGCATCATCACGACGAAGAGAAACAAAACTGCGACCGCGCCGACATAGACGATGACGAGCAGCATCGCGATGAATTCGGCGCCTGCTAGCAGCATCAGACCCGCCGCATTGAAGAAGGCGAGGATCAGCCACATGACGCTGTGGACCGGGTTGCGCGCGAAAATCACCATGGCCGCGGAGGCGATGACGATCGTCGCGAACAGGTAAAAGGCGATAAGCTGGATCATGTGCGCGCGCCCTTACCGATAGGGCGCGTCGGCGGCAAGATTCGCCGCGATCGCGCGTTCCCATTTGTCGCCATTGGCGAGCAGCTTGGCCTTGTCATAGAGCAGTTCCTCGCGCGTTTCGGTCGCGAATTCGAAGTTCGGCCCTTCGACCACGGCATCGACCGGGCACGCTTCCTGGCAGAAGCCGCAATAGATGCACTTGGTCATGTCGATGTCGTAGCGCGTCGTGCGGCGCGAGCCGTCTTCGCGCGGCTCGGCCTCGATCGTGATCGCCTGCGCCGGGCACACCGCTTCGCACAGCTTGCACGCGATGCAGCGTTCCTCGCCGTTCGGATAACGGCGCAGCGCATGCTCGCCGCGGAAGCGCGGCGACAGCGGGTTCTTCTCGAACGGATAGTTGATCGTCGCCTTCGGCTTGAAGAAATATTTCAGCGTGAGGGCGTGCGCCTTCACAAACTCCCACAGCGTGAAGCTTTTGATGAGGTGGGCAATGGTACTCATGAATACCTCGTCAGCATCAGATAGCCGGAGATCAGGAAGATCCAGAGAAGCGAGATCGGCAGGAAGACTTTCCAGCCCAGCCGCATCAGCTGGTCATAGCGGTAGCGCGGGACGGTCGCCTTGACCCAGCTGAAGACGAAGAAGAAGAACAGGATCTTCGCGAACAGCCAGATAATGCCCGGAACGGCATAGAGCGGCGCCCAGTCGATCGGCGGCAACCAGCCGCCCCAGAAGAGCACGGCGTTGAGCGTGCACATGAGCAGAACGTTGGCATATTCGCCAAGCCAGAAGAGCGCGAAGCTCATCGACGAATATTCGGTCTGGTAACCCGCGACGAGTTCGCTTTCCGCTTCGGTCAGATCGAACGGCGCGCGCGCGGTTTCTGCGAGCGACGAGATCAGGAACATCACCGCGAGCGGGAAGAGCAGCAGGTTGAAGCCGAAGGCGTTGACGATACCGAGCCCGTGGCCCTGCTGCGCCTTGACGATCTCGTTCATGTTGAAGCTGTCGGCGAAGAGCACGACGCCGATCAGGATGAACCCGATCGAGACTTCGTAGGAGATCATCTGCGCCGAAGCGCGCATCGCCGAGAAGAAGGGATATTTCGAGTTCGACGCCCAGCCCGACAGGATCACGCCGTACACGCCGAGCGACGAAATCGCGAGGATGTAGAGCAGACCAACGTTGATGTCGGCGAGCACCGCGCCCGAATTGAACGGGATCACAGCCCATGCGAGCAGCGCAACGGTGAAGGTGATGATCGGCGCGATCAGGAACAGGCCACGATTGGCACCCGACGGGATGATCGTTTCCTGCAGGAACACTTTCAGACCGTCGGCGAACGACTGGAGCAGGCCGAAGGGACCGACGACGTTCGGGCCGCGGCGCAGCGCGATCGCCGCCCAGATCTTGCGGTCGGCATAGATGATCATAGCGACCGCGAGCATCAGCGGCAGCGCGATGAGCAGGATGCCGCAAATCGTCGCGACGCCCCACGCCCAGTTCGGGTCCATGCCCCAGGAGATGAAGGTCTCGGTCATTTTCCGGTCCCGTCCTGGTTGCGCCAGCCATTATGCGGGCCGGGCTTGTCCGCCTTGCTCTTGGGATTGAACCCGCGCCAGACCGAATAGCCCATCCCGACCAGCAGGATGCTGGCAATCGCATGCACCGGGGTCATTCCGCGGCCTCCGCAAAGTCTGCGCCATGGATCAGCTCTTCCGAGCAGCGCTGCATCGTCGGCGACGCGCGGCAGATGGCGTTGGTGAGGTAGAAATCCTTGATCGGCGACGGGATCGCGCGCGCCTCGGGCTTTGCGGGCAGCTTGGGCACCGTCCAGCCATAGTCGGCGAGGCCTTCGACGCCGAGCGCCGGCACCGCAGCGATCATCGCCGCGCGGCACTGCGCAAAGCTGTCGAAGCCGAGCGAGACACCGAGCGCATCGGCGAGCGCGCGGAAAATGCTCCAGTCCTCGCGCGCGTCGCCGGGAGCGAACACCGCCTTCTCGCTGCGCTGGACGCGGCCTTCGGTGTTGACCGTGGTGAAGTCCTTTTCGGTCCACGCCGCGGCGGGCAGGATGACGTCGGCCGCATGCGCGCCCTTGTCGCCATGATGGCCGACATAGACTTTGAACGTATCGGGCAGCGCGGCGAAATCGACCTCGTCGGCGCCGAGGAAGAACGCGAGCTTCGGCTTCGCCGCGATGACGTCCTTGATGCCGCCGGGCAGGCCGTAGCCGAGCATGAGCGAGCCCATGCGCGCGGCCGAGAAATGCACGACGTTGTAGCCGTTCCAGCCATCCTTGACCGCGTCGACCGCCTTGGCTAGCGCAAGGCCCGCGCCGTGGACGCCGGGAACCGACAGCGCGCCGCCGCCGAAGACCAGCATCGGCCGTTCGGCGCCCTTCAGCGCGTCGGTGACATGCTTCGGCAGCTTCGTGACGAGCGACGCGTCGTCGCCGAGCCACTCGGTCTTGTAGGTGAGGTCGGTTTCGGGCCCGATGGCGAAAACCTTCGCGCCCTTCTTCCACACCGCCTTGCGGATACGCGTGTTGATCAGCGGCGCTTCCCAGCGAAGGTTGGTGCCGACGAGCAGGATCACGTCGGCGTTCTCGGCCTCGGCGATACCGGTGTTGAAATTGACCGCCGACAGGCTGGTGACGTCATAGTCGAGCCCCGTCTGGCGGCCTTCAAGCAGGCTGCCGCCGAGCGCAGTCACCAGCGCCTTCGCGGCGAACATCGTCTCGCAATCGGCAAGATCGCCCGCAATCGCGGCAACCGACGAACCGGCATTGACGGCCTTGATCGCCGCAAAGGCTTCGGCCCAGCTTGCGGGCTGAAGCGCGCCGTTGACGCGGACATAAGGCTGGTCGAGGCGACGACGGGTCAGGCCGTCGACATGGTGGCGCGTCTTGTCGTTCGCCCATTCCTCGTTCACGTCATCGTTGACGCGCGGCAGCACGCGCAGGACCTGACGGCCGCGCGCGTCGATGCGCACATTGGTGCCGACCGCGTCCATCATGTCGATGCCGAGCGTCTTGGTCAGTTCCCACGGACGCGCTTCGAACGCGTAGGGCTTGCTGGTCAGCGCGCCGACCGGGCACAGGTCGACGACATTGCCCGACAGCTCGCTCGCGACGGCGCGTTCGAGATACGAGGTGATCTGCATATTCTCGCCGCGATAGATCGCGCCGATGTCTTCCACGCCCGCGACTTCCTCCGCAAAGCGGACGCAGCGCGTGCACTGGATGCAGCGGGTCATCACCGTCTTGACGATGGGGCCCATATATTTTTCGGTGACCGCGCGCTTGTTCTCGTCATAGCGCGTCGCGCCGCGCCCATAGGCGACCGACTGGTCCTGCAGGTCGCATTCGCCGCCCTGGTCGCAGATCGGGCAGTCGAGCGGGTGGTTGATGAGTAGGAACTCCATCACCCCTTCGCGGGCCTTCTTGACCATCGGACTGTCAGTCTTGATCACCTGCCCCTCGGCGGTCGGCAGCGCGCAGCTTGCCTGCGGCTTCGGCGGACCGGGCGACACTTCGACAAGGCACATACGGCAATTGCCGGCAATCGACAGGCGTTCGTGGTAGCAGAAGCGCGGAATTTCCTTCCCCGCCATCTCACACGCCTGCAGAACGGTCGCGCCCTGCGGGACGTCGAGTTCTACGCCATCTACAGTAACTTTAGGCATTATTCGGCTGCCTCCAGCGCGCCGCCATTCTCGCGGATGCGGCGCTCGATTTCGGGGCGGAAATGCTTGATCAGGCCCTGGATCGGCCACGCCGCGGCATCGCCGAGCGCGCAGATGGTGTGGCCTTCGACCTGCTTCGTCACGTCGTACAGCGTGTCGATCTCGCTGATGTCGGCGTCGCCGGTGCGCAGCCGCTCCATCACGCGCCACATCCAGCCGGTGCCTTCGCGGCACGGCGTGCACTGGCCGCAGCTTTCATGCTTGTAGAAATAGCTGATGCGGCTGATCGCCTGAACGACGTCGGTCGACTTGTCCATCACGATCGCGGCGGCGGTGCCGAGACCCGATCCGACGGCTTTCAGCCCGTCGAAATCCATCGGGCAGTCCATGATCTCGGCCGCCGGAACCAGCGGAACCGACGAACCGCCGGGGATCACGGCGAGGAGGTTGTCCCAGCCGCCGCGGATGCCGCCGCAATGCTTGTCGATCAGCTCGCGGAACGGGATGCTCATCTCTTCCTCGACGACGCACGGCGTGTTCACATGGCCGCTGATCTGGAAGAGCTTGGTACCCTTGTTATTTTCACGCCCGAAAGACGAAAACCATGTCGCGCCGCGGCGCAGGATCGTCGGGACAACCGCGATGCTTTCGACATTGTTGACCGTCGTCGGGCAGCCATAGAGGCCCGCACCCGCCGGGAACGGCGGCTTGAGGCGCGGCTGGCCCTTCTTACCCTCGAGGCTTTCGATCATCGCGGTCTCTTCGCCGCAGATGTACGCGCCGGCGCCGCGATGGACGAAGACGTCGAAATCATAACCCGACTTCGCCGCATTCTTGCCGAGCAGGCCGGCGTCATACGCTTCCTGCACCGCGGCGAAGAGCGTCTCGGCCTCGCGGATGAACTCACCGCGGATATAGATGTAGGCCGCGCGTGCGCGCATCGCGAAGCCCGCGATCAGCGCGCCCTCGATCAGCTTGTGCGGATCGTGGCGGATGATTTCGCGGTCCTTGCACGAACCGGGCTCGGATTCGTCGGCGTTGATGACGAGGAAGCTCGGGCGGTCGGCGCGCGGCTCCTTCGGCATGAAGGACCATTTGAGCCCCGTGGGGAAGCCCGCACCGCCGCGGCCGCGCAGCCCCGACGCCTTGATCTCCTCGATGATCGCGTCCTGGCCGCGCTTCATCAGATCCTTGGTATTGTCCCAATCGCCGCGCATCTGCGCTGATTTGAGGTTCCACGGCTGGAAGCCGTAGATGTTGGTAAAGATGCGATCCTTATCGGCGAGCATGGCTTACCACTCCTTCCGATAATCGTGGTTGGCCTTGACCATGTCCTTCAGCGTCGTCGGGCCGCCTTCGGGCTCGCTCGTATGACGCTTCGGATTCTGGGTCCCCGCCTTGGGCGACTTGCCCGCAGCAAGGTCGTCGAGAATGCGCGCCATGCTGTCGAAATCGAGGTCTTCATAATTATCGTCGTTGATCTGGACCATCGGCGCGTTGGTGCAGGTGCCCATGCACTCGACCTCGGTCAGCGTGAACAGGCCGTCAGGGGTCGTCTTGCCCTTGACCATGCCGCGATTCTTGCACGCGGCCATCACATCGTCCGACCCGCGCAGCAGGCACGGCGTCGTGCCGCAGACCTGCACATGATAGCGGCCGACGGGAACGAGATTGTACATCGTGTAGAAGGTCGCGACCTCATAGGCGCGGATGAACGGCATATCGAGCTGGGCCGCGACATATTCGATCACCGGCACCGGCAGCCAGCCCTGCGTCTGCGTCTCGGCGCCGACCTGACGCTGGGCAAGGTCGAGCAGCGGCATCACCGCCGAACGCTGGCGTCCCGCAGGATAGCGCGCGATGACCGCTTTCGCCTTCTCGGCATTCTCCGCCGTCCACGCAAAAGCGCCCCAGCGCGCGCGGGTTTCGGCTTCGTCGGGAATTTGGGGTGCGTCAGCCACGGGCCAAACCTCGTTCAATATATCGTCCGACATACATGCCGAGCGTCGCCGCAACGGCCGTAGAGACGATTTCCTTTATCGGCGCTTCGCCATGAAAAGCGGCAAGATAGGCCGCAACGGCGGACGCAAATCCCGCGAGCGCGAGTATGAGAATTGCAAGCTCCCGCATCACCGGTCGCACTCCCCGAACACGACGTCGATCGCGCCGATGATCGCAGTGGTATCGGCGAGCATGTGGCCCTTCGACATCATGTCCATTGCCTGCAGGTGCGAAAACGCCGTCGGGCGGATCTTGCAGCGATACGGCTTGTTGGTGCCGTCGCTGACCAGATAGACGCCGAATTCGCCCTTGGGGCTTTCGGTCGCGACATAGACTTCGCCCGCGGGGACGTGGAAACCCTCGGTATAGAGCTTGAAGTGGTGGATCAGCGATTCCATCGACTGCTTCATCTCGCCGCGCTTCGGCGGCACGACCTTGCGGTCGAGGCTGGCGATCGGGCCAGTCGGCATGTCGCGCAGACACTGGAGGATGATGCGCGCCGACTGATAGACTTCCTGCACGCGGACCATGAAGCGGTCGTAGCAGTCACCGCGCGTGCCGACGGGAATGTCGAATTCCATCTTGGCATAGGCGTCATAGGGCTGCGACTTACGCAAATCCCATGCGATGCCGCTGCCGCGGATCATCGGGCCCGAAAAGCCCCATGCCAGCGCGTCTTCCTTCGACACCGTCGCGATGTCGACGTTGCGCTGTTTGAAGATGCGGTTGTCGATGACGAGGCTCATCGCGTCGCCGAACAGCTTCGGCAGGCGCTTTTCGCACCATTCGCCGATGTCGTAGAGCAGCCGTTCGGGGACGTCCTGATGGACGCCACCGGGACGGAAATAGGCCGAGTGCATGCGCGCGCCCGACGCGCGCTCGAAGAAGTTCAGGCAATCCTCGCGCAGCTCGAACACCCAGAGGTTCGGCGTCATCGCGCCGACGTCCATGACGTGCGACCCGATGTTGAGCATGTGATTGCAGATGCGCGTCAGCTCGGCGAACAGCGTGCGGAGATATTGCGCGCGTGCCGGGACTTCGAGATCAAGCAGCTTTTCGATGGCCAGCACGTAAGAGTGCTCCATCCCAAGCGGCGAGCAATAGTCGAGCCGGTCGAAATAGGGCAAAGCCTGCAGATAGGTCTTATACTCGATCAGCTTTTCGGTGCCGCGGTGGAGCAGCCCGACGTGCGGATCGACGCGCTCGATGATTTCGCCGTCGAGCTCCATCACCATGCGGAGCACGCCGTGCGCCGCGGGATGCTGCGGACCGAAGTTGATCGTATAGTTGGTGACGACCTGATCGCCCGCAGTATCGGCGGTGTCGACCGGATAGCCTTCGAACATGTCGCTGCCATGGTGCTTGACCTGGGGGGAGTCGGTCATGCGTCGCCTCCTTTAGGTTTGCGCGGCGCGCGCGGCTTGGCGGGAGCCTTTTCGGCCTTCTTGGTTGCCGGGGTCTTCGCCTTTGCGGTCGCAGTCGCCTTCGCGCCGTCGCGGCTCGTCTTGGCAGCCTTGATATTGGTCTTGGCGCCCGCGCCGGTCTGCTCGGGCTTTTCGGTCGTCTTCGGGGTCGGCGGCGGCGGCGCCTTGTCTTTCTCCGCCTTATCGTCGGCCTTCTTGACTGCTTCCGCGGTCATCGGCGACGGAGCGCCCTTGCCCGGGCCTTCGCCCGTGCCACCGGCCTTTTCATCACCGGGCAGCACATAATCGGCGCCTTCCCAGGGTGAGAGGAAGTCGAAATTGCGGAAATCCTGCGCGAGCCGCACCGGTTCATAGACGACGCGCTTGTCCTCTTCGGAATAGCGCAGCTCGGTATAGCCGGTCAGCGGGAAGTCCTTGCGCTGCGGATGCCCCTGGAAACCATAGTCGGTCAGGATGCGGCGCAGGTCGGTGTTGCCGGCGAACAGCACGCCGTACATGTCGAACACTTCGCGTTCGAGCCAGCCGGCGTTCGGCCACACCGGAACGATCGTCGGCACCGGCGTCGCTTCGTCGGTCGAAACGCGCACGCGCAGACGGTGGTTCTTCGTGACGCTGAGCAGGTGATAGACGACCTCGAACCGCTCGGCGCGGTCGGGATAATCGACCCCGGCGATCTCCATCAGCTGCTGGTATTCCAGATTGTCGCGCAGGCTGACCATCACCCCGGCGACGGCTTCGCGCGCCACGGTGATGCTGTCTTCGCCGACGAGGAAATCGTGCGCGATAAGGTCGGTGCCGATCAATTTCTTGAGCGCGGCCGCCAGCGCCGGCTGCGGCGCAACGAGGGGAGCGGGACTGGCCATCAGCGTTCGATCGTCCCCGTGCGGCGGATCTTCCGCTGCAATTGCATCACGCCATAAAGCAAGGCTTCGGCGGTCGGCGGGCAACCCGGCACATAGATGTCGACGGGCACGATGCGATCGCAGCCGCGAACGACCGAATAGCTGTAGTGATAATAGCCGCCGCCATTGGCGCAGCTACCCATCGAGATGACGTACTTCGGGTTCGACATCTGGTCGTAGACGCGGCGCAGCGCGGGCGCCATCTTGTTGCAGAGCGTACCCGCGACGATCATCACGTCGGACTGGCGCGGGGATGCGCGCGGTGCGGCACCGAAGCGTTCCATGTCATACCGCGGCATGTTGACGTGGATCATCTCGACCGCGCAGCAAGCGAGACCGAAGGTCATCCACCAGAGCGAGCCCGTACGCGCCCAGTTGAACAGGTCCTCGGTCGAGGTGACGAGGAAGCCCTTGTCGCCGACTTCGCTGTTGAGGTCGTCGAAAAAGCTCTGATCCGGGTTCGTCCCCGGGGCGACCGGCATCTGGCCGGGCATGATGATGCTGGAAGTGCTCATTCCCAATCCAACGCGCCTTTTTTCCACGCGTACACAAGGCCGAGCGTGAGTTCGGCGAGGAAAACCATCATCGTCGCCCAGCCGGCCCAGCCGATATTCTCGAGGCTCACGGCCCAGGGAAACAGGAAGGCGGCTTCGAGATCGAAGATGATGAAGAGGATGGCGACGAGGTAGAAACGCACGTCGAACTGGCTGCGCGCGTCCTCGAATGCCGGAAAGCCGCATTCATATTCGGTCAGCTTCGCCGGATCGGGCTTGTGCGCCCCGGTCAGCCGCGCGACGCCCATCGGAAGGAATACGAAGGCGGAAGACAGGCCGACGGCGATGACCAGAAAGATCAGAATCGGCAAATATTGCGTCAGATCGACCATGGGAGCTCGCAGTTCAGTGGTTCATATTTTGGGGTGTCCTGCACCCTTTGTTGCGGGCGCTTTAGGCCAGCACGCCGCGCCTCGCAAGCGCTGCGGGCAGGATTTTCGTATCCCGTGTGACCAAAAGCATAATGCGCGCTGGCGAGCGGGCCTATCGCTGTGATACGCCAGCCGAAAAGGGCCGCAGTGCCGCGCTTTTCAGGCGCAGTTTCGACGAAGGGAGCATATATGGGACCAATTACCGTTCGCGCCGCGCTGGCGCTGGGAGCCGCTGCGCTTTTTTCGGCGACTCCGGCGCACGCCGAACTGATCAACGCGGCGAATCCGGCAACGATCAAGGCGATCGTCGAGTCGCAGGGCTGGCCCGCGACAATCGTGGCCAAGGACGGCGATGACCCCTATATCGAGAGCACTCGCAACGGCCTGAAGTTCCTCGTCCTGTTCATGAACTGCGACGAGGGGAAGAAGTGCAAGACGCTGCAATATTATATGGGATTCAGCGACGCGAAGGGCGTCACGCTCGACAAGCTCAACAAGTGGAACAAGGACAAGCGTTTCGCCCGCGCCTACAAGGATGACGAGGGTGATCCGGTACTCGAAATGGACGTCGACCTCGATTTCGCGGGCATCCCGCGCGAGAATGTCGGCGAAACCTTCAACACCTGGTCGTCGCTGATGGACAGCTTTCGCGAGTATGTTTTCGAAAAATAGTCTTGCCGCCCTCCCCTTCACGGGGAGGGCGCAAGATTGTCAGGCGTTGCGGAGCGCGCCCGCGACGAGCTTCTGCAGCTTCGAATGCACCGCGGCGCTGCCGGCGATGAATTCGCTGCGTTCGATCGCGCGATCGCCGCCGCGAAAATCGCTGACGAAACCGCCAGCCTCGCGCACGAGCAACATGCCCGCCGCGACATCCCAGACCTGCAGGTCGCTTTCCCAGAAACCGTCGTAGCGACCCGCCGCGACCCATGCGAGGTCGAGGCTGGCGGCGCCGAAGCGGCGGATACCGGCGACTTCGGGCGCCACCGCACCGAAAATGCGGCTCCACTGCGCCATATTGCCGTGGCCCATATACGGAATGCCGGTCGAGATCAGGCACTCGTTGAGGTGGCGGCGCGATGCGACGCGCAGGCGCCGGTCGTGGAGCCACGCCCCGCGGCCGCGTTCGGCCCAATAGCTTTCGTCGGTGATCGGCTGATAGACGAGCGCCGCGGTGACGTCGCCCCAGCCGCCGCCGGGCTTCGGTTCCTGCACCGCGATCGAAATCGCGAAATGCGGGATCGCGTGGAGGAAGTTCGAGGTGCCGTCGAGCGGATCGATGATGAAGCGCGGCTTGCCGGGCTCGCCTTCGATGATACCGCCCTCTTCGAGCACAAAGCCCCAGCCCGGACGGTCGCGGCCGAGCTCGTCGTACAGCGTGCGCTCGGCCGCCTGGTCGGCTTTCGACACGAAGTCCGCGGGTCCCTTTTGCGAGACCTGCAGATGCTCGATCTCGCCGAAGTCGCGGCGCAGCTTCGTGCCGGCCTTGCGCGCGGCGCGTTCCATGACGGTGATGATGCCAGATACGGCCATGTCTACAATCCTGCGTTGGCCATGTCGTTGGCCAAGTTCTTCAAATCTCGAAGCAGCGCGCCGTCGTGCCAGCGCTCACCGCCCTCGCCTCGCGTTAGAAGCGCGATAGCGCGGTCTTCAAATCCGTTGCCAACCGGGCCAAAATCGAGCCAGCCATCGACAAAATTCCGCTCAAACTTCTCTGTCGACAGCTCCCCACTCAGAAAGCTGTCGACAAATTCTGACGGGCGCGGCGCTCCGGACAACTGCTCAATCAGTCGGCGCGGCGGACATATTCGCGGTCGTACACATGCACAACGATCTTGGTTCCGCTCGTGATGTGCGGCGGCACCATCACGCGCACGCCATTGTCGAGGATCGCGGGCTTGTACGACGACGAGGCCGTCTGGCCCTTCACAACCGCGTCGGCCTCGACGATCGTCGCTTCGATCGTTTCGGGGAGTTCGACCGAGATCGGGCGCTCTTCCCAAAGCTCGAGCACGACGTCCATGCCGTCCTGCAGGAATTCATGCGCTTCGCCGACGACATCCTTGCCGATGTTGATCTGTTCGAACGTGTCCTTGTCCATGAAGACCAGATCGTCGCCCTCGGCATAGAGGAACTGGAAATCCTTGGTGTCGAGGCGGACCTTTTCGACCGTGTCGGCGCTGCGGAAACGGTTGTTGAGCTTGCGCCCGTCGATCAGATTCTTGGCTTCGACCTGCATATAGGCGCCGCCCTTGCCCGGCTGGGTGTGCTGGATCTTGGTGACCTTCCAGATGCCACCTTCATATTCGATAATATTGCCGGGACGGATTTCAACGCCGGTGATCTTCATCGCGCACACTCACAGTTCAAGGATGGAAAGAGCAGGCCGGCGCCCCGCGGGCACCGGTATCAGGTGCGCGCCTTTAGCCGCGCCAGCGCCGAAGGGCAAGCCGCGTGTCAGGGCGTCGCAACGACCATCGCGCGCGTACGCTTGTAGCTGAGCCAGACGAGACCCACGAACAGGATCAGGCCGACCCACGGCGCATAGGGTGCATAGCCCTCGCCGACGACCGCCAGCGGCGCATCGCTGCCGCTGCCCGCGACGATACCCGCATAGAGCACCCCGAACAGGCTTTCGCCGACGATCATCCCCGTCGCGGTGAGCACGCCCATGCGATGCGCAAAGCTCGCGTTCGGGCGTTTCGAGGCCCAGCGATCGTAGAACCAGCCACCGACCGCGCCAATGACGACCGGCAGGATCACCGCCATCGGCAAATAGATGCCGATGCCGATCGCCAGCGGCGGCAGGCGCAGCTTGCCCGCGCGGCCGAGCAGCGCATCGACGATGATGAAGCCCACTCCCGCGAGCGCGCCATAGGTCAGCATCGTCCAGTTGAGGTCGCCGCCAAGCACGCCCTGCGCGAGCGACGAGATGAGCCCCGCCTGCGGCGCCGCAAGCGCGTTCGGGCCCGCCCCCGGTGCGCCGACGAAGCCGAGCGTTTCGTTGAGCACGTTGAGCACCGGCGGCACGACGAGCGAGCCGAAGATCACGCCAATGATCAGCGCGACCTGCTGCTTCCACGGCGTCGCGCCGACCAACTGGCCGGTCTTGAGATCCTGCAAATTGTCGTTCGAAATCGTCGCGATACCGAAGACGAGGCCCGTGACGATCAGCGCGTAGGCGACCATCGCATTGACTTCGGCCTCTCCCCCGCCGCGGCCGAGCAGGCCGAGGAGCAGCAGCGACGAGGCGATGATCGCGAGGATGCCGATGCCCGATACAGGCGAATTCGATGCGCCGATCAGACCCGCCATATAGCCGGTGACCGAGGCGATCATCAGCCCGACGATGATGATAAAGAGGATCGCGCCGGCGATCAGTGCGAACGACGCGCCCGCGAGGGGGCCGCCGGCAAGCTCGGACCAGAGCAGCCAGCCGATCGGCAACATGAGTGCCAGCGATCCGCCGAACACCCAGTTGATCGACATATCCTGTTCTTCGACCGCGAGCACATGCCCGCCCTGCCGTGCGCGGCTCGCCGCCATAGCGGAACGGATGCCTCCGAGGACCGGGCCGGCAATCTTGATCAGCGTCCAGATGGCGGCGATGGCGATCACGCCCGCGCCAAAGAAACGAACGTCGGCGCGGAATACCGTATTCGCCAGCGTCTCGGCATCGCCTGCCCCGCCTTGCGTCAGGATCGGCAGCAGCACCCACCAGCCCGTCACCATACCGACAAGCTGCGCCATGCCGACCGACAGACCCACGAGATGCCCGACCCCGAAGAGGGCAAAGGCAAGCCCGCCCGAGATCCCGGTGGCACCGCTGCCGACGGTGAACCAGCGCGCGACCTCTGCTCCGGCGAGCTTCATCTGTGTGAGCAGGGTAAAGCCCGCAGCGACAAGGCTGTTCCACAGCAGCGCCGACAGGCCCGCCTTGTTTTCGACAGCCCCCTCGGCGCTCGCCGCGCCGACCTGCAGCACCTCGGCGGCGGCGCGGCCTTCGGGATAGGGGAGGTCCGAGTCGACGACGAGTGCACGGCGCAGCGGCACCGAAAAGAGCACGCCCAATATGCCGCCGAGCATCGTGATCGCGGTGGTTTCGAGTAGCGGGAAGCCCTGCCAGTAACCGACCATGACGAGACCGGGGAGGACGAAGATGATCGCCGCCAGCGTCCCCGCGGCGCTCGCGATCGTCTGGACGATATTATTCTCGAGGATCGTCGAGCCGGCCATATAGCGCAGCAACGCCATCGAGATGACCGCCGCCGGGATCGAGGTCGCAAAGGTCAATCCGACCTTCAGCCCCAGATAGACGTTCGCCGCGGTGAACATCAAAGTCAGCAAGCCGCCGAGCAGGATCGCGCGGATGGTGAGTTCGCGCCCGCGGGGCGTAGCCTTTGTCGTGTCGGTCATCAAAATATCTCCCCGCCCGCTGTCTTGCGGGGCGCCGCGCCGAGCGCAAGAGAAAAGCCATGAACCGAAGCCCGTTGGACCGAAACGCCAAAAGCGACGGGCCGATATTCTTTTGACGCATCGATCCAATAAGTGACGGGACATCGATGCGAAATCGGCGCCCATGATGAGTATCGATCTTTCCGACCTCACCCCGCCGTCCCCGCGCGGTAACGCAGCACCTTCGTCGCGCAGGGCGCCTTGCGCCGGCCTTTTTGGCTGGCGCAAGGATGCGGCCGCGGAGCCGCGTGCGCCCCAAAATGCGCCGAAAATGCCGGGACGCGATTATCCGGCGGGCTGATCGCCGAGGAGCGAGGCAAAGGCGCGCACCGCTGCGCCCGGCCCTTCGGAGTGCGCCCAAACCCCGCCGGATACGGCCAGGAAGTCGGCTCCGGCCTCGATCAGCGTCGGCGCGTTATCGACAGTGATCCCGCCGATCGCAACGCAGGGCAGCTCGAACATGCCCTGCCACCATGTGAGGATCTCGGGATCGGCGTGATGCTCGACCGTCTTGGTCGTGGTCGGGAAAAAGGCGCCGAAGGCGACGTAATCCGCGCCCGCTTCGCCGGCCTCCATCGCGAGGTGGCGACTCGCATGACACGTCACCCCGATCTGCGCATCGGGACCGAGGACACGCCGCGCCTCCTTGGGATCGCCGTCGCCCTGCCCCAGATGCACGCCGTCGGCGTCGAGGCGCTTCGCGAGCGCCACATCGTCGTTGACGATGAACGCCACGTCGTGCGCGGTGCAGATCGCCTGTAGCGGTTCGGCAAGCCGTGCCGCCTCATGCTGGTCGAGACCCTTGACGCGAAACTGGAACGCCGCAACGGGTCCGGCGCCCAGCGCTTCGGCGAGCTGGGCCGGAAAATCGCCGCCGACATCGAGCGGTGAAATCAGGTAAAGTTGGCAGGTTGGTGCTTTCATGGCGCGTTCATAGCGGCGAGGTCACAGACGGGCAAATGCAGAACATATGCCGCCTCGCGATCCTTGCCCTCCCCGCTGCAGTGGCCCTTTCCGCCTGCGCCACGACGCCCGGCGCGCCGCTTGCCGACGGCCGCGACGTCGCGCTCGGCCAGAGGGCCTATGTCGACGGCCCGATCGTCCAGCCGGTCGAGGTGCTGGAGGACAGCCGCTGCCCGATGAATGCGCGCTGCGTCTGGGCGGGCCGCGTACGGGTGAAGATGGTGTGGATTCGCGGCAATGGCGAGAAACAGCCGTTCGAGGCGACACTGGGTGAACCCGTCCAGCTCGCCGACGGGCATTTCACGCTCGAATCGGTCCGGCCTGAAAAGCGCACCGATGTGACGATCAAGCCCGGCGACTATCGCTTCTCGCTCCGCTTCGCGGGCGGGCTCTAGAGCACCCGCGCCAGCACGAACCCGTCCCAGCCCTTGGCGCCGACCGTCTGGATCGCGGTTGCGTCGAGGCGAGGGTTCGCACCAAGCATGTCGAACAGCGCGCGTGTGCCGACGATGCGTTCGTCGGTGCTGCCGGCGTCGAGCACGCTGCCTTCGCGCACGACATTGTCGACGATGATCGTTGTGCCGGGACGGCCAAGGCGGATCGCCGCTTCGACGTATGCGGTATTGCTTTGCTTGTCGGCGTCGATGAAGACGAAATCGAAGGGCGCTTCGCCGTCCATCGCGGTAAGGCTGTCGACCGCGGGTCCGACACGGATATCGACCTTGCTCGCCAGTCCGGCGTTTTCCAGATTCGCTTGCGCGACGCGCGCGTGATGCGCTTCGAGTTCGAGCGTTACGAGTGCGCCGTCATCAGGCAGCGCGCGCGCCAGCCAGATCGTCGAATAGCCGCCGAGCGTTCCGATTTCGAGGATGCGTTTGGCGCCGGCCATCTGGGCGAGCAGGCAGAGTATCTTGCCCTGCGCTGCCGACACGTCGATCGGCGGCAGCCCCTGTTCGGCGTTGTTCGCGAGGGTGGTGGCAAGCGCGTCATCGTCACCAAGCAATCTGGCGGCGATATAGTCGTCGACGGCTTGCCACCGCTCTCCCATCACATCAGGCCACGGAGGCCGCGTGAATTTCGTTGATCGCGCCGCCGAGCGAGCTGTTGAACTCGTCGTCGCTCATCTGGTGGCGCAGGTCCTCAAGCAAGGCGCGGCTGAAGCTCGCGATGATACCGGGGTTCTTGGCCAGCTCGACGCAGGCTTCGGGACGCGCGAAGCCGCCCGACAGGGCGACGACGCGCAGCACCTTCGGATGATCGACGAGCGGCTGGAACAGGCCCGCTTCGGTCGGCAGCGACAGCTTCAGCATCACCGGGGCGCCGGTCCACGCGTCGAGCGCCGCGATCAGTTCGTTCAGCAGCAGGCGGTCGGCCGCATCGCGCTCGGCGCTCTTGATGTTCACTTCGGGTTCGATGATCGGGACGAGGCCGTGCGCCGCGATGCGCGCGGCTTCGGCGAACTGCTGCTCGACGATCGCTTTGATCCCCGCCGGGTTGGCGAGATTGACTACGCTGCGCATCTTGGTGCCGAACACGCCCTTGGCGACCGCGCGCGCGCACAGCTCGTCGAGGCCGGGGTTGGCCTTCATCAGCTGGACGCCGTCGGCTTCGTCTTCGAGACCCTTGTCGACCTTGAGGAAGGGCACGACGCCGCGCTCCCAAAGCAATGCCGGGACCGGCTTGCCGCCGGCTTCGCCGTCCATCGTGCGCTCGAACAGGATCGCGCCGATCACCTTGTCGCCATTGAAGCAGGGGGCGGTGACGATGCGGCTGCGCATGTCGTGGATCAGACCGAACATTTCCTCGTCGTTCGAGAAAGCGTCGGCTTCGATGCCATAGCCCTTCAATGCCTTGGGCGTCGAACCGCCGCTCTGGTCGAGTGCGGCGATAAAGCCCTGCCCCGATTTGATCTGGTCGAGCATGGCGGCATTGGCGGTGGTCATAGGATCTCCGGTGGTTTGCATACGTATGTGGCGGTGCGCATAGCGACCCCTTGGCCGCGATGCAATGCGGCAGGAAAGTCTAGGCCTTCAGCGCGTCCACGCCCGGCAGCGGCTTGCCTTCCATCCATTCGAGGAAGGCGCCGCCGGCGGTGGAGACGAAGGTGAAATCCTTGCCGACCCCGGCATGATTGAGCGCGGCGACGGTATCGCCGCCACCCGCGACCGAGATCAATGAACCTTCGCGCGTCAGCGCCGCAGCGGTCTTGGCAAGCGCGACGGTTGCGGTGTCGAACGGCGGGGTCTCGAACGCGCCGAGCGGGCCGTTCCACACCAGCGTGCGGCAATTTTTGAGCACATCCGCGAGCGCTTCGACCGCAGCGGGACCGACGTCGAGGATCATCTCGTCGGCAGCGACCTCGTGCACATTGACGGTGCGCGTCGGCGGGTTCGGGGCGAACTCCTTTGCCACCACGACGTCATAGGGCAGGTGGATCGTGCAGCCCGCGGCGTCGGCGGCGTCGAAAATCGCATTCGCGGTATCGACGAGGTCATGTTCGCACAGCGATTTGCCGACATCGACCCCGCGCGCGGCGAGGAAAGTGTTCGCCATGCCGCCGCCGATGATCAGATGATCGACCTTGCCGACGAGGTTGCGGAGCACATCGATCTTGCTCGACACTTTCGCACCGCCCACCACGGCAGCGACCGGATGCGCCGGGTTGCCGAGCGCGGCGTCGAGCGCCTTGAGCTCGGCTTCCATCGCGCGGCCGGCATAGGCCGGCAAGCGGCGCGCGATACCCTCGGTCGAACCATGCGCGCGGTGCGCCGCCGAAAAGGCATCGTTGACATAGATGTCGCCGATTTCGGCCAATGCGTCGGCAAAGGCCGGATCATTTTTCTCTTCGCCGGGATAGAAGCGCGTGTTTTCAAGCACTGCGACGTCGCCGGCGGCGAGCACCGCGACGCCCGCCTTCGCACCCTCGCCAATAGCCTCGGGAATGAACATGACCGAATGGCCGAGCACATCCTCGACCCCGCCCATGACGAGGCTCAGCGACTGGGTCGGGTTCTTCGCGCCCTTCGGCCGTCCGAAATGCGCGAGGAGCAGGACGATCGCGCCCTTGTCCGACAGTTCGCGGATCGTCGGCATCGCCGCCTGGATCCGCGTCGCGTCGCTGACCGCGCCATCGATCATCGGGACGTTGAGGTCGACGCGCACGAGGACGCGCTTGCCGGTGACGTCACCGATATCGTCGAGGGTTTTGAACGCGGTCATATTTTTCACTCCGTACCCGGAGTGTGCCCCTGCGAAGGCAGGGGCCCATCTCCTATGCGCTCCGTCTCCGCCGCCGCCAGTTTGATATTGATACGGCGGGAGATGGGCCCCTGCCTTCGCAGGGGCACAGGCAAATTAAAGGAACTTGGCGATCACGCCAGCCGTGTCGATCATGCGGTTCGAGAAGCCCCATTCATTGTCGTACCAGCTGAGCACGCGCACCAGCTTGCCGTCGATCACCGCCGTTTCGAGGCTGTCGATCGTCGAGCTCGCCGCATTATGGTTGAAGTCGATCGAAACCAGCGGTTCTTCGGTATAGCCCAGCACGCCCTTCAGCGGGCCTTCGGCTGCGGCCTTGAGTACGGCGTTGACCTCTTCCTTCGTCGTTTCGCGCAGCGGCGTGAAGGTCAGGTCGACGACCGAGACATTCGGGGTCGGAACGCGGATCGACGAGCCGTCGAGCTTGCCCTTGAGTTCGGGCAGAACGAGACCGACGGCCACCGCCGCACCGGTCGAGGTCGGGATCATCGACATCGCGGCGGCGCGGGCGCGACGCGGGTCGTCGTGGATCTGGTCGAGGATCTTCTGGTCGTTGGTATAGGCGTGGATCGTCGTCATCAGGCCGCGCTCGATACCGAATGCCTCGTGCAGCACCTTGGCAAAGGGGGCGAGGCAGTTGGTCGTGCACGACGCGTTCGAGATGATCAGGTGATCGGCGGTGATCTGGTCGTCGTTGACGCCGTAAACGACGGTCAGGTCGACCTCCTTGGCGGGGGCCGAGATCAGCACGCGCTTCGCGCCGGCGTCGAGATGCTTCTGGCCGCCGGCCTTGTTGGTGAAGAAGCCGGTGCATTCCATCACGATGTCGATGCCGTTCGCGGCGTGCGGCAGTGCGGCGGGGTCGCGCTCGGCAGTAACCTGGATGCGCTTGCCGTTGACGATCAGGTCGCTGCCGTCGATTTCGACGGTGCCGTTGAACGCGCCGTGGACCGAGTCATGGCGGAGCAGGCGGGCATTCGCCTTCGCATCGCCAAGGTCGTTGATCGACACCAGTTCGAGGTCATGGTCGGTACGCTCCAGGATGGCGCGCGCGACATTGCGACCGATGCGTCCGAAACCGTTGATTGCGACTTTCACTGCCATGTCGAAATAACCTTTCTGCGTAATGGGCCGTCGGTCCTTATGCGCCGAGCCGTGCCAGGATCTGGGGGGTGATAGCATCTGCGGTCAGGCCGAAATGCTTGAATAGGTCTTCGATCGGAGCCGAAGCGCCGAAGCTGTCGATACCGAAGCGCAGGCCGTGGCGGCCCGTATAACGCTCCCAGCCGAAGGTCGTGCCCGCCTCGATCGATACGATCAACGCATCGTCGGGCAGGATATCGGCCTGATAAGCTGCCGCCTGTTCGTCGAAAAGCTCGGTCGAGACCATCGAGACGACGTCGGCGCCGTGGCCGGCGGCCTCGAGCTTGTCGGCGACTTCCATCGCGAGCGACACTTCGGAACCCGTTGCAACGAGGACGACCTTGCGCGCAGCCGAAGCATCGCGAAGGCGGTAACCGCCTTTCGCGCAAAGATTTTCGGTGACGTCATGACGCAGCGGCGGGAGGTTCTGGCGGGTGAGCGCGAGCAGCGACGGCCGGTCTTCCTGCGCGAGCGCGAGCGCCCAGCATTCGGCGGTCTCGACCGCGTCGGCGGGACGCATCACGAGCAGGTTCGGCATCGCGCGCAGCGACTGGAGGTGCTCGATCGGCTGGTGCGTCGGGCCGTCTTCGCCGAGGCCGATACTGTCGTGCGTCATCACATAGACGACGCGCTGCTGCTGGAGCGCCGACAGGCGGATCGCGGCGCGGCAATAGTCGGCAAAGACGAGGAAGGTGCCGCCGTAGGGCACGACGCCGCCGTGCAGCGCCATGCCGTTCATCGCGGCGGCCATGCCGAATTCACGGATGCCATAATAGATATAACGGCCCGAATAATCGTCTTTAGTCAGCGGCTTGGTCGACGATGTTTTCGTGTTGTTCGAACCCGTAAGGTCGGCGCTGCCGCCAATCAGCGATGCGATATCGGCCGTGAGTGCGCCGAGCGTGTTCTCCGACGCCTTGCGCGTTGCCACCTTCGGGGGTTCGGCAACGAGGCCATCGAGATAGGCCTTGAAGGCATCGCCAGGAACGACCTTGCCGCTCAGGCGATCTTCAAATTCCTTTTTCTTTTCGCTGCTTGCAAGGCGATCATTCCATTCCGAATGAAGCTTCTTGCCCTTCTCGCCGAACGCCGCCCAGGCCGATGCGATGTCCGCGGGAATGATGAAGGGTTCGGCGGTCCAGCCCAGTTCCTTACGCGCCGCGGCGATCTCGTCGGCGCCGAGCGGGGCGCCGTGCGTCGCAGAGGTGCCCTGCTTGTTCGGTGCGCCGAAGCCGATGATCGTCCGGCACGCGATCAGCGACGGGCGCGGATCGGCGAGCGCGGCGTCGATCGCGCGGCGGATGTCGGCGGGATCGTGGCCATCGCAGCTTTCGACATGCCAGCCGGTCGCCGCATAGCGCGCCGGAATGTCTTCGCTCGTCGACAGGTCGGTCGACCCGTCGATGGTGATCTTGTTATCGTCCCACAGCACGGTCAGGCGGCCGAGGCCGAGGTGGCCGGCAAGCCCGATGGCTTCGTGGTTGATGCCTTCCATCAGGCAGCCGTCGCCCGCGATCACCCAAGTGCGGTGATCGACGAGGTCGTCGCCATAGAGTGCATTGAGGTGGCGCTCGGCGATCGCCATGCCAACCGAGGTCGCAAGCCCCTGCCCCAGCGGGCCGGTCGTCGTCTCGACGCCCGCGAGCTCGAAATTTTCCGGGTGGCCCGCACACGGACTGTGGAGCTGGCGGAAATTGCGGATATCGTCGAGCGTCGGGCGCGCATAACCGGCAAGATGCAGCGTCGCGTAGGCAAGCATCGAGCCGTGACCCGCCGACAGGACGAATCGGTCGCGATCGGCCCAATGCGGGTCGGTCGCATCGAACTTCAGATAGTCCGAATAAAGGACAGTGGCGACGTCGGCCATGCCCATCGGCATCCCCGGATGGCCGCTGTTTGCGGCCTGTACGGCATCCATCGCGAGCGCGCGGATGGCATTGGCGAGCTGACGTTCGGGCAGTGTCATTTGTCCCCCGGAAATGGCTGGGCTGGTGCCGGACCCGAAGAGACTCTGGGGGCCCGGACTGGATGCGGACAGCCCTTTGCGGCGGCGGGGACAGGAGTCAACCGCCCGTAGCGGAAAATCCGCGCATTTTCGGCCGAGAGGACAATTGCACGGCCTCCCCGCCGCTGCTAACCCTTGGACATGGAACTCGATCTCGACGAATCCAGCCTGGCCATCGGCCGTATCGAACGCGCATTGAGTCGTATCGAAAAAGCCCTGACCGACCGCGCGAACCGGCCCGCCGCAGCCGTCCAGCCCCCGACAGCCGACCAGTCGGCTCTCAAGGCCGAGGTTGCTGCGGTGATCGGCGAGCTCGACCGGCTGATCGCGGAGGCCGACCGTGGCTGACGTCAAACTGACCATCGCAGGCCGCCCCTATGACCTCCATTGCGAGGACGGGCAGGAAGCGCAGCTGCTCCAGCTCGCCGCCGTCGTCGACGAAAAGGCGCGCGCGATGGCAGGCGGGACCGAGGTTCGCCAGCTTCTTTTCGCCGCGCTGATGCTCGCCGACGATGCGCAGGACGCGAAGGGCAAGATCGAGAAATCCGAACCGCAATCCGATTCGCTTCGCGCCGCCGTCGCGCTCGCCGAAAGCCGCGAGGCCGCTGCCCGCGACGAACTGCGCGCCGCGATGACGCGCGAACAGGCGGCACTCAAGGAACTGGAGGCCGCGCGGCAGGCAAGCTCGGCCGCGGCGCCTTCCGTAAAACCCGCGCACGATCGCGCGCTCTTGCAGATTGCCGACCGGATCGAAGCTCTCGCTGCGAAAGTGGAGCAACTCCCTTGAGCAAGCACGGCCGCGCCCCTACATAGGGGGCGGCGGGTACTGCCCGGCACGAGCTTTTGCGAAAATCCCTGAGGCGATACATCATCCTAGGGAGCTGTCCCTGCCCGGACCCTGGTCCGACGTACATGGTTCCCACCTGACGTTACTGGCGTCAGAGGATCTTCCAGCAAACGACCTCGGCGGTCCCGCCAACCCTATAGCCAGTCCATATCCCAGGTCTCACGGGGAGAGGCGATGACCGACTTGTCCGCCGATCTGGCCCAGCAGAAGCAGAAACTGCGCGAAAAATTGCGCTTCCGGCGCAAGCATTTTGCCGCGAATCTCGACGGGATGGCGCAGCTCGCGGCGTTTCGCGCCCTGCCCGCACCGCTTTCCGACCTCCTCGCCGACCACGCGATGGTCGGCGCCTATGCCGCGTGGGGTGACGAGCCCGACATCATGCCGATGTTCGCGAGCCTCGCCGAAGCCGGCGCGCTCGTGCTGCCGCATCATGCCGGGCGGGTCGATGAAATGACCTTTCGCCGCTGGCGGCCGGGCGAATCGCTGGCAAAGGGGCCATGGAGCACCCGGCAACCCGCCGACGGCGCGCCGACGACCGTCCCCGACCTCATTTTCTGCCCGCTGGTCGGCTTTGACCGCCGTGGCGGCCGGATCGGCCAGGGCGGCGGCCATTATGACCGCTATTTCGCCGCGCACCCCGCCGCATTGCGAATCGGCGTCGGCTGGTCGGTGCAGGAAATCGACACGGTCCCGCGCGAATCGACCGACATCACGCTCGATGCGATCCTGACCGAACAAGAATTCATCCTTTGTGGAGACCGTTTGTGAGCCAAATACCCCCCGGCCCCCAGCCGAGCTGGCGCAAGCCCGCCGGCATGTTCCTGATCCTCGCGCTGATCGCGGTGTGGACGGCCATCGTGGTCAGCGTCTCGCCATGGGTCGGCACATGGCCGGTGCTGGTGCAGGCGATCTTCTATCTGGCGGCGGGGATCGTCTGGATCCTTCCGCTCAAGCCGCTGCTGCGCTGGATGGAACTGGGGAGATGGCGCGGCTGAAGCGCCGCGCCATATTCCCGATTTCCAGTGATGGAAGGTCCCAAGCTGCGGTGGCCATTCCGTCCGAAAATGGAAGGAATGGCGCGAGTGACGGGGCTCGAACCCGCGACCTCCGGCGTGACAGGCCGGCACTCTAACCAACTGAGCTACACCCGCGTGTGCTTGGGAGCCGCGCCAATATGGCCCCTGCCCCGACCTGTCAACCGTCGCTTTCATCCTGCGTGCGATTTAATCGATCGCGCACCTCGTCGGTCGTGGTCAGCGTGCCATGTTCGAAAAGGAAACCCGCCAGATCGGGCGTTCCGGTGGATGCGAGCACGGTCTGCAGGATCAGCAGCAGCGGAACCGCCAGCAAAGCGCCCGGCGTCCCCCACACCCATCCCCAGAAGCTCAGCGACACGAGAATCAGCAGCGGGTTGATCGTCAGACGCTTGCCCAGCACCAGCGGGGTGATCAGATTCGCCTCGACCAGATGGACGCCGATGAAGATCAGTGCTGGCAGAAGCGCGAGCCCGACCGCATCGAAGGTCATCAAGCCGCCGAGCCCGAGCAGCACCGCCGCGACGATCGGCCCCAGATAGGGCACGAAATTGCAGATGCTGACGATCCCGCCCCACATGAACGGCGACGGCATGCCGAGTGCCCACAGCAGGAGCGATACCGTCAGGCCGAGAATCGCGTTGATCATCGTGATCGTCGCCAAATAGTCGGCGGTCGCGTCGACGACATTCTGGATCACGCGCGCGGTCTGCATCGCGCCGTCGAAGCTGCCGCGCCGCCGAATCGTGCCTTTGCGCAGCCGCGTCCAGCCCGACAGGAAGAAGAAGATGACGAGCACCGCGAAAAAGAGCTGGATTGCCGCCGAGGGCGCCGACGAGATGAAATAGTCGACGACCGAGGTCGGCGCGGTCGCCGCCACCGCCTGAGCCGTCGCCTCGGTCCCGCTCGCCACCGACATCAATGTCCGGTCGACGAAGCGCTGCAGCGTCGAATAAAAATCGATCAGCGGCGCAAGGTTGCTCTGGATACGCGGGATCGAATCAGGAAGCCGCGCGAACCAGCCCGTGGCGGGCACGACGATGATCGCCAGCGCGGCATTGATGATGGCGAGGAAGGCCGCGAGCGAGAGGAAAGCCGCCAGCGCGGACGGCACGCCGCGCCGCTCGAGCCATTCGAGCAGCGGGACGAGCGCGATTGCGATGACGATCGCGGCGGTGAGCGGCAGGAAGAATTCGGCCCCCGCCTGCAACGCAAAGGGCAGACCGAGGCAGAAGGCGGCGCCAAGGATCAGCGCGAGCGCGGCGAGCAGCCGATCGCGGCGGAAATCGTCGATCTCGATCTGGTGCAGCGGATTGACGCGCGGCGGCCGTCCCTCCTTGCTGCCCCTGTCCTCCGCCACCCCTGTTCTCCTCGTCGATTGCCGCACCTTACGCGCGCTTGGCGTGCCGCGCCAGCCGCCCCATTTTGCGACGAACCGATGCCCTGTCCTGTCCCCATTTGGAGCAAAACACGTCTTTCTACCTGCTTTTTAACCAGAAATTACCCTTTATCGGCGACTGAAGGCTCCAAGGACCAACCTATTCGGAGTCAAAGTGATGATGATAGCGCCTGTGGGGGGCGCGAAGCATCGGCTTCTTCCCTCTTGTTCGACCATCGCCTTGCTGGCTGCGCTCGCGCTGCCGATGCAGGCTCATGCCGCCGGTACACGCGCCGGCTCGACAATCAGCAACACCGCAAGCGCGAGCTTCGATACGGGCGGCGGCACGACGACGGTCGATTCGAACCGCGTCGACCTGCTCGTCGACGAATTGCTCGACGTCACGGTCGATTCGAGCAATCCCGCCGACGTGCCGACCACGCCGGGCGCAACGGGCCAGGTGCTGACCTTCTCGGTCACCAATAACGGCAATGGCGTCGAAGCCTTCGGGCTCAGCACGATCGCCAATGCCGGCGGCGACAATTATGATCCCGCCGTCACGCAAATCTATCTCGACAATGGCGACGGCCTTTTCGACGCCAGTACGGACACGCTTTATACGCCGGGCGCGAACGATCCGTCGCTCAATCCCGACCAGAGTATCACCGTCTTCGTCCTCGCAACGACGCCGGGAACGGTTGTCGACGGCAATCGCGGCATCGTCAGCCTCGTCGCCGCGGCGAAAACCGGAACGGGCGATCCGGGCGACAGCTTCGCGGGACAGGGTGAAGGCGGCGGCGACGCCGTCGTCGGCTCGACCGGCGCCGACGGGCAGGATGTGGGGGCGTTCATCGTGTCCGCCGCGACGGTGACGCTCGTCAAATCGGCGGTCGTTACCAATTCGCTTGGCACGGCCGACCCGATCCCCGGCGCGACGATTACCTATACGATCGTCGCGACCGTCGCGGGCAGCGGTTCGGTCAGCGGCCTCGCCATCACCGACAATATCCCGGCCGACACCAGCTATGTTCCCGGCTCGATCCGGCTCGGCGGCAGCACGCTGTCCGACGCCGCCGACGCCGATGCCGGCGACTACAACGGCACGCGGATCAACGTCGCGCTCGGCACGGTCGCCGGCGGCCAGACCCGTACTGTCACCTTCCAGACCCTGATCGATTGATGGAGATGCGCATGCGCACCCTGTTTTTCCTTTTGCTTGCCGCGCTGATGCCGGGGCAGGCGCTCGCCGCGAACCAGGTCGCACTCGACAACCATGTGTTCGTCGAACGCGTATCGACCGATGCACAAGGCAAGCAGCGGATCCTGCTCGAAGAACCGAAAGTGGTCGTTCCCGGCGACCGGCTCGTCTTCGTGCTCAACTATCGCAATGCCGGCGCGCAGCCGGCCGACAAGTTCGTGATCACCAACCCGTTGCCCGCCGCGGTCCGTTTCGCCGACGCTGGCGATACCCGGCCCCTCTTTTCGGTCGATGGCGGCAAGCAGTGGGGACTGCTTGCCGACCTTTCGGTTCCGATGACCGACGGCACGCGCCGCGCGGCGCAGGCGGCCGACGTCACGCACATCCGCTGGGCTTTCCAGAACCCGATCCCGGTCGGGGGTACTGGCAAGCTCATGTTCCGGGGAGTTGTAAAATAACTGAATAAATAAAGCCGCTTAACGGTTGCCAGCGGTGGGGAAACGGCAACCAGCATAAAGCCCAGGAGCTCAGCTATGACCAGCAAGCTGACATATATGGGTGCCATCGGTCTGGCGGCTCTTTCGAGCGTCGCTGCCGCGCCGGCTTTTGCCGCCGGGACGACCGCAGGCACCACGATCACCAATACCGCCACCGTCGACTATCAGGTCGGAGGCGTCGCGCAGGGACAGCAGCAGGCGGCGAACAGTTTCATCGTCGACCGCAAGATCAACCTGCTCGTCGAAGAAGTCGGCACCGTCACGACCGCCGTCGTGCCGGGCCAGGCGAATGCCGTCACCACTTTCCAGCTGACGAACAGCTCGAACGAGACGCTCGATTTTGCGCTCGTGGCATCGCAGATCGTGGGCGGCACCGCTGCGCATGGCGGAACCGACACGTTCAACGTCAACAATATCCGTATCTATCGCGATAATACGGTGACGGGCACGGTGGGCAGCTGGGACGCCGGCGATACGCTGATCACCAACTATATCGACGAACTTGTCGTCGATACGGCGATCCGCCTGTTCGTCGTCGCCGACATCCCGACGACGGGCACCGTTCCTGCTGTCGTCAACGGCGCCGTCGCCGGGGTGACGCTTCGCGCAACCGCGCGCGAAGGCGGCCTTGCGGGTACGCAAGGCGCTGCGATCACCGAAACGACCGGGGCGAACACCGCTGTGAAGGACACGGTTTTCGCGGACGTCACCCCGGGGGTCGCGGGCGACGCAGCGCGCGACGGATCGCATAGCGATAACGACGACTATACCGTGCAGACGGCGACGTTGGCGGTGACCAAGACCAGCCGCATCATCTCGGACCCGATCAATTCGACGACCAATCCGAAACTGATTCCGGGCGCGGTCATCGAATATTGCATCGCGGTTGCCAACACCGGCAGCGCGACGGCGACATCGGTATTGATCAACGACCCGGTGCCGGGCCAGCTGACGTTCAACGCGGGGACGATCCTGCTGGGCGGCACGGTCACCAGCGGGACGTGCGATTTCAACGGCGCCGCGGGCGGCAGCTATGCCGCGCCCAACGTGTCGGGAACAATCGCCTCGATCGCCGCGGGCGCCGCCAGCACGCTCGTCTTCCGCGCGACCGTCAACTGATCGGGTAACGGACGGAGCAGCGGGTGCGGCCCAAAAACCGTCTCCCGCTGCTCCCTTCGGGGCTTGCATGGCACTCCGCTTCCCATTTTCCGGCCTTATGACCGCGCTGGTCGCGGCAGCCCTGCTGCCTGCGATATCCCCGGCGCGCGCGCAGGTGATCACGAACACGGCTTCGGCGCAGTGGACGCATGACGGGCAAGCCGGTCAGGCGCTGTCGAACCGCGTCGACGTGACGGTGACGCCGCGCCCCGCGCCGCCGCCGACAATCGCGACCTACCGCTTGACGAGCGGCGGCGGCGATAAGTCCGTGCCGCTCGCACCGACCCAGTGCAACCGCCCGGCCGCGCGCAGCGCCACCAGCACAATCCCGCTCGGCGGCGTCTACGAAGGCATTTCGACCGCCCCGGCATCGCTGCAAAGCACCGACAATTTTCGTGCCGGCGAAGTGCTGGTCGTCGGGGTCACGCTCGCATCGGCGAATGCCGATCCGCAGCAGCGCGATACCCTGCCGGTGATCCTCGAGCTGGAAAATGGTGATCGCGAGTCGATCACCCTGACCGAAACGGCCAACAACAGCGGCGAATTCGTCGGCTTCATCAACACCGTCGGGGTTCCGCCCGCGGTCGCGCAAGGCGATTGCCGTCTGTCGGTCAATCCCGGCGAACCGCTGGCGCTGCGCGTAAGCGATCAGGCGACGGCGAATCTCGTCGCGCTCGCGACGATCAACTTCCTCGTCGATCCCTTCGGCATCGTGTTCGACAGCGGCGACGGCGCGCCCGTCCCCGGCAGCCGCGTGACGATCGTCGATGCCGCGACCGGCCAGCCCGCGCAGGTGTTCGGCGACGACGGCGTTTCGGCCTATCCGTCGAGCGTCGTGACCGGGCAGAGCGTTACCGACGCCGGCGGCACCACCTATAATTTCCCGCCGGGCGACTATCGTTTCCCCTTTGTCGCGCCGGGAACCTATCGCCTGATCGTCGCACCGCCCGCACCCTATACCGCGCCGTCGAAATCGAACGCGGCTGATCTCGCGGGCCTCCGCCGCCCCGACGATGGCCTGCCGTTCACGATCACCGGCGCGAGCTATGGCAACGCCTTCACGCTGAGCAGCCCCGCCCCCGTGCGTGTCGACATTCCGGTCGACCAGCCGGGCCTGCCGCTGATCCTGCGCAAAACGACCTCGACGCAGGTCGCGGTCCCCGGCGACGTGATCCAGTATCGCATCGAGGTCGCGAATCGTGACACGCGCCGCAGCACCGGCGCGGTGACCGTACGCGACGTCCTGCCCGCGGGCATGCGTCTGCGCGCCGATACGGTGCGTGTCGACGGCACCCTTATAGCCCCCGTTGTCGAAACCAACGGCCGCGAGTTTGCCGTCACCCTGCCCGGCATCGCTGCGTCGCGCTCGGTCCTGCTCACCTATCTGGCCGAGGTCATCGTGTCGGCGCAGCCGGGTAACGCGCTCAACCGCGCCACCGCGACCGATAACCGCGGTTCGACGAGTAACGTCGCCGAAGCGACGATTTCGATCAAACGCGACCAGCTCGGCGACCGGATGACGATCATTGGCCGGATTACCGACGGCAGCTGCGCCGTCGATCCGGGGAAGGCCGATGGCATCATGGGCGTGCGCGTGATGTTGCAGGACGGCAGCTATACCGTCACCGACGAGGATGGCCGCTATCACTTCGAGGGCGTGCGCCCCGGCCTGCACGTCGTGCAGATCGATCCGTCGACCTTGCCGCTCGACCGTGAAGCGATCGACTGCGCGCGCTCGACGCAAAGTGCCGGCAGCGCGATCTCGCGCTTTGTCGAAGGTCGCGGCGGCGCCTTGAAGCGCGCCGACTTCCGCGCCGTCGCGAGCGCGCCGCGCGCCGCGCCGATCAAGGCGGCTATCGAAGCGCCGAAGGTGCTGAGCGATCCCGAAGCCGCGGGCGCCGGTCGCGACTGGACCGCGGGTCAGGCGCCGGGCATCGGCTGGCTCTTTCCCGACGCCGACCACAACCCGCGCGCGAAAGCGATCCGCGCCGCGATCAAGCACGCGCCGGGGCAGAAAGTGACGCTCCGCGTCAACGGCAAGCCCGCCGACGCATTGACGTTCGAGGGCGTGAGCAAGTCGGCCGACGGCGGCGTCGCGGTCAGCCTTTGGCGCGGACTCGAAATCCGCGAAGGCGAAAACCGTCTGGTTGCCGAAGTGACCGACACGAACGGCGTCACGGTCGCAACGCTCGAACGCACGGTCCATTATTCGATCACCCCGATGCGCGCATCGCTGGTCCGCGAAAAGTCGGTGCTGGTCGCCGACGGGGTGACGCGCCCGGTGATCGCGGTGCGCCTGACCGATCGCGACGGCAAGCCGATCCGCGCCGGACTGACGGGCGATTTTAGCGTCCCCGCCCCCTATTACCCCGCGGTCGAAGCCGATGCACAGCAGGCGCGCCAGCTTGCGGGCCTCGAACGCGCGCAGCCGGTGTGGAAGATCGATGGCGACGACGGCATCGCCTATATCGAACTCGAACCGACGACGGCGTCGGGCACGCTGGCGATGGAATTCACTTTCCGCGACGACAGGGTGACGCGCCAGCAGACGATCGAAACCTGGCTCGACCCGGGCGACCGCCCGTGGACCCTCGTCGGCTTTGCCGCGGGCACGCTCGGCTACAATACGCTCGACGATCGTATGGAAGCAGTGGCGGAAAATCTCGACGATCTCAACGCCGACGCCCGCCTCGCCTTGTACGCGAAAGGCCGCGTGCTCGGCAAATGGCTGATGACGCTGGCGTATGACAGCGACAAGGACAAGGACGACGCCCGGTTCGGCGGCGTGATCGACCCGCGCGCCTATTACACCATATACGCCGACCGCAACGAGACGCGCTATGACGCGGCATCGGTGCGCAAGCTCTATCTCCGTCTCGAACGCCCGCAATTTTATGCGATGTTCGGCGACATCGAGACGGGGATTTCGGAACCCGAACTCGCCCGCTACCAGCGCGCGCTGAATGGTGGCAAGGCCGAGTATCGCGGCCGTAATGTCGCCGCGACCGCGTTCGTCGCCGATACGCCGTACCGTTTCCGCCGCGACGAGATTCAGGGCAATGGCCTGACCGGCCCGTACCAGCTCGGTTCGAAAGATATCCTGCCGAACAGCGAGCGGATCGTCATCGAAACGCGCGACCGGCTGCACAGCGAGCGCATCGTCGATAGCGTCAGTCTGTCGCGTCATGTCGATTACGACATCGACTATCTGTCGGGCACGCTTCGTTTCCGCGAGCCGGTGCTCAGCCGCACGTCGAACCTCGATCCGCAGTTCATCGTCGCCGAATATGAAGTCGACGGTGTCGGCCAGCGCGTGCTCAACGCCGGCGGCCGCGTCAGCTATCAGTCGAGCGACGAGAAATTGCGCGTCGGCGCGACCTTCGTCCATGACGAGGATGGCAACGCAAAGACCAATCTCGGCGGGGTCGATGCACGCTATCGCCCTTCGCTCGAAACCGAGGTTCGCGCCGAACTTGCGGTCAGCGATGCGAAGTCAAGCAATGGCGGTGCGACCGCCAACGGCACCGCAAAGGCATGGCTGATCGAGGCCGAGCATCACAGCAGCAACGCCGACTTCCTCGCATATGTTCGCGAGCGCGAAGCGGGCTTCGGTACCGGCCAGCTCAACAGCGGCGAAAATGGCACGCGCAAATTCGGCTTCGACGCGCGCGTGAAAACCAGCCGCAATCTGTCGGTCACCGGCAGCGCCTGGCAGGAGGATTATCTCGAAACGAGCGCACGTCGTCGCGCCGCCCGCGCCCTGATCGAATATGACAATGGCACCAGCGTCGCGCGTGCCGGGCTCACACACGCCGACGATCGCCTGACCGATGGCACGCGCAATCGCTCGAACATCGTCCAGCTCGGCGCGACGCAACGCTTGATGGGCAAGCGGCTCGAACTCGACGCGCAGACCGAATTTGCGCTCGGCGGCAAGGACACGAGCGTCGATTTCCCGACGCGCCACCGCCTCGGCGCGCGTTTTGCGATCAACCGCGACGTCAATCTCGTCGGCAGCTATGAAATCGCCGATGGCGACACGATCAAGGCGCGCACCGCGCGGCTGGGCTTCGATCTGACGCCCTGGTCGGGCGCGCGTCTGCTCGCGACGGCGAACCAGCAAGAGATCGGCGAATATGGCCCGCGCAGCTTCGCCGCTTATGGCCTGTCGCAGTCGCTGAAGCTCGGCGCACGCTGGTCGGTCGATGTGTCGGTCGACGGCAACCGCACGATCGGCGGCGTACGCGCGAAGGATGTTCTCAACAGCGAACATCCCGTCGCATCGGGCGGTTTCCTCGGCGGCAATGGGACATTGACCGAGGATTTCCTCGCGATCAGCACCGGCGCCACATACCGCGCCGACCGCTGGACGCTCACCGGCCGTGCCGAATATCGCGATGGCAAACTCGCCAACCGTTACGGCCTGACGTTCGGCGGCCTCCGCCAGCTCGGCGAAGGCCGCGCACTCGGCGCGCTGTTCACTTATGCCAAGGCGAGCGGCAGCGGCACGACCCCGACGACCGAGGTGATCAATTTCGAAATGAGCTGGGCGCACCGCCCCGCGGATTCGCGAATCTCATGGCTCAACAAGAGCGAATTCCGGTCGGACAAGGTCCGCGATGCCGTCGCCGGTCAGCCGGGCCCGATCGGCGGCGGCGCGCTGACGATCGACGGCGACGCGACGAGCCGCCGCCTGCTCAACAGCCTGTCGGTGAACTGGACCCCGCTCGGCGAGCGCGGTGCGGATGGCATGTGGTACGAGCGCGCCGAAATCGGCGTCTTCTGGGGAACCCGCTATAATTTCGATCGCTTCGGCGCCGACGACGTCAAGGGATGGTCGAACCTGATCGGCGGCGATTTCCGCTTCAACCTCGGCGAGCATGTCGACGTCGGCGCGTCGGGCACGGTGCGCATCGGGACCGACGCCGATACCGTGAGCTGGACCGGCGGCCCGACGTTGACGCTCGCACCGATGAAGAATGCGAACATCACCTTCGGCTATAATTTCGCCGGCTTCCACGATCGCGATTTCGAGGATGCGTGCTACTCGCGCTCGGGCGCCTATGTGACCTTCAAGCTGAAGTTCGACCAGACTAGTTTCGCGGGGCTGGGGCTGTAAATCCGCCCTGCGCATAGCGAAGCAATCCGGGGCGCCGCGTCCACTGCCCCGGATTGCTTCGTCGCTATCAATCGGCGAACAGCAAGACCGGTGTCTCGATCAGCTTCTTGAGCGCCTGCACATAGCTCGCGGCATCCCAGCCATCGACCACACGGTGGTCGCAGCTGATCGAAAGGTTCATCAGCTTCGCGCGGCGGATTTCGTCGCCGTCGAAGACGGGACGCTCGACGATCTTGTTCGGACCGATGATCGCGACCTCGGGCCGGTTGATCACCGGGGTCGTCGCAATGCCGCCGAGCGGGCCGAGCGAGGTGACGGTCAGCGTGCCGCCCGTGAGTTCCTCGACCTTCGCCTTGCCGGTGCGCGCGGCTTCGGCAAGGCGCGTGATCTCGCTCGCGAGCTGCCACACATTCTTGTCCTGCGCGTCGCGGATCACGGGGACCATCAGCCCGGCGTCGGTCTGCGTCGCCATGCCGAGATGTACGGCGCCATAGCGCGTCACCACGCCGCCGTCATCGTCGTAGCGCGCGTTGATCATCGGGAATTGCGGGATCGTGCGGCAGATCGCGACGATCAGGAAGGGCAGCATCGTCAGCTTCGGACGCCCGCCGCGATTGGCGTTCAAATCAGCACGCATCTCTTCGAGCGCAGTGACGTCCATTTCCTCGACATAGGTGAAGTGCGGGATCGCGCGCTTCGACGCCGCCATATTCTCGGCGATCTTGCGGCGCATGCCGATGACCTTGATCGGCTCGTCGGCGCGCGCGCGGCTCGCGCCCGGCGCATGATAGCCCTGCCCGCCGCTGTATCGGAGGAAGGCGTCGAGATCGGCGTGGCGGATGCGGTCGCCCTCGGCCTGAACCTGCGACAGGTCGACGCCGAGATCCTTGGCGCGCGCACGCACGGCCGGCGATGCCAGCACGGCCCGGCTGTGATCGACCGCGGTAACCGACGCAGGGGCCGGGACCGGAGCGGGCGTAGGCGCGGGAGCTGCAACAGGCGCAGGCGCTGCGACCTCGGCCACCGAGACTTCCTCGGCACCCGGCGTTTCCGCCACGATTTCCTGTTCGACCGGTGTGTCAGCGGGGGACGCCTCGACATTACCGTCACCATCGGTTTCGATGACCGCGAGCGTCGAGCCGATCGGGATCAGATCGCCGACCTCGCCCGCCAGTTCGACGACGATCCCCGACACGGGCGATTCCATTTCGACGGTCGCCTTGTCGGTCATCATGTCGGCAAGCTGCGCGTCTTCCTCGACGCGCTCGCCGATCTTGACGTGCCACGCGACGATTTCGGCCTCGGCGATGCCTTCGCCGATGTCGGGCAGACGGAATGAATAACGGGCCATGGCGTCAGTCCTTCAAAATCTTGGTCAGCGCGGTCGCAATGCGCACCGGGCCGGGGAAATAGGCCCATTCGAGGCTATGCGGATAAGGCGTGTCGAAACCGGTGACGCGCTCGACCGGCGCCTCGAGGTGATAGAAGCAGCGTTCCTGCACCAGCGCGGCGAGTTCGGCGCCGAAGCCCGAAGTGCGCGTCGCTTCGTGGATGATCAGGCAGCGGCCGGTCTTTTTCACCGACGCCTCGATCGCGTCGATATCGAGCGGGAGCAGCGTGCGGAGATCGATGATTTCGGCATCGACGCCCATTTCCTCGACGATCGTCTTTGTCACATGGACCATCGTACCATAAGCGAGGATTGTTAGCGCTTCGCCCGAACGCACCGTCGCGGCCTTGCCGAGTTCGATGCGGTAATAATCCTCGGGAACCGCGCTCGCGTCATGCTTCGACCAGGGTTCGACCGGGCGGTCGTAATAGCCGCTGAACGGCCCGTTGTAGATACGCTTGGGTTCGAGGAAGACGACGGGATCGTTATCCTCGATCGCCGCGATCAGCAGTCCCTTGGCGTCATAGGGGTTCGACGGGATCACCGTCTTCACGCCGCAGATATGCGTCATGATGCTTTCGGGCGACTGGCTGTGCGTCTGGCCGCCAAAAATGCCGCCGCCGAAGGGGGTGCGCACCGTCATCGGGCAGATGAAATCGTTCGCCGAACGGTAGCGCAGCCGCGCTGCCTCGCTGACCAGCTGGTCGAGACCCGGATAGATATAGTCGGCGAACTGGATTTCGGGGACCGGGCGCAGGCCATAGGCCCCCATCCCGACCGCAACCCCGATGATGCCGCATTCGTTGATCGGCGTATCGAAGACGCGGGTCTTGCCATGCTTTTTCTGCAAGCCCGCAGTCGCGCGGAACACGCCGCCGAAAAAGCCGACGTCCTCGCCCATCACGACCATGTTCGGGTCGCGCGCGAGCATGACGTCCATGGCGCTGTTGATCGCCTCGATCATGTTCATGGTTTTGGTTTCAGCCATTATTCGGGCTTCCAATTGGGGCCGAACTTGGCCTCTTGCTCGGCGAGCATCTGATCGCATTGTTCCTTGAGGTGCCAGGGCATCTCTTCAAACACGTCCTGGAACATCGTTTCGAACGGCTGGTGCATCCCGTGGCCGAGAATGCCGAGCTTTTCCGACTGCTTCTGGGTCGTCTTGACCAGATCGTCGAGTTCCTTCGCCTGCGCCTCGTGACGTTCGGTATCCCATTCGCCAAGTATTTCGAGATGCTGGCGCAGCCGCGCGATCGGATCGCCGAGCGGCCAGGCGGTCGCCTCGTCGGCGGCGCGATAGGCGCTCGGATCGTCCGAGGTACTGTGGCCTTCGCTGCGATAGGTGAAATGCTCGATCAGCGTCGGGCCATTGTTCGTGCGGGCGCGGTCGGCCGCCCACTGCGTCGCGGCATAGACCGCGAGCGGATCGTTGCCGTCGATGCGCAGCCCCGCGATGCCGTAGCCCACGGCGCGCGCGGCAAAGGTCGTGCGTTCGCCGCCGGCAAAGCCCGAGAAGCTGGAGATCGCCCACTGGTTGTTGACGACGTTGAAGATGACCGGCGCGTTATACACGGTCGCGAAGGTCAGCGCCGAGTGGAAGTCGCCCTCCGCCGACGAGCCCTCGCCGCACCAGACGGTCGCGATGCGGCTGTCGCCCTTCGACGCCGACGCCATCGCCCAGCCCACTGCCTGTGGATATTGCGTCGCGAGGTTGCCCGACACGCTGAAGAAACCATGCTCTGGCGCCGAATACATGATCGGCAGCTGGCGGCCGAGCAGGTGGTCGCCGCGGTTCGAATATATCTGGTTCATCATCTGGATGAGCGGATAATCACGCGCGATCAGAATGCCTTGCTGGCGATAGCTCGGAAAACACATATCCTCGCGGCCGATCGCCATCGTCGAGGCGACCGAAGTCGCCTCCTCGCCGGTGCACTTCATGTAGAAGCTGGTCTTGCCCTGCCGCTGCGCGCGGAACATGCGGTCGTCGAACGCGCGGGTGAGCATCATGTAGCGAAGCATCGTGCGCAGCCGCTCGGGCGACAGTTTCGGATCCCACTGCCCCTTCGCCTGCCCGTCGAAATCGAGCACGCGAACCAGCCCATAGCTGAGTTCGCGCATCGCGTCGGGCTTCGTCGCCTCGCTCGGGCGCGGGGCCGCTTCGACTGCCGGGACGTCGATATCGCCAAAGTCGGGGGTATCGCCGGGGCGATAGCGCGGTTCGGGGATATGAAGCGACAGCGGCGGCAGATTGCTCGCCGCGCGCCCCTCATCCTTCGGGGGGTGCGTCTCGGGCATGTCCTCGTCCTTCGAGGCGCGAATCGGCGCCTAGTTATATTTCAACGTGGCGACATAATATTACAGTCGCCATACGAATGCAACGGCGGTGGTCAAACCGCGACGGGCGCCGAAATATGCGCTTGCGGCGCATAGTTCTCGACCGCGAAATCCTCGAACCGATAGTCGAAAATGCTGTCAGGACGCCGCAGGATCCGCAGCCGGGGGCTGCCGTCCGGCACGCGCGACAGCTGTTCTTCGACCAGGTCCGCGTGGTTGAGGTAGAGATGCACGTCGCCGCCCGTCCACACCAGTTCGTGTGCATGAAGGTCGCATTGTTGTGCAATTAGGCGGGTGAGCAACGCCGCCTCGAAAACATTGAAGGCAAAACCAAGGCCGAGGTCGCACGAACGCTGGAACAGGAGGCACGACAGGCCGCCATCGCTGCGGACGTGGAACTGATAGGTCATGTGGCAGGGCGGCAGTGCCATGCGGTCGAGGTCGGCGACGTTCCAGCCGGTAAAGATGTGCCGCCGCGACCCCGGATTGTTGCGGAGCGACGCGATCAGCGCCGATATCTGGTCGTGCCCCTGCTCGCTGCGCCGATAAAGCCCCTCGCCCGCGGGTTCGTAGCGCGGCCAATTCACCCATTGATGGCCGTAGACCGGGCCGAGGTCGCCCCAGCGCGCGGCGAAATCCGCGTCGGCGACGATCCGCGCCTCGAAATCGGCGGCACTCATCGCGTCACCCGTTTCACGCCGATATTTGTCGAGCGGCCAGTCGGTCCAGATTTTGACACCCTGCGCGACGAGGGGACGGATGTTCGTGTTGCCGGTCAGGAACCACAGCAGTTCGCGCACCGCGGTCTTCCAATAGACGCGCTTGGTCGTGAGCAACGGAATCGCATCGTCGCGCAGCGAGAATCGCATCGTCTCGCCGAACAGCGAACGCGTCCCGACGCCCGTCCGGTCAACGCGCTCGTCGCCTTCGACCCAGATACGGCGCATCAGGTCGAGATATTGAAGTTCATAATGGATGGAATCAGACAAGACACACTCCCGATTTTCTCCCTCCGTTGCTAGGCCTCGCGCCCCGCGCGGACAAGGGAGCAGCGGGAGCCCGCGCGAACACCCGCGCAAAGCCTCCGATGCGGGTCATTCCTGCGTTGGGAATCGCGCACTCGCGGCGCATGGCCCCGGCAATGACCCTGTTCGAACCCGTCGGCAAAGCGCCGGAACCGTCGGCGCTGGCCGGATTCGTGCCGCGCGAGGCCGAGGATCTTGTCGCGCGCCATTTGCTGCGCCCACTCTTCGGTGACGAGCGCGAAACCTTGCTCCTTGCCGGATTCGACGCGTTCGAGCGGCTGGTGCGGCTGGAACGCGCCGACGGCGACGCGACCGGGCGCTGTGTCATCCCGCCGCGTTGCTGGCGCGCTCTGCTGGGCGGCGACATCGCAGCGGTCGTGATGGCGCACAACCACCCTTCGGGCAGGCCATGGCCCAGCGATGCCGACATCCGCACGACGCACGACGCCGCGCTTTTCCTGCGCACAATGGGTATCGAGCTGGCCGATCACCTGATTTTCGTGACCGATGGCCATTTCAGCTTTCGAACGGCCCAAATGATCTAGCCCGGACGGTATCCCGGACAATCGCATCAGACGTGCCGATTGCCGCTTGAAGTTCACAGATTGCGCGTCTAGAGGACCGCCCTGCCTTCGCACCGGCCCGCCGGTGCAAAGATCGGTCGGGGAGTAGCTCAGCCTGGTAGAGCACTGTCTTCGGGAGGCAGGGGCCGGAGGTTCGAATCCTCTCTCCCCGACCAGTTTTTCAGAGATTGCAAAGTCCAGAAAAACCAAGATTTTCTGCGGCCTACGGCCATTCGTGCCACACAGTTGTGCGATAGTCCAGCGTTAGACGAATCGCGCGCTTTTACCGCGCAATTTTCGTTACCGGCTCAAGGGCGTAACTTGGACAAGTCGGCCCTGCCTTTCCGAATCTTTCCGTCCTTGTTTTTGACGGCGCGTGAAGACCCCAGGCGGTTCCGGATTATCCGTTGCCCATAATCGTGGTGAAGGTGGACAAACCAACACATTGGATCAGAAATCCTAACTCCGAAAACAATCAGAGACGATTTTTCCAACATTCGAACTTCTGACCGGAATTCTCAGATCGATCTTTGGAAGACTTGACAGTTGATCAAGGTCGCCCATTTTGACCTCCAGAGGGCTTGCTCCCAACACAAACCTAACACTCAAATATTCAGGAAGTGGACTTGAAGAAATACCCAATCGATCCAAATTCATATCAATTGATCCGTTGGGTAATACTCCGTCAAACAAATCATCCTTGTAAATTTTAGGATCGCTATCATCCATTTTATACAGTATTGCGCTAGTTCCTTGGACGATTTGATCATCCCTTTTCCCGACCATGACAGCCGTCAGGTTGAGGATACTCTTTTCGACATTTTTTAGATTTTTTTCGCAAGAAACCTTCACGTCGATGGATAATTCTTTCCGTGGAAACGAGGCGGACGCCGCCGATTTGACAATAGACGAAAATTCATCTGGCGCGCTATCTCGCACATAATTGTCAAACGGCGTTCAAAAGGGACCCCCGATCGGCGTCGAAGAGGGACCCCTTTTCGGATATGATGTTGGTTTGTTGAAGATGGCCTTGCGCTGCGTGCGGCGGAGGGCGGGCGTAGCCCGACCG